>WBZO01000025.1_pt1 | contig 233198 bp, 187 predicted proteins | sample 5204261 | NCBI WGS metagenome assembly WBZO01 (sample SAMN12412400, study PRJNA552823) | activated sludge metagenome | isolation source: activated sludge from anammox sidestream of wastewater treatment plant... | place: USA: North Carolina | collected 2017-09
GGCAGCAATGGTTGCACCGTCAACCATAGATCGTCATCCACCAGTTCGCGCGCCATCTTGCCTCATACAAACAGTAAGATGCAGCGAATTGTGCCAGTGAAGTGTTCATTTTGTTAGAGGTTCTAAGACGTCGTAAGCACCGTCCATGTTTAGATCCCTAGTCGTCAGAGCAATAGCTGGTTGGACAGCCCACTGCCTCACAGCAGTTAGTTGAGTACCGGACAACGACGACACAATATTGAACTCGCCGGTGGACGTCTGCTGGAGGACGAACTCATCAACGTCCGATCTTATCTGTATTGGGACCTCTACATCGCCAACTGGCACTGCGACCGTCTTGCTGTGGCGTAGATAGATGTCCGTCCTCCCATCGGAGTTAAGATCTCCTGTTCGAGCGGTATAGCTACCGTCGAACCCTTTAGCCTGCGCCATCGATGCGCTGAGAATCAGAAGCAGCCCACTGATAAGGATGCACCTCTTCATTCTGCTCTCCCTTAAGATCAATGCCTTGAACTAACAATCGCCGCACCTCGAAGCGGTCCGCGCGCTGCCGCTAGACTGCGAAGATATATATCAGTAGCCTCAGTTCCAATGAGATCATTCAATTTGCTTCTTAAGTCAATGACTCGCCGGCGCGTCTGCGCCGCGCCCTCGGCATTCAACACGGGACCAAGACGCCTTGTCTCATCAGCACGTCGCTCGCTCTCAGTGACGGCCTCATAGGCCAGGTTAACGTCCGCATTAGGTGCTCCATAATCCGCAACAATCGCACTAAGCAGTTGAAATGTTGGATCTATGGCTTTCCTGTACTCTGTGAAACGCTCTTCGCCGAGAACTGCACGAATCCCCTCTAACTTTTTTGGATCAAAAGATCTGACTGCCGAGTTTGCATCTCCCTCAGCGATTAGCGGATAAACGGCGTCAAACTCACTTCTTGTGAAGTTGAAGCCGCTATTGGCCAAGGCTCTAGCGGCGGTCGACTCTTTAGCTTGGTAGTCGGCGAATTCCTCTCTGCTCAGCAGCTGCTCTAGCTCGCTGATCGACCGACGCCGTGCTTTCACTAGAAGTCCCTGCACCTGGATAGGCGCGGTTTTCGCTTCGACCAAAGCACGATCACTTTCCAAAGTGATCCGTTCCATCTCGATCTGCTTAGCAACTGACAGAGAAGGATACTTATCACCGTATGGCTGAAAGATCGCTGCGTAGTCCGAATCGCTTGTCGCGCCCTGACCAAATACGTCTACAAGCGCCGACCTCAGCGCTTCGTCTATGGCGTGCCTCGATAGCCTGCCAACAGCCTCTCGGGTAGCAAACGGCTGCCAGTATGGGTATTCCGTAGGAACTGGAGTGACAGTCCAGCGAATATATGCCGCTACCATGTGCTTCGTCGCGGAAGTTGGGATATTCAACGCTTTCAGTTGTTCAAAAAGCCTCCGTGTATCCGATACGTCAGAGGATGAGAATGGCTTTGCAGCAGCAATTGCGGTGGTTTATCGGGTAGTTTTCTCCTGCCTTAACGTAAAACCCACCAGGGCCAGGGTGAATCCTATGCCGACAAGCGTCACAACAATCAACTTTGGTTTCATGCGTCTTCCCTATCACTCACGCCGCCGAAAAAATGTAAAGCGCTTCCGCCACGAATGAATATCCGTAGTTAACAATGGTGGCGGTCGCGTATTGGGCAAATCTATATCTGCCGTGACTACGCAAGCCAGAATCTTACTGAGACTTTCTAGGGAGCAGCGACTAGAGGACTTAAGAGGAACTGTCGGGTTTCCCGACCTGTGGAAACGGAGGCTGTACGTTCCACAAACTTAGCTCGCTTTGGGCTATGCATCGCGTATTCCTTGCTGAATCCCTTACTGCGAGAATATTCGCACGCCATTCGCTGCGGTGTCAATGGACAATTGTTTGAATTTCTATGAATCCGCCTCTGCAGTATCAAATTACTACGCGTCGGATTTTTGACTCCTTCAGAAATCGATTCACACGAAAAAGAAAATCCTTTTCCATTTCGGGAATTCGTTCAGCAGCTACGGTCACTTAGCTTGTGGACAGCGCGCTGCCTCGCCTGGGTCAGAGGTTTCCCAAGCCGCAGGATCAGTCGCGAGTCTAGATCGCTCACCTACGATACGGCTAAGAGCATCTTGGAGTTGCACCAGTCCGATTAGCGACTCACGCGTCCAATCACGTTTCTGCTCTATGAGTTTGATAACAAGGCAGTTTGTAGGGGGCGAATACACAGTGAAGTAGAATGGGCCGTCATCCGAGATGTACACAGTGATGTACTTCTGGATTCCTCCGAGCGAGTCGGCGCTACTCGGATAAGGCCGTCGCATAGTGAGCCCGTAGCGACGCCCGAAATCCGCTATGCCAGCCTTTACGGCTGCAGCTTCAGTGGAATCTCGCGGCATTACGACCAAAATGGCGTATGGAACGCTGTATGCGCATGACGCAAGCATGCTGGCAGCCAATAGCATGTACACGACTCGTCTCAAACGTGACGTCATTGCAGTCTCCTTACACTTTCGCTAGCACCACGCGACAGCGAACATACTAGTGATAGCTCGGATGACCTCACCCTAAAAAGCGACGCTCTTCCATCCGGCTTATGTCCCACTGCCCTACCGACGTTCGCCTGGTATATACGGTAGCGCCTTACGTACCATGAGGCAATAATGAACGAAGTACTTGCAAGTGACCAGCACGAATGAAAATGTTCTGGGTGATTCCTGACGGTTACTTCCGGGCTAAACTCGGGCTCAAAGACATGGACGCGACGTTGGCTTAGTTAGATGGCGCAATAGGCGGTCAACAATAAAAATGGCATAGGAGGCCAATCAATGCTCATACTGGACCGAAGACCGCACGAGACGGTCATGATCGGCAGCGACGTGTCAGTAACCGTCAGGTAGCTCTTGCGCTCGTTGGTCATGCGCGCTGCTCCACTGCGCGGTTGAAGTTCCCAGGATTTCGTGGAGACCCTATAACGACCAAAGGGTCCGACCGGAGAATGGGAAATGGCCAAACCAGCACGCAATCCGAACGCTCGACGCGCCTACGAGTTCATCAAGGCTCACCGACGGGAATACCCCATCGAGGTGATGTGCCGGGTCTTGAGTGTGGCGCCCAGCGGTTATTACGAATGGCTTCAGAAACCGATATCGGATCGCGCATTGGAGGACGCTCGCCTGTTGACCTTGATCCGTGCCTCCTACAAAGCGAGTCACGGCATTTATGGAGCTCCGCGGATATTTCTGGACCTTCGTGAAGCCGGTGAGACCTGCAGCAAGCACCGCGTGGAGCGCATCATGCGGGTCAACAAGATCGTTGCACTTCATGGCTATCGCACACGGCACTACTAGGTCGGAAAACCGTCAGTTCTCATTCCGAACCTCGTAAAAAGGCAGTTTAACGTTGAGCGGCCAAACAAGGTCTGGGCCACGGATATCACCTATATCCGCACCTGGGAGGGCTGGTTGTACCTGGCCGTCGTTATGGACTTGCTCTCCCGCAAGATTGTTGGATGGGCGACGCGACCGACAATACACCGTGGCTTGGTCTTGGATGCTGTGATGATGGCGGTCAAACGCCGCCGGCCAAACGGGACAGTCATTCACTCAGATCAGGGATGCCAGTATGGCAGCGACGATTGGCGCCGCTTCTGCCGGAAAAATCGGCTCGAGCCTAGCATGAGTCGCCGAGGAAACTGTTGGGACAATGCAGTTGCTGAGTCATTCTTCGCCAGCATCAAGAAAGAACGAATCAAGAAGAGGATCTACAACACCCGAGACATGGCGACCGCTGACGTTTCCGACTATATCGAATCGTTCTACAATCCTAGGCGACGTCATAGCCATATCGGTGGCGTCAGTCCGGATGACTTTGAAACCGCTGCAAAACGCCGCTAGACAAGTCTCCACGAAATCCTGGGAACTTCACCCCTGGGGGCTCCGGGTTAAACATCCCTGTTTAACACGGTCCGCGAATCCTCCACCCCCACTCGCAGCTCAAGCCCGAGGGTCTCTCGACCGCTCTTTACTTTTGAAGACAAACGCTTGCGATGGCCTGCAGTGTCTTGGGTGGGGAGATATCCACAATTTTCCGTTCAGCCGTGCCGTGTCTGCCCTGGCCCCCGTCGGCGAACAGCTCCAAAGGCGTTAGACACCATACCTTCCCCGGTTCCCGAAAATTGTGGGTATCTCCCCACCCAAGACGCTGCGATACCACGATGATTCTTGATCTTCCAATCGCATGTCGAACAGCCCTCCGACCCTCCCGTGAAACGCCCGGAGAACTTTCCAAGCCAGAAACTGTCTTCCAGCCGAGCATTGCCCGCCGATGCGATCGCCCGGTAAACAGAAGGCCCATAAGAATTATCAGCTTACCGTGCCGCTCGCCTTGGTGGCCGTTGCCATCCATCGCCATCTTCACGGGGAGAAATTCATGTCAACGCGTCGGGAGTTTCTGCGGCGGACCGCCGCCACCAGCCTTGCGGCGGCCGCAACCATGCCTTTGGCTCGTGCCGCAGACAGCACGACCGCCTCGAAAGGGCAAACGAACCAGCCGGCGGCCGGAAGCTACGCCGCCCGACTTCAGGCCGCGCTCGCCGCGACCGGCGTAACGGGCGCCTCGTTTGCGTATTGGGATGGCAAGACGCTCCATACCGCCACGGCGGGCTTGCGCAACAGCGTGACCCGGGATCCGGTAACGGTCGACACGGTGATGCATGTCGGCTCGATCACCAAGGTGCTCAACACGACGCTCATGATGCAGCTCGTGGATGAAGGGAAGATCGCGCTCGACGATCCGGTGAGCAAGCACGTGCCCGAACTGCGGCTGCGCGACATGCAGGCGCTCAAGCGCATCACCTGCGCGATGCTGGTCAATCACACGAGCGGCATCAATTGCGACTGGCTGCCGGAGTATGGGCCGGATCAGGAACGCATCGTCGATTCGATCAACCGCTGCGCGGACCTCGAGCAGCTGCACGCGCCCGGTGAGGCCACGTCCTACTGCAACATGGCCACCGTCATCGCCGGCTATCTCACGCAGAAATTGCGCGGGAAGAGCTGGTATACGCTGGTCAGGGCGCGCATCTACGAGCCGCTCGGCCTCACCCGCGCGCTCGTCGACCCGCTGGATGTGCCGCGCTTCCGCGCCAGCATCGGCGACCTGACCGGCCCGGACGGCAAGATGGTGCAGACCACCCGGCCGTTCCTGGCCCCGAGCTTCGCGCCCGCGGGCTCCACGCAGATGATGACGGCAACGGATCTGGTGACCTTTGCCCGCGCGCTGCTCAACGGCGGCATGGGACTGAACGGGAAGCGCATCCTCTCGGCCGCGTCGGCGACCAAGATGATGCAGCCCACGGCTTCCTTCGTGCCGATGCTCACTTCGTCGTCGAAGATCGGTCTCGGCTGGATGATCTCGCCCGGCGGTTTGTTGCACCATGGCGGCGGCGGCCCCGGCGTATCGTCGCTCCTGTTCGCGCATCCGGCCAGCGGCCGGGCCATCGCGCTGCTCACCAACTGCGACAAGACCGGTGCGCTCAGGTCGGGATTCCTCGATCCGATCCTCGAGTCCTGGACCGGCATCAAGCCGAAGGCTCCGAAGCGCCTGACCACGCCCATCGATCTGAAACCTTACGAGGGAGCTTACGAGAGCAACTTGCAGCGCGCCGAAGTCGTTGCGCGCAACGGCGCTCTCGCCATGACGACGCGCGTGAAGATGGACTTGTACGACAGCGACAAGAGCGGCGCTGCGCCGCCGACGCTGCTGTATCCGGTGGGCGATGACGGATTTCAGGGCGATGCGGAAGGTCCGGGACGTCCTGCCACGGAGGTCCGCTTCGTCAAGCCCGGGAGCGACGGCCGCAGGCGCTTCCTCGCGAGCGGCTTTCGTTTGTTGGCGCGTGTATAACCAGAGGGGGAACGAAGATGGATAGAAGAGATTTCATCGCTTCGGCCGTCGGTGCCGGGGTCGGTCTCGCGGCCGCAGGGGCAGCCGCCGCGAAGGACGACGAGCTGGATCGCGGCACGACGCGCGATCCCATGACGATCATCAAGTCCACGCTCGTCACCATCGGCTACAGCGGCGGCATCGGCACCGGCCCGCTCAAGGAACAGGCTGCGACGGACGAGTACGTGCGCAGGCTCAAAGCCGGCGGCGTCTGCTGTCAGGTCGGGCAGATGAAACACCCCGACGTGGTCACCGCGCGCTCGGTGAAGGAGATCCGCGCGCTGCACGCGAAGGGCAAGATCGCGCAGGTCTATTGCACCGATGCGATCTGGATGGGCACGGACCATCTGGAGATCTTCAGCACCGCGCCGTTCCCGGTCGCCAAGTTCCATGCGGACGGCTTGCGCATCATGGGCCTTGCCTACAACCTCGCCAACGCCTATGGCGGCGGGTGCCTCGACCCGCAAGTTCCGCTGACGCGGGCCGGCCGGCGGATGGTGGAGGAGGCGCATAAATACCGCGTGCTGCTCGACTTGGGCGGACACAACGGCGAGCGGACGAGCCTCGATGCGATCGCCATGGCTCCGGAGATCCCGGTGATCAACACGCATGGCAACGTACGTGCGTTGAACGACAATCCCCGCTGCAACAGCGACAAGATGATCGAGGCCATCGCCCGCACGGGCGGAGTGGTCGGCATCACCGCGTTCAGCGACTTCATGGCGCGCAATCCCGGCAATTCGCACCTGATGAACACCCCGCAGGTTGGGCTCGACAAATATCTCGACCAGTTCGATTACGTGAAGAAGCTGGTCGGCGTGGAACACGTGGGCATATCGCCCGACAACGTCTGCGATGGCGGCGCGAAGCCGTGTCCCTGGGCGACACAAAACCGCCTGGTGATGGCCCCCGAAGCCTACAGCGAGATCTGGACCTGGGCGAAGGGCTTCGAAAGCATGGAAGAGCTGCCGAACGTCGTGAAAGGATTCATCTCGCGCGGCTGGACCACCCGGGACATCCGCAAAGTACTCGGCGAGAACTGGCTGCGCGTGTACGAGAAGGCCTGGGGTGCGTGAGCCGCGACGAATGCCTGCCGCGGGGCGAGATCGATCAACGGTCGTGAGATGAGGAAAGAGCCAGTGTCAAACATCAGTTCGAAGGGCGCGGGTTTGCGGGCCTGCGCGGCGTTGGGATTTGCTGCGACTCTTGGCGCGGGGCCGGCACTCGCCGGCACTCAATCGGCGGGCGGCTGGAACATCGAGGAATCGCGCGCGCCCGAGCACGTGACGCTCGACCGTGAGTTCTCCGAAGGCACGTGGATGAACCTCGACGTCTCGCCCGACGGCAGGCACATCGTGTTCGATCTGCTCGGCCACATCTACGAGATGCCGTTCGCCGGCGGCGAGGCACGCGCCCTGACCAGCGGGCGCTCGCTGAATCTGCAGCCGAGCTACAGCCCGGACGGTACGCGGATCGCATTCAACTCCGACCGCGATGGCTCGGAGGACGTCTGGGTGCTGGAGCGCTCCTCGGGCAAACTGACCAACATCACTCACGCACCCGATGTCGATCGCGTGATCAGCGCGCGCTGGTCGGCCGATGGGCGTTTCATCTACGGCACGATCTACAACGACCTGAACCTGGCGCCGTATCAGTTCGACATGTACGGCAACCGGCAGCAGCTGATGGCGCCCGGCTACTTCGTCGTCATGGACAACTATCGCGACAATCCCCGGCGCAACGAGATTCTCTTCGAGCACATGGACCAGCAGCTGCCCGCGAGCGGCGGGCGCATCAAAGCTTACGACAAGCGCACCGGCGAGATCAGCGTTTATCGGGAGCGTCCGGGCGGGGCGGTGTCACCGGCGATATCTCCCGATGGTCATTATCTCGCCTATGTCCATCGCGACGACCTGAACACGCAGCTGATCCTGCACGACCTGGACACGCGCGAGGAGAAAGTGCTGCTCGAGCACATGACGCGCGACCGGCAAGACGTCTTCACTACCGATATCCATGGCGCCTACCCGACGATGGGCTGGACGCCGGATTCGCGTAGCGTGGTGCTGTGGAACCGCGGTGGCATCTATTCAGTCGATATTCGCGGTGGCCAGGCGCGGCAGATTCCGTTCCGCGCGCGCGTGCAGCGCACGATGGACAAGACCATCCGCTTCAAGCTGCCGACGCAGAAGGCCGATGCCACGACCCGTATCCATCGCTGGCCGCAGCGCACCAGCCAGGGCATTTTGTTCGAGACCCTGGGCGATCTCTATCTCAAGCAGGGCGGCCAGACGAAGAACCTGACCCAATCGCCGGCCCACGAGACCAGCCCGCTTTACGACGAAGCTTCCAAGACGCTGTACTACGCGTCCTGGAACGACGATGAGCTGGGTGCGCTCTACCAGCGCAAGCTCGAAGGCGGTACCGCGCGCAAACTAACGTCCAGGCCCGGGCAATACGGTGGCCTGGCGCTCTCGCTGGACGGCCGCCAGCTGGCCTTCCTGCGCGACAACGGCGAGCTGCAGAACGGCGCGTTGATAAAGCAGGAGATGAACTATGAATTGTGGGTGCTGAATCTGAAGGACGGGAAGGAGCAGCGGGTCAGTAAAGTGTTTTGGGACTTCGGCTACGGTGTAACGCAGCTGGAGATGCCTTCCGTACAGTTCTCGCCCGATGGGCGGCAATTGTATTTCTCGGAGCTGATCGACTCGGCGGTGCGGCTCGAGCGCATCGATGTCGACGGCCGGGACAAAGTCGAGCTGTATCGCTTCCCGAAGGCCTCGCGGGCGGAGATCTCTCCCGACGGCCAGTGGATCGCTTATCAGGAATACCATCGCAACTACATCACTCCCTTCAGCTACATCGGCAAGGTGATCACCGTAAGCGCTGACGACGGCGCCGGCACGAGCCTGCGCATCGATGCGCCCCATGACGGCCTGTTCCACCGCTGGTCGCGCGATTCGCGTTCGCTGATCTGGACGCGCGGGCCGGACCTGGTCGAGAAGACGGTCGAGGCGGTAACCTCGAAGAGCGACAAGGTGACGACCACGGCGCTCGCCATCACCTTCCCGGTCGAGACGCCGAAGTCGGTGATCGCGCTCAAGGGCGCGCGGGTCGTTACCAGCGACGGCGATCGGCGCGTGCTGGAGAATGCGACGGTGCTGGTGCGCGGCAGCCGGATCGAAGCGATAGGCACTTCAGTCGACGTCCCCAGGGACGCCAAGGTATTCGACCTGAACGGGCGGACGATCATTCCGGGGCTGATCGACGCTCATGCGCACTTGAAGGACCTCAGCTCCTCGCTCGGCAAGACTTCTCCGCTCGGCGTGATCGAGCAGCGAATGTGGGAGCTGGGCAGCAACCTCGCCTTCGGCGTGACGACGCTGTACGAGGTGTACGGCACGGCGGAGAAGGATTTCTGGCTCTCCGACATGCTGCTCAAAGGTTCCATGATCGGTCCGCGTCTGTATTCCGTCGGCGCCGCGCTTTACGGCTCTCACTACCGTCTGGAGCGCAACTTCCGGGCGATGAAGAGCTACGAGGACGTGCTGGAAGCGGTCCGGTTCAACAAAGCTTTTGGGGCGACGTCGCTGAAGGACTATTCGACGCCGTCGCGGCGGGCACGGCATCAGATCGCCACCGCGGCCCGCGCGGAGGGAATCAACCTCGTGATCGAGCCGGCGGTCGATGCGCACAGCAACCTCTCCCGCGTGATCGACGGCGCCACCGAGCTGGCCCATGACATGATGTTCAACTCGGTCTATGACGATTACGTGCAGATGCTGGCCGCCAACAAGATGGGCATAACGACCACCTTCACGGTCGAGGACCGCAATCCGCAGCACACCGCGATGCGGCTGTGGGAAGACCCGAAGATCACGCGCTTCGTGCGCAAGGAAACCATACGCGGACGGATGCGCAGGGGAACGCGCATCTTCGAGGATGAATCGGTGTATCCGATCGTGGGCGCGAACCTCAAGAAACTTCACGACGCGGGCGTGCCGGTGCAGGCGGGCGGTCATGGCGAGACGGTGGGCATGGACATGCATTTCGAGCTGGAGGCGCACGTCCGCAGCGGCTTCAGCACTCTGGAGGCCTTGACTACCGCCACGATCGGCAACGCCTGGGACGAAGGCCTGGACACCGAGCTGGGCTCCCTGCAGGCGGGCAAGCTCGCCGACCTGGTCATCCTGACCGCCAATCCTCTCGAGGACATCCGCAATACGCTCAAGATCGAGCTGGTCATGAAGAACGGCGTGCTCTACAGTGGTGAAAATGCCGCGCGCGTGTTCCCCGATCCCAGGCCCGCGGGCACGTTCTACTGGAAACGGAACGAATAGAGCGACGAAAGGTCCGGGACCTCTCCCTCCGGTGAGGAGGAAAGGGGGCTTAAGCTCTTATCCATGAGGTGCCACCGATGAAGCGCAGAGAGTTCCTGGAGCAGACAACCCATCTCGGAGCCGCCGCCGCGTTTGTGGCACTCGGCGGCGCTGCGCTGGGGCCGCAGACGGCCGCGGCTGCCGACAAACCAAAGCCGGGGCAGTGGCCGTTCGGCCTGAGCGCTGCCGAGGAACAGAGAGCGGCGAAGCTGCACGAGGAAAGCATCATCATCGACATGGTGTTCCAGGGCGCCGGCGGCATGAACATCTTCGATCACTATGACCCGGCCCTGATCGACAAGTACACGGACCACAAGCTGAAGGGCATCGACCATGTGTTCCAGGTCGGCGGGATTCCCGATCGGCTGGCGCTGGAAGGCAAATCCGATCTCATCAAGCAGTGGTGGCAGATGAGCGGCCTCACGGCGAGCGGCTTCGGCATCACGCCGGCTTATCCTTCCAAGGATCTCGACGCGCAGCGCAAGGAGGCCATGGAGATCTTCAAGATGCCATGGATGCGGTTCGTCAAAACCGCAGCCGAGATCCGCAAAGCCAAGAAGGACGGGGTGTTTGCCAACTATGGAAGCTGCCAGCCGGTGGCCGGTCTTCCGCCGGACATCACGACGATCGATGATGCGTACAAGGCGGGCCTGCGCGTGCTCATGCTGACTTACAACCGCATGGACTACGTCGGCGGCGGCTGCACCGAGCGGATCGACGTCGGTCTGAGCACCTATGGCGTGGAGGTCGTGAAGCGCTGCAACGAGCTGGGCATCGTGGTAGATACCGCCCACTGCGGCAAACAAACGACGCTCGATGCCTGCAAGTTCTCGAAGAAGCCGGTGCTGGCCACGCACAGCAGCGCCGAAGGCGTCTACTATCACGCGCGCGCGAAGAGCGACGAGGAGCTGAAGGCTCTGGCCGATAGCGGCGGCGTGATCGGCGTGGTGGTCCTGCCGGCTTTCCTGACGAACAAACCCAATCCCACCCTCGATGTGTTCCTGGACCACATCGACTACATCGCCAGGAAAGTGGGCTGGCAGCACGTGGGCCTCGGCTCCGACCACCCGATACAGACTACGCGCAAGCTGGCGGCCACCGAGCTGGGACCGGCTTACGCCAAGATCGGTTTCCGGCCGGAAGACGGCATCCTGAGCGGCGTGGAGCGCTGCCTCGGCGGCTATGAGGACGGGCGCGATCTGCCCAACATCACCCGCGGCCTCGTGAAGCGCGGCTACACCGACGAGCAGATCCACGGCATCCTCGGCGGGAACGTGCTGCGCGTGTTCGAGAAAGTCTGGGTGTGAGTCAGTCGGTGGATCGAATGTTCGCGCGAAAACCCGGTTTCCGTTCCCTGTTTGCCGCCGCCGTCCCGATCTTTCTGAGTGGCGCTGCGTTGACTGAATCGGCCCAACCGGGGACCCGCCTGCCGCGTCCGCCCGGTGTCCGTATCGAAACCCTCCCGCGCCAGGACGGCGACAAGCCTCAGGAAACCTTTCTCGCCGTCAATCCGCGTGATCCCCGCAACGTCGTGCTCTCCTTCCACCAAGCGATCCGCGAAGGCTCTGATCACCATCCGGGCGTTCCTGTAACCGCGCATGTAGGGTGGACCGTGGATGGCGGGAAAACGTGGGCGGTCACGAAGAACACGACCAACGATCGCTACCTGCGCTCGCTCGACACGTCCGTGACCTTCGACATGCATGGGCACGCCTTCATGGTCTACATCGGGCTGGATGAGGTCAGCATGACCACGCGCCACGGCGAGTTCCTGCACCGCTCGCTCGACGGCGGGCGGACGTGGAGCACGCCGGTCACGCTGACGGAGCGTCCGGGCAAGCAGGAGCCGGTGCTCGAGCATTTCCCCAACATCGCGGCGGATACGCACGCCGCCAGCCGCTATGCGGGCCGTTTGTACGTGATCTGGGACCGGATACTGGGCGATGGACTCAGCAACGAGGAAGTCGTGCTGGTGCGCTCGGCCGACGATGGGCGGACGTGGTCGCAGCCGCGGGTGATCGCCAGACACACGACCCGCTCGGCGCACTCGACGACGGTCGGGCCGGACGGCTCGCTCTACTTCGTGTACGGATTCGGGAAGGACGAGCAGCATGAGCTGAGGATCATGGCTTCCCGCGATGGCGGCGACACGTTCGAAGCGCCGCGCTCGATCATGCGCGCCCGCGCCGACCCCCACAAAGTGGCCGACTTCCCGCGCGCCGCGGGCATTCCGGCGATCGCGGCCGATCCGCGGGGCCGGCTGTTCGTCGTTTGGGGTGACGACCGCGGCGGCGACCGCGATATCTTTGTCGCCACTTCCGACGATCGCGGGCAGACATGGACTGCGCCGCTGCGCGTCAACGACGATCCGAAGTCCAACGGCAAGGACCAGATCCTGTCGGCGCTCTCCATCGATCCTTCGGACGGGGCCGTCTACGTCGTCTTCCACGACCGCCGCGGCGATCCAAAGAATCTGTTATCGACGATCACGCTGGCCCGTTCCACCGACCGCGGGCGTACATTCGCCAACTACGCCTGGAGCACGACGCCGCTGGACCCCAGGCCCTCGGCCCTGGGCGAGTACATCGGCCTGGGTGCAGTGAACGGCCGCGTGTATGGCTCCTGGCCCGAGAACCTGCCCGCACCCCCGAAGCCGCCGAAGCCGGAACCGCAGGACAGCCTGTACAACGACCTCGATTTCCCTTCCGGTCCCACGGCAATGCGGGTCGGGATCGCCGATTTCAGCGTTGCCGCCGGCGGGAAGAAGCAGCTTCCGCGCTGACCGTGCCGAGTTCCCTGTGAAAGGTCGGGGTGGAGCGCGGCGATTTCGGCCGGGCGCCCCTTCACGCGGCATTTTCGCTATGCTTGCCGGAATGGCCGCGAGCGCCACATAACAAGAGAGCGCGTACATGAGAGTTGGGATACACGCGGGTCTTCTGCCGGTCGCCGTACTGGCCGCTGGCGTCGGACTCCCCGGGATTTCAGCTGCGGAAGTGACACAAGCGCAACTCGCCCTATACGAGCGGCTGCTGGAGTTTCCGTCCCTGGTGAGGGGCGGAGAAGTGACACCGATCTGGCTGCCGGACGGCAACCGCTTCGTCTACGCGTCCGCCTCCGCAGGGAAGCCCGGCTTCATCGAAGTCGATCCTGCTACCGGCAGCTCCCGTCCATTCTTCGATGACGCCCGGCTGCGTTCCGCGTTGGCATTGGCCGGACAGGCGGCGCCAGAGGGCCTGCCGTTTCAAACATTCACGGTTGTCGACGGCGGGCGCGCCGCGCGCTTTCAGATCCAGGGCCGCTGGTTCGATCTCACCCTTGCGAGCTACGCTCTGCGCGAGTTGACCCCGGAAGAGATGACGCGCCTGAAGCGGCTCGAAGCCCGGGTGACGATGAATCACTTTCCGGATTCCGGCGGCATCGCGCGGGAGCTGCCTTCGCCGCGGAAGGACCTGTTCCTGCGGGTCCAGGACAATAATCTGTGGGTTCGCAGCAGCGTCGACGACCGGTCGCGGCAGTTGACGGACGACGGGGCGGACCGCTTCAGCTGGTGCGACGGCGCCTGGCCTTACGCCGCCAGCGCCTGGTCCGCTGATGGCAACACGCTGGCAGCCTTCAAGGCCGACGCGCGGCAGGTCCACTACATGCCCGTCGTTCACTGGCTGAAGCGGGGAGAAGAAGTTTCCTATCACATGTACGCGCCCGCCGGCGGGACGCTGCCGTATCAGCAGCTGTACTTCATCGACGTTCCGAGCGGCGCGAAGAAGGCGGTCGAGATGGGCGCGGATGCCGCCTACTTCCGTTCCGCCGGCTGGCATCCCAACGGCCAGGAATTCCTGTTCTTCTGGCTGTCCCGCAGCGGCAAACGAGTCGAGCTGCGCGCGGCCCACAAGGACACCGGCGCCGTGCGCGTGCTGTGGGCGGACGAAAACGACAAGACGTTCGCCGCCTCGACGATGCGTTTCATGCGCGATCCCGAGCCGGCTTTCAGGATGCTGTCGGACGGGCGCTTCATCGTCGGGTCCGAGCGGTCAGGCTGGCGTCACCTGTATCTCTACGGCCCGGGCAAGGGCGGCAAGATCGAGTTGCTGAGACAGCTGACCCAGGGTGAGTTCCCGATCATCGACGTGGTGCACGTGGATGAGAGCAAGGGTTGGGTCTATTTCACCGCGCACAACGACCAGAAGCGGGCCTACGACATCCATCTGCTGCGCGTCGGTTTGAACGGCGGCGCTTCGAAGCAGCTGACCGATGAGACCGGCGAGCACAAGTATTTGTTCTCTCCCTCGGGCGAGTACTTCCTAGACACGCATTCGACCGTCACACGCCCGCCGGCGACGAGTCTGCGGCGCGCCGACGGCACGCTGGTCACCGTGGTCGAGAAGGCGGATATCGGCGCATTGACGGCGCTCGGCTGGCAGCCGCCGGAGGAATTCGTCGTCAAGGCCGCGGACGGCGTCACCGATCTCTACGGCATCGTGCGCAAGCCCGCGAACTTCGATCCCGCGAAGAAATATCCGGTGGTGGAGTATCTCTACGGCGGTCCGCAATCGACTGCGGTCCAGAGAACGTTCAAGCCCGCGCCGGGGCTGGTCACGCTGTCGGGGGCTTTGACGCAGCTCGGCTTCGTGAGCTTCACGGTGGACGCGCGCGGTACACCGGAACGCAGCAAGGCGTTCCAGGACGTCGTGTATGGCAATTGGGGCCGCAACGAGATCGCCGACCACGCCGCCGCGCTCAGGGCCGTGGCGAAATCCCGTCCCTACATGGATCTCACGCGGGTGGGAATCTTCGGCCACTCTTATGGCGGGTATTACACGACGCGCGCCATGCTGCAGGCTCCGGATCTCTACAAAGTGGGCGTGGCGTCCGCACCCGCGAGCCATCTCAGTTCCATCTTTGCGCTGGCCAGCGAAAACTACATGGGCGGCACGCCGCAGGAAGTGCCGGAAGCGTACGAGTACGCGAGCAACCTGCGCCTGGCCGATCGCCTGCAGGGCAAGTTCCTGCTGATTCATCCCACCAGCGACGTCAATGCGCCGTTCGCCCACATGGTCCAGCTGACCGAAGCTTTCATCCGCGCCGGCAAGAAGTACGACCTGAATATCTTTCCGGAAGGCAATCACGGGTATACGTACGCAGACATGCCGTACGCCCATCCATTCTGGCGGACCACGATCCGGGATTACTTTGTCGAGCATCTGCAGCCCTGAAACGGGCGGCCAACAAACACAACGGCGGAGAGGACGGGTATGAGCACACGATTGACCGAACGACCGACCGAACGACCGACCGAACGACCGACCGAACGACCGACCGAACGATGGACCAAACGACGGACCATAGCCCGGGTTCTGGCGGCGGGCCTGTTGATGAGCGCCGCTCATGCGGAAGACCTCTACACCGATATCCATTGCGGGACGCTGCTCGAGGTCGATGGGCAGAAGGTGCTGAAAAACCAGCACATCCTGATCAAGAACAACCGTATCGCCGAAGTCGGGGCGTCGGTGAGGGCGCCGGGCGGGGCGGCGAAGATCGATCTCGGCAGCGCTACCTGCATGCCCGGGTTGTTCGATACGCATGCGCACCTGCTGGCCGATGGCGCGCCGACACTGCAATCCATGATGCGCTCGCACGCCGCCGAAGGCTTCGTGCAGCTGCATCAGGCACAGCGCACGCTCCAGGACGGGTTCACTACGATCCGTACCACGGGCGAATCGTCCATCGACAACCGCAGCTTCGTCGACCTGAAGGAGGCCATCAATCGCGGCGATTTCGTGGGCCCGCGCCTGTATGGCGCGCCTTACTGGTGGAGTCCGACGGGCGGTCACGCCGATCAGAACGGCTGGGCGCGCGATGGCGCGGTTCGGGCGATGGGCTCGGTCGTTGCGGCCGGCACGGACAACGTCCGCGAAATCGTGCGCGAGAGCATCAAGAACGGCGCGGACTGGATCAAGATCGCCGCGTCCGGCGGGGTCATGAGCGAACACGACGATGTGACGGTGGCGGGCTTCACTCAGGAGGAAATCGACGCGTTCGCCGACGAAGTGCACCGGTATAAAAAGAAGATCACCGCGCACGTACACGGCAACGCGGCGGCCATGATGGTGATCAAGGCCGGCTTCGATTCCATGGAGCACGGCACGATGATGAGCGATGAGGCGATCGACCTCATGGTCAAGAAGGGAATGTGGCTGGTGCCCACCGTCTGGATCGTCGACGAAGTCGCGTCCCGATGCACGGGGCCGGACAATCCGCAGAAGCCCTCGGAGAGCAACTGCAGGAAGATCCTGGAAGTCAAAACCGTGCGCGACAACACCTTCAAGAAGGCCTATCAGCGCGGCGTGAAGATGGCGTACGGCGTCGACGCGATCTGGGGCGTGCAGGACAATCCGAAGGAATTCCTCGTGCTCGTCAGCCTGGGGGTCAAGGAGTTCGACGCGATCAAGATGGCGACCATCAACTCCGCGCGCATGATGGGGCTGGAGGAATCGCTCGGCTCGCTCGTGGCCGGCAAGCTGGCGGACGTGGTGGCGGTGCCGGGCGATCCACTGAAGGACATTTCGCTCATGCAGCGGGTGAGCTTCGTGATGAAGGACGGCAAGGTCGTCAAACAGGAGGGCGGGGCGCAGGGCCAGAGGTAGACGAACATCTAACAATCACACGACGCAGGACTCTCCATGAAACACGGCATTCCGTTTGCCTGCCGCGCCAATCTGATGGCGGCATTTTGCGTAGCCGCGGCCACCCTTCCCGGAGGGGCGCCGGCCAGCGCGCAGGACAGGCCCCGCGTCGAGAAGGACGGCACCATCCATGCCCAAGCCTTCGACCTGCCGGAATCCTCCTTCCTCAGCTCCGAGTCGCGCGCGGCGCTGCAGCGGGCGCGGGAGCGGCTGGAAGAGCGGATCGCCGCGAGCAAGACCTGTCCATCGATGGAGGGCGCGGACCGCGCCCAGATGGCGCAGATCCGCAAATGTCAGGCCGAGGCGTTCTACAAGACGGCGGGCTACAAAAGGGTTCGCGAGGTCTACAAAGTGAACTTGACGGCCGAGAAGATCGGCGGGGTTTATTCGGAGATCTTCACGCCCGCCGCGGGTATCGCGCCCGCCAATGACAAACGCGTGCTGATCAACCTGCACGGCGGCGGCTTTGGCGGCGGTGCGCGCACCATCAGCCATCTGGAATCCGCGCCGATCGCCGCGCTCGGCAGGATCAAAGTCGTCAGCGTCGACTATCGGCAAGGGCCGGAGTACACGTTCCCGGCGGCCAGTGAGGACGCCGCGGCGGTTTATCGCGAGCTGCTCAAGACGTATCCGCCCAAGAACATCGGCATCTACGGGTGCTCGGCCGGCGGCGTGCTGACTGCGCAGACGGTGGCCTGGTTGCAGAAGGAGAAACTGCCGCTGCCTGGCGGCGTGGGCATGTTCTGCGCGGCGGGCGCTTATTGGTCGGAGGGCGACACGGGCCATATCGGCGCGGCGCTCGCCGGTAATCCTTTGGGCACCGCCGGCCAGAACCCGTATCTGAAGGGTGCGGATCTGAACGATCCGCTGGTGTTCCCTGCGCGCTCGGACAAAGTGCTGGCGAAGTTTCCGCCGTCGCTGCTGATGGTTGCCACGCGCGATTTTGCGCTCAGCTCGGTCGTGTACACCCACTCGCGCCTGGTTGCGCTTGGTGTGGACGCGGACTTGCACGTGTGGGAAGGGCTGGGGCATGCGTTCTTCTTCGATCCCGACCTGCCCGAATCGCGCGAGGCGCATGCGGTGGTGGTGAAGTTCTTCGATAAGCACTTGGAGAAGTAACTGTCGTGGTCGGGTGCACGCCGGCCGGACGGAAGAAAACCCCAGGCTTTGATGGGCTGTTGAAAAAGGGCGGGCGAGAGTTATCCACATTTCGCACCGGAAGGCGGCGATGCAGAGGTGCTGGATACGATAGAGGTGCGGTTGCGGTCCTTGTGCTAACAGCGGCAACCAAGAGGGACCTTAGCGAAATGTGGATAACTCTCGCCCGCCCTTTTTTAACAGCTCGTTAAATAACAAGGGGTTACGTGGGCCGGGAGGGCCGACTGGGAATACTTCGTCGGAGGTGGCGGTTTTCAGTCGCTCTCTGCCGCTGGATTCAGGAATTCCCTGACCTTGCAGGTGCCGTCCGCCCCGCATGCTTGCGGGACATGGGCATCGGCAATGAAGGAATTCGAGTGAAGCACAGCGGCGGCGGATTACACACGGGTACCGGCAGGGAGCGCTCGTCTCGCGGCACACCGATGCATTCGCTGCTCGACTGGCAGCTGCGCAAGGTTTTCGCCGGCGCTCCGCCGCCGCGGGGCGAACGTTGGGATGCGTTCCTGCGCGCCGTCGAGGCGGCCTACATCGCTTCCGACGAAGACCTGAGGCAGATGGAGGAGGCGCTGCGGGTGGCGTCGGCGGCTCTCGTCGCGCACAACCGTCGCCTGGAGAAGGAGCTCGAAGACCGCAAGCGCCTCGAGCTCGAGCTGCGCCTGGGCGAGAAACTGCGTGCCGTCGGCCAGCTCGCCGCGGGCGTGGCGCACGAGATCAACACGCCGGTGCAATTCGTCGGCGACAGCCTGCATTTCCTGCGCATGGCGTTCGCCGAGATCGGGCTCGTGCTCGATGCGGAGGAGCAGCGCACCGGGAGCGGCAGCGACGCGGAGCGGCTGCAGGCGCTGAAGCAATCGATCGATCTGCGGTTCCTGCGCGCGGAGATTCCGCGGGCGCTGGCGCGGTGCGAGCAGGGCATCGAGCGGGTGACGCGCATCGTGTGCGCCATGAAGGAGCTTGCGCATCCCGATGCGACCCAGCAGCGGCTGGGCGATATCAACACGGCGATCGAGCACACGCTGATCCTCGCCGCCAACGAGATCAAGTACGTCGCCGAGGTGCACCTGCAGCTCGGCGCGGCCCGGCCGGTCATGTGCAATATCGGCGAGATCCAGCAGGTGCTGCTCAACCTGATCGTCAATGCCGGACATGCCGTGGCCGAGCGGGTGGGCAAGTCCGGACGGAAGGGCAACATTCGCGTGGCGACGCGCGAAGAGGCGGCGGACATCGTCGTCACCGTCGCCGATGACGGTGTCGGCATTCCCGAGGACCTGCGCCAGCGGATCTTCGAGCCGTTCTTCACGACCAAGCCCGTCGGCAAGGGCAGCGGTCAGGGGCTGTCGATCGCGCGCTCGCTGGTGGTGGATCGGCACGGCGGCCAGCTCACGTTCGAGTCGACGCCGGACCGGGGCACGACGTTCACGATGCGCCTGCCGGTCGAGGGCAAGGCGATGGCTTCGGCGCCGGAAGAATAACGATGCGCCAGACCCGCGCCGTGGCGTGTGCGTGGGAAGTCATGAAGTTCCATTATATGATCCACGCGCTCATCTGCCTTGGCGACGGCGGCGAGCACGATCTACCGACGCTGGACTGGACGAGCTTGCGGCATGCCTTCCACAGGACTTCCGATGCCCCGATGGGGGTGGCTATTTCCGCTTCCGGCGGCCGCCATGCTCGCGGCGAGTTTTCCGCTGCCCGATAACACGGTCGTCGGCATTGCGCTGTTCATCGCCTTCCTGTTTCTCTCTCTCGTTCTCTCGTTCCCTAGCGCAGCGGTGCGGCAGTGACACCCGATTCCCCGGCGCTGCGCATCCTGCGCGACGTCTTCGGCTATCCCGCCTTCCGGGGTCAGCAGAGCGAGATCATCGATCATGTCGCCGCGGGCGGCGACGCGCTCGTGCTGATGCCGACCGGCGGCGGCAAGTCGCTGTGCTTCCAGATCCCCGCGCTCCTTCGGCCGGGCGTCGGCGTCGTGATCTCTCCTTTGATCGCGTTGATGCAGGACCAGGTGGCCGCGCTGCGCGAGGCGGGCGTGCGCGCGGCGGCATTGAATTCCGCGCTGAGCTGGCCCGAGGCGCAGCAGGTCCAGTGGCAGGTGCGGGCGGGGGAGATCGATCTGCTGTACGTGGCGCCCGAGCGGCTGTTGCAGGAGCGATGCCTGGAGCTGCTCGATGCCACGCAGCTCGCGCTATTCGCGATCGACGAGGCGCACTGTGTGTCGCAGTGGGGACACGATTTCCGGCCGGAGTACATTCAACTGTCGGTGCTGGCCACGCGCTATCCGCACGTTCCGCGCATCGCTCTGACGGCGACCGCCGATGCGCTGACGCGCGAAGAGATCCTGACGCGATTGCACCTGCGCAATGCGCGGCCGTTCATTTCCAGCTTCGATCGCCCCAACATCCGCTATCGGGTGGCGGAGAAGAACAATCCCCGCAAGCAGCTGCTGGATTTCATCAGCCGCGAGCACGCCGGGGAATCGGGCATCGTCTATTGCCTCTCGCGCGCGACGGTGGAGGAGGTGGCCGCCTTCCTGTCCGGGCATGGCGTGGAGGCGCTGCCCTATCATGCAGGCCTCGATAGCGCCACGCGTGAAGCCAATCAGAGCCGGTTCATCCGCGAGGATGGCCTGGTCATGGTCGCGACGATCGCCTTCGGCATGGGCATCGACAAGCCGGACGTGCGCTTCGTGGCGCATCTGGACCTGCCCAAGAGCATCGAGGGTTACTACCAGGAAACCGGTCGCGCAGGGCGCGACGGCCTGCCCGCTGATGCCTGGATGGTCTACGGGTTGTCGGATGTGGTGCAGCTGCGCCGCATGCTGGAGCAATCCGAGGCGGGCGCCGAATACAAACGCGTCGCCGCGGGCAAGCTCGACGCCATCCTCGGATTCTCCGAGGCCGCCGAATGTCGGCGCGTGCGCCTGCTGGACTACTTCGGCGAGCACATCGAAGCCTGCGGCAACTGCGACAATTGTCTCGAGCCGCCTGAGGTCTGGGACGGCACCGTGGCCGCGCAGAAGCTGATGTCGTGCATTTATCGCTGCCAGGAAGCCAGCGGATTTCATTTCGGCACGCAGCAGATCGTGGACATCCTGCTAGGCAAACGGACTCCCAAGGTCCTGCAGCACGGACACGAGATGCTCAGCACCTTCGGCATCGGCGCGGACCTCGATGCAACCCAATGGCGCTCGGTTTTGCGCCAGCTGGTGATGCATCGGCTCGTTCAGGTCGACCACGAAAACTACAACGTACTGCGCCTTACTCCGACGAGCCGCGAGGTGCTCAGGGACGGGCGCCGTCTCACGTTGCGCCGCGCGCGTCCTCAGCCTCCACGACGCAAGGAACGCCGCCCGGTGGATCGGCAGCGCGTCGCCGCCGTAACGAATGGCACGGACTCAGCGGCGATGGCGGCGGGTCCGGAGAACGAGGAAGTCTTTCAAGCGTTGCGGACCTGGCGGATGGAAGTCGCGCGCGCCCACGCTGTGCCCGCATACACGGTATTCCATGACAGCACGCTCCACGCGGTGGCGACCGTGTTGCCGCAAACTTTGCTCGAATTGCGCGGCATCTCCGGCATCGGTGCAACCAAGTTGGAGCGCTACGGCGGACAACTGCTGGCCTTGATCACCCGCATCGCTCCCGCCCCCCGCTGACCCCCATCGCAAAACGATCTGCCCCCGAAGCGCAGGCTTCAGGTGGGAGATATCCACAATTTTCAATTCGGCCGTGCCGTGTCCGCCCTGGCCTCTAATGGCGAACAGCTCCAAAGATTTTAGGCACCATACGTTCCCCGGTTCTTGAAGCCGCTCCGGCATCCTGCCTCTCGCGGCAATACCGTCCATCCATGGACATAAATTGTGGGTATCTCCCACCTGGAGCCTGCGCCCATCCAACAGCACAGCGCCTAACAGCGCCTAATATTTAATGCTGCATCCATATGCCGTCGTGCTGGCATTGCTCACCGGTTTCCCCGCCCGTGCTTCGGCTAGGGCCGTTTGCACGTAGTTCCTGGCCGTCTTCACGTCGGCCCGATCCGTCGTTCGTTTGTCGTCGATCGCGCCCGCGTAGATCAGCGTGCCCTGTGGATCGATGATGAACATGTGCGGCGTCGTCTTCGCGCCATAGAGATGGCCGACCGTGCCCTCCGGGTCCAGGAGCGTGGCCGTGGGGTGCGCGCCTTTTTCTTTCATCCAGGCATCCATCTGCGCGGCCGTCTTGTAGTCCTTGTGCGATGGGTTGGTGGAATTGATCGTCAACCAGGCGACCGTCTTGCCATCCTGTGACTTCTGCAGCTGAGGCATGTTGCCGCTGTTGTAGTGCTTCTGCACGAACGGGCAACCGGGATTCACCCACTCCAGCACGACATACTTGCCGCGAAAATCCGCCAGCTTGACCGAACGACCCTGCACGTCCGACAGCGTAAAATCCGGCGCCGGACTGCCCATGGGCACGGCAAGCGCGACGGTTGCCGTCAGCGCGGCCAGGACTGATACGCTGAGGAGCAGCTTTCGGTTCATGATGATCTCCTTATGAGAGGGGGTATCGATGGCGCGCGGGCATTCTTTTAGTCCGCGAGTCGCTCCATGAGTTCAGTGGCGGCGGAAGGAGAAGATGCGCCCCACCGACAGCGTGAGCCCGACGTCGGGGGTATTGTTGAAGCTGCGCACGTTCTCGGTCAGGCCGAAACGCACGAGGTTGCCGCGCTGCAGCCACTGCAAGCCCGCCGTCAGTTGCATCTTGTCCGCGGACAGCTCGCTGAGATTGGTGTTCTGGACCGTGCTGCGGCTGCCATACAGCTGCAGGACGAAATCGAGGTTGCGGCGTAAACGCGTCTCCCAGCCGACGACCACGGTTGGGATCCACTGATCGCCCGACAGTCCCGGGTTCGGGCTGGAGTACTTCACGCCCGAGGCCGTCACATAGAAAGCGTTCCTGAAGAAGAAGCGCTGATAGGACAGCTGCAGGCCGTAGTCGGTGCGGCCCGTCGAGACCAGGGTCGTGGCGTCCTGCAGCGGCACCTTGATGGCCGTTTCCACCACCAGGTTCCACTTCGCGGGATGCGCCTTGAGCGAGTAGCGGAAGCCCAGGACGGGATCGCCGAAATCATTGGGCGGCGGCTCGTTCATGACGACGGTGGTGCCGCGCAGCTTGGCGATGGTCTGCCAGCGGTTATGGGGCACGAACTCCCGTCCTGCGTTCCCGAACCCGAACCGGCCGTGGAACCCCTCGATGGGGTCGTCCAGGAGTCCCGCGTGGAAAAAGAAGTAGGGCACGGTGGCGTAGACCCCGACGTGCCGGCTGAACCGGTAGTGCAGCGTCAGGTCCAGCAGCCCGTACTCCCCGTCGACCAGGTATGCATCGCCCGGTAGCGCCATGATCGATGCGATATCAGCCGGGCTCAGATCCTGCCGGCGGCTACCCCGGGCTTTCAGGAAGTCGGCCACGTTATCCGAGCGGGCCCAGGTGTTCTGATAGCTCAGGTTGGTCTCGATGGCGAAGGTGTCGGGGGAGGCGACGACGGCGTGCGCGGGTAGAAAATCCATCCGGGCCAGGCCGAACGGGGTCATGTCGCGCACCCGCATCAGACCCAGCCGCTGCCATTCGCTGCCGTCCGCCGAGGTGGGGAGAGGGTCGGAGTCTTCGTCGGCATGGGAGGCGCACAGGGGCGCCAGCGCCAGGAAGGTCGCGATGCTCAAGAGCCTGAATGCGATGGGTCTGGGCACGATAAAATCCATTGTCGACAAGGGGGTCGGGGACCTCCGGGTTCGTCCCACGCCACGATCAAGGGGTTTCAAGCCCCAGATTCTGCACAGGAGGGCCGGCGGGTCTATCGGGTGGAGTCCGAGTCCGCGGACCTCATCCGGGTCCCCTCATGCATCTGCGCCACAAGCGGCCCCTCGACGCACGGCGATTGTATTTCCTCCCCCGCGCCCGGTTCGCGCCCCCGAGAGCAGGATTCCCTCACCGGCCTTCATCGGGTACACTCCGCGCCCTCGGTTCGCTCGGGGACCGAGGACTGACTGCGATGCCAGGAGCTTGAGACTGAAAGGCCCCCCGAGGGGCTTTTTTGTTTTTGGGCCCCTGTATCGGCAAACGGGCGCTGCCAGCGGGCGGAATCACGCTTTGCCGCGGGCCAACGAGCCGCAGGCCGCTTTCGATAGAAGAGCTATGGGACGCGAAGAGCTGATCCAGCTGCTGGAGCCGACGGTGAAGGCGCTCGAGTGCGAGCTTGTCGAGCTGACGTACGGCACCGGCCGCGGGAAGCTGCTGCGCCTGTACATCGATAAGCAGCCCGGCGGGGTGACCCTCGCCGATTGCGAGCGCGTCAGTCACGCAGTCAGCGCCGTGCTGGATGCGGAGGACCCGATTCCAGGCCACTACACGCTGGAAGTGTCCTCGCCGGGCAAGAAGATCCCGCGCAAGGCGCCGCGGAACGTGCCGGGGACCGCGCGGGAGACGGGCAACGAAGGGTAATGCGATGAACAAAGATATCCTGATGGTGGTCGACGCCGTGTCCAACGAGAAGGGCGTGGACAAGGAAATCATTTTCGAGGCGCTCGAAGCGGCGCTCGCTTCGGCTACCCGCAAGAAACATGGCGAGGACATGGATGTGCGCGTGGCGATCGATCGCAACACCGGCGAATACGATACGTTCCGCCGCTGGAAAGTCTTTGCCGACGATTCCACCGAGCTGGAGTTCCCCGAGCGGGAGCTGCGCCTGGACGATGCCCGCGAGTACGACCCGAAGGTCGAGCCGGGCGGATACGTGGAAGAGCCGATGGAGTCGGTGGCCTTCGGGCGCATCGCCGCGCAGACGGCCAAGCAGGTCATCGTGCAGAAGGTGCGCGAGGCCGAGCGCGCGCAAGTGGTGGACGAGTATCGGGACCGCGTCGGCACGCTCGTCAGCGGCATCGTCAAGCGCGTCGACCGCAACGGGATCTTTGTCGATCTCGGCGGCAACGCGGAAGGGTTCATTCCGCGCGAGGACATGATCCCGCGCGAGCCGGTGCGCACGCAGGATCGCATCAAGGCGTTCCTGCGCGAAGTGCGCTCCGAGACCCGCGGCCCGCAGCTGTTCCTCACGCGCACCGCGCCGCAGTTCCTGATGGAGCTGTTCAAGCTCGAAGTGCCGGAAGTCGGCCAGGGCCACATTCAGATCCTCGGCGCCGCGCGCGATCCGGGCGTGCGCGCCAAGATCGCGGTCAAGACCAACGATCCGCGCATCGATCCGGTCGGCGCGTGCGTGGGCATGCGCGGCTCGCGCGTACAGGCGGTCTCCAACGAGATCGCCGGCGAGCGCGTGGACATCATTCCCTACGATGAGAATCCGGCGCAGTTCGTCATCAATGCGATGTCGCCGGCGGAAGTGACCTCCATTGTTGTCGACGAGGATTCCCACAGCATGGATCTGGCGGTCGCCGAGGACAAACTGTCGCAGGCCATCGGCCGCGGCGGGCAGAACATCCGCCTGGCGAGCCAGCTCACCGGCTGGGAGCTGAACGTGATGACCGAGTCGGCCGCCGAAGCCAAGAGCGAGGGCGAGGCGCGCAAGCTCCGGGAGACTTTCATGAAGCAGCTCGACGTCGACGAGGACGTCGCGACCATCCTGGTGCAGGAAGGCTTCTCGACCATCGAGGAAGTCGCCTACGTGCCGGCCAGCGAGCTGACGGCGATCGAGGAATTCGACGAGGAGATCGTGCAGGAGCTGCGCAACCGCGCCCGCGACGTGCTGCTCACGCAGGCGATCGCCAGCGAGGAGAAGGTCGAGGCGGCTCAGCCTGCCGAAGACCTGCTCAGCCTCGAGGACATGGACGAGGAGCTGGCGATGAAGCTCGCCCGCGGCGGCGTACGCACGCGCGACGAGCTGGCCGAACAGTCGATCGATGAGCTGGTGGAGCTTGGGGGGCTCGAGGCGGAGCGTGCCGGCAGGCTGATCATGGCGGCGCGGGCACACTGGTTCGAGAAGAGCGAACAGCAGCCGGCCTGACGGGAGCGCCGCGAGCTAAGAGAGGAACAACATGGCCGACGTCACCGTAGCGCAATTTGCGGAAGTTCTGAAAGTGCCGGTCGAGAAACTGCTGACGCAGCTCGACGAGGCCGGCATCGTCGTTGAAGGCGCCGAGGCCACCATCAGCGATGAAGCCAAGATGGAGCTGCTGACCCATCTGCGCCGCAGCCATGGGCATGGCGCATCGGGCGTCAACGCCGCGCCCAGCAAGATGACTTTGAAGCGCAAGTCCCAGACTGAATTGCGGCTGGCCAGCGTGCAGGGGCGCGCCCGCACCGTCAACGTCGAGGTGCGCCGCACGCGCACTTACGTCAAGCGCGACGTGCTGCAGGAGCAGGCACGGCAGCAGCAGGAAGAGGTCGATCGCCGGCGCGAGGCCGAGGATCAGGCGCGTCGCGAGAGCGAGCAGCGCGCCGAGCACGAGCGGCGCGAGCGCGAACGGCTCGAGGCCGAGAATCAACGGCGTCTGGAAGAAGAAGCGCGCGGCCGTGCAGCCGCGGCGGCTGCCGCCGCTGCCGAAGAAGAGGCCCGCCGTCAGGCCCAGGCCCGCGAGCGCGACGAAGCGGCCGAACGTCAGCGGCGCGCGTCGGCTCAAACGCAGCCGGCGCAACCGCAGCCGCCGAAGGCGGCGCCAGCCGTCCAGCCGCAACCGAAGACGAAAGAGGCGCCGCGGCGCGGCGCGGCGGACGATGAGTCGGAGCGCCACACCCGCTATGGCCGCCAGGAGCTGCACGTCGCCAGCGACGTGAGCGCGCGCTACAAAAAGAAGAAGAAGTTCAAATCGCGCTCGACTGCGGCGGTGGAAGCCCTGCACGGCTTCGAGATGCCGACCGCGCCCGTGGTGCGCGAGGTCAGCATCGGCGAGACCATCACCGTCGGGGAGCTGGCGCAGAAGATGGCCGTGAAGGCCAACGAAGTCATCAAAGTCATGATGAACATGGGCGTGATGGCCACCATCAACCAGCCCATCGACCAGGACACCGCGGTGCTCGTGGTCGAGGAGCTGGGCCATACCCCCAAGCTGCTGCGGGAAGATGCCATCGAGTCGGGATTGCAGGAGACCGGCGCCGATGTGGCCATGGAAACCCGTCCGCCGGTCGTTACGGTGATGGGCCACGTCGACCACGGCAAGACCTCGCTGCTCGATTACATCCGCCGCTCCAAAGTGGTCGCGGGAGAAGCGGGCGGCATCACGCAGCATATCGGCGCGTATCACGTGGAAACCCCGAAGGGCGTGGTGACTTTCCTCGATACGCCGGGTCACGCGGCGTTCACCGCGATGCGTGCCCGCGGCGCGCAGGTGACCGACATCGTCGTGCTCGTCGTGGCTGCCGACGATGGCGTCATGCCGCAGACGGTCGAAGCCATCCAGCACGCGCGCGCGGCCGAGGTGCCGATCGTGGTCGCCGTCAACAAGATCGACAAGAGCGACGCCGATCCGGAGCGCGTCAAGAACGATCTCACCAAGTACGAAGTGGTGCCGGAAGAGTGGGGCGGCCAGAACCTGTTCGCCTATGTGTCGGCGAAGACCGGCCAGGGCATCGATCAACTGCTTGATACGCTGCTGCTGCAGGCCGAAGTGTTGGAATTGAAGGCGCCGACCAGCGGCCTGGCGGCCGGCGTGGTGCTCGAGTCCAGCCTGGAAAAGGGCCGCGGCGCGGTGGCGACCATCCTGGTCAAGCACGGCACCCTCAAGCTCGGCGATCCGATCCTCGCCGGTCAGGAGTTCGGCCGCGTGCGCGCGATGTTCGACGAGGCGGGCAAGCCGGTCGAAGCGGCCGGCCCTTCGATGCCCGTGGTCGTGCTCGGTTTGTCGGGCACGCCGAACGCGGGCGATGAGCTGCTGGCGGTGGAGAGCGAGCGCAAGGCGCGCGAAGTGGCGTTGTACCGGCAGGGCAAGTTCCGCGACGTGAAGCTGGCCAAGCAGGGGCCCGTCAAGCTCGAAGACGTGTTCTCGCAGCTCGGCGAAGCCAAGGCGGGCGTCGTGCCGATCATCGTCAAGGCCGACGTGCAGGGCAGCGCCGAAGCCATTCGTGACGCGCTGGAGAAGCTTTCCACGTCGGAAGTCACCGTCAAAGTCATTGCCAGCGGTGTGGGTGGAATTACCGAATCGGATGTCACCCTGGCCGCGGCCTCCAAGGCGCGCATCGTCGCGTTCAACGTCCGCGCCGACAGCGCGGCGCGCGAGGCGATCAAGGACAGCGGTCTCGACGTGCGCTACTACAGCATCATCTACGAAGCCATCGACGACGTGAAACAGATGATGTCGGGCCTGCTGGCGCCGGAGATCAAGGAGCAGATCATCGGCCTGGCCGAAGTTCGCGACGTGTTCCGCTCGAGCAAGTTCGGCACCGTCGCCGGCTGCATGGTCGTGGAGGGCGTGGTCAAGCGCAACAATCCGATCCGCGTCCTGCGCGACAACGTGGTGATCTTCGAGGGCGCGCTCGAATCTTTGCGCCGCTTCAAGGACGACGTGAGCGAGGTGCGTTCCGGCACCGAGTGCGGCATCGGCGTAAAGAATTACAACGATGTGCGCGTCGGCGACCAGATCGAGTGCTATGCGCGGGTGGAAGTGACCCGCACCGTCCAGTAATTTCCCTCAATGCCTTCCGCCCCCGGGATTCTCCACCGGGGGAGGAGGCGGAATTTTCGTCATGCCGCGAGATCCTCATCGCCGGGTTCGAATCGAGAGCGAGCTGCAGCGCGCGGTGAGCGAGCTGCTGCGCCGGGAAATCAGGGATCCGCGCGTGAGCGGCGTCACCATCACGGCCGTGAAGGTCGCACCGGATCTCGGCCATGCGAAGCTGTTTTATGCGCCGTTCGGCGCGGCGGGCGACCCCCGGGAGCTGCAGACCGGCCTCGACCACGCAGCGAGGTTCCTGCGCGGCCCGGTCGGACGCATGCTGAAGCTGCGCGTGGCGCCGGAGCTGGTATTCAAGCGCGACGAGCAGATCGAGGCGGGCGAGCGGCTGTCCGCGTTGATCGATAGCGCCGTGGCCGCGGATCGGGAGCGCAATGAAGGCGACCCGCCCGGTTGACGGCATCGTCCTGCTGGACAAGCCGCTCGGTTTCAGCTCGAACGCGGCGCTGCAGCGGGTGAAGTACCTGTTCGCCGCGCGCAAGGCGGGGCACAGCGGCAGTCTCGATCCGCTGGCGAGCGGGATGTTGCCGATCTGCATGGGCAGGGCGACCAAGCTGTCGGCCGAGCTGCTCGGCGCACACAAGTGTTACCGTTTCACCTTGCGGCTGGGTACGAGGACTTCCAGCGGGGATCTCGAGGGTGAACCGGTGGAGCAATGCCCGGTGCCGCCGCTGGAACGTGACGACGTGGAGGCGGCGCTGCGGGGCTTCGTTGGACCGCAGCTGCAGACCCCGCCGATGTATTCCGCGCTTAAGCATCAGGGTCAGCGCCTCTATGCCCTTGCACGCAAGGGCATAGAAGTCGAGCGCGAACCCCGGCCGATTGAAATCTTTTCCCTTGCCTGGGAGGGCGGAGAGCGGCCCGATCTCATACTGCGCGCGGTCTGCTCGAAGGGGACTTATGTACGCGTGCTGGCCGAGGATATCGCTCGTTCGCTGGGTAGCTGCGGACATGTAACCGCTTTGCGGCGATTGTGGGTCGAGCCCTTCCTCGAATCACAGATGGTCACCCTCGAGCAGCTCGAGGCGGTGGCGGCGCCGGCCGACTGCGACCGGTGGCTGCTGCGGCAAAACCAATCCTGAGGCGCATCAAGCAGTTGTGAGGGCGGGGGGCAGCGGGTAGAATGCGCCGCCTATTTAAAAGGTAACGGGAAAAAACGTGAGGATTCTGGTCAGATGTCATTGAAAGTGCAGGAAAAAAGTTCCATCGTCGCCGACTATCGCCGCGGTCCCAAAGACACCGGTTCGCCGGAAGTGCAGATCGCGCTGCTGTCCCAACGCATCAACGGTCTCGGCGAGCATTTCACTACTCACAAGAGCGATCACGCCTCCCGCCGCGGCCTGCTGAAGATGGTGAGTCAGCGCCGCAAGCTCCTCGATTACCTCAAGGACACTTCTCCGGACACTTATCATTCGGTCGTAGAGCGGCTCGGTCTACGCCGTTAGTTCCCCATAGTCAGTCGATCGTCAGTCCACCGTGACATCGTTTTTTTAGGCTGTGCGGACCATGGAAGTCATCCTCAGTTCAGGAGCCTAGCTCTAGGCATTCTTGGCAGAGGGTCACTTCCATGGGCCTCACCGCCGTTCCATTTCCCAACAAAAGGCAATCAGCGTGAGCGCACCGATCAAGAAGAGTTTCACTTACGGCGAACACACCGTCACCCTGGAGACCGGCGAGCTGGCCCGCCAGGCCGACGGCGCCGTCCTGGTCACCATGGCCGACACCGTGGTGCTCGTCACCGCCGTCGGCAAGAAGGTCGCGCAGGAAGGGCGTGATTTCTTTCCGCTTACCGTCAACTATCAGGAAAAGTTCTACGCGGCGGGGCGTATTCCCGGCGGATTCTTCAAGCGCGAGGGCCGTCCGACCGAGCGTGAGACGCTGATCTCGCGGTTGATCGATCGCCCGATCCGCCCGCTGTTTCCGGACGGCTTCAACAATGACGTGCAGGTGATTGCCACCGCGCTGTCGGTCAATCCCGAAGTCCCGCCGGACGTCCCGGCTTTGGTCGGCGCCTCCGCGGCGCTGGCGTTGAGCGGCTTGCCGTTCCAGGGGCCCATCGGCGCGGCGCGCGTCGGCTACAAAGATGGGCAGTACCTCCTGAACCCCACCGCCCAACAATTGACCGGCTCGCAGCTGGATCTGGTGGTCGCGGGCACGGCGCACGGTGTGCTCATGGTCGAATCGGAAGCGAAGGGCTTGCCGGAGAACGTCATGCTCGGCGCGGTGACTTTCGGGCACGAGCAGATGCAGGCGGCGATCAGGGTGATCAATGAGCTGGTCAAGGAGGCCGGCAAGCCCAAGTGGGACTGGCAGCCCGCGCCGGCCGACACCGATCTGGCGCAAGCGGTCGCCGCCCAGGCGCAGGCTGCTCTGGTCGAGGCGTACAAGCTTACCGTGAAGCAGGAGCGCTATACGCGTATCGCGGAGATCAAAGCCAAGGCCGTCGAGGCGTTGGCCACGGGCGATGCCGCCAGGTGGAACGCCGAGAAGGTTGGCGATCAATTGTTCAAGCTCGAGAGCGACATCGTCCGCAACGCCATTCTCGCCGGCGGCAAGCGCATCGACGGGCGCGACACGCGCACCGTGCGCCCGATCAGGATCCGCACCGGCGTGCTGCCGCGGACTCACGGCTCGGCTTTGTTCACGCGCGGCGAGACGCAGGCGCTGGTGGTCACCACGCTCGGCACCGGCCGCGACGCGCAGATCATCGATGCGGTCGAGGGCGAGCGCAAAGAGCCGTTCATGTTCCACTACAACTTCCCGCCCTTCAGCGTGGGCGAGACCGGAATGATGACCGGCCCGAAGCGCCGCGAGATCGGCCACGGCAACCTGGCCCGCCGCGGCATCTCCGCCGTGATGCCGGACATGACCACCTTCCCGTACGTCATCCGCGTGGTGTCCGAGATTCTCGAGTCCAACGGCTCGAGCTCCATGGCCTCGGTCTGCGGCAGCAGCCTCGCTCTGATGGACGCGGGCGTGCCGATCAAGGCGCCGGTGGCCGGTGTGGCGATGGGTCTGGTCAAGGAGGGGGAGCGGTATCAGGTGCTCACCGACATCCTCGGCGACGAGGACCATCTCGGCGACATGGATTTCAAGGTCGCCGGCACGAAGGACGGCGTCACCGCCCTGCAGATGGACATCAAGATCGACAGCATCACCCCGCAGATCATGCAGGTGGCGCTGAGCCAGGCGAAGGAAGCGCGCCTGCACATCCTCGAACAAATGAACGCCGTGCTGCCGCAGCCGCGCGCCAACATGTCCGAATGGGCGCCCACCATCCTCACCTTCAAGATCGACCCGGAGAAGATCCGCGAGGTCATCGGCAAGGGCGGGGCGGTCATCCGCGCGATCACGGAAGAAACCGGCACCACCATCGACATCGAGAACGACGGCACGGTGAAGATCGCCTCCGTCGACGGCTCTTCCGGCCGCGAAGCGAAGCGGCGCATCGACCTCATCACCGCCGACGTGGAGGTGGGGCAGATCTACGAGGGCAAGGTCGTTCGTTTGATGGACTTCGGCGCGTTCGTCACCATCCTGCCGGGCAAGGACGGCCTCGTGCACATCTCGCAGATCTCCGATGAGCGCGTGGAGCGGGTGAGCGACAAGCTCAAGGAAGGCGACGTGATCCGCGTGAAGGTGCTGGAAGTCGATCGCCAGGGCCGCATCCGTCTGTCGATGCGGAACATTTGATTTCAGCGAGTGCGGCGGTCGAGGGGCGGCGGCGTGTAACTTTTACCAGTCGTCCAGCGCAGGTTCAAACACGCTCTCGCCCCGCTATCGCCGATGTCATGGCGACGATAGCAGCGGTCCGGTGCATCGCCCGGGGCCGGCCGGTTTCGGTGAAACCGGTCAGACCTCAGGGATGCATCGCTTTCAATGGCGCGACCTCCGCCGACGGCTTCTCCACATCACGTGCCGGCCGCTGACTGATGAAGGTCTTCAGACTCTGCTCCAGGTGGGCGCCGACCGCGCCCTGCTGGTTGTGTCCGTACGCACGGATCACCCGGGACAGGAAGTCCTTGCTCATCAGCGGTTCGCCCTGATTTTCCTGCTCGGCGATCACTTGCAGCAGGATGCTGCGCGTGATGTCTTGCTGGGAACGTTTGTCGATGACAAGGAAATCGACCTTGTCGAGGACCAGGACGCGTATATCGGCCAAAGTGATATAGCGACTTTCCGCCGTGTCGTAGAGGCGGCGATTGGGATACTTCTTGATGACTCTCGGTTCGCTCATAGGCATCACCCCCGAGCGGGCCCTCGTGGCCTGCGACTCGATAGTACGCCTATATGGGGAATGAGCCAAAATTCGCAACATAAGCTGTCGCGGAACTCGTCAGCTGAGCCCGAAAGAGTAGCACCGTTTGATGACGGGCAGTGCTTGGGCGGATTCCGAGCTGGGCAGGGCTTTCCAGGAACGCCGTAGACCCGTCCCTGGAACCCCCCAACCCAATCAAAACCTCGCCTGGCACTGACCAAGCGCAAACGATGCTCCTCGTTTAAAAGGCGTCGAGATCGAGAGCAGGCATGGGGTCCGCTTATCAGCGGTAGCGGTCTTCGCGGTCGCCGTATTGCTTTTCGCGCCTTTCGCGCCGTTCCTGCGCTTCCACCGAGAGGGTGGCGACCGGGCGGGCCTCCAACCTCTTGATTCCGATCTCTTCTCCGGTTTCCAGGCAGTAGCCGTAGGTCCCGTCGTCGATGCGGGCCAGGGCCTCGTCGATCTTGCGGATCAGCTTGCGCTCGCGGTCGCGGGTGCGCAGCTCGAGGCTGAACTCCGATTCCTGGGTGGCGCGGTCGTTCGGGTCGGGGAAATTGGCGGCCTCATCCTTCATGTGCAGGACCGTTCGGTCCACTTCCTCCATCAGGTCCCGCTTCCAGGTGTTGAGGATGGTGCGGAAGTGGTCGAGCTGCTCGGCGCTCATGTACTGCTCGCCGCGCTTGGGGATGTAGGGCTTGACGTCCCGGGGACCCGACAGCAACCCCAAGGGGTCATAACCGTCCCCTTCCTCGGCTTCGGCATCCGAGCTCAGGGGCTGGGTTTTAGGCAGGGGTTCGTCGTGAGATCGAGGTACGGTATTGGGTCGGGACACGGCAGGCTTCACTGAAAGTTTGACGACGGAGGGCTTCTCTTCCGGGCCAGCCGACCATTTCGGATGGGCCTTCGCGGTGGGTGCGGCCGCCGGCTTGGCGGTTACCGAGGCGGCCGGTTGAGCCGGGGCCGCCGGCTTGGACTTGCCGGCGACCGCGGCAGGCTTGTGTGAGGCAGCCGGCTTGGCATGCGCCGGCTTGGCGGCATGCGCAGGCGCCGGCTTCGCACGCGCGGCCGCCTTGGGCTTCGCGGCCGCCGCCTTCTTAGGTGGCGCCTTCACAGGCTTTTTCGCGGGCATTTACTGCCTCCGGGACCTTGAAGAGGGCGGGGATTATACCGGCGCACCTTGACTTGTCGAGACAAGTCACAGCCCTCCCGAGGCGCTTTCCAGCCCGGTGACCGTCTGCACGAGCGTGCCGTGAGCGCTGGAGTCATTGCGTCCATCGGCTAGGAGACCGTCCCCGCCCACCCGGGCTGCCGATGCTCGGCTACCACAGTGGTATAGATTCCGCCCCGCACATTGAATCGCGCCGTCAGCCGCATGAACCTCGGCGCCACGGCGTTCGTTAGATGTTCGAGGATCTCGTTGGTCACCGCCTCGTGGAACGCGCCGCGGTCGCGGAACGACCAGATGTAGAGCTTGAGCGATTTCAGCTCGACGCACAGCGCGTCCGGTACGTACTCCAGCTCCAGCGTGGCGAAATCCGGCTGGCCGGTGCGCGGACACAGGCAGGTGAACTCCGGCAGAGTCATGCGAATGGTGTAGTCGCGCCGCGGGTAGGGGTTGGGAAAGGTCTCCAGCTCTGCGCTGGGCTGTGTCGAGGTGCGCTCTGGGCTCATGTGCGGTTCGGTCGATGGGGATCGTCGCGGGATCGGGTTGCTACTTTACACCGCCCGTCTACACTACGCGCCCATCATGCGACTCACCCGAATCAAGCTCGCGGGCTTCAAATCCTTCGTCGATCCCACCACCGTCCATTTTCCCGGCAATCTCACCGGCATCGTCGGGCCCAATGGCTGCGGCAAGTCGAACGTCATCGACGCCGTGCGCTGGGTGATGGGGGAGATCTCCGCCAAGCACCTGCGCGGGGATTCGATGGCCGACGTGATCTTCAACGGCTCCGGTGGACGCAAGCCGGTCGGCACGGCGTCCATCGAGCTGGTGTTCGACAATTCCGACGGCAAGATGGGCGGGGAGTACGCCAACTACGCCGAAGTTTCCCTGAAGCGCGTCGTGTCGCGCGATGGGGTGTCGACTTACCTGATCAACGGCGCCAAGTGCCGCCGAAAGGACATCACTCAGCTGTTCCTCGGCACCGGGCTCGGCTCGCGCAGCTACGCGATCATCGAGCAGGGCATGATCTCGCGGCTCATCGAGGCCAAGCCCGATGAGCTGCGCGCCTTCCTGGAGGAGGCGGCGGGCATCTCCAAGTACAAGGAGCGGCGGCGCGAGACGGAGAACCGGATCGCCCACACGCGTGAAAATCTCGAACGACTCAATGACTTGCGCGAGGAGGTCGAGAAGCAGATCCGCCACCTGCAGCGGCAGGCGGCGACGGCCCGGCGCTATCAGGCGCTGAAAGAGGAGGAACGCAAGCTCCACGCGGAGCTGCTCGCGCTGAGGCTCCGCTTCCTCGATTCCGATGCGGGGACGCGCGACCAGGCGGTGCGCGAGCGCGAAGTCGCGATGCAGGGGACCATCGCCGACCTGCGGGCCGTCGAAGCTTCGATCGAGAAATCGCGTGCCGACCAGAACGAGCTGCACGAGGCGCTCAGCCGGGTGCAGGGCCGGTACTATCAGCTGGGCGCCGAGGCCGCGCGCAACGAACAGGCTATCCAGCACACGCGCGAGCTGCGGCAGCGACAGCGTGCCGACCTGGAGCAGGCCGAGGCCGGAATCGGCGAGCTGGGCACGCAGCTGCAACGCGATGAGATGCAGGCGAGCGAACTGCTGGCCGCGTTAGGAAAGCTCGAGCCGGAGTACGCCGCAACCCGCGAACAGGAAACCGGGTCGGTGACGCGCCTGGCCGCAGTCGAGGAATCGATGCAGGTCTGGCAGCAGGGGTGGGAGCAGCACACCGCGGCGACCGGAGAGGTCCAGCAGCGCGCGCAAGTCGAGCGGGCGCGCATAGAGGAAATCGAGAACCGGCTGCAAGGGCTGCTGGCGCAGAGCGATCGCATCACGCGCGAGCGCGAACAGCTCGAGCACGCCGAAGAAGGCGCGCAGCTGTCCGCGTTGAAAGAGCGCGAACAAACCGCGCGCGAGGCCGGCGCGGCGCTGATCCGTCAATTGCAGGACACCGTCGAGGGCTTGCAGGCGGCGCGTGAAGAAGAAAAGCGCACGGCCGGTCAGCTCGATGCGGCCCGCCAGAATCTGCAGACGCGCCAGGGCCGGCTCGTCTCGCTGCAAGCCCTGCAGCAGGCGGCCCTCGGCAAGGCGCAAGGCGAGATCACCGAGTGGCTTGCCCGGCACAGCCTGGAAGAGCGCCCGCGTCTGGCTCAGCAGCTCAAGGTCGCGCAGGGATGGGAGCGCGCAGTCGAGACCGTCCTGGGCTCGTACCTCGAAGCGGTCTGCGTCGAGGGCTTCGACGCTGTAGCCGGATTGCTCGAAGGGTTCAGCGGCGGGCAGATCAGTTTCGTGGCCGACGGGCCCGGCGATCATTCCGCCGCGGGGCATGGCCAGCAGGCTTTGTTGAGCAAGGTCGCCGGACCGGCGGCTTTGACATCGCTTCTGCACGGCATTCTCGCCGTGGATTCCTTGCCCGACGCGCTGGCGCTGCGGAGCAGGCTCAACGCGGACGAGTCCATCGTCACGCGTGACGGACTGTGGATCGGCCGCGAGTGGCTGCGGGTCAACAGCGAGACGGCGCAGGACGGCAAGCATCGCGACGTCCATGCCGGCGTGATCGCGCGCGAACAGCAGATTCGCGAGCTTGCCGCGCAGGTCGAAGCGGCCGGCGGCGATGTGGCGCGCCTGGATCGTGCGATCGTCGAGGTGCGTACACGCATCGAGGAGCTGGAACGGCGGCGCGACGAAATGCAGCAGGCGGTCAATCGCGGCCATCACGAGCACAGCCAGGCGCGCGCCCAGCTCGAAGCGTTGCACGCGCGCGTCGACGAGACCGCCGTTCGGTTGGAACGGCTGGTGGTGGACGGCGATCGCGCGGCAGAGGAGACCCGCGCAGCGCAGGAAGCCGTGCGCGAGGCGCGCACGCGCCTGGAACAGGCGCTGCAGACGCTGGCCGGTTTCGAATCCAGGCGCACGGCGCTCGAAAGCGAGCGCGATGGGCTCCGGCAGGAATTGGCGCAGGCCCGGGCACAGGCGCAGGCCGATCAAACACGCGCGCGCGAGGTCGCGATTCAACTGGAGTCGCGACGCGCTGCGCAGTCCTCGACGCTCGCGGCACTGGAGCGCATGCGGGCGCAGGTGCAACAGCTCACCCAACGGAAGGCGGACCTGCAGCACGAGCTGGAGAGCGGCGTCGGTCCATTGGCCGATCTCGAGCGCGCCTTGCAGGAAGCTTTGGAGCAGCGTTCGGGCGTGGAAGGCGAGCTGGCCCGTGCGCGCGAGGCGGTGGAAGCCGCGGACGTCGCGCTGCGCGAGCTGAATGAACGGCGCGGCGAGTGCGAGACGCGGGTCGAGGAAGCGCGCACCGCGATGGAACAGGCCAAGCTGGATGCTCAGGAAACGCACGTGCGCCGCCAGGCGCTTGCCGAGCAATTCGCCGCAACCCAGTTCGAGCTTGCCCCAGTTCTCGCCGGCCTGCCGCCCGAGGCCGACATCCCGACCTGGGAGCAGAGCCTGTCGGAGACCGCCGGCAAGATCTCGCGGCTCGGCTCGGTCAACCTCGCGGCCATCGACGAGTTCAAGGAACAGTCCGAGCGCAAGGAATATCTCGACCGCCAGTTCGCCGATCTCACCGAGGCGCTGACCACGCTGGAGACGGCGATCCGCAAGATCGACAGGGAAACCCGCCAGCGCTTCCAGGACACCTTCGATCGCGTCAACGCGGGCCTGAAGGAAAGGTTCCCCCGGCTGTTCGGCGGCGGGCACGCGTATCTCGAGATGACCGGCGAGGACATCCTCGACGCGGGCGTGGCGATCATGGCGCGACCGCCCGGCAAACGGAACAGCACCATTCATCTGCTCTCCGGCGGCGAGAAGGCGCTGACCGCCGTCGCGCTGGTGTTCTCGATCTTCGAGCTCAATCCCGCGCCGTTCTGCCTGCTGGACGAGGTGGACGCGCCGCTCGACGATCACAATGTCGGCCGCTTCTGCGACATCGTGCGCGACATGTCGCAGCAGGTGCAGTTCATTTTCATCACGCACAACAAGGCGACCATGGAGCTGGCCTCGCAGCTGATCGGCGTCACGATGAGCGAGCCCGGCGTTTCGCGGCTGGTGGCAGTGGACGTCGATGAGGCCGTGCGCATGGCGGCGATGTAGGCCCGACGATGTCCGAGCTGCGCTGGATTCTGCTGGGGCTCGGGATCGCATTCTGCCTGGGACTCTGGTGGTGGGAGACCCGTCGCCGGCGCCAGGTCCGCGTACCGGCCCGCGAGGCCGATTCCGACGAAGCCGGCTACCTGTCTCCTTCGATCGGCCTGAGCGATGAGCCGCGCCCGCCACCCGCGCCGCTCGCCCGCATCGAGCCGACGTTGGACGAGGTGCTGCCGGTGGGGGACGCGCACCTGGAGCCACGCTTCGATGGCGTTCAGCCTAGTCCTGCACCCGCGGACGAGCCCTCTGATGGCGACGGCGCTGCGGACCAGATCGTGAGCCTGCGCGTGCTCGCCGCGCCGACGCGGCCTTTTGCGGGCGGGGAGCTGCTGGCCGCGTTGCAGGACGCGGGCCTGGAGCACGGCAAGTTCGCCATCTTCCACAAACAAACGATGGACGGCGAGCCCATCTTCAGCGTCGCCAGCCTGACCGAGCCCGGCAGCTTCGACCTGCAGGCAATGCCGGACCAGCAGTTCCGCGGCATCACGTTCTTCGCGCTGGCTGACGCAGCCGGAACCGAAGGGCTCGCCGACATGCACCGGACCGCAAGGGAAATCGCCGGCACGCTGCACGGCACTGTCAGCGGGGAGCGTTGAGGCGCGTCCGATGTCCCCCGCTCCCGCCGCCGTTCGCAAACGCGCCGCCGAGCTGCGCGAGCAGCTGGAACATCACAATTACCGCTACTACGTGCTCGACCAGCCGGAAATCTCCGACGCGCAGTACGACAAACTGCTGCGGGAGCTGCAGCAGATCGAGAGCGACCATCCGGAGCTGATCACCCCGGACTCACCCACGCAGCGCATCGGGGCGGCGCCCTCGGCCGCGTTCGGCAAGGTGACGCACAACGTCGCCATGACCTCGATCGACAACGCCTTCGATGAGGAAGAGGCGCGCGAATGGGACCAGCGCGTTCGCAGGGGGCTCGATGCCGAGGGTGAGGTCCAGTACACCGCGGAGCCGAAGTTCGACGGCGCGTCGGTGAGTCTGCGATACGAGAACGGCCTGCTGATCGGCGCCGGCACGCGCGGCGACGGCATCACCGGCGAGGACATCACACCCAACATCCGGACCATCAAGAGCGTGCCGTTGAAGCTGCGCGGCACCGGCTGGCCGAAAGTTCTGGAAGTGCGCGGCGAGGTGGTCATCCCCGTCCGTGATTTCAAGCGCCTGAACGAGGAACAGCTGCAGAAGGGCGGCAAGGTGTTCGCCAATCCGCGCAACGCCGCGGCCGGAAGCCTGCGCATGCTCGATCCGCGCGTCTCCGCTTCCCGGCCGCTCGCGTTCTTTCCCTGGGGGCTCGGGGAAATCTCGGCGCCGGTGGCCGGGCGCTATTCGCAGGTAATCGCCAGACTCAGGGATTGGGGCTTTCGCGTTACCGAGTTCTTCACCGTGCGCAAGGGCATCGACGAGTGTCTCGAGTACTACGAGAAGATCCTCGCGCAGCGCGCCCAGCTGCCATTCGAGATCGATGGCGTGGTCTACAAGGTCGACGATTTCGCGGCACGCACGGCGCTGGGGTTCACTGCGCGCGCGCCGCGCTGGGCCATTGCGCACAAGCTTCCGGCGCAGGAAGAAACCACGATCGTGGAGGACATCATGCCGTCGGTGGGCCGCACGGGAGTGATAACGCCGATCGCGGTGCTCAAGCCCGTGCAGGTGAGCGGTGTCACGGTCACCCACGCGACTTTGCACAACCAGGACGAGGTGGATCGCAAGGACGTGCGCATCGGCGACACGGTGATCGTGCGGCGCGCGGGCGACGTCATTCCGGAAGTCGTTGCGGTGGTGGCCGGGAAACGCCCGGACGGGGCGGCGAAATGGCATATGCCGCCGCGGTGTCCCGTGTGCGGTTCGCACGTCGTGCGCGAGGAGGGCGAGGCTGCGCATCGGTGCATGGGCGGGCTGGTGTGTGCCGCGCAGCGGATGGGCGCGCTGCTGCATTTCGCTTCGCGCCGCGCGATGGATATCGAGGGGCTCGGCGACAAGCTGGTCGAGCAGCTGGTGAGCAGGGAGCTGGTGAAGAATCCGGCGGACCTCTACCAGCTGACGCTCGAGCAGCTCACCGAGCTTGAACGCATGGGCGAGAAGTCCGCGCAGAACCTGCTCGAGCAGCTCGGCAAGAGCAAACGCACCACGCTCGCCCGGTTCCTGCACGCGCTCGGCATTCCGCAAGTGGGCGAGGCGACTGCAGAGCTGCTGGCGGAGCATTTCCGCTCGCTGGACGCCGTCCTCGCAGCCTCGCGCGAGCAGCTGGAGAGCGTGCCGAACATCGGGCCGAGCATGGCGGAGGACATCCACGAGTTCCTGGCCGAGCGGCGCAACCGGGAGGTCATCGATCGTCTGATCGGGGTCGCCGGGATCGTCCCGGCGCCGCCCGAGCGGCGCGCGAGCGGCTCGCCGTTTTCGGGCAAGACCGTCGTGCTGACCGGCACGCTGGAGGCGATGGACCGGGAGGCGGCCAAGAAGAAGCTCAAGTCGCTCGGCGCGAAAGTGACCGACAGCGTGTCGAAGAAGACGAGCTTCGTCGTTGCCGGGGCCGAAGCCGGCTCGAAGCTCGATAAGGCGCGCAAGCTCGGCGTCACGGTGCTCGAGGAGCGGGAATTCCTGCGGATGCTGCAGGAATCGGCCGGCTGAGCCTGCGCCTCGACATCAGCTCGCATTATTCATGAACGGTATTTGGCTCAAGTGGTATCTAAGAGTCGAATGTTCGAGTCAGTGCCGGGCGGGGTTTCGGGGCTGTGTGAGGCAGGAGCCGAACTCAGAGCCTACAGGGACGTATTTACGGCGTCCCCGAAACCCTCCCCCCGCCCCGAAACCCCGCCGAGAGTCTTCTGGAAATTCAAAAAGACAAAGGACAAAAGACAAAAAACCAAAAACCAAAAACCAAAAACCAAAGACAACCAGGTCGGTACCACCGGCCTTGCGGGGCGGATTCAGGGAGGGGGGAAGAGGTTTGGGGGGCTGTGTGAGGCAGGAGCCGAACTCAGAGCCTACAGGGACGTATTCACGGTGTCCCCCAAACCTCTTCCCCCCTCCCTGAATCCGCCCGGCACTTGAGCTCAATAGAACCCCTCTTTAAGTAAGCGCCATTCCATGAATAATGCGGGCGGTAACCGGTGGCGCGGGGCTCATGGCCCGCATGACCTAACGAGATCGGAGACACTATGATTCCTCGTCGCAGAGCTTTCATGAAACAGCTCGGTTTGATGACCGCGGGGTTGGCGGGCGCGTCGACGCTGCCCGCTCGTTTGTTGGCGGACAGTGGACCGGCGTCAGGGACTGATGCCGGCGCGCCGGCCGGCAAGTTATTCCGGATTCCCGACGTTGAGACGCACCTGATCGCCTCCCGCAACGTCGAGCAGACGTACGAGGTCCGGGTCATGCAGCCGCTGATGAGAACGGGGGAGAGGACGCGCTTCCCCGTGCTGTACATCACCGACGGCAACATGAGTTTCGAGGTCGCGAAGGGGATCTCGCACAGTCTGCAGGGGCCCGGGCAAGTCCGCCGCTACATCCTGGTCGGCATTGGTTATCCGGGGCGCAACCCTCACGCGGGCGACATTTTCCGCGGCCGCGACTATACCTCGAAGCGTCGCGCCGAGATCCCGGGCCGGACCGTCAGCTCGCCGATCGAAGGCGTGGCGGGCATCGCGGCGGGCAAGAAGCGCTGGCAGGGGGCGGACGAGTTCCTGGCTTTCGTGCGTGACGAGCTGTCGGTGCTGATCGACACGAAGTACCCCACCGTCCCCGGTGACCGGGCCTACTTCGGCCATTCTCTCGGCGGCGGACTGGGGCTGCATGCGTTGTTTTCCCAATCCGACCTCTTCAATCGCTATGTCTGCAGCAGCCCGAGCATCAGCTATGACGGCGATGACTACGGCATTCGCGAGGCGCAGGACTTCATCGCGTCGGGCAAACGGCTGGATGCGAAGGTCTACATGAGCGTGGGCGAGGAGGAGGAGCTTGATCCGAACCCTGCCATTTCCAAGCCGCACTTCGTCAGCAGCGTGTTTCGCCTCGCCTCGCTCCTGCGCGGCGCGCAGATTCCGGGCCTGGATCTCAAAGTCCGCTCCTACGACGGCGAGACGCACGCGAGCGTCTGGCCGATCGCCTTCACCCACGGCGTGCAATTCATCTTTGGACCGGCGGAGCGTCCGCCGATGGCCTGAACCGGCACCGTTAGTGGAACCTGACAGGGGCACAGGATGTGCCCCCGCCGCCGCAGGTGGCGTAAGGCGAGCAAAAGTCGCTCCCGGCATCCATGCCTCCCGCGACATACCGTCCATCCTGGACATAACCACGCTTTTTGCTCGCCTCTTGCGAGGGTCGGGCAGGAGCCCGATCCCTCGCTTGAACTAGATCTTCTTTTCGACCTTCATCCCTTTCTTCAGTTCTTCCACGTACGCCTGGACTTTTTTCTGCTGTACCACCGGCGCCAGGCGCTCCTTGACCTGGTCGAAATCCGGCGGAGACACGGGGCGGGTGTCTTCGAGCTTGATGACGTGGTAACCGAATTCACTCTTGACCGGCTTGGAGGTGATTTCGCCCTTCTTCATGGCGGCGAGCGCCTTGGAGAATTCCGGCACCATGCGCGCGGGATTGAACCAGCCCAGGTCGCCGCCGCGCTCCTTGGAGCTGTCCATCGATTCCTTCTTGGCGATCTCCTCGAAGTTGCCGCCGGCCTTGAGCTTGTCGATGAGGGTTTGCGCAAACGGCTCGGTGGCCACCAGGATGTGGCGCGCCTTGTATTCGGTGCCCGGCATGGCCGCGATCTGCGTCTCGTACTCGGCCCGCAGCTCCTGCTCGGTCGGGCGGTAGTCGGCGAACTTCTTCGCCACTTCGGCGTCCGCCAGCACGTTCAGGCGCGTGAGCGCGAGGCGCGAGATCGTGTCCGGTTGTTTGTCCAGTCCGTGCTGGGCGGCAGCTTGGGCCGCGACCTCCAGGCCGATCAGCTGGTCGAGCAGCTCCTGGCGCTGCTCGGGCTTGAGGTCCGCGACGGCGCGGCCGGCGCGGTTCTTGGCGTAGAACTCGAACAGCTCCGAGGAAATCGCCTCCCCATTGACCGTGGCCACCGGGCCGGAGGGCAGGGCAGTCTTGCTGTCCTTCGCCGCGGCGCCCGGCGCGCCGGGGGCGTCCGTTTTTTGCGAGTTGCACGCGGTCAGTGCAAGCGCGACGGTCAGGACGGTGAGAGCGAGCGGACGGTATGTCATGGGATCCTCTGGGATGGTGGATTCTTGGAAGTGCGAGGGCTCGGAACGGTCTCCCCCGGCGCCAGTGCCTCGATACTGAGCGCGTGGATCTCGGCTGGCATCAGCTCCGCGAGCGCGGCGTACACCAGCCTGTGGCGCTGTAGAGGCGACAGGGCGGCGAACTCGGCGGAAACGATGCGCAGATGAAAATGGCCGGCGCCACCTTGCGCGCCCGCGTGGCCGACGTGGCGGTGGCTCTCGTCGATCAGCTCCAACGCCTGCGGCTGCAAGCGCTGCTCGAGCAGACCGCGGATCCGCGCGAGCCGGGAGGAATCTGGCGCCGCGGATGCGCTCATGGAAGCACGCGCAGGAACGGGCGCACGTCGACTTTCTCGAATACCCCTTCGGCCAGGTAGGGATCGGCCTCGGCCCAGCTGCGGGCGGCCTCCTGGGATTCGAATTCGGCGACGATCAGCGAGCCGGTGAATCCGGCCGGGCCCGGATCGGGACTGTCGATGGCCGGCAGCGGTCCGGCGAGCAGCAGCCGTCCGGCGTTACGGAGGTCCTCCAGCCTTTCGAGGTGCGCAGGGCGCGTCGCGCGTCGCTTCGCCAGGCTGCCGGGGAAGTCCGTCCCGAGGATCATGTAAAAGCTCATGGTGCGCGGGGCCTGCTCAGGAATTGCGTTCCGAGGGGGTCTCTTTGGGCAGCCGCGAGGCGATCCAGAATGCCTGGATCAGCACGAACAGCGCGGTGATGGCAATACCGCCGAACACCTTCACCTTGACCCAGCTGTCCAGCGACAGCGTGCTGGCGAAGTACTGGTTCAGCGCGGCGAGCAGCAGGAAGAACAGTCCCCAGGACACGGAGAGCTTCTGCCAGGCATCGGGCGGCAGCTCGATCTCGCTGCCCAGGAGGCTGCGCAGGGGATTCTTGCCGAGCGCGAACGCGCCGAGGATCAGCAGGCCCATCAGCCCGTAGAACAGCGTCCACTTGAGCTTGATGTAGAACTCATCGTGCAACAGGATCGTCGCCGTGCCGAAGATGATGATGAAGCCGAGCCCGATCCACTGCACCGGCTTCACGCGCTGCCGGCGCAGCAGCGTCACACCGATCTGCAGCACGCCCGCGGCGATCGCCACGCCGGTGGCGACATAGATGCCCCAGAGCTTGTAGCTCACGAAGAAAGCGATCAGCGGCAGGAAATCGATCAGCGCTTGCATGGACCTGCGTGAAGTGGACGATGGCGTTCGATTGCGGCCGCGTATCTTATCGGAAGGCCGAGAGGTTCCGGTACGATTTTCAGCCCGTATACTCGCCGGCCTGGACGCCCGGTTTCCGGGCGGCCCAAATCTAAAATGGCAATATACCCAAAGGGTTATGCGGCCTTTATAAGGGGGTTTCTTGGCAGGATCACATCCAACCCGCCGCGCGGTCTCAGGCATGCGGCCCACCGGCGCTCTGCACTTGGGCAACTACCACGGCGCGCTGAAAAACTGGGTGGAGCTGCAGTATCAGTACGAATGTTATTTTTTCGTCGCTGACTGGCATGCACTGACGACCGGCTATGAGGACACCAGCCAGATCGAGGACAACGTTCGCGAGATCCTCATCGACTGGCTCGCCGCCGGCCTCAACCCCGGCGTGGCCACGCTGTTCATCCAGTCGCGCGTGCCGGAGCACGCCGAGCTGCATTTGCTCCTGTCGATGATCACCCCGCTCGGCTGGCTCGAGCGTGTGCCGAGCTATAAGGACCAGCAGGAGCAGCTCAAGGACAAGGACCTCGCCACCTACGGCTTTCTCGGCTATCCGCTGCTGCAAAGCGCGGACGTCCTGATTTACCGGTCCGCTTTCGTGCCGGTCGGTGAGGATCAGGTCGCACACATCGAGATCGCGCGCGAAGTGGCGCGGCGCTTCAACCACCTGTACGGCCGCGAGCCGGATTTCGAGCAGAAGGCGGAGAAGGCGACCAAAAGCCTGGGCAGCCGGAACGCGACGCTCTATCGGCAGCTGCGCCGCAAGTACCAGGAGAGCGGCGACAAGGAGGCCCTGGAGAAGGCGCGCGCGCTGGTGCAGAACAATGCACGCATCACCGTCGCCGATCGCGATCGGCTGCTCGGGTACCTGGAAGGCGTCGGGCTGACTATCCTGCCGGAGCCGCATGCCCTGCTGACCCATACGCCCAAGGTGGTTGGCACCGACGGGCGCAAGATGTCGAAATCCTACGGCAACACCATCGGGCTGCGCGAAGATCCGGAGTCGGTCGAGAAGAAGCTCAAGGCCATGCAGACCGACCCGGCGCGCAAGCGCCGCTCCGATCCCGGCGATCCGGAAAAATGCCCGGTATGGGACCTGCATAAGATTTATTCCGACGCGCCGACGAAGGAGTGGGTGCAGCACGGCTGCCGCACCGCCAGCATCGGCTGCCTCGAATGCAAGAAGCCGCTCATCGACGCGGTGGTCGCGGAGATCACCACCATGCGCAAGCGCGCCCAGGAATTCCAGGACAACCCGGACCTCGTTCGTGGCATCATTGACGAGGGCTGCGAGAAGGCGCGCGAGGTGGCGCGCCAGACTTTGCAAGATGTGCGCGAGGCCATGGGATTGAGCTATCGATGAAGCCAGAGCTGAAACTCGTGGAGACCGCTCCGCCCGCGCCGGTCCCGGTCGAGGCGCCGCCCGAGCAGAGCGAGATGCCGTTTGCGATGGTCGAAGGGCAGCCGATCACCCAGCTCCCGCGCGACCTGTACATCCCGCCGCAGGCACTCGAGGTCTTCCTGGAAGCGTTCGAAGGGCCGCTCGACCTGCTGCTCTATCTGATCCGCCGCCAGAACCTCAACATCCTCGACATCCCGATCGCCGAGATCACGCGCCAGTACATGGAGTACATCGAGCTGATGCAGGATCTGGAGCTGGAGCTTGCCGGGGAGTACCTGCTGATGGCCGCGATGCTGGCGGAAATCAAATCGCGCATGCTCCTGCCGCGCGTGCACGTCGAGGAGCAGGAAGAGGAAGATCCGCGCGCCGAGCTGGTGCGGCGCCTGCAGGAATACGAGCGGTTCAAGAAAGCGGCGGCGGACATCGATCATCTGCCGCGCCTGGAGCGCGATGCCTGGCAGGCGACGGCGGAGCTGACCGAGCGCAAGGTCGTGAAGCTGGTGCCGCAGGTGACGCTGCAGGAAATGCTGGCCGCGTTCAAGGACGTGGTGGCGCGCTCGCAGATGTTCGCCCACCACCACGTGCGGCGCGAGCGCCTGTCGGTGCGCGAACGCATGACGGACGTGCTGGCGAAGCTGCGCGAGTCGAGCTTCATCGACTTCGTGCGGCTGTTCGACCCTACGGAGGGCCGCATGGGCGTGACGGTGACCTTCATCGCCATCCTCGAGCTGATGCGCGAAGGATTGCTCGAGATCGTGCAGGCCGAGCCGTACGCGCCGATTCACGTCCGCCCGGGGAGCGAAGCGCGCACGTTGACGGTGGTGGCCGACAATGGTCCGCTGCCAGACGAGACTCCCGAGGGCGATCCGTCCGGGAACGCATGAGCGATGCCGCGGCGGCCTCGTCCAGACTGTTTTGTTTCGAGGGAGGGGTTACAGACCCGATGGACAACCACTACCTGAAAAATGTCATCGAAGCGGCCCTGCTGGCCGCCGGCAGGCCGTTGTCTGTCGAGCAGCTGCTGGAGCTTTTCGAGGAGCGCGAGCGCCCGGAAAAAGAGGAGGTGCGCAAGGTTCTGGAGGAGCTGGAAGGCGACTACGCCGAGCGCGGCATCGAGCTGAAGCAGGTGGCCAGCGGCTTTCGCATCCAGATCCGCAGCGCCGTCAGCGAGCAGGTTTCGCGCCTCTGGCAGGAGCGGCCCGCGCGGTATTCGCGCGCCATGCTCGAGACGCTGGCGCTGATCGCGTACCGCCAGCCGATCACGCGCGGGGAGATCGAGGAGATCCGCGGCGTCGCCGTCAATCCGAACATCCTGCGCACCCTGTTCGAGCGCAACTGGATCCGCTCGGTCGGCCATCGCGAGGTGCCCGGCCATCCGGAGCTGCTCGGCACGACGCGCGAGTTCCTCGACTACTTCAATCTCAAGAGCCTGGATGAGCTGCCGACGCTCGCCGAGTTGCGCGATATGGACAACATCGGCGTGCAGCTCGAGCTGCCCGATCCGGTGGCGTCGCAGCTGGAGAAGGCCGGGTCGGCCGTGTCCCAAGCGGAAGCGATCGATGGCGAGGCCGTGGCCGACGAGCCGGAAGACGCCTCGTCCGCGGTGGGCGCGCAAGCGGGTGTGGAAGACGAAGTCAGCGAGGAAGATGAGAACGACACCGTGCAAGCGCGCGGCCTGGTGGCGCGCGGTCCCGAAGATTGATCGAGCGCATCCAGAAGGTATTGGCGCGCGCGGGCATCGGCTCGCGCCGGCAGATCGAACAGTGGATTCAGGACGGCCGGCTCTCGGTCAACGGTCTCAAGCCCACGCCCGGAACAAAGATCGGCCCGCGCGACCGGGTCGCGCTGGACGGGCGGCCGATCCGCATCCACGAAGCCAAGGCCGCGACCGACACCGTGCTCTACCATCGCGCCGCCAAGCACAACCTGAAGGCCGGTGAAGAAGCCGCGCCCACCGAGCTGGTGCTCCAGCTCCCGGGTCACGCCAATCGCCGCTGGATTCCCCTGAGCCCTTTGCCGTTCGGTGACAGCGGGCTGGAGCTGCTCACCACCGACGGCACGCTCGCCCACGCTTTGATGCGTCACTTCGCGCGGATGCCGGTGGAGTTCGCGCTGCGCATCCGGGGCGATGCGCGTCTGGACCAGCTGGAACGGCTGAGGTCCGGCGTGATTGCCGAAGGAGAGAAACTGCCGGTCGAGTCGCTGGAGCTGGAAGGAGGCGAGGGCGTCAACCGCTGGTTCAGGCTCACCGCGCCCGGCGCGCGCGCCCGCGATGTGCATCGTTTGTGTGAGGCCGCGGGCGTGCAGGTCAGCCGGCTGATTCGCGTGCGTATCGGTCCGCTGACGATGGATCGCGGCCTGTCGCGCGGCAAAGCCCGGGAGCTGAGCCTGGAGCAGACGCAACAGCTGTATGCCTTGGCCGAATTGCCGATGCCGTCTCGGTCCACAGCCGCGCAGGATCGGGCACCGGACAAACAAATGCGGCCCGGTGCTGCGCGCGCGGCGAGCACGGACAACAAACAACGCAAGCGCCGGCAGCCGGCGCCGGACCGACGCCCCGCCCGACGAAAAGCCCGCAAGGCCAAGTAGCCGCGGATTCCCGCCTATTGCATGCAGCAATGCACACGGCCTAGGCTGTGCGCACTGGATCGTGCGGGTGTGAGTCGTGGCGGGCAGCGGATTTAAGACAAATGAGAACACCGTGGTGGCGTTGTCCCCAGCGAGTGACGGCGTGGGCGCCGATCCTTTGTCCTCGTTATATCTGCGCTACCGGCAGGACGTCGTCGATTTCGTCAGGAGGAAGTTCGGCCCGGGGCCGCCCGAGCCCGAAGACGTTGCGCAGGCGGTGTTTCTGCAGGTCGCCGCGCAGGGCCATCCCGAACTGATCCGGAATCCGCGCTCCTTCCTGATCAAATCCGCCCAGAACGTGGTGCTGGACTACCGCCGGCGCAGCGCCCGCCGGCAGGCGCATGTCGATGAATTTTCAGGCGATCCGCCGCAGGTCATGTCGGATTTCGACGCCGAGCGCGTCGTTACGGGCGAGGAGCGGCTGAAAATGCTGGCGCAGGCCCTGGCCCGGTTGCCGCGCGACAAACGGCAGATCGTCCTGCTGAGCCGTATCCACGACTGGAGCTGCGAGCGCATCGGCAGCCGCTTCGGCATGTCCGCGGACGCCGTGCAGAAACAAATCGAGCGGGTGCTCAAGGAATGTTTGCTGCAGCTCGACGGGGCCGGCACGGCGCCCCGGCGCAGGTCGCTGCTGGCCCGCTTGCGGAGCCGCACATGAAGGCGCATGACAGGGAGCGGATGGTCGTGAACGACGAAGCCGCCGAGTGGTGGAGCCGGATGCGGCTCAGCCGTCCGGACGCCGCCGAGCGCGCGGCCTTCGAGCGCTGGCACGGCGAGCATCCCGAGCACCGCGCCGCGTTCGAGCGGGCGGAGCAGGCGTGGCAGGCACTCGGAGAAATCGGCGAGGTGCCGCAGGCGCGGGAGATGCTGGAGGAAGCGGCAGAGGTCGCTGCTTCTGCAGGGGCTGTCCGGCGCTCGAGGCTCAACAAATATGCGCTGCCGGTTGCCGCTGCTCTGGCCGCAATGCTGCTCATTGCGCTGGTTCCTTTCGCGGGACGGTTTCTCTCCGCCGATGCTTATGTCACGGAGGTTGCGCAAGTTCGCGAAGTCAGGCTGCCCGATGGAAGTCGTTTGACGCTGGGTGCTCGATCGCGCGTCACGCTGGCGTTCACGGCTGCGGAGCGGCGCGTGCAGCTCACGAGCGGTGAAGCATTCTTTGACGTGCGGAAAGACCCGGCGCGTCCGTTTGCGGTCGAGGTGGGACAGGTGCAGGTGCGCGTCCTGGGTACCCGGTTCGACGTGCGTCGCGGGGCGGAGCAGGTGAGCGTCGGGGTGCTCGAGGGTGCCGTTGAAGTGCGGCAGCAGGCTCGAGAGCCTCATCAGTTGCGCGCCAATCAGCGCGCGGTGATCCGGGCGATGGAGCCCGTCGCAATTCAGTCCGTTCCCAGTACCTCGCCGTCCGGTGCCTGGCGTAATGGCCGTTTGAGCTACGACGGCGTGCCGCTGGCCGAGGTCGTGGCGGACGTCAACCGTTACTACGCCGCCGGGATCGAGCTTGCCTCGGGCGACCTGGCGGATCTCAAGGTGACGACGTCGTTTCACATCAGCCAGATCGATCTGATGCTCAACTCCCTTACCGTCGCACTGCCCATCGTCGCGGAGCGCGCGGACGGCGGACATGTGGTGCTGGCGCGCAAGCCGGTGGAACGCTGAGCGCCGGCCGGAAGAATTTAATTGTCGGAATGTCCGTTCCCCGCCGTCGTTGCGGCAGAAGAGCAGCGAATCGAAGGGGAGACCATGGCGACGTTCGAATACTCACCGATTTTCCGCCGCGCGCGGACTGCAGCGCTACTGGGCATAGTGGCGTCCCTCTGGCTTGCGAGTGCGAGCGCACAGGAGGCGCGGCGGTTCGACATCGCTGCGCAGTCCCTATCCCAGGCGCTCGTGCAATTCTGCGAGCAGTCCCAATTGGTGGTGACGGCTGCGACCGACCTGTTGACGGGCAAACATGCCCCGGCAGTCCACGGCGCAATGCTTCCGGAGGAGGCGTTGCGCAAGCTCCTCGAGGGGTCGGGCCTGAAGTACATCAAAGGCTCGGATGGCGAAGTTACGATTCTCCAAACGAATCTGTCGTATGGAGAGCGCAACGGCGGGAATGGATTGCAATTGGCGCAGGCCGGCGCGAAAGGCGCCGATGCGAGCGCCTCATCCGCCACGCAAAGTCCCGCAGAGCAGCGCGCCGCCACGGATCCTGGCCAGAATTCCACCGGCATGCAGATCGAGGAGGTCGTCGTCACCGCGACCAAGCGCGCGGAGCGTGAGCAGGATATTCCGGTGAGCATCGCCGTCATTGGCCATCAGGAGATCGAGCGGCGCGGCGTGGTGGGAATGGAAGACTATTTGCGCTCGATACCCGGTGTCAGCCAGATCGATCGCGGCGGCAGGGACAACGCCATCATCATCCGCGGCATCAACACCGAGCCCGAGACCGAGAACTTCGGCGGCGGCACCACCGTGGCCACCTATTTCGATGAGACGCCGATTACGGCGGCGGGCAGCCTGGCCGGCGGCGGCATCGATATCCGGCCCGTCGACATCGAGCGCATCGAGGTGCTGCGCGGCCCGCAGGGCACGGCGTTCGGCGACGCCTCGCTTGGCGGCGCCATGCGTATCATTCCGGTCAGGCCGCAACTCGATCACTTCTCTGCCCGCCTCACCGGCAACTATTCGCAGACCAGTGGCTCGGGCGGCGACAATTCCATGATCCAAGGTGTGGTCAACATTCCGCTCGTTACGGACCGGTTTGCGCTGCGCGCAGTCGGTTACCGGTATGAGGACAGCGGGTTCTACCGGAACATCTCGGGAACCGATCCTACGGTGATCGCGGCCGCTTCCGTCTTCAACCTCGGCGATTTCGTGCGCGGTCCCCTTCAGGACGATGTAGGCCGCATGGTCACGCGAGGCGGGCGCCTGGCGGCTCTGTGGAAGCCGACTGACGATCTGAACCTTGCGCTGAACTACCTGACTCAGCGGATCGACCAGGACGGGTCCCCAATCGCCACCGTCGGCAAGTACGATCAAACATACATCCCGGTCGCGCCGCAGGCGCGGCTGCGCGGCGAAGCGGGGCAGGTGAATGACACGAAGATGGATCTGCTGAACGCCGTGATGAGCTATGACCTGGGGTGGGCGGCGCTGACCTCGGTTGCTTCCTGGATCGACAGCGGCTCGGTCTCGAATACCTCGTTCCTATTCCCGTTCCCCGGGACCACGATGGTGGGTCCGGGTGACTTCAGCTCCTTCACCGGAGAGATCCGGCTGGCCTCGCAACTCTTGGGACGGACGCAGTTTCTCACTGGACTCTACTATGAGGAGCTCGACGATGACTTCCTCCAGGTCGTGCACTGGCCCGGAACGCCCGCGACCAGTCCGGTGGGCACCAATCCGCTCTTCTATCAAAGCCTCACCCGCACCCGGGAACAGCGGGCGATCTTTGGTGAGGTTTCCTACAAGCTGACGGAGAAGCTCACGGCGACGGCGGGCGGGCGCTATTTCGAGTTCGACAAGAAGGAGGGTGATTTGCGCGAGGGCGGGTTCGTCGGTGTGCCGATAGGGCTCGGGCAACGGAACACGGTTGCCAGCAGCGACGGCAATAGCAGCTTCAAAGCGGGTTTGAGCTTCAAGCCCAGGGAAGACTCGCTGCTCTACGCATCCTGGTCGCAAGGCTTCCGGCTCGGGCGGCCAACCTCGGGAGTGCCCGCCGCCCTTTGCGATCCGAACAACGACGGCGTGATCGACGGGAGCAACGTTTCGGTGGCCTCTACGCGGGAGATCGAGTCCGACTTCCTCGACAGCTACGAGGTCGGCGGCAAGTTCTCGTTTCTGGACCGCCGCGTGGTCTTGAGCGCGTCCGCCTATCACATCGACTGGACCAACTTGCCCGTCACGGCGTTCGCGGGCACCTGCTCGTTCGGATATACGGTCAATGTCGGCGAGGCCACTTCGGATGGCGCGGAGCTGCAGGCGAGCATCGTCGTGCGCAAGGGTTTGAAGATCGACGTCGGCGCCGGATACACCCAGCCGGAAATATCCAAGGACCAGCCCATTCAGGGTTGGCGCAAGGGCGATCGCTTGCCCGGCTCGCCGAAGGTCAGCGCGAATCTCGCCGCCCAATACGATTTCAATGTCGCTGCTTACAAGGCATTCGTGCGCGCCGATTCCCTTTACGTGGGGAAGTTTCACGGCGACGTGGTCGAAACGCCGCTGACGCAGGCCGGTGGGTACGTCAAGGTCGACGCGCGCGCCGGCATCGATCTCGGCAATTTGAGCGTGGAGCTCTTCGCGCGCAACCTGACCGATAACGACGCTTTCACATGGCGGACCGCGAGGCCTTCGCTGGTGGGCGTCACGCCGTTCTACGGTTATCGCCTGCGGCCGCGCACGGTCGGAATCCAGCTCGGCTACAGCTTCCAGTAAGGTCGCCATCGACGCGACCCCTCCACGGACAAATTCACAAACAACGGGTGGCGCGGTTGCGCTTGCCTCGAGCCGGAGTATGGAACGATTGAACGCCTTATCGTCGACAGGGATGATGCTCGCTCTCGCCGCTTCATCGATGACCCTGAACGCCATGGGTGCGGAGCTTGCCGATCGTGAAGCGACGTACAGAAAATATCTGGAGATCGACAAGCTCGTTGTGGGCGGGAAGGTGGCACCCCATTGGTTGCCGGACGGTGACGGCTTCTGGTACGTCGACGGCAGTCCAAGAGACACGGCGATACAAAAGGTGGATCCGGTAGCCAATACCGTAACGCCGCTGTTTGATCTGCCCCGCTTGCGGCAGGTCCTCGCCGAGGAGCTCGGGCACGAGCCGCCTAACGTGGGGGTACCGTTCCGTTCTTTGGAATTCGTCGGCCCTCACAGGGTGCGTTTCGAAGTGGAGGGTGGCGAGTACCGCCTGGACCTGCGGACGTATGTCGTGGAGAAAGAGTTTCCGCCGTCTGACGATACCGTGCTGGGAATCGAGTTCTTGCCCAGCGAGCGTGAGCGCAATACTCTCAAGTCGTTCTGGAAAGAAGATTTCAGGCTCTCGGGACGCACGCGCCAGCCGGAGCGGCTCTCGCCCGACGGCCGCTGGTTCGTATCGCTCGAGGACAACAATGTTCGTCTGCGCGCGACAGTGGACGGCCGCTACGTTCCCCTGACCCGCGACGGCAACGCGGAATCCTTCTGGGACGTGGAGACGGTGCAATGGAATCCGTGGTCGCATGACAGTCTGAAGCTCGCGATTACCCGGCAGCACACTGCCGGCATGGCCCGCATCCCCACCATCAAATGGCTCAAGCCTCTCGAGGAGAGCGTCGAGGACATCATCACCATCCAGGCCGGCGGGGTGATGAACGAGGCCGAGCTGTATCTCATCGACGTGGTCGCCAAACAGCCGATGAAGATCGACCTGGGGGAGACCAAGGACAAATATCTGGTCGTGCTCGACTGGCTGCCCGACGATTCGGAGCTGCTGGTCGCGCAGTTCACGCGCCTGCTGAACCGCGTGGACATCAAGGCGGTGAACGCGCGGTCGGGCGTAGTGCGCACGGTAATGACGGAAACATCGAGCACATTCGTGCGCAACACCCACCAGATCTGGTGGAAGAATTCGCCGATGACGGGCCTGAATCCTTTCGGCTTCGAGCTCCTGCCCCGAGGCGACGGATTCATATGGACGTCAGAGCGCGATGGCTGGAAGCATCTTTATCTCTATGACCTGCGCGGCAAGCTACTGCGGCAACTGACCAAAGGTGAATTCCCGGTTCATGAGGTCGAGCAGATCGACCAGGCCAATGGCTGGGTCTACTTTACGGCGCAGGGCGATCCATCCCGTCCCTACGACAAGCACCTGTACCGCGTCAGCTTCCAGGGCGGCGCCGTGCAACGACTGACGGAAGGGAATGGGCAACACGAGCCCAAGATCTCACCGTCCGGCCGCTTTTTTGTCGATACCTTCTCGAGCGTGGATACGCCACCCAGGACGGTGGTGCGCGCCGTGAATGGCAAATTGCTGCGCACATTGCAGGAGGCCGACATTAGCCGGCTGCGGCAAGTGGGCTGGGTGCCTCCCCAGGAGCATGTGGTCAAGGCCGCGGACGGCGTGACCGACCTCTGGGTGACGATGATTTTTCCGGCCGACTTCGATCGGAACAAAAAGTATCCGGTGGTGGAGGATATCTACGGCGGTCCGATGGTGACCGTCCGTCCGATGGTGTTCTTCGAGCCGCGCAATATCTTCGACTATGCGCTGGCCAATCTCGGCATGATCGTGATTTCCCTCGATGCCCGTGGAACACCCAAACGCTCCAAAGCATTTCAGGATGTGGTGTTCAAGAGCTGGGGACAGCATGAGATTGCCGATCACGCGGCGGCCGTGCGGCAACTGGGGCAGCGCTTCAGTTTCATCGATCTCGACCGTGTCGGGATCTATGGAGTTTCCTGGGGCGGCCAGTTCGCCTTCCGCGCGCTTACGCAGGCACCGGAGCTGTACAAAGCTGGAGTGAGCATCGTGCCGGGTTTCGATCCCTATGAAGGCTACCACCAGGAGAGCTACCTCGGCCTGCCGCAGGATAACAAGGCGGTCTACCTCACCGCCGATGCGTTCCACCTGGCAGATCGGCTCAAGGGAAAGTTGATGATGATCGGCGGAATCAACGATACGGTGACTCAAAAAGGACTGTTCAAGATGAGCCAGATCCTGATCGACCTGGGCATCCCGCATGAAATGATGATCTATCCCGAAACCGGCCACGGCGCGCAGGGCCGGACGGGGCGATTCCATAACGAGCTGGTGAAGAGTTTCTTCCTCAGGAATCTCAATCCCTAGGACGCGATGGCCAATAGCCGTCGCGACTACCGCCATCCTCCGGCCGGAGGTCGATCTATCCGATCCGCGACGAGATCACGCCTTCGGCGGCTGACAATCCACGCTCTCCCCCGTAACTCCCCGGCCGGCGGGGCCCAGCAGGTACAAGTAAGGAGCGACGATGGCGGACGGTTCGGGGAGCTTGCTGCGATCCTCGGCGGGGTAGGCCTGCATGCGCATTGCCGTGCGTGTAGGACCGGGATTGATGCAATTCACCCGCAGCGTGCCGCTCGCGCGGGTTTCCTCGGCGAGGATTTGCGCGAGGCCTTCCACGCCAAACTTCGATACCGAGTACGCGCCCCACAGCGCGCGCCCGGTGCGCCCGACGCCGCTGGTCGTGAACAACACGGAGGCGTCGGCCGATTTTTTCAGCAGTGGCAAACAGACCTGGGTCAGCGCGAAAGCCGCTGTCAAATTCACGTGCAGCACCCGGTACCAGGTGGGCACATCGTAGTGATCGATAGGACTCAGCTGGCCGAGGATTCCCGCGTTGTGCAGCAGCCCGTCCAGACGCCCGTAGGTTTTGCCGACCGCATCGGCCAGCTGGTCATAGTCCGGTGCCAGCGCTCTTTCGAGGTTCAAAGGCGCGATGCCCGGCTGCGGTCCTCCCGCTTTGACGATCTCATCGTAGGTGCTTTCGAGCTTGCGGACGGTCCGCCCGCTCAGTACGACGGTGGCGCCGTGTCGGGCGAGGGCCAGCGAGACCGCCTGCCCGATACCGCCACCGCCACCGGTCACGAGGATGACGCGATCACGAAGTTCGTCGGGGGCAGCCTGATGGGAGCGAGCGAGGGTCGAAGTGGACATGAGCGCGGACGCGGGACGGGAACTGGGCGGGGGGGGACCCGCGGAAGGCCCGGGGGATCCGGGCCTTCCCTGGAACGGTCGGGACTTACCAGCGGTTCGAGCCGCCGCCACCGCCGCCGCGGTAGCCACCGCCACCACCACCGCCGCCGCGATAACCGCCGCCGCCGCCACCGCCCCGGGGCTTGTCCTGCGCTTCATTCACACGCAGCGGACGTCCGTCCATCGACTGGCCGTTGAGGGCCTGGATGGCGCGGCTGGCATCAGCCTGTGACATTTCTACAAACCCGAAACCTCGACGCCGGCCGGTATCCCGGTCGGTAGGCAGGGATACCGATTCAACCGTGCCGTGCTGGGCAAACAATGCTCGTACAGCTTCTTCATCCGCGGTAAACGGCAGGTTACCGACATAAATCTTGGCCATGGTCCTTATTCTCCTTCTGTCCCCCAATGGGCGAGGGTTAGGCAGTCTAGCAGGGACCGCGCGGCGCTGCGCTTCTTTTGTGAAGAAACGTCGGGACGAAACTCAGGCGGAGGATGACGGTGGCGCGGAGTCCGGCCCGGCTGGCGAAGTTTCGGTGGGCAGGACGGTGTCGCGCGCCAATTTGTCCACCGGGTCGAGGGTCTCCAGCGTTCGATCGGGCTTCAGACCCAACTCGGTGAAACGGCGCGCCGCCGGCAGGACCTGGCGCTCGAGGGAGCCGACGGCGCTGTTGAAGGCCTCCACTCCCGCGTTGAGCGCTCTGCCCAGGCGGGCTACGTGGCCGCCAAAGATGCTCAGCCGCCGGTAGATCTCCTCGCCCAGATCGCGGATCGTGGCGGCATTCTGGGCGAGCGCCAGCTGCCGCCAGCCGTACGCCACCGCTTTCAGCAGCGCGATGAAGCTCGTGGGCGTCGCCAGGATCACGTTCTGGCGGATCGCTTCGTCCAGCAGGCCGGGGCGCTCGTTCAGTGCGGCCGACAGGAACTGGTCGCCCGGGATGAACAGGATCACGAAGTCCGGGCTCTTCTCGAACTGCGCCCAATAGGCTTTGCCGGCCAGGGACCTCACGCGGTCCGCGACGACCTGGCTGTGGCGTCTGAGCGCGGCGCCCCGCGCGTCATCGGTCGCGGCGTCGACCGCTTCCAGATAGGCATCGAGCGGCGTCTTGACGTCCACGACCAGATCGCGCCCGTCCGGCATGTGGATCACCATGTCCGGGCGTAAAGCGCCCTCGGCCGTGAGCGTATGCAATTGTTCGGTGAAGTCGCAGTGTGCGGTCATGCCCGCCAGCTCCACGAGCCGCTGCAGGGACAGCTCGCCCCACTGGCCGCGCACCTCCGGCCGGCGCAGCGCGTTGACCAGGTTGCGCGTCTCCTGCTGGAGCGCCGACTGTCCCTGCGCGACGCCTTCCAGGTGCGTGCGCAAAGCGACGAAAGACTCGCGGCGCTCGCGCTCGATCAGTTCGATCTGCGCTTCGGCTTTCCTGAGCGCTTCCTGGATCGGCTTGACCAGAGTCTCGATGGCCTGCTCCCGTTCCTTCAAAGCATGCGTGGCCTGCAGGTGCTGTTGCCCGAGGTTCTCGCGGGCGATCTTGAGGAACAGCTCGCTGTTGTTGCGCAGGCTGGCATTGGAGAGGTCGGAAATCGCCGCCTTGAGACGCGCACCCTGCCAGGAGGAGAACATGCCACCGAGGACCCAGCCGAGCGACAGGCCGATCGCGATGCCCAGCAGGACCCACAGCCAGACGGGCATCTAGGCCGCTCCATTCAGCCAGCGCATCAGCTCCTGCGGCTCGTCGATCAAGGCATCCGCCTGCCATTGCGCGGGCTGGTCTTCGGCACGCAGATAACCGAAAGTCGCCACGATGGTGCGCATTCCCGCCGCGCGGCCCGCCTGCACGTCGCGCTCGGCATCTCCGACGTAGATGCATAGGGTGGGATCGATCCTCATCAGGGCGGCTGCATGGAGCAACGGCGCGGGGTGCGGTTTGCGCTGGGGCAGGGTATCGCCGCTGACGATGCACCCGCAGCGTGGGCTGAGGCCCAGATGCGCGAGCAGAGGCTCGGCGAGGAACGCCGGTTTGTTGGTGACCACGCCCCATTTGAGCCGGCGCGCCTCCAGCGCGGCCAGCACCGGCTCGAAGCCGGCAAACAACCGCGTGTCGGTGGCGAGATTTTCGCTGTAGAGCTGCAGGAATCTCTCTCGCAGACGGACGAGCTCGTCGTCATCGGCCTGCGGAAAGCCGAGCTTCAGCAGTGCAATGGCGCCGTGCGAGACGTGCGGACGGATGGTCTTGAAATCGAGCGGCTCGAGGCCGTGCTCGATGCGTTGGCGATTCAGGGCCGCGGCCATGTCCGGCGCGGTGTCCAGGAGCGTGCCGTCCAGGTCGAAGAGCATCGCGTGCAGCGTCATGCGCGGTCCGCGGCACGCGTGAAGTGCGCCAGATAGTTCACCGAGGGATCGGCGCTCAAATGAAATTCGCGGCGCAGCGGGTTGTACTCGATTCCGGCCAACGCCTGGACGCTCAGGCCGGCGGCCCGCGCCCACGCAGCCAGCTCGGCGGGCCGGATGAAGCGCTCGTATTCGTGCGTGCCGCGAGGAAGCATGCGCAGCACGTATTCGGCCCCGACGATCGCCAGCAGAAATGCCTTGAGGTTGCGATTGAGGGTTGAAATATAGACGTGGCCGCCGGGCTTGGTGAGGCGGGCGAGAGCGGCTATCACCTGCGGCGGTTCCGGCACGTGCTCCAGCATTTCCATGCATGTCACGACGTCGAAGGCGCCAGGAGAGGTGGCGGCCAGCTCTTCCGCGGCAGACAAGCGGTATTCCACCGCCACGCCCGCTTCCAGCGCGTGCAGCTCGGCCACCTGCAGGGCCGCCTGCGCACGGTCGATGCCGAGCACCGTGGCTCCGCGATGGGCCATCGCTTCGGCGAGAATCCCCCCGCCACAGCCCACGTCCACCACTTTCAGTCCGCTCAGCGGCGTGCGCTGCTCGATGAAGGCCAGGCGCAGCGGATTCAATTCGTGCAGCGGTTTGAATTCACCCTGCGGATCCCACCAGCGCTGGGCCAGCGCGTCGAACTTGGCGATCTCGCCCGGATCGACGTTCGCGGGGCCTGCTGTGGCTTGCGTATGCTGCACGACTCTATCCGTTCCGGGCCTTCTGGAATGGCGCGTAGTATACCCGTGCTGTGCTAACATTCTCCGCTTCCTGAGCCGCTGATAGTCCGTTGACATGGCCGAGAATTCTGTAAATCCAACGCGCGAAATTCTCTCGGTCAATCTCGAAGACGAAATGCGTCAGTCCTACCTCGATTACGCCATGAGCGTGATCGTGGGGCGCGCGCTGCCCGATGTCCGCGACGGCCTGAAGCCGGTCCACCGGCGCATTCTGTACGCGATGAAGGAGGCCAACGTCGTCGCCACCCGCCCGCATGTCAAGTGCGCCCGCGTGGTCGGCGACGTGCTCGGCAAATATCATCCGCACGGCGACACCGCGACCTATGATGCGCTGGTGCGCATGGCCCAGGACTTCTCCATGCGCTATCCGCTCGTGGACGGGCAGGGCAATTTCGGCTCCATGGACGGGGACAACCCCGCGGCTTACCGATATACCGAGTGCCGGCTCACGCACCTGGCCGCGGAGCTGCTGGCGGACATCGAGAAAGAGACGGTCGATTTCGTTCCGAACTACGACGGCAAGGAGCAGGAGCCGGTCGTCCTGCCGACCAAGATCCCGAACCTCCTGACCAACGGTTCGGCCGGCATCGCGGTCGGAATGGCGACAAACATTCCGCCGCACAACCTGACCGAAGTCATCAATGCCTGCATCGCGCTGATCGACAACCCCGCGCTGACGCTGGCCGAGCTGATGCAGCACATCCCGGGGCCGGATTTCCCGACGGGCGCCATCCTCAACGGCTCCCAGCAGATCGTGCTCGCCTACAAGACCGGGCGCGGCCGCCTGGTGATCCGCGCGCGCACGCACGTCGAGGACCAGGACAAGGGCCGCCAGGCCATCATCGTCACGGAGATGCCCTACCAGGTGAACAAGGCGAAGCTCATCGAGCGCATCGCCGAACTGGTCAAGGACAAGGTCGTCGAGGGCATCGCGCCGGATGAGATCCGCGACGAGTCCGACAAGGACGGCCTGCGCGTGGTCATCGGCCTCAAGCGCGGCGAGGTCCCGGACATCATCCTGAACAACCTGTTCGCCCACACGCCGATGGAGACCTCGTTCGGCGTCAACATGGTGGCGCTGCAGGACGGGCAGCCGAAGCTGCTGTCGCTGAAGGAAGTGCTCGAGGCCTTCCTGCGCCACCGCCGCGAGGTGGTCACGCGGCGCACCGTGTTCGACCTGCACAAGGCGCGCGACCGGGCCCACATTCTCGAAGGCCTCGCGGTGGCGCTGGCCAACATCGACGACGTGATCGCGGTCATCAAGCAGTCCGCTTCTCCGGCGGAAGCGAAGACGGCGCTGACCGGCCGGCTCTGGCAGTCCGGCGTCGTCGCGCAGATGCTCGAGCGCGCGGGCGAGATCTCCACGCGCCCGCAAGGCATCGCGGGGGAGATCGGCCTGCAGGCCGGCGGCTATCGTTTGTCGGAGCCGCAGGCGCAGGCGATCCTCGACATGCGCCTGCATCGCCTCACGGGGCTCGAGCAGGACAAGATCGTCCAGGAATACCGCGAGCAGCTCGATCTGATCCGCGATCTCAGCGACATCCTGGCGCGGCCGGAGCGGCTGCGCGAGGTGATCCGCGCGGAGCTGATCGTCGTGCGCGACAATTACGGCGACAAGCGGCGCACCGAGATTCTCGCCGACCAGACCGACCTGACCATCGAAGACCTGATCGAGCCGCACGATGTGGTGGTGACGCTTTCGCACACCGGCTATGCGAAGTCGCAGCCGATCAGCGAGTACCAGGCGCAGCGGCGCGGCGGGCGCGGCCGGTCGGCGACGCGGGTGAAGGACGAGGACTTCATCGACAAGCTCTTCATCGCTAACACGCATGACACGCTGCTCTGCTTCTCGAGCCACGGCAAGGTGTATTGGCTGAAGGTCTATCAATTGCCCGAGGCCGGGCGCGGCTCGCGCGGCAAGCCGATGGTGAACCTCCTGCCGCTGCAGGACGGCGAGCGCATCAACGCCGTGCTGCCGATCCGCGAATACGACGAGAACCATTTCGTGTTCATGGCGACCACCAACGGCACGGTGAAGAAGACGCCGCTGAGCGCCTTCTCGCGTCCGCGCACCACCGGCATCATCGCGGTGGACCTCGAGCCCGAAGACCGCCTCGTCGGCGTCGCGCTCACCGACGGGCAGCGCGAGATCATGCTGTGTACGAGCGGCGGCAAGGCCATCCGCTTCCGCGAAGAGGAAGTGCGTCCGATGGGCCGCGAAGCGGCCGGCGTGCGCGGCGTGAGGCTCGGCGATGAGCAGAAAGTGATCGCGCTGATCGTCGTGGACGAAGGCTATGTGCTGACGGCCTCCGAGAACGGCTATGGCAAGCTGACGCCCGTCAGCGATTACCCGCAGCACGGCCGCGGCGGCCAGGGCGTCATCGCGCTCCAGACGACCGAGCGCAATGGCCGCATGATCGGCGCGTTGCACGTGGTCGCGGAAAACGACGTCATGCTGATCACTTCCGCCGGCACGCTGGTGCGCACGCCGGTCCGCGACATTTCCATCGTCGGGCGCAACACGCAGGGCGTACGCTTGATCCGCGTCGAAGAGGGCGAGCGGCTCGTGGGGATCGAGCGGATCGAAAGTCTCAATGGCGAGGACGACGAAGGCGGATCCGACGGCGCTGCGGACGTGCCGGTCTGACGTCCGGCGCAATTCGCTTCAGAGCTTTCCAACTAACCGCCGAGAAGCGGGTCGACCGTCGGGAAGTCCGGCCCCGGACGGCTAGTAGACCTCGCGTCGATAACGTCCCGCCTCGGTCAATCGGGCGAGGGCGGCGCCGCCGAGGATTTTGTCGAACGCTGCGTGTACGGCGGGCGCCATTCCCTCGAGGCTGCCGCACAGATAGATGTACGCACCATCGTCCACCCAGTGGCGCACGTCGTCGCGCGCGGCGAGCAGGACGTGCTGCACGTAGACCTTGGCCGGTTGATCGCGCGAAAACGCCCAGTCGACGCGCGTGAGCACGCCCCTGGCCTGCCAGGCGAGGAGCTCATCACGGTAATAGAAGTCGCTGACCGCGTTGCGTTCGCCGAAGATGAGCCAGTTGCGCGTCGTACCGACGCGGGCGCGCGCCTTGAGATGCGGACGCAGGCCGGCCATGCCGGTGCCGTTTCCAATCAGGATGAGCGGATGGTTGTCGGGAGGCGGGCGGAACGCGGTGTTCGCGCGGATGCGCAGCTCGATGCGCGCATTGGGCCAGGCGTGCTCGGTGAGCCAGCCGCTCGCCAATCCCAGGCGGCCCGCGGCATCGCGCGATTGACGCACCAGCAAATCGATGACGCCATCTGCGGGCAGAGATGCGATCGAGTACTCCCGCTGCGGCAGCGGGGCCAGCGAATCGGCCAGCCAATCGGCAATCGCTTGAGGCGGACCTGGCGGAATCTGCGCGGGCAACACGCTGCGTGTCAGAAGCTCGGCAAGCTTCATCGTCCGGCCGCGGCTCTGCACGTCTTCCCGGCCGTCGAGTCCGGCCGCTTCCAGGAATCGCACGACGTCTGCTACGCAGTGGTGGGGGCGGATCTCGGCGATGTCACCGGGCTGCCACTGCACCGGCCCTGCCGCGTCCGGGGGCTCGAGGGTGAGGTAAAACGCGGGCTGTCCGGCGCTATGCGGATTGGCCAGATGACGCGCCTTGAGTCGCCAGGGCTGGTAGGGCGGCTCCTGCCAGACCGTCGTGGCTGCATCGCGCGTGAGGGCCGAGAGACGCTCGCGCCAGCGCCGCAGCGCCTGCTCGTCACCGTTGTCGACCTCCACCGATTCAAACAAAGGTTGCGCGCCGCGGCCTTTCAGCCAACCCTCCAGCCGGCGGCCGAAGCCGCAGAAATTGCGGTATTCCCGGTCGCCGAGCGCCAGCAATCCATAGCGCAGCGCCGGCAGTCTCAGCGTCTCGTCCGCCAATACGCGCGCGAAGCCTGCGGCGCTGTCGGGCGGATCGCCCTCGCCGGTGGTGCTGACGACGAACAGCGCGCGGGCGGCGGCCGGCAAACGATGCGGCTGCAGCTGCGCGAGGGGCTCGACCGCGACATCGACGCCGGCTGCGCGCAATGCGCCCGCGGTTTGCCAGGCGAGCTGCTCGGCAAATCCCGTCTGGCTTGCGAACGCGACGAGCAATGAGGAGTGATCGGTTCGTCGTGCCGCCGTGCGAGCCGCAATTGCACGGGCGCGTTTGCGCCGATGTCCGGATCGGATTGCGAAGCAAAACAGGACGTATAGGACCGCGATGGCCGCAGCGGCGGCGAGGCGCACGGGGTCCGTCGACATCCACAGCCACTGTGTCATTGGAACCTGGATGCGTTCATGGCGGCGTCATTCCTCGATCGCAAGGAAATCGGCGAGCGTGGGCGTGAGCAGCTCTTCCAGCCCTGCCGGCGTACGCAGCGTGAACAGCGCGGCGATTTTGTGGCGGCGCGCGTATTCGCTGCCGGGCCCGGGTCCCAGGACCGTGAGCGCGGTGGCAAGGGCATCGGCTTGCATGCACGTTGGGTGGAATACGGTCACGGCGGCAGTCCCCGTTTCCACTGGATAGCCGTTGCGTGGGTCGAGGGTGTGTTGATAGCGCCGGCCGCGATGCTCGAAGTACCGGCGATAGTCCCCCGAAGTGGCCACGGCCATGTCGTGCAAAGCGGCCCTCGTTTGTTTGAGTGGACTCCGGTGGCCGGGTCCCGCGGGCTCGATCGCGACCCACCAGGGGCTGCCATCCGGCTTGCATCCGCGGCCGCGCAGCTCGCCGCCGACTTCCACGAGGTAGTGGTCGATTCCCAGGTCGGTCAGACACCCGGCGAGCTGATCGACGGCAAATCCCTTGGCGACACCGGATAGATCAAGCTCGACCTCGCCTTGGCGCGCGCGCCGATGCTCCATGTCCAAGGCAATGCGCCGCCAGCCGCTGCGCGAGCGGGCCGCTGCGATTTCATCCGGCTGCGGCGGCTCGGTGCGGCGTGTGTGAGGCCCGAAGCCCCAGAGATTCGTGAGCGAGCCGACGGTCGGATCGAAAGCGCCGTCCGTGGTACAGGCGAGGCCGAGCGAATAGCTCAGTACGGTGAAGAACTCCTCGGGCAAATCATGCCAGCTGAGGTGCGGTGCGCGATTGAATCGGCTGAGCGTGGATTGCGGTTCCCACGAGCTCATCTGCGCCACCACGGTGTCCAGCAACTGTTGCAGGTCCGCGCGCAAAGTACTGGCGGGCAGAATCAACGGTCCGGCCAGTTTGACGGCCCATGTCGTGCCCATCGTCACGCCGGCAAAGTGCTGCAAGGGACCGCCCGGCGGTCCATGAACCCGCAGGGCAGGCGACAGCTCCGGCGGAATGAGGACGCGGCACATCTATTGAGGGAAGACTTCCAGCGTGGCGGAGTAACTGGCGCGCTTGTCCGGATTCGCCGCAGTCGCGCCCGCTGGCCGCGCCGCTGCCGCAGGCGGCTCGCCCGGGCGCTGACGGTTTCCCGTGGTGGCGTTCAGCCAATACATCCCGGGTTGCGGCCAGGTGACTTCGAATTCGCCATTGCGATCGGTGGTCAGCATGATCTCTTCGAGCGCGTTGCGGTAGCGGACGCCGCCGCGGATGATCGTTACTTTCAGCTCCGGGGCCGGCTTGCCATCGAGCAACAGACGAAAGCGCGCCGCTTCGCCGGCAAAGAGATCGTTGGGATGCGTGATCGGCACCAGCTCGAGGCCGGCGCCGGAAGGAGCAAACACCGTGTCGGATGGCTGCCCGGCGGTTACGAAGGTTTCCTGGCGGCTCAGCGCGCGCGTGACGCGCACGTTCTGCGCGTTGGCCGGAATTTCCTGGCGCAGCCGGTCGGCGCTGCCGCGCCAGCGCTTGGTTTCCCCGTCCAGGGTATAGCTCGCCATCAGTGCATCGTTGACGATCGCCACTTTGTACGTGCCCTTGGCCGCGAGGTGGACGTCGAAGGTGCTGCGGTATTTGCCGGTCGAGATATTCTCGGGCTGGATTTTCGAGCCGTCGGGCGCGGTGATGACGAGACCGGCGAGGCGGCCGGGATTGTGGTCGAAGTAGAACAGCTCATTCGAGACGGCCGCGTCGACCGTGATCCAAAGGTCATCGCCGGACAGCACGGTGGAGGAGGGCAGAAGCCAGCTGCGGTGGGCGTCGGCGGCAGGGGCGACGAGGAGCGCGGCAGCGAGTACTAGCATCGAAGGAACGGGACTGCGGTTCATGGTGTTTCCTCGGGTGAAGGCCGCGGCTAGGGTTTGAGGGTCAGGGTGAGCTTGCCGATCTCGCTCTTTCCGCTCGCGCTCGCCTCGGCCGGCTGTTTGACGGGCCACGTCAGGGGAATGTCGAGCAGCTCGCGGCCGCCGACTTCGCGGGCCGCCTCCACGATCAGGCGATATTCACCCGGGGGCAGCTGCGCCAGAGACGGCTTGTTGTCGTCGAAGATCAGTGTGTGCTCGCCCGGCGAGCGCGTTGCGCCTGTGACGCCGTCGATGGGCATGCGCAGCTCGCGGCCGAGGCGGCGCCACCACTGGCGCAGGTCCTTCAGCCACTCGGTGCCTTCGTTGTTTGCTTTCCTGACGTCATACCAGACCGCCAGCGGAACGGTTGACGTGCGCTGCGCGTTCTCCAGCCAGACAGCCACGTAGGGATTGTGATATTCCGCGACCGTCAGACGCGGTATTTCGATCTTGAGCTGCAACTCGGCGGCGGATGTGGGGCCGGCGACAGCGGCGCCGCAGAGCGCGACGGGAACCAGTTTCTTCATGCGTATTTCTCAGTGGAGTTTGCGGTTGGGTGCGTGGGAATCGGGGTTCAATGAATGAACAGGAGCGCCAACACCAGCGGCACCGTCAGGCCGAGACCGACCATGGGCCAGGTGGTGGGCCGCTGACTGGCGTGCATCTTGAGCAGCAATAGACCGGTGATACTGAAGATGAGGCTGGCGGCGGCGATCACGTCGAGGAATATCGTCCAGATCGGCCCGGCATGGCGGCCTTTGTGCAGATCGTTGAGATAGGCGATCCAGCCGCGATCGGTGTCTTCGTAGCGCGCATCGCCGCTCCCGCGGTCGATACTCACCCACGCGTCGCCCCCGGGACGCGGCAGGGCGATATAGATTTCATCCTGCGACCATTCGGCCGTACGCGCTCCCGTGTGCAGCGACCATGTCCGGCTCAGCCAGTCGCGCAATGCCTGCGGCAACGGTCCGGCGGTCTCGGAGTGGCGGCTCAATTGCGCGCGCACGGTTTCGGGCAGCTGCGCGGTCAGTGCCGTGGTGCGTGGTCTGGCCTGGATCTGAGCCGCGTGATTCAGCGTGATGCCGGTGAAGCTCAGCAGCAGGATGGCGATCAGGCACAGCGCGGCGCTGATCCAGTGCCATTGATGCAGCGTTTTCAGCCAATACGCGCGGCGCTTCGGATTGGACATGCTCAGATCTCGGCCCAGCGGCGCAACAGGTTGTGATACACGCCGGTCAGTTGGACGACGGCGGGATTATCGGGGGACTGTGCCGCGAGATGGCGGATGGCCGTATCCATGTCGAACAGGAGCGTCCGCTCGCCGTCGTCGCGCACCATGCTTTGTATCCAAAAGAACGATGCGAGGCGCATTCCGCGCACGACCGGCTGTACTTTGTGCAGGCTGCTGGCGGGGTAGAGCACCATGTGTCCGGCGGGCAGCTTGATGCTGTGCGCGCCATAGGTGTCCTCCACCACGAGCTCGCCCCCTTCATATTCGCCCGGTTCCGCTAGGAACAGCGTGGCGGAAAGATCGGTGCGTACCCGCAGCGGGGTGCCGCGGATCGGCCTGACCGCGTTGTCGACGTGCACGCCGAACGACTGGCCGCCGGCGTAGCGGTTGAACAAAGGCGGAAAGATCCTGGCCGGCAGCGCGGCCGATATGAACAATGGATTGCGCTCCAGCGCCGTGAGAATGGTTTCGCCGACGCGGCGGGCGACCGGAGAATCCTCCGGCAACTGCGCGTTGTCCTTGGCCCGGGCGGATTGATGCCCGGCAGTGACCTTGCCGTCGACCCATTGCGCGGTGTCGAGGAGGCTGCGCGCCTGCGCGAGCTGCTCGGCATCGAGAACGTTCGGTATCGCGACGATCATGCGTCAGTTCAGGTAAACGGATCGATCGGGCTATCTAAAGAACGAACCCCCACGCGCGGTGCGTGGGGGCCCTGTCATCTTTGCGTTTGCATTAAAAGGTCAGAAGCTGTAAGTCGCGCTCAGCACCGCCGACCGCGCGGCTCCGGGCGTGGCCCAGCCGTTGGTCGCGTTGTTGCGGATGCGCTCGAAGTACTCCTTGTCGAACAGGTTGTTGACGTTGAGCTGCAGCATCAGGCTGTTGCCGATCTGGTAGGACGCCATTGCACGGTGCACCCAGTATGAAGGCGTGTAATTCAGGCCCGCCGTCGCGGCAGCCCGATTGAACGTGTATGCACCCTGGTACGTGACGCCATAGCCGATCGTCAGCCCTAGCGGCAGAGTATAGGTGCTCCAGGCGCTCAAAGACTGCTTTGGAGTGTTGGGCAGCGGGTCTCCCTTCTGGAAATCGACGGTACCGCCCAGCACGGCGATGTCGGAGATGTTCTGCAGAATTTCGCTGTCGAGGAAGGTGTAGTTGGCGAATATGGACCAGCGGTCGCTGATGTTCCCCGCGGCCCCGAGTGCAATGCCGTCCACGCGCGAGGACCCGTCGAGCTGCTGCTCCGGCACGGTGGGATCGCCGGAGGCGACGCGGAAATTGGTGCGCTCGTTGCGGAACACGGCCGCAGTCAGCGCAAGCCGGTCGAATGCATTCCACTTGGCGCCGATCTCGTAATTGACGGCCTTCTCGGGATCGACGTTGCAGTTCGCCGTGCCGGTCGCGCTCGTTAGCGTGCAGGCGCCATTGACCGTCGACTGCGAGGGTGTTTCCGAGTTGCCCGCGGCCACGTACAGACTGACGTTCGCGGCGGGCTTGTAGACCAGTCCCAGGCGGTACGACAGCAGGTCGTCGGAATTTTCGGCCAAAGGACTGCGGGTCGCCACCGGAGCCGCCGGCGGTGCGGGGTAGGGCGTGGCGATCGCGGTCGTCGTGGCGCGACCCTCGTTTGTCTCGAAACGCACCCCGCCGTTGATTTCCCACTTGCGGCCGAGCTCCAGGCGATCGAACGCGTAGATGGCGCGGTTGCGTACGGTGCTGTCGACCTCGCTGGTGCGGATGAGATTGACCGGTCCGGTATATAAGTTGTCCGGGTTGGAGATGCTCATCGCCGGCAACGCCGGATTGGGCGTGGCGCCCAGCGGATTGCGCAGGACGTTGCCGGAATCCAGGCGATACTTCTCTTCCGAAATCGAGAAGCCGGTGACCAGCGTGTGACGGACCGCACCGGTGGCGAAATGCGTGGTGAAGTCGGTCTGATTGATCAGCAGCCGATTGTTCGCATCGCGGGCGGTGCCGCGCGGGCCGCTGGGCAGATAGGTGCCCGGTGCGGCACATGCGGCTCCGGTCCAGGGATTGATGGCATCGGCGGTACACCACGTGCCTTGCGGCGGGTCGACGATCGAAAGCTGTGACACGTCCTGCCAGCGCGTCAGGCTGCGGAGCGAGATTGCCGGGTTGAATTCGTGATCCACGATCGCCGTGCCGGTATCGCGCGTGATTTCCTGCCGGTCGATGTTGCGATAGCCGTAGTAAGCGCTCGGCGGCGAGCCGGGCAGCTGTCCGCCGTTGAACGCGCCGAGCGCGAAGGGGACGCCGTATTGCGGGATGTTGTCGTCTTCCTGGTGAGTGTAGAGGAGCGTCAGACGCGTCGGGGAGTCCAGCCCGAAAGTAACGGCCGGCGCAACGCCCCAGCGTTCGAAGGTTTCCACGTCGCGGCCGGGAACGTCGTTTTCGTGGCGCATCAGATTGAGACGCGCGGCGATGTGCTCGCCAAATTTGTGGTTGGCATCGGCCGTGAGGCGGCCGTAGTCGTCGGTGCCCACGCCGGCGCCGAAAATCGTCTGGTCATCCGCCAGCGGTCGTTTGGTGATCAAGTCGATCGTTCCGCCGACTGCACCCGAGCCGCTGTAGACGGAGCTTGCGCCGTTGGTCACCTGGATCTGTTCGACGTTGAAGGAATCGGTGCGGCTGTACTGCGCGCTGTCGCGCACGCCATCGACCTGGATGTCGTTGTTTGCCGAGTAACCGCGCAGGTTGATGCTGTCGCCGTAGCCGCCGCCGCCTTCGCCCGCTCCGAAGGTGATCCCGGGCAGCGTGGCGAGCGTGTCGCGCAGGTTGAGCAGGTTTTGTTGCGCCATCACCTGCTGGGTGACGACCGTAATGGTTTGCGGAGTCTCCTGGAGCGGCGCGGTGTACTTGGGCGAGGCGGCTCGATCGGTTTGGTAAGACTGCTCGGGCGCCGCTTGCACCGAAACCTTGGGCAGCGCTTTCGTCGTGGATGAGGATGTCGACTCCTGCGCGCGGGCGCCGGTCGAGGCGAGCGCCAGGCTGATCGCGGTTGCCAGAAGTGAAGAGGATCTGATCAGAGGCAGGGCGCGGATTGCGAGGCTGTAATCGCCGCTGCTGCGATCGCGCTGGCGGAGGCGATCGTTTTCGCGGTAGCTCCCACCGTTGGAGTCGTTCTGGCAGTCGTTCTTGCGATTGTTCTCGAGATTATTTCGACGATTGTTCTGACTGTCGTTCTGGCCGTTGTTGTGGCGCATTCGAGCGGTTCCTTGAGTTGCGTGGCATTCGAAGTTCTGATTGGGCGGGCAGGACTATAAATGCGAACCATTCTCATTTGCAAGGTGCACACAGTTGCTGTATCGTCGCGGTCTCAATGAGCGCGCGAATGTCCGCTTTAGACTTCGACCAAACTCACGACCCCCGACGGCTTCTGGCCGTCGTAGCGGTGGCGGGCGTACATGCCGCCATGATTTACGGTTTGCTTCAGTGGACCGTGCGCAACGAGCAGCCTTGGCGTTCGGCGCCGGTGCAGGTCGCATTGATCAGCGAGCGGTTGGCGGAACGCGAGCTGGCGCCGCCGCCCAAGCCGCAATTCGTGACCCCGGTGGTGACGATCGAGCCGCCCGCGCTGGACCTGCCACAGATCGCCGACCCGCCGCCCACCATCACCGTTGCTTATCGATCCGAGTCTGCACTCAAGTCCCCGCCGGTATCTGCGCCCAAGCTGGTGTCCACCGTGGAGTATCTGCGGCCGTTGAAACCGCTATATCCGTCGATTTCACGCCGCCTTCGGGAGGAAGGTCTCGTGGTGCTGCTGGTGCTGGTGGATGAGTCCGGCCACGCCTCTCGCATCGAGGTGCGCGACTCCAGCGGGCACCGGCGCCTCGACCGCGCCGCGCAGGATGCAGTGGAAAACGCGCTGTTCAAGCCGTACGTCGAAGACGGCATCGCTCGCGCGGCGTTCGTCCTGATCCCCGTCGAATTCACCCTGACTCAGCACGTCGCCCAGCGCTGATGGCCTGTGCAGCCGGCTGACCGCGGCGCCTCGGCCGTTCCGGTCATGGCCTCATAAACAGATGTGCGAACCTTCCGCGCGTTGCGGCTGATATCATCCGCGGTTCCATACCCTCGTCATAAAGGTTTAGCGTGCGCGTTTTCAATTTCTCACCCGGGCCGGCGGCGCTGCCGCTGGAAGTTCTGGAACAGGCACAGGCGGAGATGACCGACTGGAAACACTCCGGCATGTCCGTCATGGAGATTAGTCATCGCGGGAAGGCGTTTCTGGAAGTGGCGCGTCAGGCCGAAGCCGATCTGCGCGAGCTGATGGCGATTCCCGCCAACTACAAAGTGCTGTTCCTGCAAGGCGGGGCCACGGCGCAATTCGCCGGTGTGCCGCTGAATCTGGCTGCCCCCGACGCGACGGCCGACTACGTCAACACGGGCGCATGGGCGAAGAAGGCACTGAAGGAGGCGCAGCGCTATTGCAAGGTGAACGTCGCCGCCGATGAATCGGCCTCCAACTACAGCACGGTGCCGAAGCAGGAAGCACTGAAGCTGACGCGCGGTGCCGCGTATGTGCATTACACGCCTAACGAAACCATCGGCGGCGTCGAATTCCCTTACATTCCGGAGACTCACGGCGTGCCGCTCGTCGCCGACATGTCATCGACGATCCTGTCGCGGCCGATCGATGTCAGCCGTTTCGGGCTGATCTATGCCGGCGCACAAAAGAACATCGGGCCCTCCGGTCTGTGCGTGGTCATCGTCCGCGATGATCTGATCGGCAAAGCGCGTTCCAGCATCCCGTCGGTGCTCGATTACAAAGCGATGGCGGACGAGGAATCGATGCTCAATACGCCGCCGACATTCAGCTGGTACATCGCCGCGCTGGTATTCCAATGGCTCAAGCGTCAGGGCGGCGTGAAGGCGATAGCCGAGCTCAACCGCGCGAAGGCGCAGAAGCTCTACGCGGCGATCGATGGCTCGGGTTTCTACCGCAACCCCGTTGCGGTGGAATGCCGCTCCTGGATGAACGTACCCTTCACCCTGCCGAGAGCGGACCTCGATGAGAAATTCCTCGCGGAGGCGCAGAAAGCGGGGTTGACCAATCTCAAGGGCCATCGCTCGGTGGGTGGGATGCGCGCGAGCATCTACAACGCCATGCCGATGGCGGGCGTGGATGCGCTCGTGGCGTTCATGCGCGGCTTCCAACAAAGGAATGGCTGACGATGACGTTCAAAATTCTCACGTTGAACAACATTTCAGCGCGCGGGCTCGAGCGCTTGCCGCGCGATCGTTTCGAGGTCGCCGCGGATCAGGCCGGGCTCGGCGGCCAGCCGGATGCGATCCTGCTACGCTCGGCGGACATGCACGGCATGGACGTTCCGGCCAGCGTCAAAGCGGTCGGCCGCGCCGGCGCCGGCACCAACAACATTCCGGTCGCTCAGCTCAGCAAGCGCGGCGTGCCGGTGTTCAATGCGCCGGGCGCCAATGCGAACGCGGTAAAGGAATTGGTGCTGGCGGGCATGTTTCTGGCGGCCCGCAACCTTTGTCAGGCCTGGAGCTACGTCTGCGGCCTGGAAGGCGATGACCACGCCGTCGAGGAAGCCGTCGAGAAAGGCAAGAAAAAATTCGTCGGCTTCGAGCTGCCGGAACGCACCTTGGGCGTGGTCGGGCTCGGCGCGATCGGCGTGGAAGTAGCCAATGCCGCGCTGCATCTGCGCATGAGGGTCCTCGGCTACGATCCGCAGATCACGGTGCAGCGCGCGTGGCAGCTCTCCTCGGGGGTGGAGCAGGCGATCGGCCTCGATGACCTGTTCGCCCGTTCCAACATGATCACCGTGCACGTGCCGCTCACCGACGCCACGCGCAACCTGGTCAATGCGGCGCGCATCAAGCTGATGCCCAAAGGCGCGGTGATCCTGAACTTCGCGCGCGCGCCCATCGTCGACGAGCAGGCCGTGCTGGCGGCGCTCGACAGCGGTCACCTCCAGGCTTACGTGTGCGATTTCCCCACGAACGCCATTCGCCGGCACCCGCGCGTCGTCGCCTTGCCGCACCTCGGCGCTTCCACCGGGGAGGCGGAAGAAAATTGCGCGGTCATGGTGGCCGACACGGTGCGCGACTTCCTGGACAACGGCAACGTGCGCCATTCGGTGAATTTCCCGGAAGCCATCATGCCGCGCGTGCCCAACACCTACCGGCTGGCGATCGCCAACAGCAACGTGCCCAACATGGTCGGACAGGTGTCCACCTGCCTGGCCTCGGCCAATCTCAATATCGCGGACCTGCTGAACAAATCGCGCGGCGAGCTGGCGTACACGCTGGTCGATACCGATGCGCCCGTCCCCGTCGAAGTGCTCGAGCGCATCCTCAGGATCGAGGGCATCCTCTCCGCCCGGATCGTGTGAGCGGACGCCGTCCATGAAGCGCTCGAAAACGTCCAAATCCGCGCCAAAGACGCCCGCCAAAGCGCAGCCCCTGGAAGAGGTGCGCCGGCAGATCGATGCGATCGACGAGCGGTTGCAGGAGCTGATCAACGAGCGCGCCCGCCTCGCGCAGGCGGTCGGCATCTCCAAGCACAATGACGGGCATACGGTCGACTTCTACCGCCCCGAGCGCGAAGCGCAGGTGCTGCGACAGGCGCAGAAGCGCAACAAAGGTCCGCTGAGGGACGAGGAGGTGTTGCGCCTGTTCCGCGAGATCATGTCGGCCTGCCTCGCCCAACAAGAGCCGCTCAAAGTCGGGTTTCTCGGCCCCGAAGGCACTTTCACGCAGGCCGCCGTGCTGAAGCACTTCGGCCACTCCGTGCGCGCCTTGCCGCTGCCCACGATCGATGAGGTGTTCCACGAAGTGGAGGCGGGCACGGCCGACTTCGGCGTGGTGCCGATCGAGAATTCCACCGAAGGCACGGTCAATAACACGCTCGACATGTTTCTCACCTCGCCGCTGAAGATCTGCGGAGAAGTCGAGCTGCGCATTCATCAGTACGTCATGGGGCGGATGGATTCGCTCAAGCGCATCGAGCGCATCTGCTCCCATCAGCAATCGCTTGCGCAATGCCGGGCGTGGCTGGAGGAGCATTTGCCGGGCGTGGAGCGGGTCGCGGTGGCCAGCAACGCGGAAGGCGCCCGGCGCGCGCGCGATGAGAAAGGCACGGCGGCCATCGCCGGCCAAACGGCCGCGGAAGTGTACGGGCTGAATGTCCTGGTGGCGGAAATCGAGGACCGGCCGGACAACACCACGCGCTTCCTGGTCATCGGCCGCCAGCTGTTCAAGCCCAGCGGCGAGGATCGCACGACGCTGTTGTTCTCGGGCAATACCGCGGTGCCCGGCGCCTTGTACCGGCTGCTCGCGCCGTTCGCCAAACATGGCATCAACCTGACGCGCATCGAGTCGCGGCCCTCGCACCGCGGAAAATGGGATTACGTATTCTTCGTGGACGTCGACGGCCATGCCGAGGATCCGCGGCTGTCTGCCGCGCTGGGGGAGCTGCAGGAGAGCGCCACGCTCTTCCGCGTGCTGGGCTCGTATCCTCAGGCCGTGCTTTGAGCCGCCGCTCCGGCCCGGCGCATCGCCGGTTCGTTTGTTGCCGCAACTGAGACTCTTCGAGAGCGATCCGCATGGCCCAAAACTTCATCGATCTCGCCGCGCCGCCGGTCCATGGCCTGCAACCCTATGTGCCCGGCAAGCCCATCTCCGAGCTGGAGCGCGAGTACGGCGTCAGCGACATTGTAAAGCTCGCGTCCAACGAGAATCCGCTGGGGGCGGGCGCGCGCGCGCGGGCCGCGCTGCAGGCCGAGCTGCGGGACATCGGCTTTTATCCGGACGGCGGAGGATTCGCGCTCAAGGCGAGGCTGGCCCGCTATCACGGGCTGGCGATGGAATGCATCACCTTGGGCAACGGCTCAAACGACATCCTGGTGCTGCTGGCGGAGGCGTTTCTAACGCCACAAACCGAAGCGGTCTACTCGCAGTATTGCTTCGCGGTCTATCCGATCGCGGTCCAGGCCGTGGGCGCGAAAGCATGCGTAGCGCCTGCATTGCCCAACGGCCACGCGATGCCGCTCGGGCATGACCTGGATGCGATGCTGGGGCTCGTGAGCGAGCGGACCCGGCTGGTCTTCGTCGCCAATCCAAACAATCCCACCGGCACCTGGATCGATACCGCCGGCCTGCGCCGCTTCATCCAGGCGCTGCCGTCGACGACGCTCGTGGTGCTCGATGAGGCCTACTTCGACTATTCACGCGCCGTCGATTGTCCTGACGCGTCGCGCTGGGTGCAGGAATTCCCCAATCTCGTCGTGGTGCGAACGTTCTCCAAAGTCCATGGCTTGGCCGGGCTGAGGGTCGGCTACGGGCTGTCGAATCCGCAGGTGGCCGATCTGCTCAATCGTCTGCGGCAGCCTTTCAATGTGAATTCCCTGGCGCTGGCCGCCGCAACGGCGGCGCTCGATGACGAAGAGCACCTGCGCAAGACCGTGGAGCTCAATCATCAGGGGCTGCAGCAGCTGCGCGCCGGACTCCGGAAGCTCGGGCTCACGGTGCTGCCCTCCGCAGCGAATTTCGTGCTCGTAGATCTCGGCCGGCCGGCGGGTCCGGTTCACGAAGGTTTGTTGCGGCGGGGCGTGATCGCGCGGCCGGTCGGCAACTACGGCCTGGCCAATCACCTGCGCGTGAGCACCGGAACGGCCGAGCAGAACCAGCGCTTCCTGGCGGCGCTCGCCGCAGTCCAATCCGGACAAAAGTAATGACATCGACTCACGACCGCGGCGGCGCAGGCAAGCCGGCTTATCGGGTCCGGCCGGTGACGCAGGTTGCCGGCGAAGTGGCCGTGCCCGGCGACAAATCGATCTCCCACAGAGCGTTGATGCTCGCCGGCGTCGCCGAGGGGCGCACGCAGGTCACCGGATTTCTCGAGAGCGAGGACTGTCTGGCCACGTTGAGGGCGCTATGCGCGCTCGGAGTCAGGATCGAGCGTCCGGCGCCCGGTGAGGTGGTGATCGACGGCGCGGGGCTGCATGGCTTACGCCCATCCGCTGCGGCGCTGGATATGGGCAATTCCGGCACGGCCATGCGCTTGTTCTGCGGATTGCTGGCCGGACAGGCGTTTGAGTCGGTATTGGTCGGCGACTCCTCGTTGATGCAGCGGCCGATGGAGCGCGTCGCGACGCCGCTGCGGCAGATGGGAGCGGCGGTGCAAACGCAGGGCGGCCGCCCACCGGTGCGCGTAACGCGAGGTCCGCAAGGACTACGCGGCATTCACTACGATCTCCCGATGGCCAGTGCACAGGTGAAATCCGCTGTGCTGCTAGCCGGCCTGTATGCCACCGGCACCACATCGGTAACGGAGCCCGCCCCGACGCGCGATCACACCGAGCGGATGCTTCAGAGCTTCGGCGTCGATGTGCGCGTGAATGGGCGCACCGCGCAGATTGCGGGGCCCGCCCGATTGAACGGCACCGCCATCGAGGTGCCCGGCGATTTCTCGTCCGCGGCATTCTTTATCGTTGCAGGTTGCCTGGCCGCGCAGGGGCGGTTCGTTCTGCGCAACGTCGGCGTGAATCCGACGCGGACAGGTCTGCTCGACATCCTCCGGCGCATGGGAGCGCAGATCAGCGTGATCAACGAGCGCAGGAGCGGCGCCGAACCGGTCGCCGACCTGCAGATCGAGCGCAGCGAGCTTCGGGGCATCGATGTGCCGCCGGGCCTGGTGCCTCTCGCCATCGATGAATTCCCCGTCCTGTTCGTGGCCGCGGCATGCGCTCGCGGTACTACCCGTGTCACCGGCGCCGCCGAGCTGCGCGTCAAAGAGAGCGACCGGATCGCGGCAATGGCGGCGGGCCTGCAGGCCCTGGGCGTGCGAACCGAAATCCTGCCCGATGGCCTGGTCGTGCACGGCGGAGAGCTTGGCGGCGGCCGGATCGAGAGCCTGGGAGATCACCGGATCGCGATGTCCTTTGCCGTCGCCAGCGTCCGGGCCCGCGGGCCGATAGAGATCGAGGATGTCGCCAACGTCGCAACGTCCTTTCCCGGCTTTGTTTCGACGGCCCGGCAGATCGGGTTGGAGATCGATGGGTCATGACGGCGCCCGTCATCACCATTGACGGACCCAGCGGTTCGGGCAAGGGCACGGTGTCGCGGCGGGTTGCGCAGGAGTTGGGGTGGCATTTACTCGATAGCGGGGCGCTGTACCGTCTGGTGGCTCTGGCTGCGCAACGGACAGGAATTGCCCTCACCGATGCCGAGGGCCTGGCCCGGGTAGCCGACCAGATGAAGGTCAAATTCACCACCCGGCCGGACGGCGGCGAGCGGGTCATGCTGGGCCAGGACGATGTGACGGCTCCGCTGCGGGAGGAGCAGACGGGCAACGCGGCCTCCCAAGTGGCCGTGGTTCCATCGGTCCGCCAGGCTTTGATCGAGCGCCAGAGGCGCTTCGCCCGCCCCCCCGGCCTGGTCGCCGATGGGCGCGATATGGGCACCGTCATCTTCCCCCGGGCGGGCCTGAAGATCTTCCTTACCGCGACCCCCCAGGAAAGGGCCCTCCGACGCTATAACCAGTTGAAGGACAAGGGTCTTGATGTTAGCCTTCCCGCCCTTTCGCGGGAGGTAGCCGAGCGGGATGCGCGCGATGCTGGCCGTAAGGTCGCGCCGCTGGCCCCTGCCGCGGACGCGGTTCAATTGGACTCAACCGGAATGGGCGTGGAGGAGGTCGTCAGCCGCATTTTGCAGCTGGCGCGTGAACGTTTCGAGACCGGCTGAGAGGTTTCAGTCGAAGCCACTGGAAGTCGCTTCGGCCGAGGTGTCGAACGGACCGAAGATCGCTTTCGACCGAAGGGTCGAAAGGAACGAAGGTCTCTTCGACCGATAGTCACTGATGTCGAGGTTTGCTGCTGAGGATATATGACCGAAAGTTTCGCCCAATTGTTCGAACAAAGCCTGGCCAGCCAGCGTATCCGGCCCGGCACCATTTTGATGGGTCAAGTGATGGACGTCGGCGAGGATTTCGTCGTCGTCAACGTTGGGCTCAAGTCCGAAGCGGTCATCCCCACCGAGCAGTTCCTCTCCGAGAAAGGCGAGATCGAGGTCAAGGCCGGCGACCAGGTTGAAGTCGCTCTGGACGCCGTGGAAGACGGCTCGGGCGAGACGCGCCTGTCGCGCGAGAAAGCCAAGCGCGCGCGCACCTGGACCCGCCTGGAGAAAGCCTTCGAAGCCGGCGAGATCGTGTCCGGCGCGATCAGCGGCCGCGTCAAAGGCGGCTTCACCGTCGACGTCGAGAACGTCCGCGCGTTCCTGCCCGGCTCGCTGGTGGACGTGCGCCCGGTGCGCGATCCTTCGTACCTGGAAGGCAAGACGCTCGAATTCAAAGTCATCAAGCTCGACCAGAAGCGCAACAACGTCGTGGTCTCGCGGCGCGCGGTGGTGGAGCAGGAATACAGCGCCGAGCGCAGCGCGCTGCTGGACACGCTGCAGGAAGGCGCGGTCGTCAAGGGCACGGTCAAGAACCTCACCGATTACGGCGCGTTCGTCGACCTCGGCGGCATCGACGGCCTGCTGCACATCACGGACATGGCGTGGAAGCGCGTCAAGCATCCCTCGGAAGTGGTGAAGGTCGGCGAGGAGATCGAGGTCCGCATCCTGAAGTTCGACCGCGAGCGCACGCGCGTGTCGCTCGGCCTCAAGCAACTGGGCGCCGATCCGTGGCAGAACATCGCCCGCCGCTATCCGCCGCACACCCGTTTGTTCGGCAAGGTCACCAATATTGCGGACTACGGCTGCTTCGTGGAGATCGAAGAGGGCGTGGAAGGCCTGGTGCACGTGTCGGAGATGGATTGGACGAACAAGAACGTCAATCCGTCCAAGCTGGTGCACGTCGGCCAGGAAGTGGAAGTGATGGTGCTCGACATCGACGAGGAGCGCCGCCGCATCTCCCTGGGCCTCAAGCAGTGCCAGACCAACCCGTGGGTGGAGTTCGCCGAGAACTACAAGCGCAACGACAAGGTCTCCGGCCAGATCAAATCGATCACCGACTTCGGCATCTTCATCGGCCTCGCCGGCGGCATCGACGGCCTGGTGCACCTGTCCGACATCTCCTGGGATCTGCCCGGCGAGGAGGCGGTGCGCAACTATCAGAAGGGCCAGCAGATCGAGGCGGTGGTGCTCTCCATCGATCCGGAGCGCGAACGGATCTCCCTCGGCATCAAACAACTGGCGCAGGACCCGTTCTCGAACTATCTCGCCGAGCATCCCAAGGGCAGCATCATCAAGGGCACGGTCAAGGAAGTGGACGCCAAGGGCGCCGTCATCGATCTGGGCGAGGGCATCGAAGGGCATCTGCGCGCTTCCGAGCTGTCGCGCGATCGCGTCGAGGATGCGCGCGCCGTGCTCAAGGTGGGCGATGAGGTGGAAGCCAAGTTCATCGGCATGGATCGCAAGGGCCGCACCATCGCGCTGTCGATCAAGGCCAAAGAAGCCCACGAAGAGGCCGAAGCGGTCCAGAACTACACCTCCAACGATGCACCCTCGGGCACGAGCCTGGGCGATTTGTTGAAGGAGCACATCGGCGGGCAGGAGTAACTGCCCGCTTTCTGGCTGCTCTACTCAAAGGCTCCGCTCATGACCAAATCGGAACTGATCGAGATCATTACGGCCAAGCAAAAGCACCTGCCCGCGAAGGACGTGGAACTGGCGCTGAAGCAGATGCTCGAAATCATGAGCGATGCCCTCGCGGGCGGGGACCGGATCGAGATCCGCGGCTTTGGCAGCTTCTCGCTGCATTTCCGTCCGCCGCGGCAGGGACGCAACCCGAAGACCGGGGAGGCGGTGGCGCTGGCGGGAAAGCACGTGCCGCATTTCAAGCCGGGCAAGGATCTGCGCGAGCGCGTCAACGAAGGCACGGCCAACCCCATTCACGACTGACAGTCGTATTACCCCGTCGGTGCGGTCCCGCGGCCGGCGCGCGGCGGAATCGGCCCAATCGCTTCGCGGTGCGTCTTTCAGACTCTTTAGATCCGGTCGAACGCACAGCCTGTCGGCCTTCATGGCCGAGCCTCCATAGGCAATAGTGCTCCTCCACGCAGCGCCCGCGGCTGCGCGATACGGCGGTTCGGTTCACTGCTTTCAAGGAGGAGTTTCCATGAAGACGTTGAAGATTTTTCGCTCGATGGCGGCGGCGGCCCTCGTGTTGCCCATGCTCGCGCTGGCCGGCCAGGTCGACATCAACTCCGCGGACGCCAAGACGCTGGCGCGCGAGCTGGATGGCATCGGGCTGGCCCGTGCCCAGGCGATCGTCGAATACCGCGAGAAGAACGGCGCGTTCAAAAGCGCGGCCGACCTTGCCAAGGTGAAGGGCATTCCGATGAAGGTCGTCGAGCGCAACCGCGACAACATTCAGCTCGGGCACGGCCGCCGCGGCGCGCCGGACAAGTCCGACAAGGCCGCAGCCGCGGACTCGACGGATAAATAGCCCCAGGCCGGCTCGAACATTCTCCCCCGAGGCCTTTCGAGGCCACTTTGGGCGCGACTCCGTGATCGGATGCGCGCCCTTTTTTGCGTGCGCGCGTATGATTGCGGTCCCCAATGTCGGATGCCTCACGGTCTCGAGAACGTCATGTCACGCTTCACTCCCATTCACGCCGCTGTGTTCCCCGTCGCCGGCCGCGGCACCCGCTTCCTGCCCGCGACGAAGGCCTCGCCGAAGGAAATGCTGCCCATCGTCGACAAGCCGCTCATACAATACGCCGCGGAGGAAGCGCTCTCCGCCGGGGCGCGGAACCTCGTGTTCATCACCGGCAGCTCCAAGCGCGCGATCGAAGATCACTTTGACGCCGATCCGGAGCTGGAAGCGGCGCTGCAGGAGCAGGGCAAGCACGAGCTGCTCGATTCGCTGCGCGGCATCCTGCCGTCCTGGGCGAGCTGCATCTACATCCGCCAGCCGGCGCCGCTCGGCCTGGGGCACGCTGTGCTGTGCGCGCGCCCTGTGGTCGGCCACGAGCCGTTCTTTGTCCATCTCGCCGATGATCTGATCGACGCGGAGACGCCGTGCCTGAAACAAATGGCCGAGGTCTACCGTGCACAGCAGGCGAGCGTGCTCGGCGTGCAATCCGTGCCGCGCCAGGAAACCAACCGCTACGGCATCGTGGCCACTTCCGAGCAGGATGGGCGGCTGTGCCGCGTGACCGGCATGGTGGAGAAACCCAAGCCGGCGGAAGCGCCGTCGACATTGGCGGTGGTCGGACGCTACATCTTGACGCCGGCGGTATTCAGCAAGCTGGAAGCGACCCAGCGCGGCGCCGGCGGGGAGATCCAGCTCACCGATGGCATCGCGGCGCTGCTGCGCGACGAGGAGGTCTATGCCTACAACTTCGAAGGCCGCCGTTACGATTGCGGCAGCAAGCTGGGGTATCTGCAGGCCACGGTCGAGTACGCGCTCAATCACTCGAGCCTGGGTCAGGAGTTCGAAAAGTATCTGACCGAGCTGATGCGCACGCGCGTCGCGGGCTGAGGCGCGCGGACCGAACCGTACTAAGACACGCCAGCCGCGCAAATCCTCACCCGGCCGTGGCCGCAAGCCAACAGTGCGGCGCACACCGCGATTTTCGCTGGTGATCGCGTGCGCGCCGTGCCATCTTATTCGCCATGGACCGGCTCAGCACCTGGCTGGCGACGAATGTCAACTGGCTCAAGAATCAGTTAACTCGCCGCGGCCGCGTGCTCGAGGACGCCGAGGATCTGATCCAGGAAGGCATCGTGCGCGTCTATGAATATCGCGCCAAAGGCGGCCAGGTCTACGAGCCCGAAGCGGTGCTGGTGCGCACCGTCGCGCGCCTGTCGATGAACCAGCGCCGCGACGGCCATGCGGAGCTGTACGCCAAGCGGCCTTTCGACGATTTGATCCTGGTCGATCCGCGCCCCCGTCCCGATGAGACCGTAGACGCGCAGCAGCGTCTGGACCGCATCATGCGCGTGCTCACCCAGGTACCCGAACGCACGCGTGAAGTGTTTTTCCTCCATCGTCTGGCCGGCGCGAGCCACGAGGAGATTTCCAAGCAGCTCGGCGTCTCCGTCTCGGCGGTGGAAAAGCACGTGGCGCGCGCGATGGCGGCGCTGGTCGGGGAGAGGCTGCGCGAATGAGCGGCGATGCACCGACCGGACCATCCGAAGACCGCCTCCCCGCGGACCGTCATTCGTCCGCGTTGATCGCGGAGGCCGCGGCATGGGTCGCGCATCTGCATGGCTCGAAGCGCAACGCCGATTCCGACAAAGGTCTGCAGCTGTGGCTCAAGGAGGACCCGGCGCGGGCGCGCGTGTGGGAAGTGGCGACCGAAGTGTGGGACGAGGTCGGCAACCTGCGCGGCGCGGCGATCGCCCAGGCGCTGAAGCTCAACAAACGGGCGTGGCGGGCGAGCCGCCAGCGCACGATCTTCGCCATCACCACCGCCGTCGTTTCGGCGATGGCCGCGACGCTGCTGATCGTCGCCGCAGGGGCGTTTTTCCTGACGCGCGACTCGTGGGTCGCGACCAGGGTCGGCGAGCAGCGCACCCTCGCGCTCGAGGACGGGAGCCGTGTCTTCCTGAACACCGCCACGCGCGTCGTGGTCCGTTACGACGAGCACGAGCGGCGCGTCGTGCTCGAATCCGGCGAGGCTTTGTTCGAGGTCGCCAAGCGCCCGCGCCGGCCTTTCGTCGTCGAGGCGGGCGACCGGAAAATTCACGCGCTCGGCACCGCTTTCGTCGTGAGGCGCGATCCGCACAGGCTGGCGGTCACGCTGGTCGAGGGGAAAGTCGCGGTGTCGCCGCTCACCGCCGCCGAAGGCCCGCAGCCCGTCGATTCATCCGGTGCCGCCCTCGTCAAAGGGTCTTCCGATCCGCCGGCGGCGCCGTTCGTGCTGACCGCCGGCGAGCGCGTGACCTTTGCGAGCCGTGAGCCGCCGAGCATGGATCGGCCCGAGCTGGACAAAGTCACCGCATGGCAGCACGGCCAGGTGGTTCTCGATGGCGCGCGCCTGCAGGACGCCATCGCCGAGATGAACCGCTACAACGCCACCGAGCTGGTCCTCGAACATCCGCAGGCCGCGCACTTGCTGGTGAGCGGCGTGTTTCGCGCCGGCGACTCGCTGAGCTTCGCCAATGCCGTCGCCGCGACCTACCGTCTGCAAGTCATAGAAAACAAAGGTCGAATCATGCTCGCCGGATCTCCGGAGGCTGCCTATCGCTGAACTGGCGTCTCGCCCGCGCGACGCCGCAATGAGGAATTTTGCAACTGCCGTGTCTTTAGTTGCCGAGCCGGCCGCCGCAGCGCGCGGCGATCCGGAGTCCGACAACTTCAGTGCAACGGACTGCCCATTGGGGAGTACGTGTATGCGCAGTAGAGTCCGACCCATCCTCGCCTTCGTAGCCACTTTGGCGGCATTGACCTGGATACCGCTTCACGCCCAAGCTCAACCCGGTACGACACAGTTCGACCTGCCGGCCCAGCCGCTGGCGCAATCGCTGCGCGCAGTGGCGAGCGCCACGAACATGAACGTGCTGTTCGACACGCTCGAGATCGCCGACCTGCAGGCACCCGCGCTCAAAGGGCGGATCACCATCGACGAGGCGCTCGCCCGGCTTCTGGCCGGCAGCGGCTTCAAGGCCCGCCATCTCGACGACAAGACGATCGTCCTGGCCTCCAGCAAACAAAGCGCCGGCATGGCGCCGGGTGCCGATGCGACCGATTCGCCGGCCGCGGCGATGCGCCTGGCGCAAACCGGCAACCGCGCGGGCAGCACGACTCTCGCAGCCGCGAATCCGCGCGCCGATGAAGAGAAGAAAACCGACGAGGACCGCAGCGCCGCGGGGGACTCGCGCGCCCGCGGCACGACGCGCAGCAGCTCCGACGTGCAGATTCAGGAGATCGTCGTCACCGCGCAGAAGCGCGAGGAACGGCTGATCGAAGTGCCGCAGTCGGTGCAGGTCCTCGCGGCCGAGGAACTCACCAAGAGCGGTGCCGTCAAGTTCGTCGATTACGCCAAGAACGTGCCCGGGCTGAGCTTCACCTCGTTCGGCTCCGGCAACAAAGCCGTATTGCGCGGCATTACGACATACGGCGACTCCAGCACGACCACCGCGCAGTATGTCGATGAGGTGCCCTACGGATCGGGCTCCTCGTATGGCGATAACTACTACATGATCGACGTGGCTCTGTTCGACCTCGACCGCATCGAAGTGCTGAAGGGGCCGCAGGGCACCCTGTATGGCGTAAGCTCCCTCGGCGGTCTGATCAAGTACGTCACCAAGCGTCCGGATACCAAGGCGTTCGCCGGCGAAGCGCAGGTCGGGTTCGCCGGGACGGAAAAGGGCGCCCCGAGCTACAACGGCGCCGTGGCCTTCAATGTCCCGCTGGTAGCGGACAAGCTGGCTTTCCGGGCCAGCGCCTACTACAACCATGATGGCGGCTTCGTCGACAACATCCCGCAGAACAAGAAAGACATCAACGACACCGACATCAAGGGCGCGCGCTTCGACCTGCTGTACACGCCGACCGAGCGGCTCGGCATCCGCTTCAATGCCTTCCTGCAGGATCTCGAGCGCGGCGGCCAGCCGTTCGTGGACTACACCGCCAACGGCAGCGGTCCGCGCTACGGCGACCTGAAACAGGTGCGCATCTATCCGGAGTTCGTCGACCAGCGGTTCTACCTGCTCAGCAACACGATCACCTACGACTTCGACTGGGCGACGCTGACCTCGGTGACGGGCTACCAGCAGCAGAACAAGAGCATGGCGATCGACTACTCGAACTACTACGGCGCGATCCTGGCCGGCCTGGGGCGCACCTACAGCCAGGTGGGCGTCGCATTCTGGGATCACGACCGCGTGTTCACCGAGGAAGTGCGGCTCGCCTCGCGCGGCCAGAACAAGCTCGACTGGGTGCTTGGCGCGTTCTATACCGACGAGACGGTTTTCGTGGTCGACAAGTTCCGGCTGAAGGACGCGGTGGGCAATCCCGCGGTGAACGACCTGTTCGATTACCAGGCACCCTCCGGCTACCGCGAGCGTGCCGTGTTCGGTGACCTCACCTGGCACATCACCGACAAGTTCGACGTGACGGGCGGCATCCGTGTCGCGCGCAACAAAGTCCACACGGAGAACAATGGCTCCGGTCTGTTCATCGTGCCGCGGCCCTACACCAGCTCCAATGGCAAAGCGACGACGTACCTGGCCAACGCGCGCTACAAGTTCAATGAGAACTCCACCGGCTATGTCCGCTATGCCACCGGCTATCGGCCGGGCGGCCCGAACTTCCCCGAGGTCGATCCCAATACCGGGCAGCAGTTCGGCACGCCGTCCTTCGACGCGGATTCGCTCAAGAGCTACGAGATCGGCTACAAGGCCGAGACGAGCGACCAGCGCTTCGCGGTCGACGTCAACGTTTATCACATCGATTGGTCCAACATTCAGGTCATCGTCTATCCGTTCGGGTTCGGCATCTTTGTTAACGCGCCGGGCGGGGCGACGGTGAATGGCGCGGAGATGGCGCTGGCGTTCGCGCCCACGCGCAATCTGACCTTCAGCAGCGGCCTGGCCTACACCGATGCGTACATGAAGGATGCCACGCCGGCGATAGGCGCACTGAAAGACGAGCGGCTGCCGATTTCCCCGCGTTTCACGGCGTCCCTGACCGCCGATTACCAGTTCCCGGTGGAGCGCTTCCAGCCGACCGTGGGCGTGGGCGCGCACTACATTTCCGACCGCAAGACGGGCTTCGAGCACGACGCGAGCGGCAACCCGCTCTACATCATGCCGGCCTATACGACGGTGGACGCGCATGCCGGGTTCAAGCTCGGCTCGGTCGACACGCAGCTGTATATCCGCAACCTGACCGACAAGCGCGGCGTGCTGACGGCATTCACGTTCAACGGCATACAGCCCTTCCTGACGACGCCGCGCACGATCGGCGTGACCGCCAGCATGCGCTTCTGATCCGGCGGCGGACAGCGGCCGGCCCCGGCCGCCGTCCCGCACGGACGGGCGCGCGGCGACAACAAACCAAACAAGCGCGCCGCCGGGGTTGCCGCAGGTCTCGATGAGAATACAATCGACGCCGTTTCGCGCGGCTGCGTGCGCACGGCTCGGGCCGCGGCCGTTCGAATTTGCCATCGACGTAATACCAGAGGTGCAAGCCATGATTCGAAAGATGCTGGTGCAGGGGAGCGTCGTGCTGGCCTTAGTCGCCGCCGGCGGTCTGGGCAGCGGACTGCGCGCCGATACATCCGCGCAGGATGAATCGGTCTATCAGCGCTACCTCGACTTCGGTCTGCTGGTAACGGGCGGACGTGTCACGCCGAGCTGGCTGGCGGACGGCTCGAGCTTCTGGTACGTGAAGGGCGGTCCGAACGAGCGCCAGATCCTCAAGGTCGATCCCGCGACCGGCGGCGAATCGCCGCTGTTCGATGTGGCGCGCCTGCGCGGCGCCCTGCGCGAGGCGCTTGGCCATGACCCGGCGGGTACGGGTGTGCCCTTCGACCAATTTCAGTTCAAGGGTCCAGACCGCATCAGCTTTTCACTCGAAGGCGCTGCCTACCTGCTGGACCTAGGGACTTATACGGTGACTCGCCCGGTGCCGCCATCGACCTATTCCAGCGCGCTCGTGCGCAGCGAAGCGGAGCGCACGGTGCCGGGGACGTTCATGCGCGAGCGCTTCCAGGGACTGGGACCGCTGCCGTCGCCGGAAGTCATGTCCCCGGACGGGCGCTGGATGGCCGGCATCGAGGACGCCAACCTCGTAATGCGGGCAACGGTGGACGGCCAGAAGGTCAAATTCACCACCGATGGCACACCGGAGGCGTTTTGGGACGTGGAAGGGGCGCTGTGGAGTCCGTGGTCGCCGAATGGACAGTATCTCGCGGTATTCAAACAACACACCGAGGGCATGGCACGCCTGCCGAGCATCGAGTGGTTGAAGCCGCTGGAGCGCGTCCAGGAGGTCATCACGATACCCGCCGGTGCCGTTCTCAATCGCTCCGAGCTGTATCTGGTCGATATCTTCTCGCACAAGCCTGTCCCGGTCGACCTGGGCGATACGACCGATCAATACCTGCGTGTATTGAACTGGCTGCCGGACTCATCGGAGCTGGTGCTCGCACGTTACAACCGCGTGTTCAGCCGCGTGGACATCCTGGCTGTGAACGCGCAGACGCGCGCCGTGCGCACGGTGATGACCGAACAATCAAAAACCTTCCTCACGAATCAACATGAGGCGATCTGGGGCGGGGGCACGCAGAACGCGGGACCCGGCTTCGCGCTGCTGCCGGACGGCTCCGGGTTCGTCTGGAACTCCGAGCGCAGCGGCTGGGATCATCTGTACTACTACGACATGAAGGGCAAGCTCGTGCGCCAGCTGACCAGCGGCAACTGGCGCGTCAAAGATGTCGTGCGGGTGGATCAGGATGGCGGGTGGGTCTACTTCACGGGCCACGGCGATACGTCACGGCCCTACGATCTCCATTTGTACCGCGTGGGCCTCAGCGGCAAGGGTTTCGCGCAGCTCACCGAAGGCGCGGGGCAGCACGCGGCCAACATCTCGCCCTCGGCGAAATATTTCACCGATACTTATTCTTCGGTGGATGCACCCCCGAAGACGGTGCTGCGCAAAGCCGATGGGGGCTTGATCCGCACCTTGGGCGAATCGGACATGAGCCGCTTGCAGGCGGTGGGCTGGGTCGCCCCGAAGGAATACGTGGTCAAGGCGGCGGACAAGACCACCGACGTTTGGGTGACGATGTACTTCCCTTACAACTTCGACGCCAATAAAAAATACCCGGTGGTCGAGTACATCTATGCCGGGCCGCAGACGACCATGCGCCCGATGGATTTCGGCGACACCACCCTGTACGGATTTCGCAGCGGCAATTTCAATCGCGCGCTGGCCAACATGGGCTTCATCGTCCTTACCCTCGACGCGCGCGGTACTCCCGAGCGCTCCAAGGCCTTCCACGACACGGTGTACAAGAACTGGGGGCAGTTCGAGATCGCCGATCACGCGGGTGCGCTGCGCCAGCTCGGCGAGAAGCTGAAGTTCATGGACCTCGATCGCGTTGGCATCTGGGGCGCGTCCTGGGGCGGACATTTCGCTTTTCGCGCGATGACGCAGGCGCCGGACCTCTACAAAGTCGGCATCAGCCAGGTGCCGGGCTATGACGCGCATCGCTTCACTCTGTACGAGGTGTATCTCGGCATGCCGCAGGAGAACAAAGCGGTGTATGACGCAGCCGATGCCTTTGCCCTGGCGCCGAAACTCAAGGGCGATCTGCTCATCCTGGGCGGCATCAACGACACCGGCACTCAGGCGGACGTGTTCAAGATGAGCGAGATCCTGATCCGCATGGGCAAACAACACGAGGTCATGATCTATCCCAACACCGGCCATGGTGCGATGGGCAAGACCGCCGACTACGACATGGAGCTGAAGAAGCGCTTCTTCATGAAGCATCTGATGAACGCCGGGAGCGAGTGCTCCGACCGATGAACGCCGCCCGGGCCACGGTTTCCGTAGCCCGACGGCGAACTTTCCGCGGCAACTTCTGTCTGATCCCCGGCCGAGCGGCTCGGGCGGAATGAGGTGCCCGACGACATCGATGTTACCGACGTCCATGGCATCGCTGCTTCGTTGGACTCGCGGCGCAGGCGAACCTCGGCCCCGCGAGTCGTGGCAGGTACGGAACCGAGGCGACCGAGACTGTGGAATCACCATGAACAAACAATTGTGGAATCGGGCGAATCGTATCCACGCGACGTGCCCCGGGGCACGGCCATGGGTCGTAGCTGCCGCATGCGGCCTGCTGGCAGCCCCCTGCGCTGCGCCGAGCGCGGCCACCCTGACCGTCGAGCGTGGCGCGCAGGATCCAGCCGTTTCGCCGGACGGCACGACGGTCGCCGTCGGTATCCTCGGCAAAATCTGGCTCGTGCCCGTGTCCGGCGGCGAGGCCCGCCAGCTCACTACGGGGACCGGCTGGCATTCCCATCCCGCCTGGTCGAAGGACGCGCGCTTTCTCGCATATGCCTACCAGCGTCCGACGGGCACCGAGCTCATCGAGCGCTCGCTGGCGACCGGCACCGAGCGCACGCTGTTCATCACGAAGCATTCGATCGGACAGATCGCCTACCATCCGACGCGCCCGGAGCTTTGGTTCGTAGAGGACCGCGACCAGATGACGGCCCATCTGTGGGCCGTGCCGCGTACTCACCAGTACGTGGAATCGTACATGGGCTCGGATGAGCAGAAGAAACACGCCGGCGGCGACCCGCGTCAGCTGACGTTCGGCGCCGGGCAGGCCGATTGGTCGTTCGCGATTTCCCCGGACGGCCGGCGGGTCGCGGTGGAACATGTGGCCGCGCCCTTTCCCGGGGCCCGTGATCTGCACGTAATGAATGCCGACGGCAAAGATGCCGAGCGGCTGACCCAGTCCCCCCTGGTCGATGAATTCTCGGTGCAGTGGACGTCGGATGGCGCTTCGCTGATCTATGTGAGCCGCGAAGAAGGCGTCGATCAAGTCACCGTGCGCTCGCTGAAGGGTGGGGCGACCCGAGTTGTCTTTGCCAGTCCCTTCGACGGCAAGCAACTTGCGCTGCATCCCGACGGCGAGACTGCAGTGATGGTGGCGGGGCGGCAATTGTTCCGCCTGCAATTGAAATCCGGCAGCGTGACGCCGATTCCGCTGAAGGCGCGATTCACCATGCCGGATGCCCCACGGCCGGATCTCGTCATCACCAACGCGCGCCTCTTCGACGGCACGGGACGCAGCGTTGCGGAGCAGGCCAATGTCGAAGTAAAGGATGGCCGCGTCGCGCGAGTGTGGAGCGGCCCAGCGGTGCAGCGCTCATCGCCGGCCAATGTGCCGACGATCGATGCGCGCGGCCGGTTCCTCATGGCCGGCCTCATGGACAATCATTACCACTATTGGCATCACTGGCTGTTCAAGGGAGCGGACTTGGTCGCCACCGGCGTGACTTCCATCCGCGATCCGGGCGCGCAGATCGCCGACAGCCTCAATCTTCGCGACGCGATCGAGCATGGGCTGCTCGCAGGGCCGCGGATCTACTCGCTCGGGCCTCTGATCGACGGCTACAGCATGAAGCCGATGGTCGATGTTCTGCTCACCAAGCCCGAGGCCGCCGCGACGCTGGTGCGCGCTCTGCATCGGCAAGGCGTGGCCGGTCTCAAGGTCTATCACTTCCTGGCCCCTGACGTGCTGCGCGCCGTGGTTGCCGAGGCGAAAGTCGTGGGACTGCCGGTCAGCGGGGATATTGGCTTCCGCACGAGCTGGCAGGAAGCGATCGCCGCCGGGATCGACGGCCTCAACCACGGGTTCAATTATCCGCACGGATTTCTCCACGATCCGTGGGTGCCGCAGTGGGACAAAGATCCGGTGGAGCTCAATGCCGCCCGCTACATGCAGCGCGTGAGTCACGAGCGCGTCGATCCCCGGAGCGCTGAAGTGAAGGCGATGCTGGCCGAGATGGCGCGGCGACACGTCGTTCTCGACCCTACTTTGACTGCAACGCTCACCAAGGAGTCCGATGTGCAGCAAGGTGGTCTCGACCGGCTGAATGGAACGGTGCAAAGCAACGCGGATCGCAAAGCATTGACGCTGGAAGCTTATCAGGCGGGCATCATGCTGCTGGCCGGCACCGACAACATGCCTTCCCTGCAGGATGAGATGGAGGCTTGCGAGCAGGCGGGCCTGCCGAACGCAGCCATCCTGCAGATGGCGACCGTGAACGGCGCGAAGTGGCTGCACAAAGAAAAAGAATTTGGCACCGTCGAGGCGGGCAAGCGCGCGGACCTGCTGCTCGTCGATGGCGATCCGCTCAAGCAGATGAAGGACATCCGCAACGTCGCGCTCGTGGTCAAAGACGGACGGATCGTATTCGAGCAGTGACAGATGCGCTCCGGCGCCGCGCGCCGTTTCGCTGGGCTGCGGCGGGCTGCTCGTCAAGATGGATAGAGCGGCGCCGCGCCGATAAAATCGGCGAATGAATACGGAATCAGGATTCGGTGCCCGGCCGCGGATTGCCGTCGTCGGGGCCGGCGCGGTGGGCTGCTACTTCGGCGGGATGCTGGCGCGAGCCGGGGCCAGGGTGACGCTGATTGGCCGGCCCACGCACGTAGATGCGATCTTACGCGATGGCCTGTGGATGGAAGGCCTGCGCATAAATGAGCGCATACCCGTGCTCGCGTCCACAGAGATCAGCGCGGCGCGGGATGCCGGGATCATTCTATTCTGCGTGAAAACGGTAGACACGGAGTCCGTGGCGCGCTCGCTGCAAGCGTATCTCCCGCCCGGCAGCACAGTACTCAGCCTGCAGAACGGCGTGGACAACGTGGAGCGTATGCGCGCGGCGGCACAAATCGACGCGATTCCAGCCATCGTGTACGTGGCAGCCGCCATGGCCGGCCCGGGACACATCAAACATTCCGGCCGCGGCGATCTGATCATCGGACATCTGCCAGGCGCTTCTCCTGCGAGTGGTCACCCGAAAACGGATCTCGACGCACTGGCTCCCCTGTTCGAGCGCGCCGAGATTCCTTGCCGTGTGTCGCAGGATATCCGTGCCGACCTCTGGAGCAAGATGATCCTGAATTGCGCCTTCAACGCGATCTCTGCGCTCGCGCGCGTGCAATACGGCGCCATCCTGCGTTCGGCGCAGACCCGCGTGCTCATGGAGCAGGCCGTCATCGAAGCAGTGGCCGTCGCGCGCGCTGAAGGCGTACCCCTATCCGAATCCGGCATGATCGATGCTACCTTCAAGCTCGGCAAGGCGATGCCGGCAGCGCGCTCCTCGACGGCGCAGGATATCGATCGCGGCAAACCGACGGAGATCGATTCATTAAACGGCTATGTCGTGCGGCGCGCGGCGGCCCTGGGCTTGAAGACGCCCATCAATCAGACGCTCCACACCTTGGTGAAGCTGCTCGAGCAGAATCTCGCCGCGCCGCGCTGAGCCGTGCCCATTCGGTTGAGACGTGTGGCGAAACGGTTTCCGTAATCGCTCCGCGGGCGCCCCGACCAGCTGCTGTTACGGGCTCATCGTGGCCTATGGGGTTCGGGAGCGCCGCCGCTCGACTGCCCGGACTCAAACCGGCAGAATCCCCGCGCATCGAGGTCGAAGCGAGGAGGGCACAGGGCTCTCTACTTCACCTCCATGCGCGGGAGCTCATCGAATGCGGGTTCGGATCTTCGGCCTGGCGGCCATCGTTTTTGCCATTCCTCTCATCGCCGCGGAGCCTTCCCCGGCCGGCATCGAGCAGCGGTTCGATGCCGCCATCAATCCGAAAGACCTCGATGCCTGGCTGAAGCGCATGTCGGCCGGGCCGAACCACGTGGGCTCGCCGCACAACAAGGCCAATGCGGAATGGCAGTTGGCGGAGTTCAAGCGCTTTGGCTGGGATGCGCATATCGAAACTTTCGAAGTGCTCTATCCGACGCCGCTCCAGACGAAAGTAGAGCTGCTCGCGCCCAAGCGCTTCTCGGCAACCTTGACCGAGCGGGCGGTTCCGGGGGACGAGACCTCCAAACAGGTGGCTAAGGAATTGCCGGCCTATGTCGCCTACCAGGGCGACGGCGACGTCACCGCACCCCTGGTCTACGTCAACTACGGCATGCCCGATGACTACACCGCGCTCGAGCGCATGGGCGTTTCGGTTGAAGGCAAGATCGTCATCGCGCGCTACGGCGCGGGCTGGCGCGGTCTCAAGCCCAAGCTGGCGCAGGATCATGGCGCCGTCGGCTGCATCATCTATTCCGATCCTCGCGATGATGGGTACTCCACCGACGAGGTGTATCCCAAAGGTCCGGCGCGCCCGCCGCAGGGCGTCCAGCGCGGCTCCGTGGCCGAGATGCCGCTGTTTCCGGGCGATCCGCTGACGCCGGGCGTGGCCGCAACCAAGGACGCCAAGCGCCTGACGCGTGCCGAAGCACCGACGCTGCTCAAGATCCCGACCTTGCCGATCTCCTATGGCGACGCGGAGCACTTCCTGGCCGCGCTGGGCGGGCATACAGCGCCCGGCAACTGGCGGGGCTCCTTGCCCATCACCTACCGCGTGGGCGGCGACGATGACGTCAAAGTGCACCTGCTGGTGAAGTCTGATTGGAGCCTCAAGACGATCTACAACGTCGTTGCCAAGATCGAGGGATCGACGTATCCCGACCAATGGATCCTGCGCGGCAATCACCGCGACGGGTGGGTCTTCGGCGCCAACGATCCGTTGTCGGGGCAGATCGCGCTCATGGCCGAGGTTCAGGCGATCGGCAAGCTGGTTGCGGGAGGCTGGCGGCCGAAGCGCACGCTGGTCTATCTCAGCTGGGACGCGGAGGAGCCGGGGCTGATCGGCTCCACCGAATGGGCCGAGGCGCACGCGGCGGAGCTGAAGAAAAAGGCGCTCATCTACATCAATACCGACTCCAACGAGCGGGGCATGCTCTCCATCGGCGGCAGCCCGGCCTTCCAGCACCTGGTCAACGAGGTCGCGGGCGATCTGACCGATCCTGAGACCAAAGCTTCCGTCGGCGCGCGCTGGCGTGCGGCGGCCCGAGTCGCCGCGACGGCCAGCGACGCGAGCCCGCGCGCGAAAGCGGTTGCGGCGATCGCGGCGGACCCGAAACAGGACATGCCGATCGAGGCGCTGGGATCGGGCTCGGACTACTCGGCATTCCTGCAGCACCTGGGCATCGCGGCCCTGGACGTCAGCTACGGCGGCGAGAGCCCCATGGCCGGCGTCTATCATTCGGCGTACGACTCGTACACCCATTACACGCGCTTCGTCGATCCAGGCTTTTCGTACGGCGCGCTGCTCGCCAAGACCATCGGGCGGCTGGTGTTGCGCCTGGCGGATGCGGAGCTGCCCGCGCAGCGCTACACGGATGCCGCCGAAACGATCGGCCGCTATCTGGATGAAGTGAAGAAGCTGGCCGACACCAGGCGCGAGACCGCATCGACTCAGGCGCAGCTGCTCAAGAGCGACCTGTATCGCCTGGCCGACGATCCGACCAAATCGCGCGGAAACCCGAAGGCGCTGCAAGCGGTGCCGTTCTTCAACTTTGCGCCGTTGGAAAACGCGGTCGCGCGCCTGAGGCGCAGCGCGCAGGCGTTCGATGCAGCGCTCGAGGCGAAAGGCCAGGCTTTGAGCCCGGCCGCGAAGGCCTCGGTGTTCGAGCTGACGCGCCAGATCGAGCAGACGTTGACGCACCAGGATGGACTGCCGCTTCGGCCCTGGTATCGCAACCTGGTGTTCGCGCCCGGACGCTTCACCGGCTATGGCGCCAAGACGCTGCCGGGCGTGCGTGAGGCCATCGAGGAAGAGCGCTGGACCGACGTCGATCGCTACGCGGGGCTGACGGCCCAGGTGCTCGCGAATTATTCCGACAAGCTCGATGAGGCCACGCGCATAGTGACCGGAGAGTGACCCGTCCGCCGCGAGCCATGCGAGGCAGCGGCGGACAGGCTCCTCAAATAAGATCCAGTTCGGACGTCAGGGGGGGACCAGCATGGTGAATCGGCGCGGCTTTCTGTCCACGGTTGCCGGAGCGGCGGCTGCCGGCACGCTTCCCTGGAGCTCCGAGGTCGCCGCCTTCGCACAGGCCAGGACCCCTTTGCCCGATGCCGCGCTCCACGGCAAGGATGAGGAAGCGTACTGGACGCAGCTGCGCAAGCAGTTCCTGATCCCGCCCGACACGCTGTACTTGAACAATGGCACCTGCGGTTCCGTGCCGCAGCCGGTGCTCAAAGCCGTGTTCGACTCGTATCACCAGACCGAGGCCATGACGCAGGATGATCCGGAGGATTATCCGATCTGGGGCTACGGACCCTGGAACGAATTCCGCGATCCGCTGGCCGCGTTCATCGGCTGCAAGCGCGACGAGCTGGCTTTGCTGCGCAATTCAACCGAGGGGAACAGCTACATCGCCAATGGCCTGGACCTGAAGGCCGGCGATGAGGTGCTGATGACGGACCAGGAGCACCCGAGCGGAGAGTCGCCCTGGTATCTGCGCGCCAAGCGATACGGAATCGTAGTGAAGAAGGTCGAGCTGCCCAAGCCGGTGCCGGATGCGGCGACGGTGCTGAATCTGTTCAATGATGCCATCACGCCCCGGACGCGCGTGATTTTCTTCAGTCACATCACGACCGTTACCGGCGTCGTGCTGCCCGCGAAGGAGCTGTGCGCCCTGGCCCGCTCGAAAGGCATCATCAGCGCGGTCGACGGCGCACACGTCATCGGGATGATGAAGCTCGACGTCCGCGAGATCGGCTGCGACATGTATACCTCCAGCCCGCACAAATGGCTGCAGGCTCCCAAGGGCAACGGACTTTTGTACGTGCGCGACGAGATGATCGACCGGCTCTGGAACACCATGGCCACTGCAGGCTGGGACGATCGCACCTTGCGTGCGGAGCGGTTCCAGCGGATCGGCAGCTCGAACGTGCCGGCCCTGGCGGGCATGCGCGCGGCTCTGCAGCTGGCGGACCAGATCGGCCTGGAGCGCATCGAGAAACGGCATCGGATGATGGCCGACTACATGCTGAGCGAGATGGTCAAGCGCGGCGCGGAGTCGTGGACGTCACCGTCGCCGGCGCTACGCTGTGCGATCGCCACCGTCAACGTGCCCGGCGTGACGCAGATGGACCTGGAGCATTGGCTCTGGAAGCGGAAGAAGATCCGCGTCCGCGGCGGTGCCCCGTCCAAATTACGCCTCTGTACGCCGTACTATGTGCTGCGCAAGGACGTGGACCGCTACCTGGCGGCCTTTGACGAGTATCGATCGGCCAGGCCCTCGGCTGGACCATCGGCCAGAAGATAATCGTCCGATCCGTCGTCCGCTCGCACGAGCCGCAGGACGAAATCGAAACGGTCGACGTCGATGCACAATTCGAAATCCCGCTCCGGCGCCCAGGTGGCCGCGGGATCGAAGAATTTGCGGGCGCTGGGCGCGGCTTGCAGCCGCGGGCGAATCGTATCAACGTCGAAGGATTCTCCTTTCAGCCGCGCCGCGAGCAGCTCCGCGCAAACGTCGTCTTCCTCGCAGCGCTCCCGCGCTTCGTGACCCATGCGCACCAGGCTCACCATTGCGGGTGCGAGCTGCTTGATATAACGGCACACGGCCTCTGCATTCACCAGGCTGCCGGTGAGCACGATATCCGCCTGCCTGGCGTTGGCCAGACCCTGCGTGCCCGAATTGGTCGTATGGATCAATGTCCGGCCGCTGAAGTCCGCGTGCTCGATATTCGCGGGCGAGTTGCCGAAATCGAAGCCCTCGAGCGGGCGGGCGTGACGCTCGCCCAGGGTGATCAGCCGAGGGTCGGCGCGCTTCAGCTCGCGGGCTCTTTCGATGTCCGCCAGCGGAATGATGCGGCGGGCGCCGTTGGCAAAGGCATAGCACGCGGTGGAAAAGGCGCGGAACACGTCGATGACGACCGCCACGCCGCGCGCCGCCCGGGCGCCGTCGATGAAGTCCAGAATCTCGATCTGCACTGTCAACTCCTCGCTCACATCGAACGGCATGGTAAGTCATTTACTCCGCGGACGAGCGGCAGCTTTCGGGGTGAGCTGTGCGCCGTGGGACGACCGTCCGGCGGTTGAACAGCTCAGAGGAATGGCACGACTTTGCTTTCTGTTGACGCGCAGGGCGTGCAATACGCTGGTTTGCCCGTCATGCGCTAAGTTAAGATTTTCGCCACTGAGCTGCACGCCCGTCGATAACCGCATAACCGAGTGGCAACACGATGACTTCCCGCCGTCTATCCGATTCTAACAACTCACTGCTGGCAGAGTACTTCGCTTGCAAGCCTCAGGCAGGGGTGTCACCGCATGTCAAATGGATGCTGGTGGCGCTCGCGTCGATGCTGCTTCCGATCGGAGCCAAAGCACAGCCGGGCACGGTGAACGGAAAGGCTGTCGCGCGGGTCGAGCAGCTCATCCGCAAGGGGCTGCAGGACTGGGAGACACCGGGCCTGATCATCGCCATCGTCAAAGATGACAAGGTCGTCCTGACCGCCGGGTACGGCGTGCGCGAGCTGGGCAAACCGGGCAAGCCCGATGCGCACACGCGCTTCCCGATCGGCTCGACCACCAAGGCCTTCGCGGCCGCGGAGATCGCGGGCCTGGTCGATGAGGGCAGGCTCGATTGGGACGATCGCGTGACGAAATACCTGCCGTGGTTCGAGCTCAGCGACCCGTGGGTGACGCACGAAGTGCGGATCCGGGACATTTTGTCCCACCGCGTCGGGCCGACTTTGACGACCGAAGGATCTTTGTACTCCGCCGCGTCCTCATCGGAGGATGCCGTGCGGCGAGTACGCTTCCTCAAGCCGGCATTCCCGTTCCGATCGACCTACGGTTACAGCAACACCATGTTCACCACCGCCGGCCTCGTGGCCGAGGCGGTGAGCGGAATGACGTGGGACGCCTATCTGGCGCAGAAAATCTGGACACCGCTGCACATGACGGAGACCACCGCGAATGTCGCCGAAGTGCGCGGGATCGAGAATCGCGTAACCGGGCACATGCGCGTGAACGGCAGGCTGCGGCCGGATCTTGCGGGCGCGTTCGACAGCGAGTCCTTCGGGAAGTACGGGCCGACGGGAGCGATAACGTCCACGGCGACCGACATGGCGCAGTGGCTGCGTCTGCATCTGGGCGAGGGCACCGTGGACGGACGGACGATCATTTCGCGCGAGGTGTTCCGCCGGCTCCATACCCCGCATTCGCCGATTCGCGGCGGGCCGAAGCAATACGCATACTGGTTCACTGATCTGGATGCCGCGGATCTGAAGTCGCGCGACTGGTCGTACGCGCTCGGCTGGGTGGTCAATGACTATCGCGACCGGAAGATGGTGTGGCACGGCGGCACGATCAGCAACGTGCGCACCGTGGTGGCGTTTTTGCCGGAAGAGCATCTGGGCGTGTACATCGGCGCGAACGCGCTGACGCTCTTTCCGTTCGCGCTCGCCTTGAGCACGTTCGACACGTTCCTCGGCAAGGCCGACACGGATTGGATGACGGTTTTTGCCGAACAGGTGCGCAAACAAAAGGCGGACGGCGAAGCCAAAGAGCAGGCTTTGGCGGCGGCGCGCATTCAGAACACGCAGCCGTCCGTGCCGTTGGCCCGGTACGCGGGACGTTATCAGGACAACGGGGCGTTCGGGCCGATCGAAGTACAGGCCGAATCAGGACAGCTCGAGGTCAAGCTCGGCACCGATCGGGCGGTGCTGGAGCATTGGCATCACGATGTGTTCCGCATCCGCTGGCTGGATTCCGCTGACGCGCCTTCGACGTTCGCGACGTTTACTCTGGATCCGGCGGGCGTGCCTTATCGAGTCGAGCTGGGAGACGTGGGCGATTTCAGGCGGGCCGATGCCAAGTCCCCATAGAGTTGACCAACAAGGTTAATACGCACGAGACGCCGAACCCCTCCTGGAAAACCGGAAAATATTGTCCTTGAAAGCTCGGTAGGATCGGTCCAGGCTACGTGGGCATCGAGACGACGATGCTCGCCGCGGGCCGCATGAGCTCCTCAGATCCCACACCAGAAACGCCATCGGCCGCAGGGCTGGCCGCGCAAATGCGCCCGGCGCTCATCAAATATTTCAAACGCCGGTGCGGCAACGCCGTGGAGGCGGAAGATCTGACGCATGACGTCCTCGTGCGGGCCTTGAGCCACTCCGCCTGGATTTCCGCTGATCAGGCCCGCGGCTACATCTTCCGTGCAGCGGTCAATCGCTGGCGGGACCGCGGCCGGCGGCAGATGACGCAGGGCGAGGTTCTGCCGTGGGACGATTCCGCGCCGTACAGCCAGGATGACGGCAGCATCTCGGAGCGCGTGATCGCGGCCAGGGAGGAAATGGTGCTGGTGATCCAGGCGCTCAATGAACTGCCCGAGCGCACACGCAAGGTGTTCGTCCTGCAGCGGCTCGAGCAGATGACGTATCCGCAGATTGCCGAAGGCCTGGGCATGGCATTGAGCACGGTGGAGAAGCACATGATTCGCGCGCTCGCACATCTCACCGCCAAACGGCGCGCGCAGGGCAGGAGCTGAGATGGGAGACACGGACGCAAGGCCGGACGGGCAGCAGGCGGTGGATGCCGTACCGTCGACCGTCGACGAGCAGGCGGCCGCATGGTTTTTGCGGCGGCGCCAACGCCGGCTGACGACGGAAGAAAATATCGCCCTGCAGGAATGGCTGGCCGCGAGCCCACGGCACGCGCAGGCCTGGCGTGAGACCGAACAAACCTGGCAGCAGTTCGACGACCACGCAACGCTGCCCGAGCTGGTGGTGGCGCGCGAGGAAGCGCTGGCGAGCGTCCGCCGGACCCAGCTGAAGCGGTGGAGCCGGCCGATGCCGGGGCAGGTTCACCTCGAGCGATTTCGATCGCCGGTTCGCTGGCTCGGAGCCGCGGCGGCCGCAGTGATTTTGACGTCAGGCGTTCTCTGGCAAACCGGGGTCCTCGGCGGGAGCACGTACACCACCGGAGTCGGCGAGCAGCGCACCGTCTTGCTGCCGGACAATTCCATCGTCGCATTGGATGCGCTGACGCGGATTCGCGTGCGGTACGACGACAAAGCTCGCCAGGTCGAGCTGGTGGAGGGGCAGGCGCAGTTCGACGTCGGATCCGACGTGAATCGGCCGTTCCGTGTGAGGGCCGGCAATCGCACGATCGAGGCGCTGGGGACCTCGTTCACCGTCGCATATATCGACAGACGAATGCATGTGGCGCTGCTCGAGGGGCGGGTCCGCGTCGATTCACCTGCTGACAGGTCCTCGGGCTCCATCGCCGATGGAGCGCGGAATGCCAAACCATCGCCGTCGGGCGCCACCCAACCAACGCCGCGTCATTCAGTCGGCACGGTGCTCAACCCCGGGGATGCCCTGCACGTTGATGCGGACGGCAATCAGGTAGTGAGCGCACACGCCGACCTCGCAGTGGCCACCGCCTGGCGCCAGGGGAAGGTGATCTTCCAGCAGGAGCCGCTGCGCAGCGCGGTCGAGCGCCTGAACCGGTATTCGCGCGTACGGCTCGAGGTTGCCGATCCCGCCATCGAGCGGTGGCCCGTGAGCGGCATCTTTGGCGTCGGCGATGCGGAGGCTTTTGCCGAGGCGATCGCAGCTTATTTTCCGATCCAGGCGCAACGGTCCGACGACGTGATCGCGCTGAGCAAGCGAAAGTAGGGGAGGGGTTTGGCGGGTGGTGCGTATTAGTGGGGCGTGCGGCCGCAACGGCGGCGGCACTACCAACGACGCAACAGTCGATCCGGGGAGTTTTGTATGAACTTCGCAGCCCGCGCTCCGCTCCGCACACTCCAGGCCATCGTCATCGCTCTTCTCGTCGCGGCGAACTCCGCATCGGCGGCTGATTCGCCATCCGCCAACGCGCCACAGGCGCGCTACGCTCTCAACGTTCCCGCGCAGGATCTGGAGTCCGCGCTTCAGGCCGTCGCGTTGGCGATGAACGGCAAGATGCTCTACGAGCGCGATGTCGTGAAAGGCAAGGTGAGCGCCAATCTCCAGGGCGATTTCACGGCAGAGGAAGCCGTGCAGCAATTACTGTCCGGTACGGATCTGACTTACGAGTTCACCTCGTCGTCCGTCGTACTCATCCGGCAGAAGGGCAGGCCTTCTGCAGCGCGCTCGTCGTCTCTGCATGAGATATCGTCTCAGAGTGGAAATCCGCTGCGCCTTGCGCGCATGGGCGATGAGAAAAATGCAGCCAATTCCACGGAAGCTACGAACGACAGCGCCGCGAAACCGGCGATCCAGGAAATCCTGGTGACCGCGCAGAAACGCGAGGAGCGCCTGCAGGATGTGCCGATGAGCATCACTGCGCTCAGCTCGTCGGCCATCGCCAGCCGCGGCCTGGTGGGCCTGGACGACTATCTGCGCTCCGTTCCCGCAGTCAGCTATGTGGATCAGGGCCCTGGACAGAACACGATCGTCATCCGGGGTGCTTATGGTGATCCATTCAGCACGGGCCCGACGGTGGGCCTGTATCTGGGCGACATTCCGTTGACGGGCCTCGCGCTCGGCTCGACTGCCGACATCAAACTGGTCGATATCGATCGCGTGGAAGTGCTGCGCGGCCCGCAAGGGACGTTGTACGGAGCGAACTCGCTCAGCGGCACGATCCGCCACATCCCCGCGGCCCCGAAGCTGAACAAATTCGAAACGCGCCTCGACGTCGGCTACTCATCCACGGCCAAGGAGGGCGGCAGCAACGGCGACGTGCAGGGCATGATCAACATTCCGCTGCTCGACGACCGGCTCGCGTTGCGTGCCGTCGCCTATCATTTCGAGAACAGCGGCTTCATCAAGAATATTGCCGGCGACGATCCGAGCCTCTTGGCGTCCGCAGCCTTCTTCGGTGCCAGCGGTCAGGCAGGCAATCAGGATCACGTGGGTGGCAGCACCGCCGATGGCGTCCGGGCTTCATTCTTGTGGGCACCTCTCGACAATCTGCATGTCGCACTGACCTACATGCGCCAGGACGACAGTGCTGATGACAGGCCGTTCTCACAACGCGGGCTGGGAGAGTACGAGCGCTCCGTGTACCGCTTCGGCCCGATCGTGGGGGATGGCGATGCATTGAAGATCGCGCTCGAAATCGAGAACCTGACCGTGGACTACCAGATGCCCTGGGGAACGTTCCTGTCCAGCACCTCGGTCATCGACCAGGACTACCGCCGGCTATGGCAGATCGGCAGCTTCTTCCGCGTCAGCGGCTTCACGCCGCCGGTTCCCCAGGACAGCATCACTAACGCACATCTGTTCACCGAGGAGGCGCGATTCACTTCGAGCTTCGAGGGCCCGCTGCAATTCGTGGCGGGCGTGTTCTACGAGAAGAGCCGCCAGCCGACGACGCAGATTGCGTACTACACGGGCGATCCGGCGCGCAATCCGTTCGCGCCCCTCTACGGCCTCATCTATTCCGGATATCTGGACCGGCGCCTGGAGCAGATCGCCGGCTTCGGCGAGGTGTCGTATGCGCTCACACGGAAATTGAAGGTCACGGGCGGCATCCGCCACTTCAAGTACGACTCGACCTTTGTTTCCAACAGCCTGCAAAGCACGAATACGGCCATCGTACCGATGTCCTTCTTCACCGGCTCGGGCACCGAGAGCGGTGACACCTACAAACTCGGTGTCGAGTTCAAAGCGCTGGAGAACACCCTGCTCTATGCCAAATATTCGGAGGGCTTCCGTCTGGGGCGTCCGAAGAACATCAGCCAGGTGCAGAACTTCTGCGACCTGGACCGCGACGGGCTCATCGACGGCACGCAACTCTCCGCGCGCGATCCGCTGGTCGGGTCGGACAATCTCGACAGCTACGAGGCGGGCGTCAAAGCCAGCCTCCTTGGCGGACGCGCGGCGGTCAGCGCCAGCGGCTATCACAATACCTGGAAGAATATTCCCGTGACCTTCCGGCCGCCGACCTGCTCGCTGGTCTCCACGTCGTACAACGTCGGAGAGGTCCAGGCCGACGGCTTCGAGGTCGAAGGCACGGTCGACCTGCTGCGGAAGGTCCGGATGGATTTCGGCGTCGGGTATATCGACTCGCGGCTGGCGGCCACTTCGCCTTTGGGTGCCAAAGGTGCAACCATGAACTTCACGCCTAAATGGAATGGTCATGTCGGCGCGGAATATCGTTTCGAAGTGGCCGGCCACGACACTTACTTGCGCGGCGATTATTCCTACTACGACAAGTTTTTCACCGGCCTGGGCGGCACCGGGGCGAGGTTCGACGCCTACGGCCTGCTGGATGTCAGCGTCGGCATCAATTTGGATAAAATCGACGTGCGGGCCTTCGCCGAAAACGTGACCGGGAAATACGCCATCGGCAGCGACAGCGGATGGCCGGCGAATGGCATTTATCCCATTCGCCCCCGCACGATCGGCCTGCGGCTCGGCTACAGCTTCTAACGTACCGAAAGTACCGTTGGCCGGCGGAGGTGGCGCGTGAACCGAGCATTGAATCCGGACGATCTGCTGCGCTTGCGATTCATCTGCGACGGGCGCATCGCGCCGGATGGCAAGTCGGTCGCTTATGTCCTCTCCCACGCGGCAGTGGGTAAAGCCAGCGATGTCTGGGAGATCCGGCTCCGCGACCTGGGCTCGGGAACGGAGAAGCACATTTCCGACGATGTCGCGCCCAGCTCCCCGCGGTGGTCGCCCGACGGCACCCGTCTCGCATTCATCAAGGCTGAGGCGCAGCGCCATGCGCTTGGGCTCATCTCCGTGCAGGATGGCACGTCGCGAAGCATCGACATTCCGGGCGGCGGTCTTCATAGCGCGCCGGCTTGGTCTGCGGACGGCAAGAAGATCGCGGTCGTCATCGGTACGCGCGCTCCCGATCCGGATTGCCGTCGCATTACCACGCGGCAATACCGTTCGGAGGGACTTGGGTTCACCGACTCGATTTCCCAGAAGCTATGTTTGATCGACGCCGTCAGCGGCGCTATTTCGACGTTAGTGGAAGGTTCCGGCGTTTACTCGAATCTCGAATGGGACGCTGCCGGCGAGCGCATTTTGTTCCTGCGCACTTCCTTGCCGGAGCCGTTCGACCGCTACTATTCCCCGCACCTTTACACCGTGCGCATCGCCGACCGGACGGTGCACGAGCACCTAGGGACGGGCTGGTCGATCCAGTTCGCGAGCTGGGTTCCGGGCGAGAAGCGCTTTGCCATCGTCGGGGCCTATAAAGGCTCCGTCACGATTCCCACGCCGGACCTTTGGGTCGTGGATGAGGACGGCGCAAACGCGAGCTGCCGTTCCACGCACGTGAAAGGGCGCGTGGGTTTTCGGATCCACCACGATATGCCCATGTGGGGAATGGGCTCGGGCCTGGTGGTCAAGGACAAAACTTCCGCATGGGTTACGGTCCAGACGGGCGGGAGTCCGGAAGTCTGGCAAATGACTTTGTCGGGTCCGGTGCGCTGCGAGCGTGTGGTCGGCGGCGAGCGCTGCTGCATGCTGTTGAACGCCTCGGCGGACAAAAGCTCGCTGCTGTTCGCTGCGACGGACCCACGCACTCCACCCGATCTGTTCTTGTTCGATGGAAAGGCGCAACGGCGCCTGACCGAAGTCAATCGCGAGGTGCTTTCCGGCTGGCCGACGCTGCGCCACCAGAACCTGAAATTCCGCAGCGCCGACGGCCTGGAGCTCGAGGGCTGGTATGTCGCTGATGCCTCGAAGACGGGGCCGCTGCCGACGGTCATGTTCATCCACGGAGGGCCGTGGCTCGGCGTCGGCAACGCTTACCGGTTCGACTTTCACATGCTCGCGTCGCACGGCATCGGCGTTCTGTTCGCCAATTTCCGCGGTTCGTTTGGGTACGGCGAGGAGTTCGCGCGTGGCATCATGGGCAAGTGGGGCGAGCTGGGGTTCCCCGATCACATGGCCGCAGTCGATCACGCTATCAAGGCAGGGCTCGCCGATTCCAAGCGGCTGGGCGTCTGGGGCCATTCGCACGGCGGCTTCGCCACCTGTTGGGTCATCGGGCATACCGAACGATTCCGCGCGGCGGTTGCCGAAGCGCCGGTCACCGATTTCACCACGCTGTATTACACGACCGACGCGCCGGACTACTTCAGCTATGACATGGGCGGCAAGCCGCACGAAATGCCTGAGGTATACCGCAGTCGCTCGCCGATGACGTATGCGCATCGCTGCAAGACGGCGACGCTGTTCATTCATCCGGAGAAAGACCTGCGCTGTCCGATCAGCGAGTCGGAGCAGTTCTACCGGGTGCTGCTCGACGTCGGCTGCGCCGCGGAGCTGGTGCGCTTGCGCGACGTCAATCATATGGGGTATGCGGTGGGTCCACCGCCGGTGCGCGTGGGCCAGCGGACCGCGCTGCTCGAGTGGTTCAAGAAACATTTGTAACGCCTGCGGGAGAAAGCCATGTCCACACGTCGTGAGTTCCTGACCCAGACTTCCGTAATTGCAGGCGCAATCGCGGGAGCCGCTGCCGTTCCGTTAGCCAGTGCGCAAGCGCAGCCCGCTTCCCATCCCGCTGCAGGCTCGGCGGAGACGGCGGGACCGGGTTCAATCTCGGACTCGACGCTGAAAGGCGCCCAAGCTCCCCGCCCATCGAGTGCCGCATTGCACCTGGAGTTTTCGGCGCCGCTCTGGGTGTGAGCCACCGGGCGCCGCCCGCGTAACTTCCTGTCGGACATTGTATTTCCGCACGCTCGCGCCGCGGCGGCCGGGCCGGCGGTATCCGTTTTCCGCAAATCGGCCCCTTATTACTATAGAGCCATGCGATTTGTGGGATTGCCCCGTGCCCGTCGATGACAAGCAAGCCTTCGTAGCCGACCTGGCGCGCAAGCACGGAGCGCGCCTGCGGCGCTTCCTGGCGGCGAAGCTGCCGGCCGCCGAGGCGGACATTCCGGACCTGGTGCAGGAGATCTACCTGCGCGTCCTGCGTGTGCAGCGCCACGAGACGATCCGCAGCCCTCAGGCCTACCTCTACACGGTCGCGTTTCATGTGATTTATCAGCACAAGCTCAGCATTGCGGAGATCCCGGAGTCGGTCGACATCGTCGATGCACTGGCCGATTCCGCCTCCTACGCAGCCGAGGACCCGTCCAACCTGCTCGATGCGCGCCAGCAGCTCGCACAGATGGAGCGTGTGCTACGGAAGCTGCCGCGCAATGTGCACGCCAGCTTCGTTCTCAGCCGGCGCTATGGCTATTCGCTGGAGGAGATTGCCCACAAGCTCGGCGTCTCGCGACCGATGATCAAGAAATATATCGCCAAAGCCATGGCGCAGTTCCGCCAAGGCATGGACCAGGGCGTAGATCAAGGCATAGACAAGAGCATCGATGCACCGGAGGCGGAGCCATGAATCGGGAACGGCCGGCGGCCGCGTTCAACAAACAGATTATCGACGAGGCCGCCGAATGGTTCGTCGAGCTGAACGAGGGCGAGCCGGATATTGCGGTGCGGCGCCGGTTCGACGCGTGGCTGCGCACCTCGCCGGAGCATATGCGGGCGTATCTGAGGATGCTGCCCGTTTGGGAGCAGGGCGCGCGGCTGGACACGGAAGTGGACGGCGATCCAGAGGCGCTCATCGCCTGGGCGCGCGCCGGTGACAGCGTCGTTCCGTTGGACGAGCGCCGGCAGAACGCCGGACCAAAAAACGGTGAGATCCCTTTGGCAGCGAACGTGACATCAGCGCACCTGCCTCGTTCGGCGCCGCGTCGCGCGCGAGTGACGACCGCGTTTGCGGCCGTCGCTGCCTGCGTGGCCATCGTTGCCGTAGCGGCCTTCGGTATCTGGCTCTACGGCCAGCGTGAGACCTATTCCACCGGCGTGGGCGAGCAACGGCTGCTCGCGCTGGCCGACGGTTCGAAAGTGGAGGTGAATTCCCGTTCGCGCCTGAAGGTCAGGTTCACCGACCGCCGGCGCGACGTCTATCTGCTGCAAGGCCAGGCTCTGTTCCACGTCGCTCGCGACAAGGAACGGCCGTTCACGGTCTACAGCGCGGACACCAGAGTCCGCGCCGTTGGAACTCAGTTCGACGTATACCGCAAGGGGAGCGGAACCATCGTCACCGTGGTCGAAGGCCGCGTCGCGGTCGTGCCGGGGCCGGGAGCGCACGCCGGCGGCGTCGAGACGACGGATCAATTCCTCGCCGCCGGCGAACAGATCACGCTGCCTTCCGCCACGCCGCGGCCCAAACCGGCCGACGTCGCGGTGGCGATCGCCTGGACCCAGCAGCGCCTGATCTTTTCCCGCACGCCGCTCGCGGAAGCGGCCGAGGAATTCAACCGCTACAACACGCGCCGCATCGTCGTGGCCGGCGGCGGCCTGGAATCTTTCATCGTGAGCGGGGTTTTCTCCTCCACCGATCCCGCCTCGCTGGTGCGTTTTCTGCGCAAGCAGCCGAACATCCAGGTGCGCGAGACCGACGCCGAAATCCGCATCACGGAGAAATGAGCTCGCAGAGTCCGCGGTATCCGTTTTCTGAAAATCGCTCCCTATATGTACAGCAGCCTGTCATTTCCCATGACGGCGCATCAAGAGCCCCGCGAGGGGCGGGAGCATGTATGCGGATCGTAAGGGCCTGCGCGCCGGCGCTTCTGGTTGCAATGGCGAGTCTCGCCGCGGCCGCGCAAGCGGCAACCCCGCTGAAACAAACAATCACCATTCCGGCGCAGGCGCTCGAGCCCGCTCTGCAGACGCTCGCCAAGCAGCGCAACCTGCAAGTGATCTACCGCTCCGAAGTCGTCGGCGAGCTGCGTACCGCGGGCGTCACCGGCCAGCTCACCACCCGGGAAGCGCTGCGCCAGCTCCTCGCCGGAACCGGACTCACGTACGAATACATCGACGACAACACCGTGACGATCATCTCGTCCGCAGCCTCCACCTCCCAATCCAGCCAGCCGGCTGAGTCGACACCGATTTCGCCCGCGGACAAGGCTCAGTGGCTGCAGAAAGCGGACGACTCGCACGGACTGCACGTCGCGCAGTCGGGCACCACCCAGAGCACCGGCTCATCGCGCAGCGCCGCAGATGCTTCCGCGGAGAAGTCGGACGCTTCCGCCGAAGATAGAGTCGAAGAAATCGTCGTCACCGCTCAGAAGCGCGCAGAGCACCTGATCGACGTGCCGTTGTCCGCGACGGTGTTGACCGCGAACGACCTGGCGAAGCTCGGCGCCACTCAGTTTCGCGATTTCGCCAACACGGTGCCGGGACTGAGCTTCGCAACCACGGGTGCGGGCCAGAACTCGATCTCGCTGCGCGGCGTGACCACCGGATTCGATGTGAGCCCGACGGTGGGCGTCTATGTCGATGAGGTCCCCATCGGATCGGGTACGGCCTATGGCGCCTTCGCCCAGATCGGTCTCGACGTCGGTTTGTTCGATCTCGACCGCATCGAAGTGTTGCGCGGTCCGCAAGGGACGCTCTATGGCGCGAGCACGATGGGCGGCCTGCTGAAGTACGTGACGCAGAGGCCCGATCCGGGCCGCTTCGCCGGCACGGCGCAGGCGGGCGTTTCCGGGACTGAGGACGGCGGCCTCGGATATAACTTCGCCGGGACCATGAACATGCCGCTGCGCACGGACACGGCGGCGCTGCGCACGAGCGCGTTCTATTCGCACGACGGCGGCTATGTCGATGACCTCGCATTGAATCGCGACGATGTGAATCAGTCGGATATTTACGGAGGGCGCGCCGACCTGCTGCTCACCCCCATGCAGGGCCTCAGCATCCGGCTGACGGCCTTCGCGCAGAACATCTCCCGTGATGGCGAGGGAACGGTCGACTACACGTATGCGGGCGGCAAACCTTACGGCAGCCTCGGTCAGGGCCGGCTGGTTGCCGAGCCCTTCGAAGAGCACTTTCGGTTGTTCAGCGGCACTGTGGTCTATGAGCTCGGCCCGACGACACTGACCGCTGCATCGGGCTATCAGACGCTACGCAAGCAGAACGTGTTGGATATCTCCGTAGTCTACGTGCCGCTGTTACAAACCGCGCTGGGCCGATCCTACGGGGCGATGGGCTACGACAGCCGCAATGAGGTGGAGAAATTCACGCAGGAAATCCGGCTGGCGGGCGAGAGTGGCCGGCCGCTCGAATGGACGGTGGGCGCGTTCTTCACCCATGAAACGAGCGAGGCCGCGTCGACATTTTTGCCCCGCACTTCGGCCGGTGCGCCTGCGCCGAATGACTTGTACAGCTTCCGCGGGCCCGCCAGCTACGAGGAATACGCGGGCTTTGGAGACGTGACGTGGCACCTGACCAGTAAATTCGACGTTACGGGCGGTGTCCGCTACGCGAAGGACGATCAGGAATTCACGCAGATCGGCGCCGGCGTCCTGATCGCCTCAAGACCATTGACGCGCGCCAGCGAGGATGTGTTCACCTATCTGGCGAATGCACGCTACCAGTTCAACGACCGTGCTACGGCGTATCTTCGCTACGCCACTGGATATCGTCCTGGCGGCCCGAACATCGCAGCCAACGATCCGGCAACCGGCCTGCCGCTGGGATCGCCAACGTTCGACGCGGATCGGCTGAAGAGCTACGAGGCGGGCTTCAAGGTGCAAAGCGCGAGCGGTGCGTTCGGCATCGACGTGGCCGGGTACTACGGCGACTGGAGCAACATTCAGCTCATCGCCACGCGTGGCGGCCTCGCGTTCAGGGCCAACGCGCCAGGCGGCGCGACCGTACGCGGCGTGGAGCTGGCGGCTGCAGCGCGGCCGTTGAGGGGACTGGAGATCACCGGCGCATTCAATTATCAGCAGGCTGAGCTGTCTGAAGCCAATGCGGATTTGCGTGCGGCCAAAGGCGAGCGGCTGCCGGGAGTGCCGCGGTTCACAGGCGCTCTGAATGCCGACTATACGATGCTGTCATCGTCGCTGCGGCCGACGTTTGGCGTAACGGCGCGGCAGGTTTCGGAACGGCGCGCGGGCTTCGATGCCGGCGTGGGTTCGGCGCGGCAATATATTCTTCCGGAGTACACGACGGTCGACCTGCGGGCCGGACTCACTTTCGGCACCGTGAGATCACAGCTCTACGTACACAACCTGTTCGACGAGCACGGCCAGCTCTCGAACATGTATCCGCAGTTCGGTGCGCGCATTGCGATCCTTCAGCCTCGAACCGTCGGCATCAACCTGCTGATGCCTTTTTAGTCGTTCGCGACGACGTAAGCGACGGATAGGATAGTCGTCGATGGCCATGAAAAGCCTCGCAATAGCGGCCACGCTGTTGTTTCTTGGCGCGCCGGCGTGGCCGAACACAGACAAGCCACTTGCGATCGTTGGCGCGACGGTGATCGACGGCGAGGGCGGGTCACCGCTGCGCGACGCCGTGATGGTCATCGAAGGCCAGAGAATCGTCTCGCTCGGTCCGCGCGCCACGACTCAGGTCCCGCGGCACGCACGGATCATCGATGCGCGCCGCAAGTTCGTCACGCCCGGCTTGATCGATGTCAACGTGCATGTCACGGGCCTGGGGTTCATGGAGGAACTGTTTCCCCTGCTGCTCTACGGTGAGACCGATCCGATCTCGAAGTACGGCTATGCTCTCGAGGCGGCACAGATGGCTCTCAAGTTCGGAGTCACCACCCTCCGCGATACGTACGGACCGCTGCCGCCGCTGCTGGAGCTGCGCGACCGCATCGCTCGGGGCGAGGTGGTGGGCCCCCGGCTGCAAGTGGCGGGAGACATCCTGGGCTGGGGAGGATCGAATCACGATCCCCTGGGCCGTGGCGCGCTTCCCATGGATCGTACATTGACGCCGATCCAGGAGCACTGGAACGACTACTTCCGTGCTTATGCGCCGGTGGGCATCGAGTTGACCACGATGTATCCGCAGGAGGCTCGGAAGGCCCTGGACGCCTATCTCGACAAAGGTCCCGATTTCATCAAGATCGGCGTGACCAGCCATAGCTACTCGCCCCCCATCAACATCACGTTCTCGCCGCGGGTGCTGCGGGCTCTGGTCGATGAAGCACACCAGCGCGGCATCAAGGTGGATGTTCATTCTTCGCTGGCCGAAGGCCACTTGCTGGCGGCGGAAGCGGGCGTCGACGTCATTACACATGCGGAGGGCGGGGCGCAGGAGCTGTCCGACGAGATCGTCGGCGTCTTGCGCGAGAAGAAGGTGATCTGCGCGATCTTCGGCGGAATGGTGGCGGGACCGGTCGCCGACTACCTGGAGGCTCGACAAAAGTCAGGCAGCAAGCCGGATCCTTTCGCGGTACAAACCGCGGCTGCGATCTGGCCGCTGCGCAATATGACGCCGCGCCTGCCGATGAGCTCGGACGCGTTGCGCCGGTCTCGACTGGGCGGCGCCGAAGGCTGGGATATGGAGCTGCGGCGGCGGAATGCGCACAAGCTCATCGAAGGCGGTTGCATCATCGCGGTGGGGACCGATGCGGCGCCCATGCCGTGGCCGGAGCTGAAAGGACCGGCGCCGATCTATCTTCCCGATCCCGGCATCGGCACGATCATTGCGATCGAGGCACTGGTGCGCCTGGGAATGACCGCGGGCGATGCCATTGTCGCGGCCACCAAACACGGCGCGATGGCCACCGGCAAACTCGATCAGTTCGGCACTCTGGCCGTGGGCAAGCTGGCGGATCTGCTCATTCTGCGTGCCGATCCGCTCGCGGACATTGCCAATCTGCGCCAGCTCGAAACGGTCATCAAGGAGGGGCGCGTCATCGATCCGGCGCAGCTGCCGACGAACCCTCGCTACTATCGTAGAAAATAACCAGTAGAAAATAACCAATAGAAAATAGCCCGTAGCAAATAGCCGGCAGGCAGTGGCCGGACAATCGATACAAGTGAGGCGGACGATCGCCGGAAGTCGCTAGAAGCGCGCGAGCCCTTGGTCTCGAAGATGGGACGGCGCGCTTCGAGAGCGTCCCGGAATCGGGACGGATGGCGACCTCCTGCCCGAGCGCCATTTCTTCCGGAAATGCTGAATTTTTCCAGCCTCTCAAGGGTTTATTGTTTGTCGTCGCCCGGTGGCACGGTGCGTGCTATGCCAGGAGCATGGATCGTCCCCGCACCGATCAGAATCGCAGACGTCGCCAGCGCCTGATCATCGCCAGCGCCATCGTACTGGTGATCGCGGGCGTTACCGTGGCCGTCGCGCGCCTGAAACCCGCCGCGCCGACCGTCGAGCGCAGCCTCGTATGGATCGATACTGTCAAGCGCGGCCCGATGCTGCGCCAGGTCCGCGGTATCGGCTCGCTCGTGCCTGAGGAGATCACCTGGCTCGCCGCACGGACCGAAGGGCGTGTGGAGCGCATCGTGTTGCGTCCCGGAGCAAAGGTCGCTCCTGACGACGTCATCCTCGTACTGACCAACCCGCAAGTCCGTCAAGCGGCGGCCGATGCCGATTCGCAGCTCAAAGCGGCCGAAGCCGAAGTCGTGAATCTCAAAGTGGGACTGGAGAGCAGTTTGCTCGCGGCCGAGTCGGCGGCGGCTGCAGCCAAGGCGGATTACGAGCAATCCAAGCTGAAGGCCGAGATGAACGAGCGGCTGTTCAAGGACGGGTTGGTGGCCGAGATCGACTTACGGCTCTCGAAAGTGACGGCCGAGCAGTCCGAGAAACGCAGCGAAATCGAGGCCAAGCGCCTGGCCTTCGCGCATACGTCCATCGCACCGCAGCTGGCCGTGAAGCGGGCCGAAGTGGATCGCCTGCGGGCGCAGGCCAAGCTGCGTCACGAGGAGCTTGCAGCGCTTAGCGTTCGGGCGGGCATGAGCGGCGTGTTACAGCTGCTCCCGGTCGAAGTCGGCGCGCAGGTAAGTCCCGGGACCAACCTCGCGCGCGTCGCCGATCCAACGCGGCTCAAGGCGCAGGTGCGCATCGCGGAAACCCAGGCCAAGGACGTGCAGATCGGGCAGGTCGCCTCCATCGATACGCGCAACGGTGTGGTTGACGGAGAGGTGTCGCGCATCGATCCTTCGGTGCAGAACGGGACTGTCACTGTGGACGTAACGCTGCACGGGGAGCTGCCGCTCGGCGCGCGTCCCGATCTGTCCATCGACGGTACTATCGAGCTGGAAAGGCTCGCGAGCGTGGTGTTTGTCGGTCGGCCGGCCTTCGGCCAGGAGAAGAGCACCGTGGGCATGTTCAAGCTCGATGCGAGCGGCGCGTACGCGGACCGCGTGCCGGTGCAGCTCGGCCGCAGCTCCGTCAACGCCATCGAGATCGTCAAAGGTCTCAACACCGGCGACCGCGTGATCCTGTCCGACATGTCCCAGTGGGACCCGCACGATCGCATCCGGTTGAATTAGACCGACGCCAGGGGAACGAAGCAGATCATGAGCGCAAAGAACGGCGAACCGTTGATCAGGCTGGAAGGCATCACCAAAGTTTTCCTGACGGACGAGATCGAGACTCACGCGCTCGCCGGCGTGCACCTGGACATCGGGAAGGGCGAGTACGTCTCCATCGCCGGGCCTTCCGGTTGCGGCAAATCGACGCTGCTGTCGATCCTCGGCCTGCTCGACACACCGAGCCAGGGAGCGTATTTGCTGAACGGCCGTCCCGCGCAGGACCTGACGCTGGCCGAGCGGGCGCGCGTGCGCAATCGCCAGATCGGATTCATCTTCCAGTCGTTCAATCTCATCGGCGACCTGACGGTGTTCGAGAACGTCGAGCTGCCGCTGACTTATCGCGGCATGCCCAAGAGCGAGCGCAAGCGCCGGGCGGAGGAAGCATTGGAGCGCGTAGGCATGGGGCATCGAGCAAAGCATCTGCCTTCGCAACTTTCGGGCGGCCAGCAGCAGCGCGTCGCGGTCGCGCGTGCATTGAGCGGCAGTCCCTCCGTGCTGCTAGCGGACGAGCCAACCGGAAATCTGGACTCACGCAACGGCGAATCGGTGATGAACCTGTTGAGCGAGCTGCACGGCGGCGGCGCGACCATCGTGATGGTCACGCACGATTCGCGCTTCGCACGGCAGGCCACGCGAACGGTGCATCTGTTCGACGGCCGCATCGTGGACGAGCAGGTCGAGTCGGATCCGACGCGCTGAAAGGGATCACGGTGCTCGCCAACATCAAATTCGCCGGTCGTTTGCTACTGAAGACGTCGGCGCTTGCCATCGTCGTAGTTTTGACCTTGGCGCTCCGGATTGGCGCGGCTCTGTTCCTGCTTGCGATTGCCGGCTTGCGGCCTGGATCCCTGCTGCACGCGCTTCCCGGATCGCCCCGACGGTGGCGCTGCGGACGGAGTGAGAAAAGATGTTCTCTGATTTCAAATACGCCATCCGTTCACTGTTGAAAGCTCCGGGCTTCTTCGGCGTTGGGGTGCTCATACTGAGCCTCTGCGTCGGTGCGAGCACGGCTACATTCACGGTGCTCAAGAAAGTCGTGCTCGATCCTTTGCCTTACCCCGATTCCCCGCAGCTGCTCGTCTTCCAGAACACCTATCCGGGGCTCGGCGTCCATCGCGGACAGAACGCCGTTCCCGACTATTTCGACCGCAAGCAGCTCAGCGATGTCTTCGACTCCCTCGCGCTATGGCAGACCACGGGCCTGGAGATCGGCACGTCGGGTTCTCCGCGCCGCATCGACGCCGACGTGGTGATGCCGGAATTTTTTCGCGTGCTGCGCGCGACCCCGCTGCTGGGCCGTGTTTTCGATGACGCCGATGGGGTAAGCGGACAGGAGAAGATTGCACTTCTGAGCTACGGGCTCTGGCAGGAGCAGTTCGCCGCCGATCCGGACATCCTCAACAAGGAGGTTCGTTTGAACGGCCAGGCTTACCGGATCGTCGGGGTCATGCCGCGCGGCTTCTCCAGTCCGCTTCCGTTGAACCGCGCCAGCAGGGTCTGGCTGCCGCTGGCCATCGACCCCGCCTGGAAATCGGATGAGAACCGGCACACCAACAACTGGCAGATGATAGGCCGCCTGCGGCCAGGAGTATCGGTGGAGCACGCCCAGCAGCGCGTGGATGCATTGAACCTGGAGACCGCCGACCGCTTCCCTCCGCTGGCGGCCATGTTGAAGAAGTCCGGCTTCCGTACGCTGGTATCTTCCATGAAGGACGTCTGGGTCAGCGACGTGCGTCCGACGCTCTATTTGTTGCAGGGCGCGGCCGTGCTCGTGCTCCTGATCGGCTGCGTGAACGTGGCCAGCCTGATGCTGGTGCGGTCCACGATTCGCATGAAGGAGCTTGCCGTACGGTTCAGCCTCGGCGCGAGCCGCTGGCTGCTCGCGAGGCAGCTGATTACCGAGTCGGTCGTCCTTTCGCTCGCCGGCGGCGCGGTCGGATTCCTGATTGCGTTCATCGGGGTCCAGCTTCTCGATCTTCTTGGAGCGCATGAGTTGCCGCGCGGCGCGGGCATTTCCATCGACGCGACGATTCTTGCGCTCAACTTCCTCGCCGCGCTCGTCATCGGCATCGTCTTTGGCGCGATCCCGGTGCGCAATTTGTGGCGGCAGGATCTCACGCACATCGTCCGTTCGACCGAGCGGACGGGTACGGCCGAGCGCGGCGCGGTGCGCACCCGCTTCCTGCTGGTGGGCAGCCAGATCGCGCTCGCGTTCGTTCTGCTCACGGGCTCTGCACTGCTGGTGCTCAGCTTTGCCCGCCTGATGCAGGTGAATCCGGGCTTTCGCACCGGGCATATCGCGACCGCCGAGGTCAATCTGCCATTCGCGCGGTACGGCGCGGATCCGACGAACATCCGCACCTTCGTCGAAGGCGTGACAGAACGTTTGAAGGCCACTCCGGGGATTACGGATGCGGGTATCACCACGTACCTGCCTTTGGCAGCCATGCATCAATCGTCCGTTGTTTTGATTGACGGCCGGCGGCCGCCGCCCGGCGAGAATCCGCCGGTGCCGCGCTGGAATACCGTGGACGAAGGGTATTTCCGGACTTTGGGGATACCCCTCCTGCAAGGACGGACGATCGTCGAGGCCGACGAGGCCGGGAAACTTCCGGTCGTCGTGATCGATGAATTCCTGGCGCGCAAGTACTGGCCGGGCGGAAATGCGCTGAGCGGAAAAATCCAATTGGGCGCAGGCACGCGCAGCCCGCTGGCGACGGTGGTGGGGGTCGTCGGCAACGTGAAAACGGAGAGCCTCGCGCAGCGCGAGCAGGTGGGCCAGATCTATCTGTCTTACAAACAGAATCCTCCTTACCAACTGCACTTCGTGCTGAGAGGCGTGGTGCCCGATGCGGCCTTGTTCGCCGCTTTACGCCAGAATATCGGCCGGCGGGATCCGGAGCTGCCCATGACGGACATGAAGACGATGTCACAGCGGGTCGATGCGTCGTTGGCGCAGGCTCGCGCGGCAATGATCCTGTGCACCGTCTACGGAAGCCTCGCCGCATTGCTGGCTGCGATCGGCATCTATGGAGTGCTGGCGTACTCGATGGCGCAGCGGACTCGGGAGTTCGGCATCCGGCTGGCGCTCGGCGCCCAGCCACGGAATCTGCTGCGAGCGGTCGTCGGCCAGGGGCTGCGAATCGCGTGCGTGGGCGTGATCGCGGGCGCGCTCGCAGCCGTGGCAGTGAATCGCTTCATCGGCAGCCTGCTCTACGAGGTCAAACCCACGGATCCCCTTGCGTTCGCGTGCATCGCCTGTTTGCTCGCCGTCACGGCGTCGATTGCGTGTTATTTGCCGGCACGCCGGGTATTCAAAGTCGATCCGATGGCTGCGCTGCGGGCGGAGTAGTCAATCGCGATGCTTGCTGACGCCGATGAGAGCCTGAAAGATGATCTCACTTAAGAAAGTCGATCGCCTCTATCCATTGAAGGGCGGCCCGTTCTACGCCGTCCGGAATATTTCGCTCGACATCCGGACGGGCGAGTTCGTTTCGATCATGGGGCCCTCCGGGTCGGGCAAGTCCACGCTGCTGCACATCCTCGGACTGCACGACAGCGCCTGGACGGGCGAGTATTGGCTGAGGGACGCACCGGTCCATCAGGCCGACAGGAAGCGGCGCCTCGAGCTGCAGAAGCGGCACATCGGGTTCGTTTTCCAGAGCTACCATCTGCTCGACGACCTCACGGTGTACGAAAACCTGGAAATTCCGCTGTCCTACCGGAACCTGCCGAAGAAGGACCGCGACGGCATCGTCTGCGACACGCTCGATCGGTTTCATCTGGTGGGGAAGAAGGACTTGTACCCGAACCAGCTCTCCGGCGGACAGCAGCAGCTGGTCGGCGTCGCCCGTGCGCTCGTGGCGAGCCCGGGGCTGATCCTGGCCGACGAGCCGACCGGCAACCTGCATTCCGATCAGGGCAGGGAAATCATGCAATTGTTCAAACGACTGAACGAGCGGGACGGCGTGACCATCGTGCAGGTGACGCATTCGAAGGAGAACGCCGGCTATGGGTCACGCATCGTGCGGATCTCCGATGGAATGTTGGAAGAATGAACACTCGAAGGAGTCACCAGCGTGTTGTCTGACCTGAAATATGCCGCGCGGTCACTGCTCAGAACGCCATCATTTACGGCGGTGGCCGTATTCACGCTTGCGCTCGGCATCGGCGCGACGGTTGCCATCTTCAGCATGGTCAACGGCGTGCTCCTGCGCCCGCTGCCTTATTGGCAGCCGGAACGGCTCGCGCGGATCTACACCGAGATCCCCATCCTGGGTTTGCGCCGATTCGGTGTTTCCAAGACCGAATACCTCGAGATCAGGCGTGAAGCGAAGTCCTGGCAATCGATCGACGGCTGGCTGACCGCCGGTGCGAACATTACTGCCGGTACCGGGCCGATGAGGGTCGCGGCCTCATTCGTTACCGGCGGGTTACTGTCGTCGCTCCATGCCACACCGGCCCTGGGTCGCCCCATCCTGCCGCAGGAAGATGAGCCGGGTGCGGCACCTGTGGCCGTTCTCTCTCATGGTCTGTGGCAACGCGCCTTCGGCGCCGACCGCAGCGTCATCGGTCGGGAGGTTCTGCTGAACGGCCGAAAGTACATCATCGTCGGCGTGATGCCGGCGGATTTCCGCTTTCCCCTAGGCGATCCCGCTGCAGTGGAAATCTGGGCGCCCCTGGTGATCGATCGGGCCAACCCCGGCGAGCGCAGTAATCACATCTTGAACCTCGTCGGCCGCCTCAAGCCGGGAGTGACTTTGCACGAGGCGCAGGCCGAAGCGGATTCGCTGGTCGAGTACTGGGGGAAGCAGCAGATCCGCGACCGGTTCGATCCGCGCTACCACACGATCCTGCTGCGGGACTTCCGTGAGGAGATCGTGAGCGGCATACGCCCGGCGCTGCGTGTGCTGTTCGGCGCAGTTTGTTTTCTGCTCCTGATCGCCTGCGTCAATGTCGCCAACCTTCTGCTGGCGCGCGCTGAGCACAGACAACGGGAGGTTGCCATTCGTGCGGCGCTGGGAGCGGGTATCGGACGTCTGGCTCGCCAGTTTCTGATCGAAGGCATTTTGCTGGCGCTGCTGGGTGCCGCCATCGGCCTGGTCCTGGCGCAGGCAGGCCTGCGCGTCGCCACCTCCATGGCGTCGGACATTCCGCGCACGCTGAGTATCGGCATCGACTGGCGGGTCGTTTTGTTTACTCTTACGGTGAGCGTTCTCGCGGGTGTGCTGGCGGGATTGGCGCCGATCGTCCACGTCCTCAGGCGAGGTCCGCAGGATGGGATGAAATCGGCCTCCGCATCGACGACGGACGCCGTGGGTACGCAGCACTTCCGACAGGCCTTGATCGTATCGCAGCTGGCGTTGGCTCTCGTCCTGCTTACGGGAACGGGGTTGATGTTGCGCGCGTTCTGGAAATTGCAGCAAGTCGATGCGGGTTTCGATCCCCACGGCGTCGTGACGATGTCCGTATCGCTGCCGGAGACGACGTACTCCGGCGAGGCCGCGCGGGACTTGTGGGCACGGCTGGAAGAGAGGCTCGAGCTGCTGCCCGGAGTACGTAACGTAGCATTCACCAGCGCTTTGCCGCCGGTACAGCCGCCGTTTTACACCACCACCTGGATCGAGGGCTTCGTTGCGAGCGAGAAGATGCCGGTTCCGACAGCTGACTTCTATCAGGTCATCAGCCGCGGCTACTTCGATACGTTGCGCGTCGGGATGATGCAGGGTCGTTCGTTCGATCGTCGCGACGGCCCCGACGCGCCGCCGGTGGCGATCGTCAACCAGACCATGGCGCAGATGTATTGGCAGAATGGCGATGCGGTTGGCCGCCGCGTCCGCCCGTACTTGAGCGAGGAGTGGTACACGGTGATTGGTGTCGTCGCCGATGTGAAGAACTTTGGCGTGGACAAGCCGACGGGCACCGCGATCTATCTGCCGTATGCGCAGGCGGCATCCCATAACTCGGTGCTGAAGGACTTTCTGCTGAAATCCATGTACGTGACAGTGCGTTCGTCCCGCGATCCGGCGGCAATTGTGAGCGCTGTCCGCAAGGAGGTGAGCAGGATCGATCCGGCCTTGCCGCTGGCCTCGGTGCGCACCATGGAAGAAGTCATGTCGGAGGCGCAGTCGCGGCCGCGGTTCCTGGCGCTGGTGCTGAGCTTGTTTGCGGGCATTGCGCTGACGCTGGCTGCAGTCGGGATTTACGGCGTCATCTCTTATGCCGTCGCTCAGCGCACCAAGGAGTTCGGCATCCGCATGGCGCTGGGAGCGCAGCACGGTCAAGTATTGCGTCTGGTCCTGCGGCGCGGGCTGCTGCTCATTGCCTGCGGCATCGTGATAGGGCTGGCGGGTTCATTCCTCGCGACACGCGCGCTCGCCGGCTGGCTGTTCGGCGTTACCGCGACGGATCCGGCGACGTTTGCCGCGGTCGCCGTATTGCTGAGCGCGATCGCGGTCATCGCGAGCTACATGCCCGCCCGCCGGGCAACAAAGGTCGATCCGCTGGTGGCGTTGCGCGCGGAGTGAAGATGGCCAGGCCGACGAGAGCGATGGGTATCCTGCTTGGCGCGGCCATTGGATTTTGCGCCGGCGCGCAGACGCCGCAGATCGTTACGTTCAAAGACGCGATCGACATTGCGCTCGAACGCAACGCGGGCCTGCTGCAAGCGCAGGTCGACACTGCGTTGAGCGACGTGGGCGTGAGCGAGGCGCGGATGCAGTTCGTGCCTGATTTGAGGATCGACGGGACGGGGGCGCGGAATTACGGACGCAACTTCGACCAAGCGGAAGGCCGGGTCGTCGATCAGACGACTGAGACGGCCAACGTGGCCGCGTCGTCCGGGGTCACGCTGTTCAATGGTTTTCGCGGCGTGGCGAATCTGCGGCGCGCGAAGTTCGCCCGTACAGCCAGCCAGCTCGACCTGCGGCGCGTGGAACAAACCGTCGTATTCACGGTCGCCACGGATTTCCAGACGCTCATGCAGAGTCAGGAGCAGCTGCGCGTGCTGCGCGAGAATCTCGCGGCGGAGGCGAACCTGGAACGCCAGATCAAACGCTACGTCGAGGCAGGTGCGCGGGAGGTGGCCGTTCTGTATCAGCAGGAGGCCAATGTGGCTGCGGCACGGCTGGCGGTGGTGCAGGCGCAAAACATCGCCGAGTCGGGGCAAGTGGCGCTCATGCGCACGCTGCAGCTCGATCCTGCGGGCACATATGACTTCCAGTTCCCTTCGGTTGCGACGGACGATCCAACTCATGTGCCCGAGCTTGCGGATCTGTTGAAACGAGCGCTCGACGGCCGCGCCGATTTGAAGGCTCAGGAAGCGCGGCTCACGGTTGCGGAGCAGGGCGTGCGAATGGCTCATGCAGGGTATTGGCCGACAGTGTCGCTGAACGCGGGATACGGAAGCGCTTATTCCAGCGTCTCTCCATCGAGCTTTGCCGATCAGCTCGATCTGCAGCGTGGCGGCGCGCTCGGCCTGGGTCTTGCGGTGCCGCTCTTCGATCGCGGCGAGACGCGCAATGCCTCGCGCCGGGCGCGGCTCGAAGTCCAGAGCGCACGCATCGCATTGAACACGGCTCGAGAGGAAGTGGGTCTGCAGGTGCGCCAGGTGTATCAGGACTACCGCGCAGCCCGCGAGCAATTCACCGCGGCGGAGGCGCAGAAGACCGCCGCCGAGCGGGCCGTGCGCACGGCCGAGGAGCGATTCAAATCGGGCGTGACGACGCTCGTGGAAGTGACACAGGCCCGTGCCCGACACGTCCAGGCCGCGAGCGCGCTCGTTGACGCAAGGGCCAACCTGCTGCTCCAGCGCACATTGATGGAGTACTATCTGGGCACCTTCACCCGCGAGAAATTCACGGTGGAGAAATAACGCAGAACTCTGGCAAGCGTAGTCGACCGACGCTCCACCGCCCCACACGACGGAACTATCGACAACCTGCACCATGCGCCCGCGCTTATTGATCGCCGATGATCAGCAGGACGTGCTCACCGCACTGCGTCTGGCGCTGGGGAAAGAGGGCATCGACGTGGTTACCGCCAGCTCTCCAGCGGGCGCGCTTGCAGCCGCGGCGGCGGATTCATTTGATGCCGCGCTCATCGACCTGAACTACATGCGCGACACGACCTCCGGGGCCGAAGGTCTGGAGCTTCTGGCCCGGCTGCGCCAGACCGATTCGACGCTGCCCGTCGTCGTCATGACGGCGTGGGGGACCGTCGGCCTGGCAGTGGAAGCCATGCGCGCGGGGGCCCGTGATTTCATCGAAAAGCCGTGGGACAACCAGCGCCTGATCTCTGTCATTCGTAATCAGCTGGAGCTGGGACGCGCGCTGCGCCACGGCCGCCGGCTGGAGGCGGAGAACGCTCTGCTCAGAGGCGATAGCCATTCGCCCGTCGTCGAGGAATCGCGGCAACTGCAGGACGTACTCGCACTCGCGCGGCGCGTGGCGCCCTCGGACGCCGCGGTGCTCATCACCGGAGAGAACGGCACGGGCAAGAGTCTGCTTGCGCGTCTCATCCACCGGGAATCGGCGCGCAGTGACAAGCCGCTGATCGAAGTCAACGTCGGCGGTGTGCCCGATGGCGTGTTCGAGAGCGAGATGTTCGGTCACCTGCGCGGCGCGTTCACCGACGCGCGCGAGGAGCGGGTGGGGCGATTCGAGCTGGCGGATGGCGGCACGCTGTTTCTGGACGAGATCGGCAACCTTCCGGCAGAGCAGCAGGCCAAGCTGCTGCGTGTACTGGAGAGCGGCGAATTCGAGCCGGTAGGCTCTTCCCGAACGCGCAAAGTGAACGTGCGTTTGATTGCGGCCACGAATGCGCAACCGCGCAAGCTGATCGAGGAAGGGCGCTTTCGCGAGGACCTCCTGTTCCGCATCAACACGGTCGAGATCCGCATGCCGGCGCTGCGTGAGCGGCGCGCGGACATCGCTCCGCTCGCCGTCGACGCGCTGCGGACGGCGGCCCAGCGCCACGCGCGCAAAGTTCAGGGCTTTTCGCCGGACGCAATGCAGGCGCTGCAGAAATATTCCTGGCCCGGCAATGTCCGCGAGCTGCGCAACGTGGTGGAACGTGCCGTGTTGTTGGCCGCCGGCGCGCATATCGATGTCGCCGACCTGAGGTTGGAGCCGGTATCCGCGGCGGCGCCCAGCCTGGAGGACATGAGTCTGGAGGACGCGGAACGCGCCTTGATCCGCTCGGCATTGAAGCGCTTCCAGGGGAGCGCAGCGGCGGCCGCGGAGGCGCTCGGTTTGTCGCGCAGCGCGATCTACCGCCGCATGGAGAAACTGGGAATCCGGGCGGATGGCTGACCCGGACACCCGCGCGCAGCCGCGGCGCCGGTTCGAGCGCCGACTCGTGGCATTGACGTCCGCACTCGCGATATCCGCGTTGCTCTGTGGAGCGGTGCTGTTGTGGCTCGCGCCGATCGACTGGGTGGTGCGATTGGCGCTCTGCGTGGCGTGGTTCGCCGTGTTGACCCTTCTCTGGAGGGCCGTAATCAGGTCGGTCGTCGATCCGTTGCGGGCGCTGACGAATGTCGTCGAAGCGTACCGCGGTGGCGACTACACACTGCGCAGCAGCCGGGAATTCGAGGGCGATGCATTGGGGGATCTGGTGCATGAGATCAATAGTCTCGGCAGCACCTTGCACGAGCAGCGCCTGCGCGCATTGGAAGCCACGGCGCTGCTCGACAAACTCATCGGCGCCATCGACGTCGCCATCCTCGCCTTCGACGGCGAGGGGCAGCTGCGGCTGCTGAATTCCTCGGCGTCGCAACTGCTGGGTGTCGGACAAGCCGAGGCGATCGGCCGCGGCGCCGCCGAGCTGGGCGTGCGGGAGATCCTCGCGGAGGACGCTCAGACGCAGATCGTGCCGGCCTTTGCAGGCCGCACCGGCCGCTGGCAGGTGACTCACGGAACGTTCCGCGAGGGCGGCCTTTCGCAGCATCTCTTGATCGTGGCGGATGTTCGACAGGCTCTGCGCGAGGAGGAGCGGGGCGCGTGGCAACGGCTGATTCGCGTCATCAGCCACGAGGTCAACAATTCGCTCGCGCCGATCAAATCGCTCGCGGGCACGCTGGCTGAGATGCTGACCGAGTCGCTGCCTGCAGGTCAGCTGCGGGACGACGCGCTGCCCGCGTTGCGTGTGATTGGCGATCGCACGGATTCGTTGCAACGGTTCCTGGCGCAACACACTCGGCTGGCCCGCCTTCCGTCGCCGAAACGCCGCTGGTTTCCCGTCAAGCCGGTGCTCGCGCGGGTCGGGCGATTGGAGCGGGTTTGCGCCGTCGAGGTGCAGGCGCCGGAGGACCTGCAAGTCCACGTCGATGAGGATCAGCTCGAGCAGACGCTGATCAATCTGGTGAAGAACGCGAGCGAAGCGCAGGGTGAAGGTCACGGTGTCATCACGATCGCGGCGCGCGAAGACCGCGATCGTCTGGTCCTCACGGTGACCGATTCGGGCCCGGGGATCGCGAATCTCGACAACCTGTTCGTGCCGTTTTTCACGACCAAACAGGGCGGCAGCGGCATCGGCCTGGCGTTGTCGAGGCAGATTGCCGAGGCGCACGGCGGAACGCTGCGGCTCGAGAACCGGACCGAGGGCACGGGGGCGGTGGCTACGCTGGAAATTCCGGATGCGGCGCGCCAGGTTGGGGTTGAGGTCATTGCCGGACCGTCATGAGAGCGGTTCACTGTCGTCGCCTCGAGCGGGCTACACAATCTGCGCGGAGAGAATCTCTGTCGTACGCCGTTGTAATATGTTTGAGCATATAGTAAATTTGCTATATGAGGGATCGGCAGCCTGGGCTTAAGGACATTCAGTGGCGGGGCGACTCCAGGAAGATTGCGCATGATTTTCCAAGGGGCGCACGTTTAAAGCTGGGTAAGGAGTTGACGCGCATCCAGATGGGATTACAGCCGCGTAATGGGAAATGGCTTAGTGAAGTGGGGCAGGGCGTGCAGGAGATTCGTGTTGCGCATACAAAGGAGGCATACCGGGTTATCTACATTGCAGTCTTCAGCGAGGCTGTGTATGTGTTGCATGCGTTCCACAAGAAATCCAAGCAGGGAATCGCGACGCCGACGGAAGAGCTGGAGGTCATGGACCGGAGATACCGGGAATTACTTAGAGACAGGAGAACATTGTGAGCCGTAATCCATTCCTTGACCTGGGTTTCTCTCGCGAGGAGGCCACGACGCTGCATATCCGCAGTCAGCTTGCCGCCACGCTCGAGCAGCACATTGAGCGTCAGGGCTGGAGCCAAGCCGAGGCAGCGCGCGCGCTCAAAGTACCCCAACCTACGGTGAGCAAGGTCGTCAATGGCAAGATTGACAAGCTCTCGATCGAATTCCTGGTCAGGCTGCTGATCCGCGCCGGTCTTCCGGTGAGCGTGTCGAGCGGACGCGGCTCGCGTGCTACCCGTATCACACACGGCTCGATGGCCGCGGTATGACAACGCGGGCACATAAGTTAACCATTGGCGGGTTCGCAAGAACGACGTAACCAATTGATGCCAATGGGATAACGTCACCATCCGGACCTGGGTATCCCCGAAACACGCCGTGGCATCGGTCCACAGGTGAAGGAGATCGAGTGATGGCCTGGTGCCGGCCGGCCGCCCCTGATCTGGCCATGACCGGTCCTGCATGACATCGCCGTATTCCCGCAACTGCGCGGAACTTAGCAACTTTCCGGCCATCGAACAGCCCCGCTGGAGGGCATTGGGCGCTACACTACCTGCCGACATATGCAAAGCCTCAAAGTACGCCGCCGGATCACTTTAGTCGCCATCATGGCGATGCTGTTCGTGACCACGGTATTCGTGGCGCACGGCTTCGGTGGCAGCGTCGGGCCCAATCACGAGGCACAGTGCAAACTGTGTCAGCAGTTCGGCGGGACGGCCGCGCCGCAAGCGGCGCCGACGCTCGTCGTATTGTCCTCGATCATCGTGCTTCGGGCCGTACTTCCCGTCGTACAGCCCATCCCGGTTCGCCGCGTCATCGACAGCCGCCTTCCCCGCGGTCCCCCAATCCATTGACCTGAGTTGAGCTTCATTGCTTCCGCCGAGGAAGCCGCGGTCTCGCATGCGCCATGCGTGCGCGAGCATTCGTTCAGCTATTCAGAGGTCAATTCCCATGCAATTCCGATCAACTCTTGCGGCGGCAGGCGTGTGCCTGGCGCTGGCGTCGCTGTGTGTCGCGCCTGCCCGGGCGGCCGATGGCGACGGATCGTCCTCTCCGACCAGAACATCAGCCGAAACCGTCGTCGTCACGGCGTCGCCGATCACCGATCAGGACAAGCTCGCGACGCTCGTCGAAAGGGTGAACCGTGACGAGATCCTGAAGGCCGGCGGCGCCAACCTCGCCGACGCGCTCGCCAACACTCCCGGCGTGACCGGAAGCTCGTTCGCCTCGGGCGCGAGCCGGCCGGTGATCCGCGGCTTCGATGCCAACCGCGTGCGCGTGCTCGAAGATGGCATCGGCAGCTTCGACGTCTCCGACGTCGGACCCGATCACGGCGTGCCCATCGATCCGCTCTCCGCGCAGCGCATCGAAGTCGTGCGCGGCGCGGCTACCTTGCGCTTCGGAAGCCAGGCCATAGGCGGCGTGGTAAACGCGATCAACAATCGCGTGCCCACGCAATTGCCTGAAAAGCCCATCGAGGGCGAGGCCAATGCGCTGTACGGCACGAACGCCGATACGCGCCAGGGTTCCGCGCTCCTCGACGCACGCCTGGGGCAGTTCGCGATTCATGCGGACGGCTTCGACCGGCGCACCGATGACTACGACACCCCGAGAGGCCGGCTCGGCAATTCATTTTTCCGCGGCGACGGCTTCGCGCTGGGAAGCTCCTATTTCTTTGGCGACCATCGCATCGGCGCCGCCGTCGTTCAATACGACTCGAAGTACGGCATCCCCGGCGAGGAGAGCTTCATCGACATGAAGCAGACCAAGGAGCTGATGCGTTCTTCCTTCGCGCTGGGCGCCGGCGCATTCGAGACCCTCAACGTGGAGGGCGGATATGCCGACTACGAGCACAGCGAACGAGATCCCTCGGGCGAGCCGCTGGCGACGTTCAAGGACCGCGAATGGGACGGCCGCGCGGAAGCCATCACGGGCGCGTTCGGACCGTTCTCGGCTTCGGCGCTGGGTGTCCAGGCGCAGCGGCGTAATTTCTCCGCGCTTGGCGAAGCGGAAGACTACCTGCAGCCGACGACCACCCGGAGCAACGCGGTGTTCTTCTTCGGCGATATCCCTGTCGGCCGGCGTGTGCACCTGCACACCGGCGCCAGGGTGGAAGACGTGAAGGTGGATGGAACGCCGGCGAGCGATGAATTCACCTCGCGCACCTTTACGCCGATCAGCGCTTCGGTGGGCTTGTTGTTCGATGCGTCTGGCGCCACGCGGCTCGGCGTTACGCTATCGAGCGCGGCCCGCGCGCCCGCCCAGACCGAATTGTTTGCGCGAGGTCCCCACGATGGCCCCGCCACATTCGAGACCGGCGATCCTACGTTGAAGGCCGAGAGGGCGACCTCTCTCGAAGGGACGGTGCGCACGAGCGTGGGCGGGGCGCACTTCGAAGGGGCTCTGTGGGGCGCGAAATTCAACAACTATATCTTCGGCGATGTCACGGGCCGCACATGCGATGAGGAGGGAACCTGCGCGTTCGATGACGCGGGAGAGCTGAAAGAGCTTCTCTATACGCAGGACGGCGCGAAGTTCTGGGGCGCCGAGGCGAAGTCCGTCATCGAGCTGGCCGAGATCGGCGGCGGCTCGCTGCAAGCGCTCGGCCTGGCCGACTACGTGCGCGCGAAACTCGACGATGGAAGCAACGTTCCTCGCATTACGCCCTGGCACGTCGGCGCCGGCCTGAACTGGGGCAGCTCCGCGCTGGATGCAGGATTTCTGGTCAAGTACTCGGGGCGGCAGGACAAGGTGGCGGTTGCGGAGACGCCCACCGCGGGATTCGTGTCGGTCGATGCCCAGGCGTCGTGGCGGCCCCTGGCACGCAATCCAGGGTTCGAGCTGTCGATCGTCGGGCGCAATCTGACCGACACCATTCAGCGCAACGCCGTGGCCCTCAATAAGGATGAGATCATCCTTCCCGGACGCGAGGTCAGATTCATGATCAGGGCTGCCCTGTGAGCCTGCGTCGCGGAGGTGTTCAGGTGATCTAGCGGGACCGTTACTCGGAACGCAGATCATCCATGGGAAAGCGGTTGCTCGAAAAGCGCCGTCGCGCATTCTCGACCTATGAGCTGATGGTTCTGGTCGGGTGCGCCGCAGTGGGACTGTTCGTGAGTGTCGTGGCGGCCCTCGTGTCGTTCGGCACCACGGACAGTCCGCTTTGCGCTACCGCCACCTTGCGGACCCGGATTGCGACGATGGTCGCGATGAGTCCGGCAGTCAGCATTCATTTCATGGCCGAGGAGCTGCATGAGCCGGTGGCGCGCGTCCTCGACAGCCTGCCCGCCGATCAACGCGTCGGCGTGCGGGGCGAGGACATCGCTTCGGTCTGGGAATCGCTGCGGACCTGGCCGGATCCGGCGGTTTACATCATCAAAGGTGAGCAGCACTTCGAGGTGCACGCTCCGCTGCCCGCCATTCGTTGGGACTCCCGCGGACAGATGTGGCTGGTGGGCGATCGGCAGGATGCGCTGGCGGCGCGGTTTCAGCGTTCGGAAATCGGAGCCATTTATGCGCTTACGGGCCGGGGAGGCCACGATCGGGCGCCGTCCGTTCTCTTTCTCGATCACTTCGGGGAAGTCATGTTCGAGGTGAGTCCGGGGAGCAAAACGGAGGCGGCGCCGACGCCGGCAGAGTTCGACGCAACGCTCGAATTGATGAAGTCACTTCCATCGCTTTGCCCGAGATAGCGCACGACGGCATCTGCTGTGTGCGCCGGCGAATGTGGAGCTGGCTCGCCGGCATGCGTCGCAACCACTTTGCGATGTGCAGCTACTGCCGCGGCGAGCGCGCTTCGATGTAGAGCAGGGCGAGGCACTCTCCCGTACGCGAAGTCATTCGGGGTGACCGTCAGACGCTCGACGTTCGACCGGCGCGGCTCGGTCTGCCGCGGGGCCGGTGGCGCCGCAAAGGCGGGGTCGAAGCGTACGTCGCCGAGGCTTCGGACACCCCTAGCGTGAAGGGATTGCGGACCGTAACGCCGCCGAAGACGGCATGATCCTGCAAATCCTCGGTCAGCAGCAGCGTGCAATTCTGAGCTTGCGCTGCTGCGACGATGAGACTGTCCCACCAGCTCAGCCGATAGCGCCGCTTGATTTCGCGGGCGCGCATCGTCAGCGCCGCGTCCACCGGTTGCGGATCCCACGTCATGAAGCTGCGCACATAGCCCCATGCCTCCTCTTCCGCGAGCGCCGGATCGATCTTCTGCGTCAGGGTGACGTAAAGCTCGTTGAGCGCCTGTATGCTCGTGCGGCCGAGCTGATCCCTCCAAAGCGATTCAAGCCAACGCTCGGCGAGCGGCTGTTTCAACGGCTCGTTGCTTTGCCGTGCATAGACGAAGACGTTCGTATCAACGAAGACCAGCGCGGTCATGAAGCTCTTCCCGCCCAGGACGCTTGCCGCCGACGAACTCGAATTTGAATGGCTTGTGGGCGAGAAAGCTGCGCATCGCCTCGTCGTAGTCCCGTACCTCGTTCATGCGGTCCTGCAAGGTCTCGCCGATGAAGCGCGACACGCTCATTCCGCGCTTGGAAGCACAAATGCGCACCCAGGCTGCGGTTTTCTCATCGAGCGTGATGGTGATGTTTTTCATGGGCCAGGCCAGCGGCACATATATTACACGGTATTCGTGTATTTACAACTGGCCGACTCCGTATTCGATCGGCATCCAATCAGTCGTGGGCCGTCTATGCGTTTGGTGATAACTTCGCCGCCGGGAACGCGTTGCAGTTTCGGGGGATCGTATGTCGATAACCTCTTTTCTCCACCGCCTGTGCGGCTGCTCCGTGGCTGCTTTGCTCTCCGTCGCGGGTTCCGCCGTGGCACAGGACACCTCGCAGACTAATGCGTCCCCTATAGTTCAGGAGCCGGACGAAGCCGCGCTCGAAGCTTTGTTCGACGGGACCTGGAAAACGAATCTGAGCGCCGATGGGAGGATTCCCGGGGCAGTCGTCGCCGTCGTCAAGGACAAGCAGATCGTATTCCTGAAAGGGTATGGGGTTTCCGATATCGATACGAAGGCGGCCGTCGATCCGGTGACGACGCGCGTTCGCATCGGGTCGGTGAGCAAGGTCCTCTCGGCCTTGACGGCGCTCTCGTTTGTCGACGACGGTAGCGTGGACCTGGATACGGACGTCAACAAATATATGAAGGATGTCCAGGTTCCCGCGACGTTCCCGCAGCCCGTCACTCTTCGCTCGCTCCTGTCGCACCTGTCCGGATTCGATGCCGGAATCTCCGGGTGGATGGTGGATACGAACGCGCAGATCCATCCCGATCCAGCCGATTTCCAGCGCAGGCTCATTCGTCTGCATCCGGTCGGTCTGGTCTACGGATACGACAATCGCGGCGTCGGATTGATGGGTCATCTTGCGGGTACGCTGGGCGGAGCCGGCCTGGCCGATGCCATGAAGCGGCGGCTGTTCGAGCCCGTGGGGATGACGCGAAGCACGATGGGGATTCCCGATGAGATCCGTTCCGAAGTCGGCGCGTGCCACACGGTCGATGCCCAAGGCCGGCTGGTGAAGTGCCGCCACCAGCTCATGCGCGAGGATGTTCAGGCCGCCGGGGACGTCGCTTCCACCGGCCATGATATGGCACGGTTCATGATCGCGCTGCTGAACGGCGGCGAGATCGACGGACGGCGCATCCTTTCGCCCGGTTTGTTCGAGAAGTTCATGGATCCCGATCAAAACCGCCTGCACCCATTGTTGTACGGGATGGGCTTCATCATCGTCGAAGGCAGCCTCGCCGGCCGCAGGACGATGGGTCACACGGGCGGCATGAACGGGTTCTCGACCAACATGACGCTGTTCCCGGAATCGAAGCTGGGCGTATTCATCAGCGTCTTCACCAGCTACGCCGGAATCCCGACCGACAACGACGATGTGCCTTACCGCATCGGACTCATGAAGCGCGCGGCGGCGCTCGCCGATTTGAATCAATATCACCGCATGGAGACCGCGATCGCCGCCGTCGCGGAGAAGTTTGCCGCGCCGGCCGTGCCGCATAGCCGCCTGCGCGCGCCGGACAAACGAAACGAGCCGCTCGCCATTCTCGACGGCCACTATGCCATGGCGAATTCGAACGTGTATCCGCTCATGGAGCGCATGCTGATCGCGCTGGCCGATCCCGCCCACCTGGTGGTCGAGGTGCGGGGAGAAGAGGTCACAATCGGCGGGCAGGGACCCTACCGCGAGGTCGAGCCTTACGTACTGCAAAAGGACGACGACCCGACGCGCTGGGTCGCGATCGTGCGCAACGGCGCGGTCCTCCTGAGCAATACCGGACACACCGCCGCTTCGCCGTGGCTCAAGAAAGAGAACTACGTGAGCGGCAAGCTGACCGTATTGCCGTTGTTTGTCGCGATACTTCTGTGTCTGAGCGCCGGCGTGTACGCCGCTCTGCGCCGAGCGGGCTCCGTTCGCATCGTGCCGGCAATCGCTTGCGCGGCGGGCGCCGCGGCGCTCGTCGGTTTGTGGCTGGAGTTCCAGCATTTTCCGACCGAGTATTTTCGATACGGCGGCAGCGCGTTCATGTACGGTTGGCGGGCGCTGATCCATGTGGGATGGGTTGCCGCGCTGGCGGTCGTGGCCATCGGTCTGTATCGCTATCGCGGGTGGGCTCGCTGGCGGTCCCCGGTGGGCGCGATCGAATCGGGCTACCTGTCGCTCATCGTCCTGAGCGCCGCGGTACTGGCGATTCTGCTGCCGTATTGGGGGCTCATCGGCAATTTCACCCACTGAGACCGTGTCGCCCTTGGGCTGCTCGCACCTGGGCCTCGGCCTCGACTACGTATGGGACATGGAGCTGGTTGCCTTCTACCGGAATCGTGCCGACCTTTTTCCGCACATCAAAGGCGAGCAGAAGCCGTCACCGGACGCGAAGCCCGAGCGGCTGTCGCACATCGCGCAAGCGATGCTGGACCACGATTATCCGGAAGAGGCGATCAGGAAGATCGTGGGCGGTAATCACTTGCGGGTGGGGCAGGCGGTGTGTGGAAGTAGGGCTAGTCCTTCTCGGTAACAGTCGCGCGAAAATCTGCGACGCCCACGCGCATTACCGTGGAGCCCCATGGCCGTTTCTTGTCGTCGACCGGCTTTGCGCCGGCTTGAACCGACGATGGGGGCCTCCAGACCGGCGCCATCCTCTGCGGCTCGGAAGCATTCTCCGGCCAAGCTGCGTATACACGCCCGCCGGCGGCGGCGACACCTATGTAGTCACCTAGAGTCGCGATCGTCGGGTCGGATGCGGTATTACTCAGGGCATAGTTGATAAACGTTCGGCCCCCATCGACCGAACGAGCAAGCGTTACCGTCACGAGCTTGTTATTCTCGTCGCCACGCCGATCGTAGAAGACGACGTAGGCAGCGCCATCCGTCGGGTCGACAGCCAGCCATTCCATTATCTGGTCTTTTCCGTTGGACGGCGGATCGTCGTTCACTCTTACCGGTGCGCTCCAAGTTCGTCCCCGGTCATCCGAGGCGATGCAGAACACATCGCGATCGCCGTCGCGATCGTCGCCCCATACGACGAACAGCCTGCCATCCTTGCCGCGCGGATCCATCGCCATCACGGGCCAGCCGCCCGACCGCGGGAAATCTTTCAGCGGCTGCCGGGTTTTTACGGGTGTCGTCGTAACCGGCAATGGAGTGCCGAATGAGTCGCCACCATCCCGGGAACTGGCCATGATAATTTCCCGAGAGTCCTCATGATCCAACGAGTACATGATGTATAGCGTTCCGTCGGATCCGACGGCCGGGGCATGCACCACGACCCCGGAATATTCGAAAATGACCTTGGGCGCACTCCAGCTCCCGCCATCGTCAGTAGAACGGGAGATGAGGATTTCGCTTTTCTTCAGCGCGGGCGTCTTTTTTTCGGTATCGACGATCTGGCGATCCCACATTGCGTAGATATTGCCTGCATGGAGGCTCCCAGAATGGTTGTCGGCGACGATGTTCGGCATATGGTTGAGTACCGGCGTCCGGCTCTCGGGGCGCTCGATCAGCGCGGTCGAAGCGGCCTGCCAGGTGCGTCCCCCGTCGAGTGAACGATTGACGAACTCACCGTGACGGGTCTTCATGTCGATCTCGTCCATGCCCAGATAGATCAGGAAGGCGTGCCCGTGACGATCGAAAGCCACAGTCGCATCCAGGGAGCGGCGGTAATTTCTGTGAGTCGTCCCTTGCGCGAGCACCCAGCTCACCCCGCCATCGGAGGAAGCGGCTACGCGCGCATGCACCGGCACGTAGGGATGGTGGTCCGACCCATCTTTGACGGCTTGATGAAAAGAAACGATCACTTGCCGCGGCTCGAGCGGATTGACGGCGACCGCCGACTCCTGTGGCTTATCGCCCGGCGCCCGAGGCAGTGTCGTCACCCGCAACCCCGGCGGTTCAGGCAATGGGGTTGCGTTTTCGGCTGCGATGACCCGCAGAGGGGTGGCGAAGGCGATCGGAACGACCACGAAGCAAAGAGAACGCCTAACAGCACTCGCAGGGGGCATATTGCAGCTCGCTCAATGAAGCCAAGACGGGCGGCACTAACAGGTTGCGCCGTTGCGATCGCTACTCAAAGGTATATGTGAGCTGGATGCCAACCGTGCGAGGCCGCAGCCGGTAACCGAAAAAAGGATTTGTCCCTCCGATGGTTCCGCGCCACGTGAAATCGTTCCGATTGGTGAGATTGCGCGCGAAAAGCTCCGCCGAGAACTGTCCCAGCCTGATCCCTGCCCGAGCATCGATTTTGACATACCCGCCTGCCTTGAGGCCTGGCGTCTGGAGCAAATCGCCGTAGAACTCGCCGGCATAAAGGGAATCCGCCCGAACGAAGGCACCATGTCCCGCGATCCAGAAGTCGTACTGCAGTCCGAGGTTTGCGTTTACTCGCGGCGCCCCGGGGAGCCGTGAACCCCTTGGTGCCCGCAGCGCGGGTGCGTCTTTCGTGAGTTCTGCCTCAACATAACCGAAGCCCAAGTCGACCCTGAGGCCATCCACGATAAGAGTGCTCGTCTGAAACTCAACGCCCTGCGACCTCGCTGCACCAGCGTTCGCGGTGTAAGTAACGCGGGAGCACTGGAGGCCCGCCGCGGTGTCGAGGAATACCAGGACCGGTACGTCGTTCCATTCCAAGCGATAGGCCGCGGCGTCGACGCTCATGCGCCGATCGAACAGGGCGAGCTTTGTGCCGACTTCGTAGCTGTCCAGGTAGTCTGAACTGATTTCGCGGGTCGACGCGATCGTAACGCCCGTGCCATCGATCAGGCCATCGCCATTCGGGTCGCAGAGAACGGGATTAGCTCCCGGTGCCGGGCGCCCGAGGCGAAATCCCTGCGACCATGACGCATAGAACAGCGACCGGTCGGTGGGCCGATATGACAGGTTGGCTTTGAACGTCTGGTCGCCCTCGTCGAGCTTGATGTTCGACGGGACTCCACTGCCAAACGGCCTGCCGAAGAAGCCGCCCTCCTGCAGGACATATTCGCTCCTATCGTAGTCGAAGTGACGTCCACCCAAAGTCGCGGTGAGGCTATCGCTCAAGTCGTACGAGACCTCGCCAAAGATGGCACGCTCGGTGACTTTACGGGTCGTGTCTTCCCGGACAAGCGGGTCGGTGGTTATGAGGCCCAGGAGAGGCAGAGGATTCGTCGCCGCGGTACCCGGCCAGTCAGCGTATTGCGTATTCGGGCTGTCGATATCCTGGTAGAACAGTCCGCCGAGGAACTGGAAGGGTCCGTCCAGTCGCGAGGCCAACCGGGTCTCTGCAGCAAACGACTTGACGTCAGAGTACGTTGCGGAGGTGAAGGGGAACGGCGACACGGATGTCGACAGGAGCGGCGACACGGCGCTGTCAGTCCGCGATGCCGTTGCCGTCGCGACGGCCCAGGACAAGTCGTAGTTCACGACCAGATTGTAGAGGTCGATGTTCGATTCACGGTAGTCCTCGGGGCTGCCGTCCACGCGCCGGCGCGCGGCAACGGGAAACCGTGCTTGCTCATATTCTCCCGTAGTTGCGATCGGAGACCCATTCTGCGCGATCTTTTGTGTCAGCACTTGCAATGCGAAGCTCAAGTTATCCGTCGCTTTCCACAACGCCGAGAACCTGCCGCCGGTGGACTCCATATCGCCAACGCCGTCCTTGGTGAAACCGCGCACCACGTCGCCGACGTTCCAGCGATCGGCAATCGCGAGAGTCGCAGGGTCGATGCCGGCAATATTCCGGTACACACCGCTGTCATAAAATCGGTAGCCGACGACCCGTATGCCGAGTTTGCTTGCGGCGAGCGGAATGTTGACGATGCCCTGGATCATGTTATTGCCGCTGCCACGACCGCTCGTATCGGAATACGCGCCGGCGACTTTTGCGCTGAAGCGATCGAGGTCGGGCGATTTGGGTATCAGCCGCAGCGCACCCGATAGTGAGGCGCTGCCGAAACTCGTGCCCTGCGGACCACGCAGGACCTCGATCCGCTCGAGGTCGACGGGTCGCACATCGATACCTCCCGCGATGTAGCCGCCGGCTCCGGTAATGGGTGTTTCGCCGAAATACGTCGCAACGGTCGCGCCGGAGCTGAAGTTTTCGGACTCCGGTGACCCGGTAATCCCGCGGATCACTATCGAGCTATCCGATACGCCCCGATTGATCTCGTTGACTCCGGGAACGGAGCGCAGGTAGTCCTCCATGCCGACCAGGCTGCGCTTCTCGATGTCTTGCGGGCTGATCACGGCCATGCTGATCGGTACGTCCTGCACGCGTTCCTCGCGCTTCGTCGCCGTGACCACGACTTCCTGCAGTTTCGTTCCTTGAGTATTTTCATCGGCCTGAGCCTGTGAGTGCTCCGTATCCGTCTTCCCGGCATGTTCTTGCGCAGGGTCCACCTGAGCCATCTGCATGGCGCCCGTGTGGTTGCTGGTGGCGGAGGAGGAGGCGTTTGCCGGAGCCAGAACTATCGTTCTGTCGTTCAGGCGCTGTACGCGCAGCCCGCTGCCCACCAGTAGACGCGCCACCGCTTCATCGGCGGATACACGGCCTTTCAACGCCGGCGCTTGCTTGCCGGCCAGCGCCCGCTCGTCAAACAGCACGCTGGTTCGGGTCTCGGACGCGACCGCCCGTAGAGAATCTGCCAGCGACTGTGCAGGTAAATTAAAGTTCGACACGACGCGGGGCGTGTCGTCAGCGAACGCAACCTTGCCCGCAAGACTCAACATGCCGACAGCCACTGCCGTCATGACGCCCGATAATTTTCTATTCATTCTGGACTCCGCGACGTTGGACTATTTCGCCCGCTATACCATTGGCGGGTTAGTCGCACGAGGCGTCCATTCACCCCACCTGGGCTCAGTACGTCGCTTGCGGGCGGCCTTGCAAAACGATGCGCTCGGGCTGCTCCACCACCTTCAGCCGATACGTCACCGCGACCGCCTGCGCAAAACTCAGAGAATCTCCGGCGCGGAACGCGCCGCTGATCCGCAGCGCCGCCGATTCAGTATTTTCGACTTGCAGCGGCACGGAGCTATAGCGATTCATTTCCGTAATCGCTTCACGAAGCGGCGTGCCGTCCAGAATCACCAAACCGCGCTGCCAGGCGGTTACACGCTCCAGAGCCGGCCGATCCACGGTCGGCTGGCCGGTGCCTACAAAGGTCACGCGTTCGCCCGGCTTGAGCACCTCGCCCGTGGAGCGAGCAGCGAGCGATGTGTCGCCCGGCTGCGTCGCGGCAACGACGATCCCGCCCTCGACCAGCGTAACGGCGATGCGCCGGGGATCTCGTCGCACCACGAACGACGTACCGAGTGCAGTGATGCGCCGGTCGCCGGCCACCACGACGAACGGCCAGCCGGGACGCCGCGCGACTTCAAACAGTGCCTCGCCCGCTTCCAATTCGATCTGCCGAGCCTGCTCGGTATATCGCGTCCGCAGGCGGCTCGAGGTGTTGAGGTGCACCCGCGTGCCGTCCCGCAGTGTTACGGAACGCTGCTCTCCGACCTGAGTCGTGGTAACGGACGACAGATGCGCATGGAGTCCGGCTGCGCAAACGGCAATGACAATCGATGCCGCCAAGGCAAACCCATATCGCTTCATCGGCGTGCGCGATGATCCCACCCGGTCCCAGCGCACCATCGAGGATAACTTTTCCGACGGCACGCCGGAGATTGCATCCCATGCTTCGGTTGTCTGCTCGAACGCGCGCGCGTGCGCCGGGTCGGCGCTCAGCCAGTTTCTGAAACCCGTCTCAGTCCTCGAGTCGCGCTGCGGGCCGTGCAAACGGGCGATCCAGGCCGAAGCTTGCGCCCGTATCTCAGGTGTCACGTTTTGTTTTCTGGATGACTCCATGATGCTAGTCCCTTTGTAACTCGTCGGTCACAGCGTCGATCGCGCGCGCAATCCTGCGTTCGACCGCGCTTACGGTGACACCGAGCTGCTTGGCAATCTCGGGATAACTGAACCCCCAGAGACGATGCATCAAAAACACATCGCGCGTGCGCGGTCCGACGGCGTTGAGTGCCCGGGTGATGCGGTCCAGGCGCTCTTCCGCGGAAATGACTTCCTCCATGGCCGGGGCGGGATCGACGAGCGACAGGGACTCGATGGGCTCACCGGTGTATCTGCCGCGATGCCGATCGCGGTGGAGACTGGTCGAGCGGTGGAGGACGGCTCGCACGAGGAATCCTTCCTGCGAACGCACATCCGCCTTCCTGCAGTACGTATGCAGGCTCAGGAACGCGTCCTGGATCAGATCCTCGGCGTCCTCGCGCGAGTGCCCGCGACGACGTAAGAGCTTAAGAAGGCGGATAAAATGTTGAGCGACGCCTTGCATAGAGCGGCCAAAGGGGGCCAGTTTCGACCATCAAATGAGATCTCGGTCCGGGGTAAGACCGCAACTCGCCTAGGAGATTAGTCGCGCGGCGACCCGGGATACCCCACCTCATACAGTTCCAAGCCGGTCCTGATCTCGTGTCCGATCCTGCGCGTCATGCGCAGCGCCGACCGCGATACCGACTCCGCAGCGAACTTCGACTGCATTGATGGAAACCCCAATCGCGCCGACTTCGCCACGAGGGACGATTGAGAGCAGTATGCTGACTTTAGTGACGGCACGAGCAGCGGTCGCACCATAAATCAACTACTTATTGCATCCCGCGATCGCCGTCAGTGGCAGCCGGCTGGCCAGGTGTACTCTTTTCGCGGATTTCCACTCTTACGGAGTGGAGGGCCGATGCCCAGAGTCGCTGATTCCTTCGTCGCACGTCTCGTCGCGGACCATGGCGAGGACCTCGTGCGCTTTCTCGCCCGTCGAGCGCGGACGGTGGCTGATGCGCGCGAGGTGGCTCAGGAGGTCTACGTTCGTCTGCTGCGCATGGATCGCAAGGATCGTATCCGCGATCCGCGCGCGTATCTATATCGGGTTGCCGTGAACCTGCTCCACGAATTCGAGCTGAAGCGCAGGTCGGAATCGGATGGTCTGCGCGGTTGGACGCCCGAGCAACTCGCCGACGATAGCGCAGCGCGAGCCGAGAGCGGCGCCGAGGCGCAACTCATCGGCCGCAAGCTCGGCGAGGTATTGAGTGAGCTGTCCGTGAAGTGCCGTGCGGTATTGATCATGCACCGGCGCGACGGCATGACCTGCGACGAAATCGCCGCGCGGCTGAATATTTCGCGCAGCATGGTCAAGCGATACCTGGGCGACGGCCTGCGCCACTGCTGCTCCCGTTTAGGCAATTTGTTGGAATAGGAGTAGCAATGGAAGCGCATGGCTTGAAATCGCAACAGCTGACCAAGGAAGCTTCGGATTGGTTCGCATTGCTGGCAGATCCTGCGGTTACAGCGGCCGATCGGGAGTCCTTCGACGCGTGGCTGCTGCGCTCCCCCGCGCACATCGAGGCATATCTCAGGGTGTCTAGAGCATGGGGAGATCTCGGCTTGGCGTTCAGTGAGGCGCCCTCCGTCGAAACACTTATCGCGGCAGCGGCAGCCCGAGATGACGTCGATAAGAACAATGTCGTTGCGCATCCACGGGAAGCTTCGATACGCAACGTACCGCCGCGTCATCGCCGCCATACCTTCGTTTATGCAGTTGCAGCGTCGGTTGCAGCGGCGGTTGTCACTTCACTGGGATGGTTGCTGGCCGACCGGTGGCTTGGATCGTCGCGCATGACCACCGCAATCGGCGAACAGCGCAGCATTACGTTGGCCGATGGTTCTGTTGTCGACTTGAATACGGATTCCGAAGCTCGTGTCATCTTCACCGAACGTGAGCGGCGGGTGACGCTGGTGCGAGGCGAGGCTCGATTCGCCGTAGTCAAAGATCCCACTCGGGTATTTTCGGTGGATACCCGCCAGGCCACTGTGCGTGCCCTCGGGACGGTGTTCAATGTCCGCGCTATCGACGGTCAGACGGCCGTGACCGTCCTGGAGGGACGCGTTGCCTTGGCTTCCTCGCCTGGCGAGCCGCGCACGGGCGTGTCTGATCACCAGGAACAGATACCGCGCACGCAGGCACTGGAGCTCGGCGTGAATCAACAAGCATCGGTGACCAACAAAGGTCAAATCCTGAAGAATACCGGTCCGTCGGCCGAACAGGCGCGCGCTTGGTCCAAACGTCAACTCATCTTTAGGGGCCAGCCGCTGGCCGAGGTCATCGCAGAGTTCAACCGATACCACGCCGATCCCGTCCGGATCGCGGGCGATGAGCTGGCGACCTTGAAAATCAACGGTGTGTTCGATGCCAATGACTCTGCCTCGCTGATCGAGTACTTGCAGAAGTATCGCAACGTACGCAGCGAGCGTCAGCGCGACGGCGGACAAATCCTCTTGTTGGATCAGTGACTGGCAGATCTTCGCGCTGGTGTACCTTTTTCCTTCGCGACCACTCATAGGGCCGAGAGTATCTCGTGACCGTCCAATGACAACGTCGGGGAGAGGCAGTCATGGCATTCGCCCGTATGGCCAAGATAATTTTTCCAGTCGCTGTAGTCGCAGTCGGGTTCGTAATTGTTCCAGTCGTTCCAATTGCGGCCGCCGCGTCGGAGTCCATGTCGCAAGCGCTGCCGCCGCAGCCGCTGGTGACCGCCTTAGAGACTTTCGCGCGCAACGCGGGCTTGCAACTGGTGTATGGGCCCGAAATCACGGTCGGCCTTCAATCGCCCGGTGCCGAAGCGGGTCACTCGATCGAAGACACCCTGCGCGAGCTGCTGCGTGGAACAGGTCTGACGTTTGAATTCGTGAACGAGAGGACCGTAACTCTACTGGTTGCTCCGTTAGACAAGGAAGCCACTGACGAGGCCCAGGAAGAGGAGGGGCCGAAGAACGCTATTGCTCAGACGCAGCTGGCACAAAATGGCATGAAGCCACTCGCAGTCCAGGAAGAAAGGAGGGCGGGGCAGGCGGGCTTACGGGAATCGGCATCTAGTGGTGATGATTCACAGAGTGAATCAGAAAAAGATATTTCCGAGATTCATGTCAAGAGCAGAAGACCTTTTACCGACGCAAACGTCGACATTGTGCGGACGGAGAACGATCCCCAGGCTTACTACATCTTCAAAGGTGAAGAGGTTGAGAAAGCCAACGTCGCTCGACTGGAGGATTTCTTCAGCAGGGTGACCATGGTCGCGGGGGGTGATAGCTATTCCAAGACGAGCGGCGGTCCCGGGTTTGAAAGCCGAACCTTGAACCTTCGGGGTCTCGGGAATGACCAGACACTCATTCTAATCAATGGGCGGCGAGTGGCTGGGTTCGGTCCGTTCGACGTAAATCCTATTTCGCCAACCATGGTCGAGCGCATAGAAGTTATTCCCTCATCCGCTTCGGCTATCTACGGCGGCAGCGCCGTTGGCGGCGTCATCAATATCATTCTAAAGCGAGATTTCACGGGCGGGGAATTTCGCGTCGGCTATGATTCTCCGTTGGATGCGAACGCGCCCAATACGCTCCTGTCTGGCACCTATGGATGGTCATTCAACGCGGGCAGGACCAATGTCACGATCTCAGGGTCGTACCAGGATTTCGACGCGCTGACGCGTAGTGATCGCTCGCGGCTCCTGGACGGCTATCTCGCTCGCGTCGCCGAGCGTGCGCCGGGGCTTCTGTACGCGCCCAATAGCCCATACCTTGGAGGATCGACGCCTAATATTGCCTCAGCAAATGGAAGTCCATTGATCCTCGATGATGGAACGGCGCTGGGTTCACCGTTGACCTACGTGCCCGCAGGTACTTCCAACGCAACTCCATTGTCGCAATTGTATTCGGGGCTTGCCGCCAATGCTGGGCGTCAGAATCTGACTTCACCAAATACTGCGGATTACAGCAATGGCCAATTGCGATCGCTCACTCACCTCGGCCATTCAAAAGCGGCGCTCGCGGCCGTTCGTCATAAACTGACGGATCGTCTGGAGCTATTTGCGGAGGGATTTTACGCCTACGACCATGCGTGGACTCCTTGGACAATTACGGCGGTCAATCGGTGGACCATTCCAGGAGGAGCCGCAACCAATCCCTTTCAGCAAGACGTCGTACTCACTATTCCTAGCGCATACGAGGCGGCGAGCACCGGGTATGCGACCGAATCTGCGCGCGGGGTGGCGGGAGGCACGATGGACCTACCGCATGAATGGCGCGCGCAGGCGGACTTTACGTGGAATCGCAAGAAAGGATCGATATTGTATGGATTCTTTGCGGGGAATGGTGTTCCACTCAGGACGGACTTGACGTCGGGTGTGCTCAATCCCTTCGTCGATACGTTGGCCAATCCGTTGGATTGGGAACGATATGAAGGGCGTCCGGGAAGTGGCGCCGATGTTTCGACATTGAAGGATTTTGGATTTCGCGTTTCAGGTCCCATCGGGAATCTGCCGGCGGGTAGACCGAACCTAACCGTCGGGTTAGGGCACCGCACGGAAGCGCTAACGGAGGGATTCACAGATTTCCCCCAAGGCGGACTGACGACGCTCTTCCCTTTGTCACAACGAATCTCGAGCGTCTATGCCGAAGCGCTGCTGCCATTGGTCTCCCCAGAGAACGCCATCAGAGGCGTGAGAGTGCTTGAGCTGCAGCTTGCCAGTCGCCTGGAAGACTTCAAGGTAGATACGGGTACAGCGAGCCGTTTCACCGTTCCGCCAAACTATACAATAGATCCGAATGAGCAAATCGTGCGCACCCATGTCGATTACAAAGTGCACAACAATACCGTCGGCTTGCGCTTTCAGCCAATGCAGGTTCTCACTCTGCGAGCAAGCTACTCGCAAGCGTTCCTGCCGCCGACTTTCAACAATTTCGTGCGCGGCCCCGTGATCCCGGCGGGTGCTGGAGGCACCGGTAGCGCAATTCTGGATCCGCGGCGGGGTAATGAGCTGCTTCCGACCCCGTCCTATCAGGGAGGTGGCAACGAAAACATCCAACCCATGGACGCCACGACGTGGAATGTGGGCTTCATTGTGGAGCCAACTTCATTGCCCGGCGTGCGCCTGGGGGCCGAGTGGTTTCGGATCCAACGTGAGAACCTGATATTTTCACCACCGAATATACAGTTCATATTGAACAATGAAAGTCTGTACGCAGACCGCGTGGTGCGCGCCGCACCGACGCCCGGCGATCCTTTTGGCGTAGGACGAGTGACATTCGTCGACTTGACTGTCGTCAATACGGCACATGTGTCCATGGAAGGCGTGGACCTGAGCATTGGATATCGGAAGTCAACGGGTAGACTGGGAACTTTCAACGTAGATCTGATCAGCACGATTGTCGATCGCTTCACGAGAGTGCTCGCGCCGGGACAGCCTGAAATCGATACCTCGGGTCAGGTCGGCACTTACGGTTACTCGATGTTGAAAGTGCGGGCGAATGCGGCGCTCGGATGGGAACGAGGGCCGTGGAGCGCGCAATGGAGCACAAGGCACTACGGGCCCTACGAAATTTCGCGCAACCCGCTTCACATCGCGGCTCAGGGCGGAACCACAGTGCCACACCAGGTATATCACGATCTCCTCGCGACCTACCGATTCCAAGACAGTGCGGGCAGAACCGGAATGAGCAGCCGAATACTCGCCAACCTGGAGGTCAGTCTTGGGGTTCGCAATGTCTTCAAGAAGAATCCTCCGTTCGACGCCTCGGAGGGAGGGAATAGAGGCGGCTCTTGGCAGTATGTCTCGGGTTTTGGCGATACTCGTTTGCGCAGCGTGCAACTGTCGGTCGCCAAGCGCTTCGATTAACAGTGGCTGATCGGAGAGATATTGATGAAGGCTGGCCGACGCACAATCACGCCGCAGGCGGATCTGGGGTTGCGCCTGACGGCGACTGGCTTCACACGGCGCGCCGGCCTGAAGATGCTGGCCGCATTGCCGCTGGCTGGCGCCGAGATCTCGAGCGCGGATGCGGGCAAAGCGCATACCCCGTCGCGGACCGGGACGGCAGCGGGCCACGATGGCGCGCCGATTCGTTTCAAGATCTACGGACGTGGCACGCGTTTTTTGATGCTGCGGCACGCGACGGACAGCGCGCTGAATCATCTGGTCGACCGATACCGCGTCATCATGATTGATTACCTCGATGATCCCAAACCGTACACATTGACACCGGCGGCAGTGACTGCGGACCACCTCAAGGTGGCCGATGCGGCCGGCGCAGAGCGCTTTGCCTATTACGGGTACTCATGGGGCGCGGTGTGCGGCTTGCAACTCGCCATCCGCACCCACCGCCTCACTGCCCTGATGTGCGGCGGCTTTCCCATGCTGGAGGGGCCCTACGAGGAAATGCTGACCGTGACCACCGAACACGCTGCGGCAGCGGAGCGCTCGGGCAAGGATTTCGCAGCGCGACGGCAGTACCTGACGTACTACCAAACCTTGCGCGGCTTCGACGACCGGCAGGCCCAGGCGAGTATCTCCTGTCCGCGGCTGTGCGTGGTCGGAGCCGATGACGTAGTCCGTTTCCCCGACGGAAGACCGCTGGCTCGCTTCGGTGAGAGCGTCCGGCGGCACAAGGCAGAGCTGGAAAAGTTCGGCTGGACCGTCCGGATTCTCCCTGGGAAAAATCATGGCACGGCGCGGGAAGGTGATGTCATCGGGCCCATCATCCGTCCTTGGCTGGATGCGAATTGGCAACAGACTTGAGCGCCCAGATCCAGGGTCCGCATCCGGCTTCGCGCTAGAGCGTCGCCAATAACACGAAGTGTCCATGCAGTATCCTGCGAAGTGAGGTCAATGCGCGGAACACGATCTCGTCTCGCGCTGCTCGACTAAAAGATCCGCGGATAATTGGCTGAGAAGCAAATGAGCATCGATCGAAGACAACTGATTGCCGGTGTGTCGGCATCTTTGGCCAGCGGCCCGGTGCCCGCATCCGGGCGTGTCGCCGGCGGCACAGGTTCCGGTGATACCACAAGTTCCGCGAGTCCAATACGGACTTCAGGTTCGCTGAAGCCGCAGAACCGCTTTTCCGGCGACTATCAAACCGCGCGTCGCCGTTTTCTGGAGGCCGCCGCGGCCGTCGGCGCGCACGTCGAGCATCACCGGCTGCCGGGATTCGATGGACCGGACGGCCGACCGCTCTTCATGGATGCGGCCCGGATCGGTCCGGCTGACGCCGATGCGGTCGTCGTCTCCGTGTGCGGTACCCACGGCGCTGAAGGTTTTTGCGGCTCGGCGGCGCAGACCGACTGGCTGCTGAGCGAGGCGCCGCAACGCAACCTGCCGAAGAAGGTCTCCGCCGTGCTCGTTCATGCCGTGAACCCGTATGGCTTCGCTCATCTGCTGCGCACCAATGAGCACAGCGTCAACATCAATCGCAATGCCATCGACTTTACTGCGCCGCTGCCCGAGAACTCGTTGTTCGAGGAGATCTTTGCGACCTTCCCGACCCGCGCCGGCCATGACGAAGATCTGGTCGCCGAGTTCGGCGCCGCCCGCGCTGCGGCGGAGAAGAAGTACGGCAAGTGGGAAGTGAACGATGCGCTCGGCCGCGGGCAGTACACTAATGCCGCCGCGCCCGAATACGGCGGCACCCGCTCCGAATGGTCGTCGCAGACACTGTTTAGCATTCTCAAGAAGCTTTGTGCCGGTGCACGGCACATCGCCTATCTCGACTGGCACACGCTCGTCAGCATCGGTGACGGCAAGCTGGTCTACCTCTGCTTCAACCAGACCGGCGACCACCTCTTCGAGCGGGCAGGCGCGTGGTGGGGCAGGGAAGCGATCGACCGCGAGGCGGTGAACAAGCAGTGGAGCACGGGCACCGCCAATCGACGTCCTTCGCGCAACGGCATCCTGATGTGGGGCGTACAGCGCGCGCTGGCGCCGCAGGCGGACGTGGCGGGTGCAGTGATCGAGTTCTCCTCGGATCCCATTGAGCTGCTCTCCAACCCAGAAGGGAGTCAGCGCGTGTGGGTGTATTCGCGCTGGCTGCGCCACACGCGCGATTATCAAAGTCCGATGGGCCGGTTCGTCGCGGCGTATCTGCGTGAGACGGCAACGCCGACGCGTCGCTCGTTCCAGGAGGCAGCCCTTACTGCAGCTCGCGGGAGCTATGCACGCGCTTTCGCAGGGGCAGCACGCTGGGCCGAAGAGAACGTCTCTGCGCGGCCGGGTAAGCTGGTGTACTACTCCGCATTTGTGTAGGCATGACATGCTGACCGAGGGCAGGCAACGTTCGATGCACGCTGAGACGTCTCATCGCTCGACATACGTGAGGGCTTCGCCTACTAGGGCCGTGCTAGCGATGCTGGCGCTAGTCGGCAGTTCGGTGACCGCCGGTGGAGCTGCCGCATCTCGCCAAGCTGGGGACGTCGTGCTCGAGCCATCCACGCTGAGGATGTCCAAAGGCGAGAGGATTCCCTACGAGCTCGGCACGTTGTACGTGCCGGAGAATCGCAGCGATCCCAAGAGCCGTCTGATCGGTGTGGGCTTCGCCCGGTTTCGCGCGTCGACGCAGACCGGCGCACCACCCACCTTTCATCTGCCGGGCGGGCCGGGTTCCTCGTACCTGGATCACCTTACCCCCGACTCGGAGATACCGGTTCGCGCAGCAAACGACGTCGCGCTCTATCGCGGCGTGAGCGACGTGGTCTTCGTCGACCAGCGCGGCTTCAGCCCGCGTGGCGAGAAATTGCGATTCAAATTCAAAACGGCACCCGATCCGCTGGATCTGCCGGGAAGCCTCGCGCGCAGTACCGCGCGACATGCTGACCTCGCTCGGGCTGCCGTGGCGGATTTTGCGGGACGGGACATCGACCTTCGCGGCTATACCGTCCTGGAATGTGCTGCCGACGTGAACGACCTGCGGCGCGCGCTCGGCTACCAGCAGATTATCCTGGTTGGCCAGAGCTTTGGCTCACAATGGAGCTTTGCAGTGATGAAGCTTCATCCCGAGATCGTCAAGCGCGCTGTGCTGTCGGGTGTCGAGCCGCTGAACCATGCCTATGACATGCCATCGCACGTCTTCGCGGCGATCCAGCGTCAATGGTACGAGGCCGAGCAGGATCCACGCCTGAAGCCGTGGCTGCCGCCGGGCGGGCTCGCCGCTGCCGCCCGCGATGTGTTGCGCCGGCTGGAACGTGCACCGCTTTCCGTGTCTCTCTCGGGGGAGCAGTCCGCCACCGTGGTGCTCGGCTCCGAGGATTTTCAGCGAGATTTTCTGTCGCTCGCCGAACCCTCGCAGCTGCTCGCGCTCTACTACGGCCACTATCAATCGTGGGCGCGCAAAGTGATGGAAAAACGCCTCGAGCAGGAAGCCGAAGTGGGCGCGCTCATCGCCCCGCTCATCGACACAAGCCTCGGTGTCACGCCGCAGCGCGAGTACCAGCTGCGCACGGATGCCGGCACGCAATTTCTCGGTCATTGGAATTTCGACGCCTCTCTCGCCACCGCTGGGATATGGCCCACCGAGGACGTAGGCGATTCGTTCCGCGGCGAGACTATCAACTCGCTACCCATCCTGTTCATCCACGGGGACTGGGATACCTCCACACCCATCGAAAACCTCATGCGTGTAACGCCCTATTTCACTCAGAGCCGCGTGCTCGTTGTGGAGCACGGTGGCCACAATGCTTTCGCGCGTGTACGGGCTGAATTACCCGACACCGCAGGCATCGTCATGGAGTTTTTGCGCACGGGAGCGACCTCACGCTTACCCGTGCAAGTGGCGCTGCCTAAACCGTCGCCTACCTTGCCAGACTTTCCACCGACGGCGGACAGGGTCGGGAGTTGATCGATGTTCTTCTACTCCGAATCGCATTTCTTGAAGCGTTGAATATTCCCAAAAATTGCTCCCAATGTAGCGGGGCCGGGTTCGGAGGAAACCAACTTGGGGGTAAGAACGTTATGACCAATCCGAAGCCGGGCTGAGCATCAACGTGGTTGCATTGAGCGGGATCGCATCAAACGGAGCCGCCAAATAGACGCAGGCTCTCAACGCTTACCGCGCTTTCGGGCGGTGGTAGTGGTAGAGAATTCAGGTGAGGTCTGGGACATCTTGATGCAAGGCGCGTGGAAGCATTGAGCGTTCTTACCAGCCAGCCGGTTTATGAATAGTCGTTCCAGGAATGGTATCGGGCAGTTGGCTCTGTTCCAGCATCCATGTGCGGATCGGTTTGATGAAATTGGCGCATTGGCTGAGCTGACGTGAAGTCTTGCGGCCCGGCGCGCCGGGAGTGATCAGACCGATAAGCTTGTGGTTCTGCGCCTTCACGAGCCGCAGGGATTCCGCCAAGTCCGAGTCGTTCGAAACAATGACGGCGCAGTCGTAGGCATTCCGCCAAGCGTCATTGAGGACGTGCAGGGCAAGATTCACATCCGAGCCCTTTTCCTCAATTCTTCCAGACTTCAACGGAAGCCGGAGGCGGATTGGCGTGCTCCATCGAAACCCGGTGTCGCAAGAAATGGCCGTAATGCAGTTCCACAAGCGGGCAATGCGCCTGCAGGGCGCGCAGATAGGTGTCTTGCCGCACGTTGACGTCCGGATCGCGGGGCGTGGGCCGTACACGCGCCGTGAAGTATTTGATTTTGACCAGCGTGTTCTGCGGTCCGAGCACTTTCTGAAATAGCGCCGTCGGATCGAGCCATTTCCATGGCGTGCTGCGAACGGCCCCGTAGTAGAAATTATAGCCGTCCACGTAGACGATAGTGCGGTAATGCGTCCTCTGCATGTTGTCGTATCTCCCTAAAAAGCAAGGGCCTCCGAGGAGGCCCTGCGCCCAGCAGCCGAAGCCACTGGGGTAGTCGGGTCAAATCATAATGCAGATCGGCTGGCGAGTCATCCAAGACGATCCGTTCCCGTCCTATAGGAGTTTACGCGGGATGCTTTAGGGAGTACGACATTTCCGCCGCACGTATCCATCGAGATGTCCGCCCACGCCTGCATCATCTTGCGTCGCTCAGGCAGTCGCTGCGCCTGGTTGTATGCGGCGCGCACTTCATCACGCTCGGCGTGCGCAAGCTGGCGTTCGATAATGTCAGGATGCCAGCCTTGCTCATTGAGGCAGATCGAGGCCATTGGGCGAAACCCGTGGCCGGTCATTTCCTCTTTGGCAAATCCGAGGCGACGAAGTGGCCGCATTGATTGTGTTTTCGCTGATCGGTCGGGAAGCAGTACGCAGCGAAGGAAAAACATATCGACCGTTGCCGGTGAGTGATTGCAGCTCGTGGAGTAATGCGACGGCTTGGCGGGCGAGGCTAGGATGTCAGTAGACGGTACAGGAGGGCAGGGGACGGGAAACAGGGGAAATAGCAGCGTTTTCGTGCTTTGTCGGATGACTCGGGACACTGGGTGATTGGCTCCGCCGGCTGGACTCGAACCAGCGACCTGGGGATTAACAGTCCCTCGCTCTACCAGCTGAGCTACGGCGGAACAGGAAAGGGTTGAAAGGGCGCGGATTCTCCTTGACGCGCCGCGGATCGTCAATATTGTTCAAGCGAGGGATCGGACTCCTGTCCGACCCTCGCAAGAGGCTAGCAAAAAGCGTGGTTTTTGCTCGCCAACGCCACCTGCGGCGGCGGGGACACATCCATGTGTCCCGATCGGTTCTGCGAAAGTCAAATCAATTTCCCTGAAGACTGCGCCGCATACGGTCGAGCGCTTTTTCCAGCATCTCCATGCTGCAGGCGAAGGACAGCCGCAGGTGGCCGGGGGCGCCAAAGCCGGAGCCTGGGACCACGGCCACGCCGCCGTTGACCAGCAGGTGCTCCGCGAGCGCGTCGTCGTCTTTCAAGCCGAGGGCGGCGATGGCGCGTTCCACATTGGCGAAGGCGTAGAAGGTCCCGGAGCCCTTCAGACAGGAGACGCCGGGCAGGGTGTTCAGCCCCGCGACGATGAAATCATGCCGCGCCTTGAAATGCTTGTTCATCTCCGCCACACAGGTCTGATCGCCCGATAGCGCGGCCACGGCGGCCTTCTGGCTCATGCTGGCGGCGTGCGTGGTGGACTGCCCCTGGATGGTGGCCATCGCGGTGATGACTTCCTTGGGACCGCCGCAGTAGCCGATCCGCCACCCCGTCATCGCGTAGGCCTTGGAGCAGCCGTTGATCGTCACAGTTCTGTCGTAAAGCTCCGGCACAGCGGTGACCAGACTGCAGAAGGGCTCCTCGGCCCAGTAGATGTGCTCGTACATGTCATCGGTACCGATGACGATCCGGGGGTGCTTGAGCAGGACCTTGCCCAGGGCAGTCAGCTCGGCCCGCGTATACGCGGCCCCAGTCGGGTTGCAGGGGCTGTTGAGCAGGAACAGGCGGGTCTTGGGCGTGATCGCCGCCTCCAGCTGGGCTGCCGTGATCTTGTAACCCTGCTGCGCACCCGCAAATACGGTCACCGGCTTGCCGTCCGCGAGCAGCACCATGTCCGGGTAGGACACCCAGTACGGTGCGGGAATGATGGCCTCGTCCTCCGGATCGAGGATCGCGCTGCAGAGGGCGTAGATGGTCTCCTTGGCGCCGCTGGAGACCAGGATCTGGTCGCGCCGGTACTCGAGACCGTTATCGCGCTTGAATTTGGCAGCGATGGCGTCCTTGAGCTCGGGGATACCGCCGACCGCGGTGTAACGCGTAAAGCCGCCGCGGATCGCCGCAATGCCCGCCTCGGCGATGTGCGCGGGCGTGTTGAAGTCCGGTTCCCCGGCGCCCAGAGCGATGATGTCCTTGCCTTCCGCTTTCAGCTGCAACGCACGGGCAGTTACGGCCAAGGTGGGAGAGGGCTTCACGCGCTGCACGCGTCGGGACACTGTTAAACTCATTGATACACCACGGGTATTGCGGGGAAAAAACCGCGCTAGTTTAAACGAGTTGTCGATGCAGAAGGAATCACGTTTTGTGTTACAGGCGCCTTACGAGCCGGCAGGCGATCAGCCGCAGGCCATCGAGCGCGTCGTGGACGGCATTCGGTCGGGGCTTTCGCATCAGACCCTGCTCGGCGTCACGGGCTCCGGAAAAACCTACGTCGTGGCCAACGTCATCCAGCAGCTGCAGCGCCCGACGCTCGTCCTTGCGCACAACAAGACTCTCGCGGCGCAGCTCTACGGGGAGTTCCGGGAATTCTTTCCGCGCAACGCGGTGGAGTATTTCGTTTCCTACTACGACTACTACCAGCCGGAAGCGTACGTGCCGTCCTCCGACACGTACATCGAGAAGGACGCCTCGATCAACGAGCACATCGAGCAGATGCGCCTGTCGGCGACCAAGGCGCTGCTGGAGCGGCCGGACTCGATCATCGTCGCGACGGTATCGGCGATCTATGGCCTGGGCGATCCCGAGGCGTACCTGAGCATGGTGCTGCACCTCGGCCGCGGCGACCGCATCGACCAGCGCAAGATCCTGCGCCGGCTTGCCGACATGCAGTACACGCGCAACGACCTGGACCTGAGCCAGGGCACCTACCGCGTGCGCGGCGACGTCATCGACATCTTTCCGGCCGAATCGGAGCGCGACGCCGTGCGTGTCGAGCTGTTCGACGACGAGATCGAAAGCCTAAGCTTCTTCGATCCGCTGACGGGCGAGATCACGCGCAAAGTACCCCGGGTCACCGTGTTCCCGTCCAGCCACTATGTGACGCCGCGAGAGCGCCTCATCGAGGCCGCCGACCAGATTCGCGAAGATCTGCGCGAGCGGCTCCAGCTGCTGCGCGAGGGCGGCAAGCTCCTGGAAGCGCAGCGGCTGGAGCAGCGCACGCTGTTCGATATCGAGATGATCAACGAAGTGGGGTATTGCGCGGGCATCGAGAACTACTCGCGCTACCTCTCGGGCCGCCGCGCCGGCGAGCCGCCGCCTTGTCTGTTCGACTACCTGCCCGACAACGCGCTCCTCGTCATCGACGAAAGCCATCAAACGATCCCGCAGCTGGGCGGGATGTACCGCGGCGACCGTTCGCGCAAGGAAACGCTGGTTGAATATGGGTTCCGACTGCCTTCGGCCCTGGACAACCGGCCGCTGCGGTTCGATGAGTTCGAGAGCCTCGCGCCTCAGACGCTGTTCGTCTCCGCAACTCCCGGACCGTATGAAAAGGAACACGCGGGACAGGTCGTCGAGCTTCTGGTGCGGCCCACCGGTCTGGTGGACCCCGAAGTCGAAGTGCGTCCGGTCCGCACGCAGGTGGACGACGTGCTCTCGGAGATCAATCTCCGCGTACAGCGGCATGAGCGCGTGCTGATCACCACGCTCACCAAACGGATGGCCGAAGACCTGACCGAGTATCTCCACGACCACGGCGTGAAGGTGCGCTACCTGCACGCCGACATCGAAACGGTGGAGCGGACCGAGCTGATCCGCGATCTGCGGCTGGGCAAGTTCGACGTGCTGGTCGGCATCAACCTGCTGCGCGAAGGCCTCGACATGCCGGAGGTCTCGCTCGTCGCCATTCTCGATGCGGACAAGGAAGGGTTCCTGCGCTCGGAGGGCTCGCTGATACAAACGATGGGCCGTGCCGCGCGCAACCTGCACGGCAGGGTTATCCTGTACGCCGACCGGATCACGCAGTCGATGCAGCGGGCGATGGACGAGACCGAGCGCCGCCGCGCCAAGCAGATGGAGTTCAACAAACAGCACGGCATCACGCCGCGCACCATCGTCAAAGGCGTGACCGACATCATGGAAGGCGCGCGGGCTGAGCCGGGCAAGCCCACGCGCGGCTACCGCGTCGCCGAGCCGTCGGCGCCGTACGGCAAGATGACCCCGGAGCAGGCCGTGAGGCGCATCAAACAGCTCGAGCAGGAAATGTTCAAGCGGGCGCGCAACCTGGAGTTCGAGGTGGCCGCAAAGCTGCGCGATGAGATCCAGGGGCTAAAGAAGATCGAGCTGGGGTTATCGGGTACCCGGACGGGCTGAGACGCCGCGAGCAGCGCAACACAACCGATTACCACAAAGGTCCCACAACCCTCGCTACTCCCCCAGCCGTGTCATCGAGGAAAGCGGTCAGCGGGTGCGTTTGGAACCTCTATGCGATTGTTCCAAGGTTTCCGCCACGAGTTCAGGCGGGGTCATGGCCAGCGCTTCTGCAAGATCAAACACCGTAGCCAAGCTGGGGGTCCTCAGCCCGCGCTCCAGAAGGGAGATGGAGGTACGGTCATAACCTGACTCGAAAGCCAGCCCTTCTTGAGTAAGCCCACGCCGAGCCCGGGCCTGCTTCAGCGCCTCTCCGAAAGCTCGTTGCAGTCTGCCTGCCCGCATAAGGGACAACACCTTATGGACAAGCCTGCAAACCGTCTGCGGACAGCTGTCTGCGCGTGATATAGTGCTATGGCTCGAACACCACGCTACAGGGTGAAATCAGCCTGAGGACAACTGTCCACAAAGAGATTCGAGTCCCATCAATCCACTATCCATGAGCCAGGGGAGAGCTATGTTGGTCCTAACGCGCCGCACCGGAGAAGCTGTCTGTGTAGGGAATAGTGTCCAGGTCTCGGTATTGGGTGTCAGCGGCGGCCAGGTCCGCCTGGGCATCAAGGCCCCCCCGGAGATCGAGGTGGATCGTCAGGAAGTGCGGGAGCGCAAGCAGCGCGCAGAACGTTCGGGCGGAAACAAAAAATCCGGAGTCTCATGAAGACGATCTCACTCGCGTCCCGCCGCGGAATCGACTCCTAATGCGCTGAATTATCTGACTGGGTTGGTAGGCGCGAGTGGGATCGAACCACCGACCACCACCATGTCAAGGTGATGCTCTACCGCTGAGCTACGCGCCTGCCTCGGGAATACCCTCTGAAGGGGGCGTAAAGATACTGAACGGGCCGGGGGGCTGCAAGCGGCGCCTGCGCGGGCGAACCGGCTCAACATGCTCAGCAGTTGGGAGAGAAATCCACCGGACCTGGAGGGTCCTCGTGCGGGAACTTTACGCAAAGGCCTTGCAGCAAGGTCCTGCTGAGCGTCGGCTCACGAACCGGGGCTCACGATCCAGAGTCCATTTGTGATCGGTGGGGATGCTTGTTGCGCCCGCCCAGCCGCTGCTCAACGTCATGCATTGGTTGTCCGGGCAACTCTGAGCGTTCGCGCCGCGAATCCGGCGCGGCATGCGGTCAACCGGTGCCCGCCAGGTCGGCGGCGGCACTCGAGCGGCACCACAGTGTATTTTCGCAACTACCTGCCGCCGGGCCAAAGTGGGCCCGCGGATGGCATTTGCCTGGACTACGCATGACCTGTTGAGGAATAGTTGCGCCCTGAGTCCAGCCTCATCCGGAGCCCTCGCCTTGAAACTCACCGATTTCAAAGTCCTGACATTCGATTGTTACGGCACGCTGATCGACTGGGAGACGGGGCTTGCCGATGCGCTGCAGCCATTGATTGCAAAAGCGCCGGGTGCGGTATCGCGCGACCAGGCGCTCGAGCTGTTTGCGCAGCACGAAGCGGAGCAGGAACAGGAAACGCCGGCGATGCCGTATTCGCAGCTGCTGGCCGTGGTGTACCGGCGTCTCGCGCGCGCTTGGGGCGTGGCGCTCGGCAGCGAGGAAGCCAACATCTTTGGCGCCTCGATTCCCGACTGGCCGCCGTTCCCGGACTCGGTGGACGCGCTGGCCTACCTCAAGCGGCACTACAAACTGGTCGTGCTGTCCAACGTCGACCGGATTTCGTTCCGCGCGAGCAATGCACGGCTGAAGGTGACGTTCGACGCCGTTTACACCGCCCAGGACGTCGGGTCGTACAAACCGGACCCCCGTAACTTCGAGTATCTGCTGCGGCGATTGAACGAAGAGTTTCGCATCGAGAAGCCCGACATCCTGCACGTGGCGCAGAGTTTGTTTCATGATCACGTGCCCGCCCGTAAAGCAGGTCTTGCCTGCGCGTGGATCGACAGGCGGCACGCGCAGGCCGGCTGGGGGGCCACCAGGCCGCCCGCGGGCACGCCGGAATACGATTTTCGATTCGAAAGCCTGAGCGCGTTCGCCCGCGCGCACGAGGACGAGCTTGCCGCCGAACATGCAATACCAGGGTGAATGTCATTGCCGGGCGATCGGTTACGCGTATCGCACGGCGCTTGCTCCCCGGCAGTGGCCGATACGCGCCTGCCAATGCTCGTTTTGCCGCGCACATGGAGCGCGTACGACGTCGGATCCCTCCGGCCGGGTGGAATTCAAGATTGCGGATGACACGCGCTTGCAGCGCTATCGCTTCGGGCAGCGAACAGCGGACTTCCTGGTCTGCAGCGCGTGCGGTGTTTACATCGGTGCCGTCATCGACACCGAGAACGGAACATTCGCGATCGTGAACATCAATGTGCTCGATCCGGTGCCCGAAGATCTCGGCGCGCCGCAATCGATGACCTACGAAGGCGAGAGCGCGGAGCAGCGTGTCCGCCGTCGCGAAGAGCGCTGGACGCCGTGCGAGCGCCTGCCGTGAATGCCAGCGGCATTGCCGCGGCTCAACACCCCGGCGAACCCCATTCGCCGCGATTGATGAGATTGCCGATCGCGACCAACCGGTCGCCCAGGCGCCGCCGCAGATACGTGCCCGACACCTGCTGCTCACGCGAGCAGCACTACCCCATATAGTAGTCGAGCGCTCCCGGCGGGCGAGTGGATACCCCTGCCGGGAAAAATAGTCATCGCGATCGATGCGTCGCCGCGCGCGGCAGTGGCGGCGGCCGATTCGCGCCAAGTCATTGAACTTGCGGGGGCGGGCGAAGTCGAAGTCGGGCGATTCAACAGCTACCCTGCGCGGCCCTATGAACCACAAGATCCCGGCTCTCATCCTGGCGGTCACGGTCGTCTCCGGCTCCTGGTCCGCCGTTTCCATCGCCGCAATCTCGAGCCCAGCCTTCGACCCTGCACAGTTCAAGGCCCTGCAGTGGCGCGAGGTGGGGCCGTTTCGCGGCGGACGTAGCGGTGCGGTGGAGGGCATTCCCTCGCAGCCCAATACCTACTACTTCGGCTCCACGGGCGGCGGCGTCTGGAAGACGACCGACGGCGGGCAGACATGGAAGAACGTGTCGGATGGATTCTTCGGCGGCTCGATCGGAGCGGTGGCCGTGTCGGAGTGGGACCCGAACGTCATCTACGTCGGCGGCGGCGAGAATACGGTGCGCGGCAACGTTTCGCATGGCGAGGGAATGTGGAAGTCCACGGACGCCGGCAAGACCTGGACGAAGATCGGCCTCGAAGATTCGCGCCACATACCGCGCGTGCGCATCCACCCGCGCAATCCCGAGCTGGTGTATGCCGCGGTCCTGGGACATCTCTTCGGGCCCAACGCGCAGCGCGGCGTGTATCGCTCCAAGGACGGCGGGAAGACCTGGGAGCGGGTGCTGTTCGCGAATGAGAATGCCGGCGCCATCGATCTGATCATGGATCCGGCCAATCCGCGCATCCTCTATGCGTCCACGTGGCGCGTGCGTCGCACGCCCTATTCGCTCGAGAGCGGCGGTGAAGGCTCTGCGCTCTGGAAATCGATCGATGGCGGCGACACATGGAAGGACATCAGCGCCAACAAAGGTCTGCCCAAAGGGCCGCTGGGCATCATCGGGGTCACCGTTTCGCCCTCGAATCCGCAGAATGTCTACGCCATGGTCGAGGCGGCCGAGGGCGGCGTGTTCCGTTCCCGCGACGGTGGTGACACGTGGGAGAAGACCAACGACAACCGCGAGCTGCGGCAGCGCGCGTGGTACTACACGCGCATCTATGCGGATCCGAAAGACGAGGACGCCGTTTACGTTCTCAACGTCCTCTTCCACAAGTCCAAGGATGGCGGCAAGACGTTTTCCAGCATCGCCGTGCCTCACGGCGACAATCACGACCTGTGGATCGCGCCAAACGACCCGCTGCGCATGATCGAAGGCAATGACGGCGGCGCCAACGTGTCGTACGACGGCGGGCGCAGCTGGTCGTCGCTGATGAATCAGCCCACCGCGCAGTTCTACCGCGTGTCCACGGACAACTCGTTTCCGTACCGGTTGCTGGCCGGGCAGCAGGACAACAGCGCGGTGCGCATCCGCCACCGTTCCATCGGCAGCGGCATCGGCGCCGACGACTGGAACGAGACCGCGGGCGGGGAGAGCGGCCATATCGTCGCCAAGCCCGACGATCCGGACCTGGTGTTCGGCGGCTCCTACGGCGGGTATCTCTCGGTCTACAACCACCGCACGCAGGAGCAGCGCGATGTGAATCCGTGGCCGGACAATCCCATGGGCGCCGGCGCGGAAGACGCGGCCGAGCGCTTCCAGTGGAACTTCCCGATCCTCTTTTCCCCTCACGATCCCAGTCTGCTGTATACGGCCTCGCAGCACCTCTGGAAGTCGACCGACAACGGCGCGAGCTGGACGCGCATCAGCGGCGATCTGACGCGCAACGACAAATCGAAGATGGGCCCCTCCGGCGGGCCGATCACGAAGGACAACACTTCCGTCGAATACTACGGCACGATCTTCGTGGTCGCCGAGTCGGCGCTCGAGCGCGGCCTGATCTGGACAGGCTCCGACGACGGCCTCATTCACGTCTCGCGCGATGGCGGCGCTACCTGGAAGGCAGTGACCCCGAAAGGCGCGCCGACCTGGATCATGTGGAATTCGATCGACCCGAGTCCGTTCGACAAAGGCACGGCGTACGCGGCCGGCACGATGTACAAATCGGATGATTTCCGTCCGTATCTCTACAAGACTACGGACTACGGTGCGACGTGGACGAAGATCATCAGCGGCATTCCGGACGATCACTTCACGCGCGTCGTACGCTCGGACCACCGGCGTAAAGGACTGCTCTACGCGGGCACCGAGCGCGGGGCGTATGTCTCGTTCGACGAGGGCGGGTCGTGGCAGTCGCTGCAGCTCAACCTGCCCATCGTGCCGATCACCGACCTTGCGGTGCGCGACGATGACCTCATCGCCGCAACGCAGGGCCGCTCGTTCTGGATCCTCGATGACCTTTCGCCGCTGCAGCAGCGGCCGGCCTCGCCGCGGCGGGTTCATTTGTTCACCCCGCGGGCGACATGGCGGATGGAGGGCGCGGCTCCGGAGACGCCGCCGCCAAACCAGGGCAGGAACCCGCCGCAGGGCATCATCGTCAACTACTGGCTCGATAAGGACGTCGAGCCCGGCACGCCGGTGAAGCTCGCCTTCCTCAACCCCGATGGCTCGGTGATCCGCGAGTTGCAGGGCGAGGTCAAGTCGGAAGCGCAGCAGAAAGAGGCGGCCAAAAAGAAAGAAGAGGAGAAGAAGGCCGCCGAAACGAAGGAGCCGCCGCAGGCACAGGCGCGCAGGATCGGCGTAAAGAGCGAGGGTGGGGAAACGGAAGCGGCACGCGGAGGCGCCGCGGCGGGCGGGGAGGAAAAGGATCCCGAGGCCGAAAAGGAGAAGGAGAGCAACAAACTTCCGGATTCCACGCACGGGCTCAACCGCTACGCCTGGAACCTGCGGTATCCGGAGGCAAAGAAGTTCGAGGGCCTGATCCTCTGGGGCGGCGGCACCGAGGGCCCGCGTGTCCCGCCGGGCGCTTACACGGTGCGGCTGACGGTGGGAGAGGAGACACGTACCGCCACTGCGGAGCTGAAGCAGGACCCGCGCACGACGGCGTCCGGGGCGGATCTACAGGCGCAGTTCGACTTCCTGCTCGCGTCCAATCGCAAGCTGTCGGAAGTCCACGAGCAGATCGAGCGCATTCGCAAGGTCCGCGAGCAGCTGGTCCAGTTCCGCAAGCGCGCCGGCAAGGACGAGAAAGCGAAGCCGTTGATCGCGGCCGCGAAGGAGCTTGACCGGAAGATGACGGCGGTCGAGGAGACGCTCTATCAAACCAAGAACCGCAGTCCCCAGGATCCGCTCAATTTCCCTATCCGGCTCAACGACAAGCTGGCGGCCGTGGCCGGATCGGCGGCCATCGGCGACCACGCGCCCACCGCGCAGCAACGCGCCGTCCAGGCGCAGCTGGTCGGGAAGATCGATGCCGAGCTGGCGAAGCTGCAGGCGATATGGAGCACGGATCTTCCGGCGCTCAATCGGCTGATCGAGCAGTCGGGAGTGCCCGCCATCCAGTAGCCGGCGCGCCGCTCCCGGCCGCTCGTCGACGATCTCAGGACTTGCGATTGCCGGACGTCAGCTCGGCCAATGCGCTGCGTAATTCCTGCAGGCGCGGAGGCTTGCTCAGTAAGCGGTCCACCTGCGCGATATCGCCACCGTCGGCCGGCAATCCCTGTCCCCAGCCCGTAAGCAGGATGATCGGCGTCCCGGGCGTGGCGGCACGGACGCTGTTGGCCACCTGGCGGCCATCGACGTGAGGCATTCCCAGGTCGGTGATGACGGCATCGAAGGGCCGGCTATCGCGCTTCGCGTGGAGAAAGGCGTCGATCCCTGCCTGTCCGCCGTCGGCGGTCGTGACCTGGTGGCCATCGTTCTGCAGCGCCGTGCGCAATGAGTCGACCAGATCGGGATCGTTGTCCACGATCAGGACGTTCAGGCTGCGCGCCGGCATCTTCAGCGCCGCCATGCGCTGCGTGGCCGTCGTCTCGACCGGCACGGGGAACAGCAGCCGCATCGTCGTCCCGCTCCCGCGCCGGCTGTCGATTTCGAGCAGCGCGCTGTGACGTTGCGCCATGCCGTAAACCATTGCCAGGCCGAGCCCGGTGCCACGGTCACCCTTGGTAGTGAAGAACGGCTCGAGACAGCGGCGGCGGGTTTCCTCATCCATGCCGGTGCCGTTGTCGCTGACCTCGAGCCGCACGAAGCGGGCGGGCGAGCCGTCGGCGTTCTGCCGCATCGTCCCGCCGGTGCGGATGGTAAGCGCGCCGCCGCCCGGCATCGCATCCACCGCGTTGAAGATCAGGTTGGTCAGCGCGTCGCGGATCTCGCTCTCGGCGCCCTGGATGCCCGGCAGATCGGTGTCCAGCTCGCTGCGCAGCTCGATCATCACGCCGCGCCGCTGTGGCTGGTCGCTCCAGCGCGCGCGGGTAAGGTCCACGACCTGCGGCACCAGCCGGTTCAATTCCACGCTCACCAGATGCGGATCGACGGCGCGCGGCCGATAGAACTCCCGCATGCGGGCGACGGTCTGCGCGACATCATCGATGGCCCGCTGGATGGTGACCAGCTGGTCGCGCGCGCGCGGGCTCAGTGCAGGCTCGCGCTCCAACAAAGATTCGGTGTAGAGCGCGATCGGGGAGATCGCGTTGTTGATGTCGTGGGCGATGCCGCTCGCCATCTGCCCGAGCGCGCTGAGGCGCTCCTGCTGGATCACGGTCTGCTGGGCCTGGCGCAAGGCCTCGTTGCTGCGCTCCAGCTCGCGGGTGCGCTCGAACACGCGGTCCTCCAGCTCGCGCGTCAATTGCTGCAGCTCGGAGTTGGTCTGGCGCAGCGTGTCCTGCGTGTAGCTCAGCTCCTTGTTTCTATGCATGGCCGCCTCGTAGGTCGACAGCAGCAGGTTGAGGATCTGCAGGCGATCGGCGGTGATGAAGTGCTTCTGGCCGTTGAAGAAGATCTCCAGGCCCATGCCCGGCTGCTCGCTCTGGCGCATCTGCCGGTTGACCAGCACGAACTGCAGGCGGCCGAGAAGGTAGGACTCGTCGTAAGGCTTGAGGACGAAGTTCTCCGCGCGGCACTCCAGCCCGCGGATCACGTCCTGCGGATCGGACAGCGTGGTGACGAGGATGACGGGGATGTCCGTGAGGCGCGGATCGGACTTGATCTGCCGGCACAGCTCATAGCCATCCATCTCCGGCATGACGACGTCGCTGATGATCAGCGTCGGCTTGCGGCGCCGTGCGGCTGCCAGCGCCAGCCGGCCGTTGGCCGCCGCGGTGACTCGATAGCCCTGCTGTTCCAGGATGTGCTGCAGCCGCTGCGACTGCGTCGGGCTGTCCTCGGCGATCAGGATTTCGAGCGGTCCTTCCAGCGTCAGCTTCGGGTTGGAAACGATGCTCATCGTACGGTTCCTCCTGCAGCACCGGCCCGATGGTTGGCCTGGGCGATGAGTGCGCCCGCAATCTTGTCGGCGGGCAGTACCTGCGTGGCTCCTCCTAACGCGATCGCCTCCCCGGGCATCCCATGCACGATGGAGCTTTCGCGGTCCTGGGCGATGGTGAAAGCGCCCTGATCCTTCATCAATTTCAGCTCCGCGGCGCCGTCCTTGCCCATGCCGGTCAGCAGGACGCCGATGGCATTGGGACCGCACGCCGTCGCGAGCGAACGGAACAAATAAGAGACCGCCGGGCGCAGGCCGTTCTGCGCCGCCTCGCGCGCCAGGATGATGCGGCCATTCCCGGTCAGCCCCAGATGAAATTCGTCGGGGGCGATGTATGCATGGCCGGGGAGGGGCAGGGTGCCGTGCGCGGCGATGTGGATGCGCAGGCCGGTCGTCTGGTCGAGCCACTCGACCAGCCCGGGCAGAAAGCCGCGCGCGATGTGCTGCACGATCAGCAGCGGGAGCGGGAAGTCCTTCGGCAGTCCGGACAGCAGGGTCTGCAGCACCGGCGGACCGCCGGTCGAAGCACCGATTCCGACGATCCTGGCGCCCGCCCCCGGCGGGGACCTGGCGCCAAATGCGTCGGCCGCCGGCTGGGTCGCCGCGCGCGGCCGCGGCCAGCGGCGCACGACTTTCACTTCCGACATCAGCCGCAGCGTCTGGAGCAGATTCTGCGTGTGGCGCTGGAAGTCCGGATGCGCGGGAGAGACGGGTTTTTCCACGCAGGCGACCGCGCCGGCTTCCATCGAGCGAAAGGCCACCGCGACTTCCTGCGGATCGGCGGTCGCCGTGCAGATGACGATCGGCAGCGGCTGCGTTTCCATGATGCGGCGGGTGGCCTCGAAGCCGTCCATGTCCGGCATGTGGATATCCATCAGCACCACATCGGGCCGCACCGGGTTGCCGAGCACGAAATCCAGCGCAGCCTGCCCGCTCTTCACGGCGCCGATGACTTCGATCCGCGGATCGGAGGCCAGCAGATGCGCGAGCAGCATGCGCATCACCTGCGTATCGTCGACGATCAGCACTTTGATTCCAAAATTGACCATGATGCTTACACCAGGCGGCGCAGGGTCTCCAGCAGGTTGCTTTGGTCGAAACTGCTCTTGACGAGATAGGCGTTGGCGCCGACGTCGATGCCGCGCTCGCGGTCTTCGCGCGACTCCAGCGCCGTGACCAGCACTACCGGCAGCTCCTTCAATGCTTTGTCGGCGCGGATGCGCGCGGTGAGATCGAAGCCATTCAAACGCGGCATCTCCACGTCGGACACCACCAGGTCGAAATGCCCCGCGCGCAGGGCCGTGAACCCTTCGATGCCGTCCACCGCGGTCTTCACCGTGTAACCGGCCGCTTCCAGCACGCCTTTGATGAGCATCCGCGAGGTAATCGAATCCTCCACGACGAGGATCGTCCTGGCCGGCGCCGCCGCCGGCTGTGCTTCGGCCGTTCGATGCACGGGTGCGCCGGCGTGCTTCGCCGATTTCAGCAGGTCGGAGACATTGAGGATCGGCGCCACTTCGCCCGAGCCCAGGATCGTGGCGCCGGCGATGTTGCGCACGCGCACGAGTGGACGACCCAGTTGTTTGACCAGTACTTCCCGCTCCTCGAGCACCGCATCGACCGCGCAGGCGATGCGCTGCTCGCCGCTGCCAAGAATCAAGGCCGGTGTCGCCGCGGACGGCTCGGTGGTCCGTCTTGCGGGCGGCAGCTGCAGCACATCCGCCAGGCGCACCAACGAGATGGCGCGGCCGTTCAAGGCAAGAGTCTCACGCGCTTCGACGGTCTGCACGTCCTGCGCTTTGAAGCGCGTGACGCGCTCCACCTGCGCGGTGGGCACGACGAACAGCCGCTGCGCGGCCTCGATGAGCACGCCGCGGAAGGTGGCCAGCGTCAGCGGCAGCATCATGCGGATGGTCGTGCCGATTCCCGGCTGACTCTCAACCGTGACGTGGCCGCCGAGCTTTTCGGCTTTCTCCCGCACGATCGCCAGTCCCAGGCCGCGTCCCGACACCTGCGTGATGATCGGGCTGGTGGAGACGTCGGTTTCGAAGATCAGATTCAGGGTCTCCCCGTCGGTCAATTGTCCGGCGGCCTCCGGCGACAGGCGACCCTGCTTCACCGCGGCCGCCTTGACTTTGCTCACGTCAATGCCGGCCCCATCGTCGGCCACCATCAATTCGACCTTGCTGCCGTTCACGGGCGAGACCGCGAGCGTGATCGTGGCGCGCTGCGGCTTGCCGAGACGCCGCCGCTCCTGCGGCATCTCGATCCCGTGGTCGATGCAATTGCGCAGGAGGTGGATGAGCGGATCCTTCATCTCCTCGAGGATGCGCTTGTCGATCTTGACTTCCTCGCCGCGGATCGTGAGGTCCGCCTCCTTGCCCTGGTCCCGGCACAGGTCGCGCACGAGCTTCGGGAAGAGGACGCCCAAAGTCGCGAGCGGCAGCATCAAGAGCTTCTTGGAGTCTTCCAGCAGATCGTCCACGAGCTTGCCCACGACGAGCCGGTCCCGATCGGCCGAGCGGCGCAGCGCGGCGACTTTCGTTTCCAGCGCGCGCACATAATCGTGATTCCAGTCGAAGAACTCCGCGAGCGCGGCGAGGTTGGCCGTGGTCGCCGGGGACGGCCGCTCGCCCGCGTGACGCAGCGCGCGCGTCTGAGGCTGCACCTTGCTCCACTCCTCGTGCCACTCGGCGAATCGGCCGGCGAGCGCGCCGAGGTCGGCCGCCCGCTGACCCGCCGCCAGCTTCGCGGCCAGCATCTCCTCCGCCCCCAACAAACGAGCGTCGAGCGCATGCACCGGGACACGAACGGTTTCCTCGCCGGTGGAAGCGGGCGCGGGCGAGGGTGCAGGGGGCGCGGGATGAGGCGGCACGGACGCGGCAGGAGCCGCTTGTATCGGCGCGGATGAGGGCGGTTTCTCGCCGGGCACGGGGATACTCGGCATCGGTGCTGACGCTGCCGAGGGAAGTTTGGGTTGGGATGCCGGCGCTGTGCCGGAAGACTTTACTGGCGCAGAGGCTTCGGTCTCCAACATCCGCGATATCGCATCCAGGGCGCGATGGGCGACGTCGAGCGTCGCCGGCGTCGGCATGCTGTCGCGCCGCTTCCAGCCGGCGAACAGGTCTTCCAGCGACTGACAGATGGATTCGATTTCGCGCAGGTTCACCGCGCGGGCGGCGCCTTTGAGACTGTGGGCCGCGCGGAATATGGTCTCGATCAGCCGCTGCTGCTCCTCGGGTGTCGCCGTCTTCTCGATGCCGAGCAGCCCGGTGGCGATCGCCTGCAGATGCTCCCCGGCCTCGACCTTGAAGGTCGCCCGCAGCGTCTTGAGGAACTCGTCTTCGCGCAGATTCATGGCTCAGACTCAGACCGCGTAACGCTCCACCATCTGCTTGAGCCGCTGACCGAGGTCGTTGAGATTGCGTGCGGCGGTTTCCAGCTGCTTGGCGCTCGCGACGTTCTGCGTGCTGGCCTGCTTGATGTTCTCCATCGCTCCGGCCACCTGGTCCATGCCGATGAGCTGCTGCTGGCTGGAGGCGGCGATCTGTGTTGCCGCCTGCGCGGCGTCCGAGATGCTGCCCGAGAGCGACTGGATCGAATCTCCCGCCTGGATCGTTTGTTCGCCGCCCGACTCGACCGCCTTGCTGCCTTGCTCGGTCACCATCACGGCCGCGGTGGTCGCTTTCTGGGTCTCGACGAGGATGGTGCGCACGCGGTCGGTGGCTTGCCGCGACTGCTCGGCCAGGCTCTTCACTTCCTGCGCGACCACGCTGAAGCCCTTGCCCTGCTCGCCGGCCTTGGCGGCCTCGATGGCCGCGTTCACGGCGAGGAGGTTCGATTGCGCCGCGAGGTCCTCCACCGTGGCGATGATCTGTCCGATCGTCTGGTTCTGCTCGCTCAGGCGCATCATGCTGTCCGCGATGGCCTGCATCTGCTGGCGGATGCGGTCCATGCCGCTGTTGAGGCCGTCAATGGACTTGCGCCCTTCATGCGTGATCTGCATTGCCTGCTGGGCGGTGTCGGCGACGGACTTGGCTTTCTGGCTGGCCAGCTGCGCGGTTTGACGGATTTCCTCGACGGTCGTGGTGGTCTCGCTCACTGCGGCGGCGGACTCGCTCGCGCTGGAGGCGAGCTGCGCGGTCGAGGCGACGATTTCGCTGGCGGCGGAGCCGAGCACGGCTGCGCTTTCCACCATGCCGCCGATCTGACGGCGCAGGTTGTCGATCATGCGGGCGAACGCATTGCCAAGCGCATCGTCGGACGATTGGGGCTTGACGTTCGAGCGCAGGTCGCCCGCGGCGATCTGCTCGGCGACGCCGGCCATGGCGCGCAAAGATCCACTCATGCGGTTGAACGCGCGCGCCAGCACGCCCAGCTCGTCAGTCCGGTCGCCGACCGTCAGGGTGGCGTTCAAGTTACCCACGGCGACCTGGTCAGCCACCTTGGTCAGCTCGCGTAGCGGCGTCGCGATATTGCGGGTGATGAAAAATCCCGCCAGGCCGGCTGCGAACAGCGCGATCAGCGTCCCGAGGATGATCGTGGTCTGGGCGCTTTGCGTGTCGCGGTCCGCGCGATCCATCCGATCCTTGAGGAGCCTGTTCTCCTCCGCTTCCATGTCGTCGAGGATCTTGATGATGTCCTCGCTCAACGTCTTTCCCTTGCCCGTCTTGATCAGCGTCTGCGCCGGCTCGAATCCTTTGTCCCGGCGCGTGTCGATGGTTTCGACGGCAAAATCCGCACGGCTCTTCAGCAGCGGCTCCAGCCGATCCAGGCGCTGCTGCTGGGCGGCGTTGTCGCGCGTGAGGTCGCGGACCTGCCGCATATCCTCCGCCAGGCCGCGCGCGGCATCGCGATAGGGATCCAGATAGCTTTCATCGCCGGTCAGCACATAACTGCGCGGGCCGAGGTCGATGTCCTTGAGCCACAGAGGCAGCCGCGTGAGCTGACCGAGAACCTGGTAGGTGTGCTCACGCCACTTCAGGGCGTCGGTCATCTGCGTGATGCTGTGATAGGCGACCACGCCGACGACCGTGAAGATCGCCAGCGCGATGCCGAAGCCGATGCCGATCTTGGTTCCGACGTTCCACTTCATGACCGCGTTCTCCGCTGAGGATGAGGTATTCAGGTTTCGACTTCTTCCTGCACGACGATCTTCGGGTCCGCGAGGATGCGGGGCAGGTCGAGCACGACGAGGCGCTCGTCCGTAACGCCTTTCAGATACTCCGCCCGGATGCCGGTCAGGGTCGGCAACGAGGGCTGCAGACTCTGCGCGGGCACCGTGCGCACACCGGCGATGACGTCGGCCAGCAGACCGAACTCCAGGCCCTCGCCGCGCACCAGGACGATGCAATGCAGGTCGGTCAACCCTTTCTCCGGCAGATCGAAGAATTTCTTCAGGTCGAGCACCGGCAGGATGTGGCCGCGCACGTTGACGATCCCGAGAATGAAGGGCGGAGTGCAGGGAAGTGGGGTGAGCTCACGCAGCGGCTGCACTTCCTGCACGTATTGGTTTTCCAGCGCGTAGCGCTCGTGCGCGAGGCGAAACTCCAGCAGCTCGAGCTGAGCCTGCGTGGAGGGTGCCGTACGCCGCGTGCGCGCCAGAATTTGAGCTCGGGCCCGCAATATCTTGCCGGCGCTGCCGTGGTCGGTGGTCATGCGGGCGTCCGCCGCTGAGGGGGCAAGGCGAGAAAAGCCGTGATGATCTCCTTGAGCCGGCCGGAAGTCAGTCCGTCCGACTCCGGAAGGACTTCGTCCACGGGGCGGTTGCGCAGGAGATGCAAGGCATTGTCGAAATGTTTGTTGGCTTCGCCGGTCGTGGCGTCGGCGCGTGCCAGCGTGCCCAAAGCGAAATGGGCCAGGACGAACGCCGGCTCGAGGTACAGCACCTGTTGTAAGGATCGCCGCGCAGGCTCGCTGCGGCCGAGCTCCTGCAGCACCATGGCGCGCAGATAATGACTGTTCGGATTGAGCTTGTCGGCGGCGATCCAGCGGTCGCACCAGTAGAGCGCGTCGTCTAGCTTTCCCTGGTTGGCAAGGGCGCGGGCCAGCAGCGAGAAGCCGGGGCGCTGGCTGGAGACTGGTACGCGCCCACTCTGGGCGAAAACAGACGCTGATAGGAGGTCCGCCGCCTCGCCGTAAAGACCTTGTTCGTAGAACGCTGCCGCCTGCGTGTAAGTGTCGGGTTTGCCTTCGCTCGCGGGCGATGCCCGTGACGCGGCTGCGTCGGGCTGCAGTGGGGTTTCCGCGGTTGGCGATGGCCGTGATAGTGGCGCGGGTCGAGACATCCAGGGCGCCGGCAACTCGCGGATAAGAGCATCGCGCGGCGTCGCTTCGGAGGATTGAGTCCTTGTTTGTGGGACCGCAGAGGCGTGGGTGGCGCCCTCTCGTTTGTGGTAAAGCAGGCAGCCCGGGAAGTTGACGGTGGTGAACCGTGAAAACAGGGCTTGCGAAGTCTCACTGGCGCTTACGGCGAGCCAGCCGCCCTCCACCAGCGAGCGGTGCAGATTCTCAATGACCCTGCGGGCGTGCGCCGGCGTGAAATACATCAGGACATTGCGGCAGAAAATCACGTCCATCGCGTGCGTGTCCGTTACCAGCGAAGGAAAGGTGTCCTCTGCGAGGTTCAGGTGCGCGAAACTCACCCAGCGCTTCAACTCGGGGCGGATCTCGTAGCGGCCGCGGGCGGTCGGCGTGAAGCAGCGCTCCAGGAAGTCGGGCGTCGACTCGCGGAACGACCATTCGCCGTAGACGCCCGCAACCGCTTTCTTCAGGAAGCGCTCATTGATGTCCGTCGCCAGGATGCTGATGCGCCAGTCCTGTGGGTCGGGAATGAGCCGATGGAGCACGGCTGCGAGGGAGTAGGGTTCCTCTCCGGTGCAGCAGGCGGCGCTCCACAGGCGCAGGCGCCGGTCGCCGTCACGCCGGCGGCGGAAAATGAGCTCCGGCAGCACGCGCTCCGCCAGCGCCTCGAAAAGACTGTGGTCGCGAAAGAAATAGGTCTCGCCGATCGTCAGATGGCCGGCGAGCGCGTGCAGCTGCGCACGCGACAGCGGCGTGGACAGCAACCATTGGGCGCAGGCCGCGGCATCGGCCAGGCCGAATTCCTCCGCCGCGCCCGCAAGGCCGCGATGCAGGTCCGGCAGGCGTTCCGGAGGAAAGTGCAGTCCGGTTTTCTCCGCGATCCATGCGGTCAGGCGCGGCCACGGCAGGTCCGTCTGCGGGTCAGCTCGCATTCAGCGCCTCATCCAGGGTGCGCACTTCGTCCAGAGAGAGGAACCGCTCGAGATCGTTTATCAGCACCAGGCCGTCTTCCAGCGGCAGTACGCCTTGTACGTGCTCCAGCCCCGGCGCGATGTTTGTCGCCGGGATGGTCGCCAGCGCGGGATAGTCGACGACGCCCAGCGCCTCGTCGATTGCGAGCACGACGGTGCGCCGGGCGGTGTAAGCCACCAGGAACTGATCCTCCGGCTGGATGGCACGCTCGGGCAAGCTGAACCGGCGCCGGATATTGAAGACCGGCAGGACGTCGCCCTGAACGTCGATTACACCGAGGACCACCGGCGGTGCCTTGGGAAGCGGGGTGATCTCCACGGCCCGCACGATGCGCGCCACCGTGCTTAACGGCAGAGCGTAACGCTGCTCATCCAGGCGAAAAACGACCCACTGAGCGGTGGTGCTCAGGGCCGACACCCCCATGCCGGCTTCAGACTGCGAGCGTTGTGGATATCCTTTCACCGTGCTTTTGAGACGCAGCTGGGTCCGGCCGGGATTATGGCGAGCACCGGGGATGCTGGCAACGAATTCTCCAGCCGAGAGGCGCAGTTACGGCGGCGAAGCGGCCGGGAGGCGAGCGCGTATCGCGTAGGATTCCGGCTCCCACTCGCATATCATCCGAGCTCAGGCGTGCAAGCGCCTTTTTTTACGGGTTGGAGCTGCAGATGCCGGTTATCACGCTGCCCGACGGCAGCCGCAAAGAATTCGATCGTCCTGTGACCGTGGATGAGGTCGCCGCCAGCATCGGCGCCGGTTTGCGGCGTGCCGCGCTGGCGGGAAAGGTCGATGGCAAGACGGTCGACACTTCGTTTCTCATCGAGCGCGACGCCACGGTCAGCATCATCACCGATCGCGACCGCGAAGGTCTCGATGTGATTCGCCACTCCACCGCGCACCTGCTGGCGCAGGCGGTGAAGCAGCTGTTCCCCGAAGCTCAGATCACCATCGGACCGGTCATCGAGGACGGCTTTTATTATGACTTCTCGTTCCACCGCCCGTTCACACCGGAGGATCTGGCCGCGATCGAAAACCGCATGAAGGAGCTTGCGGCGGCCGACCTGCCGGTCAAGCGGCGCGTGATGGAGCGCGACGCGGCGGTGGCTTTCTTCCGCGGTCAGGGAGAGCTGTACAAAGCGGAAATCATCCAGGGCATTCCCCCGGACGAGGAAATCGGGCTCTACGGGCAGGGCGACTGGGCGGACCTGTGCCGCGGACCGCACGTGCCGAGCACCGGCAAGCTGAAAGCCTTCAAGCTCATGAAGGTCGCCGGCGCGTATTGGCGCGGGGACTCGCGCAACGAAATGTTACAGCGGATCTACGGCACCGCCTGGCCCGACAAGAAACAGCTGGACGAGTACCTCCACCGGCTGGAGGAGGCCGAGAAGCGCGACCACCGGCGCATCGGCAAGGAGCTTGACCTGTTTCATTTCCAGGAGGAAGCGCCGGGCGCGGTGTTCTGGCACCCGAAGGGCTGGGCGATCTTCCAGCGCCTGATCGCTTACATGCGCGAGCGGCAGACGGCCGCCGGATTTCAGGAGGTCAACGCCCCGGAGATGATGGACGTGAGCCTCTGGCAGCAGTCCGGGCACCTGGAGAAGTTCGGGGAGAACATGTTTCTCACCAAGACCCCGGACGAGCGGGTGTATGCCATAAAACCGATGAACTGCCCGGGGCACGTGCAGATCTTCAAGCACGGCCTGCGCAGCTATCGGGAGCTGCCGCTGCGCTTCGCGGAGTTCGGCAAGCTGCATCGGTTCGAGCCCTCCGGCGCGCTTCATGGCCTGATGCGGGTACGGGCCTTCACCCAGGACGACGCTCATATCTTCTGTACCGAAGAACAGATCACCTCCGAGTCCAAGGCGGTTATCCACAACCTGATGGGCATCTACCGGGACTTCGGTTTCGATGCGGTTCGCGTAAAATTTGCCGACCGCCCGCCCAAGCGGGTGGGAGACGATGCCACCTGGGACCGGGCGGAGAGCGCGTTGCGGGCGGCGGCCGACGCTGCCGGGATCACCTGCGAATTGAACCCGGGCGAAGGGGCGTTCTACGGCCCCAAGCTGGAGTTCGTCCTGCGGGACGCGATCGGACGGGATTGGCAATGCGGCACGCTGCAGGTGGACCTGAACATGCCCGGCCGGCTGGGAGCGAGCTACATCGACGCCGAAAGCAAAAAAGCCGTCCCGATCATGCTCCACCAGGCCATTTTCGGCTCTCTCGAGCGCTTCCTCGGCATCCTGATCGAGCACCACGCCGGCAAGCTCCCGCTTTGGCTCGCTCCGGTGCAGGCGGCGGTGCTGACGATTACCGACCGCCAGGCCGAGTACGCCCGGAAGGTCGGGGAAACGCTTAAGAATCAGGGTGTTCGGGTCGAAGTTGACTTGAGAAACGAAAAGGTGGGCTATAAAATCCGCGAGCACACCTTGCAGCGCGTCCCTTATCTTCTGGTGGCGGGCGACAGGGAGGTCGAGACGAACACTCTGGCCGTGCGCACGCGCAGCGGGAAAGATCTGGGCGCGCTAACCGTGGAAAGCATCGTCGAGCGGCTGGGGCGGGAGATTTCCAGCCGCGGGCGTTTCATTTGGGAGGATTGATTTATCGCGACAACCAAGCGCGTCAGGCGCAACGAAGAGATTTCCTCGCCGAGTCTGCGCGTCATCGACGCGAATGGAGCACAGGCGGGGGTGATGAGCCGCAACGAGGCCCTGAGATTGGCCGAGGCGGCGGAGCTGGATCTGGTCGAGGTGTCACCGACGGCGGACCCGCCGGTTTGCCGCATCATGGATTTCGGCAAATTTTTGTTCGAGCAGAACAAAAAGGCGCACTCGGCGAAGCGCAAGCAGAAACAGATCCACATCAAAGAGGTCAAGTTCCGGCCGGGCACCGAGGAAGCCGATTACCAGGTCAAGCTGCGTAATCTCATCCGGTTCCTGACGGAAGGCGACAAGGCCAAGGTCACCTTGCGGTTCCGCGGCCGTGAAATGGCGCATCAGGAGATCGGGCGCCGCCTCCTGGACCGGGTCGTCACCGATCTCGCCGAGCACGGCGCGATCGAGCAGAACCCGGTCATGGAAGGGCGGCAGATGGTCATGATGTTTGCGCCGAAGAAGAAGTGAGCGGAATTTAAATTCGGTCTGCGCGGCCCGGAAGTTATCCACAGTTTATGGGGAATCCACTCCCTTAAACTGTGGGTAACTTCCGGGCCGCGCAGACCGTCCTTAGATTCCGCATCCGCCCGTAGCGAGCGCGAGCTTTGCGACCGGGGCTACAAACAGTGGAGAAAGAGAGATGCCTAAGTTGAAAACCAACCGGGCTGCGGCCAAGCGTTTCCGGAAAACCGCGAAAGGCTACAAGCGCGCCCAGTCCCACCGCCGTCATATCCTGACGAAGAAACCCAGCAAGCGTAAGCGCCTGCTGCGCACCGGCATGATGGTCCACGAGACCGACGTTGGCCGCGTCGCGCAGATGCTTCCCAACGATTAGGTCACCTAACCGCTGGCAACCCTACACCGAAGCGGGCGGGTTCTCAGTCGGGGGAGCGGTTTTGGGAGCTGTCAAAAACAGGGGCTCGTCGCATGCGACGAGCGGGTTTGCCCAGGATGGCAAACCCCGGCTTGCAAGCGAAGCAGGATTGCGTAGCGCCGCAAGTTTTTGTCAGAGCCTGCAGGGCCGTATTCACGGCGTCCCCCAAAACCGTTCCCCCGACTGAGAACCCGCCCGCCCCGAACAGAACGCTTACGTGGAGTCTTAAATCATGGCCAGAGTAAAACGCGGCGTCATCGCCGGACGTCGTCACAAGAAAATCCTCAAGAAAGCGAAGGGCTACTACAACGCCCGCCGCAAAGTCTTCCGCGCCGCCAAACAAGCGGTCATCAAGGCAGGTCAATACGCCTACCGCGACCGCCGCGCCAAGAAGCGCGAGTTCCGCGCCCTGTGGATCACGCGCATCAACGCCGCCGCGCGCCTGCACGGCCTGTCTTACAGCAAGCTCATCAACGGCCTCACCAAGGCCGGATTCGAGGTCGACCGCAAGATCCTCGCCGAGCTGGCGGTGCACGATGCCGCTGCCTTCGGCGCGATCGCGGAGAAGGCGAAAGCCGCGCTGTAAGCTCACATGCCACGCGAGGGCTTACAGTCTGCGGTGACGCAGGCGCTGGGGGATATCGCCGGCGCGGCGGATCTCGCCGCGCTGGAACGGCTGCGTGTGGCGCTGCTCGGCAAATCCGGCGTCATCACGGAGCAATTGAAGTCCCTGGGGAAACTCCCCGCCGCCGAACGGCCCGCTGCCGGCCAGCAGATCAACGAAGCCAAGCAGGCATTGACGGCCGCGCTCACGGAGCGGCGCGCGCGTTTGGAACAACTCGCGCTCGACGCGGCGCTGACCGCTGGCGCCGTCGACGTCACCTTGCCAGGCCGCGGGCAGGGCAGCGGCGGCCTGCATCCGGTGACCAAGGTCCGGGTCCGCATCGAAGCGCTGTTTCGCCAGGCAGGCTTTCGCATCGTCGAAGGGCCGGAAGTCGAAGATGAGTTCCATAACTTTCAGGCGCTGAATATCCCCGACGACCATCCCGCCCGGGCGATGCACGATACGTTCTACGTCGGCTCACCGGACAAGCAGGCGCCGGCGGACGGTCGCCTGCTGCGCACGCATACTTCGCCCGTGCAGATCCGCGCGATGATGGCGTCTGCGCCGCCGCTGCGGGTGATCGCCCCCGGCCGTGTCTATCGATGCGATTCGGACATGACACACACACCGATGTTCCATCAGGTCGAGGGACTGGTGATCGACGAGAACATCAGCCTCGCCAACTTGAAGGCGGTGCTGCGCGGGTTCGTCGAGAGTTTCTTCGAGCGCCCGCTGAAGATGCGCTTGCGCCCCTCGTATTTCCCCTTCACCGAGCCCTCGGCCGAGGTCGACATCGAGTGTGTTTTCTGCAGCGGCGCCGGCTGTCGCGTGTGCAAGCAGACCGGATGGATCGAAGTGCTCGGCTGCGGGATGGTGCATCCGAACGTGCTGCGCGCGGTCGGCCTGGATTCGGAGCGCTGGACCGGCTATGCCTTCGGCATGGGGATCGAGCGGTTCGCGATGCTGCGCTATGGCGTGAATGATCTGCGCCTGTTCTTCGAGAACGACCTGCGGTTCCTGCGCCAGTTTGCGATGGGGTGAGCGATGAAGGTGCCTTATCGCTGGCTGGCTGACTGGATCGACGTTCCTTGGGCAGGGCGGGAGCTGGGCGCGCGGTTGACGATGGCGGGCTTCGAGCTCGAATCGATCGACAGTTCCGTCGCGGACGATCCGCTGCTCGAGGTTGCCATTACACCTAACCGCGGCGACGCAATGTCCATTCGCGGCGTCGCGCGCGAGGTTGCCGCGCTTGCCGGGCGTCCATTGCGCGCGCGGGCGATGGAGCCCGTGCCGCCGGAAGCTCCCGATACCTTCCGCGTGGAGCTGGCCGCGCCTGCGGCCTGTCCCAAGTTCGTCGGACGTGTGATTCGCGACGTGAACATCGGCGCGCAATCTCCGGACTGGATGCGCGAGCGGCTGCTCCGGTGCGGCGTCCGTTCGATCAATCCGGTGGTGGACATCACCAACTACGTGATGCTGGAGCTGGGGACACCCATGCATGCGTACGACCTGGCGAAGCTGCAGGGTGCGATCAGTGTTCGTTTTGCCGAACCCGGCGAAAACCTGCGCTTGCTGGATGGACAGGACGTCGCTTTCGGCGCCAGGCGCGTGCTGACGATTGCCGATGCGGCCGGTCCCGTTGGTATCGCGGGCATCATGGGAGGCGAGCGCACCGCGGTCAGCGCGAGTACCCGTGATGTATTCCTCGAAGTGGCGTACTTCAAGCCTGAAGTCGTCAGCGCCGGCGCGCGCAGCCAGGGGCTGATCACCGACGCCGCACAGCGTTTCGAGCGCGGCGTGGATCCGCGTGCACAGGAGGAGTCGATCGAGCGCGCAACACGGCTGTTGATCGAAATCGCCGGCGGGCGTGCCGGACCGGTGGTCGTAACGACGGTCGGGCAGCATCTGCCGACACCGCCCACCGTCAGCTTGCGCCGCCGGCAGCTCGCCCGATTGATCGGCATGGAGGTGGCGGACAACCGCGTCGAGCAGATCCTCGCGTCGCTGGGCATGCAGGTGAAGGCCAATGCGGAGGGCTGGGACGTCGTGCCTCCCAGTCATCGTTTCGACATCACGATCGAGGCGGACTTGATCGAAGAGGTCGCCCGCATAGCCGGATTCGCCGCGGTGCCGGAAGTGCCGGCGAAAGCCGCGCAAGTCTTCGACCCGCTTCCCGAAGCGCAGCTCACCGGACTGCGCGCGCTGGAGATCCTGGCGGCGCGCGGCTATCACGAAGCCATCACATACAGCTTCGTCGACCCGCAGCTGCAGGCGCAATTGTTTCCCGGAGTGCCGCAGCTGCCGTTGCGCAATCCGATTTCCGCCGACATGGCCAGCATGCGCGTGTCGCTGTGGCCCGGATTGCTGCAGGCGGCGCGCGCGAACCTCAGTCGCCAGCAGAGCCGCGTGCGGCTGGTCGAGCACGGTAATAAGTTCGTGGTGGAGAACGGATCGCTGCGCGAGGTGAACACGCTCTGCGGTGTCGTGCTCGGCGGCGTGCTGCCCGAGCAGTGGGACGAGAAGGCGCGTCCCGCCGATTTCTTCGATGTCAAGGGCGACGTGGAGGCGGTGCTCGCGGCAACCGGCTGTGCAGACGAGTTCCAGTTCAGCGCGCAGGCCTGCGCTTGTCTGCACCCAGGACGCAGCGCTCGCATCACTCGGCGGGGGAGTGCGGTCGGATGGTTGGGAGAATTGCATCCGGAGCTGGCGAAGGCGCTGGATTTTACATATCCGCCGCTGCTCTTCGAGCTCGAAACCGCTCTAGCTTTTCCGGGCAAACGTCCTGTTTTCGAAGAAATTTCAAAATATCCTTCGATCCGGCGCGATCTCGCGGTGGTCGTCGACGAGGCGGTGACGCTGGCGGCGATCCGCGAACATGTTAGTGTTGCGGCCGGCAGCCTACTGCGCGATCTAACGGTGTTCGACGTCTACCGCGGGCAAGGGGTAGATTCTGGACGAAAAAGCGTCGCTTTAGGCTTGATTTTACAGGAAACTTCCCGCACTCTTGCCGACCGTGATGCTGACCAGTTGATGGGCGCAGTCGTAGAGCGGCTGCGGCGTGAATTAAACGCCTCAATAAGAGACCAATAACCATGGCCCTGACCAAAGCGGAAATGGCGGAAGCCCTGTTTAACCAGCTCGGCCTCAACAAACGGGAGGCGCGCGAGCTGGTGGACCTGTTTTTCGAAGAGGTGCGCGCGGCCCTGGCCAACGGCGAGCAGGTGAAGCTGTCGGGCTTCGGCAACTTCGACCTGCGCGACAAGAATCAGCGGCCGGGGCGCAATCCCAAGACGGGCGAGGAGATCCCCATCAGCGCGCGACGCGTGGTGACGTTTCGTCCCGGACAAAAATTGAAAGCACGCGTTGAGGCCTATGCTGGAAGCCAGCAATAACGACGAGTTGCCTGCGATCCCGGGGAAGCGCTACTTCACCATCGGTGAGGTGAGCGAGCTGTGCGCCGTGAAGCCGCACGTGCTGCGTTACTGGGAGCAGGAGTTCCCGCAGCTCAAGCCGGTCAAGCGCCGCGGCAACCGCCGCTACTATCAGCGCCAGGACGTGATCGTGATCCGCCAGATCCGGGGACTCCTCTACGAGCAGGGGTTCACGATCGGCGGCGCGCGCAACAAGCTCACCGGCGAGGAAGCGCGCGAGGACCACACGGTCAGCGCGCAGATCGTGCGCCAGCTGCGCGCCGAGCTCGAAGAGATCCTGCGCATCCTGCGGCGCTGACCGTCCGCGGCCGCGGGCGGCGCACGGGCCGCCTCTTCCAGCCGCGACTGAAAATCCGGCGGACATGAATGCCAGGGACTCGGGCCGCGGCCCGACGCAGCGCTCCCCCGACCGAAAACCCCGCCCCGGATCTCGATCGGCTCCACGGACATTTGTTGGCGGATATTTCTTTCCGGGCGCTGTGGATAACTCCAGTCTCCGCGCCGGTCGAGCGCGGCGCATCCGCCGCGGCGGCGCGCGTATCTAACATCCGAGGTTGCCAGCCGCGGCGATTTCCGCTCAAATACGCCCCCTTCATCGGATCGGAGCGTGGCGCAGCCTGGTAGCGCACCTGCATGGGGTGCAGGGGGTCCCGAGTTCGAATCTCGGCGCTCCGACCAAATTCTCCCTGCCAAAGATTACAAAAATGTCACCGGCCAAACGAGGCTGGATTTTTTGCGACCTAAGTTTGCAAATATCGAGGTTTTGCGGTTAGTATCCGCCCCCGCAAACAGGGCTCCCGGCGCCCGTGGTTAGACGACTGAGGTGCACTCCCGGGGGTTTTTTGTCAGTTCGCTGACGCTACAACATGAGAGGTTCGCCCATGGCGAAAAAACCGTCGAGTCATCGCAGACCGTGGACCGCGAAGGACATGAAGATCATCCGTCAGTTCGCGAAACAGAAGAAGACCCAACGCGCGGTAGCGCAGGCGCTGGGGCGCACCCCGGCCGCCGTGCAGCAGAAGGCCTTCGCCGAGGGCATCGCCTTCCGTTCGCGCAAGCGCGCTGCGGCCCGCAAGAAGAAGTGATCGAGCGGCTGCTATTCCTCGCGACACGGCTCGCTCCATGAAATCGCTCGATCCATGCGGCACGTGATCCCCGAAGGATAGCCGGAACTAACGGCGCGGCGCGGGCCCCGGGGCTCGCGCCCGTTGTCAAAGATGCAATTCGAGCCCTGCGGGGTCGTCACACTCACCACCGATTTCGGCCTGCGCGACCCTTTCGTCGCGACGATGAAGGGTTGCATTCTCACGCGCCTGCCCGCGGCGCGCATTCTCGACGTAACACACGACATTCCGGTGTACTGGCCGGCGGAAGCCGGCTTCTGGCTGTCCCGCGCGTGGACTTATTTTCCGCGCGGCAGCGTGCACGTTGCGGTCGTCGACCCCGGTGTCGGCACGCGGCGTCACATCATCGCGCTGGCGGATTCGACGCACGTCTTCCTTGCGCCGGACAACGGCCTGCTGGCGCCGGTGATCGCCCGGATGCCGGACTCGCAGCGGCGCATCTATCGCCTCGACGGCGCACGGCTGCGGCAATTCGGCGTGGAGACCGTGAGCGCGACCTTCCATGGCCGGGACATCTTTGCGCCGCTCGCAGCGGAGCTGGCGGCCGGGCGGTGCCAGCCGTCGGATCTCGGGCCGGCCACCGATGACTACGTGCCGGGCTGGGTGGAGGAGGCGCAGATCATCGGCCAGGCCATTCATGGGGTAGTCATCACGATCGACCACTTCGGCAACTTGATCACCAACATCCCGCAGGAGCTGCTCCAGAAGTTCACGCGCCCCGTGGTCCATGCCGGCAATCACCGGTTCGTCCTGCGGCGCACCTATGGGGACGTGCAGCCGGGCGAGTACCTGGCGCTGGTCAATTCCTTCGGTGTGGTGGAAATCGCACAGGCCGAGCACAGCGCAGCCGCCAGCCTTGGGCTGTCGCGCGGGGCGCCGGTCAGCGTAACCGCCGGATTGCATTCAAGTCCTTGATTATTAATTCCTTTACAGGATGGCAGTCGCTCTGCAAAAGGCGGTTGAACGGCCGCGCGGATCATATATAGTGCGCAGCCCACTGGCCCGGCTTGGTCCCGGGTCGGATGGCGGAGCCACTCCATGTCCAATACCGAACACTTCGACCTAGATGACGATTTCCTGGCCGAGCAGGAGAGCGCGCCCGACGTGGACCGTGCGTTCCTCGAAAGGGTCGGCCGCGCCAAACCGGGGGCTCCCATCAAACGCGGCAAAGCGGCATGGAGCAAGCTGGAGGACGTCCTGGCCGAGCGCCGGCTGGAAAAAGAGCTCAATGAGGTCTATGACGACAAGTGATCTCTGCGATGAGCGCACCCGGCCCGCCCGTTCCGTCCTGACCGTCCGCAATCAATAACTCGAATCAGGTCCCAAAAGTGACTTCTCCCTGGGTCGTACTCAAATTCGGCGGCACCAGCGTGTCCACGGTCGCCAACTGGCGCAACATCGCGCAGGTGCTCCGCGCGCGGCTGGCGGAAGGTCTGCGCCCGGTCGTCGTGCATTCGGCGCTCTCGGGAGTGACCGATCAGCTGGAAAGCCTGCTGAGCGCGGCGCTGAACGGCGGCCACGAGCAGGTGCTCGCGAAGATCGAGGCGCGTCATCGCGAGCTGGCGCGCGAAATGGCCGTCATGCCGGGCAAAGACCTCGAAAAGCATTTCAACGATCTGCGCCAGATGGCGGCCGGCGTGGCGCTCATCGGCGAGATCAGCGACCGCACCCGGGCCCGCGTGATGGCCACCGGTGAATTGATGGCGACGGTGCTCGGAGCGCTGTTCCTGCGCTCGCAGGGGCTTGAAGTGCTCTGGATCGATGCGCGTACCGTGCTGCGCGCCGACACGCGCCGCGCTGCGCACGCGCGCGCCAACGTGCTGTCGGCCGTATGCAATTTCGAGCCCGATCCGGAGCTGCAGCGGCGCTTCGCCAGTCCCGGGCACGCCCGTGGCGATCTGGTAATCCTCACTCAGGGCTTCATCGCCGGCGATGACGACGGCGGCACCGTGTTGCTCGGACGGGGCGGCTCGGACACCTCCGGGTCTTATTTCGCGGCCAAGCTCAGTGCGTGCCGTCTGGAAATCTGGACCGACGTGCCGGGCATGTTCAGCGCCAATCCGCGCGTGACGCCGACTGCGCGCCTGTTGAAAAACCTACACTACGACGAGGCGCAGGAAATCGCCAGCAACGGCGCCAAGGTGCTGCATCCGCGCTGCCTGCTGCCGGTGCGTCAGTACAACATTCCATTGCATGTCTTCGCCACGCAATGGCCCGATCTGCACGGCACGGTCATCACTCATCATGCGGGCGAGGGCGCGGCTCAGGTCAAGGCCATCGCCATCAAGAAGGGCATCACGCTGATTTCGATGGAGAGCCCGGGGATGTGGCACCAGGTCGGCTTCCTGGCCGACGCGTTCCAGATCTTCAAAGATCACGGTTTGTCGGTGGATCTGGTCTCGACGTCGGAGACCAATGTCACCGTCTCGCTGGATCCCAGCGCCAACGCGCTCGATGCGGGCATCATCGAGGAGCTGGTGGGCAATCTCGCGCGGCTGTGTCGTGCGGAAGTCATCGGCCCTTGCGCCAGCCTAAGTCTGGTCGGCCGCAACATCCGCGGCATCCTGCACAAGCTCGGCGCGGCGCTGGAGCTGTTCGAGGAGCAGAAGATCTACCTCGTCACCCAGGCAGCCAATGATCTGAACTTCACGTTGGTGCTCGACGAGCAGCAGGGCGACCGCCTGGTGCATCAGCTGCACGATCTGCTGATCCGTGCGAGCGCCAATGACAAAGTCCTCGGTCCGACCTGGGAGCAACTGCATGCTCCCGCCGGTCCCGCGCCTCGCGAAGCTGCGCCGTGGTGGGAAAAGAAACGCGCGCGTCTGCTGGAAATCGGCCGGCAGCATCCCGCCGCTTTCGTGTACGACAGCGCCACGCTCGAGCGGCGCCTCGCCGATCTCCTGGCGCTGAAGTCGATCGACCGCGTGCTGTATGCAATGAAGGCCAATCCGCATCGCGAGATCCTGCGGCGGGTGATCGAGGCCGGCGCCGGATTGGAGTGCGTGTCGCGCGGTGAGCTGCAGCGCGCGCTGGAGCTGAAGCCGGCATCGATCCTCTTCACGCCGAACTTCGCGCCGCGCGAGGAATACGCGTTCGCTTTCGCCCACGGCGCGGCCGTTACGCTCGACAATCTGCATCCGCTGCGCGAATGGGCGGAGGTGTTCGAGGGGCGCGAAGTGTTCGTGCGCATCGACACCGGCCATGGGCGCGGGCATCACGATTATGTGCGCACCGCCGGCGCCGGCTCGAAGTTCGGCGTACCGCTCGAGGAGCTGGAAGAATTGGAGCGCCTGGCTCGCGAACGGGGCGCGCGGATCGTCGGCCTCCATGCTCATCCGGGCAGCGGGGTGTTCGACATCCAGAGCTGGGTGGATACGGCGACTCAGCTGGCGCAGTTGCGGCAGCAGCGATTCAAGGACGCGCGCACGTTGAACATCGGCGGCGGACTGGGCGTACCGGAACGCCCCGGCCAGCTGCCCATCGATCTGCAGGCCTTCGATCAGGCGATTGGACACATCCACGCCGAGCATCCCGATTGCAAGTTCTGGATCGAGCCCGGCAGGTACATCGTCGCCGAAATGGGCGTGCTGCTTGCACAGGTGACGCAGCTGAAAGGCAAGGGGGAGGTGCGCTACATCGGTGTCGCCACCGGAATGAACTCCCTCATTCGACCGGCGCTGTACGGCGCGCATCACGAGATCGTCAATCTCTCTCGTCTCGACGAGCCGGCGACGGGCACGTTCAACGTGGTGGGGCCGATCTGCGAGACGGGGGATCAGCTGGGGGCGGATCGCTTGCTGCCGGCCACGCAAGAAGGGGACATTCTGCTGATCGCCAACGCGGGGGCGTACGGACGTGCGATGAGCTCACACTACAATCTGCGCGATCCGGCGGAAGAAATCATCATCTGACGGCAAGCACCGATCCAAATCGGGAACAGAGTCGGATAGTTGAGTTCAGTGCCAGGCTTGAGCTCGGGGGTCGGTCATCTTAAACAAGACAAAACCCTCGCGATGACCTTGCAGCGTCTTGGGTGGGGAGATATCCACAATTTTCCGTTCAGCCGTGCCGTGCCTGCCCTGGCCGCCGTCGGCGAACAGCTCCAAAGGTCTTAGGCACCATACCTTTCCCGGTTCCCGAAAATTGTGGGTATCTCCCCACCCAAGACGCTGCGATACCACGATGCTCTTGGTTTTCTTTGATCTCTCGACCTTGATCTTTCGGTCACTCAGCGCCGTCACATCTACCCGGGAACCGCCACCTCGACCGCATCCCCTTCCTCATTGATCGTGTGCATGATCACCGGCCGCCGCCACACCCGGTGCAGGTACTCCAGCACTTTCTTGCAGCGCCCCACGTCCAGCCCCCGGCCGTCGATCGAATGGTCGTGCTCCAGCTCCAGCGTTCCGTCGATCCGAATGTGAGTCGCCGCGATGTTGGGCGCGCCGAAGTTGTACTTGGGCGCGAGCAGAGCTTCCTGCAGCGCCGGCAGATCCTGCTCGATGACCTTGATCGAGCCGTTGGATTCGGCGCGGAAGCGGAACAGGTCGAGCTTTTCCGCGATCTCCGGGGTGAGCTGGTTGCGGACGAAGCTGAAATCGTCGTCCTGGTGCATGATGTCGCGTGCAGCCTCCAGCCCCTCGCGTTCGACGATGTCTTCCCAGATGCTGAATCCCAGGTGATACGGATTGATGCTCAGGGCTACGTTCTGCCCGCCCGCGAACGGACGCACCACGTCGGAATGGCATTTGATCGCATCGACGTAGGCGTGCTGCGGCAGGAAATCCGCTTCGCGCAGCAGCCGCGCATGCCAATAGGACGCCCAGCCTTCGTTCATGATCTGCGTGGCGAAGACGGGATAGAAGTAGAACGACTCCTCGCGCACCGTCAGGAAGATGTCGCGCTCCCAGCCCTCGAGGCCGCGCGCGTAGTTGGCGACGAACCAGAGCAGATCCCGCTCCGGGCGCGGCGGGATCGGCGAGCGTTCGCGCACCAGCGGCGCCTGATGCGGATCGTATTTCGTGTCGAGGCGCGCATATCGTTTGCGGAAATCATCGTCCACGATGCTCGCCTTGGGCTCGAGGTACTTCGGATAGCGGCGCCGCTGCACCGGCTGGTTCATGTCGATGTGCTGCTCGAGCGCGAGCGCGGCGTCCAGCACCGCCTCCACGCGCTCCAGGCCGTGCTCCTCGATCGCGCGCGTGATCTGCCGCGCGTGGCCGGCGGCGCGCTCGACGATGTTGGCGCCAACCTGCTCCTGGCTGCGCCGGAAGAGCATGTTGTTGCGCGAAAAATCCGCATGGCCGAGGACATGGGCGGCGACGAGCACGTTCTCCGCCAAGCCGTTGCTGTTGGACAGGTACGCGTGTCCCGGATTGCCGGGAAACACGACTTCGAACAGGCGCGAGTGGCCCATGCGATGCTGGATCAGCTGATAGATGTAGCGTACGCCGAAGGACCAGTGGGGCATGCGCACCGGCAGCCCGTAGACGGCGATCTCCATCATGAAACTGTCAGGAACGGCTTCGAAGTCGACGGGATTGAAGGACAGCCCGGCGGAGCGCGCGAGTTTTTCGATGTCCGGCAGAAAGTCACGCCATTCGGACTTCTGCATATCAGGCCGTTTCCCGCGCTTGATGCTGGAAGAAGTGGCGCACGGCCTCCCAGATGTCCTCCGTGCCGCTCACCGAGAAGCTGCCCACCGGCGCGCCTTCGGTCTCGAGCATGGCGAACAGCTCCCCGGTCTCGGTGGCGAGCTGCCGCTGGGACATGGCCGAGACCTCCAGGTAGCCGCAATAGTTGGCGATTTCCGCCAGCGCGCGCAGCGCGGCCTCCGCGTGCGGCCGGTCGGCGGTGTAGTTGTCGCCGTCTGAGGCATAGAAGAGATAGATGTTGAACCGTGACGGGCTGTAGCGTTCGTCGATGATCTCCTGGACGCGCTTCAATCCGGTGGACGCCACGGTGCCGCCACTGCCGGTGACCTGGAAGAAATCCTCTTCGTTGAATTCCCAGGCCTCGGTCGTGTGGGCGACGAACACGGTGTCGAGCTGGCGATACTGACGGCGCAAGCCCTGCACCGCCCAGAAGAAGAAGGTCTTGGCCAGCTGCCGATCGCGCTCGGACATGCTGCCGGACACGTCCATCAGCAGGAATACCACCGCCTGCGTCGCCGGCTGCTCGCGGCGGGTGAGCTGACGGTAGCGCAGGTCATCATCGGTGAACGCCGGCGTCTCTTCTTCCTTGGCGCCGCTTTCGATCTGCATCGCCCGGCGCTTGACCGCTTCCCGAAGGCTGCGACGGCGGTCCAGCCGCGATCGGGCACCACGCCGGTCCCAGCCTTCGCGCACCCAATCGGTCTCCTCGGCGCGCCCGACCCGGGCCTCGAGGTTGGGCAGCTCCATCTCCTCCCACAACCAATCGACGATGTCGTCGATCTTGAACTCCAGCTTCAGCTCGACCCCGCCTTCGTCGCGCCCGCCTTGTCCCTTGCCGGAAGCTTCGCCCGGCTGCGGTTTGGCCAGGACGTCACCCGGCTTCACGTCGCCCTGGCCGACGCCCTCGCGTTGCTCAGGGTTGCGCAGGCGGAAGTGGTAATGCTCGAGCATGCGCACCGGTACGCGCACGGTGCGCGCATTGCCGCTGACGACTTCGCCGCCGGCGATGATCTCGGGCAACCGCTCGCGGACGGCGTCGCGGATCTTCTCGTTGTGGCGCAGCCAGTCGCGGGCACCCCGGGAGAACAGGTCGTACCAACCGTTGAGAGGAGGTCCGTTGTCGACTTCAGGTTCGTCCACAGGCGCCCTCGCTCAGTCCAGGTCACTCCTGCGCCAGCAATGTCGTCACGTAGTTCAGCGCTTCCTTGGCGCTGTGCTCGTCATAGCCGTATTCGCTGACCAGCCGCTGCTGAACCGCGGAAATCTTCTTGCGCGCCTCGTCATCAGGCCGCGCGCTGGAGGTGACCAGGCGCAGCACATCGCGGCGCTCCTCGAACAGGTATTGCTCGATGGCCTCGTGCATGCGCGCATGGCTGTCGAGCGTGAACTTCTCGCCCGCCTTGAAGGCGACCATCGCTTTGCGTACGACCTCCTGGCGGAAGGAATGCTTGCCGGAGTCGGAGACTTTGATCTTCTCCTCGACCGAGCGCAGGAAGCGCTCGTCGGCCGGGCGCGTCTCGCCGGTGATCGGGTCGGTGATCTGGCGCTGGTCGAGCGATGCCTCGACCTCATCGAGGTACTTCTCCAGCAGCTGCTGCGCTTCCTCCTCGAAGGAGGCGAACAGCGCCCGATGGACATCTTCCTTCACCCAGCGGTTGTAGAAATCCTTGCGCGCGACCACCAGATGGTCGATCCACTGCTTCTTCTGCTTCACGTCCATGCGGGCGTCATTCTCGATCGAATCCTTCAAGGCCAGCAGCAGCTCCATGCTGGTGAGACTCTCGGCGTTGCTGCGGGTGATGGCATTGGAGATCGAATTGATGACGAACCGCGGACTGACGCCCGACAGGCCTTCGTCCGGCGCCTCCGCGCGCAAGCGCACGTCCTCGTTCTCCGCAAAGCCCTCGACGGACTCGTCCGCGTAGATGCGCAGTTTTTTCGGCAGATCCAGCCCCTCGCGCTCGGGCTTCTGCAGGCGGGTGAGGATGGAGAACACCGCCGCGAGCTTCAGCACATGCGGGTCGAGATGGACGTGGCGGAACGCAGGCGCGCCCGAGACCAGCTTCTGATAGATCCGGGCCTCATCCTTGTAGGAGAGGGCATAGGGCACCTTGATGATGACCATGCGGTCGAGCAGCGCCTCGTTCTCCTTTTCCTGGAGGAACTTGTGGAACTCGGCCAGGTTGGTGTGCGCCAGGATGGTCTCGTCGAGATGGATCAGCGGGAAGCGCGAGACCTTGACGTTCTTCTCCTGCGTCAGCGTGAGCAGCAGGTAGAGGAACTCGCGCTTGACCTTGAGGATTTCGATCATCTCCAGCATGCCGCGGCTGGCGGCGTAGACCGCTCCCGACCAGGACCAGGCGCGCGGATCGCCCTCATCGCCGACCTTGGCGACCTTCGACAGGTCGACGGAACCGACTAGATCGGCGATATCGGCGGTCGTCGGATCGTGCGGCGCGTAGGTGCCGATGCCCACCCGGTTGGCTTCGGCCAGAAACACGCGCTCGACGGGGACGCGCAGGTAGTCGCCTTCGAATTCCCGCTCCAGCCGCTCGCGCGACAGCGGACTCAGCTCGCCGGTGATCTCCACGCCGTAGGTCTCGCGGAATTCCGCGCGCAGGCTGGCGGGAATCAGGTTCAGAGGGGACTCGTGCATGGGCGAGCCCTTGATCGCGTACAGCGCGCCTTCGTCGGTGTGGCTGTATTCCTCGAGGCCTCGCTTGAGCAGGATCGCCAGGGTCGATTTGCCGCCGGACGGTGGGCCGAGCAGCAGGAGTAAGCGCCGGCCGACATCCGAACCGGCGGCCGCCGCCTTGAAATAGTCCACTACGCGGTTGAGGGGTTCATCGATGCCGAACAGCTCGCGGCGAAACAGCGAGCTGGCGGCGGAGGTCGAATCCTTGTCCTTTTCTTTCGTGTCGCCCTTCGTATCGCTCTTGTCACCGTACCAGCGCAGCATGTCCCAGATGTACTGGTGGCTGGAGCGGGCGAGGGCCAGGGGCGCGGCAGGCAGGATCTGCTCCAGAAATTCGCCGAACGTGCCTTCCCAGTGCTGCGCCCGATGCTGGCGGCTGAAAGCGCTCAGCGAGCTGACGAATTTCGAGCGGCGCTCCGAGACCGGGTCGGTACTCTCTGCTGTCATGTGCGTATCCTCCTACGACGCTGAGTCCTACAGCACGGGCGTTCCTGGAAACCTGAACCTCTCGTGAACATTGTACCGGCGCTAATACCTCTAAATTAACTCCAGAAGGCCTGCGTCTGTCGTCCTTGTAACGGGCTGCTCTGTGAACAGACTAACGCTGCGAAGCGCGGTTCCCTTATCCGTGGGTCACAGTTGTGTCACATTTCAAGCGCGGCTGCGGCGCTCGTGACGAGACTTAAGCTCCTGCGCAACCTGACCCAGAGACAGATTGCGACTTTTCAGCAGCAACAGCAAGTGGTACGCCAAGTCCGCGGTTTCGCTTACGATTCGCGCATCGTCCGAGCCGACCGCGGCGAGCGCCACTTCCACGCCTTCTTCGCCGATTTTCTGCGCGATGCGCGCCGGGCCCTCGGCGAGCAGGCGCGCGGTGTAGCTCGTGGCGGTGTCCTGCGGATTTTGCGCAATCCGACGTCCGATAATCGCTTCAAGCTCGGCGAAGAAAGCCAGCGGCTCGGCGGCGGTAGCCGGCTGCGTGAAGCATGTCGGCGTGCCTTCGTGGCAGACGGGCCCGGTCGGCGTGGCGAGAACGAGCAGGCTGTCGCGATCGCAATCGGCATGGATGCCGACGACGTTGAGATAGTTGCCCGAGGTCTCGCCTTTCAGCCACAGGCGCTGGCGCGTGCGGCTGTAGAACACCGCTCGGCCGGTGCTGAGGGTCTGCGTCAACGCTTCGCGGTTCATGTAACCGAGCATGAGCACGGCACCGGAGGTGGCGTCCTGTACGACGGCGGGCAGCAAGCCGCCGCTCTTGGTCCAGTCGAGCTCGTCGAGGGTGTCGAATTTCATGACCATCTCTCTCGCAGATCGCGTTACGCCGGCCGGATTTCGATGGAACGCTCGCGCAGGTATCGCTTGAGGACCGCAATCTCGAGGGTCCCGGTGTGGAAGACACTGGCGGCGAGCGCTCCATCCACACGGGCGATGTTGAACACGTCGGTAAAATGATCGGGAGCGCCGGCGCCGCCGGAGGCGATCAGCGGGACCTCGCAGATCGCGCGGACCGCCTGCAGCTGAGCGATGTCATAACCGCGGCGCACGCCGTCGCTGGCCATGCAGTTGAGAACAATCTCGCCCGCGCCGCGTTCCTGGACTTCGCGCGCCCACTCGAGCGTGTCGCGCGCGGTGTCCCTGCTGCGCGCAGGGTCGCCGGTGTACTGATACACGCGATAACCGTCAGCCGTTGTTTGACTGTCGATGCCGACGACCACGCACTGCGCACCGAAACGCTCGCTGAGGCGATTGATCAGGCCGGGATCGGCGAGGGCGGGAGAGTTGACGGAAATCTTCTCGGCGCCTGCGTTCAATACGGCCTGCGCCTCCTCGACCGAGCGGATGCCGCCCGCGACACAGAAAGGAATGTCCAGCAGGCGCGCGATTCTGCTGATCCAGCCGCGATCGACCGAACGGCCTTCCGGGCTGGCAGTAATATCGTAGAACACGAGCTCATCCGCGCCGTCGTCGCAATAACGCTTCGCCAGCTCCAGGATATCGCCCATGTCGCGATGCTCGCGGAAGCGGATGCCTTTCACGACGCGCCCGTCGCGCACGTCCAGGCAGGGGATTATCCGTTTGGCAAGAATGGCTGTAACTCCTCGGTACGGAAGCGTTTTTCCAGCAACGCGCGTCCACTGATGGCGGCGTAGGCGCCGGTCTCGGCCAAAGCGCGCAGATCCGCGGCGTCCCTGACGCCGCCGGAAGCTTGCCAGGCGATCTGCGGATAGCGCACGGCACCTTCTTTATAGAGATCGAAGTTGGGTCCCGACAGCGCACCGTCGCGCGCGACGTCGGTGCACAGCACGTGTCGCAAGCCCTCGCGGCGGAAGGCTTCGATGGCCTGCCACAAATCCAGCGTGCTGGCTTCACGCCAACCGTGGATTGCGCAGAGCGGCACGCCACGCTCGTCGATCCGCACATCGAAAGCCAGTACGATCGCCTCCGGTCCAAACCGCTTGAACCACGCACGCACCTGGTCGGGCTGTTTGACCGCGGCGCTGCCGATCACCACGCGGGCGATACCGGCATCCAGCAACGTTTCGATGGTTCCAGCGTCGCGCACGCCGCCGCCGACCTGGATCTTGACGGTGGAGCTTCGAGCCAGATCAATGATGATCGGCCGGTTCGTCTGGCTCCCCTCACGGGCGCCATCGAGATCGACGACATGCAGCCAGGATGCGCCCAGCGCGCGATAGCTTTCCAGCAGCGCCCGCGGTTCGACGTCATAACGCGTTTCGGCGTCGAAGTCGCCTTGATAGAGCCGCACGCAGCGACCGCCGCGCAGGTCTATGGCGGGAATCAATATCATCAGCTCAGCCTCAGAAAATTGCGCAGCAGCAGAGCGCCCGCGCGGCCGGAGCGCTCCGGATGAAATTGCGCGCCCAGGAAATTGCGATACGCGACGACCGCCGAAAAGACCACTCCGTAGTCGGACGTCGCCATGGTCTCCGGCCCAACGCTCAGCGCATAGCTATGAACGAAGTATGCGTAGTCGCCGTCCTCGATTTCATCCAGCAGCGCGGACTCGCCCGTCTTGCGCAGCTGATTCCAGCCCATGTGCGGCACCGGCCGATCCGGCGCCGGCACGAACCGCGTGGCGGTGCCCGGAATAGCGCCCAGACAGCGCGCGCCGCCTTCTTCGGAAGCCTCATACAGAAGCTGCATCCCGAGGCAGATCCCGAGCACCGGTTGCCTGAGCTGCGGAATCAGCTCGTGCAGTCCCCGCGCCCGCAGCCGTCTCATCCCGTCGGCTGCCGCACCGACTCCCGGCAGAATGACATGGCTGGCCGCGCGGATCAGCGCCGGATCCGCGGTCAATTCGGGCGCGCAATCCAGCCTCTCGAGCGCGAACTGCAGTGACGCGATGTTCGCTCCGCCGTTTTCGATGATGACGACTTTGCCCATACGCGCGCTGTTTACAGCACTCCCTTGCTGCTCGGTAACTCGACGCCTTCGATGCGGACCGCCTGTCTCAGCGCCCGCCCGACACCCTTGAAACACGCCTCGATCATGTGATGCGTATTCTCCCCGTGCACCTCGATCTGGATCGCCGCGCCCAGCGCATCCGCGAGCGAGCGGAAGAAGTGCGGCACCAGCTCCGTCGGCAATTCCCCGACGCGCTCGCGGTTGAATTTGCCCTCGAAGGTGAAGTACGCGCGGCCCGAGAGGTCCAGCGCCACGCGCGCCTGCGCCTCGTCCATCGGCAGCACGAATCCATACCGGCCGATCCCTCGTTTGTCTGCGAGCGCGGTGCGCAGCGCCTGTCCCAGCGCCAACGCGCAGTCTTCCACCGTGTGATGCTCATCGACGTGCAGGTCGCCGCGCGCCTGAAGATCCAGAGCGAACCCGCCATGGCGCGCCACCTGCTCGAGCATGTGATCGAAGAACCCGATGCCGGTCTGGATCTGCACCGGTCCCTCGCGCGACAGATCGATCGCCACGCGGATATCCGTTTCGCGCGTGCGGCGCTCCACCACGGCCGTGCGGGCGCCGCGACAGATTCGTTGAGCGATGGCAGGCCAGGTCTCGTCCGCGCCGCCATCGATCCGCACCCGCAATCCCGTCACGCCCAGGTTGCGAGCGAACTCGAGGTCCGTGTCGCGATCGCCGACCACGAAGCTGCGGGCGCGATCGATCTCATTGGCGGTCAGATAGTCGCGCACCAGCCCCGGCTTGGGCTTGCGACACTCGCAATCCTCACGCTGGAAATGCGGACAGATGCAGATGGCGTCGAAGCGGATGCCCTGGCTGGCGAGCAGCTCCAGGATGAAGTGCTGCGCGCCCTCGAAGTCCGCTTGCGGGAAACTCTCGGTGCCGAGGCCGTCCTGATTGGTGATCATGACCAGCGTAAAGCCGGCGCGCTGGATATCCAGCAAGGCCGGGATGACGCCGGGCGTCAGGCGGATCTTCTCGAGCCGGTCCACCTGGTTGTCGGGTGGTTCCTCGACCAGCGTGCCGTCCCGGTCCACGAACACCACGTTCTTCATATACGCTCCAGGGCTCGCAGCAGCCGGTCGTTCTGCTCCGGCGTGCCGATGGTGATGCGCAGCGAGCGCTCCAGGCCGGCTTGTTTGCGCACATCGCGCACCAGCAGTCCGGTGGCGCGAATGGCCTCCAGGCATCGTCCGGCATCGAGACAGTCGACGAGCACGAAGTTCGTCTCGCTCGGCCAGACTTTTTGAATCGCGCCGATCTCGCGCAGCGCCGCAGTCACGCGCTCGCGCTCCTCTTTGATGACCTGTATGCGGGCGCTGCCGGTCGCGCGCTGCGGGGCTTGCAGCGCATCGAGCGCCGCCTGGATGGTGGGCGAGGGCAGCGCGTACGGCGGAATCAATCGCCGCAGGAACTCGACCAGTGCCGGATCGCCGATCAGCCCCCCGCACCGCGCGCCTGCCAACGCATATGCCTTGGAGAGCGTGCGCAGCACGACCAGGTTCGGGAAGCGGCCGATGCGGGTAACAAAGCTGTCGACCGCCGCGAACTCGATATACGCCTCATCCACCACTACGAGCGCACGGTCGCGCAGGGAATCGCACAAGCGCTCGACGATCCCGGGCGCGATCAAGTTGCCGGTCGGGTTGTTGGGGGAGCACAAAAACACGATCTTGACGCGTGAAGCCGGTTCGGACTTGCGCATCGCGACCATGATCGCGTCCTCGTCGAGCGAGAACTCGCGCTCACGCAGCAGCGGAACTTCCACGACGCCGGCGCCCTGGATGCGCGCGGCAACCTTGTACATGCCGAACGTCGGCGGACAGATCAGCACGCTTTCGCGCTCCGCCCGGCAGAATCCGCGCACCAGCAGATCGATCGCTTCGTCGCTTCCGCGTCCGATCAACAGCCGGTCGGGCGTAACGCCGTACACCTCGGCCAGGCGGTCGATGAGCACCTGCGGCTGCGGTTCCGGATAGCGGTTCAGGCCGGCGATGGAGTTGTCTCCCAGCGAGCGCCACGGCAGCTCATTGGCATGGAGTCGCTCGAGCGTCGGCTCCCATGCTGCGTGGCTGTAAGCCTGCAGATCGAGCAAGTCGGGACGGGCCAGGTCGAGCACGGTACTCATGGCGGGCCACCTTTGTCCGAGTTGAGCGCATCGAGCCGTACGCGCACGGCGTTGCCGTGAGCGTCCAGTCCTTCGAGTGCGGCGATAGCGCACGCCGTAGGTCCCAGGTCTTTCACGCCCTCGCGAGTCAGCTCCTGCACGGTGATGCGCTTGGTGAACTCCAGCAGTGACAGCCCGCTCCACGCCCGCGCGTAGCCGTAGGTCGGCAACACGTGATTGGTTCCGCTGCAGTAATCGCCCATGGTCTCGGGCGACCAGTGGCCGAGAAAGACGGAGCCGGCGCTGGAGACTTGCTCCAGCCAGCGGCGGGGCTCGCGGACCTCGAGAATCAAATGCTCCGGCCCGTACTCGTTGCTGATCTCGAGAGCCGACTCGAGCGTATTCACCAGCACGATCCGCGCGGCCGCCAGCGATTGCCTGACGATCGAATTGCGGGACAGCGCGGCGCTTTGGCGCTCGACTTCCTGCGCCGCCGCTTCGGCAAGGGGGGTGGAGGTCGTGAGAAGGATCGCCTGCGCGTCAGGGCTGTGTTCACTCTGCGCCAGAAGGTCCGCCGCCACGAACGTCGCGGAGGCCGACTCATCGGCGATGATCAGGACTTCGGAGGGGCCGGCGGGCAGGTCGAGGGCAGCGCCGTCGGAATCGGCGGCCACGATCTGTTTGGCCGCGGTGACCCATGCGTTGCCGGGCCCGAAGACTTTGTCCACCTTCGGCACGCTGTCCGTGCCGTAGGCCAGGGCGGCGATCGCTTGAGCACCGCCGACTTTGAAGACCTGCCCGATGCCGCAGCGGCGGGCAACGTACAGGACGGCCTCGTCCGCACGTCCGTCGCGCCGCGGCGGCGTACAAAGCACGCGCACGGGACAGCGTGCCAACTGCGCGGGAACACCTAACATGACAGCCGCTGAGGGGAGGGGGGCGCTGCCCGCGGGCACATACAGCCCGACGGCGCGGATGGGTACGATGTGCCGTTCGCAGACCACGCCCGGCGAGGTCTCGATCCGCAGCGGCTTGAGCTCCTGCGCCTGGTGAAAGCGCGTGACGTTGGCGATCGCGCGGTCCAGCGCTTGTTTCTGCTGAGACGTCAACACGCGCTCGGCCGCGGCAAACTCTTCCGCGGTGACGCGACCAAAGTCCGCGCCGTCGAACTGGCGTGTGAGCGCCTGCAGGGCCACATCGCCTTCGTTGCGCACGCGCTCGACGATCGCGCGCACGGTCGCCAGCGTCTGTGTTTGGTCCTGCTGCGCCGGCCGCCGCAGCACGGCCTGCCGCTCGGCGGCCGACAGCGATTCCCATTTGAGGAGGGTTAGCATGGTTGGATGACGTTGGCTCGGCTTCAGGCCAGCATCTTCTCCACGGGCAGCACGAGCACGGCGCTGGCACCGGCACGCTTCAGGCTCTCGAGGGTCTCCCAGAAAACGTTCTCGCGACAGACCGCGTGAACGGCCACCTTGTCGCCGAGACCATCGAGCGGAATCACCGTCGGCGACTCGCTTCCGGGCAGGAGTCGCTTGATCTCGCTCAGTGCCGCGCGCGGTGCATGCAGCATGATGTACTTGCTCTCCTTGACCTGTTGGACGCCGTCGACCCGCAGCAGCAGCCGTTCCAGCCAGTCCTGCTTCTCTTCCGGCAGGGGCTGGGGCGTGCGCACGACCACGGCCTGGCAATCGAGCACCGTCTCCACCTCGCGCAGCCGGTTTGCCGACAGAGTCGATCCGGTGGCCACCAGATCGCAGATGAAGTCCGCGCGTCCCAGGCGGGGAGCAATCTCGACCGCGCCGGACAGCGTGACGATGTCCGCCTCAACCCCATGCGTGCGCAGAAACCGACCCAGCAGGTACGGGTACGTGGTGGCGATCCGCTTGCCGCGCAGCGTCTGCGGCCCGTCGTAGACGGTCTGTTCGGGCACGGCGATCGCCAGCCGGCAGCGGCCGAAGTCCAGCACGCGCAGCTCCTCGAGATCCAGGCGCTTGCCCTGGCTTGCGAGCATGAGCCGCTTTTCTTCCAGCACGTTGCGCCCGACGATGCCCAGATCGCACACATCCTCGTGCACTAGGTCGGGAATGTCGTCGTCGCGCACGAGCAGGATGTCGAGCGGCATGTTCTCGCCATAGCACAGCAGCTGGTCTTTGCCGCGGCTGTATTTGAGGCCGCAGCGCACCAGCAGGTCGAGCGAGGGATCGCTCAGCCGGCCCGATTTCTGGATCGCAACTTTCAATCTTTCCTGCTTGTCCATCGTGCTCTCGAGGGTGGTAGAAATGAGTCCCCGGCTAACCGGCTTTCAGGCGCTCGACGGCCAGGGCATAACCGCCATTGCCGGCGGTCAGGTACCGCGCGACCCGCCCGACCGTCGTCACACTGACCCCGGTGAGCCGATAGATCTCGCGGTAAGGAAGGCCTCTATCCAGCATCTGCACCGCCGCCCAGCGGTCGGCCATGGCCTGCAGCTCCGCCGGAGTGCACAGGTCCCGGAAGAAGGCGCGGCATTCCTCGGGCGTGCGCAGCGTGAGGATGGCCTCGTACAGGGCCCGCTCCGCCATCTGCTCGCGCCGCGCCGTCACCGTCTTATGCTCTTTCATGGCCCCGGCCCGTCTGTATTAACGTATTAGTACATTAGCGCAGTAGAGCGCCGTACGGCAAGCGGTTATTGCAGTGCCCTCACCGCCCGGCGGGCGCCGCCATTGCCTTTCGCCAATCGAAACAATAGACTGCGCCCCACTCATCGAGACCGGCTGAGGGACAAGGCCCTTGGAAGCCGGGGCAACCTCGAAGCGAGCCCTTTCAAGCGGGCTCCTGCGAACAGGTGCCAACTCCTTCGGATCCCTGCGGGGACCGACAGATGAGCGGAGACGATTCAACCATGGCCACACCCGCCGGGAGCCCCCAACAGGGCTTGCTGGAACTTTCCGATACGGTGCGCCTGCACCACGGCGGCACTTTGCCCGGCGCGCGCATCGCCTGGCATCTGGCCGGGCCCGCAGACGCGCCCGTCGTGCTGGCATTGGGCGGCATCTCCGCGCATCGCGTCGTGTGCTCCTCGGGCGAGACCTGCGGCTGGTGGGACAGTCTCGTCGGTCCCGGCCGGGCGCTCGACAGCTCCCGATACCGCATCCTCGGCGTGGACTTCCTCGGCGGAAGCGGCGCGAGCACCGGCCCTCGGGACGATGGCGCGCTGGATTTTCCGAGCGTCAGCACCCGCGACCAGGCGGACATGATCCTGCGCGTGATGGACCATCTCGACATCGCGGCGCTGCATGCGATCGTCGGGGCTTCCTACGGGGGCATGGTCGCGCTGGCTTTTGCCGAAAAGCATCCTCATCGGGTCGAGCGCCTGCTCGTCATCAGCGCCTCGGACCGCACGCATCCGATGTCGACCGCGTGGCGGTCCGTGCAACGGCGCATCCTGCGTTACGCGCTCAAGCACGGCGAAGGCGCCGAGGGCGTGAAGCTCGCGCGCGCACTCGCCATGGCAACCTACCGCAGTTCGGCCGAATTCGAGCGCCGCTTCCGCGGCAGCCCGACGCGGGAGCAGGGTGCCTTCGTATTCCCGGTCGAGCAATACTTGTTCGCCCGCGGGTCGGATTACGCCGGCAAATACTGTGCGTCCGCTTTTGTGTGCCTGTCGGAGTCGATCGACCTGCACAGCGTCGATGCCACGCGCATCAGCACGCCGCTGGTGCTCGTCGGCGTGGCGGAAGACCAGCTCGTGCCCATCGCCGATGCGCGCGCGCTTTGCGGCCGGTTGCAAGGCCGTGCGAAACTGATCGAGATCAGCTCCCTGTATGGGCATGACGCGTTCCTGAAGGAAGCGGCGCTGCTCACCCCGATTTTCCGTTCTCTGCTGGAGACCCCCATCCATGACTTCGTCCAAGATCAGCGGCAACACCGACGTTCCTGAGCAGCATGCGGCCACGCGCGCCGTGCGGGCGGGGCTGGAGTCGGACAAACAAACGCTCGCGGTCGTGCCGCCGTTGCACCTGTCGTCCAACTTCGCGTTCCGCCGCTTCGGCGAAAAGGGGCAGTACGACTACACCCGCTCGGGCAATCCCACGCGCGACGCGCTGGGCGATGCGCTGACGGCGTTGGAAGGGGGCGCCGGCACGACGGTAACGGCGTCCGGCATGGCCGCGGTCACGCTCGTCTGCCATCTGCTCGAGCGCGAAGACCTGCTGATCGCGCCGCACGACTGCTATGGCGGCACCTACCGCCTGCTGAACGCGCTGGGCAAGAAGCGCCACTTCCGCATGGAGTTCGTCGACCAGACAGATGCGGCCGCCTTGCGCAAGGCGTGCGAGGCGGGTCCACGCATCCTTTGGGTCGAAACTCCCAGCAACCCCCTGCTGAGGATCGTCGACATCCGCGCGATGGCTGCGGCAGCCAAAGCGGCGAATGCGCTCCTGGTCGTGGACAACACCTTTCTGTCGCCCGGCTGGCAGCAACCGTTCGCGCTCGGCGCGGACATCGTCGTGCATTCGACGACGAAGTATCTCAATGGTCACAGCGACGTCGTCGGCGGCGCGGTCGTTTCCCATACGCGGGAGCTGGCCGATCAGCTGCTCTGGTGGGCGAATGCGCTGGGGCTGACCGGCTCGCCGTTCGACAGCTACCTCACGCTGCGCGGCGTGCGCACGCTGCAGGCGCGGCTCAACGTTCACGAGCAGAACGCGAAAGCTGTGGCGCAAGCTCTGGTCGGCAGCCCTGCTGTCGCAAAGGTCTACTACCCGGGATTGCCGACGCATCCGGGACACCAGATCGCCGCATCTCAACAAAGCGGGTTCGGCGCCATGATCAGCTTCGAGCTGAGCGGCGGGATCGCGGCGGTGGAAGCGTTCGTGAACGGGCTGCGCTGCTTCTCGCTGGCCGAATCACTGGGCGGCGTCGAAAGCCTGATTGCTCATCCGGCGACCATGACGCATGCAGCGATGGATCCGGAGGCGCGGCGGCGGGCGGGGATCTCGGATTCGCTGTTGAGGTTGTCGATCGGGATCGAGGCTGCGGAGGATTTGGTGGCGGACATTGGCGCCGGACTGGACCGGGCAGCTGCTGTCGCGAAATGAGGGGCTGTTGAAAAAAGGCGGACAGGAGTTATCCACATTTCGCTAAGGTCCCTCTTAGTTGCCGCCCGTTAGCACGAAGACCGCAATCGCACCTCTACCGTATCGAGCACCTCTGCATCGCCGCCTTCCGGTGCGAAATGTGGATAACTCCTGTCCGCCTTTTTTCAACAGCTCGTTAGTTTAACTCGGCGAGTACGGCGTCGGTGGCAGTGCGGGTTCCTACGGGGGTGAGGCCGCGTGCAGCGATGTCAGGAGTGCGGACGCCTTTTTCTATCGAGCGGCTCACGGCACTCTCGAGCGCCGCGGCTTCTTTGTCCAGGCCGAGGGAGTGGCGCAAGAGCATGGCGGCGCTGAGGATGGTGGCGTACGGGTTGGCGATGCCTTTGCCTGCGATGTCCGGCGCGGAGCCGTGGATCGGCTCATATAGACCGGCGCGTCCCGCACCGAGGGAGGCCGAAGGGAGCAGTCCCATCGAGCCGGCCAGCATCGAAGCTTCGTCGGTGAGGATGTCGCCGAACATGTTCTCGGTCACCATGACGTCGAAGTCGCTCGGCCGCTTGAGCAGGTGCATGGCTGCGGCATCGACCAGCATGTGCTCGAAGGCGACGTCGGGAAATTCGGATTTCAGCACGCGCTCGGCGACGGCGCGCCATAGCCGCGAAGTCTCCAGCACGTTGGCCTTGTCGACGGAAGTGATCTTCTTGCGGCGCGCACGCGCCAGGGTGCCCGCCATGCGCACGATCCGCTCGATTTCCGCCATCGAGTATTCGCACAGGTCGGTGGCCTTGTCCGCGGTCCGCGTCTTGGCACCGAAGTAGATGCCGCCGGTCAGCTCACGCACGACCAGGATGTCCACGCCCGCGAGCAGCTCGGACTTCAGCGGCGAGGTGTCCAGCAAGGCAGGGTGGGGCGCGACCGGCCGCAGGTTCGCATAGAGGCCAAGCTCGCGGCGGATCTTCAGAAGCCCCTGTTCGGGACGGACCTTCGCGTTTGGATCGGACCACTTCGGCCCGCCGATCGCACCCAGCAGCACCGCGTCCGCCGAACGGCACAGCGCGAGGGTCGCGGCCGGCAGCGGATCGTTCTCCGCGTCGATGGCGGCACCGCCGATGAGGGCGGGGCGCAGCTCGAACTGATGATCGAACTTGCGCGCGATCCGCTCCAGGCAGCGCGCCGCTTCGCTGGTCACTTCCGGGCCGATTCCATCGCCCGGCAATACGGCGATCGACGCCTTCACGAATGCGCCTTTTCGAAAGCGGCGATGCGGTCGCTCTGTTTCAGCAGGAACCCGAGTTGATCGACGCCGTTGAGCAGGCAGTAACGCGCGAATGACTCGATCGGGAAGCGCACGGCCGTGCCGTCCGGCAGAGTCACCGTCGTCGTCCCGAGATCGATCGTCAGCTCCGCGCCCGGACTGGCGAGCAGCTTGTCGTTCGTCGCCTCGTCCACGACGATCGGCAGCAGGCCGTTCTTCAAGGCATTACTGCGGAATATGTCGGCGATCTCGCTGCTGATGACGGCCTGGAACCCATAGTCGAGCAGCGCCCACGGCGCATGCTCGCGCGAGGACCCGCAGCCAAAGTTACGCCCCGCGACGAGGATGCGGCATCCGCGCGACTGCGGCAGATTCAGCACGAAGTCCGGCTTCGGATTGCCGGCAGCATCGTAGCGCCAGTCCGTAAACGCATGCCGGCCCAGGCCTTCACGCGTGGTGGTCGTCAGAAACCGGGCCGGAATGATCTGGTCCGTGTCGACATTCGTGATCGGCAACGCGACCGTGCGGGACTTGATGGCAGTGATCGGAGTCATATCGGTTCCCTCTTCACGACGCCAGCTCACGCGGATCCGTGACTTTCCCGCGGATTGCGCTGGCCGCCGCCGTAGCCGGACTCGCCAGCAGCGTCCGGGCGCCCGCCCCCTGGCGCCCTTCAAAATTACGATTGCTGGTGCTCACGCTGTACTGCCCCGCCGCGACCGTATCCCCGTTCATGCCGATGCACATGGAGCAGCCCGACTCGCGCCATTCCGCGCCTGCTTCGATGAACACCTGGTCCAGACCTTCCGCTTCCGCCGCTTGTTTGACGGGCTGCGAGCCGGGCACGACCAGCATGCGTACGCCGTGCGCCACCTTGTGCCCGCGCAGGATCGAGGCCGCCTGGCGCAGGTCGCTCAACCGCGCGTTGGTGCAGCTGCCGATGAATACGACCTGCACCGGCTTGTTCTGGATCGCTTCACCCGGCTCGAGCCCCATGTAGCGCAATGCCTTGTCGAATACCGGATCGTTGGCCGTGCGGGGCACGTTCCCGGTGACGGGCATCACCATGCCCGGATGCGTCCCGTAGGAGATCATCGGCTCGAGCTTCGCAGCGTCGATCCGTACGGTACGGTCGAACCTGGCGCCCGGATCGGTGGGCAGCTCGCGCCAGCGCTCCACGGCACGGTCCCAGTCGGCGCCCTTCGGCGCGTAGGGGCGGCCCTTTAAATAAGAGAAGGTGGTCTCGTCGGGCGCGATCATGCCCGCCCGCGCCCCGGCCTCGATGGACATATTGCATACGGTCATGCGCTCTTCCATCGACAACCCCTGGATCGCCGCACCCCGGTACTCGATCACGTGACCCGTACCGCCGGCGACGCCGATCTCGCCGATCACGGCGAGGATCAGGTCCTTGGCCGTCACGCCCGCCGGGAGCTTGCCTTCGAATTCGATCGCCAGGGTCTTGGGACGCCGCTGCAACAAACATTGCGTGGCGAGCACGTGGCCCACCTCGGTCGTGCCGATGCCGAAGGCGAGGGCGCCGAACGCCCCGTGCGTGCTGGTGTGGCTGTCGCCGCAAACGATCGTATACCCAGGCTGGGTAAGTCCGAGCTCCGGCCCGATGACGTGCACGATGCCGCGCTGGCGGCTCTGCAGGCCGAACAGCTGGATGCCGTGCTCGCGGCAGTTGCTTTCGAGCTGAGCGATCTGGCGCGCCGCCGAGGCGTCCGCGATCGGCACGCCGCCGAACACCTGTTCCGTCAGCGTTGGAGTGGAATGATCCAGCGTCGCAAAGGTGCGGTCGGGGCGGCGCGCCTTCAGACCCTGTTCCTTCAGCACCGTAAAGGCCTGCGGCGAGGTCACCTCATGGATGAGGTGCAGGTCGATGTACAGCACCGCCGGCGTATCCGGCGTCTCGGGAGTGACGAGATGCCGGTCCCAGATCTTTTCGAACAGGGTCCGGGCGGCCATTCAGCCCGCCGCGGCGACGGCTTCGCGCGTATTCATGTCCACCGCGTCCAGCCAGTTTCGTTTGTCGGCCGTGGTGCCGCGGAACAGTCCGAAGAAGGCGCTCTGCAGCTTCTCCGTCACCGGTCCACGCTTGCCGATGCCGATCTGAATGCGGTCGACGGACCGTACCGGCGTGATCTCCACGGCGGTGCCGGTGAAGAACATCTCGTCGGCCAAGTACAGAAGCTCGCGCGGGATCGCCGTCTCGCGCACTTCCAGACCGAGGTCGTGCGCCAGCTGCATCACCGTGTCGCGCGTGATGCCGCCGAGGATGGAATAGGCCTGCGAAGGCGTATGCAGCACGCCGTTCTTGACCAAGAACAGATTCTCGCCGGCACCCTCGCTCACCAGCCCGCCGGGACTGAGGCCGATGCCTTCCGCGAACCCGAGCCGCTGCGCCTCCATGCCGATGAGCTGGCTGGAGAGATAGTTGCCGCCGGCCTTGGCTGCGGCCGGGAGCGTATTCGGCGCGACGCGCTGCCAGGAGGAGACGCAGACGTCGACGCCGTTCTCCAGGCCTTCCGCGCCGAGGTAGGCGCCCCATTCAATCGCGGCGATCGCCACGTCGATGGGCGGTTCCTGCTTGGGCGTCACGCCCATCTCGCCGTAGCCGCGCAAGGCGACCGGGCGGATGTACGCGCCCTTCGTCAGGCCATTCTCGGCGATCACGGCTTTGCAGGCCGCGTTGATCTGGTCGGGCGTGAACGGGATTTTCATCCGGTAGACTTTGGCGGAGTCGAAAAAACGCCGCGTATGGTCCTGCAGGCGAAAGATGCACGGGCCTTTCGGCGTTTCGTAGGCGCGCACGCCCTCGAAGATGGAGGAGCCGTAGTGCACTGCGTGACTGAGCACGTGCACGGTGGCCTTTTCCCAGGGGATCAGCTTGCCGTTGAACCAGATCAGCTTGGTAGGTTTGATGGGCATGGGAGTGTTTCCGGTGGAGGCTGGAGGGAAGTGAACGACAAAAGAAACTCGGGTGTGTGCGCCGGCGCATGACCGGCAGCGCCCCGTCCGGCTCGATGCGGGTGGCCGATTCCAGTGCGGCGCGCGCGCTCGATTCGATGAGGGCTCATGGTGATGCTCGATCCGCGGTCGGTGCGCTCATTGTACTCGACAGCCACGCATTCTCGCCGACCACGGCTTTGTTGCGCGGAATCGGCATGCCGGTGATGGTCGCGACCAGGCGGCTGGTCGGATAGAGGCGGGCGGTGTCGATGCCGGTGCGCATGCGGAAGTAGCTCGCGCGCGTTTTGAGCGCCATTACCGCTTCTTCCAGCGGGCAGTTGCCGGCGCGCTCGCCGACGCCGTTGACGCTGCATTCGATCTGCCGCGCGCCGGCGAGCACGGCGGTGAGGCTATTGGCCACCGCCATCCCGAGGTCGTTGCGGCAATGCACGCTGAGCACCACTTTGTCGATTCCAGGCACGTGCTGGCGCAGGTAGCGAAACAGCTGTCCGAATTCCTCCGGAACGGTGTAGCCCACGATATCGGGGATGTTCACGGTAGCCGCGCCCGCGGCGACTACCGCGGCGGTCAGCTCGGCCAGAAACTGCGGCTCGGTGCGCGCGGCGTCTTCCGGCGAGAATTCAACGTCGTCGCACAGCTCGCGGGCGATGCGCACGCCTTCGACGGCATCCCGCACGATGTCGTCCTTCACCTGCTCGTGCCGGCGAGCAATCGCGCCTGTGGTGAGAACGAGCTTCAGGCGGCGCCGGGGAGCATCCCGCAAAGCGGCCGCGCTGCGTTCGATGTCGGCGCGGTCGCAGCGCGCGAGGCCGGCGACTATCGGTCCCTCGACCTCGCGCGCGATGGCCTGCACCGACTCCCAGTCGCCCGCGGAGTCCGCGGGAAAGCCGGCCTCGATGACATCGACCCCCAGCTCCGCGAGCGCCCGCGCAATGCGCAGTTTTTCCGGCAGCGCCAGGCTGCAGCCGGGAGCTTGCTCGCCGTCGCGCAGGGTCGTGTCGAAGATGAGGACGCGGCTGGGGTCGGTCATGTCACGTTCGCCCGGGTTATGCCCGCGCTTCGTCGAGCCACGGCATGCGCCCGCGCAGCTCGGCGCCCACTTTCTCGATGGGATGTTTGAGGTCGGACTTCATCAGTCTGGCGTACTTGCGCCCGCCCCTGGCGTTCTCCTTGATCCACTCGCGCGCGAACTTGCCCGATTGGATCTCCTTGAGGATGCGGCGCATCTCCTTCTTCACGCCCTTGTCGATGACGCGCGGACCGCGGGTGAGATCGCCGTACTTGGCGGTATCGCTGATGTAGCGGTGCATTTTCTCGAGCCCGCCTTCGTGCAGCAGGTCGACGATCAGCTTCAGCTCATGCAGACATTCGTAGTACGCCACTTCGGGCTGGTAGCCGGCCTCGACCAGCGTCTCGAAGCCCTTGAGCACGAGTTCGGTAGCCCCGCCGCAGAGCACGGACTGCTCGCCGAACAGATCGGTCTCGGTCTCTTCGGCGAACGTGGTTTCGAGCACGCCGCCGCGAGTGCCGCCGATGCCGTGCGCGTAGGCAAGGGCCTTCGCCTTGGCTTTGCGGCTGGAGTCCTGCGCGACCGCGATCAGACACGGCACGCCGCGGCCCTGCTGGTACTGGCGGCGTACGAGATCGCCCGGGCCCTTGGGCGCGATCAGCACGACGTCCAGGTCCTTGCGCGGCTTGATCTGCTTGAAATGGATGTTGAACCCATGCGCGAACAGCAGCGTCGCGCCGCGCTTGAGCCGGCCTTTGATGCTTTCGTAGAGGTCTTTCTGCGCCAGGTCGGGCACGAGCATCGCGACCAGATCGGCGCCCGCGGCCGCCGCATCCGGCTCCGCGACCTGCAGGCCGTCCTGGCGGGCTTTGCTCCAGCTCGCGCCGTTCCTGCGCACGCCCACCACGACGTCGAAACCGCTGTCCTTGAGGTTCAGCGCATGCGCGCGCCCCTGGCTGCCGTAGCCGAGTATGGCGATGCGGCTGTTCTTCAGGGCCTTCTTGTCGACGTGCTTTTGCGAATACAGATGCATGATCAACTCCCGTCTGAATTCAAAACAAACTGAAACCGTCAAAACGAAACGCTCGGGCGGCGCGAGCAAACGACCGACATCAGTCGCTCGCTGCGCCGCCCCTTGTGTCCGATGGCGACCACATCAGTCCCTCATCGCGCCGCTCTCGCCGACCCATGCCTCGGCAACTGCTCCCTGCGTTGTTCTCGACTTTGGCTTCCTGCGTCGCCCTACCTCGTCCATCCTGGACTCGTACCTCCTGCATCCATGCAGTCGTGCCGCGGCGTGCCGTCCGTCCGTGGACATAAAAAAACCCCGCCTCGGCTTGCCGGTGCGGGGTCTGGGTTTCTGTCAGCTCGTCGCTCTTCAGGCCCTGGAGTCCGCACCCCGCGGTCGCAGCAGCAGTACGATCAGAGGAAGGGCCGGCAGGGCGATCATTCGAGCGACGGAAGTATTCATTGCAAAGATTCTCGTGGCCGGCGATGTCAGCACAGGGTGCGGATGCTGTCAACCGGAATGTATCGCCGCCGCCGCGATTTTCGCCGGCGAATGCGCCGCCGCCGATGCCAGCGGCGCGCGGGCAGGGTATCCTTCGCGCGATCTATGCCGACGTGCACGACCGAACTCTTATTCACACGCGATGCGGGAACCGCAGCGCTTCCTTTGTGGTTAGTCAGCGAGAACCAGCTGGAATCCTGGCGCGCGCAGCAGCCCGCCGCGGCGGTCCAGTGGCTGTCCGCTTGCGCGTTCAAGGCCGAGCGCCACAAGCTCGTGCTGATACCGGGCGAGAACGGAGCGGTCGCCGGCGCCGCGCTCGGGCTCGGCCGGCTGGAAGATGTCAATGCGTTGACGCTGTGGCACACGGCCGGACTGTCGGACCGTTTGCCACCCGCCGACTTCCGACTGCAGACCTCGTTGGATCCGAAGGCCGCGCTGCACGCCGCCCTGGGTTTCGCATATGGTCACTACCGTTTCCACAGATATCGCTCGAGCTCGAGCGGCCCGGGCAGCGATGCGCGGCGCATGACACGCCTGGTCGTGCCGCCGGGTTGCGATCTGGGATATATCGAGCGGACGGTGCAATCGCTCTCGATGGCCCGCGATCTGATCAATACGCCCGCCGGGGACATGGGTCCGCAGGAGTTGGCCGATGCGGCGCGCGCGCTTGCCGGGAGCCATGGTGCGCGTTGTGAGGTCGTGGAAGGAGACGCGCTGCTCGAGCAGGGTTATCCGGCGATCCATGCGGTGGGCCGCGCGAGTGAACGGGCGCCGCGGCTGATCGATCTGCGCTGGGGCGAGGCAAGCGCCCCGCGGGTGACGCTGGTCGGCAAAGGCGTGTGCTTCGATACCGGCGGATTGGATCTGAAGAGTTCTCAGTCGATGCTGCTCATGAAGAAGGACATGGGCGGCGCCGCCTGTGCGCTCGGCCTGGCGCGCATGATCATGGATGCGCGGCTGCCCGTGCACCTGCGCGTTCTGATCGCTGCGGTCGAGAACAGCGTGAGCGGCAATGCTTATCGTCCGGGCGATGTCCTGCAGACGCGCAAAGGCATCACCGTCGAAGTGGGCAACACCGATGCGGAAGGCAGGCTCGTGCTATGCGACGCGCTCGCCGAGGCCGATCGCGAGGAACCGATGCTGATAGTGAACCTGGCAACCCTCACCGGAGCAGCGCGCACTGCGCTGGGTCCGGAGTTGCCGGCGCTGTACGGCAACCGGCAGGAATGGATCGACGCGCTGCTGCGCCACAGCCGTGCGCAATACGATCCGATGTGGCCGATGCCGCTCTGGCAGCCGTACGACGAGGACTTATCCAGCAAACTGGCGGACGTCGGCAATGTCGGCGGCTCGACGTTCGCCGGCTCGGTGCTCGCGGCTTTGTTCCTGCGCCGGTTCGTGGCCGACACTACGCCGTGGCTGCACCTGGACATGTTTGCCTGGAATGTCAAAGACCGCCCCGGACGCCCCGTGGGCGGCGAAGCTCAATGTGTACGCGCGTTGTACGCGCTGTTAGAGGAAAAATTCGGGGACCATGCGCAAAAGCAATAAGAGCACCAAAAGAAAAGACGTCCGCCAGTATTCACGCATCGTGGTCGACGGAGTGACCCAGGCGCCGGCGCGGGCGATGTTACGCGCCGTGGGGTTCGATGATGCGGACTTCCGCAAGCCGCAGATCGGCATCGCGTCCACGTGGAGCAACCTGACGCCGTGCAACGTACACCTGGACGAGCTGGCCCGGATCGCGGCCGCGGGAGTGGAGGCGGCCGGTGGCAAGAGCGTCGTCTTCAACACCATCACGGTGTCGGACGGCATCTCGATGGGCACGCCGGGCATGCGCTACTCGCTGGTCTCGCGCGAGGTGATCGCCGATTCCATCGAGACCGTGGCAGGCGCGCAGGGATTCGACGGGCTGGTGTCCATCGGCGGCTGCGACAAGAACATGCCGGGCATCCTCATGGGCATTGCCCGTCTCGACCGCCCCGCGGTGTTTGTTTACGGCGGCACGATCCGTCCCGGTGCACAGCATCGCGATATTGTTTCGGTTTTCGAAGCAGTGGGCGGCCATGCCCGCGGCAGCGTGTCGGACGCGCAGCTGCTCGAGGTCGAGCGCACGGCCATCCCCGGGCCCGGCAGCTGCGGCGGGATGTATACGGCCAACACGATGGCCTCGGCGATCGAGGCGCTCGGGATGAGCCTGCCGAACAGCTCGGCGCAGGAAGCCGTCTCGGACCATAAACGCGACGATTGCCGCCGCGCCGGCGAAGCAGTGCTGCGTCTGCTCGCCGCCGACATCCGCCCCTCGCGGATCCTGACCCGGAAGGCGTTCGAGAACGCCGTTACCGTGGTGATCGCGCTGGGCGGCTCGACCAATGCCGTGCTGCATCTGCTGGCGATCGCGCACGCGGCGCGCGTGAAACTGTCGCTCGATGACTTCACCCGCATCGGCAAGCGCGTGCCGGTGCTGGCCGACCTGAAGCCGAGCGGCCGCTACCTGATGTCCGAGCTGATCGCCATCGGCGGCATCCAGCCGCTGATGCGCACCCTGCTCGAGGCGGGAATGCTGCACGGCGATTGTCTCACCGTCACCGGCGCGACGCTCGAGCGCAATCTCGCCCCGGTTGCGCCCTATCCGGCCGCGCAGGAGATCGTGCGGCCGCTGAGCAACCCGATAAAGAAGAGCAGCCACCTCGTGATTCTCTACGGCGATCTCGCGCCGGACGGCGCGGTGGCCAAAATCACCGGTAAAGAAGGCCTTGCGTTCACCGGTCGGGCGCGCGTGTTCAACTCCGAGGAAGCCGCGCTGCAGGCGATTCTCGATGGCGTCATCGTCGCCGGCGACGTGGTGGTCATTCGCTTCGAAGGTCCCAAGGGCGGGCCCGGCATGCGCGAGATGCTCAGCCCGACGAGCGCGATCATGGGTAAAGGATTGGGCGGGCAGGTGGCGTTGATCACCGATGGCCGTTTTTCCGGCGGCAGCCATGGATTCGTCGTCGGGCACATCGCGCCGGAAGCGGCGGCAGGCGGGCCGCTGGCGTTTGTGCGCAACGGTGACCGGATCACCATCGATGCCGTTAAGCGCCGGATTGATCTGCAAGTTTCGGCGCAGGAACTGAAGCGGCGCAAACGTGTGTGGCGTGCGCCACGGCCTTATGCAAAACGCGGCGTGCTCGCGAAGTACGCGGCCGCCGTGACCAGCGCATCGCTCGGCGCGGTGACGGATTTGTAAATCGCCTCGCCGCAGCGCGGATGTGCCGGCGCCGTGTGGCGCACGCGCGCGTTAGTGCGCGCAAAACATTTCCGCGCTCGACCGCGCGGCTATTGCATTTTGTTCCAAAGAGTAAAGAATACGGTTCCTCGGCACGACCCACCCGGTCTGCTGCCCAAGGGGCGGCACAGTGGTTGTTTTGTCCCCAACGTCCTTGTACAGTTCGCCCGTTTGGGGGCCTAGCAGAATTTGGGCCAATACATACATACATATATAGATAGACGACCATGACGCAGCGTGTCGGAGCTTCGAGCGACGCGCCGCGCGGTGGATACCCGCCCGGCGATCGGGCAAAGATGACGGCAGAAAACGATTTCGGGGAACTGCGACCAGCCGATCGATATAGAGCCATGCCATACACTCCCACATCGACGCTTTCGCCCAATCGCATGATGGCCATCGCGGCCGTCGTGCTGCTGCACTTCGGAATCATCCTCGCGCTGAAATCGGGGTTGGCGCGCAAAGCGGTGGACCTGATCAAGGGCCCGATGGAGGTGGCGATCGTCAAGGAAGAAATCCTCCCGGAGAAGGAACCGCCCCCGCCGCCCGTCAAGATCGAAACCCCGCCGCCCTTCGTTCCGCCGCCCGAAATCAACATCGAGTACCCGTCCGAGCCGGTCAACACCATCACCACCATCATCAACAAGCCGCCGCCGGAGCCGACTCCGCCGCCGCGCGGCGCGCCGGTCACCCGCACTGCGCCGACCGCCAATGCGTACGGTTTGTCCAAGCCGGAATACCCGCCGGTGGCCCGCCGCCTGGGTCAGGAAGGCACGGTCACGCTGATGCTGTTCATCAAAGAGGATGGGCGCGTCGGTGATGCGAAAGTGGAGAAGAGCAGCGGCTTCCCCAAGCTCGACGAAGCCGCCGTGCGCCATGCGCTGCGCAACTGGCGCTTCAAGCCGGGCACCGAGAACGGCAAGCCGCTCGCGATGTGGCACTCCTTCCGGGTCAAGTTCAATCTCGAGGATTACTGATCGGGCCGGCGCAGCGCCGGCCCGTGTCGATGGCTCAGTGACAAATGTAGATGAATCGATATAGACGACGATAACGCTTCCGATACAGCAGAGGAATTACGGTCATATGGCAAATCCGCTCACGTCTTCTAGCGAAAGCCCTTACGGCTTGGAACAGCTTTGGACTCAGGGTGACTTCGTCGCCCGCTTTACCCTGATCCTTCTGCTGGTGATGTCGGCAGTGTCCTGGTGGGTCATGTTGACCAAGGCCTGGGATCAGCGCCGCATGCGCGTGCAGGCCAAGCAGGCCGAGAAGGATTTCTGGACCGCCGGCAGCCTCAAGCAGGCCATCGAGAAGCTCAAGGGCAAAAACAACGCCTTCCGTGCGATCGCCGAGGACGGCATGCGCGCCACGCAGCACCATGAAGGCCGTCTGACCGACCAGATCGACTTGCACGAGTGGATCAACCAGTCGCTGCAGCGCGCCCTGGACGGCATCACCAACTACCTGCAGGGCGGTCTACCCATCCTCGCCACCGTCGGATCGACCGCGCCGTTCGTTGGTCTGTTCGGTACGGTGTGGGGCATCTTGAACGCGCTGTTGACCATCAGCGCCGAAGGTCAGGCGACCATCGACAAGGTGGCCGGGCCCGTCGGTGAAGCGCTCATCATGACCGCCCTCGGCCTGGCGGTCGCGGTGCCCGCGGTCATGGGCTACAACATCCTGCTGCGCCGGAACAAGGTGGTCATCGAGCGGCTCAAGTACTTCGCCACCGACCTGCACGCCTACCTGCTGAGCGGCTCGCGCATCGGCGGGGACACCAAGCCGGCGGCGCCTGCGCGTCCGGCGACGACCTCTCCGTCGGCAGCGCGCTCGTAAGCCTCTGGCGCCACAGGAGTCATCGCCATGGGCATGAGTGTCGGACAAGAGGAAGAGGGCGGAGCGATCGCGGAGATCAACACGACGCCGCTCGTGGACGTCATGTTGGTGCTGTTGATCATCTTCCTGATCACGATCCCGGTCATCAGCCACTCGGTTCCGGTCAACCTGCCCAAGGCCTCCAATATCCCGACGGAAACGCGGCCGGAGAACATCACCATCTCGGTGGATGCCAACGGCCGCACGTTCTGGAACGACATTCTGGTGGTGGACAAGGAGCAGATGCTCGAGCGCATGAAACGCACCGCGGTGATCCAGCCCCAGCCGGAGATCCATATCCGCGGCGACAAGGAAGCGCGCTACGAGTTCGTGGGCCGGGTGGTGGTGCTGTGCCAGCGGGCCGGCATCGCCAAGGTCGGGTTCATCACCGAGTCGGACAAGCCGCACGCCGGCCGCCGCTGAGCCGTCCCGGACCAACCTAACCGACCCATCTGATCGACGACAGCACTAACCGAGATCGAGAGACACTGCCATGGCGATGAGTGTTGGAGAATCCGACAGCAGCATGATGGACATCAACACCACGCCGCTGATCGACGTGATGCTCTGTTTGTTGATCCTGCTGATCATGACGCTGCCGAAGGTGACCGACGCGGTCAAGCTCGACATGCCCCGCCCGACCCAGAACCAGAACCAGCAGTCGGTGGTGATCGAGGTCGAGGTGGACTTCGACGGCACCACGTTGTGGAACGGCTCGCCGGTCGACGACGCCACGCTCGCCAGCTACTTCAACGCGGCCGCGACCCAGGAGCCGCAGCCGGAAATCCATCTCCGCCCGAACCGGCGCGTCAAGTACGACTATGTGGCCAAGGTTCTCGCCATGGCGCAGCGGTTGGGCGTCAAGAAGCTCGGCTTCGTCGGCAACGAACAGTTCATTGACTGACCGGCTCCGCCCTGGCGCCGATCGCAGCGGTGCGGCGGTCCCCACCGTAAAAATTTCAATAACTTGCGCTCGATGGGTTCCGGCAGTCACAATTTTTATGTCCCCGGATGGACGTGTACCGCCAGATGCGGGAGCGGTTAGGGGACCGTTAAGGTTTTGAGTTCTAAAGTCCCGACGCGCTCGGTGCGCACGATCTGAATGCGAGGAGCATACCCATGCGGAGGACCACGGTGACAGGCTTTGCATCCCGGACCGCCCTTATGGCAATGGCAGCCCTGCTGACGCTACTGGCCGTGGGCCTGCAGGCCACGGCGGCCGACAAACAACAGGCTCCGGCGCAGGGCGGCCAGCAGATCAGCCAGAAGGTCGGCAAGCTGCTCGTTCCCGCTCATGAGGCGATGACCAAGGAGCAATGGGACGAGGCGATGAACCTCCTGCAGCAGGCCCAGGCTCTGGACGGCCGAACCGATTTCGAGAATTTCCAGATCGGCGAAATGCTGGCCTTCGTGCAGGTCCGCAAGCAGCAGTACGCCGAGGCGGCGGCGACCTTCGAGCGCGGCCTGAAATCCGGATTTCTGCCCCCCGACAAGGTCGACGAGCGGCTGCGGATCCTCACGCAGTTGAACTACGAGACCAAGAACTACGCCAAGGCGGTCGAATTCGGCGGCCGCCTGCTGGGCAACCTGAAGCAGCCCGATCCGGAGCTGCGCTCGCTGGTTGGCCGCGCCCAATACCTCACGCGCGACTTCAAAGGCGCTGTCGACACCATGCAGCGCGCCAGCGAGGAAGCGCGCGCCGCCGGCAAGCCGCCGAACGAAACCTGGCTGCAAGTGCAGCTGAGCAGCTACGTGGAGCTGAAGGATTCGCCCGGCATCCTGAATTCCCTTGAGCAGCTGGCCGTCGAGTTCCCCAAGAAGAAGTACTGGGAAGACCTGTTCCGCATGCTCAAGCGTCAACCCGATACCGATCCGCGCGTGCTGCTGAACCTCTACAGGCTCATGCTCGATACGAACATGATGCAGGAGGCCGACGACTACGTGCAGATGGGGCGCACGGCGATGCGCATGGGTATCCCGGGAGAAGCCGTCGCGGTGCTGGAGCAGGGCAAGACCAACAAGGCCTTCAGCGGCGAAGTCAACGAGGAGCTCGGCCGGCAGACCCTGCAGGAGGCCAAGCAGGCCTCGATTGCAGACAAGAAAGCGCTCGCCTCGCTGGAGCAGGAAGCGAAGGCGGGCAAGAAAGGCGAGGTCGAGCTGCAGCTCGGTATCGCCTACATGAGTTACGGCCAGTACGATAAGGCCATCGAGGCGATCCAGCGGGGCCAGAAAAAAGGCGGGCTGAAGTATCCCGGCGAGGCGGACCTGGTGTTGGGCCGCATCCTGAACAAGCTCAATCGCAAGAGCGATGCCACGGCCGCGTTCGCCAACGTCGTAGCGAGCAAGCCGAGCGATGAAGCCGGCCGGCAGCTCGGCCTGCTGGCGAAATTGTGGTCAGCCTACCTGCGGGACCCGTCCGCGGTGAGTACGTGAGGATCGAGATAATGAAAAAACTAATTGCCCTGTCTTACGCCGCCTGCCTGTGCGCGAGCTTGATCGCCGGCGCCGCCGTTGCGGCCGAGCAGTTCAGCCGCGAAGTCGGCAAGCCGCTCGCGGCCGCGCAGGCCGAGATCAAGAAGAAGAGCTGGGACATGGCGCTCGCGCGGCTCAACGAAGCCAACGCAGTCAAGACCAAGACGCCTTACGAGCAGTACTCGATCAACGAGATGAAGGCGTACGTGTACTACCAGACCGGCAAGTTCGACGAGGTCGCCAAGCTCTACGAGGAGAATCTCGCCTCCGGCAGAACCCCGCCCAACCAGGTCGACGACCGCCTGAAGATCCTCACCCAGGTCTACGCCCGCCAGCGCAATGACCAGAAGACGATCGAATACGGCAATCGCTGGATCAAGGCCAGCGGCGCCTCCAATCCGGACGCCTATCAGTTCGTGGCGCAGGCTTATTATCAGCAGAAGGACTATCGCAACGCCGCCAAGACGATGCAGGAAGGCATCAACGTCGCAACCCGGAACGGCAAGAAAATCGAAGAGAACTGGCTGCTGTTGAAGCTCAACAGCTATTACGCGCTCAAGGACAACAAGGGCATCATCGATACCCGCGAGCAGCTGGTGCGCAGCTTCCCCAAGCCTCAGTACTGGGAGAATCTGCTGGACATGGTGGCGGGCTCGGTCGAAGACGACCGCGCCAAGCTCAATCTCTACCGCCTGCGCCTCGATCTGAACGTGCTGAAGAAACCGGTTGACTATGTCGAAATGGCGCAGATGATGATGGACAAGGAGTTCAACGTGCCGGCCGAGGCCGCGGCCGTCGTGCAGCACGGTATCGACAACAAGGTCCTCGAAAACAAGGACCGTGAGCGCGCGAACCGTGTGCTGACGGCAGCCAAGCAGCGGGCCGATGCCGCGCGCCAGGCTCTGCCGCAGGAGGCTCAAGCGGCACAGGCGGCGGCCACGGGCGAGGCGGACGTCCACCTGGGCGCGGCGTACCTGAGCTTCGGGCGCAACGATGAAGCCATCGCGGCGATCGAGCGCGGCATCAAGAAAGGCGTCAAGAACGTGGACGACGCGCGGATTCTCCTCGGACGCGCATACTTGAAGGCCAACCGGAAGGACGAGGCGCGCAAGGCGTTTCAGGCGGTGTCCAACGACTCGGAGCAGGCTACGATCGCCGGGTTGTGGGCGATTCGGGCGCAGCAGGCGTCGTAGCGCGGGAAGCTCCGGCGCGAAGGCACGCGCGTCAGGAAGACGAGGGGAGTACTCAAGAGGCGATCGCTACTCCTCAAGGCGATTCGCATCGTGAAGCGAGCGAGGCGCTCGAATCGGCGTCGGGGTCACAACGCGAATCATCCTGAGGCCGGCGCTTTCGTTTGTTGGCGCCGCGCCTGTGGCGCGCCGAAGCGGCAAGTGGGGAATTGAAGGGGGGCCGAGGGAGGCTGCGGGGAATGTGAGGTTATGGCTCAGGAGTTTCGCGAGGGCGATGTTTTCAGTCTCCCGCTGGCGCACGGAGGGTTCGGCGTGGGCGTGCTTGCGCGCCGGCCGCGCCGGGGCACGGTGGTGTTGTGCTACTTCTTCGGGCCGCGTCGCAAGCAGGCCGCCGTCACTGAAGGGGTGGACGCCCTGCGCGCAGGGGGCGCGTTGCTCGTTTGTCGTCTCAAGGATACCGGGCTCCATCGCGGATCGTGGCGGGTAATCGGCGCAATCGGCCAATGGCGGCGCGACGAATGGCCGGTGCCGCCCTTCATCCGCAAGGAAGGTCTTTCCCAACGGGGCATTCGCGTCGAGTACGGCGATGACAATCTGACGGTATCGGCCCGCGAGACCGCCGCCGGCGTGACCGACATGAGCCTGGCGGATGACATCGTGTTCGACGAGCAGCGCATCGTGGACGCGCTGGAGCGGGTGATCGTGGAGCAAACGTCCACGGTGACGGTCGATCCCAGCAAGTGGACGGGTTGAGATGCCGGCCGGCCTGAGGCCGGCGCCGGCACGGCACTGACTCTACCGTTCCCCGCCGATCCAGGGTAGAGTCTCGCGCCGTTTTTCGCGCAATTCACCGTTGTACACATGTCCACCTGGGTCGTTCACAAGTTCGGCGGCTCGAGCGTTGCCGATGCCGAGTGTCTGAGGCGCGTAGCCGCCATCGTCACCTCGGGGCACGCCCAGGGCGCGCCGCAAGGCGTCGTGTTGTCTGCCTGCCGTGGGGTTACCGACGCCCTGTATGAGGTCCTCGGGCTGGCGGAGCGCCAGGATCCGGCGTTCGAGTCGCGGCTCGGCGAGATCCGCGAGCGCCACATCGGCATCGCGGAAGACGTGCTCAAGCCTGGCTCGGCAGCCGCTTACGTCGCGGAGATCAAGTCCGACTGCCGTGACATCCTAGGCATTCTGCAGACCGTCAAGCTGACACGGTCGGCCGCGCGCAACATCCGCGATCTCGTGGCCGGTTTCGGCGAGCTTTGGTCCACGCGGCTCTTCACGGCGCTGCTGCGCGATCACCATGCCATCCCGGGCGGCGTCGAGTGGCTCGATGCGCGCAAGGTGCTGGTCGTGGAGTGGGGCCCCCTGGGCCCGGCGGTCCAATGGGAGGAATCCGGGAGCCGATTGGCGGCGGAGCTGAAACCCGATTTCACCGGGGTGGCCGTGATCACCGGCTTCATCGCCTCCGATACGCGGGGACTCCAGACCACCCTGGGCCGCAATGGCAGCGATTTCTCGGGTTCGATCTTCGGCGCGCTGCTCCAGGCGCGCGAGATCCAGATCTGGACGGACGTCGATGGGGTGCTGAGCGCAGATCCGCGGCTCGTGCCTGACGCCCAGGTGATCGACTCGCTCTCTTACACGGAGGCCATGGAGCTTGCGTACTTCGGCGCCAAGGTGCTCCATCCGCAGACCATGGCGCCGGCGGTGGAGCGCGACATCCCGATCTGGATCCGCAATACCTTCGCGCCGGAGAAGCCCGGGACGCTGATCTGCGCGCGGCCGGAATCGAAGCTGCAGGTCAAGGGCATCACCAGCATCGGCGCGATCGCGTTGGTCAATCTCGAAGGCGCCGGCATGATCGGCGTGCCCGGCACCGCCTATCGGCTGTTCGGCGCGCTGCGCGAGGAGAACATCTCGGTCATCCTGATCTCGCAGGGCAGCTCCGAGCACTCGATCTGCTGCGCGATTCCGCAAGCGCAGGCCGACGAGGCCGAGCGGGTGGTGCGCCGCGCCTTCGACAGCGAGCTGCGGCAGGGGCAGATCCAGAGCGTGACGGTCGACCGCGGCCTGAGCATCGTGGCCGTGGTCGGCGACGGCATGGCGGGCGTGCACGGCGTGGCGGCCAAAGTGTTCTCCGCGCTGGCCGACGCGACCGTGAATATCCGCGCCATCGCGCAAGGCGCTTCGGAACGCAATATTTCGGTGGTGATCGACGACCGCAGCACGGCCAAGGCGCTGCGCGCGGTGCACTCCGGTTTCTATCTGTCGCCACACACGATCTCCCTCGGTGTCATCGGCCCCGGTACCGTGGGGAGCGTCTTCCTGGACCAGCTCGCGGGCCAGGTGGAGCGCCTCAAACGCGATTTCAAGCTGGACCTGCGGCTGCGCGGCCTCATGACTTCAAGCCGCATGGTGCTGGCGGACGGCGGCATCGACCTGCGCGACTGGCGCAAGTCGCTCGAGAAGGACAGCACGCCCGCCGACATCGCCCAGTTCACTTCGTTTGTCCACGCGGATTTCCTGCCGCACACGATCATTGCGGATTGCACGGCCAATGCAGGCATCGCCACGCACTACGCGGAGTGGCTCGGCGCGGGCGTGCACGTGGTTACGCCGAACAAAAAAGCCAACAGCGGCCGGCTGAGCGACTACCGCGCCATGCAGGACGCGCGGCGGCACGCCGGCAGCCACTACCTGTACGAAGCGACGGTCGGCGCGGGACTGCCCGTCATCCAGACGTTGCGCGACCTCTGCGCCACCGGCGATGAGATCGTCAGCATCGAGGGCATCTTTTCGGGCACGCTGGCCTACCTGTTCAACGTCTACAACGGCAGCGTGCCGTTCTCCACCATCGTGCGCGAAGCCAAGGCCAAGGGCTATACGGAGCCCGATCCGCGCGATGACCTGTCCGGCATGGACGTGGCACGCAAGCTCATCATCCTCGGCCGCGAGATGGGCCTGGAGCTCGAGCTGGAGGACGTCGACGTGGAGAGCCTGGTGCCGCCGAGCCTGGCGAAATGCGACGTGGAGGAATTCCTGCTGCGCCTGCCGGAGTTCGACGCGCAGATCCAGGAGCGTTACCGGCGCGCCAATGCCGAAGGCCAGGTGCTGCGCTACGTCGGGCGGCTCAACGCCCAGGGCAAGGCCACCGTCGGCTGTCTGGCTCTGGACGCGCGCCATCCGTTCGCCAACATCGCGCTGACCGACAACATCGTCCGCTTCGCGACGCGCCGGTACTGCGACAATCCGCTGATCGTGCAGGGCCCGGGGGCAGGCCCTGAAGTCACGGCAGGGGGAGTGTTCGCGGATCTGCTGCGACTGTGCGCGTATCTGGGAGCGAAGCTCTAGAAGCAATGAATACCAACGCTAGGGGATGTCATGGCTGATTTCGTCACCGCCTTTGCGCCTGCCACGGTCGCCAACGTCGGCATCGGGTTCGACATCCTCGGGCACACGGTGCAATCGCTCGGCGATCGCGTCACCGCCCGGCGCACCGATCAGCGCGGCGTGCACATCCGCGCGATCACCGGCGTGGTGACGCGCCTGCCGCTCGATGCGGCGCGCAACACCGCCGGCAAAGCCGTCATGAGCCTGTGGGAGAAGCACGGCGGGCGGGGCGGAGTGGAGCTGCAGATCGAGAAGGGCATTCCGCTGAGCTCCGGACTCGGCGGGTCGGCCGCCTCCGCGGTCGCCGCAGTCGTGGCGGCCAACGCGCTGCTCCCGGAGCCGGTGGACAAACTCACTTTGTTGAAGTGCGCGATGCAGGGCGAGCAGCTCGCCAGCGGCTCGGCGCACGTCGACAACATTTCGCCGTCGCTGTTCGGCGGGCTGGTGCTGACGGTGGGCGTGGACCAGCCGCGCGTCAAGCAGGTGCCGGTTCCGGGTGGCATCCGCTGCGTCCTCATTCATCCGCATCTGGAGCTGGAGACGCGCGAAGCGCGCGGAGTGCTCAGCAAGAACGTCAGCCTCTCGGACTTCGTCTGGCAGACCGCCAACCTGGCCGGCTTCATTTCCGGCTGCTATTCCGGCGACCTGGACCTGATCCGTGATTCTTTCGAAGACGTGGTCATCGAGCCGCAGCGCCAGGCGCTGATCCCCGGTTTTCGCACGGTGCGCAACGCCGCCATGTCGCATGGCGCGCTCGGCTGCTCGATTTCGGGAGCGGGTCCGACCGTGTTCGCCTGGTGCGAGGCGCCGCGCGCGGAGGCCATCCGCCTGGCGATGGTGGCGGCGTTCGCCGAGCATGGCCTGAAGTCCGACTACTGGATCACGGTGATCGAGCCGCCCGGAGCGCGGATCGAGGAGTCGGCTTGACATGCATCTGCGCAGCAGCCGCAACCCGCAGCACACCGCGACGCTGACTCAGGCGATCGGCCGCGGCCTGGCACCGGACGGCGGTTTGTACCTTCCCGACCCGTTGCCGCGCCTGGACGGGCAGCCGTGCTCCACGGCGCTGGCTGATGTCGCCGCCTGGGCGCTGCGCCCGTTTTTCACCGGCGATGCCCTCGAGCCGCAGCTCGCGCAGATCGCGCGCGAGGCCCTGAATTTTCCCGCGCCGCTTACACTGCTCGGCACGGGACCGTCCGCCGCGCAGGTGCTGGAGCTGTTTCACGGCCCGACCGCGGCCTTCAAAGACTTCGGCGCGCGCTTTCTGGCCGGCTGCCTGCAGCACCAGCGGCGGCACGCCGCCAGGCCATTGACGATCCTGGTCGCCACATCCGGCGACACCGGTGGCGCGGTCGCAGCGGCATTTCACGGCAAGCCGTGGGCTCAGGTCTGCGTGCTGTTTCCCAAGGGCATGGTCTCCCCGCGCCAGCAGCAGCAGCTGACCTGCTGGGGCGGAAATGTGCGCAGCTTCGCCGTGCGCGGGACTTTCGACGCTTGCCAGCAGACGGTGAAGGCCGCGTTCCTCGACGCCGGCATGGCCGAGCAGCGCGACCTGTCCTCCGCCAACAGCATCAATATCGGTCGTTTGTTGCCGCAGCTGGTGTACTACGCCGCTGCGAGCCTCGACATCAGGCAACGCACCGGGCGCGGCGCTTCATTCATCGTTCCGAGCGGCAATCTCGGCAACGTGATGGCCTGCGTCTGGGCGCGCGAGCTGGGCCTGCCGGTCGAGGAGATCGTGCTGGCGCACAATGCGAACCGCACGGTCCCCGATTACCTCGACACCGGCCGCTGGCAGCCGCGCCCGAGCGTTTCGACGCTCGCGTCCGCGATGGACGTGGGTGATCCGAGCAACATGGAGCGCATGCGCGCTTTGTATCCCGGGGTGGAAGCGCTGCGCGAGCATGTTGCAGCCCATTCCGTCAGCGACGAGCAGATTCGCGCGCGGATCCGCGCGGACTACGCCGCCTACGGCCGGGTCTGGTGCCCGCATTCGGCCACGGCGGCGGAGGTGTATGCCAACCTGGAGCCCGCGCGGCGGGAATCGCGGCAGTGGGTCCTGGTGGCCACCGCGCATCCGGCCAAGTTCAGCGAAATCGTCGAACCTTTGATCGGCCGCGAGATCGAAATCCCGCCCGCTCTGGCGGCGCTCCTGGCGCTGCCCAGCCGCTATCAGGAGCTCGATCCGGGCCTGGAACCCTTCAAGCACGCGCTGATGTCCGCATGATCATCGATTTCGAACGCATCGATCCGGAGCTGGTGGCCTACATCGTCCTCGGTGCCCTGCTCGCGTTGGTCATCGCCTATGGCGTCCTGCGCTATCGACGCTACTCGGTTCTGCGCAAGCTCCGCCAGAACGTGAGCGAAGCGGGTTATGACACCCTCATGGACGTGCTCATCCCCGACGGGATGGACGGGCAGCTGCACGTTGATTTCCTGCTGCTGACCCAACGGGGCATCCTCGTACTGAACCTGCGCGAGACGCCCGGCATCATCTTCGGCGGCGACCACATGGACGAATGGACCGTCATGACCCGCAAGCGCCGCTACAGCTTCCCCAATCCGCAAAGCTCGCTGTTCGACCGCGTGGCCGCGGTCAAGCTGCTCGCCGGCGATACGCCCGTGGACGGGCGCGTACTGTTCACGGAGCGCGCGACGTTCCCGAAAGGCCAGCCGCGCTGCGTGGTGCTGATCGAGTCGCTGAAAGGCGAGTACTCGCCGGTCGACCGGGCGGCGATGGAGGAGGTCGTGGCGAGGTACCGGCCGGATTGGGAGCGCGTGAAGGCGGCGGCCAAGCCGAGCGATCTGAAGCGGTATTGATTTCTCTTCCTGGCCGATAGAAACAAACAATAATTGTCAGGATGTGGGCTCAGCAGGGGCGGCTGCGCTGGCGTGGTTCTATCGATTCGCGTGGTCTGCCATGACCTGCGAGACTGCCGCCGTCAGCCTCTTTGCGTAATCGATATGGAGGAACTCGTTCGGTCCATGCGCGTTCGACTGCGGGCCGAGCACGCCGGTGACCAGGAACTGCGTCTGCGGGAACTTCTCGCCCAGCATGCCCATGAACGGGATCGTGCCCCCCGTGCCCATCAGCATGCCGTCGTGGCCGAAGAACGTTTTCGACGCCGCGCGCATCGATTTTTCCAGCCAGGGCTGCAGGGGCGGCGCGTTCCAACCTGCCGTGTCGGAGCCGGAAGTGAAGCTCACCCGTGCGCCGTATGGCGGCTCGGTCTGCAGCGCATTGCGGATTGCAGCCGCCGCCTTGCGCGCATCGCACGTCGGCGGCAGGCGGAAGGACAGCTTGACGCTGATTTTCGGCAGAAGCACGTTGCCGGCATTGCGCACGGCGGGCAGGCCGTCGATGCCCGTCACCACCACGGTCGGGCGCCACGTGGAATTGAGCAGCAGATCCAGCGGCTCATTGGAGATCGAGCGCGCGCCGTCGACGAACGGCAGACGCGCTTTGACGGAATCGCCGAGCACGCTGGCCGCCTCAGCCGCCTGCCGCAGACGCTCGTCCGGGATCTTCACGTACAGCTCGTCGAGCTGCACGTCGCCATTGTTCTCGTTCGAGAGGCGCGCGAGGAGCTGGCGCAGCACGTCGAAGCACGAGGCGGCGATGCCGCTGCCCATGCCCGAATGCACGCCTTCCGTCAGCAGCTGGATGTCGAGCGTGCCGACGATATTGCCGCGCAGGGAAGTCGTGAGCCACAGCCGCTCGTAGTCGCCGGCCTCCGCGTCGAGACAGATCACCAGGCTGGGCGTACCGATCCGGTCGGCGAGGGCGTCGACATGGAAGGGCAGGTCGGGGCTGCCGCTTTCCTCGCAGGCCTCGATCAGGACCACGCAGCGGGCGTGGGGAATTCCCTGAGCCTGCAGCGTCGCGATCGCGGTGAGCGAGGAGAACACCGCATAGCCATCATCGGCGGCGCCTCGTCCGTAGAGTTTGCCGTCCCTGATCACCGGCTTCCACGGGTCCAGGCCCTCGTGCCAGCCCGTGAACTCCGGTTGTTTGTCGAGGTGCCCGTAGAGCAGAACGCAATCCTGCGCGGACGCCGGCTTCACGGTGCCGGGGATCTCGATGAACAGGACCGGTGTGCGGCCGGGTAACCGGGCAATTTCCAGCTTCAGGCCGGCGATCGGCTGCTTGCGGCACCAGCCGGCCATCAGCTGCACCGCCTTTTCCATGTGACCGTTGCGCTCCCATTCCGGGTCGAACAGCGGCGACTTGTTCGGGATGCGCACGTACTCGCTCAGAGTCGGGACGATGGTCTGGTCCCAGGCGGTCGCCGCGAAGCGCTGGGCCTGTTGTGGATCAAGGGATTTATTCATAAATAACAATCCATTAGGTGATTTACTTCAACGTCATTCCGGCCAGCCGAACAGACGGCGGGCATTGGCGGTGGTGGCAGCGGCGAGACTGTCGGGGGACTCGCCCCGGGCCGCGGCGATCGTACCGAGAATGTGGGGCAGATACATCGGCTCGTTGCGGCGGGATTCGGGCTTGCGCGGCAGATCGCGCGGTAGCAGGTACGGTCCGTCGGTTTCGATCAGCAGCCGGTCCGCAGGAATGCGCGTCACGACCTCCTTCAGATGCTGGCCGCGCCGCTCGTCGTTGATCCATCCGGTGATGCCGATGTAGAGCCCGAGCGCGAGATACTCCTGCGCTTGCGCCAGGGAGCCGGTGAAACAGTGCGCGACGCCCCCGCAAAGCTGCGGGCGATATTCGCGCACGATGCGCAGAAAATCCTCGTGGGCGTCGCGCTGGTGCAGGAATGCCGGTTTGCCCGTGCGCGCCGCAAGCTCGAGCTGCCAGCGGAATGCACGCTCCTGGGCCGCGCGGGGCGACAAATCGCGAAAATAGTCGAGGCCGCATTCGCCTGCGGCGACGACCTCCGGCGAGCGCATCAGGGTCTCCAGTTCCGGCATCCGCTCTTCGGTCAGATCGGCCGCGTGATGGGGATGCACGCCCGCGGTGGCGCGCATGATATGCGGATGCTCGCGTGCCAGCTCGAGCGCGCGGCGGGTGCCGGGGAGGTCAGCGCCCGTCACCAGGAAGTGGCCCACCCCCGCCGCGCGTGCGCGCTCGATCACCTGGCTACGATCGTGAGCGTAGCTGTCATGGCCGAGGTTGATGCCGATATCGACAAGCGGCGTGGACATGTCCGGGCTCGCGGATCCGAGGGAATTCGAAGATCCATCGAGGACCGTTCGATGGACCGTTCGATGGAAGATAACGACGGCCTGCCATGATATCGTTTCGCGTTCCAAAAGAGACCTCATAGGACCGATCAGATGGCCGAGGACAAGAACAAACTCCTGCAGGAGTTGCGCATCGACAGGAACCAGCGGGATGAAGGGACCGACCTGCGCGGTCGCTGGATCATCGGCGCAATCCTGGCCGCGCTGGTCATCGCAGCGGCGGTGAGCGCTTTTTTCTATCTGCGCGGGGAGCGCTTCGAGGTGGAGGTGGCGACCGCCGTCGCGCCCACGAGCGCAGGCTCGGCTGCGGTCCTGCAGGCCACCGGCTATGTCACGGCCCGGCGCGAAGCGACGGTCTCGGCCCAGATCACCGGGACGCTGACGGAGGTCTTGATCGAAGAAGGCGAGCACGTTCGCGCCGGCCAGGTGCTGGCGCGCCTGGAAAACAAGGCCCAGCAGGCGAGTCTCGCGCAAGCCCGCGCGCAGGAGGCCGCCGCCCGCGCTCTGCGCGAGCAGCTGCAAGTGCAGCTCGAACAGTCGCAGCGCGATCTTGCGCGCAGCGAGGACCTCGTCGCCCGCAAGCTGATCTCGCAGCAGGCGCTGGAGACCGCGCGCACACAAACACAGTCACTGCGCGCGCAGCTCGAGTCGCAGAAGGAGCAGGTACGGCTCGCCGAAGCGGCGGTCGCCGGCGCCCGAGTGCAGCTCGAGTACACCACGGTGCGCGCGCCGTTCTCGGGTGTCATTACCGCCAAGGCCGCGCAGGCCGGCGAAATCATCTCGCCCATCTCGGCCGGCGGCGGCTTCACACGCACTGGCGTGGGGACCATCGTGGACATGGATTCCCTGGAGGTCGAGGTGGACGTGAACGAGACCTACCTCAACCGTATCCAGCCCGAGCAGCCCGCGCAGGCGGTGCTCGACGCCTATCCCGACTGGACGATCCCCGCCCATGTCATCGCGATCGTGCCCACCGCAGACCGGAGCAAAGCGACCGTGAAAGTGCGGGTCGCGCTCGACAAGAAGGATCCACGGATCCTGCCCGACATGGGCGTCAGGGTATCCTTCCTGGAAGAGGCGCAAAAACCGGCCCAGGCGCCCCAGGGCGTTCTCGTGCCCACGTCGGCGATCGTCGAGCGTGATGGCAAAACGGTCGTTTTTGTCGCGGAGGGCGAACGCGCCCGCGCCCGTGCGGTCACAGCAGGGCAGACGTATGGCGATCTGCGGCTGCTCGCGGACCTGGCGGCGGGCACCCCGGTGGTCCGTGCGCCGCCCGCCCAGATGCGGGATGGCGCGCGAATTACCGTCAAGCCCGCATCGTAGGTTCGGCGACGGCAGGCTCTGCAACAGCGAGGCACGTCCATGGCCAATCTGGTGGAAATCCGCAACGTCAGCAAGGTTTACGAGCGCGGCAAACAGAAGCTCGAGGTCCTGCACCATATCGATCTGGACGTCGAGAAGCAGGATTTCATCGCCCTCATGGGGCCGTCCGGCTCGGGCAAGACCACGCTGCTCAATCTCATCGGCGGACTGGATTCGCCCACCGACGGCAGCATCGGCGTGAACGGCGAGCGCATCGATCGCCTGAGCGAGGGCGCGCTGGCGAAATGGCGCGCCGCGAACGTCGGGTTCGTCTTCCAGTTCTACAACCTGCTGCCCATGCTGACGGCGCAGAAGAACGTCGAGCTGCCGCTGCTGCTGACCAAGCTCTCTTCGGCGCAGCGCAAGCGCAATGCCGCCATCGCGCTGGAGCTGGTCGGCCTGGGCGATCGCACGACACACAAACCCAGCGAGCTGTCCGGAGGCCAGCAGCAACGCGTCGCCATCGCGCGCGCCATCGTCTCCGACCCCATGCTGCTGGTTTGCGACGAGCCCACCGGCGACCTCGACCGCACTTCGGCACAGGAGGTCCTGACGCTCCTCCAGCAACTCAATCGCGAGCACGGCAAGACCATCTTGATGGTGACGCACGATCCCAAGGCCGCCGAGTTCGCCACCCACATCCTGCACCTGGACAAAGGCACGCTGGTGGAACAAGCCACTCACGCGCCGGCCTGACCCGGGCAACCGCGAACCGACAGGAGCCTCAGCCTGTGAAGTACCTGCACCTGATCTGGGCCGCGCTCTTTCGTCGCAAGACGCGCACCGTCTTCACGCTGCTGTCGGTGTTCGCCGCGTTCCTGCTGTTCGGCCTGCTCGACTCCGTCCGCAGCGCCTTCGCGTCCGCCGGCGAGAACTTCGCCGGCATCGACCGGCTGGTCACCGTTTCCAAGGTCAGCTTCACGCTCGAGCTGCCCAAGAGCCTGCTGGCGCGCATCCAGACCGCGCCCGGCGTGGCCGACGTCACCTACGCCAATTGGTTCGGCGGCATCTTCCAGGACCCCAAGAATTTCTTTCCTTCGCAGGCGGTCGCCGCGAACTTCCTCGATCTGTATCCGGAGTACCGGCTGAGCGCGGAGCAGCGCGCCGCTTTCCGCAATACGCGTACCGGCGCCGTGGTCGGCGCGACCCTCGCCAGGCGCTTCAACTGGAAAGTCGGCGACAAGATCCCGCTGCAAGCCACGATCTTCCCGCAGAAGGACGGCAACAACACCTGGACCTTCGATCTGGTCGGCATCTTCAACATCGATGACTCGAAGCTCAGGTCGCAGGAAGGCCTGTTCCTCTTCAACTGGGAATACTTCGACGAAGCGCGCGCGTTCGGCAACGGCCAGATCGGCTGGTACATCACCAAGGTGGCCGCCGCCAACCAGGCCGATCGGGTGGCGCAGACCATAGACGCGCTTTCGGCCGGCTCGGACCACGAGACCAAGACGCAGAGCGAGCAGGCGTTCAATGTGGCCTTCATCAGCCAGTTCGGCGATATCGGCTTGATCGTCACCGCAATCATGGTGGCGGTATTTTTCACGCTGATCCTGCTCACCGGCAACACGATGGCGCAGGCGGTGCGCGAGCGCATCCCCGAGCTGGCGATCCTGAAAACGATCGGCTTCTCCAACAAAAGTGTGCTCGGACTGGTGCTGAGCGAGGCGGTGCTGATGATCGTGCTCGGCGGCACGCTCGGTCTGCTGGCCGCCGGAATCGTGATCGGCGCCCTGCAGGTGGCGGTCGGCGGGGTGATGCCGCTCGGGACCATCGCCGGCGGCATCTGGTTCCGAGGCATCGCGCTGATGGTCGGCATCGGCGTCGTAGTGGGCATCCTCCCCGCGCTGCGCGGCATGCGCCTTCGCATCGTCGATGCTCTGGCTGGAAGGTAAGGAGTGCCAGTGGGCAAATTCACGCGCTTTCTGCAGAACGCCGGCCTCATCCTGCTCATCATCGTCGCGATCGCGGTGCTCACGACGGTGCCGGGCTGGATACTGCTGGGACTGGCGGTCCTGCTGGCCGCCTGGATGGCCTTTACCCGCCGCGGGCGTCAGGCCTGGTCGGTCACCGAAGTCGGCATCGCCACCATTCCGCAGCGCCTCGGCTCCTCCTCGGTCGTCGTGGTGGGCATCGCCGGAGTCGTCGGTGTGCTGGTCGCGCTGCTTGCGATGGCCGAGGGCTTTCAGGCGACGCTCAAACAAACCGGCACCGACGATACGGCCATCGTGATGCGCTCAGGGGCGAACACCGAGCTGAATTCCGTGCTCGCGCACGACATCGCCGTGCTGATCTCGCAGGCGCCGCAGGTGCTGAAGAATTCGCACGGCGAGCCGCTCGCCTCGCAGGAGCTGGTGGTGGTCGCCTCGCTGCCGAAGAAGAGCAACGGGCTGGATGCGAACGTCGAGATCCGCGGAGTCGGGGAGAACGCCTGGGAGCTGCGGCCAACGGTCAGGATCATCGCAGGGCGCAGGTTCACGCCCGGGCTGCGCGAGCTCATCGTCGGCAAGGGCGCGCGCGAGCAATTCGCCAACATCGACCTCGGCGCCACGCTCAAGCTGAATGGACAGGTCTGGACCGTGGTGGGCGTGTTCGATTCCGGCGATGCCCATAATTCCGAGGTCTGGGGCGATGTGCAGGTGGTGGGCTCGACGTACCGGCGCGGCAGCAGCGTGACCTCGATCACCGTGCGCCTGACCGGCGCCGGCGATCTCGATGCCTTCGAAGCCGCGCTCGCGAGCGACCCGCGGCTGAAGGTCGATGCCAAGTCCACGCGCGCGTACTACAGCCAGCAATCGGAGCAGCTCACGCGCATGATCCACGTGCTCGGCACCACGATCGGGATCATCATGGCGATCGGCGCTATTTTTGGGGCGCTCAACACGATGTACGCCGCGGTGGCCACGCGGGCGCGCGAGATCGCGACGCTGCGCGCCATCGGTTTCCGCGGCCTGCCGGTGATCGTGTCGGTGATGCTGGAGACGATGCTGCTGGCGCTGCTGGGGGGGTTGCTGGGCGCGGCCGTCGCATGGCTCATCTTCGATAATTACACCGTCTCCACGCTGGGACAGAATTTCAGCCAGGTCGTGTTCGCGTTCCAGGTGACGCCACCGCTCCTGTGGACCGGCCTGAAGTGGGCGCTCGCGATCGGCTTCATCGGCGGTTTGTTCCCCGCGCTGCGGGCCGCGCGGCAGCCGGTCACCAGCGGCCTCAGGGAGCTTTAGACCGTAGCGATGTTGCGTCCGGCATCCATTCTGTCTTTGTTGACGCTGCTGTCGCTGGGGCTGATCGGCGGCGCTGCCCGCGCCGCCGACGAGGCGTCATTCGAAGACATGGAGAGCCGCATCGACTATGCCTGGTTCACCGAGGACGTCAACGCGCTGCGCAGCCTCGTGCAGTCTGCCCAGGCGATCAGCCAGAAAGGACCGGATTCTCCCGACGTCCGCTATCTGCTCGCGCTGGCCAACTACCGACTCGGCCTGCTGCTCGCCGGACCCAAGCCCGCCGACGCCACTGCCGCAATGGATCATTGCGTCGAAGAGAGCGGCAGGACGCTGCAGGTGCAAACCTCATCGGCCGAGGCCTATGCGCTGCAGGGAACGTGCTATGCAGAGCTGGCGCGGCTGCACAATTGGAAGACCGTCGTGAACGGTCCCTTCGCGACTTTGAAGATGGACAAGGCGCTCAAGCTCGCGCCAAACAATCCGCGCGTGGTCCTGCTCGACGGCGCGCGCGACTACGCCGAGGCGCGGCCGGGCGGCAAGGAGCAGGCGCTGGCGAAATTCCGCCGGGCGCTCGAGTTGTTCGAGACCGCGCTGGAGAGCCGCACCGGTTCCGGCCCGGGCACGCCGAGCTGGGGCTACGCGGACACTTACGCCTACATCGGCCGATGTCTGCAGGAGAAGGGTGACCTGCTGGGTGCGCGCAATGCGTACGAGCGGGCCCTGATCATCGCGCCGGATTTCGCCGCCGTGCGGCGCGAGCTGCAAAGTTTGTTGAAGGGATAGGCAACGAGCGCGCTGGATGCGCGGCCGGAACGCCTGCTTCTAGAAAGCGTAGCGCACGGCGATCTGGAGCGTTTTCTCGACCGCGTGCTCCTCGAGGCCGACGAGTTTGCGCTGCTCCGCCTTGCTGTCGATCCGCGATGCTTCCGCCAGCAGCCGCCAATGGCGATCGTGCGCGTAGCTGTAACAAACCGTCACGGCATCTCCATCCTGATAGCCGGGGAAGAGCTGCGCCCCACGGGTCATGTCGGTATAGAAATCGTCATAGCGCAGCGTCAACCGGTGCTTGCCGATGCGCCGGCTGAGCAGGCCGAAGTACGCGTCGAAATCGGCGATCAGAAGCCCCCGGCCGTCCGCGCTGGGCCCGACGGAAGTATCTCCGGTCATCCATTGCCCGATGATCGTCCAGTCCGCGGGCAGGTCCAGCTGCAAACCGACGCCGTCGAAGCGCGTGCGCCACGCGTATTCATAGCCGTTGGATATTCCCGGGTCGCCGCGGTTGTCGTAGTGCAGAGCACGCAGTGTCAGGCCGCGGCCCGGGTGCACCATCTGCGCGCCGGCGTAGTAACCGGGACGATCGTCGATCTCATGGAACAGCTCCAGCTGGTGGCGCGAGGTGCCGGTCGGAAACAAGCTCGGCAATCCGCCAAACAGGGCCGTCTGACGGTCATGCAGCGCCCACCCGCGCTGAAAAATCAGCACGCCGGCCGGATCGTTCCAGCCATACACGCCGCCGATCAGCGAGACGTCGACGGCGTGTCCGAGGCGCGCGCCCATCCAGGTTGCATTCGCCTCGGCGCCGATCGTGCGGATCTCCTCACCCAGCCAGGTGTTGATCGCCGACGAGCTGAGCGAGTACTCGCTGTTCCAGCCGTGCGCGCGGTTCTCGAGCGAGACCGGCGGGTAGAACGCCCCGGCGCGAATCCGCCAGCGCCAGCTGTTGCGCGGCCACGGCCGCCATTCGAGGAAGGCCTCGCTCACATCCAGCGGATTTTTGTCGCCGTCGCCGTAGGCATCGAGCGTGACGCGGGCGTTGACGGTGTCCAGGAGCCGCCCGCGATACTCGAGGAACGCGCGGCCGAGCTGCGCACCCTTGTGCTGTTCGTCGAAGCGCGTCAAGCCGAAACCGCCGCGCAGGAAGGAATCGGTTGCATCGCTCGCCACGTAGCGCAGGTCGAGCTGCCCGGACAGCATATGTGCGTCGGCATCGCCCTCGGCCGCGCCGCGGTCCGCTGTGTGGGCATCCGAGGCGAACCAGGCGCCGGCCAGCGCGAACGCTGGTGCCGCGGCGCGCCATGATCCGCGAGTGGTATCCCATGGACTCATCGTGCACCCGTGCGTCTCGCGCCCCATCCGCGGTTCGCAATCCTTTCAATAGTCATCTGAAGTTTTGTTGCGCAGTTCCGGCCGTAACGGATGGGTCAATTGAATCTCCACCGGCGGGTGGGATTGGCCGCCAAGCGTCACAGTTTTGCGGATCTGCCCCTGCGGCTCGTCGAAGCGCGGGCTCCACACCATCAGCTCGTAGTCGTCCGCCGTCAGGTCTTTGAGCACGGCCGTGCCGCTTGCATCGGTCTTGCCGAAGCTCGGTCCCGGCGCGACGTAGATGTAGCCGATCATGCTGTCATGGATGTTGCAGCCGAGCACCACGATGCCGGGCTCGGGGAACAGGAGCGGCGGGTGCGTTTGTCCGCGGTAGAGAGGCAGCTGAAAACGTTTGGTGGGGGAGAACGAGTAGACCTGATGGGACACGGTGTCGCTGTTGGGGAACGCCACCGAAGTGCCGGCCTGTATGACGAGAATGCGCGGCACGAACTGGCGGTCGACCTGATCCATGACGGCGGTCTGGGCCGCAGCGGGCGAGGATTTGGCGCGGCTGCCCCGGGCGGCGACGACCACCTCTGAAACCGGCTGGCCTTCGCGATCGACGACCCGGACCTGCAGCTCGCTCGCCTGGACCGTCGAGGCTGCGCCAAGCGCAAGGCCCAGCGCGGCAAGGAGGGCCGAAGCATCCCGCCGGCGCAGATTTCCGCGCCGCGGATTCGAACGAATCGGAGCCCGGCGGATCGGACAAGTAGACATGGGTCTCATTTTGGCAAGCGTCCCGGACTAATGCCATGCCCCGGGACTCCAGATCGGATGCTTTCCGGCGATCTTTCGGGGATCGCGGGCCCGTCCAGGGACCCTCGTCCAGACACCCTGGGGGAATCGATGCAGGCGTTCAGAACCCGGATTTTGACGCTGCTGGTGGCATTGGTCGTGACGACCCAGCTGGCCACGGTGGCCGCGCTGGTTTTGTTTACCCAGCGCGAGGCGCTCGCGCGCGCGCAACGCGACCTGCAGGCCGGCGGCCGTGTGTTCGCGGGCATCATGCAATCGCGCGCCCAGCAGCTGCGCGGCGCGGTGCAGATACTGGTTGCCGACTACGGCTTCAAGGAAGCCGTCACCACGGGCGAGCAGGCGACGATCCGCTCGGCACTGGACAACAGTACCGCCCGCATCAAGGCCGACCTGGCCGTGTTCTTCGACAACCGCGGCAAGGTCCTGGCCACCACAGCACCCGACCTCACCGGCACCGCAGGTGCCGATCTCATCAGGGGCGCGGGCGAGGGATCCGATGTCCTCTACCGCCCGATCGGCGGTCAATCCTATCTGCTGGTGATGGCGCCGGTCCGCGCGCCTGCACCGGTCGGCTGGGCCGCGATCGGCTTCCGCATCGACGCGCGGCTGGCCGCCGAAATGCGCTCCCTGCTGGGCGTGGAGGTGACGTATTACGATCGTCAGCGTCCGCAGGAAGCGGCGTTCGTCTCCACGCTGAGCGCGGACCTCGTGGAAGATCTGCATCAAGAAGTTGTCAAATTTCCGGCCGCGGGAGCGCCGCCCCAGCGATTGGATCTGGGCGGTCACAGCTACGTGGTGTTCGACCAGCCCGTCGAGGGCTCCGAAGGACGACTGCACGTCATCCTGCAGACCTCTTTGGCCGACATCCTCGCCGCATTCGCGGGTCTGCGCGGCGCCATCCTCCTGATCGCCGCTCTGGGCATTCTGCTCGCTTTGCCGATTGCTTCGCTGCTCGCGCGCGGCGCGAGCCGTCCACTCGATGCGCTGGTCTCGGCCGCTCAGAGGATCGAAGGCGGCAATTACTCCGTCCCGGTAGTCCTGCACGGGAGCCGGGAGTTCATCAGCGTCGCCACGACACTCAACTCGATGCAGGAGAGGGTGGGCGAGCGCGAGCGCCGGATCCTGCAGCAGGCCACGCATGACGATTTGACGGGCCTGCCGAACCGCCGGCACTTCCGGGAACGACTTGAAGCGGCCATGAGGGAATCGAAGGTCACGCGCGCGCCGCTGGCGCTGCTGCTGCTGGACTTGCGCGAGCTCGAGCGCATCACCGCTTCGTTCGGACATCTGTTCAGCGACGAAGTCCTGCGCGATACCGCGCATCGTCTGGTGAGCCGCGTGCGCGCCGATGCGCTGGTCGCGCGCTCGGGCACATCGCGCTTTCTGATTCTGCTGCCGGGCGAGGACGAAGCCCGGGCCCGGCTCCTCGCGGGTCTGCTGATCGAAGCCGTGCGCGTGGGTACGATCCATGACGGAGTGCCGATCAGCTTGGGCGCGGTCGTGGGCATCTGCGCGTATCCGCAGCACGGCGACGATGCAGACGTCCTGCTGCGCCGCGCCGAGACCTCGCTCTACGACGCGCAGCAGTCCAACGTCGCCGTGATGGTCTATCAACCCGGCAGGGATGAGGGCCACCAGCGGCAATTGTCCATTCTGGGCGACTTGCGCCGCGCGGTCGCCAACTCCGCCGCCGATACCGGCGAGCTTCAGCTCTACTACCAGCCCAAGGTGGACATGCGCACACAACGCGTCCGCAGCATGGAAGCCCTAGTGCGCTGGACGCACCCCAAGCACGGGCGCATCTCACCGGCCGAGTTCGTGCCGCTGGCCGAGCAGGCCGGCAGCATCTCGCTGCTGACGCAATGGGTGCTGAGGACCTCGCACCGGCAAATGAGCCTCTGGCGCGCGCTCGGCGTCGATCTGGACGTCTCGATCAACCTGTCGGCCGGCGACCTCAGCGATCCGGAATTGCCGCAGCTGATCCGCGCGCAGGTGCAGGCTTCCGAGGTCCCCGCCGAACGATGGGTAATGGAGATCACCGAGAGCGCCGTGATGCGCGACCCGGCCCGCGCCATCGAAGTGATGAAGGAACTGGGCAGCCTCGGCGTGCGCTTCTCGATCGACGATTTCGGCACCGGCTTCTCCTCGCTGGCGCAGCTCAAGCGGCTGCCGGTGGATGAGATCAAGATCGACAAGTCCTTCGTGCTGGAGCTGGCGCCGAAGAGCGAAGACGCCGTCATCGTGCGCTCGACCATCGAGCTGGGCCACAACCTCGGCGTCAAAGTGGTGGCGGAGGGCGTGGAGACGGCCGAAAGCTGGCGTCAGCTGCTGACGATGGGATGCGACCTGGCGCAGGGATACTTCATCAGCGCACCGCTCCCGGCGAAGGACGTTGCGCCGTGGGTGCAGGCGCTGAATGCCAAACTGGTCGCGGCGGAAACGCCCACTCAACAGGTGAGGGTGCTGCGGGAGCATCGCAAGCCGCAACCGTAGTAAGATGCCGCCGCCGCGGTGTCAGCTGCATCCGGGTGGTGAACGCCCTGCAGACCGCGGGCTGATTACGGCCGGTGCTCTTGACAACAGAGGGGGAACTCTATGGGTTGGGTGCTGTTGGGCTTGATCGTTTTGTTTGTGCTGTTCATCGTCGGGATCTACAACCGGCTGGTGACCGCGCGCAATAACTATAAGAACGCGTTCGCGCAGATCGATGTGCAGCTCACGCGGCGCTATGACCTGATTCCGAACCTCGTGGAGACGGCCAAGGGCTACCTCAAGCACGAGCGGGAGACGCTCGAGGCGGTCGTGCGAGCCCGCGGTGCAGCCGTATCGGGGCTGAAAGCTGCGGCGGCCAATCCCGGCGATGAAGCGGCGATGCAGCAGTTGTCGGGCGCGGAGAATGTGCTGTCGGGCGCACTCGGCCGCCTGATGGCAGTCATCGAAGCGTATCCCGACCTGAAGGCCAACCAGAACATGATGCAGCTGTCGGAGGAGCTGACCTCCACCGAGAACAAGGTGGCGTTCGCTCGCCAGGCGTACAACGACGCGGTAATGGGCTACAACACGGCGCGCGAGGTGTTCCCCAACAACATCGTGGCAAACATGTTCGCGTTCACGCCCGCGCAGCTGCTGGAAATCGAGCGCCCCGAAATGCGCGCCGCCCCCAAAGTAAGCTTCACCTGATCCCGACCTCGCACCTTCCCTTCCTGACTCTTCGCATGGCGCGAACGTTGATAGCACCACCCGGGGCACACGGATGTGCCCCCGCCGCTGCAGGTGGCGTTGGCGAGCAAAGTCGCTACCGGCATCCATGCCTCACGCGACATACCGTCCATCCTGGACATAAACCACGCTTTTCGCTCGCCTCTTGCGAGGGTCGCTACCGGCATCCTGCCTCCCGCGACATGCCGTCCCTCCCTGGACATCGTCGGACAGGAGTCCGATCCCTCGCTTAAACGATAACAATGAATTTCTTCGGCCGACAAGCTGAGGCCCGCCGACAGTCACGCTGGCTGGTGGCGCTGTTCGCTCTGGCGCTGCTGGCGGTCGTCGTTGCGGTCAATCTCATCGTGCTGGCATTGCTGGCCGTGTCGCAGGTCGATGCGGACATGGCGATGCCGGTTGGCGCGTGGATGCGGACCCATCCGGGAACGGTAGTGCTGACCTCGCTCGTGGTGCTTGCGGTCGTCGGCTGCTCCAGTCTGTTCAAAAGCGCGCAGCTGGCAAGCGGCGGCGGCGTGGTGGCGCGCTCGCTCGGCGGAATACGGGTCGAGCGCGGCAGCCACGATACGTTGCAGCGGCGGCTGTTCAACGTCGTTGAGGAGATTGCCATCGCCTCGGGGGTGCCGCTGCCGGAGATCTACATCCTCGAACACGAAGATGGCATCAACGCATTCGCGGCCGGATATCTGCCCGCCAACGCAGCCATCTCGGTGACGCGCGGGGCGCTGGAGAAGCTCAACCGGGCGGAGCTGCAAGGAGTCATCGCGCACGAGTTCGGCCACGTGCTCAACGGCGACATGCGGTTGAACACGCGGCTGATCGGTCTTTTGTTCGGATTGCTGGTGGTGGCGCTGATCGGCCGCACGATCCTGCGCTGGGGGCCGAGCCGCACCAGGAAGGGTGGGGGCGCGATCGTGCTCGCGGCAATGGGCGTGATGGTGCTCGGCTACGTCGGAGTCTTCTTCGGGCGCATGATCCAGGCGGCCGTCTCCCGCCGGCGCGAATCGCTCGCCGACGCCTCCGCCGTGCAGTTCACGCGCGACCCGCTCGGCCTGAAGGGCGCGCTGGTGAAGATCGGCGGGCTCGACGGCGGCTCCGCCATCCATGCGCCGGAAGTGGACGAGGTCGCGCACATGCTGTTCGCCTCCGGAATGGATCGTTTGTTCGCCACCCATCCGCCGCTGCTGGAACGCATCAGGACGCTCGACCCGTCCTTCGATGAAAGGGAGCTTGCGCAGGCGCGCGCCGATGCGGAAATCGCGGCCAGCGAGGGACTGCCGGCGGTGCCCCCGCAAGCTTCGAAGGCGCCGCCGGCGCTGGCCGACAAGCTGGCCGCGCCCGCCGCAATCGCACAGCTGGTCGGCAATTTCGACACCGGCCACGTCGCATTGGCTCGCGAGGTGGCACCGACGCTGCCCGTCGGCCTGCTCGAGCAACCCGGCGGTCCTGCCGCGGTCCTGCTGGCGTTGGCGCTGGATCCGCAGGACACCGTGCGCACGGTGCAGCTCCAGCACATCGCCGAATGCCTGGATGGGCAGATGCGGGAATCGGTCCGCCAGTTCTACGAACCGGTGTCCCAGCTGGAGCGCGCGCGACGGCTGCCTTTGCTGCACGAAGCGATTCCGGAGCTGCGCCGCCTGCCCACGGCCGAGCGGCGCCGGCTCCTCGGCTGCCTGCAGCGCCTGATCCTGACCGACGGGCGAATCGAGATTTACGAATATGTCCTGGCCACTCTGGCCCGCGTTTACCTTCAGGACGATCTGCAACCGCCGCCGTGGCGCAGCGTGAATCTGAACCAGACGATCGTGGAATTGCAGACGGTATTCTCGACGCTGGCTCAGTACGGGGCGGAGAGCGAGGAGCAGGCGCGCTACGCGTACGAGATCGGCATGCACCATGTGCTGCCCAAGCGCCGGCCGCCGTACAACCCGGTGCGCGGCTGGCCGGCAGCGCTCGATCGCGCGCTCAAATGCCTGGACCGGTTAGGACCGCAGGACAAGAGCGTGCTGGTGGAAGCGTTGGTGAAAACGGTAAGTCACGACAACAGACTGTCTTCGGAAGAATCTGAGTTGTTGCGGGCCATCTGCGCAGCGTTGCACTGTCCGTTGCCGCCGTTGATGGGCTGAATCCGACAAGGGGGGGTTCTAACAACGTCGGCGCAGCACGCGCCGAAACTCCATCACTCGATATACGCCTTCAGTCCACCCGCCACCGGAAGAACACCGCGCTCAACGCCAGGAACACCGCCGTAGTCAATGCCAGGAACGCCAGCTGCGGCGCCACTTCCGGCAGTCCAGCGCCATCGAGCATGATCGCCCGCGCCGCCGACAACATTTGCGTCAGCGGAAACAGCTTCGCCAGCCACTGCACCCACTGCGCCGATCCTTCCAGCGAGAACCATACTCCTGACAGCAACATCATCGGCCACGTGATGACGTTGAGGATGCCCCCCGCCAGCTCCTCGCTCGTAAAGCGCGCCGCGATGAAGAGGCCGAGCGCGATCATCGAGATCGCGCCGAGCGTGGCTGTTAGGAACAGGAGCAGGGCGCTGCCTTCCAGCGGGAAATGGAGCGCAAGCTTCAGTCCCGCGAAGACGACCGTGGTCACCGACATGATGAGGATCAGGCGCGAGAGGATCTGTGCGGAGATGAACTCGATCGCGCGCAGGGGCGTGGCGCGCAGCCGCTTGAGGAAGCCGTTCTTGCGATAGCGCACCACCACCCAGCCCACGCCGAACAAACAGCTGAACATGATGTTCATGCCGAGGATGCCCGGCAGCAGCCAGTCGACATAGCGGACCTTGCGGCCCGTGACCACCTCACGATGCAGGGTGGGATCGGACTCCAGCAGCAGCTTCTCGACGATGTAGCCCTTCGGGGAATCGGTATTCACCCAGTAGCGCGGCGTGGTGCGCAGGTCCAGCAGCAGGTCCATCTGGTGCCGGGAGACTTTGCGCACGGCATCCTCCTCGCCCTTGGCGGCGGTGAAAAATTCGACGTAGTGCGTCTTCAGGAAAGGATGCGCCTCGCGATCGAGCGTCGCACCCGCGTGCAGCACGCCGACCTTGAACAGCGGGCGCTCCGGCCCGCTGAAGATGATGGCGAGCGCCACCACCAGGGCGATCGGCAACAGCAGATTCCAGGCGAAGGTGGCGCGGTCGCGCAGGAACTCGAGGTTGCGCGCGTGCAGGACGGCGAGCAGACGGCGGATCATCGCGGGCCTGCACTGCTCACGAGCGCAGCTCCTTGCCGGTCAGCTCGAGGAACAGGTCCTCGAGATTGCGCGGCCGCACGCGCAGATGCTTGAGCGGAACGCCCGCGTCCAGCAGATACTTCAACGTGGCGTCCACGTCCGCGGTGGAAATCTCCACCTGCTCGCGGCCCTGCATGATCTGGAACGGCACCGACGCGCGGTCGAGGGCGAAGTCCTCTTCCGGCAGCTCGAGGATCACGTCCTCGAAGTGCTCTTTGAGCAGCTTCTCAGGCGAGCCCATGGCGATGATGCGCCCGTGATCCATGATCGCGATGACGTCGCACAGGAAATAGGCCTCTTCCATGTAGTGCGTCGTCAGCACGATGGTCTTGTTCTTCGCCTTGATCCCGCGCACCAGGTCCCAGAAATTGCGCCGCGCCTGCGGATCGAGTCCCGTGGTGGGCTCATCGAGAAACAGCAGATCGGGATCGTTGACCAGCGCGAGAGCCAGGAGGAGTCGCTGCTGCTGGCCGCCCGAGAGCTTGCGGTTGTTGCGATCCAGGAGTTTCTCGAGCGCGCACATCCGCACGACTTCATCCAGATCCGCGCGCCGCGTGTACATGTGGTGAAACAGCTTCAGGCACTCGTGCACCGTGAGGAAATCCTGGAGGGTCGTGTGCTGGAACTGGATGCCGGTCTCCTCCCGGAAGCGGGCGCCCGCGGGCTCGCCGCGATAGAAGATCTCCCCGGACGTCGCCGGCGTGATGCCTTCCATGATC
>WBZO01000090.1_pt1 | contig 231389 bp, 206 predicted proteins | sample 5204261 | NCBI WGS metagenome assembly WBZO01 (sample SAMN12412400, study PRJNA552823) | activated sludge metagenome | isolation source: activated sludge from anammox sidestream of wastewater treatment plant... | place: USA: North Carolina | collected 2017-09
GCGTGCGACATACGCCGATGCTTTGCCCAAACTGATAGCCGACGACGGCCGCATACACGGCACACTTAATCAGACGGTTGCCGCGACGGGGCGTTTATCATCCACCGAGCCGAACCTGCAGAACATCCCGGTACGCACCGAACTCGGACGCGAGATCAGGCGTGCGTTCATACCCGAAACCGGCTGCAGGCTTATTTCTGCGGACTATTCGCAGCTTGAACTGCGCATACTCGCACACATCACGCGCGACGAGCGGATGCTGGAAGCCTTTAAGAATAACGAGGACATACACGCGCAGACGGCACGGCTCGTATTTGGTGCAAAGGACGAAAAGGACCTGAAAGAGAAGCGCCGTCTTGCCAAGATAGTCAATTTCGGTATCGCATACGCCGTCGAGGCGTACGGACTTTCGACGCGCGTAGGCATCAGCCGTGCCGAGGCCCGCAAGGTGATCGACGACTATTTCGCTACTTATAAAGGCATACGTGCCTATATGGATCGCACGCCTGATGAGGCACGCGAAAAGGGCTATGTAACGTCGATCTTTGGCCGCCGCCGCTACTTTCCGGGCATAAACGACCGTAATTTCACTGTCCGCTCACGTGCCGAGCGTGAAGCGATAAATATGCCGATGCAGGGCACCGCAAGCGATATCGTAAAGATAGCGATGATCCTTGTCGCCGACGCATTAAAAGATGCCGGCCTGAGAACGCGTATGATAATGCAGGTGCACGACGAACTGCTCTTCGAAGCTCCTGAAGCCGAGGTCGCCGCCGCCTGCGACATCGTAAAGCGCGAGATGGAATCAGCCGCTACGCTCGACGTACCGCTCGTCGTCGAGATCGGCTCCGGAACGAACTGGATGGACACGAAGTAGCGCGTAAGATAAAACGACACGATCCGCGTTCTTTTCCTCGATGGTCATATTTCCAACCGCCGTCACTCCTTCGGCCTGATCTTTTCAAAAAAAGAGACTGCCTTTTCAGACAGCCTCTTTGCAAAGCAGGATGTTTGACCTATCAACTATTCAGCGACCGCCATTTCCTTTTCTTTGGCTTTCTTTTCGCGTTTGATGCCGCCGATCTGGACCGGGCTGTCGGCCTTCAGATTGTTCTTCTCCATGATCATCTTGTTATAGAGTTTGCGCATCATCTGCATCTCTTCGGCCGCCGTCTTCGGGCCGTCCATCGTCGGCTTGTTCGGGCGGGTCATATCGACCTCGTTGAGCGTCAGGCCGTGCTGTGTTGAATCGAGGTCAACATGCTTGCCGCGTGCGAACACTTCGTGACGGCCGTGGTCCTTATACCACTGTGCGACGGTCGCATTCTGGTGCATATTCTCGATGATGTTGCGCCAGCCGATACCTGTGTTGTATGCACAGAACGAGATCTCGCCCTCCTGCGTACCGTACGGGATAATGCACATCTCGGTGCGGCGGAAATCGTAGTTGAACAGGTCCTGGAACCACATTCCTGCGATAAAGAGGAAGTTCCACGGATCTTGACGGCGTTTCTCGACGTCCGCGATCGTGCGGTCGGGGCCGACCTTGCCGTAGTCCTTGCCCGACAGGCCGAACGACTTGTCGAACTTCTTGAGGATGGCGCCAAGCGTCAGGCTCGGCGGTGCACCGTACGGATCGTAGTTCTTCAAAAGTGCGAGGCCCATCATGATGTTCGAGAACCACTTGCCGCGGTTCGTATCGCTGATGTGCTGCATATCCGTGACAAGCCCGCGGATGTCAAGGAACTGCGGAACGGGAGCCATTTCCTTTGTTTCCTTATTAACCATCATTGCCGTACCGACACCGCAGTTCGGATGGCAGCCGCACGAGACCTGCCCCCAATTGGCTTCCTGGCCGTGAACGACGTCCGCAAAATCAGCGAACGCACCCATAAGGCTGAGCGGGAACCAATCACGCGTCGGCTCGGTAACGCCGAGCTGCTTTTTGACATCGTGTGCCATGTGCGAGAGCGTGTAACGCTGCTGCAGCCGGCGGCGCTCAGTGATCAGCTCATCACGGCCGGTGAATGATACGGGCTGGAATGCGATGAACGAGATCTTTTTAGGATTCTCAAGAGCAAAGCGGATGATCGAACCGACCTGATCGTTATTGATGTGGTTGACAAGTGTCGTTACCAAAATGATATCAACGCCCGCTTCATGCAGGTTGTTGATCGCACGAAGCTTCACATCAAAAAGGTTGCCGATCTGACGGTGCGAGTTGGCATCGTTGCCGATACCGTCGAACTGCAGATATACGAAGCGAAGGCCTGCTTCGGCGGCCTCGCGGCAGAATTCCTTAGACTTAGCGAACTCGATGCCGTTGGTCGCCGCCTGAACCGAATTGTAGCCTACCTTGCGTGCGTACTTGATCGCATCGATAAAGTGCGGGCTGAGCGTCGGCTCGCCGCCCGAGTACTGTACCGACATCTGGCGGCGCGGCTTGATCTGGATCGCGTTGTCAAGGATCTCGGTAACGTCCTCCATCGAAAGTTCGTGGACAAAGCCGACCTGATTGGCATCCATAAAGCACGGGTCGCACATCATGTTGCAGCGGTTCGTGAGGTCGATCGTGAGAACCGCGCCGCGGCCGTACTTGACCGACGACGAGCCGTGGTTGTGCAGCTTCTCATCATTATGAGCGTCGATATCCCGGCCTGGGAAGAGCGATTCGACATGCTTTAGGAACTCAGCATCGATCGCCATCATATCTTCAAAGTGGCCATGCTTCGGACAATCCTTGATCATCCATACTTCGCCGTTGCGCTCGATGATCTGTGCCTTGATCTCGCCAACCTTTTCATTTACCAGCATCGCAACATCTTCTTTGCCGCTTAGGATCGACTCACGCGCCTCGATCACGCAGTTCGGGCAAAGCGAATCCGTCTGACGCGGGAAGCCGAGGATCGGCTTTGTCTTCTGCCACGACTTCAAGATCGGCTTATCCGACCATTTCGGTATGAATGACGGATTGGGTTTGAACTGGTTCACGGATTTGACGGCCCGAAAGACGCCGCCGGCGATGTAGGTCAAGCCTTTCTCAAGGTGTTTTACTGGTCTCATAATTTCTCCAAATATGTAATGCGATCACTGCTGAAGCCGATCTCTCGACTCATTACGCCAATTTTTTGATGATCAAGCAGGCGCGGATTTAGTCGGTATGCTGGAGGCAAACTGTATGCCACATTGGCCGATCGGGATAAAGATATTTAACCTCTTTATGATCAATAAGTTACATTATCACAAGATACGCCTCGCCGCAACCTTGCCGTATCATTCTGATACGCACTGCCAATTGATCGCCAACGATTTGTCTAATTGACACATCTCGGAGAGAAAATATAACAAGCATCAATCAGTAACGCGGTTAAAAAAATATTTTAAGCACTTGTGCGCGCATAAGCAGGCCAAATGCTAAAGCATGCCGAATTTCAATGGTCAATATATTGTAGGCATTTATCGAATTTTCATATTTCTTTTCCATATATTGTATGTACCAAAATCATAAGCGCAGAGCTGACCTTTCACATCATCATCTGGCTCGGAACTGTTGCAAATAAAAATTTTAGAAATATTTAAATATGCTCTTTACAAAGCGATATTTCTTATGCTAATGTTTCAAACACTTCATGCAGACGCTTCAAGCAGTTCCGTTTGTTTGGAGGATTTAAGTACGACAATCAAGATATTTTAGCAGCGATCTTCTAAAGGGATCGAACAGGCAAACCTCGGTTGCTATGACGATCAAGTTCGGAACATCCGGCTGGCGGGCGATAATCGCAGACGAGTTCACATTTGATAATGCGCGGCTCGTCACGCGTTCGATCTGTGGATATTTGAAAACTCATCAAAGCAACGATACTACGCTCGTGATCGGCAATGATTCCCGGTTCATGGGTGAAAAATTTGCCGATGTCGCCGCCGAGATCGCCGCGGATTATGGTTTTACCGCACTAAGATGTACGGGCGAGACGCCGACTCCCGCGATCTCACACGCGATACGCTCGCAGAAAGCGGCAGGCGGTATAAATTTCACGGCTTCGCACAATCCGCCCGAGTTCCAGGGCATAAAGTTCTCGACAGCGGACGGAGCACCGGCACTGCCTGAAGTTACCAAAGTGATCGAGCAGTACATTGCCGACGGCATCGAAGCCGAACGTGCAAGCGGCGGCTCGATCACCGAATACGATGCCCGTGAGGCCTATTTGAATGACGTTGCCGCGAAAGTAAGGCTCGATACGATCGCCGACGCAGGCGGCTCGTACGCATACGACCCGCTATGGGGAACCGGACGCGGTTATCTCGATAAGGAACTGCGTGACCGCGGCCTTACCGTTGAGACAATTCACGATTGGCGCGATGTTACATTCGGCGGCCGTGCCCCCGAACCCGGCGGCGACCATTTGGATGAGCTTCGCGCGGAAGTCGCAAAGAATGGGGCAAAGCTCGGCCTCGCGACCGACGGTGACTCTGACCGGTTCGGCGTGATCGACAGTAACGGCGATTTTATTACGCCGAATCGGCTGATCGCATTATTGACGGATTATTTGGCCGAAAGCCGCGGTTGGACGAACGGTGTTGCCCGCAGCGTTGCAACGTCGCATCAGGTAGATCGCGTTGCGGCCGCACGAGGCTTGAAATTGTACCAAACGCCGGTCGGCTTCAAGTACATCGGCGAATTGATAAATAAGGATGAGATCATCCTTGGCGGCGAGGAATCCGCGGGCCTGTCGATACGCGGCCATTATCCTGAAAAGGACGGCATTCTGGCGTGCCTTTTAGCGGCTGAGGCTGTCGCGGCACGGCAAGCAAGCCTTACCGAGCAGTTGGAAGAGCTTTTCCGCCGCGACGGCAAACTCGAGTCCGGCAGGATCGGCGTCAAGCTGACCGATGACGTAGCAGCGGCACTCCACAAAAAGCTTGCTCTCGAGCCGAGCGACATCGGCGGAAGACGGGTCGATCAGATCGACCGCACGGACGGCGTGAAGTTCTTGTTTGATAACAGTGCGTGGATACTTATGAGGCCTTCGGGTACGGAACCGCTGGTCAGGATCTACGCAGAAAGTGAAAGTAAAGATGATGTCGAGGCATTGCTCGACGCCGGAAAGAAGTATTTGTTGGGCTAGCAGATGCGATCGAATCGAAGCAAAAGTAAGAGGACATCGAGCGTCAGACGCTCACCTGCGTGGGCGGCAATATTGATCGCAACAGCGATCACAGTGATGCTCGGCCTGACGATCAACTATAAAGCGTATTCCCGAATGAGGCGGGAATTGACCGAGAACGACCAATTGTCGCAGCGTCTCGAAGCATTAAAGGACGAGAATTTGCAGCTTCAGGATGAGATACATGAATTGAGAACGAACCCGAAGGTGATAGAACGCCAAGCCGCAAAGCTCGGCATCGACCTTGGGATAAGAAAAGTTCCCGTACCGGCTAATTGATATAGCGGAGACGTCAGTAAGACGGTACACACCACGCCAATGAAATAACTGCCTTTTGCCTACTACTCCGCGTGGCCTACAGCAAATCCTATCTGTTGATCGCGGCTGTGAGTTTCCAGAACTCACGGCCGCACTTCCCTTTTTGGGGTAAAATCAAATATCTGCCGATCGCTGCAGCCTTCCGAACATTAGTCCGAATATGAGTTTATCGACCGCACAAAAATCCAACTGGCCGATCGTTGCTCTCGCAACCTTCTCACTGATCGTAAGCAACGGCCTCGCCATCGGCGGGCTTCCGCCCTTTTATAAGCCGATGCGCGATGAGCTGACAGCAGCCGGCGTGATCGCCGCGGCCGGTGCGGAAAGCTTTATAGCTAATTGTGCGAACATAACATTTATTATGTCGGGCGTGTTTTCACTGCTCGGCGGTTGGCTGTCGCTCCGATTTCGCCTGCGCCCGCTGATGGCCGCAGGCTGTGTGCTGTTGGGCGGCGGTATGCTGCTCCACGCTTGGGCCGCGGCGCCCTTTACCATTTATACGGCAAGGGCTTTGATGGGGGCATCGCTCGGCTTTATCGGTGTCGCTCCTTGTGTGGTGCTGATCTCGCGTTGGTTCGACAGCGGACGAGGCACGGCTCTCGGTGTGGCATTGATGGGTACGAGCATCGGCGGAACGGTGATACCGCCGCTCGCTTCACCGCTGATAGCAAATTTCGGCTGGCGTATTGCCCTCGCGGGCTTGAGTGTCGTGATCTGGCTCGTATTGCTGCCGCTGATCTTACTTGTCGTACGAGAGCCGGAACGTGATCACACTGAACCAAAAACGCACGGCTCGCAGGATGGAATGACGTTGGCCGAAGCCTTGCGAAAGCCGACAGCGTGGGTCTTCGGCCTTTGCGCGGCGCTTGTTTTTTACCCTATTTTTGTTACGAGCCAGCAGTTCATTTTGTATCTTCAGACACCGCAGATCGGTGTGAGTGCGGCGGCCGCATCGTGGACACAATCGCTCCTGTTCGCCGTCAGCATCGGCGGCAAGGTGCTCGCGGGCCTGACAAGTGACCGTACGGCTCCTTCTAAAGTGATGGCCGTATGCGCGGCGATAATGTTTGCGGCATCGCTTGTGCTTCTGCAATTGAATTCTGCCAACTTCTTGTTCTTTTTGGTGCCGTTCGCTCTCGGATACGGCGGGACCTTCGTGCTTCTTCAAAGGCTCGGCAGTGAGCTTTTCGGCAAGCGCGACATCGGCCGCATACTCGGAGCGGTAACTCTCGTTGAGGTGTTCGGGGCGGCTGTCGGCGGGCGTGTTACAGGCTACCTTGCTGACAAGAACGGCGGAGATTACACCTTTGCGTTTTACGGCGTAACGGTGGCGGCGGGCCTTGCATTTGTCTGTGCACTTATAATTGCAATGGCAGACCGACGCTCTGCCGCTGCTTAACGCTGCAAATATTCAGCTGGAAGCTATTTCTTCAGAAGCTCGAGAGTTTTTTTCGCCGTCTCGATATCCTTTATATCGGGGTATTTATCAACCACGATGGATAGATACGCGACGGCGTCGGAGCGCAGCTTCTCCGGTGCGTATTTTTTCTTTTCTCGCTCCGACCTCAGATCGACCTTTTGTTTGCCTTTATTCTCGGAGAGATAGTAGCTGCTCATACCCGCCATATAAATGAACTCGCCGATGCCTGAAAACTCAGGATAGGTAGCGTATGTTTCTTCAAAGCGCAGCAGCACCTGCTTGTAAGCCTGCTTGGCGGGAGTGAAAGCCTGACGCGCGACATCGAGATTATGTTTGGCATCTGCCTCCATCGCAGCGTCGAGCGTCGGCGTAATATTACGCTGAGCCGATGCGGACGCCGCAAAGACGCAGGCCATCAACACAAATTGTACGATCAAAAACCTCATCATTGCTTTTGATGCAGAACCGCAATGCATCGTTTTCCGCCGAACTTCAATGTCCTAACGGTACTTTCCGATTATCGCATCGAGCCGCGCCGCTGTTTCCGCAGGCCAGCTTTCCGGCGGCGTAAAGACAGCGTTTTTGATGGCATCGGCAAATTGGTTCGGTGTTTGTTTCTCTGCGACACGCTTTACGGCATCCTTGAGCACAAGTTGTGCATTGCGGACATTCTTGCCGAGCGTCTCTATGACCATTTCGGCAGTAACGTCGTCGTGGCCCTCGTACCAGCAATCGTAATCAGTAACGAGCGCAAGCGTCGCATAGGCGATCTCAGCCTCTCGGGCAAGTTTGGCTTCCTGCAGGTTTGTCATCCCGATTATGTCCATTCCCCACAGGCGATAGACGTTCGACTCGGCCTTGGTCGAGAACGCAGGGCCTTCCATACAGAGATAAGTGCCGCCGCGGTGTGTTTTGACACCGGCCTGTTTGCAGGAAGCTTCGAGAATATCGCCAAGCTCACCGCATACGGGATGAGCGAAAGTAACATGGCCGACAATGCCATCGCCAAAGAATGTTGACTCGCGCCCGCGCGAACGGGTCCGGTCAAAGAATTGGTCAGGAATAACAAAATCCGTCGGAGCATATTGCTCCTGCAGGCTGCCTACCGCTGAGACCGATAAGATGTACTCAACGCCGAGCAGCTTCATCGCATAGATATTCGCCCGGAAGGGCAACTCGGAGGGCGTCAGTCGGTGGCCTCGTCCATGCCTTGGCAGAAACGCCACCGTGACGCCGTTGAGTTCACCGAATATGAAAGCATCAGACGGCGCGCCGAACGGCGTTTCGATGAACTGTTCGCGGACATTTTCGAGCTCCGGCATTTGGTAAAGCCCGCTGCCGCCGATGATGCCTATCTTTGCTGTTTCCATGTGTCTAAAGGTGTCTAAAGAGAAAAATAAAGGGCGGTTGCCCGCCCTTTCCAGATCTAAGAACTATTTTTTCTTCGGGGCTTCCGGCTTTTTTACTTCAGGCTTCGCATTCGCGGCTGGTTTGGCCGCGGGCTTGTCCTTCTGATCCGGGCCGCCGGGAGCGTTCTGCGGCATTTGCTGCGGCTGTTGCTGCTGCTTACGGATCTGATCGAGTTCTTCCTGCGTCAGTTCCGGCACCGTAAAGTCGTCCGGCACATGAACGCCGTTCGAGGCAACTATATCGTCGATAAGTTTCTCTTGCTTTTCGCCCTCAAGCTTGCCAAGTACATACTGTTTTACCGGCATCTCGCGGCCTGTCGGATCACTCGGATCCTTATAGCCGGTCGATATCAGTATATGCCGCACATCGTAGCTCTCATTCTTATCCTTTGACGAGGGATCGACGCTGAGCTTCCGTTCCAGCTTTACAATATGATAGCCGAAGTCGGTCTCAACGAGGTCCGGTGCGATCTGGCCTTCCTGAAGCGCGAGGGCCGCCGCTTCGAACGGAGCGACCATCCTTCCCTTCTGCACATCTTTATAAAGGCCGCCCTGTCCTTTGCCGTCGGGGCCTTTATTGCCGGGATCTTCGCTGAACTCATTTGCAAGCTCGGCGAAATCCTCGCCCGCTTTAGCCCGGTCAAGGATACTCTGGGCTTTCGCTTTTTTCTCGGAAGGATTCAGCTCAGGATGCGCATCGATATATGACTGAACCTCGTCATCGGAAACCTTGAGCTTGTCCTCAAGTGTCTCCGAATATTGCCGTGCAAGGAACTGAGCCTGCTGAAGCTTTACTTGCAGCGCCGTGGTCGCAACAAAGTCCTTATCCAGTTCGCCCGCAGCGGCCTTTGTTTCGAATTCGTTCCGATAGATGCGGATCTTTGCAAAAAGGTCTTTCGCCTGGCTCTTTTCATCATCCGAAATGACCCTGTCGGCCATGTCCGGATTGCCTTTCTTCAGCATATCGATCTTTGCGTTGAGAAAGTCGTTGAACTCGTCCTCGTGCGAACGTGTTTCGCGGTCAGGAGATCCGCCGCCTAGCTTTTCTTTCAGGGTCGCAAAAAATCCTTTGGGAGCATCGGCCGGAGCACCTTCCTCCCAATACTGGCGGATCTGATCTTCCGTGATAAAGCCGAACGGCGGCATCGGGCCTTTGTCCTTATTGATCTCACGATCATAGCTGACCGCTTCGATCTCGGCCTTAATGCTCAAAAGCTCCTGCCGATTCGTACCGGTATCCGCCATGCCTTCTTTCTTCGCCTGGCTCGCGAACGCGAACAACTGGCGGAAGCTGTCAAGCTGCTGCTTTTTCAGCTCAGGTTCCTGTGTGAAACGCTGCAATATCTGCGGATTGGTCTTTGCGGCATTCGCAAGCAGGAGTTCGATCTCTTCCTTGGAAATGCCATTGAACATCTCGGTCGAATGGCCTGCAATGGTCTTCTTCCAAACGGTGAGGCCGAGGCCGACCACGAGTATCGCGGCTACCAAAATGAGGCCTTTTGTTAAATTACTCAAAGCACTGAGTCCTCTCTACTAAAATATCTGCCTTTTCGACAAACGGTAATCATACCGTAAAACGATCGACAGTTCCTAATCAATTTGACCGATACCGGCTATTTATTCTTTGTCTGAACAAGCTCAAGCAGGACACCGTTCGCAGCCGACGGATGGACAAACGCCACGAGGCAGCCTTCCGCGCCGATCCGAGGCTCGTTATCGATAAGCCTCATGCCCTTGGCTCTGAGCTTTGCGAGAACTTCTTTGATATCTTCGACCGCAACCGCAATGTGATGAAGCCCACCGCCGCGTTTTTCAAGAAATTTGGATATCGGCGAATCGTCGCTCGTCGGTTCCAGCAACTCCACTCGGCTCTCGCCGATGGGCAGCATCGCAACGCGCACCTTTTGATCCTCAACGATCTCGGTATGAGTATTCTCAAGTCCGAGAGCTCCTTCCCAAAACCGTAGTGCGTCCTCGATACCTTTTGTTGCAATACCTAAATGATCGATCTTCATCTTTGTGAACCTAAATTAGCCGCTCCGCTTCGCCAAAAGTTCCTCGACCGCCGTATAAGGATCGGTCTCTCGGGCAGCAACGCTTTTCGACAGGAGGCCGAGGGCATCTTCGGCGCCATTCTGTGCCAGCAGATCCGTCAAAAGACGTTCACGCAGCAATTCGAGCAGGCGCCAACGGGCGACCGCCTCTTTACGGCCGGCGGAACCGTCGTTGTGTGCCGTCGCCGCGAATTCAACATACTTAGCAGCAGCAGCAGCAAGCTCTTCGATACCTTCGCCCTGAGTGGCAACTGTGCGGACTATCGGCGGTTTCCATTTGTCGGGACGGTGAGCGATGGCAAGTAATGCCTCAAGTTCCTTCTGCGTGCGGACGACGCCGTCACGATCCGCCTTGTTGATTACAAAAACGTCGCCGATCTCCATTATTCCGGCCTTTATAGCCTGTATGTCGTCACCCATACCCGGAACAAGCACGACCACCGAAACATCCGCAGTCTTTACGATCTCAACCTCGTCCTGGCCGACGCCGACCGTCTCGACAATGATCTTCTGGTAGCCGGCGGCATCAAGTATAGCGACGGCATCGACCGTTGAACGCGAAAGACCGCCGAGGTTGCCGCGCGTCGCCATCGAACGGATAAAAATACTCTTATCCAAGCCGAGAGCACTCATGCGTATGCGGTCGCCGAGTATCGCACCGCCCGAAAACGGACTCGACGGATCGATACAAACGATGCCGACCCTCTCACCGCGATCTTTATAAAAAAGTGCAAGTTTATCGACAAGCGACGACTTCCCGGCACCCGGCGAGCCGGTGATACCGATGATACGAGCCTTTCCGGTGTGCGGAAAGACCTGTTTCATCAACTCTCCGGCATCAGGACCTCCGTTCTCGACGACCGAGACAGCGCGCGCGGTCGTCAATACATCGCCTGCGAGGAGTTTTTTAATGTCGATCTCTCTGCTCATCGTCAAACGCCGATTTTCGCATTTATTCGCGGGAAAGCAAAAAGAGGCCGCCTTACGAGGGCAGCCTCCGATCTATAGATCAACGAATATGCCTATTTGCCGGGATCGTCTGCCGATGGGCCGTACATCGACGGCACAGGGATATCGTTAAGCCGCAAATACACCGACAATTGCCCTCGATGATGGATGATGTGATTCATCACGAAAGTCCTAACCACGGCGACCTTTGGCAGCGTGAGATAGACCTCTTCGCCATTTCGCATCGTCCAATTGGTCAGAAATGTCTCGTCGGAGGTTTCGGCAATAATTGATCTGGCATTTGCGATATGATCGTCAAAGAACGTAAGCAGTTCTTCGTTTGTTTTCGGCTCGAACGGTGTTAGATCCATAGTTGCAAAATCGAGAACATCGCTCTTGCACACTTCTTTGGTCCAGCCGAACATCTCGGCAACGTGAACCGCCAAACGCCCCATTGTCATCGACTTTTCATGCGGTTTCCAATCAAACTTCTCGGCAGGGACACGTTCCAGAACAGCTCTTGTTACTTTCGCCTCATTCTCTAATTCGCCTAAGAAGGCAGTCGCCAGACGCCCCCTACTCATTTCCGCTGAACTCATAAGATATTTCTCCTCAACCCAAAATTAGAATCGAAGCATAGCACGGCCGTTGCAACGATGCAACGCATTTCTCGGTTCAATCGTACACATAAACGAAGCGTAAAATGGCTTGCATATCGGCACGAACTGTTGAGCATCAACCTATAAAACGGCCTTTAGCAGATTCTTCGCGATCACGATGCGTTGGATCTCGGACGTGCCTTCGCCGATGGTGCATAGCTTTGCGTCGCGCCAATATTTTTCCGCCGGATAATCCTTTGTATAGCCGTAGCCGCCGTGTATCTGAACCGATTCCTCGGCGACCCGAACGGCAGTTTCCGAGGCGTAAAGTTTTGCCATCGCGGACCTTTGCGTAACAGGCTGCTTGGCATCCTTGGTCGCAGCGGCTTGCAGCGTTAACAGCCGTGCACACTCGATCTGCGTCGCCATGTCGGCGAGCTTGAATTGGATCGCCTGGAACTCCGCGATCGCCTTGCCGAACTGCTGCCGTTCCTTTGCATATCTGACAGCCGCTTCGTATGCACCCTGTGCGATGCCGACCGACAGAGCCGCTATCGAGATGCGGCCGCCGTCGAGCACCTGCATCGCCTGCTTAAAGCCTTCGCCCTCGTTACCCAACAAATTGTCCTCAGGGACAAGACAATCCTCGAAAACTACCGACGCAGTTTCCGAGGCACGCATCCCGAGCTTGTTCTCTTTCTTATCACCGCGAAAGCCCTCCATCGAACGGTCAAATATGAACGCCGAAATACCGTGATTTCCCTTTTCCTTGTCAGTAACGGCGACCGCAACCAGCGTGCTGCACGAAAGGGCGTGCGTAATGAAATTCTTTGAGCCGTTGACCAGCCATCCGTTGTCAGTACGGAGTGCGGTCGTGCGTGTGCCGGCCGAGTCCGAGCCGGCCTGCGATTCGGTCAGGCCCCATGCGCCAAAGTTTTCACCGCGAGCGAGCGGTACGAGGTACTTCTGCTTCTGCTCCTCGCTGCCGAACATATAGATGTGATTCGTGCAAAGCGAGTTGTGGGCGGCGACCGATAAGCCGACCGAACCGCAGACGCGGCCGATCTCTTCGATGATCGTCGCGTACTCGACATAGCCCATGCCCGCACCGCCGTATTCTTCGGGTACAACGACGCCAAGCAGCCCGAGATCTGCAAGGCCGGGCCGCAGTTCCATCGGAAAATGCTGGGCCTCATCCCATTCCATCACATGCGGTTTGATCTCACTTTCCGCAAATTCACGTACGCTGTATTTTATCTGCCGTTGTTCGTCCGAAAGCTCAAAATTCATATCATTCTCAATAATGCGTAGTTATATTAGCATAACTAAGAGTTTTGAGCCTAGTTTTGTTGTACAATGTCGGTATGAACGCGAACTTCCTTACCACAGATGACCAGGTGAGAGACCTGCTTTCAAACTCAAAGACCATCGCTGTCCTCGGCATCAAGCCTGACTCGCACGAAGCACAGCCGGCAAACTATGTTCCGAAGTATATGATGGATCACGGTTACGAGATCGTGCCTGTGCCTGTTTACTACCCGGAAGTAAGCGAGATACTCGGCAAAAAGGTCTATCGCGACCTGAACGACATCCCCGGCGAGATCGATATACTGAACGTCTTCCGCCGCAGCGATGACATCACTAAACACACGCTCGATATCCTTTCGAAAAAGCCGAAAGCTGTTTGGTTCCAGTTGGGAATACGAAATGACGACGTGGCCGAGCGTCTGGCAGATGCCGGGATCAAGGTCGTACAGGACCTCTGCATCATGGTCGAACACAAGGCTTTGATTGGTCGTGTTTAGGCGTGGCTGACAGTTAACCTGATCTAGCCAATTAACGGTTCTCGGAAATACTACAGAAAGCAAAGAGTTGCTGATGCCAAGAGTTTCGGGAGTGTATCCTACGTGCCTTTTCCGGGATGACACTGCGGAAACCCACAGCAGCAAGCGTCCCAAATGCCGTGCCGGGTAGAGCCTATTATTTTCGAGAGCGGGAAGAGGGATTCGGCGCACCAGCAAAAACGGACGCGACCTCGATGTCTGAAAGTTGTCTCGAACCGCCTACGACAATGCCGTCAAGCGTCAAAGGGCCGATGGCGATCCGTTTGAGTTTGACGACAGAGTGCCCGACCGCATCGAACATCTTTCGTATCTGCTGGTTATGGCCCTCATAAAGCGTAACCTCGTACCAGCCGTTCTTTTCAGTGGAGTTAAGTTCGCGGATCTCGGCCGGTGCGGTCTTAAAGCCATCCTCGAGGAGGATGCCGCGACGCAATTTGTTTATCGCATTACTGTTCGGCAGGCCCTTTACCTTGACCTCGTAGATCTTCGGAATTGTCCGCGAAGATGCGACGCGGTCAGTGAATGCACCATCGTTCGTCAAAATGATCAGGCCTTCAGAATTGAAGTCGAGCCGCCCGACCGGATGGAGCTTTCCTTTCCCTTTTACCAGATCCGTGACCAACGTGCGGCCTTCGGGATCGCGTACACTCGAAAGCACACCTTTCGGCTTATTCAAAAGAACGTAGATATTCCTTTTTGCCGCAAGCCTTGAGTTAATAAGACGCCCCCGAACCTTTATGTGATCGGCTGCCGGATCGGCCTTGGTACCGAGTTCAGTGATCGTGTTGCCGTTGACGGTCACGAGGCCTTCGAGAATAAGTTTCTCGGCCGCGCGCCGCGAAGCAACGCCGGCCTGCGAGATCAGTTTCTGCAAACGCTCTTTCATCGTACGCCTCGGCTCTATTCTTCGTCGTCGGTGGAGTTGTCTTCTATGATCGCCGCTTCAAGCTCATCGTAATCTGCCGTGCCGGCCTCCGGTTCTTCCGCCGGTGTTACCTCGACCGAGGCTCCCGCAAAGTCTTCGAAGTCCTCGATATTCGGCAGTTCGCTCAGATCCTTCAGACCGAACTGGATCAGAAAGTCTTTCGATGTTCCATACTGTATCGGCTTTCCGACCGTCTCCTTTCGCCCTTTTGCAACGATCAAGCGTTTGTCGAGCAAGGTCTTTATCGCCGATGCCGATTGCACACCGCGTATCTCAAGTATCTCGGGCACTGTTACCGGCTGTTTGTAGGCTATAACCGCAAGCGTTTCGAGCGATGCCATAGAGAGTTTGGCGCTTGGCCTTGTCTTTAAGAAAAGTCGGACATCCTCATGCAGTTCGGTTCTGGTTGCGATCTGATAGCCGCCGGCGATCTCGCGTATTTGAAGGCCGCTGCCGCGTTCCGCAAGGTCGGCTGCCAATTGTTCAACGGCAGCTCGGATCGCATCCCTTTCTTCGCCGAGGACCTCAGCCAGCAGCTTTGCCGTTACCGGCTCGTCCGCAACGAATATCAGCGCTTCGACAACGGCCACGAGATCGGAGGTCGAGCGTGAGGTTTTCTGTTCTGCGGCTTGTTCCATAGAAAATTGATCTGGCCCCGCTGGCACGCTATGCGGCAGGCGAGACTTTTTGCAGGATGATATCACCAAAGGTCGCCGTTTGCGTAAGCCTAACATCCTCAGTTCGCACGATCTCAAGCACAGCGACAAATGCGGTCACAAGCTCACGGTGAGTCGGCATCTCTTCAAAGAATGAGAGCAGGCTGATCTCACCAAGCTCGAATATTCGCCGCTTGAGGGTCTTGATCATATCAGACAGCGAGATCTCTTCACGTTCGATCTCCATTTGCACAGCCTCAGCGTGCCGTGCAGCGATCTTTTGAAAGACGGTCAGGAGGTCGAAGACAGTCGCGCTGATCTCGGCATTATTCTCGTCCTCGTCGATCTGGCCGCGTGTGAACGTCGCCTGCTCAATGGTCGAGCGTTCATGCAGCATACCGGCGGCCGTCTTGAACTTTTCATACTCAAGCAGCCGGTCAACGAGTTCCTTTCGCGGATCGTCGAACTCTTCATCATCCGGATCGGCCTTGGGGTCGCGCGGCAGAAGCATCTTCGATTTGATCTCGATGAGCGTGGCGGCCATCACGAGGAAGTCAGCCGCAACCGCAATATCGAAACGCTTCATGAGCTGTATGAACTCAAGATACTTCCGCGTTATCCGTGCGATCGGTATATCAAAGATATTCGCCTGCTCCTGTTTTATCAGATACAAAAGCAGATCGAGCGGCCCCGCAAAGCCGCCGATCTTCAGCTTAAGCTCGTCACTGCCGCTGCGGACGATCTCGGGCGATTCCTTAAAGAAATCAAAGCTGAATTGTGTAAGTTCTTCGCTCAAGTCGTCGTAATTTTCGCACCGTTCAGCGCTGAAACCAAGCAATTTCCCGCACGGTTCACGGCCGTTCCGGTCATCATTTGATGATCTCGAGTGCCTTTTCCAATGGCCGAGCAACGACAGCCTTGTTGCCGACCTCGACGATCGGCCGCTGAATAAGATTCGGGTCGGCCGCCATTGCCTTGATCACATCACCATCCGGCGTCTCATTTGAAAGACCCGCCGCTGACGCTCCGCGCACCATTTCGATCGGGCGCATACCGGTCTTCTTTATAAGCGCCGCAAGCCCCGCTTCGGTAAATGGTTCATTAAAATAATTGACCTTCTCGTAATCAATGCCGTTTTCACGAAACAGCGTCGCAAGATTGCGGCAAGTCGTTCACGTAGGCTTTTCGTAAACCGTAATTCTCTTTTCCATATTCGAAATTTCCTTTGATCCGCTGAGCTGATGTGCCGCTGAACCGTTCACTTCATCGGTCTTAAGATCGGTATCGCTCGCACGAACGCCTTTGAGTGTATCAAATACCGCGCAAAGATAGTAAAATCATCTCAATTGATGTCGAAGGCCGCCCATCGAGCCGGTGTTCGACGTTATGCGCGGGTTATATGTTAAAGATCCATAACTCTTTGACAGAACAGATCGAAGAATTTCGCCCCATCGGCACGGGCGGCGAGGTCAAAATGTACACCTGCGGCCCGACCGTCTGGAACTACGCCCATATCGGGAACTTTCGAACATTCGTATTTGGTGACGTGCTGCGGCGCTATCTGAGGTATAAAGGCTTTCGTTTGACACACGTCATGAACCTGACCGATGTGAACGACCGTATCGTATCCGAAGCGGAGGTTCGCGGAATACCTCTGAACGAGCTGACAGATCGTTTTATTGAGGTTTTTTGGGAAGATATGCACTCGCTCCATTGCGAGATCCCTGAGTTTGCACCGCGTGCTACTGACCACATTGATGACATTGTCGAGCTGATCGAACGCCTCATCGCCAATGGCCACGCATACGAATCACAAGGCTCGGTTTACTATCGCGTCTCGTCATTTGAAGGCTACGGGCGGCTGACGAGGGTTCGAGTTCACGATCCCGCGGACTGCGAACGCCTCGACAAGGACCGCTATCGAAAGGAGCATGCGTGCGATTTCGTCCTTTGGAAATCTGTTGATAAGGACGACCCTGTCGGCTGGGAATCGCGTTTTGGCAGAGGCCGTCCGGGCTGGCACATCGAATGCTCGGCGATGGCAATGAAGTATCTGGGAACAAGCTTCGACATTCACGTCGGCGGTGTTGACCTTAAATTTCCGCATCACGAGAATGAGATCGCACAGAGCGAAGGTGCTACAGGCCGGCCATTCGTAAGATACTGGCTGCACGGCGAGGTGTTGAACATCAATGACGAGCGGATGTCGAAAAGCTCGAACAATGTTTTTACGCTGCGTGACCTCACGCGGCTTAATTATGATCCGCTGGCGGTGCGGTATCTTCTGCTTTCGGTTCCTTTTGACAAGCCGCTTAATTTCACGCCGGACAACCTGAATGGTGCCCAGAGTACCGTTGCGCGCATACACGATTTCTTTCATCGGATGCGCGAGGGCGAGTTCGAGCCGGGCGGATGCCCGATATTTCAAGAGAAGGTCCGCAAGTTCCTCGCTGCATTCGAAGATGCGATGGACGACAATCTGAACACTGCTGCCGCTCTTTCGGCTCTGCACGGATTGATCCGCGAAGTAAATATCTCATTGTCCGATTCGTCGCTTCTGTCTGACGATCGGGACGCAGTTCTGGCGGCTGTCGCAAAGTTCGACTCGGTCTTGGCGATCTTTTGCAGCGGCCGTAAAGAAATGCTCCCTGCCGAGATAGAGGAACTTATAGCACAGCGTAATATCGCGCGGCGCGATCGTGACTTTGCACGGGCAGACGAGATCCGCGACATGCTTCTCGCCCGCGAGATCGTCCTCGAAGACATGCCCTCCGGTGTGAATTGGAAGAGAAAGAAGGGGCCGGAAAAGTGCCTGTGTGAAGTCGCCTTCGGCGGCTAAACTTACGCCTTGTAAAGCTCTATTACGACGCTTCTTTTAATATAACGTTTACTTATTTTTGCGTGTAAAATGTAAAGATTTGTCAAGCATTCCCCAAACTCTTGACACATGCTTGCAAATGGCATTTCCCTGTGTTCTATTATGCTTTAACCACTGAAATCACGTTTACGTAAAGTAGGTCGATTGGAGCTAAGGGAACAACACAAGCATTTCGCAAGGCAGCATCAACAGGAAACGTCGTGGACTGTTGCCGCGATGAATGTGTTATTTACCCGCCCGATCGAACGCGTCCTACCGAGCGTGATCAGCTTACGCAATGCATTGATCGCATTCCGGCGGCAGGCTCCCTGAACAATTTGTTGGTGCGGAACTTGTACGCACCATTTTTAGGACGGTTTCGACCGGGCTGATAATTCTCGACACCATTGGTATGTGACAAGAAGATCTCAGCAATTTGCAGTTGAAAACAAATTGGTGATACGCCATTCAGCGGCCGGCACCGAGATATTCCATCGGCACAGCCGCGAATGCTCGTATCGATTTCAGGCAGGCTTTGCCGCTTCGGCGTGACCTTACAAGGGTCCAAGCTCGAAAGCACAAGCAATTTATTTTTATTAGCGTAGTTCAGCTCGCCTTTATTTGGGCTTAACTACTTTGACCCAAAAACCATAAGTAAAGGAAGTCTCATCAATATGAATCAAATACGAGCCGCGATGAAAATCGCTTTGTACACGCTGTTGATCTGTGCTTTCTCGTTAATGGTCGTCCATAATGCTTCTGCTCAATCGCAGGCGCTGAACGGCCAGATCGAGGGTACGGTCAAGGATACAGCCGGGGCGGTTGTCCCGAATGCTTCTGTTGTCCTCAGGAATACAGAAACCGGCACAGAAAGGACGCTCTCATCCGATGCCAACGGCGCATACCGCGCACCGCTTCTGCCGCTTGGAACGTACCGCATTACGGTCGAAGCCCCGAACTTCAAGCGTCTTGTCCGAGAGGGCATCACACTGGCTGCCGGACAGATCGCGACAGTCGAACTTACGCTTGAGGTCGGTGATGTTTCAGCTACGGTCACGGTGAGTTCAGATGCTCCGATCGTTGACCCCGGCAAGATCGATGTCGGCCGCGTAATGAACGGACGCGAAGTGGAAAACCTTCCGTTGGTTTCGCGCAACCCATACAACTTCTCGCTTCTTCAGGCGAACGTTGTAGGCCGCCCGAATACGGAATTCGGTGTGCCGCGTGTCAGTGCCAACGGTTACGCACGCCGCACCAATTTCCAGCTTGACGGTAATGCGAATACACAGGCAAACTCTGCGGGCCTCCGTTTGGTTCCGATCTCCGAAACTTTCATTGCTGAGGTTCAGCTTGTAACGAACGGATTCGCTCCGGAATTCGGAAACACGCCGGGGCTGGTAATGAACAGCATTACGCCTTCGGGAACGAACAGCTTACACGGTTCAGCAAGCTATAGGCTTCGCCGCACATGGATGTCGTCGCGTCCTTTCAACATCCTTCCGACTGCACCGAAACCGCCGACACCCGTTGATGATCTTACCTTAGCCATCGGCGGCCCTTTCATAAAGGATCGCTGGCATTTCTATGGCGGATATGAGTGGGTAAAACGCGACTTTTCGGGCCGTCCGCAGCAGCTCGTAACGATCACCGAAGCAAACAAGACACGGCTGATCAATGAGGCGGGACTTCCGTCCTCGATCTTTGTTGCCGCGATTCCTGCATCACAGAAGGTCAACTTCTTGATCTTTCGAACAGACGCGCAGCTTAACAAGGCAAACCGCTTAACGGGCCGCTTTATTCGGTTCACGAACTACTCGCCGAACAACATCGGCGGCGGTATTAGTACGCTCGAACGCACGGTCGATCTCGACGATAAGTCGAACTCGCTCGCGATCCAGCTCACGTCGATCCTTGCTCCGACAGTATTCAACGAGTTCCGCTATCAGCGGGCTCATCGTAAATCGGAATTCCTGCCGACCGGATTTACTCCGACCGGCGTGCCTTCCGTTACGATCACGAACGTGGCAGCGTTCGGCCCGGCAACGAACGTAGGCACTATCTCGCCGATCGAGACGATGAACCAATTTCAGGACAACCTGACATGGACCCGCGATAAGCACTCGATGAAATTCGGCGGCGGCGTTAACCGAGTATATGACTATCGGTTCTCCGGCGTGTCGGCAACGTACACGTTTGCAAACATAGACGCATACCTCGCTGCAAAGAACGGAACAGCCCCGAAGGGTTATACGACCTTCAGCCAGACTCTTGGAAATCCGGAGCTCGAATATAAAACCGCATTCTGGAACTTCTTTGCACAGGATGACTGGAAGGTTACCGATAAACTGAAGCTGAACTACGGCGTACGCTATGATCTTTACGATCTGCCAAAGGGCGATTCAAGTTCGCCTTTCGAGGGTGACAGGGTCTTTAAAAGAGACACGAACAACTTCGCACCTCGTCTTGGTGCCGTCTATCAGCTCCGAGACGGAAAACTTCCGACCATACTACGAGGTAGCTTTGGTCTTTATTATGACACTGTTTATCTCTCGATGTATGAAGGTGCGATCCAAGGTAACGGTACCGGCCGGTACCTGAGCGTCTCGCGCACCCCCGCACAACCCGGTTCGCCGTCATTCCCCGGGATCATTCCTGCCGGCACTTCTCTTGATTCACTTGGCATCAAGCAAAATGCCGAGGTCATTTCGCCGGATTTCAAGAATCTGTATGCAATGCACTTCCAGGCTCAGATCGAGCAGGCCCTGACCGACAATCTGTCCTTGACCGTGGGTTACATCAATTCACGCGGCCGCAATATTCCGGTCTATCGGCAGACTAACTGCTTGCCGACGAGCTTGACGCTTGCAGACGGACGCCCTGTGTACAGCACGACAACATCTCCGTGCCAGAACAAGATCGATCCGAATTTCAACAATATTCTGATGGTCTTCTCGAATGGTCAATCACGTTATAACGCTCTGACGATCCAACTTAACAAACGTTTTGCGCAGGGTTATCAGTTCAGCTTGAACTATACATTGTCCAAGGTTAGAGACAATGCTCCTGAACGGAACCTTCAGGGCGTTGGAACAGCTACTCAGCAGGATCCGTCGAACCTTAATTGGGATTGGGCCTACGGTGTTGCTGACCAGCGGCACACATTCTCGGGCAGTTTTGTTGCACGTCCGAAGTTCAATGTCGAGAACAAGGCACTTCGGTACTTGTTGAACAACAATATGTTCAGCTTCTTTATGACGGGCGGCAGCGGTGAGACATTCCCGATCACGACCAATACCGACCTTAACAGGGATGGCGTAGGCAATGACATTCCGGTAGGTCTTGAGCGTAATGCGGGGCGTGCACCGGGCTTCTTTAACGTGGATGCACGTTATGCCCGTGTAATCCCTATTACCGAGCGTTTTCGTATTGAGTTGTTTGCTGAAGCGACCAACTTCCTCAACATCAACAGTACGCTGAGCTACGGTTCAACGACGCTGACCACCGGGTTCAACACTACGACCGGTGAACTTACAGTACCTATTGACTACAAGAAGTTCACCAGAAGTGCACAAGAAAGCCGGCAAGGCCAGTTCGGTGTGAAGTTCATCTTCTAACCTTTTACTCGGCTTCCATTCCTCAAAAGGGAATGGAAGCCGTTTGCTCTAAATTTATGCATTCCGACAATACAAATAGGATGGACTCCGATATCACGATCGAGAAGCCCGATGAATGGTGGTACAAGATATACTTTGCTGTCATGATCACGACGATCGTCGTCATCTCAGCTCTCTACGCCTTTACACATTACTTTTCGAGCTAGAAACAAATGCAATTCTTAGATTGGGCGGTTGTCGTCGGTTATTTGGTGTATGTGATTTGGGACGGCATCCGAATGACCAAGCACAGCGGCAACGTCGAGGGTTATTTCCTTGCTAATCGCAGCCTGCCGTGGTGGGCTGTGGGGCTTTCTGTCATGGCGACGCAGCTTTCGGCCATCACGCTTGTCGGAACGACCGGTCAGGCGTATTCCGACGGAATGCGCTTCATTCAGTTCTACTATGGCCTGCCGCTGGCAATGGTGATCCTGTGCGTAACGGCAGTGCCGTTCTTCTATCGCGCAAAGATATTCACTGCCTACGAATACCTCGAGAAACGCTTTGATGCCAAAACGCGGAGCCTTACGAGCTTCTGCTTTTTGCTGTCACGCGGCCTGGGCGTAGGCGTGATCATCGCGGCACCATCCGTTATCCTTTCGATCGTGCTCGGCTGGCATGAGGTAACGACGATCTTCGTGATCGGACTCTCAACGACAATTTACACCATGATCGGCGGTGTGCAGGCGGTAACGTGGACGGACGTCAAGCAGATGTTCGTCATTTTTTTCGGCTTGTTCGTTTGTATTTATGTCATAGTTTCACAATTTCCGCAGAACGTCTCACTTTCCGACGGACTTTTCCTTGCGGGTGCAACGGGTAAATTGACGACCGTTGTAACAGACTTTGACCTTAAGGAAAAGTACACGCTTTGGTCGGGATTGATCGGCGGACTGTTCCTGTTCCTCTCATATTTTGGCTGCGACCAGAGCCAAGTTCAGCGGTTTTTGACCGCCAAATCTGTATCGGAAGGCCGCACGTCGTTATTGATGAGTGCGTTCCTTAAGATCCCGATGCAGTTCATGATCCTTCTCGTCGGTATTCTTGTTTTTGTTTTCTACCAATTCACGGCGCCCCCGATGGTCTTCAACCAAGTTGAAACAGAAAAGGTGGCGAATACGGCACAGTACAAAGTGCTTGAAGAACAATTCGATGCGGCACACGCACGACGTGCGGAAGCAGCGACCAATTTTGTACAAAGCAAGTCCGATACAGCGCGGCAGCAATATATCGATGCCGACAAGGCTTTTAATGATTCGCGCAAGAATGTCGTCAACTATGTAAGAGATTCGACGGGAAATAAGAGCTTCAACGACGTCAACTATGTATTTCCCACGTTCGTCGTCCAAAACATGCCGATGGGCGTCATCGGCTTGATAATCGCCGCGATCTTTGCGGCAGCAATGTCGTCGATATCAGCGGAACTTAACGCTCTGGCGACGGCTACGACCATCGATTTTTATCGACGCCACTTCAACACTAGCGGCACTGACAAACAATATGTGCGTTTTGGCAGATTGGCGACCATGGCATGGGGCCTCTTCGCCTGCGTGGTGGCAACATATGCGACCAGCCTCGGCTCTTTGATCGAGGTCGTCAATAAATTCGGTTCCTTCTTCTACGGCTCGCTTCTCGGAGTTTTCGTGCTTGCATTCATAGTTAAACGTGCACGTGCCCGCGGAGCATTTTTCGGCTTGATGCTCGGCATAGCCTCGGTCTGGATCGCCAGCCTGTTCACCGACATCGAGTTCTTGTGGTTCAACGTGATCGGCTGCCTTGTCACAGTGCTGACCGGGTATTTGATCAGCTTAACAGTTAAAGGAGAAAATAATGCGATCAATGCTTAATAAATTTACGGCTTTTTTTCTATTGCTCCTACTGATCTGTCTCAACATTTCCGGTCTTTTGGCACAGGTTCGCCCCGTCTATGACATGGGCGCGATCGGCCTCGGCCAGCAGTTAAAGAGGTTACAGACAACGGCAAGTGCGATGCATACCGGGGCACATCCGGACGATGAGGACTCGAATCTGATCGCATATCTTGCCCGCGGTAAGAACGCACGCACAGTGTACCTTGCACTGAATCGCGGCGAAGGCGGCCAGAATGTTATCGGGCCGGAGCTTTTCGAACCGCTCGGCGTTATCCGCACCGAAGAACTTCTTCAGGCTCGTCGTCTCGACGGCGGCCAGCAGATGTTCACCAATGTGATGGACTACGGCTTTTCTAAGAAACGATCTGAAGCAGCCCGCATTTGGGGCGAACAGCCGACGCTTGCTGAGATGGTCCGCGCGGTGCGTACATTCAGGCCGCTCGTCATCATTGCCCGATTTACCGGCACACCGTCGGACGGACACGGACAGCATCAGCTCTCGGGCTATCTTACTCCGCTTGCCTATAAGGCTGCGGCCGATCCGAATCAGTTCCCCGAACAGATCCGCGAAGGCCTTCTGCCGTGGCAGGCAAAGAAACTCTACGTCGGACAGAGCTTTAATGCCTCTGACACGGAGCCGACATCCGTGCGTCTGAGCACCGGTGAATATGACCCGCTTATCGGCCGCTCCTACGCCGAGATCGCCTCGGAAGGACGCAGCCAGCATAAGACGCAGCAGATGGGCACGATAGAACGCCGCGGCGCACAGTTCTCCGGCGAAAAGCTACTTGAATCAACTGTTTCGGGCAATTCCAAGACCGACATATTTGACGGTATCGACACATCGATCAAGGGAATTGCATCCATCACAAATGACAATGAGAGCGGCCTTGCCGATCGTCTCGCGGCACTTCAGGAAACCGCCGAAACGGCACTGCGCGACTATGACGCGTATGCTCCGTCAAAGCTTGTGCCCGTTCTTGCAAAGGGTGTAACGCAGGCACGCGCGGCAAAGGAAGCGACCAAGAATCCCTATGCCAAGACATTGCTCGAAGAAAAGGAGCAGGAATTTTCACATGCTCTGCAGACCGCTGCCGGCATCGTCATCGATGCATTGAGCGATACGGATACGATCGTGGCGGGAGATTCCACACAAGTAACGGTCAACGTTTTCGGTGCAAATGCAAAGGTCGGGAAGATCACTTTGAGCACCCCTGAAGGCTGGAGCGTTGCCGACTCTACGGCTCCGAAAACAGGGGGCAACAATTTCTTCTTTCGCCCCGAGACGGCCGATCACTCCACATATCTGAAACTGACAGCGGCGGCAAATGCCTCGCCGACACAGCCGTATTGGCTTGAAAAGCCGCGCAAAAACTTTACGTTCGACTGGTCGGCCGCCGACGCAGTAAAGAACGCTCCGTTCCAGCATCAACTCGTTACAGCGAGTGTTCCGCTTAATATCGGCGGCGTCGATATCACGGTGGCTCAGCCTCTGCAATATCGCTATGCAGATAGTGTTCGCGGCGAGATCAGGCGCGACTTGAACGTGGTTCCGCTTGTAACACTTGAACCGGACACCAATCTAATGGTCGTTCCGACCGGTGCTCAAAAACACACGAAACGCGTGGTCGTCTCGCTTACAAATAATGCCCCGCGTCAAACGGCCGGCACGATCGATCTGAGTTTGCCGGCGGGATGGACCGCGGTCCCGGCATCCGCAAACTTCGACCTCGCGACAAAGGGCCTCAAAGCGGCCGTTGCGTTCGACGTAACAATACCTGCGGGAACCAAAGCCGGCAAATATGACGTTACTGCGGAGGCGAAGGTAGGCGGCAAGACCTACGACCTTTCGATGGAGGAGATCGCATACCCGCACATCCAAACCCACAGACGCTACATGCGAGCATCGATCACCACGCAGGTTCTCGATCTTAAGGTAGCCCCCGTTAAGGTCGGCTATGTCATGGGTAGCGGCGACGATGTGCCCGCAGCGATCACGCGTATGGGCATTCCGGTTACGATGCTTGAAGAAAAGGACCTCGCCAGCGGCGACCTTTCCAAATTTGACGTCATCATAATTGGAATCCGCGCATCGCAGACACGGCCGGACTTTGTCGCTAACAACGGACGGCTGATCAGCTTTATGGAGAATGGCGGAACGATGATCGTCCAGTATCAACAGAGCGTTTACACTCAGAAGAAGATGCTCCCGTTCGATGCAAAGACGGAATCCGTAACCAACGGTGTGCAGCGGATATCAAATGTGCGCGTTGTTGATGAGAACGCACCGGTAAAGATTCTCGTTCCCGACAATCCGATCTTCAACTATCCGAACAAGATCGTTAACAGCGATTGGGATAATTGGGTTCAGGAGCGAAACCTATACACGCTCAGCCAGCTCGATGCCAACTACGTGGCGCTGACCGAAACGGCGGACGAAGGTGAAGCACCGGTTACCGGCGGCCTCGTCTATGCAAAGGTCGGAAAAGGATTGTACGTTTACAACGCATATTCGTTCTTCCGACAGCTTCCCGCGGGAGTTCCCGGTGCCTACCGGCTCTTCGCAAATATGCTAAGCCTGCCGAAAGCTCCTAAAAAGTAGCAGGCCGACTTAAAAATAACGGGCCGTAAGGGCGGGCGTTGATCGTCCTTACCCTTACGGCCTAAACACAAATGATCGGAGAATTGCCAACAGTGTCATCTGAGAATATCGAGAAATTTCCTGCCGCCAGCTATACCGAGAACGTACTGGCGGATTGTTTTGAGGATGCGAAACGCTATTTCCTCGACGCCCTGATACAGGTCGATCGTGCCCATGGCGTAATGCTCGCACGGCAGGGCATCATCACCCGCGATGAGGCAAAGATGCTGATGGAAGCGGTCAAAAAGATCGACCTCGATGCTGTTCGCGCGGCAAAATACGACGGCACATACGAGGATCTCTTCTTTTTGCTTCAACGCGAATTAGCGGCGAACTGCGAAGATAAAGAGGTTGCCGGCAAGCTGCATACGGCACGAAGCCGCAACGATATAGACGTGACGATCTACCGCCTGCATTTGCGCAAGGCTGCGTTAAAACTGCTGAACGATACGATGGATCTTCGCCGCGTCATGCTCGACCTCGCCTCGCAGCATCATGAAACGCTGATACCGGCGTACACGCATACACAGCCGGCACAGCCTTCGACCCTCGCACATTTTCTGCTTGCTATCGCCGAGAACCTCGGGCGTGACATAAAGCGGCTGCAGCGTGCCTTCGAAAATATGAATAGCGGCCCGCTCGGAGCATGTGCTATCACAACGACCGGTTTTCCGATAGATCGTGATATAACGTCCGATCTGCTCGGCTTTCAGCGGCCGACCGTCAATTCCTATGCATCGATCGCATCTATCGACTACTTCACCGAATTACTCGGTGCGGTCAGTGCTCTTCTCGTAAATGTCGGCAAGTTCGCGCAGGAATTCTTGCTGATGGCAATGCAGGAATTTGACGTTATCGTTCTCACCGACGGCTATGTGCAGGGTTCCTCGATAATGCCGCAGAAGCGAAATCCCGTGGCGCTCGAACATATCCGTGCAATAGCGAGCAAAGGCCTCGGACAGGCGCTCGGTGTACTGACGGCAGTTCACAACACACCTTTCGGAGATATTAACGATTCCGAGGACGACATACAGCCGCTGATCGCAAGCGCCGTCCGTGACGCCTCGCGGTCGGTGTCGCTGTTTGCGAACAGCCTCAGATCGGCAACGTTCAACCTCGACACGCTGCGAAAACGCGCGGAGGCTAACTTTATCACCGTTACAGAACTGGCTGACACGATCGTGCGCGAGGAGAACCTGTCATTCAAGGTCGCTCACAAGATCGTCGGGACCGCAGTAAGAGCGGCCATTGCGGCGGGCGGTGACGCGATCACGCCCGATATCTTGCAGACCTCGGCTCAAGAGGTTCTGGGCCGAAGGCTTACACTCAGCGATGAAGACATCGCACGCTCGCTGACCGCAGAGAATTTCGTCAATATCCGGACGATCTTCGGCGGAACTGCGCCGAAGGAAACGAAACGTGCGTTGGGCGTTGAGCGTGATGCAGAGGCTGCTGATGACAAATGGTTCGCCGAAACGACAACGCATCTGAAAGAGGCGGCCCGACGGCTTGACGATGCGGTCAATGAGCTTATCGGCTGAGGCGGCCTGCTCGCGTGGATCCGGCGGCGTGAGGCAATGCCTTTCGCCGCTTATTTGTAACTAAGCCCCGTAACCTCGTAAGCCCGCATCAGCGTCTCGTGAGCTGTTATGCGGGCTTTTTCTGCTCCGCTTTCGAGAATGGCTTTCAATTCTGCATCGGTGAAAGAGTGCATTCGTGCCTGAATAGGCCGCAGAAACTCGATCGTCGCATCGGCAAGTTCAGACTTGAATTGGCCATAACCTTTGCCGTCGAAGTCCGTCTCGCACTCCTGAGCGGTCTTACCGGTAACAAGCTGATAGATGGTCAGAAGGTTTGTGATAGCGGGCCGCGACTCGTCAAATCGTATCTCGGTTCCGCTGTCAGTTACCGCACGCTTGAACTTCTTCACGATCGTTTCCGCATCGTCGGTCAAAAAGATCGCTCCCGCTGCGTTGTCATCCGATTTCGACATCTTTTTTGCCGGATCTTGCAGCGATTTGATACTCGCTCCGGCTTTGGGGATATATGGTTCGGGAACGGTAAAAACCTCGCCGAAGTCGCGGTTGAATCGTATCGCGAGGTCGCGGCTTAACTCTAAGTGCTGCTTTTGATCTTGCCCGACCGGCACAAGATCGGTCTGATACAGCAGAATATCTGAGGCCATCAAGATCGGATACGTAAAAAGCCCGACTCCTGAGCGTTCTCGTCCGCCTTTCTGCGACTTATCCTTGAACTGCGTCATTCGCTCAAGTTCGCCCATTCGCGCGACGCAAGAGAGCACCCATGTCATTTCAGCGTGCTCTGAGACGTCAGATTGGATGAATATCGTCGAACGCTGAGGGTCGATGCCGGCAGCTATGTAGATACGTGCAAGATCGAGCGTCTTTTGCCGCAATTTCGCCGGCTCCTGCGGCAGCGTTATCGCGTGAAGATTGACGATGCAAAAGAGCGAATCATAATCATCCTGCAGAACGGCCCAATTCTTCAATGCGCCCAAATAATTACCGATATGAAGCTCGCCCGTCGGCTGAGCACCGGAGAAGATACGTTTTCGTGCCATCAGAGTCCAAGCAGATTGAAGATCAGGCCGAACAGCGGCTGGACGATCCGGTTTATGACCCCTATCTGGAGAAGTATGAGAAGTATAAGGAACCCGTAGGTTTCCAATATATTGAAGATCGGCTCAAAACTTGAGGGCAACAGCGACTGCAGGGCCTTGCTGCCGTCAAGCGGCGGAAAGGGCAGCAGATTGAAGATCGCAAGGCCGATATTCAGAACGATCATTCCGTAAATGAACTGGACAAGGATCTGCATTCCGCTGTCCTGAAGATTTGCCCGCGTTATTACGCCTCCGTAGATCAAGCCCTTCAAAACAAGTGTCGCCGCGATGGCGATCAAAAGATTTACCGTTATGCCCGCAAGCGATACGCAGACGTTCGCCAGATCCTTTTTGCGCCATTTAAGCGGATTGACCGGCGTCGGCTTTCCCCACATTATCAGCGGAACGCCGACCGCGCCGCTGTAAAACCCGATCGCATAGCCGATTATCGGCAGCAGCAGCGTACCGATCGGGTCTATATGCGGTATCGGGTTGAGCGTTACACGCCCGAGCAGATATGCGGTATCGTCCTCGAACTTCCACGACGTCCACGCATGCGCTGCCTCATGGGCAGAAACTGAGAACAGCCAGATGACCATATAGATCACTAGGCCCGAAATAAATTGAACTGCTGTTGATTCCACTACTTAAAAACAGATTGTCTAAACTCATAAATTGTGCCATTCTTTTATTTCAAAATAAAGTGCCTGTTATGAATAGTTTGCGGAACAACAGGCACTCCTTGGGGATCGGCCTATGGCAAAGCATATAGTGATCATCGCGAGTGATTTCAAGGGCGTTGAGTTCATCGAAGAGTGCCATTACGCCGGTTGGCACGTAACGCTGGTCACCCGCCGCAAATTGTTCGATTCGCCATGGCCATGGACGGCGATCAACGATACAAAGATGGTCGATGACGAGGCTTTGCCGGTCGATTATGTGCGGGCGGCAACGAATGTGTGCGGTGAACATGCGGTCGATAAGGTGGTCGGGCTGGACGAATTTGACGTGATCACGGCCGCGATGACACGCGAGCATCTGCAGATACCGGGACTGAGAAGCTCTTATTTAAGGCGTTTTCGCGACAAACTCTCAATGCGGAACCTTGCGGCAAATAGCGGCATACCTTGCCCCGAGTATATCGGCGTATTCAATTCTTCCGAGATCGCAGACTTCCTTGAGAAAGTGCCGGCTCCTTGGATCGTCAAGCCGCGGCACGAGGTTTCGGCTTTCGGCATTCGAAAATGCACGACCTCGGGCGAGGTGTGGGATGTCCTGAACGAGCTTGACGCAAGAAACACATGGCGCGACCATCCGTCGCAATTTTTGATCGAACGATTTGTCGAAGGGCGTGTTTATCACGTCGATTCGGTCGTTGATAAAGGAAAGGTCGTGGCCGCGGGCGTCAGCCAGTACGGAACGACGCCGTTCAACGTATCGCACCACGGCGGCGTCTTTACGTCATTTATCGTCCCGTACCGCGCAAAGGAACGCAAAGAACTTGAAACACTGAACCGAGCCCTTCTGATGGCTTTTGAATACGAGCGGGGCGTTTCGCACGCCGAATTCCTGCAAAGCAGCGAGACGGGCGAGTTCTTTTTGCTCGAGGTTGCCTGCCGCGTCGGCGGTGCGTATATCGCGAACGTGCTTGAGATCGCCTGCAACTTCAACCTTTGGCGTGAGTGGGCAAAGCTTGAGATCGCTGATGCAGATCATCCTTACAAGCTGCCGAAACAGCGGCGGGATTTCGCGGGCGTCGCACTCGCGCTTGCAAATACCGAATGGCCCGACACCTCGCATTACACCGATGAAGAGATCGCCTACCGCATCACAAAGGAACGCCACGTCGGAATGATCTTTCACTCGACGAAAGCAAAACGCATCGAAGAACTGTTGGAGCAGTATTCGCAGCGCATCGGCGAAGACTTCCTCGAAATAGCCCCGGTAAAGGAACGCCACGACGATTGACCCCGTAATTTCCGCATGTATGCCGCCAACTGAATGTAACTTTGCGACCGGCCTTTCGGTCCTCGATCACGATCTAAAGGTACACTTTCCGGAGCTTCTGAAGTTCGATTCTACCGCCGAGATGGAGGCATCTGAACTTTGGCCGCAGATCCGTGAGGATACCGAGCGCGTGCTGAACGCCGTTGTTGTCGGAACCGAATATGCAAAACCGCGTGAATATGAGGCCGGAAGCGCGATCGCGGCCCTCGCATGGAATCTTGAACGCGGCAATGTGTTCGAAGGCATCGCGGATGCACTGGAGAACCACGACGATCTTAAGAACAAGGACGTGCTTTTGCTCAGCGAACTCGATCACGGCATGGCACGCAGCGGCAACCGATTTGTCGCCCGCGAATTGGCAGAGCGCCTCGGGCTGAACTACGCATTCGCGACCGTTTATCTCGCACTTCAAAAAGGCAGCGGCGTCGAGTCTGAGGTTGAGGGCGAGAATACGGTCTCGGTACACGGCCTGGCGATGATGTCGCCGTGGCCGCTTATGAATGTCCACGCGATCCCGCTCCCGAACGGCAAGGACAAGATGTGGGGCAAAGAGAAGCGCCTCGGGCGGCTTCAGGCGTTGATCGCAGATATTGATCATCCGGCCGGGATATTTCGTGCGGTGTCGATACACTTGGATGCACATTGTTCGCGTGCGCATCGCCGCTTACAAATGCAGATCATTCTGGATCACCTCGATACGCTGCCCGAAATGCCGACGCTGCTCGGCGGCGACTGGAACACGACCGGCTTTAACTCGCAAAGCTCGACGCGAGCGATCATGGGCTATTGGCGGCGTGTGATGATGGGCCCGAAGAATGTTGCCCTGAACCACCTGCCGCACCCGGAACGCTTCTTCGAGCGGGCTCTTTTCGAGGGCCTGGAACAGCGCGGCTATCACTTTCGCGATCTGAATAATATCGGCGTAGGTACGCTGCACTATGACGTCGGCAGTATCGAAAAGAACACGAATCTGCGTGATTGGGTGCCGGAATGGTGCTTCCCATTTATCTTTTGGGCCGCCGGCCGTGTCGGCGGAAAGGTCTCGGCTCGCCTGGATTGGTTCGCAGGAAAACGCATTGCTCCCTCAAATGAAAAACCGCCGCGGACGATCGGCAGCCTTGCGACCGATGACGGAACACCGCTTTCCGACCACGATGCGATAACGCTCGACTTCGTACTCGAATGATCAACGCTTACAGCTTCGCTGCCGCGTGCGGTTCTTTCGACGCCGCGAACTGCGCGACGTCGAACAAAATGGTATAGTTATTTGTCATGGAAGTTACTTTTGTTCAGACGCTTTGTTTTAACACAGATACTTTTGATTACGAGGTGGTAACGTCAGCAAACGGCAATGCAACGGTGATCAAATTTCCGGTCGATGAGAAGAAGGTAAGTCCCGGCGATGTCATCGTCGTTGTCTCGGGCGAAGATGTAAGTTTTCACGGGATGATCGGGAAGATCGAGGATGGGTACGCATTTGCCAGCGACTATAAAGGCTCGATCCTACCGGCACACGTTCAGTAGGCTTGCGCTTTTTGAATTTTCCTTTTAATTTCTAAATACCATGGGGATGTAGCTCAGCTGGGAGAGCGCAGCGTTCGCAATGCTGAGGTCAGGGGTTCGATCCCCCTCATCTCCACCAGATCCTGAGGCTGTCTGTGAGGGCAGCCTCTTTCTTCTGTGTTCGACAGGCCGCAGCGGCTTTGCAGCCGTTGCGTCGCCAACCTCGGGGCCTCTCGATCTTTCTTTTCCGAAACCAATAGAAACTGCAAAGCACACGAAAGATCGGACGCAAAGTACGCTAAGAAACCACAAACGACCGCAGCGGCTCGGCTCGCCTTCCGAAATGCCGCCTCCTTTTTCCGTCTCAATGCTCGACCGGCAAGATTTCCCGACAAGCATTTCAGGATTTCGCAGGATTTTTGCCTTTTTCACCAAAAATTCGCAAATTCTCTTATGCCGGAACGCATTGATAATGACATCCTAAAGTTCCCCACGGACCGCAACCATCGGGGGTACTCATACAGCCATTTTCTGAACCGCACAACTCGCCAGTCGGGCAACTAATGAGGCATCGGCAATATTTGGGTCGAAGTAAATCAGCTTGATCTACAGGCACATCTTTGACAGGTGTTTGAATTCCAACCGCCATAAAGATCGCATAACCTTCGGATTTCGTAAAATTGCCGAAAATCTTCGCCATCAACGCATCCCCCCTCTTCCTTCGTTGTAGCTACTGAGAATGTTTGCTCGTTTAGGGATGTCATCATATCAACGATGAACGCGCGTTGGACGTCGCTAAGATTCGCTGATGCCAGGTGATACGCGAGCTGAGTCTTCCAAATATTTACACGTTCGCCCAACGGCATCTGTTTTAGCTTTGCAATTCTTTCGTGCATGCCGGATTTCAATAACTGTCGGTAGTTGCCCACAAGTGCAATTTCCGCGGACTTTTCTGTATTGAGTGGCTCAATAAAATCTCCGATTTCCGCTCTAGAAAACAGCCCAAAGGCCCGGTTTATAATCTCTGCCATTTCGCCCGTTACTTTTGCACTTCTAGATTGATCATAAACAGCAGGTGACGCTTCGGAAAGGAGCTTTAACACAAACGCACGCTGTTCATCATTCAAGTTTGGCCGCCTTACCAATTGAAGAGCAAGATTGAGCTTGATGAAATGTGCTTTTTGCTCGCTAGTTTGATTTGCGAATGCAACCTTTCGATCGTCAAATGACGTTCGAGCAATTTTTACGTACTGTTCTAAAACGTCGTAATTTACCGAAAGCGACGTTGGCATAATGAATTTTTCGCCAGTGCAGGGTTTTCCAATCTCTTGGCCAAATAGGCTGTTTGCGAAAATTGCTAAAAACCCAAGGCTAAAAATCACGAGTAACGAACTTACCCTTTGGTGGTTTCTTTGTTTGTACATTTTGTACCTCCAAAAATTTGAGATTATTTTTTTCGGCAAACAAAGTCCGTCGTATGTAGGCCTGAAACTGAGGAAGACGAGGCTTCGGGAGTTTCGGGAGAAACATTACAGGCGTTATCTACATCTTACGTTATAATATTAAATACTCATCTTTTCAATAGATATTTTTATGGCACGTAAATCGATCCTCGTCGTTGATGACGAGAAGAATCAGCGAGAGATATTAGAGACGATATTGTCGGGCGAGGGTTATGACGTAACGACGGCTTCGTCGGGCGAGGCGGCGATGAAGTTCGTCGCTGACAGGCACTTTGACCTCGTGTTGACCGACCTTAAGATGACGGGCATGAGCGGCCTCGATCTGCTGCGCTTGCTTACTGATTTTGACCGCTCGATAATCGTCATTTTGCTGACAGCGCACGGCTCGGTCGATTCTGCTGTTGACGCAATGCGGCTCGGTGCGTTCGAATACCTGCAAAAGCCGTATGACAGCGACAAGCTGCTCGAGACTGTCGCACGCGCGCTCAAAAAGCTTACCGTGCTTGATGCCGAGATCATCTCGGTCTCGCCAGAGATGGACAAAGTCAAGAAGCTCATCTTGAAGATCGCAAAGTCTAATTCGACCGTGCTGATCCGGGGCGAGAGCGGTACGGGCAAGGAGCTTATCGCCCGCTCGATCCACACCAACAGCCCGCGTGCGAACGGCATCTTCCAGGCCGTTAACTGTGCGGCGATCAATGAGAATTTGCTTGAAAGCGAACTTTTCGGCCACGAAAAAGGCTCATTCACGGGAGCGGTCGCCGAGAAAAAAGGGTTATTTGAGATCGCTCATAACGGCACGCTCTTCCTCGATGAGATCGGCGAACTCGACATTGCCCTGCAAGCGAAACTGCTGCGTGCATTGCAGGAAAAGCAGATCAGACGCGTCGGCGGCACAAAGGAGATCGATGTTGACGTGCGTGTAGTTGCCGCAACGAACCGCGACCTGCTCCACATGGTCGAGGAAAAGCGCTTTCGCGAAGACCTCTACTACCGGCTCAACGTGCTTTCGATCGAGCTTCCGGCACTTCGCGAGCGTCGAAGCGACATTCCGGTGCTCATAGATTACTTTGTCGCCAAACACACGCGCGGAACGAAACGCAGCATTACGATCGACGCGGCGGCACGCGAGACGATGGAGAATTATTCATATCCCGGCAATGTGCGGCAACTGGAATCCGCCATAGAAAGGGCGATATTGCTTTGCGAAGACGATACCGTTACCCGCGATGACCTTCCGCCCGAGATGACCGAGCACAGCGGAAGCGCCGCGGCGGCGAGCGTTCAGGCACAATCCGCCGCGTCTTTCGTACTGCCTGAGGACGGAGTGAATTTCGAAGATGTCGAACGCAGCCTGATAATGCAGGCAATGGAACGTACCGACAGCAACATCACAAAGGCCGCGAAGCTCTTGGGGCTGACCTTTCGCACGCTCCAGTATCGACTCGAAAAATTTGGATACAAAAAAGACGGTGACGAGGGGCAAGCGGCGAGGGATGAGGGCTGATCGACCATGTCGGATGGCGGTTATAAAGACCTTATCGTTTGGCAGAAGAGCATTCTGCTCGTAAAGGATATCTACGCACTGACCGGTCAATTCCCTAATGATGAAAGATTCGGCCTGATCTCACAGATGCGTAGAGCCGCGGCCTCAATTCCCTCAAATATTGCTGAAGGGCAGGCGAGACGTACAACTCCTGACTATGTTCGATTCGTTTCGAACGCTCAAGGCTCACTTGCGGAGCTGGAAACGCAGCTTATAATTTCGGCTGAGTTGGGTTATTGTAGATCGGGAACAGCGAAGGATATATTTTCGTTAATGGTAGAGGTGCGGAAGATGCTGAACGCACTACGACGCACTTTGTTAGAAAAGGTCGATCGCGACGGCAGGAGATAGTCGAGAGGAAGAAAGCCCTTGGCACTCGTCCCTCGCCTCTAAAAAGATGGATTGGTTCTCAACACTAAGTCTGGCTCTTGGTTCCGCTTGGACGAGCGGGATAAATCTGTACGCCACCGTTACGGTGCTTGGACTTCTGCAAAAATTCGGTGCGACGAAGCTGCCCGGCGGGCTCGATGTACTCGATAACTGGTGGATCATCGGCATTGCCGGCGGACTGTACCTTGTCGAATTCTTTGCCGACAAGATACCCTACGTCGATTCGGTTTGGGATGTGGTGCACACCTTTATACGCGTGCCGGCCGGAGCCGTTGTCGCATATGCGGCAACCGACCAGCTTGATCCGAGCATTTACATTCCGGCGACGCTTCTCGGCGGCGGGCTTGCGGTTGCGTCTCACGGGACAAAGGCGTCGCTGCGCATCGGCGCCAACCTTTCACCCGAACCTGTATCAAATTGGGTGCTGTCCATCGTCGAGGATGCAATAGCATTTATCGGTACGCTGCTCGCCGTGTTCGCGCCGATCATCATTGCTGCGATACTCGGCATCTTTATACTGCTCTTCCTTTGGTTCTTCCCGAAGATCTATCGTGCCATCCGACGGATGTTTTCTGCGATCGTCGGTTTTGTCAGGGGCGAACCGTTCAAAAAAGTTGCCAAGGAGACAGGCTAAGCAGGAAATTTACGGCGTCGAAGATGCCAATTTGTTAAGTGGAACTGTTATTCCGGATCATCGCGGTCGTCCTTTTCGCAGCGGCCTTTTACTTTTACCGGGCCGGCAATACCGACCTTGCATTCGCGTCTGCCGTGGTGGGCATCTGCGGTCTGTTCCTCGGATATCGCTTTCGGATCAAACGTGAGATCGACGAGGCGAAAGCCGACAGGCACCACACCTGAGCATCACCTGAGCATCATTGGTATTATGCCCGCCTCAAGGTAATATAAAGCAATGGAGAGCATTAGGCGCCTGCTCGGCAACAATCGGGAATGGTCGCGTTCGCTGGTCACCGATGACCCGAGTTTCTTTACCGAACTTGCACGTCAGCAAAGCCCTGAGTTCTTTTGGATAGGCTGCTCCGATAGCCGAGTTTCGGCAAATACTGTGGTCGGGCTGGCACCGGGCGAGGTCTTCGTTCACAGAAATGTAGCGAACTTGGTCAACCATTCCGACATGAATTGCCTCTCAGTGATACAGTTCGCCGTCGACGTGCTGCGCGTGAAGCACATCATCGTTTGCGGGCATTATGGCTGCGGAGGCGTAAAAGCCGCGATCGAAAACGAGCGGCATGGGCTGATCGACAATTGGCTGCGGCCCATCCGCAACATCTCCTTTCTTTACGCCCGCGAGCTTGACGCCATTGCTAACGCCGATGAGCAGCATGCCCGTCTGTGCGAGCTGAACGTTCTTCGGCAGGTGCTGAACGTATGCGAGACGACCATTGTCGAGGATGCGTGGAAACGCGGCCAGTCGGTTACCGTCCACGGCTGGATGTACGGACTCAAGGACGGGTTGATACGCGAACTTGGCGTCGCGATCAACGCGAGCGAAAGTGCGGCACGATTTCGCGAGAAATTCCTCGCCGCAGAGTGTACGAATTCAGCCATCGCATAAACCCGCAGTATGTTCCGACACTTTAGATCAGCCAACATTTTTCTTTTCGTTGTTGTATTGGGCCTTGCGTCCGCCGCGTTCCCGCAGATGTCGCGAAAACCGACGCCTACGCGCGAACCCAAAGGCGCAATGCCGTCAAAGCCGGCGTCGAATGTCAATTCCCTGCCGAAGATCTCTTCGCGTGCCGACTTTGATAAAGTAGCCCGCGTCTATCATCGCGGCACGCCGTACGCGCTCCCGCATGTGATGTTCGTCATCGACCGCCGTTCGAATAACAAGATCTATTTCATTAACAGCCAACGCTTCCGTTTTCACAAGGACTTCCTGCTGGCGACCTATCTGATACCGCGCGGCTCTGAGATATTCAAGCCGGTTTACGTGGACGAAGGCCGCCGCTTCATAGTCGGAACCGTTGCGTGGCAGCAGCCCGTCGAAAAGTTCACTTGGGAGCTTTGGGAAGGCGACCTCGCAACCGCTGAACTGATCAAGATCGCTGATGCGGCGATAAACAAGGCGTTCTTCGAAAAAGTTTTCTACAAACCCAATTCCATCCGGCAGGAAGATGTTTCGTCCAATATCGGTATCGACCGCATACTTCAGGACGAACTCAACCGCAACCAAGCCTATCTGGCACTTAATACGGGCAAGGCTATCGGCCGGCTTCACATAATCGACAAACTCGATGACACGGTCGAGATCGGCGATAACGAGATACTCGTGCTGCGCGAACTGCCAGCGAGCCTTCCGCCGGTTCGCGGCATCATTGTCGCAAAGCCGTCATCGCCGCTCTCGCACATCAACATATTGGCAAAAGGCTGGGGCATACCGAACGTTTATATCAAAGACGCCGACAAACTCTTCCGCTCGCTCGACACATATTGGGTCAAGCTGAACGCGAACCTGACCGATTACAGCTTTGACCGCGTTGCCGCAAATGAACCGCCGCCGACCTCGCCCGATGAAGTGATCCCGCCGGCCGACCTTAAGGCAACGGCCTTGATGCCCTTGGGACAAATGCGAAAAGCGGACAGCATCCGCTACGGTTCAAAATCAGCGAATCTCGGCGAGATGATGGCGAAACGCATTCGCGGCGTAACGATACCCGACGGCTTTACCGTACCGTACTATTGGTACGACAAGTTCATGAAGGATAACGGCTTCGATAAGGTGATGCTCGATCTGATGGACGACAATGATTTCGTGCACAATCCGCGCGTCCGCCGTCAAAAGCTCGACGAATTTCGTGCGGCGATGATAGCCGCGAAGTTCGACGACACGCTGCGGTCGCAAGTGATCGAAAGATGGAGGACGCAGCTTGGCGGTAAGCCGGTTTTCGTACGCAGTTCATCCAACAGCGAAGACCTGCCGAACTTCAGCGGCGCAGGGCTTTATTCGAGCGTTCCGAACGTCGTTGATGAAGAAAAACTCATTCAAGCCGTCAAAAAGGTGTGGGCATCAACGTGGAATTTTCAGGCGTATGAGGCCCGAGTCCGCAATTATGTCAGCCAATCGGATGTCTATATGTCGGCGCTTATCCAACTCGGCGTCAATATGGAAAAGGGCGGCGTCATGATCACAAAGGACCCGTTCGACGAACGCAATAAGAACGCCGTTTATATCAGTGCGGTATGCGGCCATAACTCAAAGGTCGTCGATAATGACGGCATCCCTGAGCAGGTTCTCTTTAATCCGCGATCGAATGCCGTCATAGTTATGACTCTGTCTCAGCAGGAGAACTCGCTTGAGTTCGACCCGAACGGCGACCTCAAGAAAACGAGCGATAAATGCGCCGACAGCCGCAAACGCGTCCTTACCGATGCTCAAGCACGCGCCCTTGCGGCGGCGGCGATAAGCATCCGGACCGCTTTCGGCGGCAAACAGCAGCAGGATATTGAATGGGGCATACTAAAAGGCCGCATCTACATCGTGCAGGCGCGGCCCTATATCGATAACAAATTACCTTTATGAAACACTTGACGATACTTGCATTTGCGGCATTTGCCGCTGCGTGCTCAAACTCGGCGGCTCCTATACGGCAGGACACCAACGCCGCTTCCGCTCCGCCGGCGAATACACGAACCGAGTCGGTCATCGCACACTCGAACGAAGGCCCGCCCGCGGGAACCGATGCACCGACGGCCAAAGGAAAATGGACGCAAAGCGGCACGCCGATCGACACAAAGGCCTTTGATTCGGCGATCGCGGCCGCAGACAAGGAGCTAAAAGCAAAGCCCGCGGACGAGGCACTGAAGAAGAAAGCGTCAAAGGCATATTTTGACCGTGCGATGGCACTGACCCAGGCACGGCAGTACGCATCGGCGCTCGGCGATTACCGCAGGGCGTATAAGATCGATGCGGCGAATGAAGAGGCAAAGACGTGGATCGACGAGATCATAAAGATCTACGGCACCATCAACAAAGAATATCCCAAGGAGGGCGAAGAGCCGCCGCCGCTGCCATTTAACGGCGAACAAAAGCAATGAGAACTATCAAGCATTTAATGATCGGCGCTGCAGCGATGTTCATCATCGCTGCAGGCACAGCAGCGGTGCCGGCACAAAAGCCAACCCGCATCACATTCACACGCGGCAAATCGGCAAAGGTCATTACGGGCACGTTGTCGTCCTACAAGCAGAAGCGCGTTTTCGTGATAAGGGTCAAGGCAGGCCAAGAGATGCGGATCGAGAATGTCGGCAAGAATTACATTTCGATATGGGTCGAAGGCCCGCCTCACTCAGGCTACGAGCAGGATATGGCGGCTGACTGCCACGCGAATAACGAGATATCGCCGACGGCGGAAGGCGATTACACGCTGACCGTTCAGGAATGTCAAAAGGCTGATCCGTGGCGCGGCACTTTCCGGTTCAAGGTAACGGTCAGGTAAGCGAGCGTGCGGCCGCTCGCAAAGTGCGCGGCTATTGTTTGACTTAGCGGTTCCTCTGCCCTAGACTCGTAGATTGACTTAACGGGGCGTGGCTCAGCCTGGTAGAGCGCACGGTTCGGGACCGTGAGGTCGGAGGTTCAAATCCTCTCGCCCCGACCATTTACAGAAAAGCAGCGGGTGAACGCCCGCTGCCTTTTTTATTTCAACAATTTAGCGCAAAAGCTCATATCATTCGTCCACTTGATAAGTCGCTACGCTCGTCGGCGTCTCATAACATCGAACCTTGTAAACCGAGACGCGCTCATCTGATATCCGCGTATTCAGATACTCGAGAAAGTAGCGCGCGAGGTTCTCGGCCGAAGGATTCAACTCCTCATCGAACGGGGGAAGCTCATTTATGTTCCGATGGTCGAGGTATTTTACGATCTCGTCCGCGGCTGCCTTCAGGTCGCCGAAATCAATGAGCAGGCCGATGTTGTTCAGCTCTTCGCCCTTAGCAAATATCTCGACCTTGTAATTGTGCCCGTGCAGGTTCTCACACTTGCCCTTGTAGCCGCGCAGTTGGTGAGCGGATGAAAAGTTCCGCTCGATCATCACTTCAAAAAAAGCCGCCATAACCGGCATATTTTAACGTGATAATGAAAGAAAACCGAGTGCGGCGACCTTTAATATTTATTAAATTTATCACCTTGCACTCGGTGGCGGCTTGATGCAGGTCAGTGGTGTCGTTACGGATGTGAACGGCAGGGCGGTCTCAAAGGCATCGGTCGTGATGACCGATGCGGCAGGCAACAGCCTGCGTACGATCACAGGCCCGTTCGGGTATTTTCGTTTCGACGAGGTTGAGTCGGGCCAAACATACGTCATCACGGCCACTGCAAAGCGATACACTTTTCGGCCTCAGACAGTCGCTGTTACCGATGAGGTTACCGACCTGAGGATCACCGCCGATCAGTAAGCGAAAGCCTGCGGTCGCTGTTTAGAGGCCGTCTGCAAAGACGGCCATTTTTCTCTTCACTTACCTTCGTCGAGCATCGCCGCTACGGCCGATAGGTCGTTCGTTATGCGCATACGCGGCAGGCTCGAGAGAAATATCTTACCGTAGGGCTTTGTACGCAGCCGCTGGTCAAGGATGACGATGACGCCGCGGTCAGCCTTGCTGCGGATAAGCCGGCCGACCCCTTGCTTTAGCGTGATGATCGCCTGCGGAATGCTGTAATCGGTAAAGGATCGGCCGCCGTTCTCGTCGATGTATTTTGACCGTGCGGCAACGAGCGGATCGGTCGGCACGGCGAACGGCAGCTTATCGATTATCACGCACGACAGCTGCTCACCGCGTACGTCCACGCCCTGCCAAAAACTCTGCGTCGCGAACAGAACCGCTCCCTTTGTCTCGCGGAACTGCTCGATCAACCCGCTTTTTGACATCGTTCCCTGCAAAAGGCATGGGTGGCCGATACGGCCCGAAACAGCGTCGTGAAGCGATATCATCGAAGCGTTGCTAGTACACAGCACGAATGCTCGTCCGCGCGTTACTTGAAGTATCTTGACGATCTCGTCCGCCGCCGCGTGTATAAAATCCTGTGATCGCGGGTCGGGCATCGCTTTCGGCAAATAGACCAGCGCCTGCGATTCGTAGTCGAATGACGATCCGGCGATCAGCGTATCGGCCTTCGCCGCCGGAATGCCGAGCCGATCGCGGATGAAGCGGAAATCAGTATTTGCGGACATCGTCGCCGATGTAAGAATACAGCTGCGAACCCTGTCAAACAGCTTCTCGCTCAAGAGGCCCGAAACATCGATCGGCGACGCTTGCAGGTAGATGCCGCGGTTGCGGCGCTCGATCCAATAGACAAAGTTGCCGTCGTCCTGTTTTATAACAAAGGCGAGGCTGAACCGCATTTGTCTGATCCGCCATACCAAGTTCTCGGCGTCGGGCAGTTTGCCGGCATGAAAGTCGATCTTCAACTCAAGCTCATTGAGTGCGGCGTCGAGAGCCGAATGTGCCTCGCTCACCTCCTCCTCACGGCCGTCGAGGGGAAATCGCCCTTCGGCAGCCGCGACGCGGCGGAACTTGTTCCAAAAGATATCCGCGATGCCAATGATCTTCGCTCCGATCCGCAAGATCGCGGCAGTAGCGTTTGCATCCGTGATCTCAAGCTTGTCGGCATCGCGGACCATCTCTTCGATCTGGTAATTCGAGGCCTGAAATCCGAAGTAATCAGCCGCGATGTCCTCGATCAGATGTGCCTCGTCAAATATCACCGCATCATAATCCGGCAGCACGCGTCCGAAATTATTGTTCCGCACGTTCAGGTCGGCAAAGAAAAGATGATGGTTCACCACAACGATCTCCGCCGCCTCGGCACGCGAACGCATCTTTGTGATAAAGCACGTTTCGAACTCAGGGCATTTCTGGCCGATACAAGTATCGCTCTTTGCATTGATCCTGTTCCAAAACGTCAGATTTTCGGGCAGATGGGTCAGCTCGGCACGATCGCCGAATACTGTTGTTCGCGCCCACTGATGCACTTCGCGGAAATGATCTACGTCGGCGATGCCGTCAAGCAAAGGCTGGTGCTCGGATCGTGCCATCCGATAAAGGCAAAGATAATTCGCCCTGCCTTTCATCAGCGCGTACGATCCCTTGTATCGCTCATCCATTACGCCTTGAAGGAACGGGATATCCTTTTCGATAAGCTGTTCCTGAAGATTCTTTGTGCCGGTCGATATGATTATCCGCTTGCCCGACTCGACGGCATGGCAGATCGCAGGCACCAGATACGCAAGCGTCTTGCCCGTACCTGTACCCGCCTCAATGATCGCATGGCGGCCGGCCTCCAGTGCATTCGCGACCGCATTTGCCATCTGGATCTGGCCCTCGCGATATTCAAAAGAATCGTGAAAGCGCGACACCAGGCCGCCCACGCCGAGTATCTCTTCGATCAGACTTTTACGCTGTTCAGCTTGACCGTCGTTCATCGCAACCCTTTGATTGCAGTGCCCATTCTGCTAAAATCGCCTTCAATAAAGTGCCAACGAACCACTGAATAGCGGGCATGAGCCTTTGTATATTCATTTTAACTTTCGGCACTGCTTCTTACTAACCAATGCGAATGAAGTATCGCCGCACCGCACGCCGTCACATCCTTTTACTCATCGCAGGTCTTTGTATCGCAAATGCTCTGATGATCGGGGCCAACTGGAAAAGTTCCGCCTCCGCAGGCCGAACCGTTCTGCCGGTCTATTACGACATTCGCACCGACCCGGCCGCCGGTCCCGCATTGACAGGCTACCGTAACGCAGCACAGATCTCTGCCGCTGAGATCGCGGACATTCGCGACGGTTTTGTGAGGGGCGAGAAAGCCCTATCAAAACGAGTGAAGGAGCTGAAGGTCGAGTACAACGGCGACCTGCGTATTCCCGAGGTGATCGGTTCCGATGTGATAAAAGGACGAGCGTTCCTTACTCAGGCATCGCAACAGAAACGCTCTGACATACTTCGCGGTTTCCTCAGAGAAAATCACACACTTATCGGCCTTGATCCGTTACAGATCGACGGACTGCGAATGTTTGCGGACTATACGAATCCGGACGGCAACCTGTCCTTTGCTGAATTTGAGCAAGAGATCAACGGCGTGCCGGTATTTCGAGGAACCGTAAAAGCAGGTTTTACGAAACGCGGCGAGATGATCCGCGTGATCAATAACCTCGCACCCGTTTCCGCAGCGGGCGTTCCGACTGATTTCGGCGATCCGCTTAAAGCGGTTGAGTACGCGGCGATCTCCCTCTCGATCGACCCGAAAGATCTCGGCTCGGGCGCTGAGATGCACACCGCCGGAACAATTTCCGCCTTCGGCACAGGCGACTTTGCGCCAACAGCCGAAAAGATATACTTCCCGACGGAACCCGGCGTTGTTGTCCCTGCATACAGGGTGCTTATCTGGCTGCCTAAGGGGGCGTATTACGTGATCGTTGATGCGAATTCGGGAACAAAATTGTGGATCAAAGACCTTGCTGACGAGCAGACCCAACAGGCGACCTACGGCATTTATGCGAATTCGGCCGCAATGATGAACGTCGCTGAAAATCCATTTCCGTTCACACCCGGCCCGACATCTCCGAACGGGCTGCAAGGTTCGGGAATAAACCGAACGCAGATCACGCTCATCGGCAACGAACCGCCATACACATTCAACAATCTTGGCTGGATCACGGACAGCGGCAACGAGACTGACGGCAACAATCTCGAAGCAGGCCTCGACCGCGATACGATAAACGGTGTAGATACAACAAACGGACGTGCGGTGGGTACGAATCGGGTATTTTCGTTCAACTATTTGCCAGGTGATCCGAATACGAATTCGGGCGACTCGCCGGTGCCCGCAGGCGAGCCCATTTCACCTTGTGATCAGATACCGCAGCCGCATGGATTCTCCGAGTATCAAAAAGGCGTCGTAACGCAGCTATTCTACACGATGAACCGCTATCACGACGAGCTTTACCGTCTTGGGTTTACCGAACAAGCGCGTAATTTTCAAAACGATAATTTCGGCCGCGGCGGCAGTGGCGGCGATCGGATATCGGCGGAGGCACAGGACTGCAACGGAACGGGCAACGCGAATTTTTCGACGCCGGCCGACGGCTCTCGCGGCCGGATGCAGATGTATATCTTTACAGGGCCTGACCCTGACTTCGACGGTGATCTTGACAGCCATGTTGTGGTCCACGAAGCAACGCACGGACTCTCGAATCGGCTGCACGGCAACGCTTCGGGGCTGACGCTGAATATGTCACGCGGAATGGGCGAAGGCTGGTCTGATTTTTATGCCCAAAGCCTCCTCAGCCAACCGACCGATCCGATAAACGGCGTTTATGCAACGGGCGGATACATCACATATCTTGCTACACCCTCCTACACGGCAAATTATTATTACGGAATACGGCGCTTTCCGATGGCCGTTCGCTCGTTCACGGGCGGCCCCGGCAACTTGCCTCACAATCCGTTGACGTTCGCGGATGCCGATCAGACACAAATGAACCTAAGCGACGGCGCGTTCCAACGCGGGCCTTATGGTTCGGGCACAGCCGATGCCGTTCACAATCTGGGCGAGATCTGGAGTGCGGCTCTTTGGGAGATCCGCGCTCGAATGGTGCAGCGGCTTGGCTGGGAAGTGGGCAATCGACGCGCTTTGCAGCTTGTTACCGACGGTATGAAACTTGCGCCGCTGGCACCGACATTTCTCACTGAGCGCGATGCGATCGTCGCCGCGGCACAGACAGGCTCGTCAGACGCAGCCGCGGACGTGCAGGACGTTTGGGCAGGTTTCGCGATCCGCGGCATCGGCATCAGCGCAAAGATCATAAATAACGGCTCGGGAGCCGGCGACACCCGCGTTACAGAGGCATTCGACTCGCCGAATCTTTTCCAGCAGCCGGCCATTTCCATTAACGACTCAACGGGCAATAATAGCGGCTATCCGGACCCGGGCGAAGCGATCCTACTGAACATACCGCTCACAAATTCGACCGGCCACACTGCGCAGAATGTAACACTATCACTCGTCGGCGGCGGAACCGCGAGCTACGGAAACCTCGCTAATGGGGCGACGGTCAGCCGCGAGATCGCCTTTACCGTTCCGGCCGATACGGCATGCGGAGCGACGATCAGCCTTACATTAAACGTCGAAAGCAGCCTTGGGCCGACATCGTTCTCAAGGCCGCTGACAACAGGACAGCCGATCGCCACCGCCGCGCAGAACTTTGATTCCGTTACTGCTCCGACCATACCGAACGGATGGTTCTCAACCTCGACAGGCGGGCCTTCGAGCTTTGTTACCGTGTCCGGTGATGCCCAGTCGCTTCCGAATTCAGCGTTCGCACCGGACCCGGCAAGCGTGGGCGGCGGCACCGATCTTACATCGGAGGTGTTCACGATCGACACGCCGTCAGGAATGGTGTCATTTAGGCACAAGTACAATACAGAGGCCGGATGGGACGGCGGCCTCCTCGAGATCAGCATCGACTCGGGTGATTGGCAAGACATCATTACCGCAGGCGGCACCTTCAGGCAAGGCGGTTATGACACGATATTGGGCAACGGAACGAATAATCCGATCGCGAACCGTCCTGCGTGGAGCGGCACATCGAATGGTTACATCACTACCGTAGCTGCGCTGCCGCCAATCAATGCGGGACGGCCGTTCCGCTTGCGATGGCGTTTCGGGGCCGATAACAACACCGCGCCGACCGGCGGCGGCTGGAACATCGACGATATTCATATCATTGGCAGTTATGTTTGCTCAGCCTCAAACGGCAGAAGGGTGCGAGCGGATTTTGACGGCGACGGTAAGACGGATATCTCTGTTTTCAGGCCGAGCGAAGGAAATTGGTATCTGAACCGATCAAGTGCCGGGTTCTTTGCTTCGCATTTCGGAATTTTGACCGATGTTCCCGTACCGGGCGACTATGACGGCGACGGCAAGGCCGACATCGCGGTCTTTCGTCCTGACAGCGGCGATTGGTATGTGTTTGAGAGCGGAACGGGCGCAGTCTATATGATCCATTTTGGCATGTCCGGCGACATCGCCAAACCCGCAGACGTTGACGGCGACGGAAAGAGCGATCTGCTCGTATTTCGGCCTTTGACGGGTGATTGGTATTCAAGAAGGTCGTCGGATGGTGCCGTAAGGATCCAGCACTTTGGCCTCAGCGGCGACATGCCGGTTTCGGATGATTATGACGGTGACGGCAAAGCGGATATTGCCGTTTGGCGTCCTTCGACAGGCGTTTGGTATCGGATCGACAGTTCCTCGGAAACAGTGAACATCCAAACCTTCGGGATGAATGGTGATCTGCCTGTCGAAGCAGATCATGACGGCGACGGCAAAGCAGATATTGCGGTATTCAGGCCGTCAGACGGCCGTTGGTATAGGCTGAACAGTTCTGACGGAGCTTATGTTGTTACACACTTTGGGATGAGCGGCGATGTGCCGGTTCCGGGAGATTATGACGGCGACGGCGAATCGGATGAGGCTGTTTACCGCAACGGGATTTGGTATTTGAACCGTTCTACTGCCGGCTTTCTCGCATATTCCTTCGGTTTGGCAGGCGACCTCGCAATCCCGCGGTCATATTTGCCCTAAACCAACACTCGAAAGGGCCGCCTGAAATTTTTATAGGCTCAGTTACTTTTCATTGACGATTTGACCGAAATCTGTTAAAACTGAGTTGTTTTCTAACCAAGAACTAGTTCGATTTGGAGATCTTGCTATTTTCCAGATTCGGCGATTGCGTTTTTTGCAGCGGACATCATGTTTGGTTCAACACCTTCGGCAATAACCCGAAAGGAAGGTAGCCGCAATAGAACAAAAGCTTTTAGGAGGGCTTTAAGATGCAGAGAAATTTCTCTAAAGAAAGGCGTAGCGGCCTCTTGCTGTGCCTGTTGATACTCGGTATTTTCGCGGCGTTGGCCGTGCTGCCGAGTTACTTTCGCTCATCCGCGGGATCACGCGTAGGCTTGTTCCATCGGACATCGAGTTTGGATGAGGGTATCCCGAAGATGTGGGATATCCGGCAGTCAAAGGAGGATCAGAATAAACTCGTGGAGCTTCGACAAAGAGCGGGTACGAGTGATGCACTGGTCTCCGATGTACGTGCTCGCTTTAAGGACGGTGAGAGTGCCCTGCGCCAGCGGATGCCCACTGTAAAGGTCGAGTACAACGAAGATATACGCATTCCAGAGGTGATATCGCCTGATGTGTATCGCGATCGTATCGAGTGGCTTTCTGCGCCATCGAACGCAAAAGGCGCTGATATCCTTCGCAACTTCGTTAAAGAGAACAATAACCTGATCGGCGTTACATCTCAGCAGGTGGATGAGCTTGTAACGACGGCTGATTACACGAATCCTGACGGTAATCTTTCGTTCGCCAACCTTGAGCAGCGGATCAACAATATCCCGGTCTTCCGTGGTGAGGTCAAAGCGGGCTTTACCCGGGACGGACGGATTATCCGTGTTATCAACAATTTGGCACCGGGCATCAACTACGGTTCCGTTTCGACCGATTTCGGTGATCCGGCAGTAGCCGTTCAAAATGCGGCACAGCACATTCGGCACGAACTTCGCCCCGATGAAAAGGTGATGAATGCCGACGCATCGAGCGCAAATAAGGTCGTCTTCGGCGAAGGCGATTGGGCGACGACAGCCGAAAAGATGTACTTCCCGACAGAGCCGGGCGTTGCCGTTCCTTCATGGCGTGTGCTCATTTGGCAGCCGGTCAACGCTTACTATGTGATCGTTGATGCGAATACAAATACAGTGCTCTGGCACAAGAATATCACCGATGACGATGGCACGGTCCCCGCAACGTATGAGGTTTACAATCAGCCGAATACGTGGGCTAAGATCGCCAGTTCCGCCGCACCGCTCAGCCCGGGCCCAAATGATCCGGCTCTCGGTACGCAAGGAACGATCACAGCACGAAATACGATCAGCGTTATCGGAAATGAGAACGGTCAGACGTTCAACCAGAAGGGCTGGATCAATGACGCCGACAATAAGACCGACGGCAACAACCTTGAAGCTGGTATCGACCGCGACGGCTCGAACGGCGTTGATGCCCCGCAGATCGGAAGCCCGAACCGTGTATTTACATCAACATGGAACCCGCCGCCGGGAAATCCGGCACCGGGCGACGCCCCGCTTACGACGGAAGCGCAGCGCGGAGCGGTCATTCAGATGTTCTACGTTATGAACCGTTATCACGATGAGCTTTACAAGCTCGGCTTTAACGAGGCGGCGCGTAACTTCCAGAATGACAATTTCGGCAACGGCGGCCTCGGAAACGACCGTGTCTCGGCAGAAGGCCAGGATTCGTCAGGTACAAACAATGCGAACTTTTCGACTCCGGGAGACGGTAGTCGCGGCCGTATGCAGATGTATCTTTGGGATTATCCGACGCCAGATCGTGACGGCACGGGCGACGCTGATATCATCATCCACGAGGTAACACACGGCACGTCGAACCGTATTCACGGCAACGGCAGCGGCCTTGGAAACCAGGGCGGCATGATGGGCGAAGGATGGGGCGACTGGTACGCTCACGTTATGACCTCAACGCCGACCGACCCGATCAACGGCGTCTATACAGAAGGCGGCTATGCCACATATCAGCTTGGCGGCAGCTTTACTGCAAATTACTTCTACGGAATTCGCCGCTTCCCGACCGCCGTTATGGCATTCACGGGCGGCCCGAACAATAAGCCGTATAATCCGCTGACCTTTGGTCACATCAACTCGAACTGCGATACCACGCTCGGAACGCCGTCAAATGCGGTTTCCAGCGCATATCCCCGCAGCCCGGTCATCGCCACATCAGGCAGCTGTTCGCAGGTGCATAATGCGGGCGAGATCTGGAAGATAGCTCTTTGGGAAGTTCGTGCACGCTTTGTACAGCGTCGCGGCTTTGACGACGGCAACCGGGCGGTTCTTCAGGCCGTTACTGACGGTATGAAGCTTTCCCCGCTCAATCCTACATTCCTTCAGGAGCGTGACGCTATCATCGCCGCTGCAGCCGCTCTGCCGTACGCAAACCTTGCGTCAGCAGATGCATCCGATGTAAGAGAAGGATTCCGTATCCGCGGTATGGGCTGGTCGGCAAGTGTTCAGACAGCTTCGTCCGTTACAGAGGCATTCGACTCGCCGAACGCGGCTCTCGATACCTTCAGCGTTTCGGACTCCACAGGCAACGGCAACGGCTTCCCCGAACCGGGCGAGAATGTTGTCCTTGCGATCGGTGTCAAGAATCCGAATACCGGCGCCCCGATCACCAACGTTACAGTGACGATCGACGGCGGCTCGCCGATCAACTACGGAACGATCAATGACGGTCAGACCGTAACGCAGAACATTCCGTACACGGTCGATCCCAATGCGGCATGCGGCAGCACGGTAAGTCTCTCAATAGTTGTGTCAAGCACACTCGGAGCACAGCCCGCTGCTATTCGCAGCTTTGTGTTGGGTAACCCGAATGGCGTCCTCGAGAACTTTGACGGCGTTACTGCCCCTGCGCTTCCGGCAGGCTGGACGATGACGCAGGACAATGGAACGGGCATCACGTGGACGACCAGTGCAACCGGAGCGAATACGGCTCCGAACTCCGCATTTGCGAACGACCCGTCGGGTGTCAATATGGCATCGCTTGTGTCACCGAGCACCAACGTGACCTCCGCAAGCGCCAAACTGAAATTCAAGAACAAGTACGCCACTGAGAACACTTATGATGGTGCGGTTCTTGAGATCAAGATAGGTGCAGGCACATGGCAGGATATACTTGCTGCGGGCGGCACTTTCGTCTCCGGCGGTTATAACGGAACGCTCAGCACTTCGTTCCAAAATCCGCTTGGCGGAAGGCAGGCTTGGACCGGCACCTCAGCGGGCTATCTAAGCACTGAGGTCAATCTGCCGGCAGCGGCAAATGGCCAGAGCGTACAGTTCCGCTGGAGGATGGCATCCGACTCGTCGGTCGGGGCGACCGGCATCAACATTGATGATGTTGAATTCATCAACGGCTATACCTGCGGCGCGGTCGCAACGCGTGCACGCGGCGACTTTGACGGCGACGGCAAGACCGATCTTGCAGTGTTCCGCCCGTCAGAAGGCAACTGGTATGTGCAGGGCTCGACTAACGGCTTCTCGGCAACGCATTGGGGCCTCGCAACGGACACGATCGCACCGGGCGACTATGACGGTGACGGCAAGACCGATTTTGCAGTGTTCCGTCCCGATGCTAACCCGGCGAACAACGATTACTTTGTTCTTATGAGCAACGGTAACGTGTTCAGGGCAACCTCGTGGGGCCTGCCTGACGACGTCCCTGTCTCAGGCGACTACGATGCCGACGGCAAGACCGACCTGGCGGTCTTCAGGCCATCGACCGGTGTTTGGTATGTGCTCAACAGCAGCAACAACTCGAACACTGTTGAACCGTTCGGACTTACGGGTGACAAGCCTCTTGCTATCGACCCTGAAGGCGACGGCAAGACCAATCTGGCCGTTTATCGTCCGTCTGAGAACCGGTGGTACATAGCTAAACCTACGGGATCGCCCGCAACCAACTTCTACGTCTATGACTTCGGTGCGACCGGCGACCAACCGGCACCGGCGGATTATGACGGCGACAGCAAGGAAGATGTTGCAGTGTTCCGCCCGTCGGACGGCACATGGTATATCCGCAAGAGCAGTGACGGATCGGTCATCTACACCGCGTTCGGCCAGAACGGCGATATCGCAGTTCCGGGCGACTACGATGGTGACGGCACGGCCGATGTCGCTGTCTATCGCGGAGGCACATGGTACGTCAACGGCTCGACAGCAGGAACCTTCCAGTCGAACTTCGGTGTGGCAACTGACATACCGGTGCCGTACAAGTTCCTGCCGGATATGAGCGGTGGCGGCGGCGGCGGCTCTGTGACCGTAAGCTACACAGGCCCGGATGTCCCTATCCCGGATAACAACCCCGCCGGTGTGAACATCAACGTCCCCGTCTCGGGCGTCGGTACGATCTCCGATCTGAACTTCAGTATCGATCAGGTCTCCGGCGGTACATGTGACGGAACGTCCGGTAACGTCAACTGTGGGATCAGTCACACGTGGGTCGGCGATATCATCATCAAGGTGACGTCACCGGGCGGTACGACCGTGGCTGTTTACGATCGACCGGGCGTTCCCGTACCAAGTTCGGTTGGCTGCAGTAACAACAACCTCGCCAACATCCTTCTGAATGATGAAGGCGGGCTACCTGCGGTCGAAACGGCGTGTAATACTGCAGGCGGTACGAGCGCTGTGTTCCCTTCGGGTAACTACTCACCGAACAATCCGATGTCTGCCTTTGACGGCGAAAACGCGGATGGAACGTGGGTCGTCAACATTTCCGACAACTCGGGAGCGGATACCGGAACAGCCCGAGCATTCTCGCTCATCTTTAACTCGGGTAACTAACCCGGCACGCTTTGCAGCGGCATCGTCGAAGCGACGGTGCCGTTGCGAACATCAAACCACAAAAGGGCAGAGCCGTTCGCGGCACTGTCCTTTTTTTGCCGAACGATCACATAAAAAGGCCCGTCCGATGCTCTATCGGACGGGCTTTTCGGAAGAAACACGCTTGCTGAGGCCTACGGTTTGCCGGGGCCTTGCACCGCGTCCGGACGCGCGACCACAGGCGTTTGAACGTTCGGCAGCGGCGTCTCAGGATTCCGTGTCGAGTTTGAAGGCGGATTGCCTAGCGGCACGGGCTGAAGGATTGGAGCCGGCTTTGTCTGCTTCGAGCTCTGATCGGCCGGTGACTGCGGATGCGTGATGCGCGGCGTAATGAAGAACAAAATTTCGTTCGTATTACGCTGGACACCCTTTCGCTTGAAAAGATTGCCGAGAATCGGTATCCGCGACAGGCCCGGTGTGCGGTCCTGGCTTTCACGCTCGTCGTCAAAAAGAACGCCGCCGACAACCGTCGTACCGCCATCGGGCACTGTTACCTGTGTGGTCATGCTCTGCGTATTGATCGCCGGAGCCGCCCCGCCGACAATGGTCGCTGTCGAGCTGTTCTCTGCGACAACATTGAGTATGACGGTGCCGAGGTCGGTGATCTGAGGTGTTATCGCTAGACGTAATGGGACATCCACATAAGTTGTAGTTTGGATAACCGGGCCACCATCTGCTCCCCCCGGCTGGACGGTTGTAATTGGAATTTTGGTACCGCTCTTGATCTCCGCGGGGCGGTTGTTAAGAGCCGTAACACGAGGTGTTGCGATGACCTTCGCCTCGCCTTTCTGCTCACCTGCCGTGATCAAGGCACTCAACTGTGCCGTGCCGAATACGCCGGTCGTCAAGCCGATCGCGGTATTGGCGATCTTTGACACGAGGTCGTTATTGATGTGCGGCACCGGATATCCTCCGGGAACCGGAATGGTGGTCGTAGCGTTCGGCAATGTACCGCCGCCGTAAGCACTGCCGCGCGGCCCGGCGACGAATGCACCGAGCTGAACGCCAATATCACGGCTGAAATTGCGGGTAGCGACAACTATGCGGGCCTCGATCTCGACCTGCGGCTCAGGCTGATCGAGATAGGCGACCAACTGGCGGATCGCATCAAGGTTTTGGCGAACGTCGGTTATGATAAGCGTGTTGCTGCGGCCGTCAACCTCTACGGTTCCGCGGCGCGACAAACGCTTCTGGACGATCCCAAGGATACCTTGGTCGGCCCCTCCGCCGCTCGTTGCGGCACCGGATCCCGAAGGGGCTGATGCCATTGCACCGCCGCCGCCCATCGACGACGTACCGGTGGTCATCTGGTTGCTCGCGCCCGCTGCACCGCTCAACGTGCCCGAGGCTCGGGCGTAGTTCAGCCGCAGGAATTCGGTGTAGAGCGGCGATCCGTCGATCGCGCCGTCACGAAGTTTTGCTTGAACGTCGATCTCGTCCGAGAGTGTCTTGGAATCGACGATACGAAGGATGTTCCCGTTGACCTGTGCACTCAGAGCTTGCGACTGAAGCACCGAATCGAGGGCAACGTTCCAGGGCACATCGTTGAGTTTGACAGTAACCGGCACTTCCTTCACCGACTTATCAATGACGAAGTTTATGCCGTACTGATCGGTAATGTAGCTGAGGATGTCGCGAATGTCGGCATTGACGACACTAAGATTGATAGGTTCGCCGCGAAATCCGGCGTCCCCGTAATGAAGCCCCTGCGATCGCGGGTCAACTGTTTGAGAAAATGCTGAGACGGCAACGACGAGTGCGATCATTATGACGGCAGCCGATCGTTTGACGATCTCGCGTAAATGGGTAAGAGAATTCATGTTTCCTCCGTTAAAGACTGTGCCGATATATAGGTCGGCATCTTAAAATGCGACCGGCCGCGGCCGGCTGTCTGCATGCGGCAGTATCACCGCAAAACTATTTATTGCTCTTTGCGACCTTTGCCGGCTTTTTCGAGGCCTTCTTGTCAGCAGCCTTACCGGTATCTGCCGGTGCCCTGTTCATCTCATCAAGGAACGAAACGATCGGGCCTGAGTGTGCCGGAACGACTGCGGACGGCTGCCGATCGACTTGCTGTTCCGCATTAGTCCCCGCAGGAGCAGCGGCGGATGCTGTCTGCACATCCTTGTCGGAAGGTTGGTTCGCAGGTGCCGTGCCCTGTATCTGCGATCTCATATTGAACTGCTGGAGAGCCTTGTTCTCGACCGACGCGACGAATTTGTTAGGCCCCGTCTTTGTGATCTTTCGGAAAACAAGCCTGTTCTCTTCAACCGCTACGAGTTGCCCGTCAAAGAACTTTTCGCCCGGATAGATCGTGTACGAGAGCTTGATCGGCGTTGCTTCGACGATCGCGGCATAGCCGCGCGGCGTTTTGAAGATGCCGCTGACGGCAAGCTCGTTAAGTGTCAGCACACTCGTTACCTTGGGCAGGGGCTGGCCGTTCGCGGCGGCCTGTTCGCGAACCCGCTTGTAGTAGTCGATGCGTGCCTCTATCGCCGGTGCGCCGTAAAAAGCCGGACCGCTTTGGCCGGGCTTGGCCGACTTAGCCGTACCGGAATTTCCTGAAGGCTTGTCCGTCCTTTGCCTTTGATAGCTCGGCGTCAGGAACGGGTCGCGCTGTGCGTTCGCTTCAAAGTAGCTTCCGCTCAGGAGTATAACGCTGATCGCGAAGGCCCAAACTGCGGTTTTTCTGAGATTTAGGATGTTGTTCGTCATGGCTTTTTTTCCGAAACGATGGTCTATTGAGGTTATTTTGCGGCGGGCGGAGCGACCGGCGGTGCGGCAGGTGCAGGTGTTCCGTTCGCAGGTGCTCCTGCGGGTGCGGTTCCCGGAGCGGCAGTGCCCGTGGGTGCCCCGCCTTTCAGATCTGTCGGAGCCGCATAGTATGCTGTCAGCACGAATCGCGCGTGAAGCGTCTTCTCGGCAGTTTGCTTGGGAAGCTGACTCAACTGAAAATCCGTGATCGAAACGATACGCGGCAGCTTCGCCATTGCTTCAAAGAATCCGCGGACGTTGTTGAAGTTGCTGTCAACCTCGACCTCGACCGGCTTTGCCATGATCGAGTCTTGCTGCACGTCATCACGCGGGCTGAAACGCATCACACTCAGGCGGCTGCTGTTCGCCGTATCCTGAAGGCCCTGCAGTACGTTCGTGATCTCACGCTGCTCGGGAAGCAGCACTTTCAACTCGTCATACTCAGCCGACTTGGTCTCGAAAAGCGATCGAAACTCACTGATGCGGGCGGTGGCGAGACGTGCCGTCTCATTCTTCTGCTGAAGTTGGGCGACCTCGTCGGTCAGCTTGGCAACTTCTTCACGGGTTCCGCTGGTCACGAAGTACCAGACGCCACCGTACAGCAGGCAGGCAACACCAACCATTATCGCCAGTTGATAGTGCCATTTCAGGTTCTTTATCTTCTCCAACATGATCGTTTCCTCGTCTTTTCGCTAATTCTTTGCTATCTGCTGCTGCGTCTGCCCTTGGCCCTGGGCCGGAGCTGATGCCGTGGTCGGAACACTGTTATTCGCGCCTGCCGCCTTTGTGGGCGTATATGCACACTTGATCGTGAAGTTGACAACACCGATCTTCGGTGCTTCGCCCGTCGCATTCACTTTTTGCGGAGCTGCGTTGTTGACTACCTCGGCCCGGCTCGTTTCGATATTCAGATTTGAGAATAGGCCGTTCGAGAACTCCAGGCTGCGGCCGAACTGCGTTACCTGTGACTCATCCGGAGAACTTCCGGTAAAGGTCATCTGGTCGCCTGTCTGTTCAACGGTTTGCAGATAAAGGCCCGGAACCATCGCAATACGCTCGCGCAACGCCTCAAGCACGGCGCTCGGGCCGGCCTGCGATGCTCTGAGCTTCTTGATGGCCTCGATACGCACGTCGATATTCTGGATCTTTTGTTCGAGGTCCTTTTGCTCGGCGATCACCGTTGCAAGCTCCTGTTCGATCTGCTTCTGCTCGGCTAGCTGGCGTTCGGCTTCTGACTTTGCCATTTGACTGCTTATCACATCCCAACCGATCACGGCCACGGTCAGGAAAGCCACGACCAGCGACAGCACCAAGAGTCTTGCTCCCGGGCTTGCGATCTTTCGATCGACGGCTGTAACGGTACCGCTTTGGCGTTCGGTAACGGAATTGAGTAGATTGATCTTGATCATTTCTTTACACTCCCCTGATCGCCAAGCCGACAGCTACCGCCATCTCGGGCATGATCTCATTCAAATATTCGGGATCGAATTTCTTTGTATCCACGTTGATCTTTCGGAATGGATCAAGCATTTCGACCTGCAGTTCGAGTCGCTGCGACAACTCACCGGCAAGGCCGGCCAACTTTGAGCCGCCGCCTGAGATCAGGATCTTTTGCACCTGGGTCTCGTTGTCGTCGGTTGTCGCCCGATAGAAATCGAAGGTCTTCTGTATCTCCATAGCGACGATCTCAGTCACATTGCTCATGAGCGGCTCGATCGACTTTTCTTCGACCGTATCAACGGCGTCGTTCACGCCGCGCTTCAGCGCTTCAGCCTGTTGAAAGTTCAACCCGAGGCTCCGCTGAAGCACATCTGTGAACTGGCTGCCGCCGACCGTGATATCACGCGAGAATAGTGAGCGTGTGCCCTTGACGATGTTGATATTCATCGTCGAGGCACCTATATTCAGTAGCGTTACGACATCGTCTTCCGTTGGGTCGTAGTTCGCTTCATAGCAGTTCTGCAGCGCAAATGTGTCAACGTCGATCACGACGGGCTGCTTGCCGGCAAGCTGTATCGCCTGTTTTATATTGTCGATGCGATCACGCTTACACGCTGCGATCAGAACGTGCGTCGAGTCCGCGGTCTCGGCCGTAACCTGATAATCGAGGCTTACGTCTGCCAGATCGTATGGGATATGTTCCTCCGCGTGCCAATCGATCGACTCTTCTAATTCCTCCGAGCTCATCGCCGGCAGGACGATATTCTTGATGATGACCGAGTGGCCGCTCACGCCTGTAACGACTTGATCCGCTTTGACCTGATTATTAACGCAAACGCTGCTGATAACGTCCGAAACGACGTTCATCTCCATTATTTGACCGTCAATGATCGTGTCGCCGGGCAGATTCTCGAACCCGAGGCTTACGAGGTTAAGGCTGTTTGGCTTGCCGTCAAGTTCGATCATCTTTATCGAACTCGACCCGATGTCCAAACCGGCAACGCTTTTTTTCTTACCGAACATTGTTTGCTCCTTTTAGGACTTTCACGTGATCTTCTTTCCGGCGAAAAGTTTTCTTGTTTTCCGACGGCCTCTGCAAATGACGATTCTGAGGTTATTTGGTGCCACCTTCTGAATTTACGCGGCGTCTGATCGACACTTATGAAAGGACGATTCTAAAGGACGGAGTCAAAGGCAGTCTGCCGGCCGGATGATCTGAGGCGTTTTTCAACTGCCCAAGATCGTTGTTATCAAGAAAACTTTGTCGCATACGGTGGCGAAGGGTGCTCGGCTTAACAACCGATACAATAAAAAGTTACCGTATTGAACAAGATGTGTCAACAGTTTTTTACACTGTTTAATCCATATTGAATAAATTTCTGTCAGAATGACAGAAACGAGATGCCAAAAAGACTTGATCGAAGATCAAAGGGCAAGTTGCCGGCAATCGATATCGATACGGCGGCCGAACTTCTGCGCGACGCCTTCGAGCCGTCCGGCATCGCGAAATCCGAAATGTTCATGCAGACGCGCGGCGGCATCGTTCGGCATAGCCACCAGTGCTATCAGCGTTTTGAAACCGCGAGACCTCATCCGCTCGATAAGCGATGTATAAAGAGCGGTGCCGACACCTTGTTCGAGGAGGCCCGGCCGTACGCAGACCCTTATCTCGGCAGTCAGGTCAAACGCAGGGTCTCGAAGGAATGGTTGTGCGTAGGCAAATCCTGCGAGGTGCTCATTCTTTTGTGCCGCAAGGAAAGGCATCCCTTCTGTTCCCGCAAGGATGATGCGGCGTTGGATCTCATCTGAATCCACCGGTTCAGATTCGAAGACGGCATGCGACGTCGCGATATAGTGATTGTATATGTAAGCGATCTCGGCGGCATCGTCGAGTACCGCATCACGGACGTCCATTTTTATATTGAACACACGGGCAACGGCCCGCAGGCTACTTCTCCTTGGCAAGCGTTCACGAAGCTTCGGTCCTCTCGCGCCAACTTTGCGAAGAACTGCCGGCATCTCGTCGTTCCATCGTAATGGCGCCGGGCGAAGGACAGACGAGGTAGCAGAGATTACAGCCGACGCACTCTTCCTCGATCACGCGGGGATAGCGAAGTCCGTTCGATTCGACGAACTCAAAGCTCTGATGAGCACCGTCCTCACAGGCAACATAGCAAAGATTGCAGCGGATGCAGTGCTCTTCGTTAACGTGCGCCTTTACAACATAATTAAGATCGAGGTCGCCCCAATTAGTAACGCGCGGAACAGACTTGCCTATGATCTCACTGACCGAGGCAAAGCCTTTGGAATCGAGATAGGCGTTCAACCCGTCGATCATGTCCTCGACGATGCGATAGCCATAGTGCATCACAGCCGTGCAAACCTGAATGCTCCCGGCACCGAGCAGCATGAATTCGACCGCATCACGCCAGTTCGAAACGCCGCCGATCCCGCTTATTGGGATATTGAATTCGCCGTCGCGTGCAAGCTCGCTCACCATATTAAGGGCGATCGGTTTAACCGCAGGCCCGCAATAGCCGCCGTGGGCCGCCTTACCGTTCACATTCGGATGCGGGATCAGCGTATCGACATCAACGCCCATCATCGAATTGATCGTATTGATCAGCGAAACGGCATCCGCACCGCCATTTTGCGCAGCACGACCCGGCGGAATGATGCTCGTCACGTTTGGCGTGAGCTTTACGATCACCGGAAGTTCCGACACCTCTTTCACCCACTCCGTGACCATGCAGGTGTATTCGGGCACCTGGCCCATCGCCGCGCCCATTCCGCGTTCGCTCATACCGTGCGGACAGCCGAAGTTCAGCTCGAAGCCGTCGGCTCCCGTATCCTGCGAACGCTTTACGATCTCGTGCCACGCTTCGCGTTTTGACTCGACCATCAGCGAGACGATCACGGCATTGTTCGGATACTTCTTCTTGCACTCGTAGATCTCTTTCAGATTAACCTCAAGCGGCCTGTCCGTGATCAATTCGATGTTGTTCAGCCCGACCAGCCGGTTCGTGCCAAAGTCGAGTCCGGCAAGACGTGACGAGACATTCGTGATCGGCTCGCCCAACGTCTTCCAAACCGCACCGCCCCATCCCGCGTCGAACGCCCGCTCGATCATCGAACCCATATTCGTCGGCGGCGCACTCGCCAGCCAAAACGGATTCGGGGACTTTATTCCTGCAAAATTGATATTAAGATTTGCCATAGAAATTGATACCTGAGGATTACAGGTTACTTTTTGTTTTCTCTCAAAGACTGTTTTATTAGACTTAAAATGTATTCCAAATTTTCGTCGGAGTGAATGTTTATTTCATAATCGCCGTTTCCCCAGTGGCCGGTGTGTGTTACATCGCGACAAATTCCCTTGGGATCATCAAGTTTGCCCTGCCGTACGTTCAACCAAATTTTCAAAGCGTTTCGCTGAATGCGAACATCAAGCACGTTTCGATTAGCCACAAAAGCTATGTACAGTTTTTTAGGTTTAACTTCCAAATTATCAAGGTTCAGAATCGCCAGTTTGAGTTTTTCGTATAGCTCCTTGATTTCATCAGACGCATTGTCAAGGTGTTCCTGCTCGGTAAACACTTTAATTTCTTTCGCAACCTTTGCAATTGCTTCGTTTTGCCTGCTAATTGTTTTGACGCTTTCTTGTGACCCAGAAGTCTTAACTTGGCTGTAACTAATAGTCTTGTTGTTATATCGATTTATTTCCCAAAGCTCAATTGGCAGATCCTTAAAGTTGATGGCTTCTTTTTGGTAGGCAGTAAAATTTGGCGAAATGAAAATTACTCTTGATTGCGACCAATCAATGTCGCCACGTTTCAACGTATCCTTACAATTTTCGTTATATTCGAGTATGAAATCGGCTTTGTTATTAAGCATCAGCGACAAATAGGCATAGCCTTGATCAATCACGCTAAAGTTCTTGTCCCGTTTGTACTCAATGATCACGAAGCTCGATGCGTCTTTGTCAAAAGCTAATGTATCAATACGAAAATTATTGAGTGCAAACTCGGAACGAACAAAATTAAGGCCAAAAATTGTCGTAAGGTTTTGCTCCGTCAATTCCTGAATTTCCTTCTCGAGCTTGAAAGGCAATTCTCTTATTTGCTCAAGTTTGTTGACAATGTCGATATTAAAGAGCGGCATACCAGATTTTGACGTTCCTAGTTTAATAAATAGAAAATTTCATACTTGCGCGGTTTATACAGCTTCGAGTTTTTTCTTCAGCGCCTTTAGAAACTTCTTGTTGTTCAAAATATCGCTCTCAACACTGTCCGCAGTGCCGTTTTCCATTACCTTCCGCAGTTCGTTATTGATCTGGGTTTGATACGGGGCGGCATTGGGCTGTTCGGCTCGGGCGCGAAAGTAACTGATAACATCGCCGTCAAGATAGATCGTCACCTTTACCTTGCCGGCTTTTTTAATTTTTTCTGCCCAAGGCGAACGGCGAACCTTATATGTACCGGGTTTCATCACTTCGTCTTCGGATAGGCCGCTAGCGAGTTCCGCTTGATATTCTTCTTCTGTAACAGTGTACGCCGGTAATTTATCTTTTTTGGTCATTGTAATACCTCGTCTGTTTCGCATTAGCCTTTCGAGCTGTAATGATCCGAATGCTCTCGCCACGCACCGTGTAGCCGACAAAAAGAAGTCGGATACTTGAAATACCAACCAATTGAAATCTCACTTCGTCTTCGGAATGGCCGTCATCATAAAGCTCAACGGCGTTTTCGTCAAAGAAAGCTTCAGCCGCTTCATAAAAAGATACGCCATGCTTTCTAAAATTTTCTGTCGCCTTGCTCGGATCCCATTCAAACTCCATAACCATTATACCGACATATATGGATATATCAAGATATTTATCGTTCTCTGAGCGTGGTAAACCTAATGCGGATTTGGATCGACGGGTGCTTTTGGCGGCTCACGTAGGAACGCTCCGGCGAACTCTACTTTCTCGCCGGTAATAGTCTCATGGATCCCGATCGCGGCGAGTTTTCCCATTTGCGCGGCCTCGACAGCCTCGCCGCCGCCATTGACGCAATCGCCGCCGGCGAAGATGCCGGGCTTTGACGTCTGCATTGATGCGTTGACGACCGGACGGCCACTCTCATCTGTCTTAACGCCTGCGATCTCGGTAAAGAAGTTCACAAGTTTCGTCTGACCGATTGCCTTGATGACCATATCGCACTCGATATCGCGTTCGCTGCCCGCAGCGTCGAGCACGCGGATCCCGCGTACGCTTTCGTCACCAAGTATCGCCAGCGGAGTTGTTTGCCAAACGAACTCGACCTCATCCTTGTGTGCGAGTTCCATCTCGTAATCATACGCCGGAGCTTCCTTTTCGGTACGGCGATAGACAAGCCGAACACGCTTTGCACCGAGCCGCTTCGACTGGGTCGCCGCATCGATCGCAGTGTTGCCGGCGCCAAGCACGATCACACTATCGCCGATCGTAATGCCTTTCCAATCTCGGGTTTTTATCTGATCGATGAGGTCAAGTGCATCGATCACGCCATCCAGATCCTCACCCGGAATATTCAGCTTGTTGGTTGCCCCAAGACCGACCGCGAGGAACAAAGCGTCGTGAGCCGTTTCGAGTTCGCCGAATTGAATGTCGCGGCCGATCTCGACGTTCTGGCGAAATTCGACGCCAAGATCGGCGACCGGCTCGATCTCGGCCAGCGACACTGCCTGTGTCATCTTGTATTCGGCCATACCGTAGGTGTCGAGCCCGCCCGGCTTTTCACGGCGGTCGTAGATCGTTACGCTGTAGCCGAGCCGTGCGAGATACGTTGCGCACGAAAGCCCGGCCGGCCCCGCGCCGATAATTCCTATCGTGCGTCCTTTCGATTCGCCTTCCTTGAAGATGCGAATGCCGTTCGACAGAGCATGGTCGGTAGCGTAACGCTGGAGTCGCCCTATCTCGATCGGTTTATTTACCAAGGTCTTTTCAACGCAGGCTCCTTCGCAAAGCACCTCGACCGGACAGACGCGTGCACAGGTCGCCCCAACAGGGTTCGCGTCGAATATCACACGCGCCGAACCGGTCAGGTTCTCGTTCGCGATCTTTTTGATAAAGCCCGGTATGTCAATATGCGTCGGGCACGCGTGCATGCACGGAGCGTCGAAGCAAAAGAGGCAGCGGTTCGCCTCGATCGCCGCTTCGCTGTCGGTCATCGCAGGATAAAGATCGGCAAAGTTTTCTTCTATCTGTTCAATGGGAAGATTTGACATAGGCTGCCCTCACTTACTATTTCGACGCCGACAAAGGGAGGATATCGACCTTGAGTAATATTCTGATGCCGCAGAATTTCTATGCACGGCACTTACGCCGTTCAGTCTGCAACGATCGCGCCGTAGGTGTCAGGCCGCCTGTCGCGGAAGAATTGCCAAGTGTTTCGCACCTCGCGGATCTTTTCCATATCAAGATCGGCGACGACGAGTTCGTCCTGATCGCGTGTTCCGACCGCAAGCATTTGCCCTCGCGGGTCGCAGAAATAGCTCTGGCCGTAGAACTCGCCAATATTCCACGGTGCTTCAGTTCCGACGCGATTGATCGCGCCGACAAAATAGCCGTTCGCAACGGCGTGTGCCGGCTGTTCCAACTTCCAAAGGTACTCGCTCAGGCCCGCGACCGTCGCCGATGGATTGAAAATGATCTCGGCTCCGTTCAACCCGAGGCATCTGGCGCCTTCGGGAAAGTGCCGGTCGTAACAGATGTACACGCCGATGCGGCCGACCGCCGTATCAAAGCACGGGTAGCCCAAATTGCCCGGACGAAAATAGAATTTCTCCCAAAAGCCCGGTGCAACATGCGGAATATGATTCTTGCGATACTTGCCGAGGTATTTGCCGTCAGCATCGATAACGGCCGCGGTGTTGTAGTAAATGCCGGTCTGCTCTTCCTCATAGATCGGCACGACGAGAACCATACCGAACTGTTTGGCAACATCCTGCATCTGCCTCACAGTAGGGCCGTCCGGCACGCGTTCGACCGCTTCGTACCAACGCGTCTGCTGTTCGGCGCAAAAATACGGCGTCGTAAAGATCTCCTGAAAGCAAAGGATCTGTACGCCTCGGGTTGCAGCGTCTTCGACGAGCTTCATCTGATGGTCGATGTTCGCTTTCTTGATCTCGTCGATCGGTGCGTTCGGATCCCCAACGTTATGAGCCTGAATCAGCCCTGCTTTGATAACTCGTGACATCTCATCTCCTCCTCGCTCAAGACTTCGGCATCGCAAAAACATCATCTGCGACCGGCACATTCACCTTTACCGCAGTAACTTTCCGCGTCCAACTAATATTTGGCATCGCGTATTTCACGACCGTCGGGATCTGCACACCCCCAAACGTTTTGTAGTCGCTGTAATCGACCTGATAGACGAAACCGCCGAGAACTGTCTGCGTAACCGCGACACGCCGAACGAGCAGGCCGGTCTGTTCATCAAAACTTAGGCGTTCGCGCAGGCCGTCGGCCGTTGTTGCATTCAGCACCAGAACTTTACGTCCGTCGATCTCATCCGTGAATCGATATTCGAACTTCGAGTATGCCGAGCCGATCGCCGCCGGAAACAAAAGCTGCGACTCGCGTTTGATCTGCTCAGCCTCATCGGCATGAAGCCGGTGCGGCCCCTCGGCACTGAACTTTGCGGCCGCCTCGCCATTCCAAATATCCGTGACCCATTCTTTATCGTAAACGGTCTTTGAACTATACTTGCCGGCCTTGTAATTGATGGTCTCGGGCTCGGTAGTCTTTCCGTCCGGCTCAACTCGTGTTGCGGTGATGATCGCGCTGTCGATCTTCTTATCGCCGCCGACCGCCGCGACGAATTTTGCGATCACGTCGGCGGCATCAGGTTTTACTTTGGGCGGTTCGGGACGCGGCGTGTGCCCTGCGGAATGCTCCGTCGGCACGAGGCTCGGCCCGCTCCGCGGATGCATTCGTCCATTGTGGCAGGTGTTGCAGGACACTTCGGCCTCGCCGCCGAAATTATCTCTGTTGATCACGAATGTCATCGCGATCATCTTACGGGCGGTGTCTTTTTCCTCTTTGCCGTCCTTCGAAAAATCGTCGGTGTAATGACAAAAACTGCAATTCACATTTAGCGATGCCGAAAAGATATTCATCACCTTGCCAAGCTGATCGGCGGGCATATCGCCAAGTACTTTTAAGTTCTTGAATTTATTCTTCGCGAGTACGACCTGCTCACCTTTCTTCTGGGCGTGGCCGTAGGACGTCGTCATCCCCAAAACAGCGGTTGCGATGGCCAACAGCAGCACTGCAAATTTAGTTTTTCTTATCATCGCACCTTCTCCTGTTGTGGGGTTCGAAAACTGAATGCCAAATGCGAAAGGAATGCGATGGCGAATCCGACGAACCATGCGTAGTCATAGAGCACGCTGAGAGTTGGAATTATCAACCCTATCCACGCAAAAAAGCAACCTAACAGCGTGGCAGCGACGGCCCGCCAGTTCCAGCCGCGATATTCGCCGTCCTTGCGATAAAGGTCGGCGAGCCGCAAATTCTTTCTCCGCACGATCCAATAATCCGCGATAAGGACCCCTGCGATCGAGCCAAGCCCGCCGGAGTAACCGACAAGCCAACCGAAGATGTAGCCGCTCGGATCGGCAAGCAGCTTCCACGGCTGCATCAATATACCGATAATGCCGGTGATCAGGCCGCCGGTTCTAAAAGAAATGAGCTTCGGAAAAGCGTTGGCGAAATCATTCGCGGGCGACACGACATTCGCAGCGATGTTCACGGAAAGCGTCGCAACAACGACCGTGAACATCGAGATCGCGACCACCATAGGCTGAGAGAATTGTCCGACCAGCTTCACCGGATCCCAAGCATCCGCTTGGTTCATATGCGGAAATACAACGACCGCTGCGGACGTTATCAAAACGCCCATTGCGGCAAAAAGTGTCATCGTCGTCGGCAATGCCGCGACCTGGCCGACAGCTTGTTCACGCTGACTTTTACCGAAGCGCGTAAAATCCGGCATATTGAGCGAGAGAGTTGCCCAAAAGCCGATCATTGCCGTGAGGCTCGGTACAAAGATCGGCCAGAATTCACCGAACGTCCGGAACTTCCCCGGCTCGTGCAGCAAGAAGCCTATACCGCCCGCTTGATAAAGTATCCAGGCGAGCAGGATCGCGGTCATCACCAGAACGTAAGGTGCGGCCCAGTTCTCAACGATCCGCAGCAGATCCATTCCCTTGTAAATGATAGCGATATTCATCGCCCAAAATATAAGGAACGAGAGCCACACCGTTGGTGTATGGCCGCCGATCGGGCCGCCGAGCAGCGTCTCCCAGTCCGGGATGAACGCCTTAAAGAACGTGTGCAGAGCCTCACCGCCGATCCACGCCTGTATGCCGAACCATCCGCACGCAACCAACGCACGCATCAACGCGGGCAAGTTCGACCCTGCCGTTCCATACGCGGCGCGCGCAAACACCGGGAACGGAATTCCATATTTTGTTCCCGGATGTGAATTGAGCAATATTGGTGCCAGCACTATGATGTTGCCGAGAAGAATGGTCAGCAACGCCTGCCACCAATTCATCCCCGCAGAGATCAAGCCTGACGCCATCATATACGTCGGTATGCAGTGCGCCATCGAGATCCAAAGAGCTGCGTAGTTATAGGTCGTCCATGTACGCTTCGCGACCGGCACAGGTGCAAGGTCGTCGTTATAAAGCGACGACGAGCGAATGCTCTCTTCGGCATCGGCATTTAACTCAACGCGTCCGTCGATGTGCAAGATGGTTTCAGTCATATAAGTTTTCAGACAGATTCAGGGCCGATCTCTCGGCGGTGTTCTCAACCGCCAAACATTGCAGCGGGTTGTCGCCAGTATGACCCGATCAAAATACCGGACGTCGCTTCACACCGGATCACTCGATAAAACCGGCTCTTCGCAGCAGCTCTTTGAATCGCGGATCGGAGCGCATCCCGCTGAACTTATGATCGACCTTAATAAAAGGTATCCAGATCGCTCGTTCTTCGAGTGCCTTTTCCAGCGAGGCAAAGACCTCGTCCCGATCGCCAAGCCCCGCATAGATCTGCGCATGATTGAGCGCCGGTACATATTCATGACTCGATCGATCGGCAAAATCCTTCAGGATCTTTCGCGCCATTTCACGATTGCCTGCTCTTGCATAAATATACCCCATAGTTGACAGCGCCTGCGGGTCCATCGTTTCCGGAGGCGTCCTTTCAATGGTCGCAACGGCGGCAGCAATATCACCCTTTTGGTCGTAAGCCTCAGCAAGAAAGGTGTTTGAGATCGGATAATCGGGGATCAATTCAAGCACGTCGTGAAACTGTTCGATCGCTTCGTCCGTTCTTCCTGACCAAAGCAACACCACACCGATCGCGTTGTTATTCGGAGCGGACAATGGATCCAGCTCGTGAGCATGACGCAGCTCGAATAGGCTTTCGTCAAAGCGCGCCATAAGGCCCAAGTACCATCCATACCACATACGCACAATGGAACTGCGCGGATTCAGAGAGATCGCTCTTTTGAACTCATCCTCTGCCGACGCATACTCCCAGTCGAAGTATAATTTTATGAGTGCAAGCGAATTGTGAGCTTCGGCGAGGCTGTCGTCAAGATGCAATGCCGTTTTGGCGGCATCGGTCGCCTTTTGTCTCGCGTCGATCGGCGAGAACGAGAAGAACGACAGCTCCGTGTAAGCATCGGCAAGTCCGGCGTAAGCGGACGCGTAGCCGGGATCGGCCGCGATCGCACGTTCAAAATTCTCAATAGCTTTCCGGAAGTCTAAGGGTGTCCACCGATAAAAATGCGATTGTCCGCGAAGATAATATTCATAAGCTTCCGGATCTCCGGTATGCCGCTTAAGCAATGCGGCTTTTTCCTCGCCGAGAAGCTTGATCTTCAACGCATCGACCACAGCCACCGCGATCTCATCCTGCACATCGAATATATCCTTTAACTCGCGGTCATATCGCTCAGACCACAAATGATAGCCGTCCGCCGTATTTATAAGTTGCGCTGTGATCCGCAGGCGGCCGTTCGACTTCCGTACACTGCCCTCGAGAACCGTGTCCACATTCAATGCCGTCGCTATCTCGCTGACGTTGGTGTTTCGCCCTTTGAACGAGAATGCAGATGTCCTCGCCGCGACCTTAAGCTTATCTATATGGGCTAGCGCGTTCAGTATCTCTTCGGCCAAACCGTCGCAAAAGTATTCGTTATCCTCATCCGCACTCATGTTGGCGAACGGCAGCACAGCGATCGACCTCACGCTTTCTGACGGTTCAGACTTCGGCAACTGATCGTTGTCGTGCGCCTTTGCTAAGCCGTTACTGAGTGCGAGTGTCGGCGACTCGTCAAAGTAGGAAGGCACCGCCTTCTCGTGAAAGATCGCGGTCTGCGGATCGACGTCGCCGGATCTAAGCCCGGAGTCTCGTTCTGGCCTGGTTGCCGGCCCCTCAAGCAGCCCATTCCCGTCATCAAGACAAAACATCAGAGTGTCGTCATAATAATCTCGTCTGCATACAGGACAGCGTTTCATAAGCAAGCTCAAGGACGCAGGTATTATACAAACACTTTGGACTCCATAGAAGAAGAAAATCCAGTATGTCTGTGTTAGACTTTCAGCGTCTTTTTGATCTAATTAACGACGGAGGAAATATACAATGAGTGACGAGATCGTTCTTATAGCTCGACTAAAGGTAAAGGAAGATGCGGTCGAGGCCGCCAAAGTGGCCGCTATGGCGATCGCGGCTGATTCGCGTGCCGAGGAGGGCAACATCAATTACGACATCCATCAGGCCATTGACGACCCGACGGTTTTCGTCTGGCATGAAACTTGGAAGTCCAAGGCTGCGATCGATGAACACTTTGCGACGCCGTTCTTTCAGAACTTCTTCACTGAGGTCCAGACGCTCGCTGCCGAACCGCCTCAAATAACGCTTACTAAAATGATCACGCCTCGATAGCGCGATCCTGCACAATGCCGACCCGCAAGGGCGTGTCGGCCTCGGCTCATTCACCGAATATCCGGCATCGGCGATCCGAGCTCAACAACCAAACGATCCAAATTTCCGAACTTGATCTACAGATCACCGGAAAAAGTGTCGGCGTCCTGATCTATGTATCGCTTCGGCGTTGCTCTTCGCGTTCCGGCGCGGGCGTTTCGACCATCGTCTTTATTTCACGGTCAAATTCGGCACGCGCTTCCTGCTCACGGATCTTCGAACGCTCACGGTCATCCCGATAACGCACGCTCTTGATATCAGAATTTTCCAGCGACTCGATCCAGCCGTTCATTTGTCTCGATATGCTCTCTTCGCACAATATCAAATTTGAAATTTCAGATCTTCACCGGCAGCAGGATCGCAAACCGGAAGTTCCACGCGCTAAAGCATCGCCGCTCCTACACCCTGACACACTCGCCGCGTTTGAGGAATTGGCCGTCGCCCTGTTTGCCGGTGTGTTCGCCGTTCTCGATGATGATCATTCCGGCAAGGCTAATCGTTTTAATCTGTCGATCAAATGTTTAAGATAATCTCTTAATTCCGAAACGGTTACTTCACCTTGCGGTTGCAGATCATCGCCAAGTTGTATCTGGCTCAAAACCCAGGCAAGCATGGCAGGAGTCAGCCCTGAATCTTTTTTTTCGGCAACTTTGAGAGCTTTGTCCAAACTAAATCCGGCTTTTTCAAGTTCACGTACATCGATCAGATCGCGAATTTCCGAGCGTGAAAGCAACGCACAAAATTTATTTGCCAATATCTCTTCAGGCGGATCAACACGAATTCCGTTAATAAGGCTCTTTTCGGGTGAGACTTGAAAAACGTATTCACGAACCAGATCAATAATTATCGATTCATCTCCTCGCTTGAGTAAAATGCGGCGAAAATCGGGCGATGTTTGAATTGATTCGACTATCGCGTTCAAATCATTAGCAGCCTCAGTAACTAACCGAAAACCGTTTTCTATCTCATTTTCCGTCGTGAATAGATCGAGATCGTGCGTCTCTCTATGTCCAAAATAAAATCCGGCCAAGGCTGCGCCGCCGGAAAGAAAAAAACGATTCTCACGGGCAAAAAATGCCCGTAGAAAATCGTTTTGTAATTCGCTTAGAGTTGACTTAACCAATCAAACCTTCCTTTTCCCAAAAGTCCAGCAAAAATCTCCAAAACTTGCGCCGACGGCCAAGGTGAGGCGATAGTTTATCCCAATCTTGCAAAACCTCTTTAGGCGAAGTGAACTTCCATACGTCGGTATCCCGTGCTTCACGCAAGATTTTCCCTAAAAGCCGATTGCGTTCCTCGACCGAAGCCGAGATCAATTTTTGCCGCAATTCCGCATTCGTCATCGGTTCGTCCCATAAAAAATAAGGGACGGCAGAAAGATCATCGCTTGTCGAAAGATTGACGCTCACAAAATTAAATCTTCACGCACTCGCCGCGTTTGATGAATTGCCCGTCGCCCTGTTTGCCGGTGTGTTCGCCGTTCTCGATAACGACGCGGCCGCGCGAAAGGACCGTTTCAACGCGGCCTTTCACCGTCCAGCCTTCGTACGAAGAATAATCGACCTGCATATGCTCGTGTTCGACGCCGAATTTCGTTTCGCCTTCGGGGTCGAAGATAACGATGTCAGCGTCGGAGCCAACGGCGATCGTTCCCTTTTTCGGGAATAATCCGAACATTTTTGCGGCAGCGGTAGAGGTCAGTTCGACAAAGCGATTGAGCGAAATGCGGTTCTCGACCACGCCGCCGTTGTAAATAAGCGACATACGGTTCTCGACGCCCGGCGCGCCGTTCGGTATCTTTGAGAAATCATCTTGGCCAAGTTCCTTTTGCTCCTTCATACAGAACGGGCAGTGATCGGTCGAGATCACCTGCAGATCGTCCATCTTCAGGCCTTTCCAAAGCTCGGCGTGATTGTGCTTCTCACGCAGCGGCGGCGTCATCACGTATTTCGCACCATCCCAGCCGTCTCCGTAATCTTCTATCGAATGGAACAGATATTGCGGACACGTTTCGGCGAACGCGGGAATACCGCGGTCTCTCGCCTGCCGCACTTGGTTGAGCGCGTCCGTGCACGAGAGGTGCACGATATAGACGGGCGACTCTGCCATCTCGGCGATCGCGATCGCACGATGCACGCCTTCGGCCTCGGCGATGGTCGGACGCGTCAGGGCGTGAAACTTCGGCGCGGTGCGGCCTTCGGCAAGAAAGCGTTTGATTATCTCGTTGATGACGATGCCGTTCTCGGCATGCATACAGACGAGGCCGCCGCGTTGTCCCGCCGCACTCATCGCACGAAAGATCGTAGCGTCATCCGCCAGAAAGACTCCCGGATAGGCCATAAACAGCTTGAACGACGAGATGCCTTCATCGATCAGCCGCCACATCTCCTTTTCGCTGCCGTCCTCAAAATCAGTCGTTATGAGATGAAAGCCGTAGTCGATGCACGTCTTGCCCTCGGCCTTTTTGTGCCACTTATCGACGCCCGCCGTCATCGATTCGCCTTTCGTCTGCACCGCAAAATCGATGATCGTCGTCGTCCCGCCGTGCGCTGCCGCACGCGTACCCGTAAAGAAATCATCGCTCGACGAAGTCCCGCCAAACGGGAGTTCCATATGCGTATGCGGATCGATCCCGCCGGGAATGACCAGCTTCCCTGCCGCGTCGATCACCGTTTCCGCCTCAATATCCAGCGTCTTCCCGATGGTCGTTACCGTCTCACCATCGATAAAGATATCCGCAACATAGTCGTCCACCGCCGTCACGACCCTTCCGTTTTTTATAAGTGTTCTCATATATCTATGTTAATATAAGATCGCAATATTATGGCACATTTAACCTATGAAAAGGCTATAGAACGAAACCCCGCAAAGCTCAGCGGCAAGTGGGTGTTTCGAAATACTCGAGTGCCGATCTCTGCTCTGTTCGAAAATTTGAAAGACGGCGTTTCTATTGACGAATTCCTTGAATGGTTTCCAGGCGTAAAACGCGAGCAGATCATCGCCGTACTGGATCATGAGATCGATGAGTTCAAAAAGGCAGCATGAAAATTCTGTTCGATCAGGGAACACCGGTTCCGCTCAGAAACTTCCTGCCTAAACACTCCATCATTACCGCTTACGAACTAGGCTGGCAAACACTTGAGAACGGCAACCTTATCGCAGCCGCTGAAGACGAAGGCTTCGAAGCCATTATCACGACCGATCAAAACTTGAAATATCAGCAAAATCTGGCCTGCCGGACAATTTCCATTCTTGTTCTAACCTCAACCTCATGGCCGAGAATCCATGAAAATACCGCCGTAATAATAGATGCTCTCGACAACATAAAACCAACCTCATTTATCGAGGTTAAGATCAAATGATTTAACGGCACAGTCAGAACCAACCGCCGCGGCCCGCGTGCCGGTGAAGAAATCGTCGCTCGAATAAGTCCCGCCGAACGGCAATTCCATATGCGTATGCGGATCGATCCCGCCGGGAATGACCAGCTTCCCTGCCGCGTCGATCACCGTTTCCGCCTCAATATCCAGCGTCTTCCCGATGGTCGTTACCGTCTCGCCATCGATAAAAATATCAGCAACATAGTCGTCAACCGCGGTAATAACTCATCCGTTTTTGATCAATGTTCTCATAGCATTTTATTCAAGTTAGTCGCCTTCGTCGGCAGTCGCCTCTTTTATCGCCTCCAAGTACTTTAGTCCGGGAATGTCCTTTTCACGGCCGGCCGCCGTTTTTGCGGCGATCAGCCCATCAATTGAAAGAACATTTACGTCGAAACCCCAAAGTTCAAACTTTTCAGAGGCAGCAAACACATCGGCGAAATCGCCGAGGCCTTTTACCTCAGATAACAGATCGATATCGCCAATTGACGTATCCAGAGTGAAAGCCGAGCCGTTCGAAAGTGTCGCTGCGTCCCATATGAACGGCAGCTGTTTTGGAAAGCCCCGCGGCCTTGGCTCATACGGAGCGAGAGCTTTGACGATCCTTACTAAATTTTCATTCGATCTCGAATATGCAAAATCGATATCGAAAGTTATGTACGCCGTCGCATGTATCGAGAGGGCGATACCGCCGATGACCACGAAATCCACATTATTCGAGGCCATCGCGACTATTGCCTTTTCGATATCGATCATTTTTTACCCATCCGCTGCTTAGCCTCCGCCGCCGCCACGGCCAGACGCAGCTTCTCAGAACTGTCCATGGCTCCCTGAAGTCGTTCTAAACGCTGCTGAGGCGTTCGTCTTAGATTTTCAACAACAAGCGTCAGATCGAGACCGTATCTGACGGCCTCGGCGATCTTGCTGCCGGGACGCGGGTTGAGCAGTTTTTCTTCGGGCGTTCTCACACCAATATTCTAACTCAAGATCGCATCAATGAGGCCGGGAACTGCGCCGATCTGCCGATCACGTCGCTGAGACAGCAGAACATCGTGTAGTCGTAATAATCCCGCCTGCACTCAGGATAGCGTTCCATAGCGATCTATGCCGAAACCGACCGTTTTTTGCGGTCATTGCTGTTCTAGGAAGCCAAGCACGACGTCCTGAAACTTCCGATAATTCTTCTCGAGCAAGATCGCATGCCCACCGTCGATAAAGACATCCGCAACATTGTCATCAACCGCCGTTACCACACACCCATTCTTTATAAGTGTTTTGATAGATAATTACCTTTGTAAATAGGATATTTATTCCTTTAATCCCACAACCCATCAAATAGCCGTGGAGTATCACTAACTGGGTCCAGTTGACTTTCGTGAGAAGCTTTTTCCAACTCTAGGGATCTAAAACGGCGGTTCTCTACGTACCGGCTTTGGTTTCTCGCAGTATTGCTAGGCGAAATGCCCCGTTCTTCTAAAGTACTCAATAGATCTGCGATCACTTCGTCACGGTGCAAGGCAAATTGGGACGCAAAGCAACGCCAAAAGTGCCAGCCAGCCCTTTCGAGTATGCGTTGGCGACGCATATCGTCGTCCCATCGTTCAGGGCCATGATACCGATCGCCATCGCACTCAATAGCTAAACGTGAATCATCATCCCCCTCAACAACCATATCTATCCGAAAGCCTCCGACTGGTACCTGAGGGGTCACCTTAAATCCGCGCGTCGTCAGAACGTCGTAAATATCACATTCGAACTGGGATTCGCACAATTCGCGCGCGCTTTGCGTAAGTTGCTCATCCTGCGCGTAAGGGGTTGCGAAGTGTTGAATTAACGCAATCCGAAACTCATCCTTTTTGCTGAGATCACTTATCTCAACACTTCGCACTAAATACATACGATCACGCGCGCGAGAACCGGCCACATTAAATCTTTGCGCAAACGTATCGCGAGAAAGAGGGGAAGCATCACCGCGGGACGCAACCATCGAAAGAAACATAATGTCGCGCTCATTTCCCTGAAAAGTTCTCGGATCACCACAAGCAATATTATGTTTGCCCAAGGTTTCAAACCCGACTTCTTGCTTCAACTTCTCGTAGATCAATCTTGCCTGATGATTTCCCAGTAGTGAGACAACACCAATACTCCGACCAGCAAGTTCTGGATCGTTAATTATTTTCTTAATTTCTTCAACAATGAAGGTCGCCTCAGCAATATTTTCATCACGCTTTCTAACGCCATCTTCAACAAGTACATCTACTAGCGGCGGATCAATCCTTTCTGATGACTTCGGTATCCTAAGCGGAACGATCTCGTGATTATAAAATTCCCTCCGGGAATACTCGATAATAGCCGGAACACACCGAAAGTGTTCTTTCAACATTACACCGGAACCTGCGAACACAACCTTAAACAAATCATAGATCGAGCGTTCCGGCGTCATTTGCGAACGGAAAATCTCGATTTGGTTACGCAAATGCAAGTCCATCAAACGTTGAATTCTCTCTTCCGCCAAACCGATACCCTCAGGCGAGACCTGCTTTTCGTCACCGACAACAAGTACTTTTTTCGCCCGCAAAAGCGCAGGCAGAGCCGTCAAGTCAGATTGCGAAGCTTCATCTATAATTACAAGATCAAAAGATCCAAGATCGGATGGGAGAGATTCAGATACTCGATAATGAGGCATGATCCAACAAGGAATTGCAAAATTCGCTTGAGAAGCCGCATTCCTTGCATCGCGTCTATACCTGACAGCCCGCCTGCCGGTTCCACGTCCGATTTTACCAATAGCGGTTCGGAAAGCCTCAAGAGCACCTCTAATCAATGGTGTCGCATTTTCTTTCAACTTAAGGAATGTCCGGTATTTTATCGTATTCCGATAGGCCGTAGCGAGTCTCTTTTCTGCTTCTAAACGTTTCCTTTCGAGTTCCTTCAACTCCTGTCGCCCATCGGCCTTCTTTAAAAACGTGGTCAATCTTTTGACACGCCAGATTTGTTGCCAGTTGTTTGGAAGCAAAGCATCAGTAATTCCGATAACCGGTTCTGTTTTTATTCTTTTGGCCCAATTCACAGCCCCACTATTTTCAATCAACTCGCTCGCGCGGACGACGTAGTCTAAACTCGGGCTGAGGGTCGAAACTCTTCGTAATTCCGAGAATAATTCAGACCATCCCAATTGGAATTGCTCGTCTGTTAATTCTCCATTTCCCAATGATTCATTTAGAAAAACACGAAGCCGGTCAACAATCCGCCCCTTTGTTCCGTCCAAGAGTCGCGAAAATCTCTCCTTTGTAACCCATACTTGCGCAAGCCGGAATCGATCGAGATGCGATTGAATAATTCGAGCCGCGTGATTGGTGGTTGTTTCGTTGCTCGAAATCAGACTTGCCTCTTGCCAAGTTGGAAAGATCGTTTTAAGGTCATCAGCCAATATATGCTCCAACTGCACAGCTTTAACAATCGTCTTATAGTGATCAAATGATTCTTTAGCGGAGGAAGCCGATGATGGAGTTTGGTCATAGACAGGCATTCCTATCTTAGCCGACACTACATTCCATCTAACAATTAAACGTATAAGGCGTTCCTTGTAATCCAGAAAGTCGCGGACGAATTCCCACTCGGACTGCTCGCTCGGACTTGAATTTACTATTTTAACTGCTGCCAGTTGCTTCTTTTCTTCGGCTTTTCCGAAAATGCCGAGCATCCCGAAAGGACGATTGCCCTTTGCTAAATTAACCACGGCATGAATCAGTTCGGCGTTTTCTGCGAAATCGTCTGGCAAGGCGATAGGTTTTTCGAGAAACTTTCGCCCAGAGTTTAATGCAGACTCGATCTCCGCACCCACATTCTCAAGAATCGAAAGCGAATCCGCAAACTTTCCACTCCGGATCAGTTTTATCAAATCAGACGACCAGGCCAAATTTGCAGAGTCGATTTCCCTTCTTAAGCCTGTAAGAGTTTCTATCTTTGAGAGCGTGACTTGTGCTGACCGTATTGTGTCTTCGCTGGAGTCAGCGAGATCAGGAATTTCTCCCGAGTTTACCTGTCTCTGAATTTCATGCACTTGTCGCAGTGTTCGATGCACTTCGAGAATCTCACTAGCTTCCGGCATTGAATCCGGATCAGGCAATCGGCAATTGAGGTAGTCGAGATCTTCACCCAGCTGAGTCCTCGCCACTCGGAGATTTTGGATTTCAACATCGGAAAATTGAGGTTTGTATTCGGGCCCGATTTCAATCACATCGTCGAACCATTCTGGTATATCGGGCGATGTAATAACTTCGTTTGCCGCAATCCGCGGTTCAATATGCTCACCGTCAAGATCAATGTTTTTCAGGTTCATGTTCGCCCAATCTGCGATCTTGCGGTCACAAAGCGCAATCGCGGCATGGCATTGATCGATGATCTTTTCTTCGCTCTGAATCGCCCGTCGCAGTTCATCTGCATTTTCAGATTGGGCAATTCCCGCTATTCGCTCTATGGCGAACTGAAACTGCTTCATGCCTTTGCTTTCGTTAGTGAGCAAACTAACTGCTAACGGACGAATATCGTTGGGAAGTTTTTCCTGAAGGACAGTTAGCGCTGGCTCCCGCATCGACGTAACCAAAACACGCTTTCCTTCGGCTAAATAATGACAAATGATATTTGCGATTGTGTGGGTTTTTCCGGTGCCAGGCGGACCTTGTACGACAACACCGTCTGAGACCTCAAGCAGTTGCACGATTTTAACTTGCTCATCATTAAATGCCATTGGAAAAAACAAGTCCTTGGGCATACTTCCGTTGTTCGTCCCCCCAACCATCGAGAGGCCACGAAACGAAGGAAGCTGAGGCTCCTGCCCTTCATTCGAGGGTTCGGTCACGACCGCCGAGACCGCATTTGGAAGATCAATATCCTCCGGAGACTTCAATTTCTGTTGGAATCTCTCAAGATCCTCAATGAAGATATTTGCACCTCGAGGACGAGCAAATAAAACCCATGAGTCAGTAACTATTAAATTATCTCCGCTAGGTGGAATCTGGCGATTATTTGGATCGGGATTCTGTTCGGGCCAGTACGTCCCGTTTGAATCAAGAAGCGCAACGGCGGATCTTATGAGCCCCTCGAAGGTGCTTTTCTCAAACGGGGAGATTGTTTCGCTGGCGTTTCCAAAAAACTCTTCCGCCGCTCGCTTAACTGCCGGAACTTCAGGATTGCCTGCGTCCGAGAATACTTGGAGTTCAACTCGAGGATCCCCTTCGCGGGGCCGTATCTCGATTGCCATCGATCGTTCATTTAGGGAAAGCTCAACACCTTTGGTAATGAGCGGCAAACGAATGCTATTGTCCCCGATGCGCCAAACCGCTACACCGATTCCCCAAACAAGTTCTAATGGCGCGTCGATTATTCCGCCTTCGAGTTGCTGTTTGAGTGTAAAGAGGTCCCCGTAAATCTTAATCGTTTGCCTAACAGTCTTTTCATGTCCTGCCCATTTGCTCCAAGGCCCCGCAACATATTCTTCAAAAACCTGCTTGAGCTCCTTTTTTGATGGTAATGATTCCAAGTAAGTTTCTTCGGTGCTATCGTTACTTGGCGCCCCGTCCTTGCTAAAAGCTATATCTCTGGCTGGCACATGCGGTCTGAGGGTTGGCCGCTTGGCTGGATCATTGCGGAGATCAATCCACACCTTGAGCATCGGACTGGAAACCTCCGGCGGCGGGGTTTCCCGCAATCGACTTATCGTCAACCATACTTCATCCGTCTCGTCATCCGTCGCGTTTGTATTAGATAGATTGAGTGTAATGCCCGGCAAGCATGTCAGTTCATCCTCATAAGCATGAAATGTTCCGTAGCTTTCAACTGTGGGCTTCGCGCTGTATCCCATCAGCGCGGTTTGCTTAGCGTACTCGATTAACTCAACAAGACGAGATTTTTCATCCATAGGCATCTTCAGTTTATACCAACCACACAAAATCCCGCGTCGAGGGCCGATATGAGCTGGTCGACGGAGTCTTTTGTCGTATTGAGCATCATGCCGGTGCGTATGACGTTGCCGTAGAGGCCGCCTTTGCCGATCAAGACGCCGTGCCGCTTTGTTTCTTCGAAGACCTTAAGGACGGCCTCGGGGTTAGGCTCTTTTGTCGTGCGGTCTTTTACAAGCTCGATACCCTGCATAAGGCCCATGCCGCGCACGTCGCCGACGATGGGATACTTTTCTTTCAACTCTTCGAGCCGATCGTGGAAATATTCGCCGACGACGCGTGCGTTCGTGCGCAGGTCGTTCTCTTCGATGTACTTGATCACGGCCAGCCCGACAGCCATCGAGACGGGATTGCCGCCGAATGTAGCAAATGTCAGCCCGGGAAATTTGTCGGCGACCTCGGCCGTGGCTATCGTCCAGCCGATCGGCACGCCGTTGCCCATGCCCTTAGCCGACGTGATGATATCGGGCTTTACATTATGATGCTCGATGCCGAACCACTTATCGCCCGTACGGCCCCACGCTGTTTGCACTTCGTCGGCGATAAACAGGCCGCCGTGCTTGCGCGTGATCTCCTCGACACGCTCAAAGTAGCCTTTCGGCGGCACGATAAAGCCGCCGACGCCCATTATCGGCTCTGCCATGAAGGCAGCGATCTCGCCTGTGGTCGTCGTCTCGATAACATCCCGGACATCCTCGGCACAAGCGGCGCCGCAGTTATCGGGCGTCATCCCCCAAGGGCAGCGATAGCAATACGGCGCGCGCGCGTGCACGATGCCCGCAACCTGCGAAGGCAGCGGCCGCCACGACGAGTGCCCGACGCTCGAAAGCGCCGTTGCCGAACGTCCGGAATAGCTGTGCCGCAGCACGACGATCTCGCCTCGGCCGGTGGCGAGCTTGGCCGTCATTATCGCCGTGTCGTCGGCCTCAGTGCCGCTCGACGTAAAGAATGATTTTTTAAGATCGCCCGGCGTTATCTCGGCGAGCTTTTCTGCAAGGTCGCTTTGCGGCTGATTCGCATAGAGCGTAGATGTGTGAGCGACCGCATTGACCTGATCGATCCACGCCTTGTTCACGTCGGGATTAGCGTGGCCTACGCTCACGGTCAATACGCCTCCGAATGCGTCCAGATACTCGTTGCCTTGATCGTCCCAGACCTTTTCGCCCTCGCCCTTGACTATGGCGATCGGTTCTTTGTAATACATTGTCGCAGCCGGAAACAGGAATTCACGATGTTTTTCGATGGCTGAAGAGAGTTTTGAAGGTTTTTCTGTTGACATAAGTTGACCTGCCGTTAGCAATAGTTTCGACCGTTAGGATACTCCATTTTTTTGTTATCTACCACGCTCTTCGCGGCTCTTTTTGCTTTTGAAATACGCAGATACATACGGCATAAAGCGGCCTGCTTTGACCGGCGAGGTTCATGTTCTGCAAAAATCCGGGAACGGTTGCCGGCGCAAACGCAGCGGAATCCGAACTCTTCTGAAAGAAAGGCGAACATTCTAATTAATAATATTTCAATATTTCATTCCTCAGTGATTGACCTCGGTATCATCCTCGGCTACTATTCTGCTTGAAAAATAATTTTTGTAATCATTAATAGTGATCAAGACTGTCAACGCTCCCTTTGTTTTTATAAAGGTCGAATTCGGCTCAAGGGCTGAATAGTTGCGACCGCGAAACTTGAAGACGGCCGGTTAGAGATCGAACTGGGACTGCGCTTTAACATTCCGGCCACCAGCGGAACGGCGATGTGTGCAGCCCGTCGAAGTGCATTTGAAAACATCGCAACCGGCCTTTGACAGCCGGATCGGGCGGGCACTAAGAAGCCACGCGACGAGGGAAAAGCGCGATTTTACGAGGTCTTTGATGCAGGACTTGAAATACAACACAATCATCCCGGATATTGAGTTTTGGAAGCAGATGATCCCGTGTCAGGTGGCTTGCCCTGTCAAGACCGACGCAGGCCGCTACGTTCAGTTGGTCGCGAAAGGCGACTACAAAGAGGCTTTTTTAGTTGCCCGTTCGCCTAACACGCTGGCATCGGTATGCGGCCGCGTGTGTGCAGCACCATGCGAGGACGCCTGCCGCCGCGGACGGATCGACAAACCTGTCAGTATTCGTGCGCTCAAGCGTTTTGTTACCGAAAAGTACGGCGTCGAATCGCGCGAGCCTGAGACGCTGAATGAACTCTTCGAGGGCGGCACAGAAGCCGGAAACAAATGGCGCTGGCACCTTCCGATCCTTGAGAACAGCAAGCGAATATCAAAGCGCGATGAGAAGGTCGCGGTGATCGGTGCGGGGCCTGCGGGACTCGGCTGTGCCCATGACCTCGCATTGATGGGCTATCAAGTTACCGTCTTTGAAGCATCGGATATTCCGGGCGGAATGATGTTCCACGGCATTCCGGAGTTTCGCCTGCCGCGCGACATTATCGAAAGAGAAGTTCAGACGATCCGTGAACTTGGCGCCGAATTCAGATTCAATACGCCGCTCAACGAGAATTTCGGGCTTAAGCATCTTCGCGAGCAGGGCTATAAGTCGGTGTTTCTGAGTGTGGCGTTCAAAAGGGACGCGACCTTGTCATTGAAGGCTCGGAGCTCGACGGCGTCGTCAAAGCGGTTGATTACCTGCTCAACGTCAACAATGGCTACAAGGTCGAGCTTGGCGACAAGGTCGTCGTCATCGGCGGCGGATTCGTCGCATTTGATGCCGCCCGTATGGCGCTTCGCACCGGCGTTACCGGGACGGTCGAGGTCGATAGTGCGGAGTTGAGCGGAGGCGAGGTAAAGACCGCGTTCGACGCCGCGCGCACCGCTCTTCGCTCGGGCGCGCACGACGTCCGCATCGTGAGCCTCGAGGCCATCGACCAACTGCCTGTCGTGCGGACCACGCAAGGCAAAGAAGAATTTGAAGAAGCTCAAAAGGAAGGGGTCGTCTTTCATCCTTCGCGTCCGGCTCGCCGATTCATAGGCGAGAACGGGCGTCTCAAGGTGGTCGAACTCCGCGGCGTTACCAGCGTATTCGATGATGACGGCAAGTTCGCGCCGCAGTTCGATGATTCGGTCACCGAAACATTCGAGGCAGACACGGTTATCCTTGCCATCGGACAGCAGGCCGATCTTTCATTCATAACGCCGGAAGATAATGTCGAGCTTACACCGAGCGGGACGATCAAGGTCGATCCGCAAACGCTTGCAACCTCATCGCCGGGCCTCTTTGCAGGCGGCGACGTTGCATTCGGCCCGCGGCTGCTGATCGATGCTATCGCAAACGGCAAGCAGGCAGCTCTTTCCATCGACGATCATCTGCGCGGCACCGAAAATCAGACGCACGTCAACCTGCGCGTCGAAAAGATCCCGACGTACACATATCGAATGCCTGACGACTACGAAAAGTGCGATCGTGAGGCACCTCCGACGGTTTCACTCGACAGGCGCACCGGTATTTCGGAGGTCGAGTCAGGCTATGACGAAGAAGAAGCACAGCGCCAAGCAGAACGCTGTCTGGCGTGCCACATACAAACGGTCTATGACCCGCAAAAGTGCGTACTCTGCAACCGCTGTGTTGATGTTTGTCCCGAATCGTGCCTTAAGCTTGTCCCGGTTGATGACCTTGACCTGCCCGAAGAGGTGAAGGCCCAAGCTATTGCAGCAGGCGGTTTTACAAATGAGACCGTCCTGTCGGCGATGTTAAAAGATGACGAAAAATGTATCCGCTGCGGGCTTTGCGCGATCCGCTGCCCGACCGACGCCATGACAATGGAGGTCTTTTATTATGAAGAATCAGAAAGGGTTTAAGGATGCGGTCGCCCGGATAATGGACGACCAGGACGAAGAGGAAAAGAAGGAAAAAGCGGCGGCTGAGATACAAGCGGTCAATGAACGCACCGGTAATGTCGAATTGATCGACCCGCGATCGTCGAGACGCGGCTTTTTGAGATCATTCGGCATCGGTGCGGTGCTGGTTGCTCTCGGCGGGCAGGCCTATGCGATGCTGCGTTCGCTTTTCCCGAATGTGCTGTACGAACCGCCGCAAAAGTTCTCTGTCGGCAATCTCGACAAGTACAACGAAGGCGGCAGCTTTCTTGAAGACAAGCAGTTATTCATATTTCGTGAAAAGAACACGTTTCACGCGATCTCGGCAGCGTGCACACATCTTGGCTGTACGGTAAAGATGGTCAAGCTGAATCAAGCTAAAAAGGTAACCGTTCACGGACAGGAGATGGATGAGCAGTATGAATTCCATTGCCCGTGCCATGGCTCAAAATATTATGGCGACGGAACGAATTATGCAGGCCCGGCGCCGCGTCCGCTTGATTATTTCAAGCTCGAACTGTCGCCCGACGGGAGCCAACTGATCGTTGATAAAGCAGATAAGGTCGGACAGGACTTCAGACTGACCGTTTAGCAGGATCCGGAAAAAAATCTTATGGCGACAGAGCAATTACCGACAGCTTCAACTCGATCCGGCCGATCCAATTGGAGCAAGTCGTGGGAAAAGCTGACTGGACGTGGCGGCCTGAATCAAAACGTGAAGCCGGCGATGCGATCGTCAAGAATTTCCTGCTTCACCGGTTCCCTGCAAAGGTATCCTTGGAGAGCCTATCGTGGGGCTATTCGTTCTGGCTTGGCACGGTCTCGGCCATTCTCTTCGTGATCCTCGCGGTGACCGGAGCGGTGCTGATGTTCCTTTATGTGCCGTCAACCGAGCGGGCTTACCAGTCAGTTAAGGACCTTGAATTCTCGGTCAGCTTCGGCTGGTTCCTGCGGGGCCTGCACCGCATTTCGGCACATTTGATGGTCGCCGTGGTCTTCCTCCACATGGTCAGGGTATTTTTGACCGGAGCATTCAAGAACGGCAGAAAGACCGTCGGCCAAAATCGCCCGTTGAACTGGATAATCGGCATCGTCTTGCTCATTATCACGCTGCTGCTGTCATTCACCGGCTATTTGCTGCCGTGGGATCAGCTTGCATATTGGGCTATCACGGTCGGCACGAATATCGCGAGTTCGGCACCGCTCGTCGGAGAGACAACTCGTTTCATACTGCTGGGCGGCACAACGATCAAACAGGCAACGCTTATCAGATTCTTTGTTCTTCACTGTTTCCTCCCGCTGCTGATGCTGCTGCTTGTGAGTTATCACATGTGGCGTGTACGTAAGGACGGCGGACTTGCGTGTTCGGATAAGCGACACGACGAAGGCCGACGCTCGACAACGGCGTCGCACTTCGGCCCGAATAACTATGGCGAAGCACGACGATCTCCCCGCGGCCCGTCGCAAGTTTCGCGGCCATTATCGCAGTATCGTCAGCCTCCGTGCCGCTCGATGTGAAGAATGATTTCTTGAGGTCTCCCGGCGTGATCTCGGCAAGCTTCTCGGCAAGGTCGGATTGCTGTTGATTAGCGTAGAGTGCGGAGGTATGCTGCAGCGTCTTTGTCTGCTCGATGATCGCGGCATTTACGTCCGGGTTTGCATGCCCAACGCTTACGGTCAGCACGCCCCCAAACGCATCGAGGTAGCGATTGCCCTGATCGTCCTAGACGTATTCGCCTTCGCCTCTGACCAAAGCGATCGGTTCCTGATAGTACATCGCGACCGCCGGAAAAAGGAACTCGCGATGTTTGTCTATAGCGGATTTTGGTGATGATCTTGATTTTGCTTGTGTAATATTATTTTCTCTACTCGATACCGGGATTCCTCAGCGGCGCGATGCTTTCTATCGGCTCGGTCTCAAGCTTTTTCACCTGTTCCGTGATCAGGTCGTAAATGCTGTCCGTCTTTGGAGCCTTCGAAAGTGACAGACGGTAGGCCGAGAGCGCGTGCTCACGGTCACCGATCTTCAAATACTGATTGCCAAGCTCAAGACTAGCAAAAAAACACGAATCGTCGAGGGCAATTGAACGTTCGATCCCTTCGATCGCGGCCCTCGGATCGGGCTCGCTGGTATAGATCGTCGAATAGATCGTACGATAAAATATTGAGCGAGCACGAGCCACCTTCGGAGCTTCGAACGTACCACGAAATATGAAAATATTCCCCATTCGCCCTACCGGCTCTTTTGAACGGAACGGCCTTGCCACATCCCACCACAGCCCTTCCCCTAGCTCATTTCCACCAATCAGCACAGTACCGGTGAAGGTGTCGCCATCGAATCGCGTCGCGTCGCGCTCACGGTCCCTGCCAATATAGTCTATGCCCCGGGCCTTTAGATCGTTGTCGTTCGAAAAGTAGAGCAGAAGCGGGACATCGCCGTTCGGTTCAAGTTCTGAATGATAATATTTTGCCACCTCCCCGATCCGCTGGCTTAGATCCACGCCCTCGTCGTTAAAATACCGGTGGCCGTTCTCGGCCCCGCCGGCAAACTCGTTAAAGTATTCCCACGGTCGCATCTGCGGAACCGCCGAAACGATCGCCGCTGCCAACAACAATATCGTCCCGCAACTGATAAGATACGATCGCGAACGCCACGCCCAATCGATCGCAATCGCGCCAAGGATCGTTACGAACGGATACAGCGGAGTTGCATGACGAATTCCCGCGTAGGTCGATCCGCGTATGAGGAATACAAGAAAGATAGCGGTAAATCCGGCAACAACAAAGGTCGGAAAGTAGTACTCCTGCGGGACCTTCCTGAAGATCAAAATAAGGAACCCGACCAGACTTAGAAGTAATAATCCGATCGGGAGTTTAGCCGCAATAATTCCGGGAAAAAAGTAGAACGGAGCCTTTGAATAATACGACGACCCGAACGCACGCACCTGGATCGCCCGCCCTTCGACTCCGGCACGAATAGTGTCGGCGAGCCCCCAAATATAGGCACGCGGAAACAACCTGAGCGTGGTCACGGCGACGAGCGCATCCCTAAACAACGGCGATCTAATGTCGGCCGTTTTGTCGGCAAGGCTTCGATTGAATGTCTCGTTCGCTATGCCCGGACTTTCGTTGTAGCGAAAGCCGTAGGAGCCCCACAAGACAAGAATTCCGCCAAAGACGACCGCGGCAACAACGCCCGAACGCTTCAAGCGAGCCATCCAACTCTTTGGCTCGGAAAAGAAGACCGCGACAACGATGCCGACGATCGCGACTGCGCCAAGTGTGATCACGCCCGAGTGTTTCGCGGTCATTGCAAGCCCCAACGACAACGCCGCAAGCACAACGTCTAGGGTCGCCCAGGTCCGAAATGCCCTTGCAGCAGTCAGTATCGCGACGCCCGATGTAAGTGCGATCGGCAGATCGGTCATAACTACAGGCATATAGGCCGCAACGGTCGGATCGATCGCAAGAAACAAAGTCGAGCCGACTGCGGCGATCTCACCAAAAACGCGCCACACGGCGACCGCGAACAAACAGATCAACAGGCCGTTCAATGCCAGCATTGCAGCACGGGCCCTGCTTTGGACCACGAACGGATCGTTGTGGAAATAAGTATCTTGCTCAACAAACTCGCGCTCGTCTTCCTTGTCGGCGAATGGCCGAACAGGCGTCGTATTAAAGCCGAGCAGGGTTTCGTATGCTCCGACCCAAAGCTTTACGAGTGGCGGTTGTTCAGGATTTAGGCGAAAATCCCCGGATTGGACATATGCCGCACCTGTTCCGATGTGGTACGCCTCGTCGTATGTGAACGAGTCGAGGCTCGTAGCGATCGATGATCGCACGGCCGCCGCCACAACTATCAACACGATCGCCGACAAGACGATCACGGACCTTAGGGCCGAAGGCATATGGCAAGGGGTGCCGGGGCGAAAAATTGATACATCCGGCAAAGCGCAGGATATTCTACTGCTTTTTCCCGAAAAGCAAAATGGCCACCCCAACGCCCGCCGGGGCGACATGGTCGGGAAGACCGCCGCTTGGCGGACCCTGATCGTATTGAATGATGAAATTGCCGACGCCAGCCTTTGACCGAGTTTCCTCAGTGTCAAGGTTTCTCTAGTTGGTCTGCGTGTTTGTTTGCGGCTTCTTTGCGGCGAGTTCCTTTAACCTGCTCTGAGCGTATCCGTGATAACGCGGATTTGCCGCCGATACCTCCAAGTACGCTTTCTTCGCTTCCTCGTTCTTTCCCTGCTTGGCTAGAGTTTCGCCGATGTTGTATTGTGCGACCGCTTTTTCTCTATCTGAGCCTTGTTTTACATCCAGAGCCTTGTTGTATTGTTGAAGTGCAGCGTCGAACAAATCTAGGCTGAAAAACACTTCGCCGTTCTCTGTGTATCGCTTAACCTTGTCGTCGCCTTTCAATCGGGCCACGGTCTTTTCAGTTTCACGCGAGGCGAATTTTCTGATGTTCGCCTCCGCTTCTTTCCTACCGGCTTGCGGGAGGAAATCTAGTTTGATCAACTCGCTTGCGGCCAAATAGCAGAGGAATTTGGCACGGTCGTCGTCGTTTAACCCGGCGACCGCAGCAGCACTTGCGGCATGTTTCTGAGCAGCATCAGCTTTCTTATTCCTGATCAGCAAAGGAACGAGGGCGTTATATGCCTTGACCTTTTGTTCGACTGTCGATCGCGGAAGGGCGGTAACCCTTTCATTTGCCCCGGCGTAGGTGTTCACGTCGTTCGCACGCAAGGCGAGGTCAGAGATCAGAAGAAGTGCGTCAGCTTTTATCTCATCAGAAGCTCCCTGAAGCTCGGCTGCTTTCTTTAGAAGCTCGAATTGGGCTTGCTTATCGGCAAACAGTCCACCCTTCTCCCTTATTAGCTCCGCCTTGGCGATATAGGTTTTTGCCTTGGTATCAGGCGAGATGTTCGGAGCGTTGAGGAGTTTGCTGAATTCGCTTTCAGCCCAGGCATCTTTTCTCTTGCGGAGGACTTCTTCCTGGGACTGGTAGAGCGTCGAGGCGATCTTTTCGTCATCCTTCAATATCTTCAGCTTCTTGTACGCGCCCTCCCAACTGCTGGATGGCCTCGCTTTGCTAACGACAGCGAGCATCCGAAGCCAGATCTCATCGCGTTTATCAGAATGTTGCGCGGTATTGGGGTCAAAATAGAAGCCCGAATAAAGTTCGAAGGCCTCGTAAAGACGATCGAGTAAAGTCGTTGTCGGCGCATGATTTTTGGGTCGGCTGGTTACGACCTTTTTATTGTTCTCAAGAAAGACGCCGAGCCCGAGGACCGCGTCGGCTTTTTCGTCGGCAGTTTTTGCAAGGGCAAGGGCCTTACGCCAGGCGTCTTCCTTTTCGTATGAGTTGACCGTTGCTTTCGCTGCCGCGACCGCTTGCTTGAAAGTTTTGTAGTCAGTATAACGGACGGGAGTAGCGGTCGTTTTCGGGGCGACGCCCGCAGTCGGCGTGGTCTGCGACAACGCCGCAACGACAAACACGGCGAGCAATACTACATTTACAAAAAATTTGGTCATCAGCTTCATACAATTCCGATCTTTTCCGTTTCTATCAAAGATGAGAAGCTCTTTCGAGCAAAAAAAGCATTAGCCTACTGCTTGAACTTTATCGACCCGAGCACACGTTTGAGAGCGTCTCGGACGCCATCCCAACGGTTGAAATGCCAAACTCGGACCTGCCATCTTTCCGCTCCGCGAGCGACGAAGATGATATTGGTTCCGTCGTACGCCTGTGAGGCGGAGATCTTGACGGCCTCGCCGACATTTATCGGATACGGCTCGTTCTTGAATTCCTTCCAGCTCGTATCGTTCGCCATTATCTCCTTCATCTCTGCCAAATAATCAGCCGCGAATTTCTTGATCTCCGGCGCCAGAAGGTTCCCGTAGTTTCGATAGCTAACGTCGATGCTGAGGTTCTCCTTCCCCGGATCGCCCCATTTGCCGCATACTGTTTGCCCTTGCGAGCTGAGCTGTTGAACACACGAACCTTCGCCGATCTGTGCCGGAAAGTCGAACAACAGGCCCCCGAAATTAAAGGTCTTCCAGTTTGCAGGAGGAAGTTTCGAGACGCCGGCAACAACCGCACCTTCTTTTTGGAATGAGGCAACGATCTGATCGACCTTTGCGGCCGCGGCCTTGTCGCCCGCCGGATGCACGAAATTAAGCTGAGTGTAATCGGCCGGCTTGCCGAATACGATCATCTTTTGCCGCACTTGCTTCTTTTCGTACGGACCAAAGCGCTCCTGGTCGATCACCGCCGCGGGTTCGCCTAGGAATGTCGTGTCCTTGACGAACTTCGTGCCTGCATTTTCGTCCTCGAAGATAATATTGACCGTCTCCTCCAAAACTTGTCGGATCGCCGTGAACTTTCGATCCCATTTCTGATACGTAACCGTCGCCCACAATCCGCCATCGATCATCTCCCAGCGGACGTTCGCGGTCATCGTCTCAAGCAGCGGATCGGGCTTGTCGCTCTTGAGAACGAACGGCAAGGGAGACTCGACACTCAGACCGGTGCCCGTCAGGACCATTCGTTTCCATTTGGCAGCGACGGTCGGGACGGTCTTGACCGGCGCTGAAGGAGTTGGTTTTGCTGCGGCTATCGGTGAAGGTGACGGTTTGACAGATGGGCCATCGGCCGGTGTCTTGACTCCGGGAATGATGTCATTCGCCGCTTCGGTCAGGGTCTTGTCGCCGAACGGATATTTGATCTTCGCCTTTGCCTGAGCGTGGTTCGGGTTTATCTTTACGGCTGCCCAATAGTCGGCTTGGGCCTCGTCCGGTTTTCCGAGTTTGTCGTAAAGAAGACCGCGTTCGTAATATGAACGGGCCGCAAAAAGCCCTTTCGGGTCTTTTTTTATCGATGCCGTCAGATCGGCAATTGCCTCGTTGTCTTTGCCGGTTCGTTTGTAAATATCGGCGCGGTAGAAATACGCCATCGCCATTCCGCCAGTAACGCGAATGAGTTCGGTGTAATCGGCGATCGCCGCCGGATAATTCCGCAGGATCTTGTACGTACCGGCGCGCGTTATCAAGGCCTCCTCAAATCCCGGTTTTGCGTCGAGTGCCTTCGTGCATTCCTTTATAGCGTCGGAATACTTTCCGCCCTCAAAGCTCGCATCGCATTTCGCAAGAAAAGCCTCCGCCGTCTGTGCGTTCGCAGCTATGACACAAAAAGCAAAAACCAAAAGCCCGCTAAAAGTAATCTGCAGAATCCTCATCATTAGTATCTTCCTTGTTCGATCTGCGCCGCACGCAGTTCATCCGCCGCGGCAAGAGCAGCGTTGCCTTTGAGCTTATACGCGTACGCCCGCAGGCGATACAGATTAGCAACACGCGGTGTTAAGCGTATTGCGACCTCGAGGTCTGCGAGCGCATCGTCCGCCTTTTGCATATTCAGAAGCGCGAACGCACGGTTCTGATAAGCAACCGCCCAATCAGGCTTCAGTTCGATCGCTTTATCAAGATCCTTCTTCGCCTTCTTCCATTCTTTGAGATACACGTAAGCGGTTCCGCGATTGTAATAACCGGCAGGCTCGTTCGGATTCGACTTGATCAATGCTTCCGAAACATCGACCGCCTTCTTGTAGTCTTTGAGGTAATCGAGATAGATCGCACCGCGCTTCACGTGATAGTCGGCGGCGTTTTCAGGATCGGCCGAGGCAAGCTTCTCGTAGTAATCAGCAGCGAGCTGATATTTCCGCGCCTTTATCGCGTCCGCCGCGGCCTGCTTCATCTCGCCGGTCGTAACCGCGGTCGTGTCGTTGTTCTTCTTGGCTTGTTCATTCACCTGTGCGAGCGTGGTCCGATCGACGGGCTTTTCGGCCGGTTTGTCCGCAGGCTTCGCACCGCCGCGAAGAACCCGGAATTTTTCGGCCAGCATATCCGCGTAAAGGTCAAGCACCTTTCCGGCCGCCATCATATACATTTCCCGTTTTGCAGGAATGACGAGCGGTGTGAACGAATGCCGTTCGCTGCCGAATGCCTTCCCTGCGCGGTAGCTCGCACGTGCGGGATCCTCGCGGGGTTTTTCAGCGAATCCGATCCGTTCGGCGATCGGTTGCTCCGACGAATACTGGTCGAATCCGTTATCCTCGTTGACCATATACACATAGCTCCTCGTTACGTTCATCAGCCCGCCGATCGAGTAATCGCTGTAAAAATATGGGTCGCCATAGAACCATCCCTGCCGGTCCTGCTTCACCTCTGCGGAGAGCATTATCGAGGCAAAATCGAGAACAACATCGACGGTCATCAGATCGCCGCCCGTCGCTTTGGCGGTCTTTGCAAGATTCTTCTGCTGGCCGTAGCCGATGATCTCGACCGTCCCTTCGGGCTTCCAACGCACGAAGACCGGGCCGTCGTATGCGTTCATTGAGACCCAGGCCTGGCCGTTCTTGCCGTCAAAGTCTGCCCCCTTCTCCTCGGCTTGCTTCGATAGCTTCTCGGCATAATATTCCGTTTGCTTGATCGCATCGAAAGGCACGGTTTCGATGCCGAGGGCGTTGAGCTTGCTCGCAAGCCGCGAATAGAAATTGTTCGTGAGCGTTTGAAGGTCGCCGGTGGTAAGGTCGCTGTCGAGATAGACCGTAACGTCGGCAGAATTCCGATTCGCCTCTCTGGAGGCAGAGGTGACTGTCTTGAAATGCACACGAACTTGGCCAATCGAGACCTTCTTCGTGTTCTTTGCAACCTTCGGCTTGCCGAACGTGCCGGCCTTGACGTACTTGAATGTCTCATCGGCGATGGATGAGATATTCTGCGCGTAGGCTATGTTCATGACAGCGAACACAAAAATAGCGGCGGAAATGATCTTTTTCATAGGTTCTTTAATGATATACGTTAATTTTACACGGAAATGAATAGCGGTCAATATAAATTGCCCTCCCGTTTTCTGCCGGTCGCATCGACGTAAACCACCTTCAGCTCCGAATAGAAATCGAGCGAGGTCGAACCTTGCTCGCGTGCACCGATGCCCGTTGCTTTGATGCCGCCGAACGGTATATGGGCCTCGCCGCCGGTGGTCGGCGAATTGACGTGGGTCATTCCGCTTTCGATCTCGTTGACGAACCGTGTGATGTCGTTGTAGTCATTCGAAAAGACGGCTGACGAAAGGCCGTACTCGCAGTCGTTCGCGACCTCCATTGCCTGATCGAGGTCTTTGACGCGCAGGACCGAAAGAACCGGCCCGAAGATCTCTTCGCGGGCGATCCGCATATCGGGCGTTACGTGGTCAAAAACGGTTGGTTCGACAAAGTAGCCGTTCTCAAGCCCTTCGCCCTCGGCGCGCTTGCCGCCGCAAAGCAGCGTTGCTCCGTCCTCTTTGCCGATATCCATATATCGAAGCACCGTATTGAACTGGGCTTCGTCAACTGACGGCCCGATATCCGTTGCGGGATCCATTCCTGAGCCAAGCTTGTATGCCTTGGCACGTTCTACGATCTTGCTGACGAAAGCGTCGGCGATCTTATCAACAACGACAGCTCGTGATGTTGCCGTACAGCGCTGACCGGTCGAGCCGAATGCCCCCGACGCAGTATGTTCAACAGCAAGGTCGATATCGCAATCCTCGAGCACAACGACAGGGTTCTTTCCGCCCATCTCGGCTTGGAAGGGAATGCCGCGTTTTGCGACCTGCTGATAGAGTTTGAAGCCGATCTCGCTCGAACCCGTGAACGAAACGGCCCGTACCGCAGGATGATTTCCGATCTCATCGCCCGCAACGCTTCCCGAACCGATGACAAGGTTGAGCACGCCTTCGGGCACACCCGCCTCGATGAACATCTCGACAAGCCGTACGGCGGTCGCAGGCGTGTTCGACGCCGGTTTGAAGACGACCGTATTGCCCGCGGCAAGTGCGGGAGCGATCTTCCAAACAGGTATCGCGATCGGGAAGTTCCACGGCGTGATCAGCCCGACGACACCGTGCGGCTCCTTGATCGTATATGCCCAGTTGTTGGGCAGCTCGCTCGGCAGTGTCTCGCCCGTAAAGCGGCGCGCCTCGCCGGCGCAGAATTCGACAACATTCGTTGCACGCTGCACCTCGCCTCGTGCCTCGGCAATGGTCTTGCCTTCTTCGTGCGTCAACAATTGAGCTAGCTCTTCCTTTCGCTCCTCCATCGCACGTGCCATGAGGGTAAGCATACGGCCGCGTGTCGGGGCCGGAACCTTCCTCCACGACTTGAACGCGTCGTAAGCCGCCTCGATGGCCGCGCGGGCTTCCTCGCGCGTGCACATCTGGGCATGCCCGATAATGTCGTTGGTGTCTGCCGGATTGATATTTGGCAAGGTCTTACCGGATGTTGAGTCGATCCATCTTCCTGCAATGTAGCTGCGATACGTCGTCATAATTTTATGTTACTTTATTATTTGCCTTATGTCAGAGCCTTTTACAAGCGTCCGCGAACTGCTCGAAAGCCGCTCGTCCGAGTACGACGAGAAGGTCTTTCTCATCTCTGAGGCCGACAGCCGCGAGTGGTCATACGCCGCATTTAACAAAGCCGTCAACCGTACTGCGAATTTACTCCTTTCGCACGGCATCCGCAAAGGTGATGTCGTCAGCCTGCTGATGCCGAACTCTGCCGAATACATCATTGCGTATTTTGCATGCTGGAAGATCGGCGCATTGGCCGGCCCCGTCAATTCCCTGCTAAAAAGCGAAGAGATCGAATGGGTCATCGGAAACTCCGAGGCAATGCTGCTGCTTCTAAATTCCGAGTACAGCGACACAGTCGCGCGGATAGAAAAACCGCCCGTTGTTGTTTTCGACAGCGCCGAGGCCGCGGCCGGAGGCTTCTCATCCGAGATTGCCGAGACCGAGCTGGATAACGATGACGAGGCGATCATCATTTACACATCAGGCACCACGGGCAAGCCGAAAGGCTGCCTTTTGACGCACGGCAATCTATTGGCAAATGCTCGTCAGATAACCGGCTGGATGGGTTTCGGCCCCGACGACCGCCTGCTTACGCTGATGCCGCTCTTTCATATGAACGCCGTTTCGGTAACGACGATGACCGCACTTTATGCGGGCGGGATGACCATCGTAAGCCCGAAGTTCTCGGCGTCCCGCTTCTGGGAGATAATTGAAAGGTACAAAGTTACAAGCTTCGGCAGCGTCGCAACAATGCTGTCGATGCTGCTGAATCGTGCCGATGACACCGCGCAACGCAGGTTCGAGCATCTCAAATTTGCGATGTGCGGATCAGCTCCGGTGCCTGCGGAAGTGCTGCGCCGCTTTGAGGAAGCCTTCGGCTGCCTTGTGATCGAAGGCTACGGCCTTTCAGAATCGACCTGCCGCTCGACCTTTAATCCGCCAAGCGAAAAGCGCCGTCCCGGCTCATGCGGACAGCCGATAGGCAACGAAATGGCGGTCTTTGATGCGAACGATAACGCATTGCCTGACAATGAGTTAGGCGAGATAGTGCTTCGCGGCCCGAATATCTGTAAAGCGTACTTCAAGAATCCGGAAGCGACCGCAAAGGCGTTTGCGAACGGCTGGTTCCATACAGGCGACATCGGCTACCGCGACAGCGACGGCTTCTATCACATCGCCGACCGCAAGTCCGATATGATAATCCGCGGCGGTGAGAACATATATCCGCGCGAGATCGACGATCTGCTTTATACGCACCCTGCGGTAGCCGCAGCGGCAGTGATCGGCGTCCCCGATGAGCTTTACGGCGAGGAAGTGGCGGCATTCGTCGTATTAAGGCCCGGAACAGAAGCTGATGAGGATGAGCTGATCGCTTTTTGCAAAGAGCATCTTGCCGACTACAAGTGCCCGAAAACGGTACGCTTCCTCACTGAGATCCCGAAAGGGCCGACCGGCAAGCTTCTAAAACGCGAACTCGCACAACTATTTTCAAAGATGTAAAATTTAAGTTTCTGGTATGGGTAAGAAGCTTGGCATTGCGATCGTCGGGGTCGGTGGAGCGGTCGGGACGACCATGGCCGCCGGGGTTGAATTACTTCGCCAAGGTGCGATCGACCGCACGGGCCTGCCGCTCGCGGATATCGAAGCCGACGATCTGGCAGCGTACGATGACATAGTCATTGCAGGCTGGGATCTATTTGCCGCCGATCTTGCCGCGGCAGCTGCAGATCACGAAGTTCTCTCGCACAAACAGTTCGTAAATGCAGAAGCCGCACTCAAGGCGATCACGCCTTGGCCGGCTGTCGGTGATGTACGGTTCTTGGCGAATATCGAAGGCTCGCACCGGCTTACAGACCATACGCATCGCTTGGCGATCGAGCGACTGCGTACAAACATCAGCGAATTTCGCTCGCGATGTGATTCGGTCGTTGTCATCAATCTTGCTTCGACCGAAAAGCTTGCGAGCGGCTACACCGAAGCGTTCTCATCGCTCAAGGCGTTCGACGCCGCTCTCGACTCGAACTCCGAAAACATCTCTCCTGCGATGCTCTACGCGTACGCTTCGATCGCCGAAGGTGTGCCTTACGGCAACTTCACACCATCGGCCGCCGCTGATATTCCTGCGCTTATCGAGTTTGCCGAGTTACGCGGTGTGCCGATCGCGGGAAAGGACGGCAAGACGGGCCAGACCTTTATAAAGACGGTTCTCGCTCCGGCTCTCCGAAGCCGCGCACTCCGCGTTGACGGCTGGTACTCGACCAATATCCTCGGCAACCGCGACGGGCTTGCACTCTCGAACGAGGGATCCCTCGCCTCAAAGCTGATGACAAAGAGCAGCGTCCTTGACGAAATACTTGGCTATGACGTCGAGGATCATATTGTTGATATTCGCTATTACAGGCCGCGCGGTGATAACAAAGAAGCCTGGGATAATATCGACATCAGCGGCTTTCTCGGTCAGCAGATGCAAATAAAGGTAAATTTTTTGTGTAAGGATTCGATTCTTGCCGCCCCGCTCGCCATCGAGATCGCACGGTGTCTCGACCTTGCTCACACACAGGGCCGAAAGGGCATACAGGAGCAACTCTCAGTGTTTTTCAAACTGCCGATGACCGTATCAGGCCGTCCCGAACACGCTTTTCACACTCAAGAGCAAATGCTGCTTGACTGGCTTAGGAAATGATCATGTCTGTTAATTCACTTCAATATTCGCTACCTTCATCCATCCAGAGAATTTTTGACGAAAATGCCGCCGCTTGGCAGCAGAACAACGGCACCTCGCGGATCTGGGCAAAGGACGCAACGCTGTGGACCGGCAGCGATGAGGCCAAATGGCTCGGTTGGCTCGATATCGCCGAAAGGATCGCCGCAGACGCCGCACGCTACGCCGCATTAAGGGCTGATGTCGAAAGCTCGGGGTTCACCGACGTGCTCTTGATGGGAATGGGCGGCTCATCACTTTGCCCCGAAGTTCTTGGCGTTACCTTTGGTAAAACACGCTTTCACATACTCGATTCGACCTCGCCCGCACAGATAAAGGCGGTGGAAGACCGGCTCGATCCGGCAAAAACGCTCTTCATTGTTGCCAGCAAATCAGGCTCAACGCTAGAGCCGAATTGCTTTAAGCAATATTTCTTTGACCGCGTATCGACGATCGTCGGTAAGGAGAATGCGGGCCGACAGTTCGTTGCGGTGACAGACCCGGGATCATCTATGGAAAAAGCGGCTAAGGCCGACGGCTTCCGGCATATCTTTTACGGCGACCCCGAGATCGGCGGACGTTTCTCTGCACTTTCGGCATTCGGTATGACGGCCGCGGCTGCGATGGGCATTGACGTTGCCAAGTTCCTTTCAAACACCGCACCGATGACCGCTGCATGCCGCGCTGAAAGCCTCGCAGAAAATCCCGGAGCCTTGCTCGGCGTCATTCTTGGCACATGCCATACATTGGGCCGCGACAAACTGACGTTCTTTCCCTCGCCTGAGATCTACGATCTAGGCGCATGGCTCGAACAACTCATCGCAGAATCGACCGGCAAACGCGGCGTTGCGATCATTCCCGTGGACCGCGAACCCGGGCAGAAGGAATACGGAAGCGATCGAGTATTCGCATTTATTAGTGTCAATAATGACGATGCAATAAAGGCTCAGTTCACGGCCGTAACAGCTGCAGGGCATCCGGCCGTGCTTATCGATATGGACGACATTTCGACGCTCGGACAAGAGTTCTTCCGATGGGAATTCGCGACGGCAACCGCAGGTTCGCTTATGAAGATCAACACCTTTGATCAGCCCGATGTCGAAGCTGCTAAGGTCGAGGCGCGGAAATTAACGGATGAGTACGAGAAGGAAGGTAAATTGCCGGATGAGACACCGTTCTTTGAAAGTGAGGGCGTAAAGATGTTTGCGAGCAAGGAATACGGCGGCGAACTCGCTGCTGCGGTCACTGAACCTACGCTTGCCTCGCTGGTCGCCGCGCATATAGATAAGATCGGAGCGAATGATTACTTTGCGCTGCTCGCATTTATCGAGATGAACGCGTCTCATGAGGCCATTCTGCAAGCGATCCGGCAGAAGGTCTTGCGCGAGACGCGTGCTGCGACATGCCTGGGCTTTGGCCCGCGTTTCCTTCATTCGACAGGGCAGGCGTACAAGGGCGGCCCGAATACAGGCGTCTTTCTTCAGATCACTGCTGACGACCCGATCGACCTTACCGTTCCCGGTCAGAAATATACGTTCGGCGTGGTGCGTGCGGCACAGGCCCGCGGCGACCTGCAAGTGCTGATCGACCGCGGAAGGCGTGCATTGCGGATACATCTCGGCAAGGATGTTTCGGGCGGCCTTAGAAAGATCGAATCCATTATTTAGCTGACGTTTCGGGCGGCCTGTTCAACTGTGCCGCAAATTTCAAGAGATGTGTCTGAATCTGCTGCTGCTGTGCGGTTGCCGATAGTTGTCCATATTCAACATCGGCGGGGCCGATCGTTGTCTCGATATGCGTAAGCCGTTCAGCCGATGCGATAGATCGGTCAAGCTCGATCGTGTACCATCGCGGCATGGCCGCCTGATTCCAAACCCGCGCAACAACGCCCCGTCCGATGCCGTCCTCCGCAGGCTTCAAGGCCCAAAGGATCACGTTCGGATCCGAAATGGTAACGAATGAGAAACTTTCCGCCGGATACGGCCGTGTGCGCGTATCAAGGCCGTCTATCATCACCGGAACAAGCGGGTTCTGATGTTCGAGCGAGAACTGCATCGCCGACAACTGATCGAATGAACCGTGTGTCCGAAGTGCGAATCGCTGCATAAAATAGCGGTCGCCATTCTGATTCGGGATGCCGAGTCCGGGGCCGTCAACACGACCGCCGGCAAGCACGTTGATCTGCGGCGTCGAGGTGTCGAGTGATGATGCCGTGCTGGAGCCTAGCTTCATGAACGAGTCGTCCCAATTCGAGATAGTGATGCCGACATTCGACTGACCGCTCGTCATATCCGCGAAATGGTTCATCGTCAGCCAATCATACCTTGCGTTCTTCGGACTGTAATGGCCGCCGGCACTCAACAGCTTTGCACGAATAACGGCTCCGACCTCTTCGTGCCATACGTCGGGCGAGTTAAGATCGAATGAAAAGCCCCAAGTCTTTGTATCACTGAAATTTGCCGTTATCTCGTTCTTGATATCGATACGGTCTAAATCGCGATAGAGCGTTACACGGGTCGTGTGCGCAACAGGGCTGGCCGAAATCGCGCGCAGCGTGATACTCACAGGGCCGGAGTTTTCGATAACGACGTTCCCTGAGCGGTCGCCGCCAAGGTCATTGATGACGCGCCCGCCGATATTGCGGGCGAATTCGCGATCGCTGCGTGTCTTGTCGATAAGGCTTGTGATCGAGCCGTCACCCGCAAGGGTCAGTTTGTAGCGCTCATTCTCGATCGTCGTACCCGATCCCGCAGGGCCGCCTGCAAATTGACCGGCGGCGCCCTCGCGTATCTCGTAAACCTTATATCCGACCGGCGGAATATTCGATGCGAGAAGCCTGATGGTTTGGCTGTTGCCCGTCCTCACCGGCTGCGACGGCACTTCGGCACCGGTCGAGACATCGACGATGCGGACCTTGTAATTGCCGCGATGCGGTATTTCTACGACATCGCTGCGCTGCCAGCTCAGCGGATTGAAGACAGCAAATCGCCGGTATTGGCCGGAGCGCGAGATCTGCTCGCCCAATCGCCGGGCGGCATCCATTGAAAGGCCTTCGACATAATCCGTCACCTCAGCCTCGACGCGTTTGCTCCATGCGGCTCGAGCAGAAGCCGACACGGGGCCGTCAGCCGTCCAATCGTGCTCAAAATACAGGCCCATATCGAGCATGGCCTTATCACGCTGAGCGGCACGCGCGGTCATAAAACTCGGGTCGTTCATCGAAACGAGCGTCGCCATTGCTTCGGCTGTTCGCAGCTTTTCGACTGCACGCCGCAAGCGGCTCGTTACCTCGGCCATCGAGGCCGTAAGCACGTCCCACTCATTGCCGTACGCAGCCGCATACGTTTCGAGCTGCGGGCCGTACGCCGCCTCAAAATCACGGAAGAAATCCACCTGATCCGAAACGATGATCCTTCGATCCGGCGTGGTGTTCTGCTGCGCGACATCTACGAATTCATCACTCAAATACTGAAGGTCGTCGTGTCCGCGCCCGAATGCGCCGATCACCGGAAATGGATATTTTGATCGGAACGTTGGATTCGAATCCGCAAATTGGATCGAGGCCAGCGGGTCGAATGCCTCGGCGTAGCCGCCTATGTTCGTGTTGCCGCTAAAGAGTGAGTTCCATTTCATCAGCACGCGGCTGCCGTCGCGCCCGCCGGCGTAATAGATCTCTCGGTCACGGTCGTTCAAGTCCGCTACGGCTGTTGCACAGCCGCAAACTCCTTTCCATGAATACTTTGCACCGGAACCGGCCCAAAGCGACGGCAGGCCGTAGGGCAGCGTCTGATTCTCCATAGCGATCGCGAGCGGGAATTTTACGTTATGACGGCGCTCGATCAGGCCCGGATAGTACATACCGCGAAGCACCGCTTCGGTCGGCGAGCCGCCCTGCACCAAGGCGAGTGCATTCAGGTTGACGCTCATGTGCCCGTCACGCAGCCGCGACATCATCCGCTCAAATTGGGCCGCTGAACGATTCTTCTCGTACTCCCACATCCAAAGGCTGCCGTCGCAATTCCAACGCATCTGCCGATCGGAAGGGTTAGACTGCGTCGCGTCCATCTTATCGAGGTAATAATCGATCATCGTCAGAAATGCCTGGCGATAGGTGATGTCATCGGCGAGCCAAAAATAATCGGTGTGATCGTCGGGACCGATATAGAAGCGTTTCTGCGCAGGAACTGCCGTCGAGAAGATACAGAATATGAACGAGAGTGCTAGACACCGCCGGATCGCTTTCCTCATATTTGTCTGTATAGGTCAAAAAGGCCCGAAATTCCAATCAATTACTCATAATTTAGTGCCTCGACAGGGTCGAGTTTGGCAGCGCGCATTCCGGGATAAAGAGCGCCGATGATGCCGCTGATGATGCCGACGACGAGAATGCCGCCCACAAGCCGCGGCTCGATCTGCACTGTAAGCGTTGTCCAGCGCTCAAGAGCGGCAGTTAAAAGGAACGTGCCGACAAGCCCGAAAATGACGCCGCCGATGCTGATAAGCATCGCCTCCTTTATGATCGTCCACGCCACGCTGAGGTTCGACATCCCGAGAGATTTCAGTACGCCGATCTGCCGCGTGCGTTCCGTGACCGTAGTGTACATTGTAAGCAGTATGATAAGCGCACTGATGGCCCCGGCAACGCCGATGACAACGTTGAGGAAGACATTCAAAGCCGGAACGCTCTGCATATAAAGCTCTTCGATCTGACTTGTAAGAATGATCTGATCGTCGGGAAACTTCCCTTGAAGCCTTTCGGCCACAATATCCTCGTCAGCACCGGGCGTGATCTTGACCAAGATCGCGCTTGCTTTGCCTTCGCCGCCGAGCTGCTTTTGCATCGTCTCAAGTGGTATCTTTATCCTCGCTCCGGCGGCCGGCTCATAAATGCCGACAAGCGTGAACGAGCGGTCGTAGAGCGGGATCTGATCGCCGACGTTCAGCTTCTTTTGCGCCATCCACGCGCTGTCGCAGATCATCTCATCGCCTGACGGTCCGAGCCCGCGGCCTTTTATAACATCGAGGCCGGCAACCTCTGCATATTCATCAAAGTTCACGCCGTCAACAAGTCTTGACCCCGTCGTTGAGTCGGTTACGGAAACGGTGTTTTGAGCGATCGCAATGGCCTTTTTTACGCCTTCGACCTTTTCGACGTCAGCCGTTAGCGATTGCGGAAGCCGCAGCGATTCCGAACCGGAAAGCCCGATCGAACCTGATGCCCGCATCATTATTTCGGCGCCGACATTCGCCTCACGCTGAGCACGCTCACGGAGGCTTCCGTTCGCCAGCCCTACCGTAAATACGATCAATAATATCCCGACGCCGATGCCGATGATCGAGACGACCGTCCGCATCGGGCGGTGAAGCATATTTGAAAAGACAAGGCTATTCATTACGAGCCGCTCGAAAGCAAATGCCAAGTGTACCAAACAGCCGCTTCCATATCTATTTCGCGGCAGCGGGCGTCGCAGAGCCGGAGGGCGCAGGCGGTTCAAGCATCTTTTTCAGTTCTTGATATACATTCTCGGTCATTATCTTTTCACCCTCTGCGTTGGGGTGGATGCCGTCGGCTTGGTTCAGGTCTTTATTCATTGCAACACCTTGCAGCAGGAACGGCAGATAATTGATCCGATTCTCGGTCGCAAGGTCCGGAAAGGCCTTCATGAACGAGCGCTGATACTCGATGCCCATCGTTGGCGGCGCGAACATCCCGCAAAGCAGAATACGCACATTCTTCGCCTTTGCCTTTTTTATGATCGCATCGAGATTTGCCTTCATATCATCGACAGGAACGCCGCGGAGCAGATCGTTCGCCCCAAGTTCAAGCACGAGTATCTCGACACGGTCCATCTCAAGTACCCAATCGATGCGCTCCGTTCCGCCAAGCGAAGTGTCGCCTGAAACTCCCGCATTGACGACCTCGTAATTGTATCCGGCAGCTTTGAGCTTCTCCTGCAGGAGATACGGATACGATTCCTTCTCAAGCAGCCCGAAACCTGCGGTAAGACTGTCGCCGAAAAGGACGATCTTTGGCCTGTCGGATACTAACTCAGGCGTTGCAAGAGGTTTCTTTTCAATTGCGTTAGGATCAGCCGGCGGGCTTTGCCGCCCGCAGCCGATCAAAAGAAGTGCGAGAAAAAAGAAATAAAGCGGTATTGAGATGCGGCGAACAAAAGGCATACTTATTATTTGATATTACGCGAAGTCGCCCCGTTTTGATGCACGGATCGCGAGCTGCAAGATGATCGAACTAAAAAATGTTACAAAAGCCGTACGATCCGGTTCAGAAGAATTGACCATCCTCGATAATGTATCCTTGACGGTTCCGGATGGCCAATTCGTCGCAATAACAGGCGCGTCAGGCAGCGGCAAATCGACGCTCCTCGGCCTTATTGCGGGTCTGGATGCTCCGTCAAACGGAACGATCATCGTTGACGGCAGCGAAATAACATCGCTTGGCGAGGACGGCCTCGCCGACATCCGCAGCCGTACGATCGGCTTTATCTTTCAGTCATTTCATCTTATCCCGAGCCTCACCGCTTATGAGAATGTGCTCATTCCGATGGAGATCGCCGGAAATGTTAACGCAGCCGAGCGCGGGCGCATGTTGCTGGCGAGCGTCGGGCTTGACGATCGCGGCCATCATTATCCGCACCAGCTTTCGGGCGGCGAGCAGCAGCGCGTCGCGATCGCGCGTGCGTTCGCGAACAGTCCGAAGATACTGCTGGCCGATGAACCCACCGGCAACCTCGACTCGAAGAACGGCCGCCATATTTTCGACCTGATGCAGCGGCTGCATGCCGAGAACAGGGTAACTCTTGTCCTTGTAACACACGACGCCGCTCTTGCCGGCCAAGCCCAGAGACAGGTCGTGCTGGATGCAGGCAAAGTACTGTCTGACGAGAACGTGGCGAAAGATACGCATTCCGAACGATGAGGTTTGTCCTAAATCTGACCCGACGCGAGATCCGCTCGTCATGGCGGCGGCTATTGTTCTTTTTCCTCTGCATCGCCCTTGGCGTCGGTTCGGTGGTTGCTCTTCGCTCGCTGATCCGGAATCTGACAATGGCCGTCGGCACTGACGCCCGTGCTCTGATGACCGCCGATATCGAGCTATCGACAACGAACGACTTCACGCCCGACGAAATGGCAAAGATCGAACGTGCCGCCGCCGCTTCGGGTATCGTCCTCCGCACGAATGAGGCGATCACCGCTGCCGTGATGGCTCGTCCGGTCGATGCTGGGAATTCTCGGATCAAGTTTGTCGAGGTCAAAGGTATCGAACCGCCGTTCCCGCTGGTCGGCGAGTTCAAATTGTCAGACGGTACACCATTTGACCGGAATCTTCTCGGGTCGGGCGGAGCCGTTGCAGCTCGTGTCCTTCTGGATGATCTTGGCGTCAAGGTCGGCGACAAGATACGGATCGGCGAGGCGGATTTCGAGATACGCGCGACCATCGACGAGGAGCCCGGCGGAACAAGCGGTTTTAGACTCGGGCCGCGTGTCTTTATCGAAAAAAAGGCGTTCGATCAGGCCGGTATCAGACGCAATAACGGTCGTGTGCGCCGTCGCCTGCTTATCGAAACATCACAGGATCCGACACCGCTTGTGAGCGAACTGCGCTCTGTACTGAAAGGCACGACCATTCAGGTCAATTCATACCGCGAACAGCAGGAGAACCTGAGCGATCAATTCGTGCGTACTGAGAATTATCTGGCCCTCACAGGCCTTTTGATCCTTGTGCTTGGCGGTATCGGCGTATTCAATGTGGCCCGCGCCTTTATCGAGCAGCGCCGCAGATCGATCGCGGTGCTTAAGTGCCTCGGTGCCTCGGGTTCACGCATCCTCACTGTTTATCTGCTGCAAACGGCCGCACTCGGAATAATCGGCAGCCTGATCGGAGTTGTATTCGCACAGGCTGCGCTGTGGTTCGTTCAGTGGGAATTTGCAGATGCCTTGCCGGCAAAAATGACCTACGGTGTCGGCTTGCGGACAGTGCTTTCAGGCATCGCCCTCGGCACATTCGTCTCGCTTCTTTTTAGTGCATTGCCGCTATTGCAGATCAGGGGAATAAAGCCTACGCTTCTTCTTCGCGACGATAACAACGCCGAGCTGTCGCGGCTCGATCCGTTGAAGTGGCTCGTCGGGCTTGTTTCGACAGCCCTTCTGCTGGCCGTTGCGGTGTGGCAAGCCGGGTCGTTAAGGGTCGGGGTGGTCTTTCTCTCAGGGCTTGCGGTTGCGGTCATCATGCTCGTCGGCCTATCGGCAATTTTGACCGCGAGCTTGCGGCAAATTCGATCGATCGGCCCATTCTTTCTACGGCAGGGCTTCAATTCGCTATATCGGCCGGGTAATCAGACCCGTGTTATTCTCCTTGCCATAGGTCTTGGAGCCTTCGTCGTCTTGGGAGTCCGTTCGATCGAGACCAACATGATCCGCGAGTTCGATTTTACGAATAATCAACACTTGCCGAGTCTGTTCGTCGCAGACATCCAAAGAAGCCAGATCGCGGGGCTTACGGCGATACTTGCGGAACGTACAGCAGAGCAGCCCGAGATCGTGCCGACCGTCAGAGCCCGCATCGCCTTTGTGAACGGCCGCCCGTTCGACTTTCAAGAAAGCACGGTAAGACAGCAGCAAGGCCAGATCGGTCGTGAATTTGCAGTGACCTATCGAACCGACCTTGATGAGAATGAGCGCATTTTATCGGGTACCTGGTGGACCGATGACGACGAGCCGCAGGTCTCGGTCGAGGCCGAAATGGCAAAAAGGCTTAACGTCGAGCCAGGCGATTCGATCACTTTTGAGATATCAGGCCGGACGATAACAGCCCGAGTGGCCAACATCCGTGACATCGACCTTCGAAAGACACGCACGGCATTCATTTTCGTTTTCAAACCGGGCACACTCGATAAGGCGCCGCAAAGCTTTGCGGCAACCCTTCTGCATCACATGCCGGCGACCGACCGTCAGCGGCTCCAACGAGAATTGCTCACAAAATTTCCGAATGTTCAGATCTTCGATGTCGATGACATCCTCACAGCAGTAAAACGGCTCATCACGAACTTCGTCATTGCGGTCTCATTTGTCGGCAGCTTTGTGATGCTCTCGGGCATTCTGATCCTTATCGGCTCAGTTGCGCTCACAAGATCGCAGCGAATCTATGAGAGCGCCGTTCTGAAAACGCTGGGCGCCCGTATCGGCACGCTCGCACTGATCCAAGTGGCAGAATACGGCATTCTCGGATTGCTTTCGGGAGTTCTCGGCGCGGCATTCGCGGCAATCCTGTCTTTTGCGGCATGCCGCTTCCTTATGGATATTAAATGGGAATTCGATTGGCTCGGAACATCGCTCGGTATTGCGATAACCACACTTCTCGTCGTGGCGGTTGGAGTGGCCTCAAGCTTCGATGTAATGCTGAAAAAGCCTCTTGCTACGCTGCGTTCGCAATGACCAAATAGGTCAGACTCGTTCTTCGAGTACCGCGCGCATCGAGACCTGGCCGAATAGTGTTTCGAGATACGCGCCAAAACGATGTACCAGCGGAACAAGATCGGTGCGCTCGCCCACGATTGAAACTTCCTCGACAAACCGCTCGAACGTTTCGATATCCTTATAAAAAAGGAAACGTACAGTATTTGCCATGAATGCAGAAAGGGCCGTATTCATACGCTCGATATTGCGCGGTTCCGGCTCAGTCTCAACGGCACGGACCAGTTTGGAGATCATTTGAAGCTCTTCGCGAAGAAGTATTGATTGATTTAGTTTAAGCTCAAAATTCGGGAACAGAGCGAACGGATCTGTCGCGGGATCGACGATCTTTGCGAACTGCATAAGTATCTGCTGCAGACTCTCGCTCAACAAGGCATATGATGTTTCGGTACGGGCGTAGATCCGTGTAGCGGGGCGTATAGCCGTGTATCCCGCAAGTTCGTGCTGGATCACCTTTTTCAGCTCGAGCGAGGCCATATATGAGGCGCTGTCGAGCACTAAAGCAAAGTCGTCCTCGCCCTTAGTTTGTGCGTGCTGCCTGTCGAGTTCGGCGATCAGCCGCCTCATCTGCTCGGACACCGCCAAAAAGATAACTATCGCGACTTTCATCGGCTCATCGCGCTCGAGCAGTTCGCCGATGATGTCGAGCGTCCTAAGGAGCCTGCCGAAGCGCGGAAGCAGCACATCAAGCCGTACATGCGGCACAGTATTCGTGTTCAAAAGTTCCCGCAGCTTTTCAGGCAGGAATTCGCTGCCGACCAAATCTGCGTACGCACGAAGATCCTGAGCGCCGCGGCTGGCATACAGGATGGTCAAAGCATTTTGCGCCCAACCGTTCCATTCGCTGACGCTTATCGGCCCGGAGCCGATCAGAGCATCCGCAGAGATGATCAGCGGCCGCAATTCCACGGTCAGCTTTCGTATGCTGTTGACGGAAGGAAAGCGGAGTTCTGAAACTCCTCGGGCGGCACAGGCGAACTCGAAACATAAATAAGAGCAACGCCTAAGTGCCGAGCGCGCAACGCGAAGCTCGCGATCGAACGATGCTCGTTCCGACTCATTCTCCATGCGGGAAGGCTCAACGGACTGTTCGAGGAACACAACAGTGCCGGACAGCCAAGCCGCGAGATCGAAAGCACGCTTCGCCGGTGAGACACCCGGCTCCTTCGGCGCCTGCGGCTCCGCTTCGACAACTCCCGTCTGCTGCAATGGCAATGTGCCCGCGCTCGTCTCGCTCTTTTCCGCAATAATGGTCAAAATAGAATTCCCTCGTTCTCGTGATCTGGGGAGGCAAAAGGAAGGTAGGCGGCACATCATGCGCCATATCATTTATACCGTTTTCGGCATACATTTGGCAATAGGTTTCTGCGATCATGTTCAAGAGATTACTGTTGGCGACCGGCAATAAAGGAAAACTTACCGAGCTTCGGCAATTCTTCGGCACGGAGATCGAGATCATCGGCCTCGATACATTCCCGACCATCATTGAAGTTGAAGAGACATCGGACACATTCCAAGGGAACGCACGGCTAAAGGCCGTGGGCTATGCCCGCCAAACCGGAGAACTAACGCTTGCAGATGATTCCGGACTTTCTGTGAAGGCTCTCGGCGGCCGCCCCGGTGTTATGAGTGCGCGCTACGGCGGCGATATCACATTTGCCGAACGTATGAGCCTGCTTCTTGACGAGCTTGGTACCGACGCGGCAGACCGATCCGCACAGTTCGAATGTGCGATGTGCGTTGCCGCTCCTGACGGTTCGATCATGGCCGAAGAAACCGGAATTTGCTCAGGGACGATCGCACCGGAACCGCTCGGAATTCACGGATTCGGTTACGATCCTGTCTTCATACCGACAGGCTTCAAGGACACGTTCGGCGTGCTGGACGAGGATGTGAAGCAGAAGATAAGCCATCGTGCGGATGCTTTTTTGAAAATACTCCCTAAAATACGCAGTTTTTGTTCATAATTGACTTGACGTGCGTCGATTTGAATCTTAAAATTCGACACTTGGAATCGTTATTTGTTGAAAATTTCGGGGCGTAGCACAGCCTGGTAGTGCGCACGGTTTGGGACCGTGAGGCCGCAAGTTCGAATCTTGCCGCCCCGACCACCGTGCTGTGTGAACTTCTCGTCTTTGAAAACTGAATGCAAGTTTTGCATACAGCCGATTCACTATTTTATTCAGATCACCCAATCGGAGGTTAGTTAACTAATATGGCTCGTATGACTCAGACCGAGATCATCAGTAATTTGGCAGACTCGTGCGGCTGCAAGAAGACGGACGTTAAGGCAATGTTCGAAGCTCTCGCGGCACTCGCGGCTCGTGAGGTCAAGAAGAACGGCGAATTCACCATTCCCGGCTTTGGAAAGCTCAAGAAGACCCATCGCAAGGCCCGTGAGGGACGCAACCCGGCGACAGGCGAAACCATCAAGATCGCGGCTAAGACGACCGTCAAGTTCACGGTCGGTAAGGCAATGAAAGACGCGGTAAGCTAATACTACATATTGTAGGTTAGATCAGGTCAGACCGGCAGGGCTTGTTGACGGCCCTCCGGTCTTTCGTTTTCCCGTGCCGAAAAAAATCTCACCTTTTTCGAAAAAAAGTATTGTAAATCGAACTTCGCTTTGTTATCATCAAGGCATAGGTTGAACGTGTCGGTTGACCGGTGTTTTTTGCGTTCTTGCGCATAGAACGGTTCAACTTATTTAATGTCGAGGCTGTTATTTTTTCTTTGGCCTTGACCGTGATCGGAGGCAGTTCGCCGATCACAAAAGGCCTGCCGATAATTCCGGCCGGCTTATATCAATCAATCAGGAGAATACGAAGTGGCAGCAGCTAGACCGATGACATTGCAAGACAGGATCTTGCAGATCGACCACATTCAAGCACGCCGTTTTTCGAAGTTGACGGGCGATACATTACAGATCGCGACAGAGGGCATCATTCGGCATTTACGGGCATGCGTCCGTATGGACGTGAATCCGGATGCGTCAGCAGTCCGCGAGATCATAGACGACGCCATCAACGGCCGCAGGGTTTTTGCGGAGACTTCCAACGATCTCTTGGCAGCTTAGTCTTAGTTTTTTTTATAGAAGTACTTGCTTGGGCGGTTTTTTAATCCGCCCTTTTTTTTATCTGAGGTCGAGCTTGTAGAGCGTGTATCGCCCAAAGGTCTCACCTGCATCACGGTCATACCACTTGTCGATATTTTCCAGATCCTGCATCGAATTCACTTCGGTGATCGCGTATGTCAGCGGCAACGCGTTGTGCGGGTCGAAGCTGGCGATATATTTCGCATAAAGTCCTGCCTCGGCATCGATCTCGCCGTAGGTCAGCGGTTTATACTCAGAATTCAGGCGGTCTGTATGCCTGCCCCAGCCGAAGAGAGCGATCACCGATACGAGATCGGTGCCATTCTTCATTCCGTGCGCAAGGCTCTCAGGGCGAACGCCAAGATAATACAGGTACTGATAGTAGCGCTCTTTATTCTCCTGCCATGTAACGCCGGCGAATACGTGCTGATGCCTTGCCCAAAGGACTGGCTGCGGTGCCAGTGTCGGCAGATCGTCAGCCTCAGCCATCCCGAAGTGCATAACGACATCGCGATGCCAGTCCGCACCTTTTGACAATTCATTGAGTCTTGCGGCGACCGGAAAGGCTTCGTCCCGGTCGACATTAACATCGTCCAGGATCTTTACCGTGTAATGGCATTCTACAAAACCCCACGCGATGGCCGCCAACGCTGCGGCCGCCGCCAAGGCCCTTCGCACTGCGACGATTCGCGACGCTGCGGTATTCCAAAATAGCCCGACCATCATTACCAGCGAAAAGCCCGCGACGTAGTTGCCGATAAAGACCTGATAATGGATCGGCTGAAGCTGAAGCCCCGTAAGTATTTGCTGATTGAAGACGACAAGCGGCGTAAGTGCAAGCGAAAGCGTAAACAACGTCAGCCTTTCGCGCAGCGGAACGATACGGAGCACACCGGCCGAAAGCGTGACGATAACCACGAAGATCCCGATAAACTCCGGCACTCGCATAAGGTCGGGCGAGTGTGTTCGCACCAGCATCTGCACATCGTCCATCGTGTGCGAGCGTTTTGATAAAAGATATGCGTACGGAACGAGTACCATTATGCAGCCGGCACCGAGGATCAAGAGCCGCTTTAACGCCGAAACCCAACCTTCAGGCCTTAGACCAAGCCACAGAAGCCCGGCAATGCCGAGCCAAGCAACCGCCGCTGTCCACACATAGAAGTACGAAAACGCAAAGTATGCAAAACAGGCGAGAGCAACAACGATCCGCGGAAGGTGTTTATTCTGATCTCTGAGCATCTGCCAAATGACAGCGACGAACATAAAGAACGCCGGAAATGCCATCGCGGGAATGTATCTTCGAAAGCCCGGAAAATATGGATATGCGTAACTCGTCCGGAGTATCTCACCGATAGCTCCTTCGCCGGCAAATATCGCCCCGCCCGCGAGCACCACCAAAGTGCCGGCCATCGCGAACAGGTCATCCTCGGCCGTCATTCTCAGCAGCCAAAATATTGCGAGTGCGGTCAGAAATGCCGCCACCGCTCCGCTGATCGTCATCGCCCACGGTGCACCGATGCCAAGCAGCCTTGCGGGCAATGCAATGCTGTAAGGAGCGGCAAATTGGATCGAAAAGAGGCTTTCGGGCTGCGGCGACTCGGGTGAATCATCCTTTCCGGTGTACGGGTCATTCTTACGCGGCCGGCCGTCGATCAACGCCCTTACATACGATGCGTAGGCAACTTCATCAATGTCGTTGTAGGCATAGTTGCCGTTCCACTCGCTGCCCCGGAGATAGAACATCTTCATCTGCGGATATAACGAAAACACAGCCAAAAAAAGAGCGGCGATCAGGCCGTAACGCCAACGTATCTTCATAAGGAACAAAGACCAATATTTTCGCATCGTTCACTGATGCGGACAAATGAGGGATAGGAACACATAATGCGAAACGCAGCGTACCGTCTCACGACGAAGTTCCACGCCTGTTTCGTTTTGAAAGGTCCGCGCTCAGCTCTTCTTCACAAATGACGGCACCTTCATCGACCACCATCACTTTGACCGCACCGAGCCGCCTGTGCGGAATTAACGTCCATACCCTTCGAAGGCCCCGTATCTGCTTTTCCGCAGAGATCGTCGCCAAGCGCCCAAGGATGATCTCGTTCACCTGCCGATCTGCCGCGGTCCGCGCAACGCCGTGAAAAATATCGAGTGCCGGGACGATCAAAAGATCGGCGTGTTCGCCAAATCTTTCCGCGTGCGCGACGACCTTTGTAAAAAGCTTCTGCTCGGTGTTGGTGAACAGATGAGCGTTTTGCACATCGGCATAGCCTGAGAACGGGCCGCGAAAGTGCTTTATATTCAATATGATCAGCGCGTTTCGGCTTTCTTGGGCTCGCTCAAGGGCTATGTCCAGATTCGATAACAGCTTCGACGTGCGTACCGGACACAGGATGCCGCCGGTCGCTATCTGCACCGCATCATTTGATATTTTCTCCAGATTTTCGACCCCAAATTGGTCCACTTCGGTCGCGAGGCCGCCGCTCGCCAGAACGATATGAATGACAGCATAACGGCCGTAACCGCGACAACCTTGACCGTCTGCTTGCCTTTCCTGCTACTTTTCATAATGCGGCATCCTGCAAAAAAGCGATCAGCCGAAGATCCATGCCCAGAACATTGCAAGTGCCGCAAACCCCATAACGCCCGCGGCAAGTACGCCGAAGATATTCAGGAATTTTCCGTTGACCTCACCGCCCATGATCTTTTTATTATTGCAAATGAACAAGATTATGATGATGAGCGGCGGAGCCAGGACACCGTTTAGAACCGCCGACCAGAAGAGCATCTTTATCGCATCGAGTCCCGCATAATTCAGGCACATACCTATCGTCATCGAAAGTGTGATGACAAAATAGAACTTCTTGGCATTGTGCGGCTTTTCGTCCATACCGCCGCGCCACGCTCCCGATTCTGCTATGGCGTATGCCGCAGAGCCGGCAAGTACCGGAACACCCAACAGGCCTGTACCGATCAGCCCGAGAGCGAACAGCCAATACGCGCCGTCACCCGCGAGAGGCCGTAACGCTTCCGCCGCCTGCCGAGCCGTCTGGATATCATGCTGGCCGTTGAGGAAGAGCGTTGCTCCCGTGGTCAGGATTATAAAATACGCGACAAAACTCGATATACTCATGCCGATCACAGTATCGTCACGCGCATCATCAAGTTCTTCTTTTGTCGCCCCGACGCGATGGCCGACAGCGATACGGCCTTCTTTCTTTTTCTCTTCTATCTCTTCGGAGGCCTGCCAGAAGAAAAGATACGGCGATATAGTCGTCCCGAAAACCCCGACAAAGGTCATAAGATAATCGCCCGTAAAAGATAAACGCGGCACTACGGTCGCTCTGAGAACATCGCTCCAATCGGGACGGGCGAGAAAGGCGGCGATAACGTATGCAAAAAGCACGAGCGTCAGCCATTTGAAGGTCTTTGCGATCGCAGCGTATGAGAATTTGAACAGCATCACCAAGATAAGCAAGGTGAAGAGCGGGATGAACCAGAATGCGCCGATGCCGGTTACTAACTCGGCAACTCCGGCCATTCCGCCCAGATCAGCGGCAATGTTGATAGTATTGGCGACGAGGACGATCGAACACGCGAACAGAAGAAGTTTACGCGAATAATATCTGCGAAGTATGCCGCCAAGCCCGCGGCCCGTAACGAGGCCTATTCGCGCGCACATTAACTGGACAGCGACCATCAGCGGCACACTGATGACCATTGTCCAAAGAAATCCGAAGCCGTAAGCCGCTCCTGCCGTTGAATATGTGGAAATTCCCGACGGATCGTCGTCAGCGGCGCCTGTGATCAAGCCGGGGCCGAGCTTTTCGATCCGGTGCTTGCGGCCGTCGTCTTTCTTGTCATTCGCATCATTCATATCTGCCAACGTCCGGAGCCTGTATAGCTAGATACTAATACTTTGAGCACGAAAATACCGCGCTGAAGCTCGGCTTCGACGCACTCGACACACACGGCCGCTGCTAAGGAAACTTACAAGACGGTCTATAATCGAAGTTAAGCTATGAAGGAACTATCAGACAAAGAACGGCAGAACGAGCTGGCGAAACGGTTTCATGCTCTGCATCACACGGGCGAAATGCTGATCCTCGCGAATGCATGGGACTGTCTTTCCGCAAAAATGATCGAGCATTGCGGCTTTCCCGCTGTTGCAACGACAAGCTCAGGAATGTCGTGGACGCTGGGCTACAAGGACGGCGAGCACATTCCGCCGCAATTGATGGTCGAAGCGGTCGGGCGTATCGCACAAAGCGTGAGTGTGCCTGTTACCGCCGACATCGAGGGCGGATATTATCGGGACGACTTGGATAAATTCTCACAGTTCATCAGCAGTGTGATCGACGCCGGTGTCATCGGCATCAATATCGAGGATGGCCATGCTCACAGTGAAAGGCTTGATGACATCGAGAGCCAAGCCAAAGAGATCGCGGCCGCAAAGGAGGTCGGCGAGCGAAAAGGCATCGATCTCTTCGTCAACGCCAGAACTGACGCGATGCTTCTGCCGCTCGAACCGAACGCAAAGATCGAAGCGTGTATCGAGCGGGCAAAGGCATTCCAAAAGGCCGGCGCCGACTGTATTTTCATTCCCTTTATCAGAGATATGGATACGATCGCGGGGCTGAAATCAGGTATTGAGCTGCCGCTCAATATCCTTATGACAAATACACTCGATGTTGAGGCCCTCAGAAGCCTGAAGGTCGAACGCGTCAGCGTCGGAGCAAGGCCGGCGATGGCCGCAATGCACCTGCTCAAGGAGATAGCTGCCGATCTTCGCTCAACGAGCGATTGGCATAAACTATTCATAAACGACCCGAGCTACGAAGAGCTTAATGAATGGTTCATTTGAGGGCTGCCGTCAGCTCAGATCGCAGGTCAGCCTGCTGAATATCTCTGCTTTCTCGGCGTCAGTGGTAATGCGGTCGAGTTCGGGGTAAAGGAAGTTCGTTTCGCGGATGTCGTGATGGTCGTTCAGCTTCTTGAAGAACGCCTCGCGGCCGAACAGCCAGATGATCCTGCTGTCGGGATCGTCTTCATCCTTGAGCTTTGCGACCTCTTGTTTGAATAGCGTCAGGTGTTCCCGAAGCTTATCGTGATCGTCAAGGAAGGACTTTACCGAGCCGCTCCGTTGTATCTCTCCGCGCTCGGAGTATATGGGCAGCATCAATGTTTCCTCGTCGGCCATGTGAGCGAGGATCTGCTGCTCGTATTCGCACAAGGCGTCAAGTGCCGCATCAAATTCAAAATGCAGCAACAGTTTCTGATGCTTTAGCAGGGCCTCTTCCAACCGCTTATGGATCTCTAACAGATCAGAGAACATCCTCATACAAGAATTTTAATCGATAGCAGCGGCGGTTTTGAAATTCGCATCTTTCAAATTAACCTGTTTGATATGACCTTGAGGGAACAGATCATTGCAGACCTGACCGAGGCAATGAAGGCAAAGGATGCCGACCGCGTTGGAACGCTTCGGCTGGTGAAAGCAGCGCTGACCAATCGAAAGATCGACAAAGGTGCTGACCTTGATGAAGGTGAGATCATCAAGACGTTGCAGACGCTCGTAAAACAACGGCGCGATTCGATCGATCAGTATCGTAATGCCGGGCGGGACGAGCTTGCGGCAAAGGAGCAAAATGAGATCGACATCATCTCGGTCTATCTTCCGCAAGCGGCGACTGACGAAGAGATCGCGGCCGCGGTCGATGCTGCGATCCGAGAGACCGGAGCCTCCACGATGAAGGATATGGGACTCGTGATGAAGGCTGTTCTTGCACGACTCGCCGACAAAAGTCCTGACGGAAAAGCAGTGAGCGAGGCCGTAAAAGAAAAACTTACGTAGCGCTTAATCTTCATCGGCAAGCCGATGATAATCGCCTTTGAAGTAAACGAGCGGTGCTTCGTCGTGAACGACGGCATCCTCGACCAGACCGACCATTATTGAATGGTCGCCGCCTTCATAGGTCGAATGAAGCACACACTCGAGTGAAACGAGCGAGCCGACGACGACCGGAAGCCCCTTCTCCGTGTCCGCCGTTTCCAGCCCGACGAATTTGTCGCCCGACGGCAGAGCGAGTTGTTCCGAAACATTGCGCTGGCCATGGCCGAGAATATTCACCACGAACGCACCGCGTTCAACAAACACATTGTGGCTCGGTGCAAGCTTATTGATACACACCAAGATCAGCGGCGGTTCGACCGATAACGAGCAGAATGCACTGACCGTCATCCCGAAGCGTTCGCCTGCGACACTTCGTGTCGTAACGACCGTAACGCCGCTTGCAAAGCGGCTTAACGCCGCTCGAAAATGCTCATTCGATATCATTTATTCGCTGCCCGCGCAGAGAAACCTGATGCCGGCATTTTCATTTTGCCGTTATGAGAGCATCTTCTCAAGGCCGCCGCTTAAAAGTTCTGGTTCGGTTCGAAGGTATAAAGTATCGCCGCAAGGTCGCCGCGAACGCCGACATCGTCAACGCCGCGCACTTCTTCATCATTCGAGGTGGCGAGAAGGGTCAATTCAAATCCGTTGCGGACGCCGATGCGAGCCGCCGGGATGAAGATACGCCTTCCCCACAGCAGCAGACGTTCACCGGACGGCGAAGTGCCGCTGCTTTGGAATTTCATTTCGTACGCCTGCCAGTCGCCGTTCACTTTGATCTCGCCCGCAGAAAGCATCTGATAACCCGGCAGGAGCTCTTTCAAAGTGTCATTTGCCTCTTTTACAAGTTGCGGAAACTTCTCCGCGTCAAGCGAATATGTACCCTTTGACGGATAGTAACTGACCAGCATCTGCTCAAGCAGCTTGCCGTCAGGCGTTGACTTTGAAATATCGAGGAATTGGCCGCGTCCTGTTGAAGTGGCACTCGGCATCGGCCCGTTCGATGTCCAATCGTTCGGATAATAGAGCTTGAAGCCGACAAAATTGCGTATCAGATCCCCCTTGAGATCTTGCTTCCGATTCTCGAAAAAGATCGTATTCGGCGGCTGCGGTATCTTTCGCTCAAGCGGCGGCGCGACCGTCTCTGCGGTCTTGATCGTAGCTACTGCGTTGTTAACGTCGGACGTTTGCTCCGCTACCGGTGCAGGCTCATGGGGGGTCCGATTCAGGAGAACATACCAAGCCCCGGCGATCAAGATAACCAACACTGCGGCGATGATGCCCGCGACCTTCAGCCAGCGTGAATCAGGCTCTGCGGGGAGTTCCGGTGAGCGGCGTGTCCACGCCGGACTATCGTCAACCTCACGCGGTTCCTGTGCCTTTCGCACCTCAGGTTCTGAAACAACTGCCTCGACCGCAGGTACCGAACTGCTGGAACGTACTACCGTACGCGGAGCCGCTCTCTGCAGCATCGCTTTTGAGAATGCGTCGCCAAATTCCCTTGCCGACAAATAACGCTCCTTCGGCTCGGCCGCAAATGCTTTTGCAAAGGCGTCGTCAACGGCCGGGGCAGAGTCGCCGCGAACCTTTGAGATCGGTAAGAACGTTCCGCTCTTTTGAGCCGATCGCACATCGTCTATCGTCGCTCCCGCAAACGGCAGGCTTCCCGTAAGCATCTCGTATGCCGTAACCGCAAGCGAATACGCATCGCTCGAGACGCTCGGGATCTTGCCCGCGAGGACCTCGGGCGAAAGATATCGAAAGTTCGCGCTGTTCGGCTGTGTTCCCGCTACACCGAAATTGGTTACTTTCACCGTCTCGCCTTCATCTTCATTTGGGATAATGACAATGTTGGCACCGCGAATATCGCGGTGAAGCACGCCTTCACGCTGTACGTCACTGATCGCGTAGGCGGCGGTCTTGATGACACGCGCCGCGCGCACCGCAGCAAAGCGGCCGTGTATTTGCAAAAGGTCATCAACACTCAGTCCGTCGATGCACTCACTGATCACATACTCGATACCGTTCGGGTACGACCCCGAATCAAATATTCGGGCCACATTCGGATGATCGAGATGCGACACCGTTACGCGTTCCTCTGCGTACACACTTCGCGTAACCTCGTCTTCGTCATCAAAGCCGGCCAAGATCCGCACGATCACCCGCTGATGCCCGCCCGAGTGATCTTCGGCAAGATATGCGAAACCCGAATCGTCCTCACCGAGCATCTCCGTTATCTGATAACGGCCCTTTACGGTCTTGCCGATAAAGCCATCGGGATCATCCGGATCGAATTCATTGACGCTTACGGCCTCGTCGCTCTGCGTGCGAAGATCGATGTAGCCGGCCGAGATATCACTCGCCTGCACACAGTGATCGGTCGGTTGCGACGTCGTTTCGGGAGCAAAGAATCCTTTGCCCAGATCAGGTTCGACATGATCGCCGAAGAACATCTCTTCCATTTTGCGATCACGCTCAGCTTCATTCAACACAGCTTCCATATCGTGTTTTCGAGCAGTGACCTGAGGCAGGACGCCGGAAAAGACACCTGAAGAGAGGCGCGCCGACAGAGCATCCGGCACGAGCCGCGTTCCATCGGTATCACAGAATCGCTGGCCTCCGTCAGGATATTTTTGGTCGCATTTTGGGCAAAGCATTAGATCGTCCACAACTTACGAGACGCGTGAAGGTACACGCATTTTGCTTACAGATAGGTTCAATCAGACCCGAATTTCAATAAATGGGAATGACTATTTTAAACGGGCCAGCTTCGCGGCAATGGTCTCACGCTGCGGGTCAAGTTCAGCCGCACGTTTATAGGCGGTTCGTGCGCCATCCGTATTGTTGTTCTTTGCAAAGGCGTCGCCGAGCGACTCGAATTGTGACGCCAGATATCTCTTGTCGAATTGGCCGCCGGGCACTTTTACCTGCATCAGCGTACTCTTGGCGGATGCAAGCCTTCCCTGCCGTATGTACAGGTTCGAGAGCAGGCCGTACGGCAATACCGCATCAGGCGTGATGCCGATCGCAGCTAAGAGATTCCGCTGAGCCGACGCATCATCGCCGAGGACTGTCTGCACACGCCCCAACATGGCAAGCGCCGTCGGGTTTCGCGGATCTGTCTGAACTGCCGAAAGGAGCAGCGGCAATGCTTCTTTGAATCGCGATTCCGACTGCAGCGTTTCAGCGACATGAAACTTTGCACCGATCGCCGTTGCCTTTTCGATGGCCGAGGCATACGCCCGGGCCGACGCTTCACGCTTGCCTTGCTTAGAAAGGAGGCGGCCCAGATGCGCATAGCCTTGTGCAAGGTCATTATCCGCTGCTATGGCTTTGCGATATGCCGCTTCGGTCTCGGGGCCTATGTCTCCTCGAAGTTCAAGAACGGTGCCCAAGACGTCATTCGCGATCGCATTATTCGGCGCGATCGTCAGAGCGCGCCTTGCCAGCACTTCCGCCTCGTCGTAACGTTCTGAGATATTCGCCGCCATCACGGGCCGCGTTAAAATAAAACTGAGGCCGAGAATAAGATCCAAGCGGTTCTTATCGATCGCAAGAGCCGACCGATATGCCTTTTCCGCGTCTTCCCAACGCTGCTGTTCGGCGAAAACGGTACCAAGGTCCGTATAAGCCTCGGTTTTGCGCGGTGCGAGCTTTACCGCCCGCGAAAATGCCGCCTCGGCTGCCGGATAGTTTCGCAATGCCTGTGCGTCACGGCCCTCGTCGATCAGCCGTTCATATTCCTCCGAATTTACGGTCGAGGCAGGTGCGGTAACGACCGGCGGCGTCTTGCCGCTGTTTCGAGTATCCGACGCAGTAACGACTTGCGTCGTTACAGCGGACGTTCGTGTTCGCCGCGTAGCCGCAGCTTTTTTTGCGGCCGGAGCATTTCGCGGAGCCGCCTTTTTTGCTGCAGATGGGCGTTTTGTCGTCTTAGCAGCGGGCTTCGTTGTCTTTTCACTTGAAGTTTTATTGCCGCCGAAAAGCTTATTGCTGCTGCCTAGCCCTTGCCCCGAGGCCGAGCCGGCAAGAAGCAGACCGCATAAGATCAAAACGAATTGTGGAAGGAGATTTCTATTCATAACAGAGGCTACTTAGCGTCAGCGGAAGGCCTTACCAGCCGGAAGCCAAGATTCTTTTCCATTCTGTCAGCGGCAACATCAAGGCGGAACGCTGACGTGATCTTGAGCTTTACAGGGTCTTCATTTGCAGAACCGCCGCGGATCATCATTCTTTTTTCGGCAGTCTTCTTTATATCAAGTTCGCTTCCGGGATATGCGGCAGGCTCGGAGCTCGTCCATTCCCAGACGTTGCCGATAAGATCGACGACGCCCCAAACATTCTTACCTGACGGCTTTGAGTCAACAGCAGAAGGCTCTGCATTTTTGACATTCATCACCGCCTTATTCGGGTCGAACGTATTGCCCCACGGGAAAAGGTCGTCTTTCGCGCCGTTTCGCGCGGCATATTCCCACTCTTCCTCGGTCGGCAGGCGGTATGTAACGCCGTCTCGATCCGAACGCCACGCAGCGAATGCGACCGCGTCATTGTAAGAAACGTATGCGACCGGCATATTTTCGGTGCCGGCAACGGGTCGATTATTTGACCAGTTCTTCGGGGCGATATGCTGCGTCTCCTCGACAAAGTCCAAATATTCCGCGTTGGTCACTTCCGTCTTGTCCATAAAGAACGTTGGCACGGTTACAGCATGTTCGGGCCTTTGGTTCACTTCACCTTCGTTATTGCCCATTCTGAACGTTCCGCCCGGGATCTCGATCATCTCGGCCTTTATCACCGGAGCGGCCGAAGGGGTCGGTTCCGGACTCGGCGAAGCCGTATTTGCGACGTTTGCCGTTTGCCGCCCGCCGAAAAGGCCGAGCATATAGGCAGCCCCTACACCGGCGATCCCAACGACAAAAAGGATGAATATGCCTGCGATTCCCAAAATGACAGGCGACAGCGCAGATCTCTTTTTTTGCGGTTCAGTCTGCGGGCCTTGCTCCGGTTGTGTAACCGGCGGTATCGATGTCGTAGGTGCATATCCCGGCATCGAAGCGGCCGCGCTGTCCTGTACGATCGTCTGTGCCTGAAATACAGAAGGCGGAACGGATTGGATAAGGGTCTCCATATCCGGCCGCGGTACGGCTCCCGGCACAGCCTCGGAGCCGGTGTCTAGTTCCGCTACAACATTTATCGGAGAACCGTCGCAAACGACGTCCGCAAGCCAGTCTCTATAACCCTTGTGGCTTACACGCAGATGATGATTGCCGCTCTGTATGCCTTCAAGCAGCAATTTGCCGTCATCCGCCGACGATCCGAACGGCACATTATCAACAAAGACATCTGAGCGGGGCGGCCGCGTGGTAATGTTTACGCTCGAAACGGGCAATGCGTATCCGCCAACTGACTGCGGCAGGATCGCCGCCCGAAGCTCGGCTATCATCGCCTCGACCGTCGGGGTGCGCTTTTCTGGATCTTTTTCGAGAGTATGCCGCAGTGCCGCTTCGATCTCAGGTGCGATGCTAATGCCGTATTCTGCAAGCCTGGGCGGCGGATCCGACACATGCTTTTTCATTATCGCCGGAATTGACGATCCCTTGAATGGCACATCACCCGCAAGCATCTGATACAACATCACACCCAAGCTGTAGATATCAGCACGCGTGTCCGGATCTTCGTCCGCCCACTGTTCGGGAGCCATATAGTACGGCGAACCCATCAGTCCGGTGGTCTTTGCCTGAATGAACGAGCCGAGCAGCTCACCGGACTTGATCTTTGCAAGGCCGAAGTCAAGTATCTTGACACTCTGCGAAAGGTCAGAACGCCCCGTAATTATCATTACGTTGAGCGGTTTGAGATCGCGATGGACGATCCCTTGATGGTGCGCGGCCGCAACACCCGCACCTATCGCCGAGATCAGCTCAAGTGCTCGGACCGGAGCCAGGCGGCCTTCGCGTGTCAGCAGGTCGTGAAGCGATTCGCCCTCGACATACTCCATCACAAGGAACGGCACTGTTCCGTTGATGACGCCGTAATCGGACACGCCGACGACGTTCTGATGTTTGATCGCCGCGGCCGCGAGGGCCTCTTGCCGAAAGCGTGTTACAAGCTGCGGATCATTGCCGACGAGGTCGGGCAGAATGATCTTGATCGCGTGAAGCGTCTTTAGATAGGCGTGCCGGGCCTTATAAACGACGCCCATTCCGCCTTGGCCCAGCCGCAGTTCGAGGTGGTATTTACCTTCTAGGACAGGTTCGCCGTCGATAGTGTGCGAGGTGGCCGTACCGTCATTCGGGCAAGAAAGAACGGTATCGGAAAAGCAGCTTCTACAGACCTGACACTCTCTCATCTTTTGCCAAAAACCTTCAAAAGCAGCAGTTTTCCCACAGTGTGCCGGCTACTGCCTGAAAAGTATCAGCATAACACGATACGCGCTTATTCGTAAGCGTTTTCGTCGGGGTAAATGCGGATACGCCTGCGCCGTGTTCGGGTACCCTTTACCGCTGCTCATAACGGCGCAGCAATGGAAATGATCTGAAGGCCCGCGGCAGATCTGCTGACCACATACCGCAGCGATGGAACAGCTACTCGAGTTCGCTTTCGTCGATATCGAAGTTCGCCCATACCTTCTGGACGTCATCGTTATCGTCGAGCGCGTCGTAGAGTTTCATCATGGTCTTGGCATCTTGGCCCTCGAGTTTGATGTAGTTTTGCGGTATTTGTGAGATCTCGGCGGCTTGCGGTTCGATGCCCGCTCCTTTCAACGCGTCGTGAACCGCATCAAAATTCTCAATAGCGGTAAATATCTCGAACACCTCGCCGTCATCCTGCATATCGTCGGCACCGGCTCCGACGGCGATCTCGAACAACTCTTCCTCGCTCTTTGCCGCCTTATCGACAACAATGTAGCCCTTGCGGTCGAACATCCATCCGACCGAACCGCTCTCGCCCATATTACCGCCGTTCTTTGAGAAAATATGCCGGATCTCGGCCACGGTGCGATTGCGGTTGTCCGTCATTGCCTCGACCATGACGGCAACGCCGCCCGGGCCGTAACCCTCATAGACAACCTCATCGTACTGTGCTCCTTCGAGTTCGCCTGTACCGCGTTTTATGGCGCGATCGATAGTGTCGTTCGGCATATTCTGGCCCTTAGCGTCAGAAACGGCCTTGCGAAGCCTCGCATTCGAATCGACATCGCCGCTTCCGCCCGTGCGTGCCGCGACGGTGATCTCTTTGATCAGCTTTGTGAAGATCTTCCCGCGTTTTGCATCGAGAGCTCCTTTCTTATGCTTGATGGTGTGCCACTTACTGTGTCCTGACATAGAGTAAAAACCTTAAGCGAAAATTTTGAATTGACAAATATATCACGCCGCACTTTCTGCCTGCAAAATCGCCGCGATCTTGGCAGCGGCAGCACCATTTATCTGAACCCGCTTGAGCTTTGACGTTTGCCCGCCGATGACCTCAACAGCCGATCGCGGCACCCCGAAAGCCTTTGCGAGAGCTGAAGTTACTTCGCGGTTCGCCGCGCCGTCAACCGGCGGAGCCGCGATCCGCAGCTTGAGCGTTCCGTTATGTTCGCCGACGATCCTTGTAACGGAAGCACGCGGAACAACGGTAACGCTGAAGGTGACCGAGCGGTCGTTTTCACTGTATTCGATCAATTGCGTACAAAAACATTAAGCACCAGCGACTGCAGAAAGCTGATAACGATCAGCACGATCATCGCCGAAATGTCGAACATCCCGATCGGCGGTATGAGCCGCTGCACGGGCAGTAGTATCGGGTCGGTAACGCGGCGGACAAAGCCCATAAAGGTGTTTCGCGTAAAGACGAACCACGACGCGATAAAGCGTATGAAGATAAAGAGTATCAGCAGGCTGAGCACTGCGTAGAGCACAAATCCGAGGACGATGCTGACGCTTCCGCGTGCTATGCCGGCAGTCAGGCCGTCGATCACAAACAGCGTATTTCCGACGATCTGCGTAACAAAATAGGTCAGGACAAGCCCGATAAGCAAAGTCAGAAGCGGCGCGAGCCGCGTATCGATGCGATAAACCGCGAAAAGTCGAGCAGCCGGATAAACCCACTTCTCCGTGAGTTTTCGGATCCTGAAACTGAACCTGCCGACCTTGCCGAACGGATTCGGATCCGCATACGAAAATATAAGCCGCAACACTAGAAGTGCCGCAAATATGCCGAAGACGGACCACGCGACAAGAAAAATGATCGGATAGACTGTAAGCGAAAGCATTTATGATTCAACGCCAATCAGGCGGTTCATTGGGCGGCACATAGTCGGGGCGTCTTGCGTCAAAATGATTTACCTGGTCGGCAGCACGAGGCGGCTGAAGATACCCTGCCTCGCGGTTAGGCTCTTTCCATATCTGAAAATACCAGTAGATCGGCTCCGCCACCATCCCGAAAAAAAAGAACATAAGGATCCATACGATCCGCATATTGCTCTCCAGTTTCTCATTCTTGACCGCATGAATTATGTAAAAAACGGTGAGTGCAAGGGTCAGGACAACCGTGACCAGATGTACGATAATAAAGCTGAAAAAGCCGAAAAAGAACCAACCCGACGGCTCTGAACCTGGTCCATCTATCCCGAAAATTATGCCGAAGAAGAAAAACAGGAACGCAAATATCCAAATGATCGGCCAACCCGTCGCAATGCCGATCAATATCTTCAGCCGTCTGCTCAATTCCATTCCGTCACCTCCGGCCGAAAATTGACGTGCCGACACGCACCATCGTCGCCCCTTCCTCTATTGCGACTTCCAGATCGTGGCTCATACCCATCGAAAGCTCACCTCCGGGCAGCATCTCGTCCCTGATCTCGCACAGACGCCGGAAATAGGGCCGAGTATCTTCCGCGTCTTCAAAAAATGGAGGCATCAACATAAAACCCTTTAGTAACAAACACTTGCACGTTGCAAGATACTTGGTCAATAGTGAGAGATCAGCCTCTGTTACGCCCGATTTCGCCGCCTCGCCCGCGAGATCGACTTGAACGAGTACGTCGAGCCTGTTGCGGCCCTCTTCAAGACAGATACGCTCAAGCCGCTCGGCCAGTTCGACGGAATCGAGTGAATGGATCACATCGATGAGCTGTACCGCCTTGCGCGCCTTGTTCGACTGCAAATGGCCGATCAGATGCCAACGCACGTCACGTCCGATCTCGCCGATCTTCGCCTCTGCCTCCTGAACTCGATTTTCGCCGAAAACATTCAGCCCGGCGGCTATTGCCTCGCGGATCGCCTCGGCCGGATACGTTTTGCTTACTGCGACGAGTGTGATCTCCCGCGGATCGCGGCCCGACCTTTGTGCCGCCGCCTCGATCCTGCCGCGAACTTCGGCTATTGCCGCTGCAATGTCGAATGTCATCTGTGGAATTCTATCACTTCAACAGGCTTTACGGCTGCCGTTCCGATGGAAATACCGGCCGTGCCGCGTCGGGCTTATCGGGCGAAGTATGCCGATGGACGATCTTCCAATCCTTTCCGATGAGCTTGTAAACAAGTGTCATTCTGCCCGCAGCATTTTCCAGCTTGCCGTTATTCTCCTGCGTCTGCACCCATTTGCAGGTTACGAACGCGCTCGTCTTGCTCAGCATCTGAATATTCAGGCCCGTGATATCGAGTGTAACGTTCGACAGCTTTGCATAGACCTCGCGCGTAACAGTGTTGATATCGTCCCAGCCTTTCGTCGCAGTTCCGTTATTGTTGAAAATAAGAAGGTTCGGGCTTTTCTCATAGGAGCTCATCACCTTCTCAGCGTCGGCCTGCTTGATGCCCTCGACAAGGCGGTCAAAGGCGTTGCGAACTCCTTTCGTCGGGTCTGCCTTTGATGCTGCGGCACCCTTTTGAGCTAATGAAGCCGTCGAAGCGAAAACGATACAAAAGACGATCGTAATTATCTTTTTCATAGCGAGTTCAGTTTAGTATCGCTTTGATAGAATGTGCAAGAAGTTTTGCATCACCGGCTGAAAATACACGATTTCGGCGTTAAAATGTCGTAGATTGCACCAAATGCGCCCAAACAGTACGCCGCACCGGTACAAAACAGTGTATCGGCGGCCATTCTGCCGGCGGCATAATTATTGCGTACTTTATGGGATAAAAGGCCCGGACGTAAACATTTAGCGGTCGGGCTTGCGGAAGATCGATCGAACCGGAGGAAGACCATGGACACGAAGCGAGCATTGCCAATTTTGAGTTTGGTGCTCTCGATGATGTGCGGCGGCGCAGTTGCCGCTGTTTCCGCGCAGACAGATATGCCGAACGCATCATCGGGAACGGTATTGGACGCTCAGTATAAACCGGAGGTGACGGCGCGCGTCGCACGGATCAGTTTTATTTCAGGAGATGCACAAGTTCGGCGTTCGGACGGCAGCGATTGGGAGACGGCAACGCTTAACCTTCCGCTGGTCGAGGGAGATGAGCTTACGACGTCGCCGGGCACACGCGTCGAGATACAATTCGACAAGAACACCTTCGCGCGGCTTGCCGAGAACGCCTACATCAAGCTCACAACGCTCAAGGACGAAGGCATTGTCGTAAGCCTGCCGTCGGGGACGATGCTTGTAACTGTCGATAAATTCGACAAGGACCGATCTTTCTTTGAGATCGATGCACCGACGACCACGGTTGCGTTGCAAAGGTCCGGTATGTACCGCGTTGACGCAGGCCAGCAAGGCGACGATCGGATCAGCGTTTCGGTATTCGACAAGGGCGAGGCACGAATCTATTCGGATTCAGGCGGCTTCACACTGAAGGACGGCCGCATGGCGATGGTCTATATCGCAGGGCCGAACGCGGGCGAATGGGCGACCGGCAACGCATCAAAGAATGCAGATGACCTCGATACATGGGCATCGAGCCGCGATGATGCCAATTCACGTCAACTCAAGGCTGCGTATTACAACAGGTATTACGACGATCATATTTACGGTGCTGATGATCTCGACGCATACGGCCAATGGATAGACACTGCTCAGTACGGATATGTGTGGCAGCCTTACAGCTCGTCGCTCAGCACTTATGCGAATTGGACGCCGTACCGCTACGGAACTTGGCGTTGGCTGCCGCCTTACGGCTGGACGTGGGTCAATGATGAGCCGTGGGGCTGGGCAACCTATCACTACGGCCGCTGGTTCTACTGGAACGGTTCATGGAACTGGTCGCCGTACGGCTCGTACCGATACAGCCGAAGCTGGTGGTCGCCGGCTCTCGTGGTCTTTACGACATACGCCGGCAACTACTGCTGGTATCCGCTGCCGTATAACTACGCGTACTACAACTTCAATTACTACTATTTCAACACTTATCACGGCGGCGGCCATCATGGCACCCAACCGACGCCGGCGGCGACGCCCGATCCTTTCGGTACAAAAGGGCCGCGCCAGCCGCCGATAGCGCAAGTGCCGCCGATCGCCGTGATCACCGTTCCGCCGGATAAGTTCGGTGCAAAGCAGAACAGTGCGGCAACGGCGAACAATACCATCGCGCAGGCTGTGCTCAAGCGTATGCCGCGAGCGAGTGAATCCGCGCCGGTCTTGCCTGATGTTACACGCGACAGAGCGGTCTTGAACCGGAGCGTTCGTGTAAAGAACCCGCCGCTTGCCGTAAAGGCTGACGAGATAAGGACCGGTGCGACATCCCGCACGCCGGGAGCATCGCTTGATGAGCAGTTGAGAACGACACGTATGATGGGCGGGCGGGCGCCGGCGGCAACAGGAGGCACTCTACCGTCCGCGACGACGCGAAATACGGGTGCGGTCGTGCGTGAGCCGGTGCGTACGACGCCGATACGACAGCCGCAAATGACGCAGCGTGAGCCGGTTAGAACGACGCCGACATACACGCCGCCGAGCAATACACAGCGCGAGCCTGTAAGAACGAAGACGCCGTACATACCGCCGCCGAACACCCAGCGCGAGCCGGTGCGAACGACGCCGACATATACGCCGCCGCGCAATACGCAGCGTGAACCTGTCCGGCAGGCCCCGACCTATTCGCCGCCGGCTCAACGTGAGCCTGTGAGGCAAGCGCCGATACGGGCGGCTCCGAAAGAGGAGTCAAGGCCGGCTCCTTTGAACAGCGAGCGAACGCGGAAAAAGGGCGACTAAATGTTGCCGATCAAAAGTGATGAAGAGGCTGTCTGCAAAGGCGGCCTCTTTTAGTTCTGCAAGAAGACCGTGCGGTCGATCGCCGCAGGGTCGCCTACCACGACAAAGCGCAAGTTCTTCATATACTTGAGGGCCGCCGCCTTTACTTCCTGCGGAGTTACCGCCCTGATCTTTCTCAGGAACACTTCCGAGCGGCGCCAGCCGCCGCCGATAAGTTCGTATTGGGCGAGTTCGCCCGCTATCGAGGCATTTGTCTCGTGATCGATGTAATAGCTTGTGAGAAAGTACGATGAAATGCCGCCGAAGTCATCTTCGTTCACGTTCTCCGTCTTCAGCCGCTGGATCTCATCCAGCATTACCGAGACAGCTTGGTTCGCATCAACTGCGGTCACGTAAATATTCGCGGAATTCGCGGCCAGCGTGTACATATCGGCGTTCGGCGCGTATGAGAGGTTCCGCTCGACGCGCACCGCTTGATAAACGCGGCTTTGAAGGATCGTAACGGCGACGCGCATCGCGTAATAATCAGGGTCGGCGAGTGACGGTGCTGCGAACGAGCCTCGGATGTAGTTGGTCGAGATCGCTCTGCGTTCGATATCGAGCGATGGTTTTGCAAAGCTGAGCGGCGGAACCGCAGGTTTGCGGTAATCGCCGCGTGGCAGGCTGCCGAAAGCAGTCTCGACAAGCTTTCGGACCTGTGCCTCGTCAACATCGCCTACGACAACAAGCAGTAAGTGTGATGTCTGCATCAGCGAATTATGAAATGCCTTGAGGTCGGCGGCCGTGATCGCGTTTATTGATTCGATAGTGCCTGACGGCCGCACAGAATACGGATGGCCTACGAACAAACCCTTCGCCTCAAGTTCCGAAAGAGCACCGTCGGGGCTTGCACCGCGGTCGCGAAGCCCTGCGATCGTTGCGGCCTTTATGCGTGCGAGGTCGGCATCATTGAACGACGGATTTCGTGCTACGTCTGCAAAGAGATCCCACGACGGCACAAAGTTCTCCGACGTACTTATCATCGCCAAGGTGCCGTAATCGTAGCCTGCGGAGCCGTCGATCGAAGTGCCGGTGCGTGCAAGTTCGCGTTGAAGCACCTCACGCGGGAACGACCTGCTTGCCTCGGCTGCCGTGTTCCACATAAGGCCTTCGATGCCCGCGTTCTTTGCGGTCTCGTCCGTAACGCCGCCGCGCGTGAAAAGCCCTACGGCGACCGTCGCTGCGGTTGTCCGACGTTTGAAGATGACCTTCAATCCGTTGACCTCGAATTCGGTCGTATCGGAGCTTCCGGTTTGGGCAAAGGACGGGCCGCTTACGGCCAGCAGCGTCAAAAAGAGCAGTGTCGAGATGAGTAGCTTCATAGTTTTGCCTATTTACCGATCAGATCCGTTTGGGTCAATGCGGCGGTCTTTTGTGATGCGTCCGACATCATTGCGAGGCCGACGTGCGGTTTCCCTTTGATATAAGTGTTGATATAGCGGTTGATATCGGCACGCGTGATCTTACGCATATTGCCGTAGTAACCGCGGTAGTACTGCGTGCCGGTCGATGACCACCAGAATGAGAGCGTATGTGCATAGCTGCTGAGCTTTTCGCGTTCAAATAGGTCGCGGGCCTCGGTCAGCGTGATAGCGTTGACAAGTTCCTGATCGGTAAAATAGTCAGCATCGGTAAAGTGTGCGATCTCGTCGTAAAGTGCTGCGAGTGCGGCCTTTGCCTTTTCGGGCTGCGTGATCAGCGTGATGCGTATCGGCCCGACGTTGCGCTGTGTGTAATAGTGGACATCGACGCCGAGAGCAAGGCCGGAATCGACAAGCTTGCGTTGAAGCCGCGAGTTCGCTTGGCCGACGATGAATGAAAAAACATCGGCGGCATATGTCGAGGTGTTATCTTTGCCGATCGACGGCCCTTGCCAACCGATCTGAAGGTATGCGGTGTCGATATCCTGCGTAACAAAGACGCCTTCGCTCCGCGGCAGCGGCGGGTGCTCGACAAGCGGGAACTTTACAAAAGGATCATCGCCGCGTTTCCATTCGCCAAAGTACTGCTGAGCAAGTGCAAAGACCTTTTCCGGCTCGACATCGCCCGTAATGACGAGTGCAGCGTTGTTCGGCACATAATAACGCGACTGTATCAGCCGCATTTGTGCGGTAGTCGCGGCAGCGACGGTTTCGCGTGTGCCGCCGGGGCTTTTTCGTGACGGATATTTATAAAAAAGCTTGTCCATCATCGTTTTATTGAGGTAATAGCCCGGTTCCGAGAGGTTCCGGTCTAGCTCGCCGAGCACGACCTGCTTCTCCTGCTCGAACTCCTTCTCGTCGAACGACGGGAAGAGCATCGCATCTCGCATACCGTGCATTATGACGTCGAGAAATGGTGCGGTCGCCGTGTAGTAATAATTGACGAACTCCTCCTGCGTCGAGCCGTTTCGGATAAAGCCGCTTTCATCCAGCCGCGAAAGATAGCTCACGTCGCCGTATTGCGCTCGAAGCTTAAGCGTACGGTCGCAGCCCGCGTCGCGCAGGTAATTGTTGTTGTTAAAGACTGTTGCGAGGTCGCAGCGGTACAGTGCAACGGGGCCGTTCGTCTTAAAGAACATATGCTCGTAAAGATGCGAAAGGCCGTTAAGCTCGGGCGGCTCGGTGAAAGAGCCGTTACGGACAGCGATCTCGACGGTGGCGAGCGGAACGCCGCTGTCGGGATAAACGATAACTTCAAGACCGTTCGCGAGGGTTCGTGTAACGTACGGTATCTTCGGCGCGGCCGCTGAACGTGCCGGTGCGGAGGCCGAACTGCCTTGCGCGGCGGCAAAGCCGCACAATACGGCCAAGAGAATAACTATCGAGGTGAGTCTTTTCACAAATTTCTCCGTCTCATTGCAGGATATCGGCAGCATTTCGTTCCGGCTGAACTGCCGCAAAGGCTCTAAAAGCATAGCACGAACGGCCGCCCCGCCGAATGAGCTGTTTTCAGCCCTAAGAACGTGCCGCAGCTCGGCATATTCGTCTTCACGTTCCGAATGCGGTGCCGTGTTTTACTCGGCTTTCCTTATGCGGAGGCTCGGCTTCGGATCGTATTTCGTAAATTTCTTCAGGTACTTGATCATTGCCTGCGAGATAACGACGCCGGTATTGTCGTACGACGTTGCCCGCTTGAAGCCAAAGAAGCCGTCGCCGCCGTCAGCGATAAAGTTCGATGCGAGGACGCGGTAACTTCGGTTGTCATCGAGCGGCTGTCCTTTTACGTTGAATTTCACGAGGCGGCTGCCGACAGGTTTGCTTTCGTCATAAACGATCTCGACGCCGTCCGACACCTGAAGAATGCCGTTCGTGAGGCCTGCGGCGTGTTCAAAGATCTCGCGCAGGCCGCTTCCCTTGATCTCAAGCCGGACTATCGTATTCGGGAACGGGAACGCGGATATTATTTGTCCGACCGTCACGGCGCCCGCGTCGATCTCTTCCCTTAAACTTCCGCTGTTGAGAATGGCGAACTCGTAATTCGGATACATATCGAGCATCGCGTCGGCTGCCAAATTGCCCATAACGGAGCTTTCGCTGTATGAGCGGGTCAGCGGCGCGCTGATGTTCGTTACCTTTTCTTCGGTGATGGAGCGCAGGCGGTCATTCCACTTGTTTATGATGCGGACCATCTCGGGGTCGTCTTCGACCTCGTCATCAAAAAGGTAGTCGAGATGGTTCTTGTAGCTCGTGATCTTGCGTTTCTTCTTGTCGTAGGTCAGCTCAAGTTTGCCGAGTTCGATCGTGTATGCATCGGTTGATACGATGATGGTGCCGTTCGCGACTATCGGGTTCGGGATGCCGCTGTGCGGGTGGCCGGTGATCATCAGATCGACGCCCGCGACGCTTTTTGCGAGGTCGATGTCGTGCTGGTGATTTCGTTCGACATCTCTTTCACCGCCCGAAGATTGCGTTCCGGGAATGCCGATGTGGACCAGCAGCACGACAAGATCCACCTTTGGCCGCAGCTCGCGGATGTATTTACGCAGGTATTCTTTTTCGTCCCGTGCCTCGACGCCTTTGACCATTTCAGGTGCGGTCGTGTCATAAAAGGCAAAAACCTCGTGCAGCCCGATGACTCCGAGGCGGATGCCGTTCACTTTCTTGATGATGTAGGGTTTGTTCCAGTGAAGCTCATCGGTTCCTTTGATAAAGATGTTGCCGTTCAGCAGCGGGAACTTTGTCTTTTTGAACTGTTCGCGTGCATTTTCCCAGCCGTAATCGAATTCGTGGTTACCGACGCATGCGGCATCGAGGCCCAGGTAATTCGCGGCGTCGATGATCGCCTCGCCTTTGGTCAGCATGCTCACATTCGGTCCTGCGAAGAAGTCGCCCGCGTCAAAGTAAACGGTATTAGGATTCGCGGCCTTTTCGCGTTTGACGAGCGTTGCGATATTCGCGAAGCCGCCGACCTTTCGCGTTTCACTGACCCAAGGCACGATGAACGGCTCCAAATGGGCGTGAAGGTCGTTCGTGTAAAGCACGGTCAGCTTTTTCTCCTGCGGAAAAGCCGTCTGCACAAGAAGAAGGCAGACGATGATGAGAAGTATCTTTTTCATAACGTGATCTGCGTAGCTCCCGGTTCGAGATCATCGGATCGAATTATCCGTTTCTGCGCGTTTTACGCGGTATTTTATTTCAACTAATCTATCATATGAAGTATATGGAACGAGATAATTTGATGCACGGAGCCCGTGCTGCGTTGAATCGAGACCCCGAAAAACGTGCGTGGGCCGAACAATATATCAAAGAATTGATACGTCCCGAACATAAAGAGCTTTCAGATGAAGAATTCGAGACATATTGGAAATATCACAAGCCCGAGATAATGCACGAACGTGCATCGGAGGCCCTTGCCGCGTTCAAAAGCAGGAAGATCTAGATAACAGCTTCCGACAAAGTGGGATCTCGCGTCATTCATCGGGGAATTCGTCTCCGCAATGTGGAAATTCGCGATATTCATTTGAGAATTTGCCTCCGCACAATGGTAATTCGCGATATTTATTTGAGAATTCGTCTCCGCAATGCGGAAATTCGCGACATTCATCGGGGAATTCGTCTCCGCAGGGCGGGAATTCGCGATATTCATCCGGGAATTCGTCTCCGCAATGTTGAATTTCCCTTTCACCGCGACATATCGCCTCAATTTGTCGTGTGATCTTGCTTATCGATCTCGTGATCGATCCATTTCGCAAAGGTAAGGATCACGAACACGACGGTGCCGGCGATAAGCGCAATGCCAAGCTCGCCAAGCCCTACGACAACGCCGATCGCGCATGTTGCCCAAAGCCCCGCCGACGTTGTAAGCCCGCGAACATGCAGCCCGTCTTTTAAGATCGTTCCGGCACCGATAAAACCGATACCGGTAACTATGCCCTGTATTATTCGAGATAGGTCCGCATGTTCGAGGCCCGCACCAAGCCCTGCAATAACAAAGATCGTCGCACCGAGAGAGACCAGAATGTGCGTGCGAAAACCGGCCGATTTGCCCGCAGCCTGCCGTTGATAACCGATAAGCCCCGCGATCAGCGCGGAAGCTACCAGCCGTATGATGATACGTGTGAGCTGTGCACTGTCCGGAAGCCCGAAGGTAAGTTCGCTCCAGAATACGTCCATATCTCAGGCCTCCGTACAGTGTTGAATTTGAGGATCAGATCTCGACCTCGTCGATCTGCGCCTTCTGCAGCTTGCCCGAATGGTCGATATACAGGGCCTTCCACTCGCTGAAGATGTCGAGCACCTGCGTGCCCGCTTCGCGATGGCCGTTGCCCGTGCCTTTTGTGCCGCCGAACGGCAGATGCACCTCGGCACCGATCGTCGCCGAATTGACATAGCAAATGCCCGTGTAGAGTTCCTGCATCGCATGGAACGCACGGTTGACATCCTGCGTGTAGATCGCAGACGAAAGCCCGTACTGAACGCCGTTCACGATGTCGATCGCTTCATCAAGCGTCGAGAACGGAATCACGCACGTTACCGGCCCGAAGATCTCTTCCTGCGCGATGCGCATCTTCGGCTTTACGTCGGTAAAGACCGTCGGTTCGATAAAAAACCCGCGGCTGAGGTCGCCCTTCGTCAGGCGGTTGCCGCCGCACGCAAGCGTTGCCTTGTCGATCTTGCGGCCTATCTCGATGTAGCCGAGCACCTTGTCCATCTGCCGCTCGTTGATCACGGGGCCGACCTCCGTCTTCGGGTCGAGGCCGCTGCCGACACGCAGCTTCTTTGTACGCTCGACAAGCTTCTCACAGAACTTTTTATAGACCTTTTTGTGTACGACAAGCCGTGAGGACGCCGTGCAGCGTTGGCCGCTGGTACCGAAAGCACCCCAAAGCGAACCCTCGACCGCATTGTCGATATCCGCGTCATCCATCACGATTATCGCGTTCTTGCCGCCCATTTCGAGCGAAACGATCTTGTTCTCGCGGGCCGCATGCTCGGCGATCTTCTTGCCCGTAGCGGTCGAGCCGGTGAATGAAATGAGCCGCACGTCCGGATGTTCGACAAGAGCGGCACCCGCGTCGCGCTCACCGTTCACAAGATTGACCACGCCCTTCGGAATGCCCGCTTCTTCGCAAGCCTTTACCAGATTCAACGCTGAAAGCGGCACATCCTCGCCCGATTTCAGCACGACCGTGTTGCCGCACACGAGCGCCGGTATAAGCTTCCACGACGGTATCGCCATCGGGAAGTTGAACGGCGTAATAAGCCCACAAATACCGACAGGCTGGCGTACGCACATCGCGAACTTGTTCGGCATCTCGGCCGGCGTCGTAAAACCGTGCAGGCGCCTGCCTTCGCCCGCGGTGTAGTATGTACAATCGATCGCCTCTTGAACGTCGCCGCCCGCCTCCTTGAGCACCTTGCCCATCTCACGCGTCATCTGCTGCGTGTACGCTTCCTTATTCTTGCGAAGTATCTCGCCCAGCGTGAACAATATCTCGGCACGCTTCGGCGCAGGCGTACGGCGCCAGCGTGTCGCCGCTTCCTTTGCCGCCGCAACCGCGCGATCGACGTCCTCTCGTCCGGAATTCGGAAATCGCCCGACAATATCTGACGTATCCGCAGGATTTACATTGTCAAACCATTGACCTGACGAAGGCGCTACCCATTCGCCGCCGATGTAGTTCTTGTACTTCTTAACAGCCGTCTTGACAGCCTTTGCTTGTTTTGGAGTTGCCATATACGAACAGTTTAATTGCTTTGCGCAAAAGTCCAAAGTGAGCGTCGTCGCCGCGTTCAGCGGACCGTGAACTGCACTATTTTGAGCTGCGCCGCGCCGATCTGCTGGTTGTACGACAAAAGGCTCAAAACAACAGGGTCGCCCGGCTTCAGCTTGCTGACGATATCGCTGAACTCCTTGACGCTGCTCACTGTTCGGCGATTGATCCGCTGTATGAGGTCGCCTTCGGCAAGGGCGATATTGCCGAGTTGGTCGCGAACGTCGGCCGCATAGCTCTCAGGGTCGATATCATCGATCAGAAGCCCCGTCTGGCCCGGATAACGCGACTTTGCTGATGCCGCTGCTGTAAGTTCTTTCAGCGTAAGCCCGAACGGCTTTACCGTCTCGACCATTGTCTTGCCCGGCAAACGCGACGGCAGATCAGCCGCCGCAGGCTCGTCATTCGACGGCCGCTCGCCAAGCTTGACCGACGCTGTTTTGCGTTCCGTCGTCGCACCGGCCTCGCGTAAATAAACGAACGTCGCGACCTTGTCCGGGTCGGCCGCCGCCACTTTTGCGATCATGTCATTTGCATTCTCGATCGGCGAACCGTTCATTTCGACAACGACATCACCGGCCTTTAATCCCGCAAGAGCGGCCGGCGAACGTTTGTCGCGGATATCGGTAATGATCGCACCGCGTGCGGGCTTAATGCCGTAAACCTTTGCGTATTCCTCTTTTACCGAATCAAGGTATGCCCCGAGATAGCCGCGTCGCACACGCCCGTTCTTCAATATCTGTTCATAAACGACTTTTGCCTGATCGGCCGGAAAGGCGAACGCCACACCGTTAAAATCACCCGTTGACGTGGCGATCTGTGAAACGACGCCGATAACATCGCCTTTCAGATCAACGAGCGGGCCGCCCGAATTTCCCGGATTTATGGCAGCATCCGTCTGAATGAATCGCTGAAAAGCCGACGTACGCGGCGTCTCGCGCTGTTTTTGCGATATGATCCCTGCCGTAACTGACTTCGAAAGTCCGAAGGGCGAGCCGACCGCGAGCACCCAATCACCGACATTTGCCTCAGACGGATCGCCGAACTTTAGGAAGGGCAGGCTGCGGCCCGCGTCGATCTTTACGACAGCGAGGTCTGTCTCAAGGTCGGTGCCGATGACCTTGCCCGCAAATTCCTCGCCGCTCTCAAGCCGCACCGTTATGCTGTCCGAGCCGATCACGACGTGGCGGTTCGTCATTATGTAACCCGCGGGATCGACGATAAAGCCGCTTCCGACACCGAAAGACGGCCGCTGGCGGCCTTGACGGCGGAAAAATTCCAGAATGCTGTCCGAGTCGCCCGGCTGCGGGTCACCCTTGGCAACAGGCTCGATGACCTTGCTCTTTGTATCGATGCTGACAACGGCAGGCTCGACCTGTTTTGCAAGCTCGGCAAATGTGTTCGGGATCAGCTTTGTCTGTGCGAGCACTGCCCCAGCATTTATTGAAAGGATAAGAAGCGACGCTTGGATCGCTGTCAACGACAAACGACAGATGGTAGATCTACGCATTATTACGCTAAAACCTCAAAAAACCAATAGCACACACTTCGACTACGATCGTGACAAATTCGATGCCCGTGATCTTCGCGCCTCATGGCCGAAGAAGGATCTTAAGGACACCGCGTTCGGCGGCACGCTCCATCGCAGCCACGCCGTCAGAAAGCGGCATCTCCGCCGTTATCATCGGCGTCGGGTCTATCTTTCCGCCCGCAAGCACATCGAGCGCGGATTGCAATCGCCCGCATCGTGATCCGATCACCGTGATCTCATCAACTACGATACGCGATGCCGGCCACGTCGTAGTTCCGTGAAATGTTGATTTAAGCACGATCTTGCCGCGCGGGCGCACAAGCTCGACCGCCGTTGCAAAGCCGCTTTCGGAGCCGCTCGCCTCGACCGCAACGTCGAAAATCCGCGTATGAACCGAACTCACGTCGGAGAGCGGGAGCATCTTGACGCCGTGTGCTTCGGCGATCTTCATTTTTTCGCGGTGTTTACCGATCAGTGCAACATCATTTGACTCAAGCGCCATCGCCATCGCACAAAAAAGCCCGAGTTTGCCGTCGCCGATCACCGCCACTTTCGTATCGGGTGCTATCTTAACTTGTTCCGTAATGCCAAGTGCCGCGGCAAGCGGTTCGGCAAAAACGGCGGCCTCGTCAGAAACATTAGAAGGCACGTCTAACAGGTTGCTCTCAGGCAAGGAAAGATGTTCAGCGTGGGCTCCGTCGCGGCCTACAATGCCGAGCACTGTGCGCGACGGGCAATGCCGCGCGTCTCCGGCCGCACATTCGCTGCATATTCCGCAGCCCGCATTTATTTCGCCGACGACGCGGCGGCCCGTTCCTTCGATAATGCCGACGAACTCATGCCCGATAGTCCCCGAAAATCCTGCGTATCCTCGAACTATTTCGAGGTCAGTGTTGCAAATTCCCGACAGAATGACGCGCACGGGCGTCTCATCCAGTGCCTGCGGCATCTGCACTTCATCAACTGATAACTTCCCGCTCGTGAAACGTAGGGCCTTCATTCGTAAAATGCGCGGCCGCCTCGCCTGCAATGCTGCCGTGCATGAACCTCACTTTGTAACCTTAGCACAGATGCGGGCGTTCGGGTTTTCGTGCTTGTACAATTCGGCCGCCAATCTCTATACTTGCCTCTGTCAGACAAATTCTTATCGCGTGAGGAACGCCCGTTATGTATAGGATCGCATTATTGATATTGACACTTTTTGTCCTTGGATTGGTGTTAGCTTGTGGTAATTCGCCGGCTGCGCCGGGATCGAGCAGCGATTCGCCGACAGAGGCTTACAAGCGCCTTTATAACGCAGTAAAAAGTAAAGATACTGAAGCAATTAAAGCAACAATGACACAAAAGTCGCTTGAATTTGCGCAGATGGCCGCGCAGCGAAACAATACGCCGGTCGAAAAGGTTCTCGAGAACGGCTTTACCGCGACCACGTTCGCCGAGAAAATGCCTGAGATACGCGACGAACGGATCAAGGACGAATTCGGTGCGGTCGAGGTTTGGAATTCAAAGGACAGCCGTTGGGAAGATCTGCCTTTCATAAAGGTTGACGGCACTTGGAAATTCGCAATGGGCGAACTTTTCGCGGGAACATTCAAGTCGCCCGGCAAGGGCCGCGATATGATCGAGAAAGAAGCGGCGAACGCTCTTAACGGCCCTGCGCAAATACCGGCGAATGTCCCGATGAACGCTAACGTGATCGTGCCGAAGCAAGGCCCGCCGCCTGCCCCTGCGAATACCGCGCCTAAAGCACCGGCAGGACAAAAACCGAAACCATGATCGATCCGGCGGCAATTGTCGAGATCATCGCAACTTACAAGAAATACGGTTGGACACTTCGACGCGTCCTTTTGTCGCCGGCGATGAAGGACGGCCTGCCGAGGACGGCACGCGAGGCATTCGGCAATGCCGCGATACTGGATTCCGATATCGATGCGATGTGGTTCTCACGCGGGCGTTCTGACGGTGATACGACCTGGGAACTTCGGCATATCAGTAATGCTCCGTTCGCCATGGTCGCGGTATTGAAGGCAGCAGATGGATCGTCAGAGCCGCATCTTGCCGCAACCGAAGATGAATTTCGTTCGGCGATCGCCGCCCGGACAAGCGGGCATTGAACTCTTGCGGATTTCTTGACAACGCTCGCGGCTAATAGGACACTTGAACTGTTGAAATGATCATCGAGAACCTAGGAACAAGGGTGGCAGATGTCTGGAAGGGCTTGCGGCCCGAGACCAAAAAGATGATCGTCGGTGCTTTGCAGACAAGCTCCGCCGCCTCATCCTCCCCTTCAAAACAGTTTTATGACGCCCATGCCGATTGGGAATTAAGCTCGCTGCTGTCGGCACTTGACGAGCAGTCGTCAGTGAAAGAGGTGCGTGCAGATGCGGCCAAATTTAACGATATCAAGCTGCTTGCCGCGACCTGTGCCCGAATGCTCGAGATGCGCTCGGCATCGGCCGAGGTATTTATACAGCTTGCGACCCGCGCGTTGCGCGACAATGATTACGACAAGCTCGACAAGCTGGCAGACCGCCTCGAAGAATACTATTCTCCCGGCGAGATCGCCGAAATAGCCCGCCAGACCGAACTTGCTCAGATACGGGCGATCGCCTTCGAAACGCTCACGCAGCTTCCTGTTCAAGCGATCGCTCCGCTGCTCGATGACGCCCTTTACGCCGAAATAGCCGTCGCGGCCCTGGAACAAAAGGCGTATGAGTTCAATTCGGAAGAAGCACGAGACCTGCTGGAATACACGGAAATGCGGCCGGACAAGCCATAACATGCTTTCGCGGGTTCGCGATGCATTGTGTAGGCCGAGCCGCCTTTAGAATTTGAATTCAGCTATTCCCATGCGGCGTACATTGGGAATTTTTCGGTCAGATCGAGTACTTCGCGGCGCACACGCGTCTTGACCTCTTCGGATTCGGGGTCGTGTATCACTGCGGCGATCATATTCCCTATCAAGCGCATCTCGTCCTCTTTCATTCCGCGTGTGGTCAACGCGGGCGTTCCCAGCCTGATGCCCGATGCCGTGAAAGGCTTCTGCGTATCGAACGGAATGGTGTTCTTGTTAACGGTGATGTGTACTTCATCGAGGGCTTTTTCGGCGGCCTTGCCCGTGATTCCCTTGCCGTCCATATAAACATCCACCAGCAGCAAGTGATTATCGGTGCCGCCCGAAACAATGCGAAGCCCTGCGTCTTTCAGCGTCGCCGCTAGTGCCTGCGCATTATCGAGTATCTGCTGCTGATATGTCTTGAAATCGTCACGAAGCGCTTCGCCGAATGCGACGGCCTTTGCCGCGATTATGTGGACAAGCGGCCCGCCCTGCACGCCGGGGAAAACGGTTCGATTGATATCCGCGGCAAACTCTTCGCGGCAAAGTATCAGCCCGCCGCGCGGCCCGCGCAGCGTCTTATGCGTGGTGGTTGTAACGAATTCGCAATGCGGCACCGGCGACGGGTGCAGTCCGGCGGCGACAGGTCCGGCGATGTGCGCGATATCAGCCATCACTTTTGCCCCGACCGAGCGTGCGATCTCGCCGATGCGTTCAAAATCAATGATGCGCGGATACGCCGACGCACCGCAGATGAGCAGCTTCGGCTTGCAGTCTTCGGCGATACGCTGCAGCTCATCGTAATCTATACGCTCGGTTTCGCGTTCAACTCCGTAGTCGGCGACCTTGTAATTTATCCCCGAAAAATTCAGCGGATGCCCGTGCGTCAGATGGCCGCCGTGCGACAGATTCATGCCGAGGATCTGATCGCCATGCTCGAGAGCCGTGAGCAGCACCGACATATTCGCCTGCGCGCCGCTGTGCGGCTGGACATTGGCATGATCCGCACCAAAGAGCTGTTTTGCGCGTTCGATGGCGGCGCTTTCGACCACATCGGCGAATTCACAGCCGCCGTAGTACCGCTTGCCCGGATACCCTTCGGCATATTTGTTCGTAAACACCGTGCCCATCGCGTCAAGCACCGCTTGCGAAACAAAGTTCTCCGAGGCGATCAGCTCAAGCCCCGAAGCCTGCCGCCGAGCCTCATTATTGATCGCATCGCTGATCAACGGATCAACCTCAGAAATGTTTGTCGTGAAAAAACCTGTCATTTTAGTTGAAGTTATTTTTTAGAAACTAGTAGTGATCTCGATACGCGATGAGCTCCTTTTGCTCAAAAGAACCACGATCAAAATCGCACAAAACGTCGAAGTGTTATGATACCATATCGTCATGGAAACAGGGCTCTTACAACTGTAAACCTCCCCTGATTGTTACCAATCTAAACTGGAGTTTTCGGGTTAGTGAGAACTGGTTCGTTTGATTCGCTTGGAGGCATGCCTCCGAGCGAATCATGCGGACGGCGATGGTTGTAGAAGTCGATCCATCGGGACGTCAGTTCTCGCACCTCGCCCAAACTTTCAAAGATGTACATATCGAGAATTGCTTGTCGATATGTACGGTTAAATCGTTCGATAAAGCCGTTTTGCATCGGGCGACCGGGCTTGATGAATTCGAGTTCGACGCCGTTTTGCTCGGCCCGATCGCCGCAGGACATCGAGGCATGCCCGCATCAAACGCTTGATCCGTCTGCGTTCGCCGCGACCTTTATACGCATAGTAGGCCGTCAGGCATCCGGCAGAAATAAAGTTCCAAAAGCCCAGTGCGTTCGTACAGAGGCACTACTGTCTAAGACTGCAATAATTAGTCTTTTACGCTCTTTTTAGATATGTCTCTTGCCGTTATCGCGATCTAGTCGCTAAGTACGAGGCGCGTTCACTATATCTTAACGCCGAGCTTAGAACGCAAAATTCACCAACCGTCTCAATACCAATGGTCAGGAATGGTCTTTACCAGATCCTCCGGAAATTCGCCGTGAATGCGTTTGAAGATGTAACGTTCCTGTTCGAGCTGTGAAAGACTCGCAGGCATTCCGATCCTGGCGAACTCCTTTGCATCCTCGTACATTTGGGCGCACATAAGAAAGCGTTCTTCGACCGTCTTTGACATTATGATGTCACGGACTAATTTTCTGTTTTCGAGTGAAGTGTCTTCCATTCGCCAACCTTGGCCCAAATTTCTTCGAGGCCAAGTTTTTCTATCCAATCCATCACGTAATCAGAATTGTATTCAGACATCGTCAGATTAGCAATATCGCGTATCTGCATTTCGGAGTGAGAACCTCTCGCCCAGTTTAATTTGGAAATCATCAGATCTTCTTTCGTTGTTATCCAATATCTAATATTGCCTATAGTTAACTGATATCTTCTTTCAAAACTCTGTTTTGCATGGTCAGTTCCTTTCTTTATTATACAGTCAATCTTGCCGCCGTATTTGTTACTGATAATATTGAACATTGAGTCATTGATGAGAGCCCTTTGGATCGATTCCTTGCTGATGTAGTATTCGTCCGAAAATTCCTTGAAAAAACGATCGGCATCCGTTGACTGTAACTCTATTACAACATCGATATCGCGGGTCATTCTGATTTCGCCATACGCACTCATCGCATAAGATCCCGTGACCATATATTCGATTCCAAGATCGTTCATTTTGATGACGAAATCGCGAAGTGTGTCGACCATTGAGATGCCTTTGTTCATCCCATCATCTCCTTAAATTCGGTTTCGTTCAGGATGGTTATGCCGAGTGTTTCTGCCTTCGCGAGTTTTGAGCCTGCGTCCTCGCCGACGAGGACGAAATCGGTCTTCTTGCTTACTGAAGAAGAGACGCGGCCGCCGCGTTGTTCGATCAGCCTTGACGCCTCGTCGCGTGTGAATTTTTCAAGTTTGCCCGTCAGCACGAATGTTTTTCCGGCAAAACGCTCGTCAAGCTCTGCGTTATTGCCTGCGTCTTCGGTCATTACAACACCGGCGGCTCGGAGCCGCTCGATCACCGTGCGGTTGGCTTCGTCGCGAAACCAAGCCGTCACGCTTTCAGCCACGGCGAGGCCGATCTCAGGAATTTCGTCAAGCTCTTCGACGGTCGCTGCAGCAACCTTTTCGATATCGCGAAAATGTCTTGCAAGTATCTTCGCGTAACGCTCGCCGACATGCCGGATATCGAGGCCGTACAGCAGCCTCTGCAAACCCCGCGACTTACTCGCCTCGATCTGTTCGATAAGGTTGGTGCCGGACTTTTCCGCCATGCGGTCAAGCGATGCTATCTGTTCGACGGTCAGCGTATAAAGATCGGCGACCGTTTTGACCGTGCCGTCATCGACGAGCGTATTTATCAGAACATCGCCAAGGCCCTCGATATCCATTGCCTTTCGGGATGCGAAATAGCCGATGCGGCCCTTTATCTTTGCCGGGCAAACAGGATTCGTACAGCGGCGGACGGCCTCGCCCTCGGGCCTCACCGCATCAAAGCCGCACACCGGACAGGTTGTCGGGAACGCGAATTCCTTCTCACTGCCGTTGCGTCGTGAAACGACCGCCTGAAGCACCTGCGGTATGATCTCGCCGCTTTTTTCGATCAGCACGTGGTCGCCGATCTTGATGCCGAGCCGCTTTATCTCATCCTCATTATGAAGCGATGCACGAGAAACGGTCGTCCCCGCGAGAAGCACCGGTTCAAGGTGAGCGACCGGCGTCAGCGCACCCGTGCGCCCGACCTGCACGCCGATATCCAACAGCCTCGTCGTCGCCTGACGTGCCGGATATTTATACGCGATCGCCCAACGCGGCGCCTTTGACGTCGTGCCGAATTCATCCTGCAGCGCCGTCGAGTTGACCTTTACGACAACTCCGTCAATATCGTAGTCGAGACTGTCGCGAAGCTCTTCCATCTCCGCAATGAACGCGGAAAGCTCAGCGAAATCTTTGCACAGCCGATGATGCGGATTTACGTTAAAACCGTTCGCGGAGCACCATTCGAATATCTCGATGTGTGTCGGGAACATCTTCCGGCTGCCCGTAAAGGCATCATACGGGAACATATCAAGCCGGCGTGACGCGACGATCTGCGAGTCAAGCATACGCAGTGTTCCCGAAGCACAGTTGCGCGGATTGGCAAAGGTCTTCTCGCCCTGCATCTCAAGCTCTTCGTTGATCTTTTTGAACTGCGAACGCGAAAGGAACACCTCGCCGCGGACCTCTGCGTGGGCCGGTGCGTCCTTCTTCAAACGCAGCGGTATCGTATGTATCGTCTTTACGTTCTGCGTAACCTCGTCTCCGACAACACCGTCGCCACGTGTCGCTCCGGTAACTAAGATACCGTCGGTATAATGAAGCGACACCGAAAGCCCGTCGATCTTCAGCTCGGCAACGTAGTCGAGTTTGCGGCCCTCGGCAAGCTTCTCACACCGCTCGGTAAATGCCTTCAGGTCGTCGAGGCTGTAGCTGTTCTCAAGCGACATCAGCGGCACCGAATGCGTAAACGGCTTGAGCGACGCCGCCTTGCCGCCGACACGCTGTGTCGGGCTGTCGGGCGTTATGAGTTCGGGATGCTCGGCCTCGATTGCCTTCAATTTTTCGAGCAGCTGATCGAACTCGTAGTCGGATATCTCGGGCGAGTCCTGCAGATAATAGAGGTCGCTGTGCCGCTCGACCTCCGCACGGAGTTTTTCGATCTCGACCGCAATTTGCCTATCACTTGGACTCATAGTTTCGGTTCAGCTTATTGTCTAATGAAAGGACTCTCAGCAGACCTTTATCGATATCATTCAACTCCGCTTTTGTAACGGTTCCTATCAGTTCCACAAGTTCGGTCTTATCGACCGTATAAAGCTGCGTCACATTTACGACCGAATATTTTTGAACGCCATTTCGTCGCGGTGTAAGCAGAACGTTTCCGTCCATTGCGGCAAGCCGCAAATTGGTCGTTACCACAGCGATAATGACTGTGTGTATTCGCGCGTCGTTCAGATCATTGTCTTGTATAACAACGACGGGACGAGCCAAACCCGGCCCGGAACCACGCGGCTCGCCCAAGTCGGCCGAATAGACCTGTCCGCGCCTTATTCCCATTCAATATTTCGGAGCTTCCTTCGTGTATATTCCTTCAAAACCGGATCGACGGACGTATCGACTTCATCACAGACCCTATTTATACGGGCGATGCGGGCATTGCGATCCATATCGTCTTTTAATTTTTCAATGCCCATGGCAAATACAGCACTGCGCGAAACTTTCAATTTCTTCGCAAGCTTTTCACTTAGCTCGAATACTTCGTCGGGAACTGATATCGCTGTTTTCATACTCAAAGTATAACCACGGTTATACCGTCGGTCAATATTTTTAACCCTTGAAAAGCAGATACCGCGGTGCGTCTGCATCACGCACAAATCCGCCCGCGACGAGGCCTTTTCCGAATGCCGTTTCGAATTCTTTCTTCAGGCGCGCCTGTTCGGCGGCCGCTTGCCGCCGGTCGCGCTCGACAATGCCCGGCCAGTCATTCAGCGTAACGATCTCGGCCGCGGGCGTTCGCGTTTCGACGTATCTTTCGCCCGCGGCAAGCGCGCGAACCTTTTCGCTTTCCAAATACCATTCGGCGAACAGGCGGTCGCTGGCAAGCGGAACTGATCCGCCCGCCGAGCCATAGTCGGTACCGTAAAAATTGACCATAAATTCCGTTACTACGGCACCGAGTTTTTCAAGATTGAAGTAAGCATTACGCGCTTTTACCGGTTCGAACGTCCACTTTATGTATTTTACTCCCAGAGCGAGGGCGCGTTCACGCTGCGCCCATTTCAGCTTTGCACCGACACCATGACTTTGGTATTCGGACCGAACACCCGTCATGTGCGAATAGAATGCGCGCTCACCTCTCAAAAAAGCCGGTACGCTAAGAACAAAGCCCGCCAATAGGCCATTATCATAAGCACCGAGCGTAAAGCCGCCTGCATTTTTTGTAACGACAAAATGCCGCACCGGCGAGATCTCCGTCTCCGGCAAGGCAAATACTTCACGCTGAAGCTCGACACACTCGGCAAGCTGCTCCAAGGCTGTGCACTCGCGGATCTCAAGTCCCGTATCGCTCATCAGTCTCAAATCGTATCAGAAACAAGGGTCGCGGGCTAAAAAATATCCTTAACTTTTACCTATACAGTTTGTTATCATTTCAAAAGGCCGGCCTGCCTCGGCCGAACTCCCTATTTTCCGATGTCAAACACCTCGAGCCTTGAGATAACAGGAAATTTCCTGTCGCACTCGTTCGCAGAGTTGATCGCCGAGATCGCGCTCTCCTCGCTGAACGGCAGCTTAAGGTGCGCCGCAAAAGGGAAAAAGTGCATCGCCTATTTTCGAAATGGCCGTCTCGTCTTTGCTGTGTCGAACGCCCGATCGTCGCGGCTTTTCGATATGATGCTGAAACGCGGCCGTATCAATGAAGATGACCTGCAGCGAATACCGAATTTCCAAAATGACCTGGAATTCTCAGCGTTTTTGCAAGCCGCGAATTTCTTATCGCCTGATGACGTAAAGGCTCTTTTTGTTGAGCAGATCGGTGCGATCGTGATCGACCTGATGAGCTGGATCGAGGGCGAATGGACATTTTCCTCGCTGGCACGCGTGCGTGACGGCCTTGAATTCAAGATCGCCGTAACACAATTGCTGGCTGATTTTGCACGTGTTATGCCGGCATCCGTTATAATGTCGCGCTTCAGAGGGCCCGATGAGACATTCAGGCGAATAGGCGGCCCGCAGGAACATATCGAGCTGTCGCCGAATGAGCTTCGTACATTTATGTCTATCGGCGATGAGCCTATGATGGCGCGCGATCTCATACCGAAGGTCGGCATCGACGAGAGCACAGCGATCCGTGCGGTCTATATGCTTTGGCTGATCGGATGTCTAAAACGCGAGGATTGGCACCCGGCATTTACCGATATTTCCATCGCCTCGATCAAGAACGCACGATTGGAACTGAAACAAGAAGCTAAGATGATCGCCGTGAAGGCCGCAGATACGGCAAAAGGCGACGGCTCTGCTGATACGACGAACGATGTCGAGGTGATCTCTCTCGACGAATACCTTGCACGCGTCGAAACGGCGCAAACGTTCTACGACGCCCTCGGAGTTGATGTAAAGGCCGAAGTTTCAGAGATCAAGCGGTCATATTTCGCACTCGCAAAGCAGTTTCACCCGGATCATTTCCACAAAGCGGAAGCCGAATTGCAGCAGCGTGTGCAGAGTGCCTTTACACAGATATCGCAGGCACATGAAACGCTCAAGACCGAGCAATCGCGTGAGCTTTACGATTTCAAGGTCAGGAAAGAACTTTCAGAAAAGCAAACGTCTGCAGGATCTAACGCCGCGGATGCGACATCGGACGGCGCCTCCTATCAGCAGCTTCAGCAAGCCCATCAGAGTTTCGAGCATGGATTCGATCTTCTGCACGACGGCGATACCGAGCGGGCGGCTGTCTTTCTCGCACGTGCCGTTCATTTTGCGCCTGAGAATGCACGCTACCATGCGTTCTACGGCAAGTGCCTTGCTGTTGATGCCAAAAAGCGCCATCAGGCGGAGGCCGAACTGCAAGCAGCTATCCGTTTAGACGAGCGCGAACCCGAATACCGCAGAATGCTTGCCGAGTTCTTTATAAGCCAAAAGCTCTTCAAGCGTGCCGAGGGCGAATTGAAGCGTCTTTTGGCGATCTTTCCCAACGACAACGAAGCGCGTGAGCTGCTTCAGAGCATCAAATAGCGCGTTCTGTCCGCTTGCGCTTGAAAGTTACCGGCAAAAGCGTTCAAATTACAATTCGTGTACAGCGTTACTGCACCGACATCCAAATTCGAAGAACAGCTCATCAGCACGGCCTCTGACTGTGACCTGTTCGAGGGCTACCCTGCCGGCCACTCTGCCAGAGTTGCAGAAGCCGCGGACAGGCTCGCCGAGGTCTTTGGGATGAACGAGAACGACAGGCTCCTACTTCAGCAAGCCGCTCTCATTCGAAACATCGGTGAGGTCCTTATGGCCCGCGAATATATCTCGGAACCGAGGCAGTTAACCGCCCTCGAACGTACAGATCTGCAAAGGCATCCTGTGATCGGCGAACAATCTGCGGCGAAGCTCGAACTTCCGCGAAGTGTTCAGCTTATCGTGCGTTGGCATCACGAATGGTGGAACGGCATGGGCTACCCGGATGCTCTTTCGGGCGATGCCATTCCGCTTGCGGCGCGGCTGTTACGCGTCGTCGATTCATACTTTGCGCTGATCAACGAACGCCCGTTCCGAAATGCGATGACCGAACAGATGGCACGTCGGCATTTGGTCGATTGGGCAGCCATTGAATTCGATCCGTCGGTCGTAAAGGCATTTCTCGAAATGCCTCTCGCCGGGCATGATCTTTCCTCGGACAGCGAGCTGATATGAACACGGCATCAAAAACCTTTCCGAAAGGCCTCCTTGCCTTTGAAATGAGCGTGCTTCGGCGGCAGAAGTTCAGCTCGGTATCGATCCCTTTATCGCCTGATACAGCATTGCCCGCGTACCTGAAACGCTGCGGAGTAAAGGTTGCTGCCAATGACCGCCTGCGTTCATCGGCTGCCGCCGGACATGCCCGGATCGTCAATAACTCGCACCTGCTCAGCGATGATGAGGTCGGTGTTGTCCTCGACGATGCGTACGTTCCGGGCTACAAGCTCGAAAATCCTTCGCTGCTGAATTGGTTCAGAGAGCCGGACGCCTGGTGGTTCGACAATGTGCGGCGCAATATCGACAACCTGGCATCGCCCGTTTCAAGGGCAATTGCCGCGAGCCTTGCTATCGGTGCCGGGCGGTATGCATTGAGCTTTTCCGAAGAAACGCGGCAGTTCCGGCGGCCGCTCTCGGTCGCGTTCCGCCGCCTGTGGTCGATCGAGCCGGAACCGTTCGATAACGGCAGCACAAATCTCTTTCGCAGCGACACAGCAGAAGACTTCCTGGCTGATACCGCCGTGATCGAGAATTTTAATGAGCTTTTGTTCCTGCGGCTGCCTGAACCGCACACGCATTCGATCCGCGAATCGCTGGCCGCGTCCGCATGGGAAGAGGAGTGGATGCAGGGCCGTGACGATCTTTGGAACGATCTGGAGCTGCGATATCAAGGGACGTTCGGCGGAGCGACCGCTACGAAATCCCATTATCTTTCAATGCTCGGCCGCCTGCTCGAGGTCGCATCCAATATCCGAACATGGGCGATCGCCCATATGGAAACCGGCTTTATTAGCGCCGATGATATCGTCGAGGCCGTCGGCAAACACCGCCGCGTTGACACGCTTTATACAAAAGACCTCACCGAACTTACAGGCACGAAGGCCGTCATCGTTACTGCCTAGCCGGACGCTCCCTTACAAACCACACAACACCCGCCATCGCCGATAATATTCCTGAGATCACCGTCAGCGTTTGCGGCGTCATGTAATACATCAGTTCACTTGCGCCGTAACTCATGATGCCGAACACAGTTAGCTCCGCACCGCGGTCAAGTGTCGAAATGCGTCCGCGAATATGATCCGGCAGGCTCCGTTGGAACATCGTCTCCTGCACGGCATATTCGACGCCGATGATCGTTCGCGAGATAAAGACAGCGACCGAGAAAAGCATCAGCGTCGGCATAAAGACCGCTAAAGCAAAAATGACCCCGTGAATTATCAGCGTCCAACCGACGAACGCGCGGTTCGTCCCCTTTCGGTCGAGCCATATCGAGGTGCGGTGCGCGATCAGCATTCCGACCGTCAGTCCGAGTCCGGTTGCCGTCCAAAGTATCGCCACTGCCATGTCGGCGTTCCAGCCCTCGGCCTGAACAAAATACACACCGCCGAGCCGTTCGAAGATAATGTTCACCGCGCCGCCGCCGGTCGCCCAGATCATATTCAGAAGCAAGATCGTCAAAGCGAAATGCTCTGTGAACGCGTAATGAACTCCTTCTTTCAATTCCGTGACAAAGGACGAACGCTCGGTCTTTCCACGCATCCGAGCAGCGGTCGCATCATCGCGCGTCGCCTCTTCAGGTATCATCCAAACCGTCCACGCCGAGACGAAGAATGAAGCGGCATTTATGATAAATGCCACCTCGTACCCGAAAGCCGCCGATGCCCAGCCGCCGAGTGCCGAGCCGACGGCCATCAGCAGAAATCGAGTCGAGAACATCAATGCGGTTCCTGCCAAAAGCCCTTCTTGCCCGGTCAAATTTGGCGTTGCAGCATTCTTCGCACCATCGAAAAAGGCTCCTGAAGTATGCATTATTACGGTTGCAACGTACGCGATCCAAAGGCCGCTGTCATCGCGGACGAGTAAAAATGAGAGCGCAACGCCGCCGCGCAGAAGGTCGGTAACGATCATTACCGTCCGCCGCGAGAATCTATCCACGAACGTACCCGCGATCGGCGACATCAACGCGAAGGGGATAAGCCTTGCGACAAAGAACAGTCCGGCTGCGATAGGAGACGCATCAGATACAAGGCGCACCAAGCCGAGGCCGGCAATGAAGTTGAACCAGTTGCCCAACTCCGAAATAAATTGCCCGGCGAGCAAGTTGCGGAAATTGCGGTTCCCGCGGATCAGCTCTGCATAACTCAGCGACCGCATCTGAGTACAGAATACCGAGTGCGAAGGGAATTTTTAATCCGACGAGATCATAAGTGGGCAAGGCAGGCATCATTCTTCAAAGAAAGGACGCCTGCCTTGGAAGTATGGTCAAAGTTTCCGACTATTACTTTCGGGCGTTACATTCCGCCTTCCGCAAGCGGGACTTGCCCGGTTCGGATCGTACGCGGACGCCTCAGCCATCGTGCGGCTCGGCGCAGAACCAGTGCGAAACCCGTATAGACAAGAAGGGCTCCGCCAAGACACGCTATAAAGCCGACGGCCTGGCCGATCAGCCCGAAGGATTCGCCCGTGTGTGTAAAACGCATCCAGAGGCGAAGCTGCTGCCCGGTATTCCTTTCTCCGTAAGGCTCCCATTTCGCTGCCTCGCCCGTTGCCGACAACAGCGTTAGTGTCGAGCGGCCGAAGATATTCAGATACTTGCCCTCATCGACCGTAAAAACAGCCTCTTCGACTACCGGCAGCCGCAGCGAAACGGTCTTCCAGCCATCGTTTCGCATCATCGCAGCGGCCCACAGTGCATCGATCCTATCGGGCGACGCCGGAACTTGCGGCATAGCCGGAGCACCGGGATCCTTTGCCGCCTGCTGAACGGGCGGATCGTTCCCGGTTACCTTATACACAAGGTCGCTCGCCCATTTATACGATATGACCATTCCGGTCGCAGTCAGCACGATCAGCACCAACGAACACCAGAAACCTGCCACGTTATGCCAGTTAAAATCTCTCGCTCTGCCCGTATGTGTCTTACGGAACCAAACAACGGGCCGAATGTGCCGCAGATTCAGCCGCCGCGGCATCCAAATATACAGGCCCGTAATAGCGAGGACCAAGAACAAAGCATTGCAAAAACCTGTAACGGCTTTACCCCACGCACGTCCGTCGCCTTCGAGTGCAAGCCACCGATGGAGAGATGTCGTCGCCGCAAAAAAACTTCGAACCGCCGCATTCCCTTCGCCCAGCACTTTGCCCGAATACGGATCGATAAAAAGCCTTCCGTCACGCCCGAGCGACACGACGGCTGCTGCATTCGGATCACTTGAAAGCGTTATCGAGGCAGCCTTTGCATCGGGCCGAGCATTCGAAGCCGACGCCAGCAGGGCGCTGACCGGCAGTCCTTCGCCCTGCACACCCGCCACCCGCTGCTGATCGCCTTCAACGTAATTGACAATATTCTTTTCGAACGACAGCACCGCACCTGTAACACACATTACGAATATAACAATGCCGCCGATCACACCTGTTATGAGGTGCAGCCAAAAGATGACCTTTCTAAATACCTTCATTATTTGTTCTTCAAGAACCGATCGCTGATGCGATCTATTGAAAACGACTTTCAATTTCAGAACATAAATTACGACGGATCACTTCTCGCTGTCAAACGGCACTTTCGGATTTAGGAATACAGCGGATCAGTCCTTGGCTGGGCGCCGTTCGAACTGCGGCACACGTTTGTCGAAGAATGCCGAGACGCCCTCTTTGAAGTCCGCAGATCTGCCGGACTCGATCTGACATTCATGCTCGAGGGCAAGCTGAGTCGAGAGGTCGTTTGAGAACGAGGCGTTGAGCATTCGTTTTATGCGGGCGATCGAACCCGTCGGACCGGATGCGAGGCGGGCAGCAAAGGCCCGAGCCTCAGACAGAAGCTCGGCCGCGGGCACGACCTTGTTGATCATACCGATCTCGGAGGCGCGCTGCGCTGATATCGCGTCGCCTGTCATCAAAAGTTCGGCCGCAAGCTTTTCGCCGACAGCTCTCGGAAGAAAGAATGTACCGCCGCAGTCCGGCGACAAGCCGATCCGTACAAAGGCTTCTCTGAACGCAGCATCTTCGGCAGCTATCACGATATCGCACGCGAGGGCAAAATTGACACCGGCTCCGGCACAAACGCCGTTCACGGCGGCGATGAACGGGATCGGCGCTTCGCGTATGAACCGGACAACGCTGTGAAGCTCGCCGAGCGGCTCTTCGAGAAAGGCCTCGATCCGGCCTTCCTTCTCCCACATTGTCCTCATTTCCCGCAGGTCGCCACCCGAGCAGAAAGCACGGCCGCCGCCCGTCAGGACGACCGCGCATGCGCCGTCATCGACGGCTTTGCGAAACGCACTGCCGAGGTCGATCGTCAACTGCATCGACAGGGCGTTAAGGGCATCAGGACGGTTCATGGTGACAGTCGCCACTAAGCCGTCAAATTCGTAGTGAACGGTCTGGAACTCCATTTTTCAGGCGTACCTCGCACGCGAACGGCTCGACTCGTAGCAATCTTTACACATTATCGAGCGGCCTGTGCGCGGCTGGAACGGCACAGTGTCATGCTTACCGCAATTGTCGCAGACTATCTCATACCGGGCCGGCGCATCGGGCCTCGAAGCCGCGCGTTTCGAACGGCACTTAGGGCACCGCTGCGGCTGCATCATATTGCGTTGATAAAAAAGCTCTTGTTCCTTTTCGCTGAAAATGAATATCTCTTTGCACTGCAAACACGAGATCTCGACATCGGGCATAACGTCACCTCTAAAGACAGTTCAATAATGTCTGTAAACGGAAGTGTAGCACAACCTGCGCTACTGCGATAAGGCTTCAACGTGGCGCTTGACCGTCGTGCCGAGTGTCGCAAGATCATAGCCGCCTTCGAGACAAGATACGATGCGGCCCGCGGCTGACCCTTCGGCGAATTCACGCAGGACGCGCGTCATCGCACAGAAGTCGTCGTCCTCGAGCCGCAGTTGCCCGAGCGGATCGTTGAGGTGTGCATCAAAGCCGGCAGAGATCATCACAAGGTCGGGCGTGAACCTTTTTGCGATATCCTCGATCGCCGCCTCGAACATACGCCGCTGCTCGGCAGCGCTCGTCCCCGCCTTGATCGGAACGTTCATCGTCGCCCCGAGGCCTCGCCCGTGGCCTGTTTCACCGCGGCTGCCGGTGCCGGGGTACCACGGATATTGATGCATTGAAAAGAAGAAAATGTTCGGGTCGTTATAAAAGATGCCTTGCGTTCCGTTGCCGTGGTGAACGTCCCAATCGACTATCACAATGCGGTCTATCTCATTGTAATTATTCTGTGCGTGCCTCGCGGCAACGGCGATATTGTTAAAGAGGCAAAAGCCCATCGCTCTTTCCGCGGTCGCGTGATGACCCGGCGGGCGTACGGCGACGAAAGCATTGTCAGCCTCGCCCTGCATCACCGCATCGACCGCGGCAATAGCTCCGCCGGCGGCATATAAAGCGGCGTCGAACGACCTCATCGAGATCGTCGTGTCGGCGTCGAGCGCGGTAAGCCCGTCAGAGAATGCGTTCTCGACCTCTTTGAAATGCCTTGGCGTGTGTACAGCTTGAATGCTTCCCTTCGAAGCGGCGTCGGGTGTGATCTCTTTCAGCGAACGCCAAAACTCTTCATCGCCGCGAAGAGCCTCCATAACAGCCTTGTAGCGCAAAGGCGTCTCCGGATGTCCCGGCCCCGTGTCGTGTTCGGCATAGATCGGATGTTGGATCAAGGCAGTGGTCGGCATAAATCCTCGGTCGATATCACTCCGGCTTCCGGCGATAACGTCCCGAAGATTCTAACAGATAACATCGCCGGACAGAGAGATCACAGGCGAAGCCGCACGCCGCAAAGCGCCGATGCGTCACGCGTATGCCCGAAAACTGCTAAAATGAAAGCCGCGCTACCGCGTTATGCGGCGAAAATAAATTGAATCAATGGCGCACGAGTAAAATGAGATACACCTTGTCGCTAACCTTCTTTATCCTTTTTTCTGTATGCATGTGCGCGGCACAGACCGGAACCGTTCGCGTTTACGGGCCGGGCGGGCCGTACCCCGCTATGAAAGAGATCGCAGAAAATTTTGAAAAAGAGTTCAACATACCCGTCAGCGTTACAAAAGGGCCGCTGAAAAACTGGCAGGAAAAGGCGAAAAAGGACGGCGATATCTTTTACAGCGGCTCGGAAAATATGATGGCCAACTTCCTGAGCGTTTTTGGCGATGCGATCGTGCCCGAGACCGTTTATCCTCTTTTTTACTGCGGTTCGGGGCTTATCGTAAGAAAAGGCAATCCGAAAAAGATAAAAAGCCTCGCAGACCTCCAAAGAAGCGACATCAAGATCTTGGTCGTGAACGGTGCGGGGCTGACCGGCGTTTGGGAAGACATCCTGGGCAATATGAAAGACATGGCCGCGTTTCGAAAGATCAGAGCAAACATCGTCCATCACGCTGAGAACAGCGGCCTCGCCGAGGCGTATTGGAAGCAGAACCCCGAAACCGACGTTTGGATCAGTTGGAATATCTGGCAAATTGCGAACGCCGACACCGCGGATTTTGTCCGGCTCAAAGAAAAGTACACCATTTACAGGGATTGCGGTATTGCACTCAGTAAGGCAGGCTTCGACAACGCCAACGCAAGGAAATTCTACGATTATATAAAGTCGCCTCAAGCCGCATCAGTATTCAGAAAACACGGCTGGAAATAGGACACTAGCACGTTGGCTAACTCAATCAAACTCTTCGAGCAGTTTAACCGGATGCAGCGACAATGCCGACGGTTTCGGCGCCGCCGCTGTCGTCTCTCCATACTTCGCCTTCCGGTTGAAATGCTGCGAGGTGCAGGCGGGTGAGGTGAGGGAGCATCGGAAAGCGGCGTCCTTGGTTGTTATGCTTCCTGAAAACTTATCCATATAATTCCTCGTAAGAACTATTTCGATCTCTCATGCGAAGCGGTATGTCCGAGAATGTCAAGGCCTTTATTGATGCGTTTGCCGAAAGCCTGAGGCAGAACACCTTCGTCAAGGCGACGTTGGGCAATTACAAGGGCGCCGACCGCAGCCTCCAAAAGGTCAATATCCGCAGGATCGAGACAAAACGCGGCGAGCGGCTTTTCTTTCTGTACAAGCAGGACACTCGAGATACGGCAAAGAACTATTCGCTGGATGAAGGCCTGAACATCATCGGCGATGCGCTGAGCGGCGATTTCTTTAGCGGACACCTTTTTACGACCGAACAAGACCTTCAGCTCGACATCGGCAAGAAAGGCCGTTCGCGGCTAAATAAAGGGCGGCCGACATTCAAGAACGCTGTAAAAACACCGCACGACCGCACAAAGCGTCAGCTGATCGACAGCAATTCGTTCTATCTGAACGCTCTCGGCATCACGACCGCCGAAGGTGCGGTACGCGACAAGCAGCAGAACAAATGGCGGCAGATAAATAAGTTCGTTGAGATCGTAGCGGCGGCGATAGAGACGTCTTCACTGAAAGGCGCCGAGGCTCTTCATATCGTCGATATGGGCTCAGGCAAGGGCTATCTGACGTTCGCACTTTATGAATATCTGACAAATGCGGGCGTGAAAGCCGCCGTTACCGGCGTTGAGGCGAGAGCGAACCTCGCCGAGATATGCAGCGGTATTGCGGACGCAAGCGGCTTTGACGGCCTGAAATTCCTTGACGGTGCGATCGATTCGATCGAGCTGGACGCGGCCGACATACTCATCGTGCTCCACGCCTGCAATTCCGCGACCGACGACGCTCTTTATAAAGGCATCAGAGCGAGGGCCGAACTCATCATTGCCGCGCCTTGCTGCCATCAGGAACTCAGGCCGCAGATCGTACCGCCGCCGATGCTCCGCGATTTGCTCAAATACGGCGTTCTGCTCGAGCGCACCGCCGAGACACTGACCGACGGCATCCGTGCGATGCTGCTCGAACGCGAAGGCTACGCCGTAAAAATGCTTGAGTTCGTCCCCGTCGAACACACGCCGAAGAACAATATGCTCATCGGCACTCACCACAAAGATACGCCGCGCAAGCAGGAACTCGATCGTGAGATACGCGAATTAATGGCGGCCTTCGGGATCAAGCATCAGCGTTTGCTCGGCCTGCTCGACACCGCCGAAGGGCCGGCTCCCGACGCGGCCGTAAAATGAACTTGACCTTGCATGGCAACAACACTATTCTTAAGGTTTGCGTCTGTTGACGTACCGCTCATTTACGGCGGAGGAAGAAAGCGAAATGAAACAGGATATTCATCCGAATTACAACGAGATATCGGTGGTCTGTGCGTGCGGCAGCACGTTCAAAACACGCTCAACACTGGGCGAAGACCTTCACATTGAAATTTGCTCGGCATGCCACCCTTTCTTTACCGGAAAGCAGAAGCTTGTTGACACTGCCGGACGCGTCGATCGCTTTAACAAGCGCTATCAACGCGGCAAAGCAACGGCATAAATGCTGAGAACGCCGTCAAGCGTGGGAACGATAGAAAGACTTTATTAGCTTAACAAGTTGATGACGCCGAGACTCTTGGCGCCGTTCGATAGAGGTGCATCCGCACTCACGAAAGGTGAAAAGAACTCGGCGTTAAGTGTTTTTATTATCCGAGAGACGCACGACCGCCTTGCTTACAGCCTTTCAAGGCAAAAGAATGGCAACAAGAACGATGCGGCAAGCGTCAATTGAATGTATGAGAAATAAGGCCCGAATACTGAGATTTTTGCACACAGTGTTTGCTATGGAACGCGACCTGATCGTCGGCGGCCAAGCCGTTATGGAAGGCGTGATGATGCGTACGCCCTCCGCCTACGCGATAGCGTGCCGGCGTGCCGACGGCTCGATCGTCTCGACGGCCGAACGCCTGCCGAAGTGGAGCGATTCATATAAGTGGCTCGCATGGCCGGTACTTCGCGGCGGAGCAACGCTGGTCCAGTCGCTTGCGCTCGGTGTAAAAGCACTCAATTTTTCGGCACGAATCTGGGAAGAAGATCACGAAACTCAGACCGAAAAGGCCGCCGAAACTGCCTCGGCCGCAGAACCCGTATTTGTCGAGGGCACCGGCGACGCGCAGTTCACAAAAGCACCGGTCAAAGTAACAATGCCGGCAGAGGCGAAGAAACGCTCGGCCGGGCAATCGGTTAGTGCCGTCTTCTCGATCGTGTTTGCCCTGCTTTTCAACATTCTGCTTTTTATAGCGGCGCCTCTTCTCCTTACGAACGTCGCATTTATTGCCCTCGGTTGGGCCGATCCGCCCGTACTCGTCGAAAACGCAGCGTGGTGGGCGACCGTCAAATCATATATATGGGAGATCAAGCCGCATTCATGGCTTGCGTTCAACCTCGTGGACGGCCTTGTGAGAATGTTCTTTTTTGTCGTGATGATCTTTTCGATGTCGCGACTTAGAGACATCAGGCGAGTATTCGAATATCACGGTGCCGAGCATAAGACGGTCTTCACGTGGGAAAAAGGGCTTGATCTGACGCCGAATAACGCCGCCGTGCAGGAACGCCGTCACCCGCGTTGCGGCACGTCATTCCTGATGGTCGTGATGCTTGTCGCGATCGTGCTCTTTTCGGTTATCAAGTTCGATGCGATGTGGCTCAACCTTGTCGTCAGGATCGCGTTGATGCCGCTCGTCGCTGGCCTTTCTTACGAGGTGATCCGCTACGCGGCAAAGAAGGAATCAGGCTCGTTCTTCAAATTCATGACGCGGCCCGGCATTTGGCTGCAGAGCATCACTACGCAGGAGCCCGATACCGAACAGCTTGAGGTCGCTATCCGCGCGCTCGACGAATCATTGAAGTTAGAGCCTGAGGCAGCATAAGGCCTGCGGAGATCGCCGGCGGCGGCACATAAATTATGTTCGAAAAGCTTGAACAGATAGAAAGAACGTACGAAGAGCTGACCGAGCAGATCTCGCAGCCCGAGTTCATGTCGGATATGAAAGCGTACACAAAGGCGATGAAGCAGCACCGCACGCTCGGCGAGATCGTTGAGAAATACCGTGAGGTCAAGAAGATGCGCTCCGATCTCGAAGGTGCCCGCGACCTGCTTTCAATGGCAGACGATGACGATATGCGCGATATGGCCAACCTCGAGATCGCCGGCCTCGAAGAGCGCCTGCCCGCTGCCGAAGAAGCCTTGAAAGTGCTGCTTTTGCCAAAGGATCCGAATGATGAAAAGAACGTGATCCTCGAGATACGTGCGGGTACGGGCGGCGACGAAGCCACGCTCTTTGCTGCCGAGATACTGCGAATGTATGCACGCTATGCCGAGCGGCAAGGCTGGAAAATGGAGATCATGGAAGCCTCTGACACCGGCGTCGGCGGCATCAAGGAAGCCGTCGCAATGATAGAGGGCGACAGTGTTTATTCGAAGATGCGTTTTGAGTCGGGTGTTCATCGTGTTCAGCGGGTTCCGCAAACCGAGACGCAGGGGCGCATTCACACATCAGCGATCACCGTCGCAGTTCTGCCCGAGGCCGAAGAGGTCGATGTGCAGATCAACCAGAACGACCTGCGTATCGATACGTTCTGTTCATCGGGGCCGGGCGGCCAGTCTGTCAACACCACTTATTCCGCGGTACGCATAACCCATTTGCCGACCGGCGTCGTCGTTTCGATGCAGGACGAGAAATCGCAGATAAAGAACCGCGAAAAGGCCATGCGTGTTCTGCGTGCAAGGCTGCAGGAGATCGAGGAGCAAAAGCAGCACGACGCCCTTTCGGCCGAGCGAAAGTCAATGGTCGGGTCGGGCGACCGCTCGGAAAAGATACGCACATACAACTTCAAGGAAAATCGTGTGACCGATCACCGGATCGGTATGACGGTTCACCAACTCGACCTTGTAATGGAAGGCCATTTGGATGAATTCATCGAGGCGCTTCGTACGCATTACCAGACCGAAAAACTAAAAGCGGAGGCCGTCGCAGCCTAACACGCGCAAGGAACATCGATCGAATGCCGCCACCGACACGCTTATTCCTGATACGACACGGCCAATCTGCCGGCAACGCCGAGGGGCGCTTCGGCGGCCACGGCCCGACGCCGTTATCTGACCTGGGGCTGCGGCAAGCCGAACGTACTGCAAAGCTGCTTGATCGAGAAGGCATTGCGGCGATATATTCGAGCGACCTGCTTCGGGCCGTTCAGACCGCTGACGCGCTGGCAAAGCTCTCAGATCTGCCGATAAACGCAACGCCTGCATTCCGCGAGCGCCATGTAGGAGTGCTCGAAGGCCTTACATTCGAAGAATCAAAGCAGCAGTACCCAAAAGATTATTACGCGCTCGTCAACAGAGATGTGAATTTTGTGATCTCCGGCGGCGAAAGCTACCGACACCTGCTGAAACGCGCGACCGCGAAACTCGGCGAGATACTGCGAAACCATCAAGGTGAGAGGATCGCGATCTTTACCCATACGGGCGCCATCTGCTATTTAACGCTTCACCTGATGGGAGCGATCCGTCGTGACACGAAACAAACGCCGTGGCTGATAACCTCAAATTGCGGCATTAACCGTTTTGAGATACGCGGCAGGACGAATATACGCATTCTCGCCCTGAACGATACCCGACACCTGACAGCAATAACGGGCAACGATGCGTTCGCTGCCCGCTAATTTCACTCTATTGTTTCCCGAACTAGAAGTCGTATCGGACCGCGAACTGCATTACGCGCGGCTGATTCGCCATTGACGTGAACGCTCCGAAATTCGGCGGAGCCGATGAACCCGTATAGCCGAGCAATACGACCGACTGATCGCTGAAGAACGGAGTATTTGTCAGGTTGAACGCCTCGACCTTGACCGTCAGTTTGTGGCCTTCACGATACGGCATATTGAATGACTTGGCTATGCCCAGATCGATATTCCACGTTCCCGGCATACGGATCGCGTTCCGCGAGCCTGTCTCGCCGGGATGCGGCGTACGCCATGCAGTAACGGCTTGTGCCGGATCGGCAAATAGGTTGACACCGTTCGCCGTCTTATACGTACCGGTCTTGACCTTACGGAGCATCGTCATATAGCTCCGCACGTTCCAGTTGGTCTGCCAGCCTGTGCCGTCATAGAATCCGTCGAAAGGATAACCTGAATCCCAACGGAATACGTTGCTCAGCGTCCAGCCCCCGACCAGAACGTCAAGAAACTTATTCATATTCTTGCCGAACTTGCGGCCGCGTCCCAACGGCACATCCCAAACACCGTTGAAGTTGATGACATGCCGAAGGTCAAAGTCCGAGTAGGAACGCTGATCGCGCAGATGGAACGCATTAAGCACAAAGGTCGAGCCGAAAGAATCGCCCGTCTGAAGGCCCGAGGATTCATCAAGCGACTTCGAGAACGTGTAGTTGAAATCCCACGTCATACCGCCAAGCCGCTGCCTGATCGAAAGGTATGCACCGTGATAATCCGATTCGCCCACAGTGCTGTAAACGGCAAGCGAATCGTACTGCCCTTGGAAGAAGTAGCGTGTACCGGTCTCATCATCCAACATCGAGGCCATGTACGCCCAATCGCCCGCCCACGGCTGAGCATAAAAAACCGATTGCGTGTTGGTGCAATTAGGAATGCCGCTCGGGCAGCCGAAAATCGGCCCCAATGAACCGGGTGCCCACATATTTTCAAAGAACCCGATAGGAGTAACGCTTGACGCCGACGCCCCGGCCTGAAGTTGAATATCCAGGAGCGTTGCTGCCTGGAAATATGTAAGCCCCGAAACCGGATCCTTGATATCGCCGCGGAGCATCATCGCATCACGGCCTGTTAAGAGGTGACGGGCGAGACGGCCCTGATATCCCGCTTCGAGCCAGATCTTCGCGGGCAATTCGCGCCCGTATGAGAAGCTCCACGTATAATTGACCGGCGATTGAAGGTTCTGATCGAGGCCGCGTTGGATCGGCCCGTAGCCGGGATCCGATTCGGGAGCCGTTAGCGGGAACGTCAGGTTCGCCGGTATGATCAGATTCGGGAACGAGCGGATATTCATTGACGGACCTGTATAAGGCACGCCCGGATTCGTCGTTATGTTGTATTGGTTCGCATTTATCTGCGAAGTGGTCGAGAAACCAAGCTCATTATTAGTATCCCAACGCACGGCCAACTGCTGTCCGAAGTAGTCGTTCGTCATGGCAAAACCGCCTCGGAAGACCGACTTATCTTTGCCGCCGAAAAGTTTGGCGAGCCACCCCTTCTCGAAATTCGGCGACCACGCTGCAGAGAGACGCGGCTGCCAGTTATTCGTATCAAGCGGATAGATAGAGTCCTTGCCGTTCGCCTTGCCTGCCATTCTGATCGAGATCGGCTCACGGTAGTTCTGGCCGTTCGCCATCGCGGTAATGGTTCGATCCAAATATTCGCCAAGCGGTATGCTCGGTACGACCTCGTAGCCTTGCGCTTCGTGTACCGGCATCGACAATCCGTAACGAAGACCCAAGTTGACTGTCAGATTTTGCCGCAGCTTCCACGAATCTTGGACGTAAAAGTCATATTCTTCGGTCTTGAATATTCGCTTGATGCCCTGGTTTGCCGCGAGTAGCGATCCGTCCTTTTTGAAGTTGAAGTTCGCACCATAGTCGTTCAGACGGCCGAACAATGCAAAAAGCGCATGCTGTATCGGCGCCCCCCAACCCGAACTCACAGCCCGTGTCGATCCTGCCTGTGCGGTAATGTATTGATTTACGGCGTTCCGGCTGAGGTTGGCTGACGACCAGCTGTAATTGGTCAACGCCTGATCGAACGAGTTCGCGTAATTGACGCGCGTATTCGAGATAAGGCGAATATTCGTACCGAATTGGAAGGTATGATCGCCTTTGATCCATGTCATGTCATCCGTAAAGTTGTGTGTAGGATTTGTACGATGAACCGCGCGATCAAAACCTACCGGCTGAAATACGCTTCGGAACCATATCGCAGGGTCGTTCGAATCACCTTGCGTACTGTAAGCCAGACGCGTCATTCCATAGCTGAAACGATTGGTAAGATTGGCATTGACCAGCCATGTATAAGTTGCGGCGAAGCCAAAGGGATGGCTCCAGAAATTCGTCGGCGGTGTGTCCGGCAGATACGGCGCGGCACCTGTGATGTCCTGCTGGTAGTTTCCGCGGAACGAAACGGTATGTTTTTGATCTCGCGTAACATTCCAATCAAAGCGTGCCGTATGCATATTCTGCTTGACGGGAACCGGTGCGTTGAATCGGAAACCGCCTGTATTTCGGCCGTCGCCCACGGTCGTATCATTCACCGGATAGCGAGAAGCCGCCGAGGCGAACAATGCGACCACTGTCGGATTAACATCGATAACAGGGACTCCGTTAAGCAGGAATGAATTGATCTGAGGCGTCGTCAGCGTCCAAGACTGCCCGGTATTATCATCAAAGCGGATCGAACCGGCCGCCAGGCTTGCAGTAGGCACCATGCGGGTAACTGCCGCATCTTTCGCCTCGCGCATTCCTTCATAATTATAGAAGAAAAAGAATCGGTCTTTGACGATCGGCCCGCCAATGCGGCCGCCGAACAGATTTCGGATAAGTTTCGGCCGTGCTATTCCGGCAGCGTTATTGAACCAGTCGTTCGCGGTTGTAACCGTGTTGCGGTGATATTCATAAAGGGCGCCGCTAAACTCATTTGTTCCGCTCTTTGTAATAAGCGAAATTTGGGCACCCGATGACCGTCCCTTTGAGGCATCAGAATTGAGCGTTGTAACGCGGAATTCATCGACAGAATCGGGATTGACTCGAAGCACCGACTCAAATGCCTCGGCATTCTGCTGGTTGTTTACATCAATGCCGTCAAGCGTGAGGTTGGCCTGATCAGACCGGCCGCCGGTCACCGAACCGTCAGGCGTAACACCCGGCTGAAGGCTCAGGAGATTTGCAACGTTACGGCCTTCCAACGGAAGGCTTAGGATCTGCCGCGCGACAAAATTATTGCCTACGCTGGCATCCTGAGTATTGACGATGCTTTCAAGCCCTGCCGCACTGACATTGACCGTCTCAGAAATATCGCCGACCTGTATCGTTACGTTGACCGTTGCCGTATTATCGACAAGCGCTTTGAATGTAGAAACATTCGCCTTTTTGAAACCCGTCATCTCCACTTCCAGCGTATAGTTGCCTGGAGTTACGGTAGTGAAGCTATAGCTGCCCGAGTCGTTGGTAACTGCAGTTCGCGTTGTTCCGAGTTCACTGATCAACCGGACAGTGGCACCGGCCACAATATTCCCTTGTGGGTCGGTAACAAGGCCCTTTACAGCGGAACTTCCAACCTGAGCCATACTCGAGATGGCCGCAAACAACATTACGAACAATGCGATCAGCACCTTTCCGATCAAGTCATTCCTTCTCATAAATTCTCCTCCTGATGTCCGTCGGTTTCGTCAGAGATACCGCAACCGGCACACTTTCCGCTTCAGTTTGAGTGATCAATTTTCCCGGTCGATCTAACCGATCCGAGATCTGTACAAAACGATTATTGCCTTAATGATACAAATTTCCCCGTTAAAGTAAAGTCTTTTACCACAAAGTTTACAAAATATTAAAGTTACCGGACGCGCGGTTTGATGATGGCATTGGAGCGCACGCTGTGAAACCCGCAAAAAGTGAGTTCGACCGGCCGTTCAACTACGGACAAGCATGCGCACTGCCTTTGCCGCAGTGGCACCATTACCGGCGGCAGAAACGATCGTCGGGGCGACGCGGCCGGTAATATCACCGACGGCAAATACAGCTTCAACTTTAGTACGGCACAAATGATCGACCGAAAGATAACCGTCGCTGTCACGACTGACCTCAGCGGGGACGAATTCCGTATTCGGTGCTACTCCGATGCGAATGAGTACGGCATCTGCCGGCAGCGTCGTCATTTCACCGGTCAAAACATCCCGTATCGAAACCGAACGAACCGCATCGTCGCCCGCGATCTCGGCAAGCGCAGCATTGCGTATCAGCTTCACGTTGGGTCTCGAAAGAACCGTGTCGAGAAATTCTTTCCGAGCGGTGAACCTATCTCGCCGATGCACGACCGCAACACTGCGCGCGGCACCACTCAAGATCATCGCGTTCTCGAATGCCGCATCGCCTCCGCCAACGATCACAACGTCCTTGCCGCCCATCTCGCCTTTTGAACCGGCTCCTGAGTGAAGCACACCGCGGCCGAAGAATTCCTTTTCGCCCGGAATCTTGAGCGTCCTTCGACTGACACCGGTCGCGATAACGACCGCTTCGGCGGCAAAGGTGCCGTCAGTCGTCGCAACGGTTCGGGAAACAGTGTCGATCGAGGTAACACGGATTTCGCAGCGAATCAGCTCCTCGATATTTTCGGGCATGAACAACTCGCGGAACTCTCGGCCATTTGCAGCCTTTATTCCCGGATAGTTGGCTATCGGCCCGTTTATCCACAGCAGTTGGCCGCCGCTTTCGGCAGCCGCCTCGAGTACGAGAACTGATAGACCAAGTTCACGGCACCACGCGGCGCAGCATAGCCCTGCCGGCCCGGCACCGATGACGATCACGTCCTTTTTTACTGTTCCTTGCATTTAAGCCGAGATTAGCTGATTACATCTTTTTGTCAATAAAAGCTGACGAATTTTGTCACAAATGCAGTGATTTTCGAGCCTAGCGGAACCATAAGCCGCTCGCAACCTATTGAATCTGCGAAACTTAGATGATCAGCCAGGTTTTTTACCCGTGGCACTTGGCTTGCTTATTGCTTACGTGAGGCATTGCGTCTCTTCTCCGGCCGGCGTTTAGGCCACCCACAAAGACCGAATTTTTTCTGCAGAAAATCATCAAAAAATATGAGACTAGAACTCGACCAAGTCGTATCCTCGTCCGACGCCGCAACAACAGCAACTGACAGCCAAGCTGATATTCAAGATCTTCTTTCACGCGGTATATCCGCTGCCCGTTCAGGCGACAGGCGAAATGCGCGGCTTCTTCTGAACCGCGTTACTGAGACGGACGGTCAAAACGTCGATGCATGGCTTTGGCTGGCCTCGATCAGCGAATACCCCGAAGAATTGCTGGCCTTTCTCGATCGCGTACTCGAAATTGACGAATCGAATGACCGGGCGATCGCATGGCGTATGGCTACTTGTACGCTGCTGGCAAGAACCCATATTCAACGCGCTGAGGTAGCGGCCGGCGAAAACGATCTCACCCTCGCCCATCAATGCCTCGAACAAGCTCTTGCACACGATAGCTCGTCGATCGACGCTTGGACGTTGAAGGCAAAGCTCAGCGGCGATACGGATGCGAAGCACCGTTGCTATGAGAAGGTCCTTACGCTCGACCCGGAGAATGAAACAGCACAGGAATGGATGCTCGAGCAGGAAGCGGCGAAGTTCGAGGCCGCTCTTGCAGAGGTCAAAGATGCCGCTGCCGCAGGTGATTCGGAACGCGGAAACCCGATCCTTGCAGAGCTTCTCGAAGCCAAACCCGACAGCGTCGAACTGTGGCTGCTAAAGGCTCAGTTGGCAGACCATGGCGATGCTAAGGCTGCCGCTTACAAACAAATTCTTGAACTCGACCCTGAAAATGAGTCCGCTCATCAATGGATGCGCGATCAGGAAGCGGCGAAGTTCGAGGCTGCACTTCTGGATGTCAAAAAGGCCGCCGTCAGCGGTGATGCACCACAGGCGAATGCACTGCTCAGCAGCTTGATCGAGGCGAAGCCCGACAGCGTTGATCTGTGGCTGCTTAAATCGCAATTGGCGGTTTCAATTGAAGATAAATTCGACGCCTACACGCGTGTCCTTGAGCTTGATCCGGGCAACGCACTCGCATCTATGGGGCGCGATATGTTGAGTGAACTTGCTACCGCAGCAGCGCCCGCACCAACCGTCGAGGTCGCCGCGGAAACGGCAGAAACTCAAACACAGGTTGAGCCCGAGCGGCCGACGCATGAGGCCGACGCTGATTACGAGTTCTTACCCAATGGTCCCGTTGCCGTTGAAGGCCAGGATGCAGAAGCATCGGAAATAAGCGCAGATGCGGCGCAGCCCGAGACGGAGAGCGAGACTGCACATTTTCCGCAAAGCTTTGCGGCTGAAGAAGCCGCCCGCTATGAGGAGACGTACGCTTCGCCCTTTGCCGAAACGTGTGAATATACGGCCGAGGACGTGATCGATCACGGCTATGTGCCGCCCGTTCCCGGAGATCAGCCGCTGATCCACGAGACGGATGCCGATCAAACGTACATGAGCTGCGACAACGCAGCGGAGACAGTGACCGAGACTTGCCCGTTCTGCAATGCCGAGACAGTTCGTCAGGTATTTGAATGCCCCGGCTGTAAGGCCGTCCTCTCACTCTCGAACATCGAAGCTCTACTGGCGGCATCGCCGGCCGATCGTGCGGCCGTTCAGACGGCTGTTGCAAAGCTAACGGCAGAATGGAATGTTCGAAAATTCACACCCGATGAGATGCAGATGCTGGCTTTAGGCCACTTCAATCTCAAAAATACGGACCTAGCCTTTTCATACCTGCAGGAAGCGGCGCAGGCCGACCCGAATAACGTCATCCTCGCGGGTCAGGTGAATGCCGTCGCGATCAGGCTCGGCGAACTTAAACATCAGAACGAGCGAGTGGGAGACGGTGCACATGGCCATTTGATCCTTGTCGTTGACGACAGCGCAACTGTACGCAAACTCATCTCGAACAAGCTCGAAAAGAGCGGCCACACCGTCACATGCGCCGAAGACGGCATCGAGGCGATGCACTGGCTCGATTCGAACACGCCCGACCTCATACTTCTGGACATCACAATGCCGCGAATGGACGGCTATCAGGTTTGTAAACAAATACGTGCAAGGGCCGAAACAAAAGATGTTCCCGTAGTGATGATATCGGGCAAGGACGGCTTCTTTGACAAAGTTCGCGGGCGTCTTGCCGGCACAACGGGTTACATAACTAAGCCTTTCGGCCCCGAGACTCTGATGAAGGCTCTCGAAACTTATCTGACCCAAGCTGCTGAGTAAGAGGCTCGAACGATGTCGCAAACCGCAACCTTACAATCCTTTTTAGCCGAAGCCGGCGAGCGGGTCTCACAGGCCCGCTCGGGCCTTCTGGTTATGAGCCAGTCAGAGGGGCCTCTTCCGGATCTGTCGAGATACGTTACCGATTTTGCGGCGTTTGCCGAAGCGGCCCGGGGCTTTGATCAGCACGCTGTAGCTGACGAGCTTGCCCGCTTTGCCGCGTCGGTCAAAATGGTTGACACAGGCACGGCGGAGGTTTACACCGCTCTCGACAGGCTTTCGGCCGCCGAGGCCGCGTTGCTTAGCATCTCTTTCAACGGTAATGAGCTGATCGAAGATGTATCGACCTTCGTCGATACTTCCTTTGACGTCCTGGACGCCCGCATTGCAGAAGAACCCGATCCGGACATCGATGCCGAGATGCTCGAGATCTTCCGATCCGAGGCTGACGAGCTCCTTGCCGCGATAACCCACAATCTGGGGATGCTGTCCTGCGCTCCGGATAATGCGGCCGCCCTTTGGGAGATCCGCCGCAACGCACACACGTTCAAAGGAGCAGCCGGAATAGTCGGCCTTACGAGGGCATCGACACTCGCACACCGCCTCGAAGATCTTCTCGACAAGATGGTCGAGGCCGGTGCAGGCGCCAATAATGAAACTATCGACCTGATCAGCCGCTCGAATTCGGCATTGATCTCGATGCTCGGCGGTACTGACGCGGTAAACGAACCGGACGAGACCGAATTCGTGCGGCTTGTTAAGCAGGCTGCTGCCGGCACACAGCCGGAACCTGTCAAAGCCGCTCCGGCAGCGGCCCAACCATCGGCAGAAACACACAATCGGCCTCAACCGGTCGTCCGCATCGCACTCGATCGTCTCGATGAGCTGATCGATGTTTCGCGGCGGCTTATCGATAATCGCGGTGCACTCATGGAGTGCTTCATGACCGCTCAGTTCACCGAAAGCGAGGCGGATTTCAACAACCTGGAAGAACTTCTCCGCACGCAATTCGAGCTGACCGATGAACTCCAGACCAAGCTTCGCCGTGTGCGAAATGTTCGTTTCGGCACGCTTGAGACGCGGCTGCGCCGCACAGTGAACCTGACCTGTCAGGATGAGAATAAGAAAGCCGATCTCGAGCTTATTACGCCCGATGTGGAACTCGACACGCAGGTCATTGACGCTCTGATCGAGCCTCTCCTGCATTTGCTCAAGAACGCTGTCGTCCACGGCATCGAACCGGCCGACACACGCCGGCTTATCGGTAAACCCGAGCGCGGCACGATCGCCGTCTCCGTGCAAACGGACGAAAAGGACGTGATCCTGATCATCGAAGACGACGGTTCCGGCATTTCAGCGCGTGCGCTTAAAGAAAAGGCTGTTGCCAACGGTACCCTTTCTGCGGACGAGGCCGCCCAGATGACCGAGTTCGAAGCATGGGAACTGATATTTAATAAGGGCATAACCACCGCCGAAAAGGTAAATCTGAACGCCGGACGAGGCATAGGAATGAATATCGTCCGCGAATCGATCGAATCACGCGGCGGAAAGATCAGCCTAAGTACCGAACCTCAACGCGGCACGACATTTACGGTACGCGTTCCGCTGAGTTCGGCATACTCGAAGCCGGCAGAGCCGATACCCGCTCCGCCCAAGCGTTCGACGCCTCTGCGTGTCCTTGTCATCGACGACAGTGCGACCGTTCGCCGGCATAACACTGCATTGTGCGAGGCAGCAGGCTGCATCGTCGTTACGGCGAATAACGGTGCCGAGGCTCTCGAGTTGCTGCTCAACGGGAACGAATTCGACCTTATTCTTTCGGATGTCGAAATGCCCCACGTCGATGGTTGGGAATTTTTGGAGTACGTAAAATCGGATGCGAATTTCGGCCACGTTCCGGTCGTAATGATCACATCGCTAAGTACCGAAGATCATCGCGAACTTGCTCTCTCGCTCCGTGCCGAAGCGTTGCTTGTAAAACCGCTGAAAGAAGAGGATGTCGCCGGCCTACTCAAAAATGTCCTCGCGAAGGCAGCCTAGCCGCGCGGCGGCTTGCTCGGCCTAAGCTCGACTTTACTGGGCAGCGCGCGTTCGTCCATTGCCAAAAGGCTCAGCACGGCCTGCGCAATGTCTTCGGGCCGGAGCTGCCATGCTTTTTCTTCGCTCGGCCGATCGCCGCCAAATTCCGTATTAACACTGCCCGGGCAAACATAGCTCACCTTTATATTATCTTGGCGGACCTCCTGCATCATCGCTTCGGTAAATCCGTTAAGGCCGAATTTTGATGCATTGTATGCCGCCATCCGCGGATGCGCGTTCTGTCCTGCAAGGCTCGAAATATTGATGATGTACCCGCCGCCTCGCTTCTTCATCATCGGAATAACGTAGTGGCAAGAATAGAAGACGCCCAGCAGGTTCGTCTCGATCGTCGCGCGGACCTCATCGCCGGTTAATTCCTCGATCGTTTTACCCATTATACCGATGCCTGCGTTATTGATGAGGATGTCGATGCCGCCAAAGAGGCGTTCGGCCTCGGCCAACATTTGCCTGACCTGATCTTCGGAGCGGATATCGCAGGCCTCGCCGTCAACCGTGCCGAATTCCGACAGCGCCGCAACGGCGTCGCGGAGTGCGGCCCGAGTGCGGCCGCAAATAAATACATTTGCACCGGAGCCAAGCAGTGCCTTTGCTATTGCGAAACCGATGCCCTTCGTGCCGCCTGTGACGACCGCCGTCTTTCCTGTAAGGCTCATAGCTTCTGTTTCAGCAACTCGTTGACAACGGCAGGATTCGCCTTGCCCTGCGAAGCCTTCATCACTTGTCCGACAAAGAAGCCGAAAAGTGCCGTTTTGCCGCCTCTGTATGCATCAGCTTGAGCAGCATTCGCGGCGATGACATCCTCAATGATCTTCTCGATCGCCGCCGTGTCGGATATCTGCTCGAAGCCTTTTTCGGCGATCACCTCGTCAGCGCTTCTCCCTGTGGCGAACATATCGGCAAGCACTTCTTTCGCCTGATTGTTCGAGATCTTGCCCGACTCGATGATCGTGATCAGATCGGCAAGGTTCTCGGCGGTCACCGGCGGATCGCTTATCACCTTGCCCGAGTTATTGAGCTCGCGTGTGAGTTCACCGAGGATCCAGTTGGCCGCGAGTTTCGGATTCGAGCTTATCCGCGCCGTTGTCTCAAAGTATTCTGCTGTGTCGCGATCCGCGGTCAACTGTGCGGCATCGGCCATCGACACTTTATAGGTTGCGGTAAAACGCTCGCGCATCGCGTCGGGCATCTCGGGCATACTCGAGCTGACGGATGCGATGAACTCCTCGCTGACCTCTAAGGGCTGCAGATCCGGCTCGGGAAAATAGCGGTAATCATGAGCATCTTCCTTTGAGCGCATCACACGCGTAACATTGTTCTTCTCATCCCAAAGCCGCGTCTCTTGTCGAACGCCCTCGCCCGATTCGTGTGCCGCGACCTGGCGTTCGATCTCGTATTCGATCGCCTTTTGCATGAACCGCACTGAGTTGAGGTTCTTTAGCTCGACCTTATTGTTAAATGCCGTGTCGCCAACTTTACGAACGGAGACATTCGCTTCGCAGCGAAGGTTCCCTTTCTCCATATCCGCGTCGCTCGCGCCGACCCAGCGCAGAGCCCGGCGAACATGATTCACATAATCGAACGCCTGCCAGGATGAGCGAAAATCCGGAGCGGTTACGATCTCGCCGAGCGGCGTACCCGCGCGATTTAGGTCGATATAAGAATACTTGTCGGTTTCGGGCAAACCTTCGTGGACGTTCTTGCCGGCATCTTCCTCTAGGTGCATCCGCTGAATATTTATCGTCATCGGCTGCCAATCGGCCGGCCGGCCGTGCTCGTCACGCTCCGAGGTCATTATCGTCAACTTTCCGTTCGCCGAGAACGGCTTGTCATACTGCGATATCTGATAACCTTTAGGCAGATCAGGGTAGAAATAATTCTTTCGTGAGAAGATCGATACCGGCTGTATCTCAAGCCCAAGCGCAAGCGCTGCACGAGCGGCAAATTCGATCACTCTCTCATTAAGCACGGGTAACGCACCGGGAAGACCGAGGCACACCGGGCATGTATTCGAATTCGGCTCGCCGCCTGTCTCAACCTTGCAGCCGCAGAATATTTTCGTCGCGGTCGCAAGCTGCGTGTGTATCTCCATGCCGATGACGGCTTCCCAACCTTCTTTGATCATTTGTGTTGCGGTGTTGCGAACATCGGCATCGGCCTCGTTCGCGGTCCGGTAGGCCAAAATTGTCCGCCGGCAAAGTATCCGTCCTGCACGCGGCCTGTTCGCTGCCCGTAGAACTGATAGTAGCCGTTCGGATAATAGTAGTAATAATAAGGCTCGCCGCCGAAGTAGATCACTTCAGTACGGCTCGGCGCTGATCGTGTCGCCGCGGCCCGTAGTTCCTCGATCGCAAGGCGTTCGCGTGCCGCGCGTTCGGCTCGCAGCCTCGCGGCCGTTTCGCTCAGCTCCTTTGCCGCCCGCTCATTGCGGCGTGCAAGTTCGTCGGGCGACGGAAAGCCAAGTTTAGCGTAGTTCTCGCGAAGGTCACGCTCGGCAGCCAAACGCTTCTCGCGATATTGTGCAAGGTCATCGTTGGTAACGGTGCGCGCTTGTGCTAATGCCGCACCGATGCCTGCAACGATAATAAAGAAAAGAACGAACAACGGTTTCCGCATCATCGTCGTACACCTCTTGTGTAAATGATATCAGATACGGAAACCGTCGGCACGACAGTATTAGAACGCAAAAGCCATCCCGAGTCTGCCCGTTGCTTTCGGTGTACGGAAGCCATTCTCGTAATACGTCGTGTTAAAGACGTTCTCAACAGTGCCGTAAACCCGCAGGCTGAGATCCTCACGCCCAAGGCGGAAGGTGTAGCCCGCTGTCAGGTCGCCTTTGCGGTTGCCCTTAAAGCGATAAACATAGGTCGAGAATGTCGAGTTGCTGAATATCGGCGTAAGATAATCCGACGTGGCAAGCAGATCGAAGTTCACCCAAAAACGTCTGAAACGCTGTGTCGCAACAAGCGTGAATTGATGATCCGGCACACCGAGTGTGCTTAGGATACCGCTGCCGGTAACTTGCGGCACAAGCTGAACGCTGTCCGTAAATGTATATGACGCAAAGAGGTCGGTCGTCAGCGTCGGCTTGGCCTTTATGCTGAACTCACCGCCCTGCGAACGCCCGCCCTTTTGGTTCAAATAGCCGCCAAACGGCCGAACCGTAGTGCCGATATTCGGAACGACATTACCGTAGCCGATAATGTCTCGAAGCCGCGTCCAAAAATACGTTGCCGACAAGCGCACGCGGCCCCGCGAAATGTCTTGGTCGATGCCTGCGTCAACCGCGATGGTCTTTTCCGGCTTGAGAAAAGGATCGCCGAGTGCGATAAAGCTGTTGCCGGGATATGTGTTGAAGAACGCGCCAAAGCGCTCATAAAGCGAAGGCACACGGTAACCGTTTCCGATGTGGGCACGCAGTTTTGTTCCGCTTGCCGATATGTAATACGAAGCGGCTCCGTCCAGCGTAACGGCGCTCGGCGGATCGCTCAACGTAATACCGCTGTACGGTGCATTGCTAAGGCTGAAACGCGGCTGCATAAGGCTAAAGCTCTGGAATCGCACGCCGCCCGCAAGCTGCAGATTTCCGCCGAGCATGCCCGCAAGATGCTGAACATATACCGTGTTGCTCCGCTGTCCGGCATTTGTGGAGAAATCTTGCGTTCCGGCGGTCGTTCTGCCTTCATTGCCGAACGCCTCACGCTCGAATTCATAGCCCGCGGTCAGGGTATTCATTCTTGCAGGCGTCCATGTCAGGTGAACGTTCGCGGTATGCACACTGCCGTCGAACAGGCTAGTTTCGGTAACGCCGAACGGCTGGTATCCGGCACCGAGCGGGCCGTTGACGTTCTTCCGCTTTGTCGAAAGGCCTTGATAGTAACCGTGCAGCGTAAGCTTGCCGGTGATCACCTGATCGACGGCAAGTTGGCCGGCAAATGCTCGTGACGTTTGCCATTTGTCAGGATCGTCAACGTCAGGCGTAAAGTTGCCGCCCGCAGCGGCGTTTATTATCACGCTGTTCGCAGAGGGCATTACGCCAAGCGTATCAGGCTCGGAATTAAGCCGCACATTCGCATCTGAGAAGAATATACGTCCCGAAATAGCGGTCCTCGATGCGGGCGAAATATCTACGCGGGCTTGTGTGTTAACATTTGCCGCCCGGTCGTCGCCGTCAACGCCTTTTGCATAGACGGTGCGCGAGACGCCGGACGTAAATTCAAAACGCCCGTCGCGTGTGCCGTGCGAGAGATTGCCGCGAAAGCGCCCAAGGCCCATTCCGCCCGCCGCTCCGCTTATTTGGCCGTGCGTTCCCTGCCGTGCCTGCGGTGTCTGCAGATCGATAGTGCCGCCGATAGCATTCGTACCGTAAAGCGATGAACCGGAGCCGCGGAGTACCTCGATCCGAGAAACGCTCGTAAGCGTCAGATCGCTCAAAAATGGTGTAGCGTCGCCGTTTATGCCGGTAACATCGCGAAAGCGTATGCCGTCAAGAAGGACCGCCGTGTCGCCGTTCCGCAGGCCGCGCGTTTTTATGGCGGCGAGCCGGCCGAAGCCGCCCGATTGCGTAACGCGAAATCCCGGAATGCTTCGAAGCGAATCGATCAGCGTGAAGTCAGCACGTTCACGCATTTCGGAACCTGATATCACATCGACCGTCTTTGCCACACGCTCGACGGTCTGATTTTCGCCGACCGCGATGGTTACTGTTTCGTTTATAGGATCGATCCGGGCTAATGTGAGGTCAAGTTCACTGTTTTGACCGCCGGTCAGTATGATATTTTCTGCGGCTGCGGCAAGCTCGCGGCCGCTCTCCTTTGCTCTCGCCGTCAAGTTATATGCGCCTGCCTTCAGGCCGGTGAATTGATAATTTCCTGCCGGATCGCTTTCGGTTTCGGCAACGAATCGGCCATCTGATGCCTTTAACGTCAGCGTCGCCGCAACGCCCGTGCCTTTGTCAAGAACCCGTCCTCTCAATACCGCCGTCTGCTGAGCGGCCGCAGAGAGCGAAGCCAAAATGATCACAAATATGATCGCTAAGTTTTTCATTTTTCATCCTTTTCTGCCCACACGCAGAACGGTTCATAACCACGAAGAATGGGTCGAGTTCCCGACTGTTACGGTTGCGTGGGCAGTGCCGGATTTTCACGCGGCTTCCTCGAACACCATTTTTCAAATATCGGCAGCGGCTCATTGCCGCATGCCGCTTCAAAAAACGCTCGTAATACGAACGCTGTCATTTGCCGGATGTTGATCCAGCAGAACCTTTACGCCAAAGACGCTTTCGATATTTGCTTCGGTCAGCACCTCTTTCGGCTCTCCGTAGGCCGCAACGCGGCCTTCCTTTAACATCAGGGCCGTGTCTGAAAAGGCCGCCGCAAGATTAAGGTCGTGCGTTATCACGATCGCAGAGGAGCCTTGAGTGCTGCATCGCCTTCGAACAAGCCGGAACATCATCCCTTGATGTGCCATATCGAGATTTGCCGTCGGCTCATCCAGCAGCAGAATGCGAGCATCCGTTGCGAGAGCCCGTGCGAGGACGACGCGCTGCCGCTCGCCGCCCGAAAGCTCATTCATAAGCCTGAGCGCGTACTCCGACAAGCCGCAGTCCTCTAGGGCTTTCCATGCTGCCGAGATGTCAGTGTCAGTTTCCCAGCCGAAGGCACTCCCGTTCACAAAGCGGCCTGCGAGCACGAACTCGAGAACCGTTACAGGAAATCTCGTCTCCGCCTCCTGTGCCACGACCGCCATTTGCAAAGCGATCTCTCGCCGCGAGAGATCGGCCACCGGCCTGCCGCCGATCTCGATCGAGCCGCCTGCAAGCGGGATCGTGCCGTTCAAGGCCTTTATGAGCGTGGTCTTGCCCGCACCGTTCGGGCCTAAGAGCGCCATTGCGGTACCCTCGGCAAGTTCGAATGAGACGTCTGTCAGGACGCTGCGTTCAGCGTAGCTCACTTTCAAATGGTCAGCTTTCAGCATCTTCCTTCGTTCAACGCGTTATCGCTTTCTCAGCAAATAAATAAACAGCGGAGCTCCCGCAAGTGCGGTTATCGCTCCGACCGGCAGTTCCCTCGGAGCGATAGCGGTCCGCGCGATCGTATCAGCCGCCACCACAAAGATCGCTCCGCCGATGGCCGAGAACGGCACTACCATACGGTTATCGCTACCCACGCTCATTCTGATCAGATGCGGCACGATAAGGCCTACATAACCGACGCTGCCGCTTGCCGCGACCGCCGCACCGACAACGAGGCTTGCCGCCGAGAATACGAGCAGACGGACGCGGCCCGTTTCGACACCGAAGTCGGCCGCGTCGCGCTCGCCGATCATCATCAGGTTCAAAGCCCGCGCCTGCGAAAAGATGACCAGAGTGCCGATCGCGACCGCCCCAAAACTGAGATAAAAGCCCGTAAGCGTTGCCTGCGACAGGTCGCCGAGCAGCCAGAACGTAAAGCTTCTCAGTTTGGCAGCATCGAGAAGGGTCGTCAGCATAACGATCACCGACGACAGGAACGTCGTTACGATAACGCCCGAAAGCACCAAGCGTTCGACATTCATGCCGGCGCGTGTCCTCGCCATTTGATAAACAGCGATCGTCGCGATGCCCGCACCCGCGAACGCGAGAAGAGGCCGAGCAAGATCAAAATTGCTGAAAAAGACGAATGCCGCCATAGTACCCAACGCGGCACCGTTCGACACGCCGAGCAGATACGGTTCGGCAAGCGGGTTCCTTAGCAGCGACTGAAGCCCCGCACCGGCAACGGCAAGGCTGGCACCAACGCTTGCCCCAAGCAGGATACGCGGCAGGCGTATGTCAAAGAAGATCGATCTTTGCAGCGGTGTCAGGTCAAAGAGCGGCAGGCGTTCGGCGCCGAACATCGCAGCCGCTGCTAATACAACAGCGAGCATCAACAGCATCAAAGAGCCGATCATAAATGCGCGCTGCCTTGCGACACGCGGCCTTGCGGTGTTGTTCTGAACGGCGGCCTTATCCACTACAAATTGATCCCGTAGAGACGCCTTGCGATCTCCTCCAACGCTTCGGCGACACGCGGCCCCGGCCGGGCCAGTATGTCCGCATCGATCTTATAAACACGTCCGTTCTTTACCGCTGCAGAGTTTTTGAAGGCCTCATTCGGTTCGGTATTATCATCAGAATCCGAAAGGATGATCGCGTCAGGGTCGAGCGTGGCGGCGGCCTCTTTACTTATCTTCGGATATGCGGTATCGACATCCTCTGTTACCGATTCCGCATTCGCGTAAGGCAGCACGCTCGTCAGGAATGACGTACGTCCGATGGTGAACAGCGGCTCTTTTGAGATCTGCACAAAGACACGCGTCTTCGTATGCTCAAGCGTCATTTTTCGGACACGAAACAATCTGTCTTTGAGATTTTTTACGGAGATCGCAGCGGCTTCTTCAGTGCCGAAGATGGCGCCGAGCTGCTCCATATCGCGCAGTATCCCGACAATATCACTCGGGTCGGTCACATAAACGGCAATGCCGTTGTCACCCAGCGTTCTTGTAAATCCTTCGAGCTGCGACGCGGTAGAGACGAGCACGACATCCGGCTTTAAGGCGATGATGCGCTCGAGGTTCGGGTTTACGGTATCGCCGACCTTTTCAACGTATTTTGCTTGTTCGGGATAGTTGCAGTATGTCGTATCACCGACGAGGCGGTCGCCCGCACCTACGGCATAGACCATCTCGGTAGCACTCGGCGCGAGCGAAACAACGCGAGCGACCGGCATCGGCAGGCTCACTTCACGCTTCAGATCATCAACGACCTTCTGCACAGGCCTCTCATTCCGCTTAGGCGCGGAACCGCACGCGGCGACGAACAGCGCCGCAGCGACAGTGAACCAAAAGAGCCTGGTACGGAAGATCATATTGCCCTCAAATGCAAAAAATGCCTTGCTTTTTCCTGCGTCTCATCGACAAGGAAAAACAAGGCATTTATTCAACCAATGACCTGTTCGCCCTGCGATGTCTTAACGCGAAACATCGAACAGCGGCATTCGGCAAAGTGCGAATAACGGGCAACCTGACTTTGCGGCATATCAGCCGCATTCACAGTGACGCGATCGTGCGGGATTCTCACCCGCTTCCCCCTTTTTGACCCGACGCCGAGAATGGACGCCGGCCGCAAGTGCCAATTTCAAAAGACCAAACTACGGATTATTGCTTTAATACTCCGCTAAGTCAATTCCGCCGTTTCAGGCAACTTTTACCTTGCTCCCGGAACCGAAACGAATATAATCACTCTATCTGTCGAGGCACCGCAGAAGATCGCCCATGAAGAATACCATTCGCGCATCCGCATTTTGCATCGCACTGCTAACGTGCCTTTCGGCATTCCTCTGGCACACATCAGCCGCGAAAGAAGACCCGATCGAGAAACTGCTGATGCTGCCGGCACCGCCGCGTCCGAATCCGCTTGTGAAGCCGTACCGATCGCGTGATAAAGACTTTTACAACCCGAACAAGCCGCCGAGAGATGATGCTCCCGCTGATGAGCTGATTGACTATTGGATACAGCAGGCTTCCCTTGCAGGCTCCTTGCGATACACGCCGGAGCCGTCGGCTAAAACGCTTGCTCGGCTAAAGAAAGAGATAGAGGACGACCCTTCCAAACTTGCCAACCTTGTAAAGCTTTTCGGCAGTGAAAAGGACGGCTACGAATTCGTAAAGTCCGTTTACGACAACCAAGGCGAGAACGGCTCGATAGGCGAGGACGATCGCAGCCGGATACGCGAATGGCTTACCAACAACAGTCCGTACTATTCCGATGAACTGCGTTCTGCGGCAGAACAGGTATCCGACGTCAATGAATACGTCTCGAATCAAGAAGAACTGCTTGCACTAACACGCTACGACTTCAACAAGGCTCGGCCGATAATCGACCGCTTGATGTCCGGCGGCGGCACTTCGACAAGGGCCCTTGCACTGTGGGCTCTCTATCGGCACGCCCTCGACACCGATTCGCTCGGCGATATTGAACGCTATCGCGACGAACTCAAAGCCATGGTCGAGAACAAAGATCTGCCCGACGGTATGCGCGATCTTGCAATGGACGCGCTCGTGCATGAGAAGGATTTTCCGGGCCGCGACGACTGGTATTACGGTTTAATGTCAGACGAGACGCTTGTAAAGATGCAGCGCTTTACGGGCCTTACGACGCTTATCCGCATCTCACCTGATGAGAAGTATGCCGATAAGATGATCGATCTGCTAAAAAGCAGCGACCGAAACGTCCGCGGAGCGGCGGTCAGAAACCTTACCGAAAAGCTAGATTCGAATAACCCCGACATCCTTAGGGCACTGCTGCCGTGGCTCGAAGACAAGAATTGGGCGGTCGATAACGGCAATGTCCGACGCACGATCGTACAGAAACTTAGCGAGATCGAGATGCCGGAAGCCGTTCCGAGCCTCATTGCCCTGCTTGACGAACGCAGTCCCGATGTGCCGAAACGTCCGGGTATGAATACTGCGGCCAATTCGGTAGTACCCGCAGCAAAACTGCCGGCCAACATGGCCGCAAATGCGGTTTCTGCTGCTAATGCTGCGGTTGCTAACGCTCTTGCCGCTGTTAATGCAGCAGTAGCGGATTTTGCGGCATCCGATGAACCATATCCTCTTCGCAACTCGGCACTCGACGCCCTGATCAAACAAAAGGATCCGCGTGCCGCAGGGCCTCTCAGACGGCTGCTTGGACAGACGGAAGAGCCTTACGCTCAACGAAAACTTGTACAAGCACTATTCGCCAGCGGCGGCTTTACGACACTTGAGCAGATGGACGCTATTGAGGCTGCCGTTACGGCCGAGCTTGCCGGCAGTAACGTTATGGCTCTCTCCTACACCTCCGGGTATTCGGATAATACTAATACCGCCACAGCCAGGATTCCGAAGGGCGAATTCATACGGGCAAATCTGTTCGTCGCACTAACAGGTGAGGATAGGGTCACTGATGAACTCGCGTCGGCTCTTGTCAGCCGGATCGCCAACCTTGATAAACGTGATCCCGCGCGGGCGCAGATCTATCGTCGAATGATACTTCGCTGGCAAAATGCTCCGATAGACTCACTTTTGCTGCTTGATATCCGCACCGGACGCGCCGATGCGGCAGGTATTCTTCGATCGCTCGCGCGGGCAAAGGCACTGCGTGAGACCCATGGCCCCGAGATCGCGGCACTATCTGAAGGAGTTCCTTCTGCTCAAGGGCTGGCAGCGTGCTTTGTGAATGAGCCATACGGCTATGCCGCGGCTGTCGAAAATACGGAACCGCGTGCCCGCGAGGCTCTTTATGCCTGTGCGCGGCTCATACGAGCGGAACTTCCGATCGCAAAGGCCGCGATTGATCTGAACTCACCCGACAAACGGCTTTCGATCGCTGCCGAGCGGTATCTGATCAGCGAAGACTCGCCCGAAGCACAACGGCTTGTCCGCGCAAAGCACCCGAATGAGGCGTTCATCACAGGCTCTTGGAATTGGTTTTTTGTTGACGGATACGTCGGCGCCGACAACGAGCTCCTCGCAAACCTCTTTTTTGACGGCATTAACGAGGGTAGTGTGTACTTGGAATCCCCGGAGCCAGACACCTATATCCGCACACGCGAAAAGCAGCTTCGGGAAGAAGTGCTGAAGACACCCGACCTTAACGGTGTTTACTGGTTTGACGACGCTTATATTCGGCTTTACAAGGATCGGGTCGTTTTCAGTTGGGATGAAGATGAAAGCCGTTACCGCGAGCGCGTGCTGGAACGGCACGAATTTGACGAATTTGCCGCCTTCCTCGCTGACAACGACGTTGATTCGATGCCGCCGTATATCGACTGCGACGGGCCGTATTGCCTTAAGGCCGAATTGTTGATGCTCGGCAAGAACGGCGGCCGCCGTATATGGGGCGGCGGATATATGAACTCACAGTTCTTTAAGGGGCTGATCGAACGAATTAAGCGAATGAAAGCCGCACCGGCCGATGTAAAATATGCCCTCGCACGCGAGGTGCCGGGCCTTGAGGTCATTTCGGCAAGCGACCAGTTTTATGTTGATACCGTATGGAAGAGCGACAGCGGCATAATTGCTTCCGCGATCGACCGCTCTGTCCGCACGAGAGTTGCCGATGAGATCCGCAAACAAGTTACCGGAAGCGGCGAAGACCGCCCTGCGGATGATGCGGATGTCCGTCTTGCAAAACGCGACAAGCTGAAGAGCGAGCGTCGATACGAGGGCCGGTCATGGAAAACGGTGACGGACAAAGGCCTCGGCGCCGACGTGGCCCAACCGGCGGGTTTTGACCAGATGCCAGTCAGCGGCGGCTTCAGCGTTGCCGGTGGGGAGAGCAGTTGGAAGGCGCGGATCGGCGGTGTTGAATATCGAGGCTCAAATGACGGTATCGTTAAATGGTCGAACGGCAGATCGTCAAAATTGACCGGCGGCAGCTACACAAATCTCGTTTTGTCAGGAAACGGACGCTGGCTTCTTGCCGGCCGGCTCGAAGACAGTTACATCAGCTCGATCTCGCGTATCGACACTGCCACCGGCAAGGTGTATCCGGTCGCCATGGACATCACGTACGGATACCTTCAGCCGGATGCTTACATACCGAGTTTAGGCAAGATCCTCGTTTCGACACGTGTCGGTTCTTATGAATGGGAGATCGGCGAGCCGGACGAGGATGATGCGGCCTTCGGACGAGAGGAGTTCGACCCCGATGCAATGAGACTCGTCGATCCCGCGACGGGCGCGGTATTTCCCGCCAAAGGTGAGTTCAGGCCGCTTGCACAACAGACCTTCCGCCCGCTGCAGGCCGCAGGCCGCCCGAATGAATTTTGGGCGGCGATCACCGATCCGGAAAGCGGCGCGACAGACGTCGGCATATACGAAACCAAGTTCTTCACCTTCAGGAGCGTAAAACGCCTGCCGAAGATAGTCTTCAGCAGCATGGCGATGTACGTTGACGAACCGGCGAACAAGATCTATTTTGCGTACCGCGGACATCTGCTCGCAGTGCCTCTGAAATAGCCTTGCGCGGTTTGCGCGCCGCATACGCTTTGTAGTTTAATGATTGTTTGCCCGTTTTGGGCGGATTTTCGGCCGAAAGGAGGTGAGAAAGTAAATGGCATATATATCAGTTAACGCAAACGAATCGATCGAGTCGGCACTGCGCCGCTTTAAGCGTAAGGTGATCAGTGAGGAGATCATTAAGGATCTTAAGAAACATTCTCATTACATCCCGCCCGGCCAGAAAGCAAAACTCAAGTCGGCGAACGCACGCAAGCGTAACCGGCGGCGCTTCCGTCAGCAGCGTCCCGCAAATGCGGCACCGCGCACGACCGCACCGGCGGCACAATGAACATTACGTTTCAATTTTGAGTACAATGAAAAGGTGAACAACGGCAACGTCGCTCACCTTTTTTTCACTTTTTAGATGTCCAGGCCAAGGATCCTTATAACAAATGACGACGGCATCCACTCGGAAGGTATTGCCGCCCTTGAAAGCGCACTGTCGCTCGTCGGCGACGTCTATGTCGTTGCTCCGGAATCCGAGATGAGCGGAGCCTCGCACAGCCTTACGCTCGCCCGCCCGCTGCGAATCCGTAAGATAGACGATCATCATTGGACGGTTGACGGGACGCCGACGGACTGTGTAACGATCGCACTCAACCACATCTTCGGCGACGGTTTTCGGCCGCACATCTGCTGCTCGGGCATCAATCACGGGGCGAATCTCGGCGACGATGCGACATATTCCGGCACCGTGGCAGGTGCGATGGAGGCGACGATCCTCGGCGTGCCGGGCCTCGCATTCAGCCTTGTCGAGCATCGCGACCCGGACTTTGGCGAATCAGCCCGCGTCGCCGCCGAATTGACGCGCAAGGTGCTTATTGAGGGACTTCCGACAGCGACACTGCTCAACATAAACGTGCCGAAAGGCGTCCCGACCGGCATTCGTGTTACGACGCAGGGTTTTAAGACCGCACGGCCTGTCATCACCGAACACGTAGATCCGCGCGGCAAGTTCTATTATTGGATCGGCGAGGTCCGCGAGGGTTTCCGCGCCGAGGGCGGCACCGACTTTGAAGCCATCGCCGATGGCTACGTCTCGGTAACACCGATGCGCAGCGACCTGACGAACCACCGCGCTCTCGACGCACTTTCCGACTGGAACACATGACCGCAGTAACGCCGCAAAAGAATGCCTCCGACGGCTATGAAATGCTTCGCCACGCAATGATCGATACGCTGCGAAGCAAATACGGCATCGCAGATGAGAAAGTGCTCGGCGTAATGGGCGATCTCGGCCGGCATCTTTTTGTTCCCGAAGCGCTCCGTTCACAGGCATACAGAGATAATGCACTTCCGATCGCCGGCGGCCAGACGATCTCGCAGCCTTTCATCGTTGCCAAAATGACCTCGCTGCTCGAGCTGACCGGCAGCGAAAAGGTGCTTGAGATCGGAGCGGGCACGGGCTATCAAACGGCGATCTTGGCGACCCTTGCCCGCCGCGTATTCGCTGTCGAACGCATCGCATCGCTCGCCGCAGACGCCGAACAGCGGCTCAGATCGCTGGGATTCACGAACGTTACGATCAAAGCCGCTGACGGCACGAACGGTTGGGATGCATATCAGCCGTATGATGCGATACTTGTGGCGGCAGGCGGCCCATCGGTTCCCGCCCCGCTGGTCGCACAGCTGAAGGTCGGCGGCAGGCTTGTCGTGCCGGTCGGACGCGAGCAAAGGTCGCAATTCTTGATACGCGTTACGCGCACCGCCAACGGCAGCGTCGAAGAGAATTTCGGCCCGTGTTCATTTGTTCCGCTCATCGGCGAGCACGGCTGGTAGCGGTTTTTTATTATGGATCTTCTGCATCAGATCAGGGAGTTTTTGAACCCGGCACATTTGATCAATTACCTCCTTGATCTCATGGGCATCTACGTCTATTTCGGCCTTTTCTTCATCGTCTTTGCCGAAACCGGGCTTGCCGTCGGCTTTTTCCTTCCGGGCGACAGCCTGCTCGTCGTCGCCGGACTGATGGCACGAACACTGCCCGACAAACTGAATGTGATACTCATCCTGCTGGCGTTCTTTGCCGGATCAGTGATCGGGGACAACACGGGTTATTGGACAGGCCGCTGGATGGGCAAACGACTGTTCAGCCGGGAAGATTCGTTCATATTCAAGCCGAGCAGAGTGCAGAAGGCGCATTCGTTCTTTGAAAAATACGGCGTCAAGACCGTCGTGCTGGCGCGCTTTGTGCCGATCGTGCGGACATTTGCACCGCTCGTCGTGGGTGCATCCGAAATGCCGTATTCGCGTTTTCTGCCGTTCAGCATTTTGGGCGGTGCTCTCTGGATATCAAGCATGGTGCTTGCAGGCTACTTCCTCGGCGGCGTGGTCGAACGAGCACTCGGCATCAAGCTCGATGAGCATATCGAAAAGGTCGTTATCGTCGTGATCTTCCTGTCGCTGCTGCCGCCGATCATCGAGTTTCTCAAGCACAAGTTCGGGCGTTCGGGCAAGGATGTCAGCAGTGCGGCAAAGGTCGCTGAGGACGAACACGGTGCGTCATAAGCCGCATACCTTTGCCGCTGCATACTGATACTAGACAAATCAGGGGAACGAAATTACACTTTTTTGTTTGTGAACCGCGCCGATGCGCGGTGATTACAGTTAATATTTATGGCTATTTCAGCAAATGACATCAGAAAAGGAATGGTGATCCTCCACGAAGGAGCACCGGTCAAGGTGATGGAGTTTCACCATCACACGCCCGGCAACCTGCGGGCGATGGTACAGGCCCGCCTTCGTAATCTGCTCACGGGCAACTCGTTCGAATACCGCTTCCGTTCAAATGACACACTCGAAAAGATCACACTCGAACAACATAAGATGGATTACCTCTACTCGGACGGTTCACATCATCATTTTATGAACAACGAGACGTACGAGCAGGTGGCGTTGACGGAGGATGAACTTGGCGACTCGGCACAGTGGCTGATGCCGGGCCTGACCATCGAGGTCGAATTCTATAATGGTTCGCCCATTGGCGTAACGCTGCCTGCATCTATGGAACTAACGGTGGTTACGACCGAACCGGTACTCAAAGGTGCGACCGCGTCGAACTCGAATAAACCGGCAACGCTTGAGAACGGTGTTACGCTGCAAGTGCCGCCGTTCATCGTTGAGGGCGAAAAAATACGCGTAAATCCTGCGGAATCCCGCTACATGGAACGCGTGAAGTAACCCTGCCGGACAGACTTCGCCTCAAAGACGACTTGCCGAGACACCTATCGGAATTTTTGGCTTTCTGCGACTATATGTAACTGTCCGATATGTTCGTTCTCTACAGCCTAATTTACACGCTGGCATTCATGCTGATGTCGCCGCGTTTCTTCTACGACGTGATCGTCGGCGGTAAATATGCGGCGGGCTTTAGGCAGAGGCTCGGTTTTCTTCCGGAATTCAAGCACGATCAGCGGCCTGTCGTTTGGATCCACTGCGTATCGGTCGGCGAGGCGAACGCCGCAAGGCCGCTCATTGACGCATTCAAACGCGAATTTCCGCTCCACAGGCTGATCATCTCGACGATAACGAGAACCGGACAAAAACACGTTCGCGAGATATTCAGGCATCAGGCAGATACTTTCTTCTACTTTCCTTTCGATTGGCGCTTCAGCGTTCGGCGTTCCCTCGAACACTTCGAGCCGAAGGCCGTTATCCTTCTTGAAACCGAACTTTGGCCGAACTTTATCCGCGAAGCAAATCATAAGAAAGCGTGTATCTGCCTCGCGAACGGTCGAATGTCCGCACGTTCGTACAAGCGATACGGATATTTCAAGAAGTCCATAAAACGCATTCTCGGATACTTTGACCTTGCCGCCATGCAGTCAAATGCCGATGCAAAACGGGTAATGGCACTCGGCCTGCGTGCAAGCAAGGTGCGTGTGAGCGGCAACCTCAAATTCGACCATGGAGTTACGGCCGATGAGAACGCGCTGACCGAGGAATTCCGCACACGCTTCGGCATATCGGCAGATGCGCCGCTCATTCTCGCCGCCAGCACACACGAACCGGAGGAAAAGTGGATCCTCGACGCATTCAAGGCCGTGTGGAAGTCGCAGCATGTAAAGCTGCCGCGGCTGATGCTCGTGCCGCGCCATCCCGAACGCTTTGAGGCGGTAACTGAGCTTCTGAGAACGACCGGCTTTTCATTTGTCCGCCGCAGTGAGGCCGCTTCTGCACGCGATAAGACCGCTGAGATCATCCTGCTGGACAGCATCGGCGAACTTCGTGCCGCATATCCGCTCGCTGAGATCGTCTTCGTCGGCGGAAGCCTGATCAAGCACGGCGGCCAAAGCATCTTCGAGCCCGCCGCGTACGGCAAGGCGATCGTTACCGGCCCTTACACCTCCAATTTCGCCGCCGCCGTCGAAGAGTTTTTGTCGAAGGACGCACTTGTTCAGCTTCCGAGGATAAAAGGCGAGCCTGTCGATGAGCTCGCTGATGTGTTCGCAGCGCTCCTAAGCGATCAAGGCCGTCGTATGATGCTCGGTTCCAACGCCCTCACTACAATGAACACGAACCGCGGCGCTTCAGAACGCACACTCGAGTACCTTGCACCTTTCCTCGGCAAGCCTCCGGCGCAATGATCTATATCTTCGGCGTATTCGCTGCTATTCAAATTTGGTTCAGCTTCGTATCGCTGAAAAGCGGCCTCGCGTTTTACGGCTTTGTGCAAAAGGAGTTAGCATCCACGCTGTCGGATCTCACTTGCAAAGTATCGCTTTTCATACCGTGCAAGGGTGTCGATCAGGGCCTGCGTGAAAACCTGCAAGCCCTTTTCGATCAGCAATATGCGGACTACGAGATCATTTTTGCCGTTGATGATGAGGCCGATCCGGCCGTTGCTGCCATTCGCTCGCTTATCGAGCAGAACGCAACACCCGCGAAGCTCGTGATCGCCGAGAAAGCATTGATCTCAGGACAGAAGGTTGAGAACTTGCGTAAAGCCGTCCTGTACGCCGACCCTCTTTCAAAGGTGTTCGTCTTTACAGACTCGGACACACGGCCGGAGCGTGAATGGCTTGCCCGCATAGTCGCACCGCTCGAACGCGAAGGCATCGGCGGGGCCTCGGGCTACCGCTGGTTTATCGCACCAAAACCAACCTTTGCTTCAGAACTGCAAAGCGTCTGGAATGCGTCCATTGCGACCACACAAGGTGCCGATCCAAGAAAGAATTTCTGCTGGGGCGGCTCAATGGCTGTCAGCCGTGATACTTTCGAGCGGCTTGCCATACGAGATAAATGGCAAGGCACTGTCTCGGACGACCTTGTGATCACACGTTCGCTTCTTGCGGCAGGGCTTGGTATCGCCTTTGTTCCGCAGGCACTTGTCGTATCGTTCGAGAACCGTACGTTGAGTGAAATGCTCGAATTCACGACACGGCAGATCAAAGTTACGCGGGCATATACACCGCACTATTGGCTGATCTCGTTGCTCGGGAGCGGGCTTTTCCTTGCGGTTATGGCAGCGTCGATATATTGGCTGTTCGCCGGAAGCCGTACGGCAGCGGTCGCCGGTGCCGCAACCCTCGCGCTCGTATCTGCCCTGAGCGCGGCAAAATCGTATATTCGTTTGAAGGCGATCCGGCTCGCTCTGCCCGAATGGGATGAACGGCTGCGGCGACAGATCGGGACGCATATAACCCTTTTCCTTGTTACGCCCTTGCTCTTTTTCTATAACGGCTTGGCAGCGCTGTTCTCGCGGCGGATAACGTGGCGCGGCATAACGTATGTATTGAAATCGCCGACCGAAACTGTCATTATACGTCCGGATGTCGGAGATCGAACCTGAACAATCTCAACCCGCCGAAGAGCAGATCGAGCAGCCGCCGTATCATTGGCCTGCTCCGCCGCCGCAGGCTCATACACTCGAACCCTTGAATTTATACGAGCCTCGCCCCGAACCGCAGCATACAACGTATGCGCCATTCGAACCGGAGCCTGTTGAAGAGACCGTCAGGCGGGCAGGGCTTGCGTATTCGATCGGCATCGCCTTTGTCGTTTCGGTCGCATTCTGCCTGTTTTTGGGCTGGATAGCCGACCTGCTGCTCGGTACAAAACCGTGGGGCCTCGTGGGCGGCATCGTCCTTGGGTCGATCATCGGCTTTATCCAAGTTTTCCGCATCTCGGCTCAGATCTTCGGCCCCTCGCCAAAGCGCCCGGAAATAAGGCCCTTGCTGGGTGGCGACGAAACTGACACGAACGGCTCTACGCTTTGAGTTTTTGGACAAATACGGGTAAACTTTAGGTTTCGCAATGGGCGAGACGAGCGAACCTTTGACAACCGGAATGGGCAGCGTCCGTGAGATGTCTCACAAAAGGATATTGCTGCTTATGACAGGTATTTCCGCAGCCGTAATGATCGCCGGATTTGCGGCCGCGGGGCCGAAGTTCGGCGCCGGCGTGATCATCGGGGCGATACTTGCCTTTGTGAACTACTTCTGGCAGCGGAATACCACGCGGGCGATCATCGAACTGGCGGTAAGCGGCGGCGAGAAGCCGGCCTTGCCCGCAGCCCGCTACATTATCCGTTACCTGATGCTCGGCGCAGTGCTTTGGTTCTTTTACGCCACTTCGGCAGTTTCGGTAGCGGCGGTCATATTGGGGTTGGCGACGTTCGCTTTTGCGATAGTTTTAGAAGGTTTGATCGGAATATTTTCAAGGCCTGAAAGGCACGAGTCTTAAGAAATGCTTCTTTTTTCAGAAGGCGGTGAGCATCAGCCGCTCATCGTCGAATTTCTAAATACCTATTTTGGCAAGCCGGTACACGATTTTCAGGTAGCGTACACGGAGCCGCTCTGGAACAAATACCTTTTCTCGCATTTTGATACGACGGCGGCAAAGGCATTCGGCCCGTACACGGTCGAGAATGCGATCCCTTGGTACACGGTAATGTTCGTGATCGCGTGCCTGCTCACGGTTGCCATCGTTTGGCTGCTCAAGGGCAAGCTGAGCCAGGACGACCCTGGAAAAGGACAGTTGACGCTTGAGGCGACCATTCTGGCGATACGCGACCTGATAGGTTCGGTCATCGGCGATCATGGCGCACGTCATTTTCCGGTTGTTGCGACATTTGCGATCTTGATCCTCGTTGCTAACCTGATGGGCCAGTTCCCGCTCTTTATGTCGCCTACGGCGTCCGTGAACGTTACTTACGCGCTGGGCGTCTCATCATTCGTTTACTACAACTACATAGGCATTTCGGAGAACGGCCTTTTCGGCCATCTTAAGCACTTTGCGGGTCCGCGTTTGCCGCTGTTGATGGTTCCGGTAACGATACTCATCTTTATGATCGAGATCATTTCGAACTCGATCCGCCCGTTCACGCTCGGCGTTCGGCTGTTCGCGAATATGTTCTCGGATGAGCAAGTTTTCGTACAGATCACCAATCTCGCGCCGCCGTTCACGCACTTCGTAGTGCCGCTTGCATTGACGGTGCTTGGCGTTTTCGTGGCATTTGTACAGGCGTTCGTATTTACGCTTCTTTCAATGATCTACATCGGCGAGGTCTCGCACGGCCCGCACGATGAGCATGGCCATGCGGAGCCGATCGGAGATTCGGCCGCATCTCATGCGTAAAACAAGTTTCAGGCGCGGGCCTTTGGGCCTTGCAGGTTTGAAAATCAGGGAATAACAGGGCGCGTGTCTCGGAATATGCGTTTTATAGCACATATGCCCGCACGCAACAGGCGACGTGGACTCTATGACGAGTATAAAATCCACGGAATACCGGAAGCGAGGCGAACTCATACCCGCAAGCATACTCGAGTATTTCGCCCTTATGTTCTCGAAATTAGATTAGACAGGAGATAAGAAATGAAAAATATCAAGTATGTTTTGTTTGTAACGCTTGCCCTCGCTTTGATGGGCGTCAGTGCAATGGCACAGGGCGGAGCAGCAGCCTATAACGAGTCGTATGTCGCCGGTTACAAGGCACTCGGCGCAGGCATCGGCTTCGGAATGGCTGCCGGCATGGCTGCACTCGCACAGGGCCTCGTCGGTTCGCGAGCTGCTGAAGGTGCCGCACGCAACCCCGGAGCTGCCGGCTCTGTGCAGACGCTTATGATCATCGCGCTCGCACTTATCGAGTCGCTGGTGCTCTTCGCACTGCTCATCGTGTTCGTCAAACTCTAATTGACGCAACATCTTACGGCCCGCACGCCGGCCCGATAGATCTGTTCTGACCGAGCTTTTCTTTCAGGCTTACGTGCGGGCTCGTGTATCTGATATTCTTTGTTTGCAACTTGAACGCCGAAAATGCGTTCTAATTTTGAGATGAGCGGTGAATTCACAGGCAGGCTGATCGCGGATAAATATCGTGTCGATAAGCTCTTACGCGAGAGTGATACGGGCGATATCTACCTCGGCAAACACGATGTTACGGGTTCCGATATCCTTATCCGCATTCTCCCGACAGCTCTTTCGATAGACCAGCGGTGGGCGAAGCGCTTTCTTGACGAAGCGCGAACTGCCGCGTCGCTCGACCATCCGAATATTCTTAAAACTATCGATTTCGGAACGGATTCACGGGGTGTCGTGTACGCCATTCACGAACCTGTCTCCGGCACCACACTCGCTGACATTCTGCGCGATATGCCGCAGATCAGTGAGGAGCGAGCTTTGAACATTGCTCTTCAAACAGCAGCGGCTCTCTTCGCTGCGAGCGAAAAACGTCTGATCCACGGGTCGCTTTCACCCGGCAACATCTTTATCGACGGCGAAAGTGCGGCAAACTCCGTTAAGGTTTTGGGCTTTGGCAGCAATGCACAAGAACCGCCCCGCGATGCCGATCCGCGTTACCTTGCACCGGAGCAGAACGCAGAGTTTTCGGTAACAGATGCACGAAGCGATGTATATGCCGTGGGAGCGGTCATTTACGCGATGCTGACAGGCAAGCCGCCTTTTGACGGCAACTCGCGTCCGGACGTTCTCGCACAACAGGCTGTGCCGCCTATACCGCTTGAAACGATCCGGCCCGACCTGCACAGGGCGCTCAGCCCGATCGTAATGACCGCTCTGGCAAAAGAGCCGGACGAGCGCTATCGATCGATCGAGGCACTTGCCGAGGACCTCGGCCGAGTGCGCAGCGAGGCAATTATCGCGGATGGAGCCGTGAAACCCGCCGCCGCCGCAGGACACAGCGTGTGGGTAACCGCGGCACTTGTACTAGCGGGGATCGGCCTTATCGGTGGGGCATTGATCTATTTCACCTCGGGCAAGAAGACCGATCCGACGACGATGGCAATGGCGACCGACCCGAACAGTATGCCGGTGCAGCCGATCGGCCCCGCCACCGGAGCGCAGGAAGAAAGCCTTACGAAGATGGTCGGCGATTCGGACGCGTCGATCATGGACCCGGCGATGGGCACGCCTCCGGGCACGATCCCGGGCGGTGACGGTTATAATCCTTGGGCAAACGGAGGCGCTCCTCCGGTCGGAGCACCGCCGCAAGGTTCGGTATTGCCTCCGCAAGCAATCGCTCCGCCGGGACAGACCGTTACTATCGACCCGAACGGCGGCAGTGTCTTTATGCCGAATGAAGGCGGCATAATTTTAGTGCCGATACCCGCAGGCGAGCCGAAACCGACGCCATCGCCAAAAACACCGAATGCGAATACGGCCGTCCAGCCGACGCCTGCTGCGGCAGCAACACCCAAGCCGCTTGCAACACCGCCGCCAAAGGCTCCAAGGGCCGCAAAGAAGCAGGCGCCTGACGAAGCTGTGACAACCAACGGGCCGCAGGAACCGTGACCTCGTTCGTGCTCACGCGAATAGGTCGTAGAGTGTCTTTAGAGCAAGCAGAAAAACGGTTGAGAGAAAGATGCGCCGCAGCCAAAGTTCACCCATCTTTGTCGCCGCATGCGCACCGATATATCCGCCGACGAACATCGTAACGCCAAGTATAAGTCCCAATTTCAGATCGATCAGGCCTTCCCACCAGAAAACCGCCGATGCCATCGCTGATGAGACCACATTGATCAATTTTGTAGAGGCGATCGCTTCGGAGAATGTCATCCCGAAGAACGCTACAAGGACAGCGGTGAGGATCGTTACATAGCCGCCGCTGAAAAGGCCACCGTAAACGCCGAGCAGAAAGGTCAGGACGTACGTTACGGCCGCCATCCCGGCGCTCACCGCGCTTTTTTCTTCAAGCCCCGAATTTCTGTGTAAGAGAATGAACAGAGCGACCGCGATCATCGCGACCGAGACGATCAGCTTCATGCTCTGATCGGTAATGAGGCCGACAAGAGCAGCACCGATCGCAGAACTGACGAGCGTGATCACGAGCAGCGGAGATGTACGCCGGATATCGAGGCCGCCGCTGCGCAGGAACGGAATTGTGCCGCCGGCCGCCATAAAGACCAAGGCGAACATATTCGTTGCGACAGCCTCACGGGCAGGCACACCGAACTGGAACATCGCCGGAACCGCAATGAGCGAATTGCTGCCCGTAACGACGCCGATGATGCTCGTAAGCAGAAAGATGATGATGAGTGCGACAAGTGCGCCGTAAGACATTTATCGCTTCTCCGTTCGCAGCGTAGTGCCGGCCGCTATTGATTGCGGATCGGGATGTTGTGCGTCTTGATCTTTGAGTTCAGCGTGGTCGCGTTCAGCCCGAGCAAACGCGCCGCACGCGATTGATGGCCGCCGGTTTGGTCGAGTGCGCGGCGTATCAGATCGACCTCGAACCGCTTTACCTCGTCATAAAAGTTAATGCCGCGCGAGATATCGAGATGTGTCGATGTTCCCTCGGTACTTCTCAGCATCTCAAAGGCAAGTTCGGGGTCGCGCACCTCAGGCCGCAGGCAATCGACCGTGATCTCATCATTAGGGGCGATGACAACGGCGCGTTCGATGATATTTTCAAGCTCGCGAACGTTGCCCGGATAGCTGTACGCCTCGAGAAGTGAAAGCACCTCAGCCGAGACATTCTCCGATATCTGCCGACCGTTCTCCTCGTTATACTTTCTGATAAAATGCTGCATCAGCGGCAATATATCCTCGCGGCGGTCACGAAGGCTCGGCAGCTCGATCGGCACCACGGACAGCCGGAAATAAAGGTCTTCGCGGAACTGCCCGTTCCGCACAGCCTCTTTCAGATCGACGTTGGTCGCCGCGATTATCCTGACATCGACCTTTGTCGGGCTTGTTTCGCCGAGCGGCGTGAATTCGCGCTCTTGGATCACGCGAAGCAGGCGAACCTGAAGCTCCGGTCTGAGGTCGCCTATTTCATCAAGAAATATCGAACCGCTGTCGGCAACCTCGAATAGGCCTTTCTTTGCGGCGACCGCTCCCGTAAATGCTCCTTTTGCGTGGCCGAAGAGTTCGCTTTCGAGCAGTTCCGACGGTATATTCGAGCAGTTAACGACGACGAACGGATCTTCCGACCGCGGGCTTGCCTCGTGGATCGCCTTTGCGACAAGTTCCTTTCCCGTGCCGCTTTCGCCTGAAATGAGAACGGTCGATCGCGCAGGGGCAACGCGCTCTACTAGGCGAAACACGTCCTCCATAACATTCGATCTGCCGATAAAATCATCGCGCTTGACAGACTTTGCCATCGCTTGACGGAGTACGCGGCGCTCTTCGTCCTTTTTGCGGTTCTTAATGCCGCGGGCAACGAGCGAAAGTATCTGTTCATTCTGAAAAGGCTTGCGGATAACACCCGCCGCACCCTTTTCCCACGCCGAGATCGCCGTATCGAACGTCGCATAGGCCGTTATCATCAGGACGACGGCCTCTTCGTCTAGCTTTATAAGCTCATCAAGCGCGGTCAAGCCGCCCATTCCCGGCATTGACACATCCATCAACACCAGATCGTAGGGCCGCTGCGAATACATTTCGACAGCTTCTTCGCCGGTCTTTGCGAGATCGACACGATAACCCGCGCCCGAGAGAATGGTCTCGAGCACATCGCGCATTATCTCTTCGTCGTCGCAAACAAGTATCGGGCCACGCTTTGCCATAATAAATACTAGATGATATCGCAATCGCAAAAACCCTCAAAGAGGGCTTATGTTGTTCACTGTTTGATGCGGAGAATTGGCTTTGCGGCTCCCGTTAGCTAGAATTTACGGCAGTTCGAACGGAGCGCTTCACAAACCTTTTGTCCGCTCGTATCGTATTCAAAATATCGACCGAAACTTCACCGCGGAAACGAAGATAAAATGTCCAAAACCATAAAAGTATTGCTGATCGTCGGCGGCCTCGTCCTAATTATCGGGCTGGCAGCCATCATTGGGCTCGTGCTGATCGCCGAGTCGATCAATCGTCCTAGCGTTGAAAAGAACACCGTACTGGTGCTCAATGTGACCGGCGACCTGCCTGATAATGCAGCCGACGACCCGTTCGCCAAGGCTTTCGGCATCGGCGCCAAGCAATCATTCACTGGGCTGCTGACGCAGCTTCGGAAGGCAAAGGTCGATGGGCGCATCGGCGCCGTTCTGCTCGATATAAATATGCCGGGCATCGGATGGGGCAAAGCTGACGAACTTCGCGATGCGATCGCCGATGTTCGCAGCACCGGCAAACCCGTGTATGCCTATATGGAGCTCGGGATGAACAAGGAATATTACATCGCGACCGCCGCCGAAAAGATCTATATGCCGCCACCCGGCGATCTTTATGTGAATGGGCTTGCAGCCGAAGCGATGTTCTACAAAGGCTCGCTCGACAAGCTCGGCGTCGAGGCTGATGTCATACAGATCGGCCCGAAATACAAGAACGCACCCGATCAATACACGAAAAAAGAAATGGGCGAAGGCCAGCGTGAGGTCATCAACGCTCTGCTCGACGAATATTACGGCCGCTTGGTAAAGGCGATCGCTGCATCACGCGGCAAGAGTGAGGATGAGGCAAAAGCGTTGATCGATTCGGCGCCGTACCACGCAATGCAGGCAAAAGAAAGCGGCCTCATAGACGATGCAATTTATCGTGTACAGGTTGACGATCAGCTGAAGGCCCGCCTCGGCTACGGCTCTGATGATGAGCTGCGAACCATTAGCGACACACGCTATCGCGAGATACCTTCGGATTCGCTCGGCCTCAACAACGGCGAGCGCGTCGCAGTTATCTATGCATCCGGTGCTATCAACAGCGGCAAGTCGTCAAGCGGTGCCCTGAACGGCGAGGTCGTAGGCTCCGACACTATCGTCCAAGCGGTGAACGATGCCGCAAAGGACGACCGAATAAAGGCCATCGTACTGCGCGTCGATTCGCCGGGCGGTTCTGCATTGGCGTCCGATGTGATGTGGTTCGCGATCGAAAATGCAAAGGCAAAGAAGCCTGTCGTCGTCTCGATGGCTGATGTCGCGGCATCCGGCGGCTATTACATTAGCTGCAACGCGAATAAGATCGTCGCCGAACCATCGACCGTAACCGGTTCGATAGGCGTCTTTATGGGCAAGCCTGTCGTCAAGGGCCTCTACGATTGGCTCGGCGTCTCGAACCAATATGTAATGCGGGGCAAGAACGCCGGCATCTTTCGCGAGACCGAACATTGGACGCCTGAAGAAAAGCAAAAGATGACGGAGCAGGCCAACAGCATTTACTTCGACAGCTTTGTTCCCAAGGTCGCAAAGGGCCGCAACATAACCGATGAAAAAGTGAATACTCTCGGCCAAGGCCGCGTTTGGACAGGTACGCAGGCAAAGGAAAACGGTCTGATAGATGAGTTCGGCGGCCTCGAAAAGGCGATCGATATCGCAAAACAGTTAGCTAACCTTGCACCGGATAAGGACGTCAAGCGTGTCGTAATGCCGGCGCCGAAGTCGTTCTTCGAATCACTTCTCGATCTTGAGAATGCTTCCGTTTCGCAAACAAAGGAGGACATTGCAAAAACTGCAGTTTTGGAGGCCCTGCCTGCTGACGTCCGCCGATCATTCCGCTACGCAGCACTGCTCGATCAAATGCAGCAAGGCAACGCTATGCTGCTAATGCCGTTCGAGTTGACCGTGAGGTAGCGGATAGCTGGCATCATCACGCGATGCAGGTTCATCAAAGCTTCGCGCCGAACTCTTTTGGGGCGGCGGCGTTGCACGATGAGTGCATTGCAAAAATGTGATGCAAAAGATGCTCGCCAATGTGATATCATCATTCGTAGGCTGTCGTTCCCGCCGAACCGGGGAGTACTTGCCCGCCGACAGCAAGAAAAGCGAAAGAATGCGAGTGTCCATCACAACGAAAGCCATCGGGTTATGCCTCAGCGTCTTTGCCTTTGCAGCAGCAGGCTTTGCTCAGCCTGCACCGTTCCTCCAAGACATAAAGGTAGTATCGCCAACGCCGACACCGGCGGTTCGCCCTGTCGATCCGCTCGTTAAAAAGACAGGTTCAGCGTCAACAACTGCGGCGTCCGCAGTCCCTGCGGCGAGCAGTGTCAGGACGAACTTTCCTGCTCTTGCCGAGGTCTCTATACCGGGCTATACGGGCATTCTGATCGAAACGCTCGACGGCAAGACCGTGCTTGAAAGCAATTCCGGCCTTTTGTTCAATCCCGCTTCGAACGTCAAAGTTGCGACAGCCTATGCTGTTTTGAAAACCTTCGGGCCGGAGTTCCGCTTTGCCACGAACATCTATACCGACGGAGCGATCGACCGCAGCACGGCGACACTCATCGGCAATCTCTATATCTCGGGCAGGGACCCGATGTTCGGTTATGAACACGCAGTAACGCTTGCAAGCGAATTGAACCGCCTCGGCATCCGTTCGATCACGGGCGATCTTGTAGTTACAGACAACTTTGCAATGAACTATAACGGTTCGGCAATGCGTTCTGCTGAGATCCTGCACGATGTGCTGAATTCCGCAACACGCTCGGCGGGCGCAACGAAGGTCTGGCTGATGTTCCTGCAGAATTCGGGTCGTATGTCGTCGGTTGCGAGCAATCCGAGCGTAAGCTTTACGGGCGGCTCGTATGTTCAGCCGATACCGAGCAGCCTGACGCATCTTTTCACACACGAATCGGCTCCGATGCGTGAGATCATAAAGGCGACCCTTTGCTACTCGAACAATTTCCTAGCCGAGCGTCTCGGAGATATGCTTGGCGGCCCATACGCCGTCGCACGGCTCGTCCAGCAGAATGCAGCGGTACCGGCGAACGAATTCTCTATCCAGACCGCGAGCGGCCTCGGCTACAACCGTGTTACGCCCAATGCGATGATGTCGATCCTGCGGGCACTCCGCAGCGACCTCGCAAGATATCGGATGACGTTCAGCGACATTATGCCCGTCGCCGGCGTCGATAAAGGTACGCTCGAGTCGAGATTCGCCTCTGATTTCGCTGCGGGCAGCGTAGTAGGCAAGACCGGAACGCTCGGCGTTACAGATTCCGGCGTCAGCGCACTTGCCGGCGAGATGAATACCCGCAACGGCAGACTGCTTTTTGTGATCTTCAATCAGCGCGGCAATGTCCCGCGATTCCGCTCGTTTCAGAACAATTTCGTCTCGCTCGTACAGAGCCAATTCGGCGGCCCGGCGACGCTCGAATATCAGCCGACCTCGCTTGATGCACGCCTTGCGCGCACCCGCATCATAAACGCCGTCGGTCAAGTGATCTACTGAGGCCTCTGCTCGAACATCCGTTATTGAGGCGGCTTTGCGGCCGCCTCCTTTTCTTTTGCCGGCAATGACGTGAGATAATCCGCATCAGCGCTACACTCATGAACGAGCTTGAAAAGACAGATTCGGCGATAATGCCGGAGATTGAAGCCGAACCGGAAGTACCCGAAAAGCTTTCGCCTACAAAACAACAAAGCGTCGCCAGATCGGCGGGCATCGTATCGATCGCAGTGATGTTCTCGCGCCTCTTCGGGCTTGCCCGCGAGATGCTGTTCGCCCAATTCTTCGGTGCGGGATTCCTTACCGATGCTTATGTCGTGGCATTTCGGATCCCGAACGTGCTGCGTGACCTTTTTGCGGAAGGAGCACTTTCGGTCGCGTTCGTAAAGGTATTTACGGATATTCAGGTCACCAAAGGTGAAAATGCCGCATGGCGGCTCGCGAGCCTTATCTTCAGCCTGCTTGCCGTAACGCTCAGCATCATCTGCATCGTCGGCATCATATTTTCAAAACAATTCGTCGATCTTGTGGCGGACGGCTTTTCACCGGAAAAGGCGGCTCTCGCGACCACCTTGACGCAGATAATGTTCCCATTCATCCTGCTCGTCGCACTCGCGGCAGTGGCGATGGGCGTGCTCAATACAAAGGGAATATTCGGCATTCCGGCTTCGGCATCGACAGTTTTCAACGTCGTCTCGATCGCGGTAGGCCTTGGCCTTGCATTTTGGCTCAGCGGAGGCGGCTGGACAATGTCGCCTGATAAGAATGCCGTGCCGAGCGCGGCTGCGCAGTGGGCGATCATCGGTATGTCGATCGGTACGCTGATAGGCGGCGGCGCCCAGTTGGCGATACAAATACCATCGCTCTACAAGGTCGGATTTCGCTTCTCGCCTATAATTTCGCTTGCAGACGAAGGTGTCCGCAAGGTCCTCGCTCTAATGACGCCTGCAATTCTCGGCACGTCTGCCGTCCAGATAAACGTGCTGATAAACACGTATTTCGTCTCGCAGATCGACGGTGCCCAAGGCTGGCTGAACTACGCTTTTCGTTTGATGCAGTTCCCGATCGGCCTTTTTGGCGTGGCGGTCGGCACGGCGGCTATCCCTGTTATGTCGCGGCTCGCCAGTGAAGGCAAAATGTCGGAGTTCCGCAACACCATTTCGTCTTCAATGAATCTCGTGTTTCTGATGACGCTGCCTTCGGCCTGCGGCCTTATCGTGCTTGGCGAACCGATAATCCGTCTGATCTACGAACGCGGCAAGTTCGATCCCGGTGCGACGACGATGACCGCGGCCGCACTCCTCGGTTATTCGATCGGCCTGACCGGCTATGCGGCCATAAAGATACTCTCGCCGGCGTTCTACGCTCTCGATGATGCAAAGACGCCCATGCTTATTGCGGTTGCGTCAATAGCGGTCAACTTCGTAGGCGGCTACACCTTGCGGGAAGTATTTTCGCACTATGGCGTAACCCCGGAAACGCCTTACGGTTACGGCCATGTCGGTGTCGCTCTGGCAACATCACTCGTGGCACTCGTAAATTTCTTCGCACTCGGCATATTGCTGCGCGGCCGCATCAAGCGTTTGAACGGCCGTGCGATCCTTTCATCATTCATCAAGATAGCAGTGGCTTCGGCCATCCTGTCGGCTGTCTGTTATGCTGTCTATAAGGCAATGCTTACGCAGTTCGGTATGAACGGATTTTGGCTGCAATTTGCCGAGGCGTTCGTGCCGATAGGGCTTGGCGGGCTTTCATTCATCATTGTCGCCAAACTGCTCAAGGTGCACGAGTTAGAGGAACTTTTCGGAATGCTGAAGCGAAAATTCGCCCGCTGAGATAAAGCTTTTTGTAAGATGGCCACGATACTTAATTTCAAAGACACCAAGCCGGTAATTCACCCGAGCGTTTATCTTGCCGACGATGTTTTCGTCATCGGCGATGTTGAGATCGGCGAGGATGCGAATGTCTGGTTCGGCTCGGTCATTCGCGGTGATGTCAGCCACATACGCATCGGCGCACGCACTAATCTGCAGGATATGACGATGATCCACGTAAGTCAGAACTTCGGCCCGACGATCATCGGTGAAGAAGTAACGGTCGGCCATCGCGTAACGCTGCACGGTTGCCGCGTCGAGCGGCAATGCCTTATCGGAATGGGTGCGACCGTTATGGACGAAGCACATATCGGCGAACAAGCCATCATCGGCGCCGGCTCGCTTGTCGCGCCCAAAACGGTGATCCCGCCGCGTGTGCTCGCACTTGGCGTACCGGCGCGCGTAAAACGAGACCTGACCGAAGATGAGATCGCATATCTCGACAAGTCTTGGAAGAACTATGTCGAGTTGAAGAATATCTATTCCGCCGCGCGTTAAGTGTTCGGGGCGGCTGTTTGAAGAGACCTTTCTAAGCTATGGCAAGCACGAAACCCGCACGAGGCACACGCGACTTCCTCCCCGCCGACATTCGTAAGAGAGAATATGTTGTCGGCATCATAAAAGAAGTGTACGAGCGCTATGGTTTTGAGCCGCTTGAGACGCCCGCATTTGAAAATCTTGAAACACTTACCGGCAAATACGGCGAGGAAGGCAACCAACTCATATTCAAGATATTGAAACGCGGCGAAAAGCTCAGAACCGAGCTTTCTGCAGATGCAAAAGAAGCTGACCTTGCCGATCTCGCACTCCGCTATGATCTGACCGTGCCGCTTGCACGCGTCGTTGCAAATGAACGCGAACGCCTGCCAAAGTTCTTCAAACGCTATCAGATACAGCCCGTTTGGCGCGCCGACCGTCCTGCCCGCGGACGCTTTCGCGAATTCTATCAATGCGACGTTGACTGCATCGGATCGAATTCACCTGTGATCGAAGCCGAGTTGATCTCGGCGGTGAAACAGGTGCTTTCAAGGCTCGGGTTTGCGGACTTCATCATCAGACTAAATCATCGTGAAGTGCTGCGCGGCATGCTCGACGCCGTCGGTATCGCGGATGACCGACACGGCGATGCCCTCATCGCTCTCGATAAACTCGATAAGATCGGGAGCGAAGGTGTGCTTAAAGAATTTGCCGAGCGCGGCCTCATCGGCGGTGAACGCCTTATTGCTCTTTTTGAACGGCTTACGGACGCCGGCAATATGTCGATCATTGAGATCCTCGGCGAATTCGTAGGGGATCATGCTGCCGGTAAACAAGGCCTGGCCGATCTCGACCGCATACTTTCGCTCGCGGCGACGCCTTCGGTAAAGATCGATGCAAGCCTCGCTCGCGGGCTTTCGTACTATACGGGTTCGACCATGGAAATAAATGTCCCGGACCTTTCGGGCAGCCTCGGCGGCGGCGGTAGATATGACGGGCTGATCGGAATGTTCGGAAAGGAGCAGATACCGGCTTGCGGCTTTTCTTTAGGACTTGAACGCATCCTCGTCGTAATGGAAGAACGCGGAATGTTCCCGCCCAAGATCGTCGAATCGACACCTGCGGATGTGTTCGTGACGATATTTAGCGAAGAAACGATCGCGGATTCGCTAAAGCTGGCGAATGAACTGCGGGGCCACGGCATCCGCGTGACCGTTTATCCGCAAGCCGGTAAAGAAGATAAGCAATGGAAATACGCCAATTCTATAAAAGTTCCGTGGATCTTCACCGTTAACTCAACAGACGTTGCGGAAGGCATGGTTTCGTTTCAAAATCTGGCAACACGCGAACGTTTTCGCGAGCCTGTCGATAAAGCGGCTGTGATAGTTAAGGAACAGCTTTCAGCTGTCAGTCGTTAGCTTTCAGCAAGGCTGACGGCTACTAGCTGACGGCTGAAAGCTGTGATCAATATGCAGGATTTTCGCAATCTAAAAGTTTGGCAAAAGGCACACGAATTGGCCTTAGGAACTTATCGAGTTACTGCCGAATTTCCGCGCGAAGAGGTGTTCGGACTCAGGCATTCACTGCGAAAAACTGCGGTTGACATCCCGGCATACATTGCCGAGGGTGCCGGCAAACAGCGGGACGAAGACTTTGCCGGCTCCTTGAATTATGCCCTTTCTTTGGCAGTGCGGTTGGAATATTACGCTTTGATGGCCCACGACCTTGGGTTTATCGAGGCCTCTGTTTTTACTGATCTTTCTGAGGCTATCATTGAAGTCAAGAAAATGCTCGCCGGCTTTAAGAAGACCCTTAATTAATGGCTAACCAGATCATCCGAAATTTCGCGCATCATCACGATACGTGGCGATCAACCTCCAATTGATGTGTTACAGCTATTACAGACAGTAAGGTGTGATAATCTAGCTAGGCGTTTATGAAGGTGATTTCCATCCTCGGCTCGACCGGTTCGATCGGCTGCAACACGCTAAAAGTAGTGCAACACCTGGGCAACATTCGCGTCGCTGCAATGGCTGCCGGGCGTAATATTGCTGTTTTTGCCCGCCAGATAGCCCAATTTGAGCCGGAGTTGGTCGCGGTCGCAGATGAACAAGCGGCTGCGGAGTTAGAGAGCTTATTGGAGGGCCATAGACCTCGGATCGAATACGGCAACGCCGGCCTCGTTGCCGTTGCTGCCCACGAAAAGTCCTGTACACTTGTTTCCGCTACGGTTGGTGCCGTCGGGTTTGTCCCGACCTTAAGGGCAATCGAGGCCGGCAAACGCATCGCTCTTGCGAACAAAGAGACGCTTGTTATTGCCGGTGAACTGATGACCCGCGCCGCGGAACGCAGCGGTGCCGAAATTCTGCCGGTTGACAGCGAGCATAATGCCATTCACCAGTGCCTGCGCGGCGAAAAGATGTCCGAGGTCAAACGCCTGATATTGACCGCATCGGGCGGCCCTTTTCGGACGCGGCCGGCGCACGAGATCGAGAACGCCTCGCGCGCCGAGGCTCTCGCACATCCTAATTGGAAGATGGGCGAAAAGATCACTATAGATTCCGCAACCCTTATGAATAAAGGGCTTGAGGTGATGGAAGCACGCTGGCTCTTCGGGCTGGACGCCGACCGCATATCGGTGATCATTCATCCGCAATCGGTGGTTCATTCGATGATCGAGATGGTGGACGGCTCGATCATCGCTCAAATGGGCGTTACTGATATGAAACACGCCATCCAGTACGCTTTGACGTATCCGGAGCGATGCGAGAACTGCCTTTCCCCGCTGGACCTGACCGCGATCGGGCATCTTGAGTTTGGCGAGCCTGACACGGCACGCTTCCCTTGTCTGGACCTTGCCTATCGAGCGCTGCGCACCGGCGGGACGATGCCGGCCGCATTGAACGCCGCGAACGAGGTTGCCGTTCAGGCGTTTCTCGACGGTAAGATCGCCTTCGGCAGCATCGCCGAGGTTGTCCGGCAGACAATGGATGAGCATAAAACCTCCGCCGCGGATACGCTCGAAGCGGTGCTGGCGGCTGACAGCGAAGCCCGCGAAAGCGCTATAATCAAGATCAATGAAACCGCAGCGGCGGTATAAGCATCAAAACACCAATGATCGATTTCCTGATAGCAGTCTTGGCAATAGTCTTTGTCCTCGGAGTGGCCATAAACATCCACGAATTCGGGCATTTTGCCATCGCAAAACTGTTCGGCATGCGTGTCGATGCCTACTCGTTGTTCGGCCTGGGGCCGCGTCTGTTCGGTATTAAGATCGGGCACACGGATTATCGCATCTCAGCGATACCGCTTGGTGCATACGTTAAGCTGTACGGCGACGAATCAAATACCGGACTTGAGGCCGCCGATGACCAAAGCGACACTGTCCCCGAAAGCGAACTCTACGAACTGCGGCCGCGTTGGCAGAAATTTCTCGTTATGCTCGGTGGGCCTTTTATGAATATCGTCCTCGCATTGGCGATACCGTTCACAATGGCTCTCAGCTATGGCGTGCCTGCAAATCCCGCACCGATCGTCGGTGCCGTAAAGGCAGGCGGAGCGGCGGCAAAAGCAGGATTGCAGCCCGGCGACCGCATTGTGAGCTTTGACGGCGTGGACAATCCTTCGTGGGAGCGTATGAGCGACGATGCCCTGCTTATACCTGACATCGAAACGCCGATCGTCGTTGAACGCGACGGAAAGCGCATAGCCCTTACGATCACGCCTACAAAGGTAACCGAACAGGGCCAGTCGGGCGGCTTTCTTGATATGGCCCCTGACGCGGGTGTCGAACCGGTGGTCGTCGGGATGATCGACAGCACGATGCCTGCGGCGACCTCGGGACTGCAAAAAGGCGATTGGATCTTATCGGTCAACGACAAAGCCATTCGCAATACGCAGGAGATGAAACAACTCATCAGCGAGAATAAGGAGCAGCCGATAAAGCTGACCGTCGATCGTGCAGGCCAGAGGCTCGAACTCACGACGAACGCCGTGCAAAAGGATAACGAGTGGCGCATCGGCATCACTTTTGATCAGAACCTGCTTCACAATCTCGAACCTGTCGGCGCCGCGGGAGCTGCGAGCTACGCAGTTGACCAGAATCTGCGGATACTTCGCCTTACGGGCAAGGCGTTGGGGCAGGTCGGCACCGGCGAGCGTTCCGCCAAGGACACGGTCTCAGGCCCGATAGGCATCGGCCAAGTTATTGTAAACACAGCATTTTCGAGCGGCCTTATAGGCCTCATTTCGATACTGATGTTCATCAGCCTGAGTCTGGGCGTAATGAATTTGCTGCCGATACCGATGCTGGACGGCGGGCAGATCATGGTGCTTGGCATCGAAAAAGTGATGTCGTGGTTCGGCAAGACACTGTCGATGGCCGCACGTGAACGCATCCAGCTTACGGGGCTTGCGATCGTCCTGTTCCTCGTCGTAACCGTTACGTTCTTTGATGTATCAAAGATGTTCGGTCAATGATCGCCGCTTTGCAGCAATTGGTAATGGAAGTTTTATGGCTCGTGTAACAAGGGCAGTTAAGGTTAGGGATATTCAGATCGGCGGCGGCGCTCCGGTAGCGATCCAGTCGATGACAAAGACCAATACGACCGATGTTGAGGGTACGCTCCGGCAGATCGAAGAAATGGTCAACGCCGGATGCGAGATCGTCCGTATCGCCGTCCCGAACGATGCGTCGGCCGCGGCGATGTATGAGATCCGTAAACGTACCGATGTACCGATCGTTGCGGACATTCATTTTCACTACAAACTTGCCTTAAAAGCACTTGACGCGGGCATTGATAAACTTCGGATAAATCCGGGCAATATCGGCTCGATCGACCGTGTTCGCGAGGTCGTCCGAGCGGCCGAAGCACGAAAGGTGCCGATCCGCATCGGCGTGAACGGCGGCTCGCTCGAAAAAGATCTTCTCCGCAAATACGGATCGGCAACTCCGGAAGCCATGGTCGAAAGCGGAATGCGGCATATACGCATCCTCGAAGACCTTGGCTTCAGCGATACGGTGATCTCGCTCAAGGCATCGGACGTGAACCGTATGGTCGAGGCATACCGCCTTATGGCCGAGAAGGTCGATTATCCGCTGCACCTCGGCGTTACCGAGGCCGGAACGCCATTTGGCGGCACTATTAAATCGGCGATAGGCCTAGGCATCTTGCTCCACGAGGGCATCGGCGATACTATCCGCGTCTCGCTCGCCGCCGAACCTCACGAAGAGGTACGTGTCGGTTGGGAGATCCTCAAATCGATGGAACTGAGAAAACGCGGCGTTACCATTGTCGCGTGTCCGACGTGCGGGCGTCTCGACATCCCGAATTTCGTCGAGATCGTAACCGAGGTCGAACGCCGTCTCGCCCATGTGGAAGAACCGCTGCATCTTTCGATCATGGGATGCGCCGTCAACGGCCCGGGCGAAGCCCATGACTCGCAACTCGGAATAACATTCGGACGTAATGTCGGCATGATCTTTAAGGACGGCGTGCCGATGAGGCGTGTCTCAGGCAATGATATCGTCGAGGACTTTGTACGCGAGGTCGAACTCCTGCGTGAAGAGCTAAAAAAGAACGAGGCGGAAAAAGAAAAGCCGCTTGCACAGAGTACATAGCGGCGGCTACTTAGTTCATCCTATCGGACGGCTGCTTACGGGAACAGAAATGTGAACGGCCAAGCAGGAATGTTGCGAACGACGCCGAAAACTACCAGTAAACACATAAAGCCGTAGAGGAACCGAGGGTTTGTCGGCCACATCTTCAAGCCGCGTCCGCGTATCGCAAGCAAACTCAGCGATATAAAGGTCCAGGCTATGATCACCGCCCAAACAGGCACGAACGCATTGAACCCGAGTGCCCCGGCAAGATCACCGTGGAACAGTGAATGAAAGCCGCGTGTAAGCCCGCAGCCCGGACATGCAAATCCCGTTACAGAATATAAAAGGCACACGGGAAAGAAATGCACCTGCGTCGGATCAAAATACGCTACAAACGCCGATCCGCCCAACAATGCAGCCGCGCCCGCACCGGCAGACAGGCGTGCAGCCGACGATGAGGTCGTCGGCTCTGCATGCTGAACTGGTGCTTGTGCAAATGTTTCGGTAACGCTCATCCGTTCGCCATTGTAACAAAGAGTGCGTCGGTCGCAACCTTCTTGTTGATATTAACGTCGAGGCTCCGCCGAAGCTCTTCGATCGCGTCGATCCAGCCGGCAAACGTGCTGCTCGGCCGCATTTTAGCGACCTGTACCAACTCCGCGGCGTATTCTGAATGAACGACACGCTCGGCACCTGCGCCGACGCTAAGCGTCCACACATCGTGAATCAACGATTCAAGTATATCGAGGTTTTCTTCAAAATGCTCTTTTTCTTTGGCTTCGGTAAGCTCTTTTGATATGTTCATCAGCGCCGCGGCATCACCGATGCGTACAATGCTTCTGATCACGGCGATCATCAGTTCGGTACGCTCACGATATTCCGCAGGCTTTATGGACAAGGCACGTCCGATGCTGCCGTACGACACGGCAGCCGCGAGCCTTGCTTCATCGGCTGAGTAACCATTTTCGCGGATCAAAAATTCCTCTATCGCATTCGTCTGAATTGGCGAGAAGCGGATCATCTGGCACCGTGAGCGTATGGTCGCGAGCATCGAGTCGGGTCGCGAGGTCAGCAGAAATATGTACGATGCCGCAGGCGGCTCTTCGAGCGTCTTTAATATCGCGTTCGCCGCCGCATCATTCATACGGTCGGCATCATCAACGATAAAAACCCGTGCAGCGGCCTCGAACGGCCTGAAGTTCGCTTCCTTTTCGAGATCACGTATCGCATCCACAAGGATGTGGCGATTATACGGTACCACCATTCCGACATCGCGGTGCGCGCTCCACTGTATCAGCTTGTGCGCGTCCTTATCATCCTCTTTCGCCTGCTGGAAAACCTCGCAGCGGCGGCACGCACTGCACTCGCCGCAAGCCTCGCCGTTCACCGAATTCGTGCAAACGACCGCTTTAGCGACCTCGACGGCGAACTGCCGCTTACCGACACCTTCAGGCCCGGCAAAGAGGAACGACGGCGGCAAACGCCCTTCGGCAAGCAGCCGCTTTAGAAGCTCCTTATTTCCTTCATTTCCAATGAGTTGCGTGAACATTTAAGAGATCAACCGGCCGACCGCCAACATTACTTTCCTGTGTACTTCTTCGACCGTATGCGAGGCATCAATAACGACAAAGCGATCGCTCTCGCGTGCCGCAATATCCAAATACGCTCTGCGTACCCTGTCATAGAATTCCGCCGTCTCAGCGTCCATTCGGTTCGCTTTTGCCTCCGAATCGGGCCTCACCTGCATCCGTTGTACGGCCGACTCGACCGGAATATCAAAGAAGAGGGTCATATCGGGGTTGAGGCCTGCGGTTGCGAGGCGTATGACCTCTGCGATGGTATCCAACGGAAACCCGCGACCGGCACCCTGATACGCAGCGGTCGCGTCAGCGTAACGATCCGATATGACGATCTTGCCCTCGGCAAGCGATGGTTTTATCAAATGCTCGACATGCTGGGCGCGGTCGGCAGCAAAGAGCAGCAGCTCGGCGATGGGTGAGACAGCCTCGTGCGTTTCCAGGAACGCCTCGCGCAAGCGACGACCTAAAGGCGTGCCGCCGGGCTCGCGTGTCGTTACCGCTTCGATGCCCTGTCTGCGCAAAGCGTCAGCGAGCATCTTCAACTGTGTCGATTTGCCGCTGCCGTCGATGCCTTCGAGCGTTATGAATTTCCCTTCCAAGATCACTATTCCGCGGCGGGCCGCCGTTCTATCGAGATGGTGGAAACGCCGTGCTTGAATATCAGAACATCCGTTCCGGAGACGTCAAGCAGGACCGAGAATTTATCAAAACTCTTGATGCGGCCCGACAATGTCGAGCCGTGAAGCAAATGGACAGTGACAGAGGCTCGTTCGCGACGGGCGGAGTTCAAAAAGGCGTCTTGGATGTTTTGAGCGGCCTGCTTTTCCATAATCTCCTCTTAAGTTTTGGCAAATTTTTATGATTATAACAGATTTTCATTATGCGACAATACTTTCGCTTCGCTCATTACTAACCTGTTCAAGCAAGGCGGCGAGTTGTCCGTCGTCAGTTCCGAAACCCTTTAGCCATATCGCGTCAGGTTCGCTGCGAAACCATGTCAATTGCCGCTTCGCATAATGCCGCACGTCCTGCTTTGATCTTTCGATCGCGGACGCGAGATCACGCTCACCGCGAAGAAATTCACAGACACGGCGATACGCATGCGCTCCGAGTGCGTTCGTGTCATCGCGAACGCCTTCGGCACGGAGGCGTTCGACCTCTTCGACGAGGCCCGCGGCGAAATGGGCCTCGGTCCGTCGGTTTATTTTTTCGTAGAGAACATCGCGCGGCGGGTCGAGGACAAATAACCGAATGCGCGACGCAAACTCAGGCGGCTCCTGTCGCTCCGGCTGCACCTCAGACAATCTGCGGCCCGTTTGATAGAAATATTCGAGGCCGCGTATGACACGCACATAATCGTTCAATTCCAGCGTGTCGGCAAGTTCCGGGTCGATCTCCGCGAGCATCTCATGCAGGTAATGTGCACCGTGGCTTCGATGCAGTGAGCGGAAATGCTCGCGAAGCCGCGGGTCGGTCGCCGGCGCTTCAAAAAGCGGGCGACGCAGCGTGCGAAGGTAAAAGCCCGTGCCGCCGACGAGGATGACGCGATTGCCGCGTTCCTCTATTTCGGCTATCTTTTTCACTGCATCGCCCGCCCAATCCGCCGCCGTATATGTGATGTTCGGATCGACATAGTCGATCAGATGATGTGGCATGCCGCACATTTCGTCAGCGGTCGGCTTCGCGGTTGCGACCTCGATGCCTTTGTAGATCTGTACCGAATCAAAATTGATCACCTCGCCGCCGATCTGCAATGCCAGGTCAACGGCCAGCTTCGTTTTTCCCGAACAGGTCGGCCCTGCGATCGCGTAGATCTCGGCTCGGTTTTCGTCCACAATTCGAGATTATCACGCGGCCGCGGCAAGTGGAACGCAGCCCGGGCAAAATGAGTCAAAGCATCCCGATATGGTATTCTTGAAGTAAAGATGTTTTATCTTTTTGGAGGAATTATGATACGAAAAGCTTCTGCCGAATGGAACGGCAGCATAAAAGAAGGCAAGGGCGTCGTCTCGACCGAAAGCGGCGTTATCGAGAACGCATTTTATTCATTCGGCACTCGATTTGAGGACGGCAAAGGCACGAATCCCGAAGAATTACTCGCTGCGGCCCACGCAGGCTGCTTCTCAATGGCGATGTCGCTGATGCTCGCCAATGCCGGCCTGACGGCTGACTACATCAAGACGACCTCGTCGGTAACGATCGACAAGGACGATTCGGGATTTACGATCACAAAGGCTCATCTGGACGTACATGCAAAGATTCCCGGAGCCGATCAAGCCGCATTCATGACCGCAGCAAATAACGCAAAGAACGGCTGTCCCGTTTCGAAGCTCTTTAACGCCGAGATCACGATGGACGCAAAATTCGACAACTAATTCATAACTAGCCTGATCAAGGTTACGAAACAGATCACCGCGAGTATCACGAACGCTCCGGTGATCTGTTGTTTTGAAAACCGCATCCTTTGATTCTAAACCATCGATGTCGGTAAACCACTCATTTTCTCTTGTATTACCAGAAAAACTATCATAGAATTGCGGCGCTTAACGTTTTCTATTGCCGACCTCCGACAAACCGGATAAAGGCGCTCTCTTCGGTAACGAAATTAGAGCGTGTTTCGGGTACATCCTGTCTCAGGAGGCGATTATGAAAAGACTATTCTTTATTTTAGCTGGGACGTACTTGCTTGTAGGACTTTCTTCGCTGCCGGTCGCTGCCCAAAAGGAGTTTACCTTGCGAATCGACGTAAGCGCTTCCGACGGCGGCACGGTTGCCGGAACCAAGATCAGGATAGCATCGCAGGTCCCGGGCAGTGTTATCTATGACGTTCGGGCGGCCAAGGTTATTTATAACCAGTCAACCGATGCCTTCTTTGCCATCGATGACATGGGATTTGCGCTTATCTTCGTCTCGCCCGGCACGTACAAGGTTTACGTCGAGAATAAATTCTATAAAAAGAAAGAAGTTTATATTTCGGTTCCGACCCCAGATCAGCCGGGTCAGTTGACAAAAAACGTCGGTATTACGCTCGAAAAAGATATCTTATTCACCTCCCGAAAACTAACCGTCAAAGTCCTCGGAGAAAAAACCGATAGTTCGGGTGGACTAACGACTATTCCGCTGAAAAACGCAAATGTTGACGCATGGAGCCCGGAAACCGAATCCGACTTTAAAGCGATTTTGACCGACGCAAGTGGAATAGCGGTTTTTAACGAGCCGTTCGTCATTGGAACTGAGGTACAGGTTAAGGTCAAGGCTAATGGTTGGGAAACTGCCACGGGTGTAGCCCTCATCGGTTCTCTGCAGGACATTGACCCAAATGACCGCAGAACTGCTACTTCGGATCAGATCGTGATCAAACTTCGGGAAAAGAAAAAAGTTGAGGATTTCAGGTTGGTAGTTGAGGCCGTCAACTCGAAAACCGGAAAAGCGATACCCGGAGCGAGCGTTGAACTAAACTTAACCGGCACAGCCGGCCTTGGCGACCTGGCATACGCGAGGGGAACCACCAACGCGCAGGGCAGAACACACCCTATGAACGTAACGATGCCCGAAAGGGCAGGGATTCACACCGAAGTGCGCATACGAGTTAAGGCCAGGGGATTTACTGATAAATGGAGTGATGTTCCGTCCGATCTTGTTCGCGACGGCGGAGGATCAAGGCTCTATGTTGTCCATCTTGAACCGCTTCCGATCGCCGTAGATAGCAATACGCCAGGTCAAGTGTGGAATCCGTACGACCTTCCGGCACAGTTCAAGACAAAAAAGATCGAGCGCATACAAAAGCTTGAATCATATGAGTGTTGGGCGCCGCCAAACAATCCATGCATGGAGCCGAATATCGAACTCTCGATCACAGTTTATTCATTCGTGGGCGGCGGATCGTTCTGGGACCGTCGCGAATACGATCGGAAGCGAAAGGCTCAGGCAGATGCCGGGCTTGTGTTTTCGTGGGCTTGTTACAAGGCACTATGGCGCAATGGACGCTGCGGATAGACTATTGTGCGGGAAATAGCTGTACCGGATTTATCTTGAACTGAAGCATCTTAGCGGTTTCGCGGCCGCCGTCGCCGCCCTTGCGCTGCATTGTGATGCGGCCGATCTTCAAATTGCCCGTTCGCGTCAGCTCAACATCACCTTCGCTGAAATACTTGATCGCGTCCGACGCTGAGCGTATGACCCAGCGTGTATCATCAGTTGCCTTATACGCGACCATTACCCATCGCGCGGCGTGAACGCCGCTGCCCGCGATCAGATCGGCAGCGATCTTGTCCTTATTCGCGGTAAAGAAGTCGAGAACGGCTTGACGTTCGTCATCACTCAGCTCGTTCAGATACATCCGCTTGGGGTCACGGCTTTTTGCCGCGGGCGGGACCTCGCCGACAAAGAATTTCAGCGAATTATGAACATCATCCGGCATTTTCCACATACGGGCGTAGGTCGCAAGCCAGCGTTTATCTACTTGATTAAAGCCGTTCGCGCTCGACACGAGCTTTATTGAAATGCCCTCCTTACGAACGCCGTCCGCCGTTGTTACCGTGATCTCAACATCTGCCTTTTCACCATGCGGCTTGGCGGCAACGACGCTCTCGATCTTCGACGGATCAAAATTCATCGCGATCAGCCACTCGCGGGCATCTTGGTCATTACGCCAATCATTGAACTTATCGCGGATCTCATCCTCATTCTTAAAACCGTTCTTGGCCGTTTCAGAGCCAAGCTTTATCTTTGCGGGGGCGGTGCCTTGAGCGTGCAGCGGGGCGAACAGCGCGAGGACGATGCCGACAAGTAATACGGCATATCTAAGCTGCGGTCTTGCACTGCGCATGGAATACTTCATTTCCGATGAATGTTAATACGCCTGCGTCAGATCGACGCCGGTGTAATAGTGTTTGATGATGTCCTGATATTTCACGCCCATCTTTGCCATCCCGTAAGCGCCGTATTGGCACATGCCGACGCCGTGCCCCCAGCCGCGTCCCGTAAAAGTGTAGCTTGTTACCGACGAGCCGCCGTACCGCTTGTTCATCACAAAAAGCTGCTCAGGAAGGCGCAGTGCCGAGCGTATCTTGCCGCCTTTCAGCGTCTTTATCCCGTTCGAGCCTACGATCTCAAGCTCGATCGGGCGTCGTGAATAGCCGACCTTCTTCACGTTGATGTCGTACAGCGTGCCGATGCCGCGAACGTAACGCGAAAGCCGCGACTGAACCGATGATGCCGATGCGGTCTTCGTCCAATTGACCCACGGCGACATATTCTCCGCTGTCGTCGGCTGATCGGTCGGCTGCACCTCGAGATACTTGACCGCACCAAGGGCATCGAGCTGATAGCTGACCTGTTCGCCGCCGACCAGAGCGGCCTCACGCACGGCGTAGAACGACGTACCGAACTGTCGGAATAGAAAAACGTCGGGCCTCACGGCAAGCGTCTTTTCGGAGCGGCCGTTCTTTATCACAAGTTTGCCGTCAACACTTGCCTTTGCCTCACCCGTAAGCACTTCGGGCATCCATTTTTTCTTCTGATAGATCTGCCTGATGAGCCGCAGCATCTTTGCCCTCGTGAACGCTCGATTCGGCTGAAGCGTAAGGTCGGGATTGATCGTAAAATAGCCGTCGCGAAGAAGCAACGCCATTTCGGCTCGGCGGTCACGCGGCACTTCGGCGGCATCATCGAACATCAGGTTGTAATTTATGTCCGACTCGGTGAGCATCGTGTCCGCATACCCCGGTGAATAGATGAAACCCGCGAGCACATGAGCGAGTTCCGCCGGCTTTGCGGTGTCGCGTGCAACGGCCGGCGCGGGCTTACCGAAGCGCGAAGCGAGATTATTGAGCCAATTCGACATCTCATTTTGGCTCGGCTCCGAATCGAACCAATCATCTGACAACTGCTGCGTCGAAAGATAAAAGCCGTTCGCAGCCATCAGCGACACGAAACGAACCAACTCAAGGTTCGCTTCATCACGCAGGTGAACCGCCGCGCGGGTCGTCTTTATGATGAACGGATCAAAATGGCGGCGGCCCTCGAGCGAACACTCAACACCGCGAAGATACGGCTCGGCGAACTCGAAAATATTCTCGCTGTCTTCGGTACGGCCGCCGCAAGTCGATGTATAAAGGGCATTTATCGGCTTACCCTGATATGTGGCGATGATGCCGCGCGTCTGCCTGACGGCTTCGGTGCCCATCCGCGTCTCGATCGAAACGCCTTTATAGACCTGCGACCAAACGGTCGGCACCATATCAAAGCCTTGGTTGCCGTAGCCGCCTATGTTAGCGATCGCGTATGTGCGTGCGGCTACCGCCTGTGCCTTTTGGGCTTCAAGCTGCGGCAGGCCAAGCTCACTCGGGACGACGCCGAGCAGATAATCCTCAAGCGGCACAACGTTCACGACGGTCAATGTGCCTCGGGAATTCACGAATACCTCGAGTCTGCCGCGGTAAGCCTTTCCGTTCAGCCTGACAGGATTCATCCGATCGTTGAGCGAGCCGAACGCGACCGCCTTGAGCGAACGGAAGCTGGATTCGAGCGATGCAGCGTTCACTATCACTTCACGCAGATTCGGGTCGATCGGGCCGTCAGCGGTCGGATTTGCCGAGCCTGTCGGCTTTACAAGGCTCCGCACCTCGCTTGCACCAGCACTTTTGACCTGCCGCGAAAGTGCGACTGCCTCGGGAGAAATGACCGTTACCTTCTCCGCCACCGTAACGGCATCTTCAAAGCCTTTGTCGGCCAATGCCGCCCGAAATTCCTCGGCCTCATCGATGGTAGGCCTGTCCTTGCCCGCTCGCACCTTCCAGGTATTTGCGCCTGCGTCCGGGCCGACGCTCGCAGGTTCGCCGGTCGCTTCGCGAATGTCCTTTGCAAGTGCTTCGGCATCTGCCTGCATCGGAATGCCCTGAAACTCGATATGATAATTCTCGACAACAGGCGGCCGGTATGCCCGCGCCGATACCGTAACGCGAGCGGTTGTCAGCGTTCGCAACGCCTCATCGGGGCTTGCGGCCGTAAGTGCCGAGTCGCCCGAGGTTATCGTTACAGAGCTTGCGTTGGTCGCAAGGCCGATGCGTATCAGCGGTTCGTACGCGAGCTTGTATTCACCGGCACCGCCGAAAACGTTCACCGCCGACATCAGTGCAAAGAGAACGAACAAAAGAACTACGCGCAGCATCATTCTCTTATGATACAACAATGACATATAACGCCTGCCTACTACGGCTTTTCGAGCGTGTTGAATAACAGCGGAAAGGTCGCCCAGCTTTGACCGCGATGCTGCGGACGAAAAGCAAAAAGCACGACCGAACCTTTACCATACGGAACCTCTACAAGGGCAGCTTTACCGTTCAAATACCTCTCGCCGAGCATCCAGCCTGACAACAGCGCATTATTTTCAGCATAGCGTGCCACAACACTCGCACGCCCGTCGGCTGCGACGTCGAATGCCGAGCTGTTGGTAAAATATGCCGGCAGCGTACCGGCGATACCCTTTGCAAGATGTTGCCGCTGATCGATGTCGATCTGAACTATCGATCCCGGATCGTAGAATTCGCTTCGTTTCAGTGTCGCCAAGACATTCCTGACCGGCAGGATAAAACGCTCGATCACAAGCTTGCATGATGCGTCAAAGCAGACAAGCCGGCCGCCGCGGCTGACGAATCTTTTCAGATCCTCGACGCCCGCTTCGCCGATGCCGCCTGCGAACTCCGCCGGATAACGCTCGGCACTTAGGCCGCTGATGATGGTCCGCTCGCTGTCGGACGGAAGTATGATGACGTCGGCATCGAGCCTGCCTTCGCGCATATCCGCATCTGACAGTGAGCGGTACGGTATTTGAAATGTATCAAGCACGAAGCGTGTCCAGCCCTCATCCATGGATGCCGCGTAGCCCTTGTAAAGCCCGATCCGCGGATTTGTCTTTAACGGGTTCGGCTTCTTTGCGAAAGGCCCGCTGACGCGCTTAAGGTCGAGAGCCTTGCGAGCGTCATTGATCTCATCTACGCGTTTGACTCGCTTGCGGACGTTCGCAATATCCGCGATCTCAGTTACCGCAGCGTACCGAACGCCCATTTGCAGCGGCAGGGTCCAGCCTGCGACATCATAAGGCACTTCCGCTTCGCCATTGGGCAAAATGCGGTGCGGATAGGCCTGCCGCTCGAACAGGCTCAGGATGTTGTTTCGCTGCGGCTGATCGGTAAAGATCATAAAACTTCCTGCCGGTAATATAGGCGACGCAACCGATCCCGGAACCTCGAATATCTCGATACCCTGCGTCATCAATATCTCGATCAGGCGTGAAACGGTCTCGGCATTCGAGCGGTCCGGCATTATGACGAAAGCCTGCGGCACACCGTCCTTGGGCTGCAAATTCTCACGTCCGCGGTCGTAGAACTGCCGCAGATAGCGCGAGCGGAACTTCGCCGCCATTTGCAGGATGCTTCTTGAAGCGATCATCTCGATCTTCGCAATATCAGCGGGCCGCCAGACGCCGCCCTTCCACGGATCAGGATAGTTGGTCGAGCTTTCAAGCAAATTCGGAAGCCCGCGTACCGGCCTCGCGTGTTTCAGGTCGTCAGCCGTAACCGTAACAGGCGACATCAGATCTGCACTGGCTGCCTCGGACAGGATGCCGATCGAGTTGTGATAATACGGCGCCGAGCGAAAGCCGCCGTGCCACCATGTGTCGTAGGTAGAATTCGTCGCAACACCTGCAATGCCCTGTGCCTGAAGGTCGGCAGCCACCTTGTAGCCGATCGATCCGACCTCGCGCAGGATCGACGGCGAGACCCGCGGATTCACCGGATCGAAGAACGGCGGAATAATAAAGCGCGATGCATTGCGTCCCTGCTGATGGACGTCATAAACGATCTGCGGGAACCATTCCTGCCAGAAAAACCGTGTTACCGCCTGCGTTTCGGGCAGATCGAGCATAAACCAATCGCGGTTGTCATCGTGGCCCGCATAATGATGATAAAGCTCGGGAGGCGCGGTTCCTTCACTCTTTGTCCCGAGCGTTTTCCTGTACCAATCCGCGACAATGTCAATGCCGTCGGGGTTTGGCGAAGGAATAAGCAGCAGGACCGTGTTGTCGAGTATCTCTTTCGTTGCTGCGTCAGTCGCAGTGGCGAGTTCGTACGCAAGCGTCATCGACATCTGCGACGCTACGATCTCGGTCGAATGTATCGAGCATGATATCGCGACGATCGTCTTGCCGTCGCGAATCAGCCGCTCAAGTTCCTCGTCGGACCTTACGGTACGCGGGTCGGCAAGGCGTGCAGAAGCGGCTCGGATCCGGTCGAGTTCCTTGATGTTCTTCTCGGACGAAATGAATGCAGCGATCAGCGGCTTGCCGTTCACGGAGCGGCCGATCTCCTTAACAAGCACGTTCCTGCTTGCACTATCGAGCTTGGCAAAATAATCTGTTATCTGCTTCCAATCTGCGATAGTTCGGTCATCGGCCGGCTCAAACCCAAGCACCGACCGCGGGCTTGGCACTTGTGCGGCGATCGCGGCAGAAAAAAGTGCAATGAATAAAAGAGACCTTATATTAAGGCCGGCGCGCACCACTGCCGTACGTCGGACCGGATCTGAATGAATACTGCCGACCAACGACCGGATCGCACGGCTGATGCTCCTGGGCCGCAGGAGACGCTGCACCTTTTTGATAACAAGCTTCTTCATTTTCCTGTTCAAGAGTCTAACAAAAGCCGCCTTATAGGAAAACTTCGTTATTGGTGGTGCTGGTTCGTCGCCGGCGTGCTGCTTGTCGTACTCGGCATTCCGGTGCTCTTGTTCCTCTGGGCGATAAACCGTCGTCTGTGGCTGTACCCGATCGCGCTCTGGGGAGCAAAAACGTGGCTGCGGCTGTGCGGAGTTCGCGTCAAAGTTACCGGAACAGAAAATCTTGAGCCGGGCGTTTCGTACGTCTTCGCCGCGAATCATCGTTCATATCTCGACACCGCAGCACTTTTTCGTTACGCAGGCCGCCGTATCGGGCTTGTCGCAAAAAAAGAACTGCTGAAAGCCCCGATCCTCGGCCAGGGCATGGGCTTTGTGAATATCATCGCAATCGACCGCTCGAATCCCGAACGTGCCCGCCGCTCGATGGAAAAGGCACGCGAAGTTATGGATGCAGGCTACTCGTTCGGCGTCTTTGTAGAGGGCACGCGTGCATTGCCGGGCGAGCTGCTGCCATTCAAAAAAGGAGCGTTTCATCTGGCATTTCAAACAGGTGCGCCGATCGCGCCGGTGGCGATCAAGAATACCGATCATCTGGCCGGCAAACATACGGGCATTGCCTTTCCCGGCTGTATTGAAATGGTGATACTCCCGCCGATCCCTACGACAGGCCTCAACGCCGACACTGACCTTATGCCTGTGCTTCTAAAGACCCGCGAAGCGATCGCCGATGCTCTTGCCGAAGCCGGCGAACCGGAATAACCAACAACTCACCGGTCTTTCTTCGGCGTAGGCGAAGGCTGCTCGACCAGCTCGTCGTCATCGAGGATCTTGACGTCGGTCTCACCCATTCGATAGTCGCTGAATGTTACACGCATCTTGATCTTGGTAACACTGCCGTTCTTATAAACAAGCTCATCGTCCGAGCGGGAGTCTATCGGGAACCAATACTTGCCGTCGATCTGGTCACGCGTGGTCTCAACTACAGGAAACTTATTGTCGTCCGTCTCCGGCACGGCCTTTCCTTTTGTTTTGAGGATCATGAACGAATCCGTATCGACCCAAACACGGCCTGTGAAGAGCCGCAGCTTCGACTTTTTCGGGTTCGGGATGAACTTCGGCGTAACATCAAAGACATACAGGTCAAAATCGTCGATATGCTCAACACCGACGTATGAGAAATTGTAGTTCGGTATCGCCTCAGGTTCGAGGGCGAACGGATTGACGCCGCCGAGGTCTTCGAGGTCTTCGGGCGTAACAAAGCCCGGCGGTGTCGTGGGCATCGGCGAATAAAGCACCTTCTCGAAACGCTCGCCGTCAGGCTTGAGCATCATAAATGAATTACGAACGAAAGTACCGGCGACCTGACCGCCAAGCCCTATAATGTCAACACGAGCATTGCGGTTGAACACGTAGCCGCTTAGTGCGTTGCGGAACGCCCGTTCATTGTCGGTGAATTTCTTAATGATGCCGTCGATCTCCGTCGGCGTGAGGTTGCGTTTTACAGTTTTGGTGGCTTGAGCCGCCGCGACAGCCGACAGCACGGCAAGCAACAGGAATGAAATGAACGCTTTTATCATCATCTCTCTACTAGATGCCGTAAGTCGGGATTTCGTTGACCCGCCTCGCAGGCCCGCGGCCCGAATACCTACGGTTTTACCGCGTACATTTCGAGGTTGGGGCTTACAATATCGTCCGGGACATAGACCGCAATGACCTTCGATCCCTTGATACCTTCCCAATAGGGGCCGTTCGGATCGAGATGGAAATACTTGAAGCCGATCCTAGCCGGTATCGGTGCGGGCGGAGGGCTTTGGTGCGTGAGTACAACGCCCGGCAGTGCCGAACCGATCACCGTATCAACTACATCACGCGAGGCGATCTTGATGACACGCGGCACACCTTCGATAAGCTTTGCCTCGGGCATTTGTGAGCGGACAGCAAGATAGAACGCGGCATCTTTCAGCAATCGTTCGTCCTCGACACGGCCGACATAAAGCGTATCGCGTGTCTTTTCGAGCGGTATCGGGACACAGCGGCTCGGGATGACGGTCTCGAGCAATTCGCGAAGCTGTGCGTTCAGGCTGCTGAATGTCAGGTAAAGGTCGTCGTGATCGTATTTCACGATATCCTTTGGCGACATATCGGTCGAGAACGTCATCAATCGACCCGCAAGCCCCGCCATTTCCAGGTAAAGCCGCTCAGGATGCAGAAGCGGCGAACGGAAGAAATGCGACATCGCAGGGATAGACGAGTTGATCGTATGGAGCAGCCAAAAGATCCCGGCGTCCGATGTCGTAAAATCCGCCAGGCCTGCCCTGCGCTGGCGCCGCTGCTCACCAAGGCTGCCGCTCTTTGTAATCAATATCTCGACGAACTGCTGCAGCATATTGGCAAGCCACGACGATGCAGGCGCATGGAGCACCGGCGGAATGTGATCTTCGGCTATCTTCAGCTGGCCCGTCGGTGTGCGGATAAGCTCGGCGATCTTTATCGCGGTAAATCCGTCGCGGAGTTCATCATCAAAGATGATACGCAAATTGCTCTTTGCGTATGCGAGCGGCTGTTCGTTCGTTCCGCTCGTCTCATCCTTTACCATGGCGCCTTCCTGCAAGTAGCGGATATTCTGTCCGGCCTTCGCACCGCTTGCCTGGTAATTCGCCTCGCCGGTTTTCATGGCCGGTATCGCCAAATGGACGCCGAGCCTTTCGGCTTCGGCCCTAAAATGATCGCCGACGGGTCGCATATCGGGCACGGCTTCCGCATCGGGAACATTTACAAAAAGTCCGTCCGGCATCACCGCTCGGCAGTTAACGATCTGAAAATTCGCATTGGCGATCGCTTCGTGGTTTATCTGCAGGTCAAGGACACCATAAGCGAAAGGTGCGACAGAGCGAATACGCGACTGAAGCAGCTGCTCGTGGTAGTTATCCCACTGCTGAAAGTGATGGGGCGTGAGAAGCATCCCCTCGTTCCATACGATCTTGCGATATCTGCTCATAGGATAAACTCGGTGTAAATAGTAAACCGTGAGCGGTAAATAGTAAATATGGCCCGGTCACGGCCGCGATCATTTATGACGCTTTTTGCGGCGCAATGTACGTTTCGGCTGTGTATTAGCCGGCTTTTGCGCGGAGCCGGTCAGCCTATTCATAAAGTCCGAGGCCCACTCGCGTCCCGTCCGCTCCGGTGCGCTTACCGGATGTTTTTCTACGAATTCCAACGCCTCGATCAGCATCATCGTAACGCCGTTTCCCATATTTGCCGTCCGGCCGACGTGCGGCATGGCCTTTGACGGCTGCAGAAATATCGGCACGCGATCGATATTCGTAGGCTTGGGATCGCGGCAATTCTCAGCCGGCGAGGTAACGAGATATTCGCGGCATATCAGCGGCCGGTCGATGTGGATCGAGCACGATTCGTTCTCGAGGAACGGGCAGGCGATGCCGTCGCGGAAATAGTCGAGAACAACACGTTCGAATTCCTTTGCCGACAGGTCGGGCTCGCTTATACTCGCCGTCCGTTTTAGTTCCTCGTACTGATCGAACCATTTGACCTCGCGAAAATGAGCCAAGGCATCGGCAAATCTCTGCCGCACCTCGGTACGTCGCGGCTCGGACATAGCCTCAACGAGATCTGCGACATGATAAGCCTCGACCTCCGAGATCGGCACAGCTTGCCGGCAGCAGGCGCCGCAGCCCGCCTTACAGGAGATCGTCTTTCCCGATTCGACCGCGAAATTCGCACTCACATCGACCACTGCCGACGACATCTTCTGAAAGATAGGCAGCATCCGCTGTGCTTTGACGGGGAATGCCGGCACGGTCAATTGCATCTCGACAGGCTGGCCGTTAATGCGAAGCTTTACCTCGCCCGTTACCCATTCTTCATCTTTCATTGCCTTATAGTGCCAGCGGCTCGGCCGTTAAGCCAAATGACCGCGGGTCTTGTACAACGGTCCCGACCGCGAGGAAGTTCAACGCAGTATTATACTCGGCATCGGTTATTTTCCCGTTCTTTTGCAAGAACCAGATCGTGCGTATCGTCCGAGATGATTCGTTCGACTTTGTTGCGAGGTCCTGCAGCATATTCCGCATCTTTACAGGATCGCCCTGATCCAGCGCGGCTATCATCAGAAGGCAATCGTCGCCCCGCTCATTGCCGATCTGTATCGAGAACTGATCAAGGACCGGTGCCATCGCGCGTGCCGTGGCGAGCACGTCACCTCGATCATTGCCCAGCTTTGCGATCGCTGCCACGGCGAGGAACTGCGGCTTCAGATTTTTCTCCTGAGCCAATGCCTTCAGCGCCGCCGCGTTCTTCTTTGCAGAAGCGATGTTGTCGACTGTTGCCGATGCCGATGCGACCGATCTCACCTTTGGTGCAAGGATCTGGGCCTGGGCACCCGTAATGAATGCACGCGGATCGTTGGCCGCCGCACTGCGCAGAAATGCCGATGCCGCCTGTTCGATCTTCGAATTCTCGTCCGACGCCTTTGGCGTAGGCCCGGAATTCACATCGCTGCCGGAATTGACGGGCGTTTGTCCGATGTCCGGCGTCGGTGCGGCGTCATTTTTTACCGCCGTATTGCGAGTCGTCGGCGTATCAAAAGGCTCGGTTCCCGCTGCAACATCGTTGTTCGTGCTCGTCCGGCCGCCGGTTGATGTCAGAAGCATCACACCGAGTAATACCAATACGGCGAGAGCCATCAGCGGCGCAATAATGAAGAACGTCTTTGAAATACCGGCGGGTGCCGGCGGCGCTGCTGAAAGTGCGGCTTTTGGCGGAAGGTTCGCGCTTTCGGGCGACTTAGCCGCAGCCGAGGCCTCATCCTTTTGCGTAGTGCTGATCTCAACTTGCATCTCCAGCCCGCCGAGGTCGAGTTCATCACCGTTGCTTAGTTTTACTTGGTCAAAGATCTCATCACCGTTCAATCGTGTACCGTTGCTCGAACCTCGATCAACGGCAAAGTATTCATCGCCCTCGCGGTCGATCACCAAGTGCTCCCGTGAAAGGCGGCTGTCGGTGATCGTCAGGTCGCACGACGAATGACGGCCGATCAGGAACGGCGTCCTTTCCACCTCCGCGGTCACTTTTTCGCCGGAAGTATCGGTAAATCTAAGCGTAAGTGTCGGCATCACTTCGTATAGGTCGATATCGGCTGGAGGTTGAGGCCGAAGTCCTGCGGATTCTCGCCGATGATCGCCGCGGCAAAGAATTTCGGCACATACTTGAAATTCTCGGCCTGAAACTGTTTCGAGAGCTTATCGCCGTTGGCGATCAGCGTCCAAAAATCGCGCGGCAGGCCCGCGTTCGACTCCAGAGCCTTTTGAAGATTCGCGCTAAGTCCGCCCTCACCACTATTATAACTGCCGATGGCAAGCGGAACGCTCGCAGGGCCGGTGCCGTAACGTCCAGTTAGCGCTTTCATATACGATGCAGCGGCGGCGGCGGCCGGTGCGGGTTCACAGCGTTCGTCCGGATTTGACGGCGAAGCACCCGCAAACACCTTCAAGCCGTGCAGAGCAGCGGTCGCCTTTGTAAATTGGAACATACCCAGAGGCCCGGTCGGGCTTTGGAGACACACGCAATGCTCCGATTCGATCATTGCAAGGTACAAGCCGATCCGCGGATCGATGCCTTTTTCGTTGAAAGCACGCACAATGAACGGTGCATTCTTGCTCGCGCGTTCGTATGTTGCCTGCAGATTGTCGCCGAATCGGCAGCCGCTGAGCGGCTTGACCTTTGTTCGCGAAACATAAGCATCAACAAAGGCCTTTATCTTATCCACGGCAGCGGCCGGTATCGCTTCGCTCGAGTTATTTCCGATCACTTGTGCGATGAACATCGCCTTTGTTTCAATGTATTTACGCCGCTCGGCGTCACTCATATCCTGGTATTTCTTTGTCGGAGCGCCCGGCACGGCTGCCCCGCTCGAGTCTGCGTTGGAGTTCGTCAACGAAGCATCCGTATTATCGTTCGATGCGGACGGCGTTGCTGTCTGTGTCGGCGTTGATGTCATTTTTGGTTTAGAAGGGACGTCCTGCCCGTCAATGTCGTCATCGTGCCTCGGAATATTTGCTACATCCTGCGTCTTACTGCCGAACACGGCAAATATCCCGAACACGACCGACGCACTTATCACCATCAGAGCAGTTGCCAACAGAATAACCGGCACCATCGAAGGCTTTTTTGCAGGTGCCGCCGATGATCCCGCCGCCGGCTCTGCCTCCACGGGCGAGGCTTCGCTTTTTGCCTCTTCGCGAAGCCTTACTGTCAGCTTTGTCGCCGTTCCGATCCGAATTACATCGCCGTCATTAAGAGGTGTGCCGACAGCAGCGGCCGGCTCGCCGTTGACATATGTACCGTTCGTGGACGATCCGTCAACTATCCAGATACGCTTTCCGTCCCTGTAAATAGTTGAATTCAGGCGGGATAAGCCTTCGTCGTTGATCCTTATCGAGGCATCGGAGCCGCGGCCGATACTGATGACATCGCCCACGGCGGTAATGTCGTAGGTCTCATCTGCGGTCGCACATTCGAGTATCAGATCTTTCATTAGTTAATGCGGGTAGAGCGAAGACAGCGGCGTATCTTTTGATAAACCAAAACGCTGAGGATTCTCGGCAACGATGCCCGCAGCAAAGAATCTGATCACCTGCTCGCGTTCTGCCTGCGTTTTTACCACGCTTCCGATATCACTGCGGTTCGCCGGAAGCGCGGCGCTCCACGCCGCGGCATCCTGTGCGGTCTTACCGAACGCCGCGACGCTATAGACCACATCGCCCTTGAAAACGTCAAACACCAGCGTCTTCATATACATTGCAGCCGCACGGGCCGCGCAGTTCTGAGACTTATCGGAAAGTGTTTCGGTGCCGCACTGGCCGTTGTATTTGTTGTCAGTAACGAATGTGTTCGACATCTGCCACAAACCTTCCAAATCGCCCTGCTTTGCCGGCACGAACTTGCTGCGGCTCATCGCAAGTACGAAGCCCAATGCCGGATCGAGGTTCTGCCCGCTGACGAAAGCCAGATTTATCGTATCGCGATAAACTGCTGCACGCTGCGAATAGCCCTCGACCGCGTAATCCGCCGTCCGTTTCTGCACATCCTGCAGAAACTGCTTGTTCGATATATTGTACGAAAATCCGCCCGAAAATTGCTTAACAAAAGCCTGGCACATCTGCTGTATCTGCACGAGTGAAAGCTGGGTGGCGGCACTTGGCTTTGACGCAGGCTCGGTATTCGAGTTGGCGACTGCCGGGGTTGCAGGCGGAGCGACCTTGCGCGTTTCGAACGCCAACATCGTGCCGGGCGTTGTGAAAACCACATTTCCGGAAGCATCGGTCAGCGTAACGGTCAAGCTGTGATCCGCACCGTCAGCCAGATCAGGATGATCGGCCGGATCGACGGATGCGCTGAATTCGGGCGGCGCGGCCGTCGCGACCGCTTCACCGTCGATGGAGATCACAGCTTTAGCGACACACTCTCCGTTCGAGACGTTCAGCGTCAGCGCCGTCGCCTGGCTGATCGTGTCGCCTGATTCCGGGCTTACCAGCGATGCCTTCGCATTGCACGAAGATCCGCGTGTCAGATAGAACACGCCGACGCCGACGGCGACAAGCAGAGCGATACCGCAAGCGACAGCGGCAATTATCTTTATCGAGTCCGAGCCTGAAACCGCTGCCGATGCCCCCGAAGATGATGCTGCAGTTGATGCCGCCGCACTTGCAGATCCGCCGCCTGACGGCGCGACAGACATTCTCAAGCCTTGAAGAGCCGCATATTCCGCATCAAAAACGGCACGTTCTGCCTGATCGCCTGACCCTGAAGATGCGTGCGGCGGAGTACCCGTCCCGGGCGTGCCGGCGGAGGGATCGCGCTCGGCGCCTTCTGCCGGTTCAGGTTCGCGGTATAGGAACGTCGCTTCGGCAGAACCGCCGAAAAGTATCGTGTCGCCGTCATTCAGAACGATCTCATCAGTAAGAGCATTCTCATTGACCGCAGTACCGTTGCTGCTGTTCAGGTCGATGAGAATATAGTCTTCACCGCGGCGCTCGATCTCAGCGTGGACACGGGAAACATTGCTGTCATCAATGGCGATGTCGTTATCGGACGTGCGGCCGATGGTTGTTACACTCTTGGCCAGCTCGGTTTCTTGGGACCCGAGTTTTAAGCGTGCGACAAACATTTCTTTCGGAAAGACGGCGCTCTGCGTCGCATTTTGCGGCTAGAACAAATTATCGGACACCGGCCGGAAGAAGATCAGATACGCCGCGATACATAAAAGAGCTATAAGGAGCAGAGTTATCACGAGCCCGATCAGAAGGCCGAGCCTGCCGCTCTTTTTACGCTTCGCCTCCGGCGGAGCAGCCTTGATCGCCTCGACCGTAAATTCCTCCGAAATATACGGCTGCGGCATAACGGCCTCCGCAGAAGGCTGCTCGTCAGCGACAGCCTCGGCAGCGGCCTCAGCAGCCTCGACCGGCGGAGCATACAACGAACTCAATATCTGATCGGCCTCCGCCGACGCCTCCGGCTTCGATGCAGCGGCAGCACTTGAACGCACCGATGCGGGAAAATCCGGCGGTAGCGAGCCGCTGGTCGTGCGAAAAACAGGTTTTGGAAGCTCCCACTTATCGCTGCTCATAGTGCCTCATTTCCGCCGACTACTTCGGCAGATCAAGCAGGTCGCTGCGCGTGATGATGGCAGTGATCCGCTTGAAATCTTCGATCAAAACCGCGCGGCGTTTCTGCAGTTTCGCCTTTATTTCATTATAGTTAGCATCCGGCCCGAGAATAGGGAAACTCGGATCCATGATCTCCGAAACGTTTGCCGAAAGCAGTTCCCTGTCACCCAAAAGCTTTCCGAGAATGCCGCTTTCGTGCAGCGACCCGACCGGCGTGCCGTTCTCAAGCACAGGCATTTGCGTAACGCCCGCATCATTCATCTTGGTCAGAGCGTCGGCGACCGTATCGGTCGGCGAAACAAAGATCAACTCTGCTGGCGCGACACGATTTTTTGTATCCGCGATCAAGCTCGCTGTAATTCGCACCGGTTCGAGAAGGAGCTTTTCCTTCATCCATTCGTCGGAGTGGAACTTTGTCAAATAGTGCTCGCCCGTATCGCAAACGATGAATACGACGAGCGAATTCTCATCCAGTTCTTTCGCGACCCTTAGAGCGCCGGCGAATATCGTACCGGTAGAACCGCCGCAGAAAATACCTTCCTTCCGTGAAAGCTGCCGCGACAGATCAAATGATTCGCGGTCGGTGATGTTGATGATCTCGTCGATTATGTTGAGGTCGGCGTTGCCGGTCGGCAATGCCTGCCCGATGCCTTCGACAAGATAGGGTGTCGCCTCCGGCACATGCCCTGATTCCTTATAGGTCTTGAAGATCGAGCCGTACGGGTCAGCACCGATCACCTTGATGTCCGGGTTCTTTTCCTTGAGGTAGCGAGCCGTGCCGCTGATGGTTCCGCCGGTGCCGATGCTTGCCACGAAATGAGTGATCTTGCCTTCGGTATCCTCCCAAATCTCAGGCCCGGTGGTTCGGTAATGAGCCTCCGGATTTGCTGGATGATTGTATTGATCGGGATAAAATGAGTTCGGCGTCTCGCTCGCAATTCGTTTTGCGGTCTCGACATAATGATCCGGCGAGCCGGATTTTGCGGCCGACGGGCAGACGACTACATCGGCGCCGAGAGCTTTCAGATATCGGTTCTTCTCGATCGAGACCTTATCTGTGAGCACAAATATGCACTTATAGCCGCGTACCGCTGCTGTCAACGCGAGCCCGATTCCTGTATTGCCGCTTGTCGCCTCGATGATCGTGCCGCCCTTCTTCAGCACGCCTTCGCGTTCGGCCCAATCCACCATAGACACGCCGATCCGGTCTTTTACCGAATAGCCGGGATTGAGACTCTCCATCTTTGCATAAATCGGAGCCTTGATCTTGTGTTCTTTTGTAATGTGATTGATCTTGACCAATGGTGTCCGGCCGATCAATTCGAGTACGTTGTTGTAATATCTCATTTTCTAACGCAAAAAAGGTGTTTTCAGTAACGAGTGTATGCCCAAACCTGATTTTGGGCAAGATTGCCGCGGCTATGCAGCCTTGAACCTCCGCGGATCGTTCGTTATCAATGTCCCGATGCCGCGCTTTCGGCAGCGCTCAAGCCACTTGGCATCATCGACCGTCCAAACAGCTACGCTTAGCTCGGCAGCGGCGGCAAGCCGGCAGAACTTTTTCGTCGCGAGCGAATAATGAACGGAGACCTCATCTGCACCGGCACTCTTCGCGTCCTCGATCATCTGCTTGGCTCCGCGAATGTAAACGCCGAGCGACGGCTCGAACAGTGCCGCCGTTCGAATGTATGGGAGAATGGCCTTCACCTCTCGAATTGCTGCGAGGGAAAAGCTCTTTACAATGACGCGCGGCGGCAGCTCAAGATCGCTCAGCACGCGGCAGACGGCAGCCGCCAGGGGCCTATACCCCGTATCGGCGCATTTCAGTTCGATATAGACAGGGCCTTGCATTCCGGATAAAAGCCGGAGCACCTCGCTAAGCATCGGTACGCACTCGAATTCCGCCGTCTCACGATCGTGTTGCCGGGCTTTTGGCATGAACCGCGACCCGACGTCGATCGAACGAAGCTGTTCGGCCGTCAGATCGGCGACAAGTACATTTTGCGAAGCGACACGCCGCAGGTCGGCATCGTGGATCACTACAGGAACGCCGTCCGCCGCAAGCCGTACATCGAATTCGACACCGTCAGCGCCGTCAGCTATCGCCCGGCGGAACGACGCGATCGTATTCTCGGGCGCTCGGGCGCTCGCTCCACGATGGGCGACGATGAGCGGATGTGTCATTTCTTTTCAAGAAGAAATAGAGTTTTTGACCATCCGATCGGCTCAGTGATCGGGAATTTGAAGTTGCCGACGATATTGAAGTGAGGCTGGGCCGCGCGTCGAACCTCAGACAGCGAGTGTATCTTGAAGTTGTAAAAAAGCTTCAGAACCGAACCGACGACCGATGGTTTGATAGGTATCAGCACCAGCGGTGCCCCTTTCTTCAGCACCCTTGCCGCCTCGGCAAGGCCGACATCGAGCGGCGTGTACTCGAGCACACCGCACGTCAGCAGCAGGTCAAATGTTCCGTCGGCAAACGGCAGCCTCAGCACGTTGCCCTGTACGACCGAGGTTCGCTTCTCATAACGCCGCCGCTCGGAAAACTCGGCACGGGCCACTTTCAGCGACTTGAACGACAGATCGAGGTCGATCACGCGCCGCGGCCGAAAGCCCGCATCGTGAAAGGCCAGCGTAACGATGCCAGTCCCCGAACCCGCGTCAAGCACGAGCGAATCCGGCCCGATCTTAAGATCCAACAAACGAAGATAACGCGCCACCGCACGGCGATAGCCGTTGATCTTCATCGTGAGATTTTGAACGTCGGCGATCCGATCGTAAAATCCCTGAGCTTTTGTTTTACCCGTAGCCGTGCCTCGTGGCATCTATTTTTCCGCGATAAGTTTTTGGATCATTTGCCCGATCTCATCGAGCCGGGACGAACTTGTACCGGTCGCCACATATCGAACGACACCTTTGCGATCGATAAGAACGGCGGTCGGCAATGCGGTAGCTCCATATTCAAGCTGAACGGCTTGGCCCTTTGCAACCGCAAATTCGTAAGGAAGCGCGTATTCGGCCTTGAACTCCTTCAAATAGTTGAGTTCGCTCGCCGGGTCGGCCGGCACGCCCTTGACGAAGCCATAATAGCGCGTAACACCTATTATCGTCAGCCCGCCGTCCTTATGATCTTGGTACCACTCCTTGAGGTGAGGAAAGGCATCGAAGCAAGGGCCGCACCACGTTGCCCAGAAATCGAGCAGCACGACGCGTCCTTTCAGCGACGCGATCGTTCGGGCATCCGAACCGATCCACTGATCGACGGAGGCGAGTTCTGCCGCAGGTTCGCCGAGGATCTGATATTGCCGCTCCCGAGCCTTAAGACGCCGTACGGCATCATCCTGCAGCGGGCGTGTGCGAAGGCCTTGTTTTGCCTCTTCGAGCGATGCCCGATAGAGTGCAAGAGCCTGCGGTTTGCGGCCCGTATCGATCATATAGCGGATCTTTGCGTCAGCGGCGTAATAGTAAAAGCTGGACGTCTGCGTCTCAAGTGCTGATGCCTGCATATCGTCGAGGATACGGTCGGCGTTTTGCTGCTCGCCAAGGTCGCGATACGCCTCGAATGCAAGCAGCCCTGCGTCAAGTATCTCGTCGAGGCCTCGCGCACGTGATGACGCCTCTTTCAGCAGAACCTTTGCCGCCTGGTAGGCCGCCGACGCATGCGGCGCCATCTTGTCGAACTGCTTTGCCTTTTGGTAAGCCTTGGCGAGTTCTCCCTGCATCCGGGCTATTTCGGTCGGTTTTTTCCGTTCGTTTTTCAAATACTCGCCCAGAACCGCTTCAGCGTTCGGGAGGCGCCCGAGCTGTGCAAGTGAGACCACAACGAGTGACCGAGCCGTTTGTGCCCGGTCGGGGGCCGCGTCGGGCATTGCAGCATAAAACTGCATCTGCTCGGCGACCTTTTCTATGTTGCCGGCTATCCAATGCAGCATCCCGATATAGTATTGATCCTCTTGCGTTATCTCCTTTTGCGTCTCGGCCTGTGCCGCGTACTTTGCCGCGAGCTGCCGTTGTTCGAGCTTTATCTGATCGAGCTTTTCCTCACTGAAGGCGATCTTTTTCTGCTCGAATTCAGCCGCCTTTGCCCTGACATAGCCCTGCACCTCATCATAGAGCCTCTTGACAGGGATAGGCTCTTGCGGCTTAGCCTCCGCCGGATCTGAGGGCGCGTTGGGTTGCACACGATGCGATTGTGCAAGAAATGCCGCCGCGCAAAAGGAGATCACAAGCAATGTTCGAAAAAACTTCATCTTTCTTAATAGAATACGGGCTTACGGCGCTGCTACGGCTGCCCTTTCAGGCCCGAACTCCGAAAAATATTCTGATCGCCCGCCGTAAATGACCGCGTCGGCCATGATCTCCGCCGTGATCGGTGCCAGGAGGATGCCATTGAGGTAATGCGCGGTTGCAGCAAAAAGGCCTTCGATGCCGCCGAACGGCCCCAGTATCGGCATCTCATCAGGAGCGAACGGCCGCAAACCCGACCAACTGCCGGATAACGCTTGATCGGCGAGCTGAGGCAGTATCTTTTCGCCAACGTCGCGCAGGCCGGCCATCGCCTTTTCGGTGGTCGTCTTTTCAAACCCGGCGTGTTCCAGCGTAGAACCGACAAGGATCCGCCCGCCGCGCCGAGGAACCAAATAGCCTCCGCTGCAATAGATAACATGCCGGACAGCCCTTTCTCGCGTCGTATATTCAACGATCTGTCCGCGCACGGGCGACACCGCAAAGGGCAACGGTGCGTTACCGACACCGATCGCCGAGGACCAAGCCCCGCCCGCAATAATGACATGATCGCACCCGACAGTGTCGCCGTTCGCCGAAACGCCTGCAACACGGCCGTTCTCGATGATGACGCGCTCGACCTCGGTATGCTCTCTTATTTCGATGCCGTTCAAGGCCGCATATCGGCGAAGTGCCTCGACAAGCCGGCGATTCTCGACCTGCCAGTCATTCTCAAAGCGAAGTGCCGCCGCAACAACGGGCGAAATGCCCGGCTCGGCCGCCAACACGTCCGGCCTGTCGAGGATCTCGGCGTGAAGGCCGGCCGCGGACTGCTTTGCAAGCCTGTCAGCGAGATCATCTGCTTCATCATCGGTGAAGGCGAGCATCAGCGTTCCCGTACGGTCAAGCTCGATGTCAATACCCGTTTCCGAGAGCAGCTCTTCAGCAAGAGCCGGATAAAGATCGCGTGACGACGCAGACAGCCTGTAAAACGTATCTTGCTGATACGTATGGGCTTGAGCCGTCAACATTCCGCCGGCTGCCCATGACGCCTCTCGGCCGCAGACGCCTTTTTCAAATACTGCGACATGCTGCTCGCCGCGGCGTCGAAGAGCGCGTGCGATGCTGAGGCCGATGACGCCGCCGCCTATTATTATCGTGTTCGCACTCATCTTTTCGCCGAAGTTTGTTAAAGCTCCGCAACGCAGTTAAAGTTCTATTATTATAGGATATTGCTTATGAAACACACCATTACGCTCATTCCCGGCGACGGCATCGGGCCCGAGATCGTAGCAGCAACGGTTCGCGTGATCGAGGCCGCCGGTGCCGATATCGAATGGGAAACGCAGATACTCGGCGCACAGGCTCAAGAGAAGTTCGGCACAACGCTGCCGGAACGAACCATTGAGTCGATCCGGCGCAACAAAGTTGCCCTCAAAGGCCCGCAAATGACGCCCGTCGGCAAGGGTTTTACGTCTGTAAATGTCGGGCTGCGCAAGGCGCTCGACCTTTACGCAAATGTTCGCCCTGTCAAGGCATTGCCGAATGTGCCGTGCCGATACCCCGAACTCGATCTCGTCATTGTCCGCGAGAATACTGAGGATCTATATGCGGGCCTCGAACATATCGTCGTGCCCGGCGTGGTCGAAAGCCTTAAGATCATCACTGAAAAGGCTTCGACACGCATCGCTCGCTATGCCTTTGAATACGCACGCGCAAACGGCCGTAAGAAGGTAACGGCGGTTCATAAGGCGAATATAATGAAGTTGTCCGACGGGCTGTTCCTCGAGTGTTTCTATAATGTCGCTAAGGATTTTCCGGACATTGAGGCCGATGATAAGATCATCGACAACTGCTGTATGCAGCTCGTGATGCGGCCTGAGCAGTTCGACGTAATGGTGTTGGAAAATCTTTACGGCGACATCGTCAGCGACCTTTGCGCAGGCCTTATCGGCGGTCTCGGCCTTGCTCCGGGAGCGAATATCGGCGAGTTTGGTGCGGTCTTCGAGGCGGTTCACGGCTCGGCGCCTGACATTGCGGGACAAGGCATAGCGAACCCGACCGCGCTGATGCTGTCAGCCGTGCAAATGCTCAATCACATTGGCGAGCGCGACGCGGCAACGCGAATGCACGACGCCATTCTTGCGGTATTCGCCGACGGCAGGGCCATCACACGCGACCTTGGCGGCACCGCGAGAACGAATGAATTCGCACGCGCCATCGAGGACAAGATAAAGGCGGGCAACGCCGCTAATGCGTAGCGATATCGCCTCAGTTCACCAAACCTTTACGCGATCCTTCGGGTCAAGATAGAGCTTCTGGCCCGGCTTCACGTCAAAGGCGCGATACCATGCATCAACGTTCCGCACCGTATAGGTTCGCCAGCGATCGGGCGAGTGGCTGTCGGTCGTAATAAGCATTCGCAAGAGTTGTTCGCGCATCTTACCGCGAAATGCTTGGCCGAACGCGACAAAGAACTGCTGATCGCCGGTCAGATCACTCACGGTAGGAGCCTCTTTGCCGCCGTATGCCGCCCGATAACCGTCGTATGCTGCCGAAAGGCCCGCAAGATCGGCGATATTCTCGTCCAAAAGCTGCCGTCCTTTCAAAAAGAGCCCCGGCAATGCCTCATAGGAATCATACTGAGCCGCAAGCCGCTTTCCGGCATCCTGAAAATGTGCCAGATCGGCGGGCGTCCACCAGTTCGAGAGTCGGCCGTATGCGTCAAAGAGCGAGCCTGTCGCGTCAAAACTGTGGCTTATCTCATGGCCGATGATCGTGCCGATCGCACCGTAGTTCACCACAGGATCAGCCTCGGGGTCGAAGAAAGGCGGCAGCAGGATCGCTGCCGGAAAATTAAGTGCGTTCTGCAGCGGCAGGTTAAGTGCGTTGACCGTCTGTGCGGTGATCCACCATTCGCTTTGATCGACCGGATGGTTCAGCTTGCTTAACGCGTACTTGTAATCAAAAAGGCTCACCCGTCGGTCATTGCCGACAGCATCGAACCTGTCGATCTTCAGGCCGTTATAGCTGCGCCATTTGTCGGGATAGCCGACGCCGACATACAGCGTATCGACCTTTGCCTTTGCCTTCTCGCGCGTCTCGGGTGTCATCCAGTCTAGCTTGTCGATGCGAAGCCGGAACGCCTTGCGAATATTTTCGACAAGCTGCTGGATCGCAGCCTTGGCCTGCGGGCTGAAATACTTTTCGACATACATCTTTGCGACAACATCGCCGAGTGCGTCACTCGTTGCATTGATGCCGCGTCCGCGGCGCGAACCTTGAACCGATACGCCGCCGAGCTCCTTTCCGTAGAACGCGAAATTCTCGTCCGCGAAAGCCTTCGGCAGCAGGTTCGCATATCGGTCGATGACCCGAAGCGTAAGATACTCCTTCCATGTGTCAAGCGGTTCGCTGGCCGTAAGCGCTGAAATGCCCTTGACCGCATTCGGATGCCAAACGATGATCTTCGGCACCGTACCGAGCCCCGCGGCCCGGAAATATTCCTTCCAATCAAGCCCCGGAGCTTGTTTCGAGAGATCGGCGGTCTTCCATGGATTATTCGCCTTTGAAACATCGGCCGATTCTTCGCGGCTGGCGTGCGTCGCGGCTATCTTATTTTCGAGATCATAGATTCGGCGGGCCTTTGCCTCCGGGTCGGCAACCTTTGCAAGCCGAAGCACGTTGCCGAGATGCTCGCGGTATTTCTCTTTTAACGCCACTCCGTCTTTTGACTCATCAAAATAGTAATCACGATCCGGCAGGCCAAGTCCGCCTTGAAGTAAATACGGCACATTCCGCTTCGGATCGTTGAGGTCCGCTGAGACCCACAAGCCAAAGAGCCTGTTCGTGTAGAAGTTCGTCATGTTGAGCGGATCTACATCCGCACGCATTTGCGAACCCAACACGCGGGCAAGGCCGGTCTTGTCCTTTATCGCAGCGATCTGAGCAAGCTCATCCGCGATCGGCTTGAGGCCTTTCGCCTCGATCGCTTTCTCGTCAATATAAGCAGCGTAATAGTCGGCCACCATTTGCGCCTCGGGCGTCTTTTCCTTTTCGGCGTCTGCGATCAGCGACGCATTCCGCCGCGCGACCTCGGCAGCGATCGTCTGGAATGTACCCAGCGATGAGCGGTCCGGCGGTATGACGGCATCCTTGTACCAAGTGCCGTTCGTGTAGAGGAAGAAATCATCGCCGGGAACGACGCTTCTGTCCATTCCCGCCAGATCGACATTTACCGCGAGAACACTGCCCGGAAGGGCTGAAATGAACGCCGCCAATAGTATTGCGGCAACCGCACGCTTAAAGGCTCTCTCTCTCATAATTCCTCACAAGGCCGCTTGCGGCCCTCGCCGCCTCGCTGGTAATACGCCTAAACTATACTATGGTTTCTTCCATTTTTGCGTTAGCAAAGCTATCATTGGCTGCAACGCCGTAAGCGAAAACGCGTTCTAACAGTGAGGCGGAACGGCCGCCGGGAGAATTGTAATGAGGATTTTTATCGTAGCGGTGATCATCGCGCTCGGCCTCGCCGGAAATGTGATGGCCCAAAAGACCGAAACGCTTACCGTCAAGAACGGCTGCCAAAAAAAAGCTAAAACGAGCAAACTGAAGATCAAACTCGTCGAAGTTATGGAGGACTCACGCTGCCCTGACGGGGCGAACTGCATCTGGGAAGGCAACGCAAAGGTAAAGGTCAAGATCGTCGGTGCCAAGGAAACAAAGACCTTTGAATTCAACACCAACTTGGGGGCCCGCGGCGATACGATCGACGGCTGGGCGGTAACAATGGTCTCGCTCTCACCCGTACCGAAGAGCGGCGAAACTATCGACCCGAAAAACTACACCGCAAAGTTCGAGATCGTCCGCCTTACCCGCTGACCGCAGATCATCTTCCGAATCGAGAGAGGCCGGCTGAAATGCGTATCAGACGGCCTCTTTGTGGTTGTGTGAGTGTTTGTTTTGTTCGTATCAGCGGACGAAGATGCTTGGGACAGGGATGTCGCCCGTTGAGCCGAACTGTTTGATCAGAAGGCCGGCGGTCGAGCGTTTCACAT